>WNGD01000006.1_pt1 | contig 199966 bp, 154 predicted proteins | sample 5400671 | NCBI WGS metagenome assembly WNGD01 (sample SAMN13153369, study PRJNA577476) | soil metagenome | isolation source: 40 cm soil or saprolite under grassland replicate 2 | place: USA:California | collected 2016-06-15 | reverse complement strand
GTCGTTCACCTCCTGCGGCTCTCCACCACGCATCGCTGCGTCGCAGTAGCAGTCGGTTACAGGCCGGAGAGCGTCTGCCTGGAGAGGACTTTCACCTCTCTGTACGTGCGCGCTTCCAGGCGCGCGTGCGGAAGGGCTTTGCCTTTCCGGTAGCTAGCCCGAGAAGTATTTGAGGCTACGCCTTCAGTTATCAGGAGAGGCAGAGCCTCTTAGATAGTTGGGAAGGTCCACGGAAAGGCAGAGCCTTTCCGCACTGTGCGGCGGCATAGCCGCAACCTTCAACCTTGGATTGCCTCAATACATCACAGTGCCACCGTCCACGTTGATTGCCTGGCCGTTGATACCGCGACCATCCTTCGAAGCCAGCAGCAACGCCAGCGCTGCAACCTCTTCCGCCGTAACAAGGCGGTTCTGCGGGCTCATGCGCTTGATTGCTGCCAACGCATCATCTGCGCTCTTGCCGGTTTTTGCGGTAATGTTTTCAATACCCCGCGAAGTCATTTCTGTGTCGACATAACCCGGACAGATCGCATTTACAGTAATGCCTTTATTCGCGACTTCCAGGGCCACACTCCGCGTCAATCCAAGCACACCATGCTTGGACGCTGAGTATGCGGCAATGTACGGCGCACCGGTTTTGCCGGCAATCGAGGCGATATTGATGACGCAGCCCCAGCCACGCGTGACCATATCCGGCAACGCTGCGCGCATACAATAGAAAGTGCCGCTCAGGTTCACGGCGATCAACCGCTGCCACAAAGCGTCATCAGTCTTGTCGAGCGTTGCGCTTTCGGCGATTCCTGCATTGTTCACCAACAGGTCCGGGCCGCGGCCAAACTTTTCTCTGACCTGATCGAACATTCGCTGTACGCTGGAGCGGTCCCCAACATCGCAGACAACGGGGATGGCTTCAACTCCATACTTGGCGCGAACTTCACTTGCCACCTTTTCGATTTGCTCTGATGTGCGTGCGGCAATGGTGACAGCCGCGCCTTCACTGGCAAACGCGAGGGCAATGGCGCGGCCAATACCCCGGCCCCCACCGGTGATTAGCGCTATTCTGCCTTCCAGCTTCATTACCGTTCAAATACGGAGTACGGTGGCAATCCCGATGCATCGGGAGACACCGCTTTGGATGTCCGACAAACTTCAGTTTGTCGATGCTCTTGGCTGATCAACTGGGAATTCGACAAACTAAAGTTTGTCGGACTTTAGTAGCCGGTGAACTTCGGATCGCGCTTCTCGAGAAACGCGCGCACGCCCTCTTTGGCATCCTGAGATTCAAAGCAGCGCAATTGCGATTCCATCTCGTACTGCAGCATACGCTCCAGCGACTCGCTCTGGCCCATGTAGACGGCTTGCTTCGCTGAAGCTATCGGGTCCGGAGGAGCATCTCGTAGTCGCTCAGCCAGTTTTTGCGTCTCTCCTGCCAGCTCATCATCCGGCACCACCCGGTTCACCAGGCCCAAACGCAAAGCTTCCGGCGCATCGATCGCATCACCAAGAAAGAAAAGTTCGCAGGCCTTGTTTGGTGGCACCAGGCGCGGCAGAAAGTACGTCCCGCCCCAGTCAGGATGAAGCCCGACCTTAACGAACGATTGGGTGAAGGTGGCGCTGGCAGCGGCGAGGCGCAGATCGCACGCCAACGCAAGGTTGCATCCCGCTCCTGATGCCGGGCCGTTGATGGCCGCAATCACCGGTTTGGTCATTTGCCGAATCGCAATCACGACGCGACGGGCGGCGCCGAGAAGCCTGGCAAACTCCTCCGCATCGTCGCGTTCCATCAACTCAGCCATCGTCGTCACATCACCGCCGGCGCTGAATGCCCGCCCGGCGCCAGTGATTACTACGACGCGAACCGAACGGTCGCTGCCGGCATGTTCCAGCGTCTCGGCAAGGTCGCGCCGCATGTGGCCTACAAAAGCATTGAGCTTCTCGGGGCGGTTCAGCGTGATGGTGACAATGCCGGAGTCTTCAGTGATGTCCAGGTGTTCGTACATATCCTTAGTAAGCAGTGAGCAGTAAGCAGTAAGCAGTTAAGAGAACCTGGTTGTCACGATCAAGTTCGCAATAAGCAGAAATCTGCTCACTGCTTACTGCTTACTGCTCACTTTCCTTTGAACTGTGGCTTGCGTTTGCTAACGTAGGCCTCGAGTCCTTCTTTGGCATCTTCCGATTGAAACAGTTGCTGCTGCAACTCGCGCTCGAGCGCGAGGGCGGACTCGAAAGGAATCTCCGCGCCGGTTTGGACTGCGCGTTTGATTCGCCCTACCGCTTGCGAGGCTTTGCCGGGCAGCGTGAAGCGGCATGCATAGTCGGTTACCTGCTGCATAAAATTCTCTGCCGAGTCAGCTGTAAAGATGTGATTGATGAGTCCGAGTTGTTCTCCGCGCTCAAAGTCAAATAGCTCGCCAGTGGCCATCAATTCAATCGCCTTCGACTTGCCCACCAGACGAGTTAGCCTCTGCGTGCCACCGGTTCCCGGCAGAACGCCGAGTGAAACTTCCGGCAACCCCATCTTGCCCGCACCCTTTCGCGCCAGCCTCAGGTCGGCGGCCATCGCGATCTCCAAACCGCCGCCAACGCAGTGACCGTTAATCGCAGCAATTACCAGCTTGGGAGTTTGCTCCAGACGCGAAAGCGTTTCGTTCGCGTGGAGACAGAAGAAGTATTTGAAGGTGGGCGTCACGTCGGCGAGCATTTGGATGTTCGCTCCAGCAGAGAAGAATTTCTCGCCACTACCTGTCAGCACGATCACCTGAACGCTTTCATCCATGCGTGCCGCCAGAATTGCGCCATCCAGCTCCTGCATCATTTCGTAGCTATAGGTGTTCGCGGGCGGGTCATTAAGAAGAACCCATGCCACCCCATTTTCAGAGCGGTATTGAATCAGCGAGCGCTTCACTTCCTGCGGTTCTTCCTGCACCTTCGCTTCGGCTTCTGCCATCTTTCTACCACTCCTTCAAACTTTGAGTTTGCTTATTTGCAACTACAGCCTTTTGATTGCGCACACACAGACCCTCAGGCGAGCCGCTGTGGCGCGCGCCAGACGCTCAGACGCTCGGCAGTTTTTGCCGGCGCAACATCGAGCGCTTCCGCCGACGCTCCACCGAGAAACCCGGAAAGGAAAAGACTGGTGATGTTCTTCACCACCTGGTCCACCGAAAGCTTGCCGCGCGGGTCGTACCAATTGTAAATCCAGTTCATCATTCCGAACAGAGCATAAGTGGCTACAGTCAGATCGACCGCGGGTTTTTCATCTTTTAGTTGCTGAGCATCGCTCAAGATTCCGCGCGCCAGTTTTGTATATTTCTGTTTCTTGCCGGAAACGCGGGCATGCAGTTCTGCCTCGAGCGAGTCAGCCTCGTGCGACAGAACTTTCATCTCGGCCATATTCGCGGCAAAGAAGGACAGGTGATTCTCGATGAAGATGCGCAGCTTCTGAACCGGATCCTGGGTTTCGCGCAGGCGCTCTTCCAACCGTTCGAGCACGCGAGCAAAGCAGTTGTCCTGAATTAGAAACAGGAGCTCTTCTTTCGAGCTACAATAGTGATAGAGCCCGGCGAGGCTGACACCGGTGGCGCGCGAAATGTCGCGCATGGAAGTGGAATGATAGCTCTTCTCAGCAAAGATGCCGGCGGCCGTGCGCAGGATAAACTCCAGCTTCTGATCGTAGCGCGATATATCTGGTAAAGCATTAGCAACCATAATTCGTAACCGGGCCAGGCGTCAGCTCTGAATGCAACTAACCTCGCCCGGGCTTTGCCCCCTGATGTGCGGAAGGTCTACGACCTTCCGGCAAGTGACCTAAGGTTGATGGGGCTGCGCCCTTATTCAGGGCATAGCCCTTAACAGTCAAGAGCATCGTGATGGTGGGGCAGAGCCCCACCACACATCAGGTGGCAAAGCCACAAAGCCATGTCCCGCTTTCACAACCGCACATATTCAAACTCGAATGGTTTGCCTTTCACTCCCGCGGCGGGAGGCGCAATCCAGCTGGCGATCTTGCCGGGCTCGGTAACCGCGTGCATCAAACTGCGCACATACTCCCGGTCCTTGATCGTTGGCAGCCATTCCGATTTCCGCCGCTTGAATTCTTCGTAGTCGATCAGATTGCCCTCAATGTCGAAGGACTGAAGCGCATACTCGCCGACGTGTCGATGAAAGCGCGTGCTCGGCAGATAAAGCTTCTCGCTGACACCTTCCTCGCTGAGATACTTATTCCAACGAGCCAGCGCGCGTTCGGAGTCTTTGACGTACTCCTGGCGCAGGACTTCATTTAGAGCGTTGCGCAAAGGAACTTCGCGCGGCTTTAATTGGCCGTCTTCGACCGCCAGCAAAGTGTACATATCACTCGCGGCGAGGTGGTCTTCGTACTTCTTCTGTTCCTGGTATCGGCCCTTCAAACCGGCAGCGAAGAAGTCTGCCGAGTTCGAACTAATCTCGCCGCCAAAAAGATCGAGCGAATAGCTGTACCAGAAGTTTACGTAGCGCTGAATGATCTCCAGCGGAATACCGCCCAATTCGCGCGCGTCGCCGTCTTTGCTTTCGCGCGTCAACTGTCCGGTGCGTTTGACTACCCGACCGATGCCGGTCTCGCCGACGAACATGTGGTGCGCTTCTTCTGTCAGCATGAACTGGCAGGTGCGCGCCAGCGGCTCGAACCCCGACTCCGCCAGCGCCGATAACTGATACTTGCCGTCACGATCGGTGAACATCGTGAAGCAGAAAAAGTTTAGCCAGTCGTCGCAGGGCTGATTGAATGCTTCGAGGATGCGCGGTTTATCAGGATTGCCGCTGCGACGCTCCAGCAGTGCATCAGCTTCGTCGCGACCGTCGCGGCCGAAATATCGCTGCAGCAAATAAACCATGGCCCAGAGATGGCGGCCCTCTTCGACGTTTACCTGAAACAGGTTGCGCATGTCGTAAAGCGAAGGGCAGGTCTTTCCCAGCTCGCGCTGTTGCTCGACGGAAGCGGGCTCGGTATCACCCTGCGTGACGATGATGCGGCGTAAAGAGTTGCGAAACTCACCAGGCACCTCCTGATAGGCGGGCTGGCCATAGTTGTCGCCAAAGCCTATCTTCGCATCTGGCTTCGGGGGCTCCAGGAAGATGCCCCACCGGTAGTCGGGCATCTTCACATAATCAAAATTGGCCCAGCCTTCCGGCTCGACACTGATGGCGGTGCGCAGGTAAACATCCTTCTCCTGAAATCCGTCCGGACCCATCTCGCGCCACCAGTCGAGATAGTTCGGCAGCCACTTTTCCAGCGCCCGCTGGAGTTTCTTGTCTTCGGAGAGGTTTACGTTGTTTGGAATTCTGTCGTAAAGATTCATAAAACTAACCCATCTCGTTTAGAGGCGGGCTACTGCCCGCCGTTGATTTGGCGCGCCAGTTCGGCGGGCGATAGCCCGCCGCTAAACACAAAGACTCATGTCCGCTTGTAATCAAATTGCGCCTGCGTTGGCTTGCCGTAGTTTGTCAGCGCGCCTTGCGGGCCGACTGCATTGGGCCGCTGGAAGATCCAGTTCTGCCACGCCGTCAAACGGCCAAAGATCTTTGTGTTCATTGTCTCCGGCCCGGCAAAACGAAGCGACGCTTCCATGCCAGTCAAAGCGTCCGGAGACAGTGACGTGCGCTCCTCAATCGCCACCCGAATCTCGTCTTCCCAATCCAGATCGTCCGGCGCGAAAGTGATGAGACCCGCAGCTTCGGCCGCTTCGGTATCGAATGGGCCATTGTGCGCGAGCGCCTGTTCCACTTTTTCCGGCGCCGCCAGGAAGCGGGATTGCAGTCGCGTCAGTCCATTGCTGATTGGCAGCGCGCCGGCGTTCAATTCGGAGGCACGGACTGAAGCCTGTTCCACTTCGAGACTGTTGAGCATGTAACTGCGGTCCGATGCGAGCGCCAGTTCCAGCAGATTGCCGGCAAAACAACTGCCCGGCTCGATGATGGCAAAAAAGCTTTTCGCAGTTAGATCCAGTCGCCGCAGCACGCGCGCCATATGCATCATGATCTCGCGAATCAGCCAGTGATCGCGATTGGCAGCCAGCGCCTTATCAACCGCCAGCAGGTCATCGATGTTCCCGACGGTGCGAAGGCAAACCAACCCAATCTCCGGCTCGTTGACCCGTAGATGGAGTAACGCGTCGTCCAATTCACGATAGGCCTGCAAGGGCCAGTATGCGTCGCCAAGTTTCTGAATCTCATCAAGCGTTGTAGGCAGATCTGCTGCCGGCCCGCGCACCGTTAGATCAGCGTAACGCTGTTCGCGGTGAAGGTTCAGGGCGACGTTCTTGTATTCACGGGTGTCAGCGGTTGACTCAAAGTGGAGCGGATTCAATTTGATTCCCGGCTCGGCAACTTCCTTGCCGCCCTCTTCAACTATGCTTCGCACTCGCGCGGCGACCGCTTCCTGAAACTTGCTGGTCGGAAAAGTGTCGTCAATCAATCCCCAGTCTTTAGCGCGCTTGCCTTTCAAACCTTCAGCCAGCGTGGAAAAGACGTCGGCTCGATCGCGTCGCACTTTTCTTTTGTCCACCAGACGCGTCAGACCGCCTGTGCCAGGTAACACGCCGAGCAATGGAACCTCGGGAAGCGAAATGGCCGAGTTGCCGTCGTCCACCAAATAGATTTCATCGCAGGCAATCGCCAGCTCGTAGCCGCCACCGGACGCAGTGCCGTTTAGTGCCGCGACATAACGCCGCCCGGAATGACCGGAGTCATCTTCAATCGCGCAGCGCGTCTCGTTAGTGAACTTGCAGAAGTTGACTTTGAAAGCATGCGAGGATGTGCCCAGCATGTAAATATTTGCGCCCGCGCAAAAAATTCGAGGCTTCAGACTGGTGATAACCACAACGCGCACCTGCGGATGTTCGAAGCGCAAACGCTGCACTGCATCGGCGAGTTCGATATCCACGCCCAGGTCATATGAATTCAGCTTGAGCTTGTATCCTTCCGCCAGGGTGACATCCTCCTGCACGTCCATCGAAAGCGTAGCCACCTGGCCGGCAACACTGAGCTTCCAGTGTTTGTAATGGTCCGGTGACGTTTGAAAGTTAATCATCAGCACCCTCTCGAATTGGGTTCGGCAGGCGCCCGGCCCGCGTCCCCTGGACGCTCTCGGACCCGGCGTTTTTGCCACCCCAAAGCTTTGGCAGTTCGAACGTTCGTTCGGTTTGGTATCCTAGCCGGGATGGCGGTGTCGGGTCAAGTTCGCATCGACACTTACTGGCATATTTCAGGATCGGGCCTTTTTTTGGACGTGCTTGACAGGCTTGCGGTGGCACGCGTAGGGTTTCAGCCTCCGGCCGTAGGCTCAGGGTAAGTGGTCGAAGCCTGTTGAAGCGAAGCGGGGAGGCGCATCTGTTCTGGTGAACGGCGCGGTCTTCAAAACCGTTAGTGAGACTGTGAAAACAGGCTCAGGTAGGTTCGATTCCTACACGCCTCCGCCAGGAACATTGCCGATTGCCAATTTCCGATTTCTCTTGTCGTTCAATTCGAACGCCTTGGAACTACTTCAATCAGTCAGGAGGACAATCGGCAATCGGCAATCGGCAATTGGCAATGACTTAGATCGGAAATGATCCAAGACTGGATAGCATTGAACATGACTCCGGGCATTGGGCCGCGTGCCGCCGTCAAGCTTCTGGAGCGCTTCGGCTCGGCGGAAGCAGTGTTCGGGGCTACTCGAGCAGAAATCGAACAAGTGCGATTGCCTCCCGAAGCTGTAGACAGCGTGGTCGCTCGCGACTTGCATGAGAAAGCGGAAAGCGAAATCGAACAGGTCCGCAAGCTGGGCGGAGACATCCTGATACTTGACGATGGCGTCTATCCTTCCCTGCTGCGCGAGATTTACGATCCGCCGATCGTCCTTTACGTGAAGGGCGCATGGTCTGAATGTTTGGACCAACCGTGCGTTGCTATTGTCGGTTCACGGAAGTGCTCGACCTATGGTCAGAACTCCGCGCTGATGCTGGCGCGTGAATTGGCGCAGCGAGGTGTCACGATCATTTCCGGTTTGGCTCGCGGTATTGATGCGGCAGCACATCGCGGCGCGCTCGAAGGCGGAGGCCGAACGGTTGCCGTAATGGGCACGGGCCTTGACGAAATCTATCCGCGAGATCATCGCAAGCTGGCCCAACAGATCCTTGATGGCGGCGGCGCGCTGATATCGCAGTTCCCACTGGGCGTACCGCCGGTGTCCGAAAATTTTCCCTACCGCAATCGCGTCATCAGTGGCTTGAGCCTGGGCGTCCTGGTGGTTGAAGCAGCGGAGAATTCCGGCTCATTGATTACTGCGCGGCTGGCGATGGAACAGAATCGCGAAGTGTTCGCAGTACCTGGGAACATCACCTCGCGGACCTCTTTCGGCACTAACTATCTGATCAAAGGTGCGGGGGCCAAACTGGTGCAGCAGTGGCAGGACGTAGCCGCTGAGCTGCCGCCACAAATCGCAGCGCGACTCTTGCCGCCGCCGGTCGGCCGCAAGGAAAAAGAAAAGGATCTGGTGAACCAGTTATCACTCGCGCCGCAGGATCTTTCTGAGAAAGAGCGAACTGTCTTTAAGTTGCTTTCGGCCGACAATCCTGCGCATATTGATGCGCTGGTGGAAACCAGCAAGCTTTCGGTTTCCCAGCTAACCGGCACGCTTTTGACGTTGGAAATGCGCGAGCTGGTGCGCGCGCTGCCGGGAAAATGTTTTGTGCGAAAGATGTGACAAGGTTTTCCCAGGGATGTAATCCTGATCGATAAGCCGATATCGAGACAACAGCTCAAGGATGCCCGCGGAACAGTTATTTGGTGACATGGTGAAGGCGGTGATAGACGTAGAGAAAGGCATCATAGCGATCGGTGGCGAACTGCATGCGGATGAAGAAGCGTTCTTGCTTGCGCGAGACTCGAAGGAGAATTTATGGGGCATCAACTTATATCCGGAGCGTGATTTCACCGAGATGATCGAGTTTGATTCCATGATTAATATTCGACCGAGACAAAACAATCGGTCGCGGGGCGTAGAGGATCCAACAGTGCGCGAGCAGATCATTAATATCACGCGCAAGCTTGTGCAATAAGCCGAGAGATTTATGCAGCCTTTACATTCGGATCTTGCGAGCGGGCGGTGGCACACTATGACGCTGGCCCAGCAGTTAGGAAATGTCGGAAGCGAATACGAGCGTGCGTTGAGAGGTAAAGAGCGTAAGGATACGGTCCAGTTCGAGAACGCATTCGCGCGGATGCTCGAGTTACTCGACCTGACGATTACAGATCCCCGATGGAAGAATCACCGCTTGAGAGAGCTCGTGCGCTTGAGAGAAGTGGCGTGTGAAGAACTGGACGACGACAAAGAGAGTTGGAAGAGCTCAGCTAATTTGCGAAAGTACTTTTTATACTTTGGCATCCTGGCCCGCAGTTAGATACGAGAGACAGTTGTTTTTATCAAATAAGACATGGCAAAAAACCTGGTCATAGTAGAGTCGCCGGCCAAGGCGAAGACGATCAATAAGTATTTGGGCTCGGACTTTCTCGTGAAAGCCTCGATCGGCCACATCAAGGATCTGCCTTCAAAGGGTCTTGGTGTCGATATTCAAAATAATTTCCAGCCGACTTACGAAGTCATCCCGGATTCCAAGAAGCGGAACAACAAGAAGATTGTTGCCGAGCTGAAGAAGGCCGCGAAGGAGTCGGAAGCAATCTATCTTGCGGCTGACCCGGATCGCGAAGGCGAAGCGATTTGCCAGCATCTGGCAGAAGAGATTGTCCCTAAAAAGCCGAAGAAGCCGCATTTTCGCGTGATGTTCAATGAAATTACGAAGCGCGCAGTCAACGAGGCTTTCAATCATCCGCGCCAGATCGACGAGAACCTGGTGGACGCGCAACAGGCGCGCCGTGTGCTCGATCGCCTGGTAGGTTACAAAGTGTCACCGCTACTTTGCCGCACGATTGGCGGCAGGTTGAGCGCCGGCCGCGTCCAGTCGGTCGCCTTGCGCATGGTCGTCGAGCGCGAGCGCGAGATCGAGAAATTCGTAAAGACCGAGTATTGGACCGTCACCGCCAACCTTGCCGGAAAGTTGCCGCCGGCATTCGATGCGCGGCTCTGGAAAGTTGGCGAGCAGACCGTAAAGACCAGCGGCTTCGAAGATGAAACCAGGAAGACTGAGATTCTGATTGCTAATGATGCCACTGCGACGGAACTCGTCGGCGAAGCGCAGCAGCAATCTTTCCAGGTCAGTGAAGTAACGACCAAGGAGCGCAAACGCAATCCGGTCCCGCCTTTTATCACTTCGAAGCTGCAACAGGAAGCTGCGCGCAAGCTGGGCTTTTCAGTTAAGAAGACAATGATGCTGGCGCAGAAGCTCTACGAGGGCGTCGACATCGGCGCGGAGGGTGCGGTCGGCCTGATCACCTACATGCGCACCGACTCCACCCGCGTCTCGGACGCGGCCTTGAATGAGGTGCGTGAATTCGTCGGCGCGCAGTACGGCCCCAACTATCTTCCCGAGAAACCGGTCCATTATCGCTCGAAGAAAGATGCCCAGGACGCGCACGAAGCGATTCGCCCTACTGATGTGGCGCGCACGCCCGATGCCATGGCGCAGTTCCTCAATAAGGAAGAGTTGAAACTCTACCGTTTGATCTGGCAGCGATCTGTGGCTTCGCAGATGATGCCGGCCATCTTTGATCAAACAACCATCGACATCGGAGCGGGACGATTTGTGTTTCGCGCCAGCGGTTCAGTGCAGAAGTTTGACGGCTTCCTGAAGGTTTACCAGGAAGGTCGTGACGAGAAGACTGAAGACGAAGAAGAGGCCGAGCGAACGCTGCCAGCCGTTCAGAAGGGCGAGATGCTGGAGCTGAAAAAGATTACTACCGATCAGCACTTTACTGAGCCACCCCCGCGCTTCACGGAAGCAACCCTGGTAAAAGCCCTCGAAGAAAAGGGCATCGGCAGACCTTCAACCTACGCCGCGATCATGACGACGATTCAGGAGCGCGAGTACGTGGAAAAGATTCAGGGCCGGTTCCATCCCACCACGTTGGGAAAAACTGTGAACGATTTGCTGATCGATGGCGGCTTCGGCGATCTCTTCAACGAGACCTATACCGCGCGCATGGAAGAGGAACTGGACGAAGTTGAAGAAGGCAAGCTGAAGTGGACGGATGCGCTCAGCGAGTTCTATACAACGTTCAAAAAGGATCTGGACAAATTCGAGAAATACATTAAGACACTCAAGGAAAAGGACACACCCACCGAAGAGGTTTGTCAGAAATGCGGCACCGTCGGGATGGTCCAAAAATGGGGCCGGTTCGGCAAGTATCTGAAGTGCCTCGAGTGTGGCGCCACTCGTGACCTGGAGCCGGCGCCCGGCGCGAACGGCGACTCGGCGGAGACTGCGGCTGCAAGTACCGAAGTGGACGAGCCCGAATCTTGCGAACTTTGCGGCAAGCCAATGCAACTGAAGCGCGGCCGCTTCGGCCAATTCCTGGGCTGCACCGGTTATCCCGAATGCCGCAACATTCGAAAGATTGCCAAGTCCGGCGCAGCTACACCCGCGCCGGTTCTACTCGATGAAAAATGCCCAGTGGACGGCGCGCAGATGGTCAAGCGTTTTGGACGTTATGGCGAGTTCATCGCCTGTTCGAACTATCCGAAATGCAAATACATCAAGCGCGAGACCACCGGCGTTGCCTGTCCCCGGCCCGGATGCCAGGGCGAACTGGTGGTAAAGAAATCGAAACGCGGAAAGCTTTTCTACGGCTGCTCGGAATATCCGAAGTGTGACGCGGTTTATTGGGACAAGCCGGTTATCGAACCTTGCCCGAAGTGTAACGCGCCTTTCCTGCTGGAGAAGACTACGAAGAAAGGCACCACGCGCCATTGCGCCACCGAGGGCTGCGACTATAGCCGCGAATTGGCGACTCCCCCTCCGCCCGCCAATCCTGCGAACGAAACGCGCGCTTCTGGCTGATGGACCTTGCCACATCAGCAAAATTCAAGTAAACAAACTCGCAGTCAGGAAGGGGGCATGCCCCCGCTGTTTTTACCGCCTTGAGCTGGATCAAAACATTGAGGAGCGGGGGCATGCCCCCTTCCTGACTGCAAGTATTTAGAGATGATGGCACATGGGAGAAGGCATCACAGACATCCTGGGTAGTGCAACCCGGTGATCCTGAACTGCATCGACTGATTGTCCGTTGACGGGCTGAGATATTGGCTGGACGAAAAGAACCTCAATGATTAATCTGCGTAAACATCGCTTTGCATACCTTGTTGCCGGAATGGCCGCGGTCATCGTCGCGGTTTTTCCGCTTTTTTTCAGCGCCAGTTGTCGCAGCCTGCAACAGACCGCAGGCGAATTGAAAGCGCGGGAGTCCTTGCGCTTGATGACCCGCGGGGGCGTATTGCCGTCGGAAGATGCCGTCGCCCGAATCGAATCAGATTTTCCCAGAACTACAGCCGGGGCACTCGCTCGTATCGTACGAGCGCGAATCAAAACCAATGCGCATGACTTTAACGGCGCGGCGACTTTGCTGAACGCAAGCTCGATACGCGATTACACATCAATCCCAGACTATGCTCTGTTTCTGCGCGCCGCTGCTTTGGACCAGGGCGGCAGTCGCGGTGACGCGCGTGCAGGTTATGAGCAAATAGCGCGCGATTACCCCGCTTCGCTGCGGTCGCGCGAGGCCTTGCTCCGCGCCGCGCATATGATGATTGAAGACGCGCAGCCCGCCGGAGTGCCACCGTTGTTGAATCAGCTGGCAGCAAAAGATGATGCGGCCGTGCTCCTACTGACAGCAAAAGCCTACGAGCAACTGAGCGACAGCGATACTACGCGCGCGCTGGCAACTTACCGTCGCATCTATTTTTTCGCGCCGGCGACTACCGAAAGTGCAGAGGCCGCAAGCGCCATCAAACGCCTGAGCTCAACAACCGCGCCGGCCACAGCCGAAGAAGCCAACACACGCGCAGAGAAACTTTTTCAGGCGAAACATTACGGCGAAGCCTTTGACGCCTACGCCGATGCCTCGACCCGCTTCCCTGCCGGCGCAACTTCGGAGTTACAACTTCATCACGGCATCGCAGCGGCGAATGCAAAACGCACTGCTGATGCGATTACCGCTCTGACGGGCGTGCCCTCTTCCGCGGGGGAACTGCGCGCCGAAGCGCTTTACAACCTGGCGCTGGTCTACGCGCGCGCGCGCCAGTGGCCCCAGGCACGCGTGGCGGCTGAAGACTTGCGCCGCTCGTTTCCGAATAGCGCCTGGACGCCGCGCGCATTTGTGCAACTGGGCCAGGCCGCGGATGATGCGAAGAATACGGTTGACGCCGCGTATTTCTATCACGCCGCCGTTAACTTTTTTTCCGGCATGGCGGAAGTGGCCCAGGCCCAGTTTAATCTTGCCTGGGCGGCGCACGATGCAAAGAACTACGCCGAGTCTTCGCGTTTGCTGACCGAGCATCTGGCGCTTTACGCGGACAAGAACACTGACAACCGTGGTCGCGCCGGCTACTGGGCCGGGCGGGATGCCGAGCGCGCCGGTAAACTCGGCGAGGCACGCGCTCTTTACCAGGCGGTGCTGGGGCGCTACGACGCCAACTGGTACGGATATCTGGCGAAACAGCGGCTTGATACGATGACGCGCAACGGCAATGCTCCACAGGAAAACTACGCGGCTGAATCCATGTTGGGACGCGCGATTACCAACCTGCAAACCGTCACCGTAGCCGAAGAAACTGCCGGAGCAGCGGAAGATCAACGGATCGCGAAAGCAGATCAGCTCTCAATAATTGGGACTGACGATTGGGCCTTCGAAGAGTTGGCTGTTGCGTCACAGGCAGCTCCCGCCAGCCCGCGCGTCAACCTGGCCACGGCGCGCATCTATCGCGCGCGTGAAGACAATGTGCAGGCTCTGAACGTTCTGAAGCGAAGTTATCCTGACTACTCCCAGATGAAACCGGAAGAACTGACGCGCGATGAATGGGACGTGTTCTATCCGCTGGCTTACTGGGACATCATCGTGCAGGAGTCGCGGGCACGCAGTCTCGATCCGTTCCAGGTGGCGGGATTGATCCGGCAGGAAACGGTTTTCGATCCGCGCGCGAAATCTTCGGCGAATGCATATGGACTGATGCAGGTGCTGGTGCCAACCGGAAAGTTAACAGCGCTGAAGTATGGCGTCGATCGGACGATAACGGCTGATTCGCTTTACGAGCCCCGCTTGAACGTTCAACTGGGCACGGCGTATTTGCGCGATCAAATCGACAAGTTTGGCCGCATCGAATACGTGGCCGCCGCGTACAATGCAGGCCCGATTCGCGCCACCCAATGGCGGGCATCGCTGCCACTCGAGATCGATGAGTGGGCGGAAGCAGTTCCCTTCAAAGAAACGCGTGGCTACGTCCAGGGTGTGGTGCGCAACCGGCTGCAGTACCTGCGGCTATACGATGCCGACGGAAAGTTTCGTCCGGAAGTTGGCGCCAGTCCGGTGACGCCACCACCCGGGGCGAGCGCCACACCGACGGCGCAGCCGGCAAATTCAACGGTGCGCAAGCGACGAATTATTGGTAATGAGGAAGAGTGATTGGTGGGGTTCTGCCCAGTCAACAAAACCTTGCGGGGGACCTAAGAGCGGGGGCAAGCCCGCTCCTACTAATAAGGAATGCCGATGCGCATAACACAAGATCCAACAGGATTTCGGAAACTAACATTGAGCGATCTGTCCCTTGCATCTTTCGCGCTATTCGTTCTTATCGCGCTTTCATTTTCGGTTTCACATCCTGTCTTTTCCCAACAACGAACGAAGGCAACTGCCTCTACTTCAAAGACCATAACCATCACCACCGAACCCAATGCGATCGTTTGGCTTGATGAGATCCGGCGTGGCACCACTGATGCCGCCGGCAAATTGACCTTAACGAAGATCTCTTCTAGTCGCCACACTCTGCGGGTGCGCGCGAACGGTTTCAAGGAAATAACCACGCCATTGCTTCCCGGACGGCGAGGAAGTGTGGTGGTGAAGCTGGTGCGCACCAGCGACCAGGCAGAGCTGACTTTCCAGGAGGCGGAAAATGCGCGCGAACAGGCAAAGGATGATGAGTCACGACAGAAAGCCGCCGAGCTTTACCGCCACGCTTTGACTCTTCGTCCCGCGTTCCCGGCGGCGCACGTTGGGCTCGCTCGTGTGCTAATGGCCTTGAATGATTCCAGCCGCGCGCTGGAGGAGATCGACGCCGCGCGCAGTGCGCGTCCTACCTATCCGGAAGCTTCAGCGGTCGAGGGCCGCATCTATCGCGAGGACGCATTCACCGATAAAGCGATCGCGTCATTCCGCCGGGCTATTCGCGAAGCACATGGCTTTCAGCCCGAGGCCCACGTGGGGCTGGCCCGCATTCTGGAAGAAAAAAGTCAGTATGAAGAGGCGGCAGCCGAGTACGAGCTGGCTATCAAGCAGCTTTCAGAAACTGAGCCTGTGATCTACCAACTGCTGGGCGCGGTTTATGAGAAACTTGAAAAGTACAAGGAGGCGGTCGCGGCTTATGAAAAGTATCTGGAGCTGGCGCCAAACGGCAGCCTCTCCGGCGCCATTCGTTCCATCATCGATCAACTGCGGCGTCAGGCCGCCGGACAGCAATTACTGCCGGGGTAACTCTCCGTTCTACTGGGAGCGCGGGCGCCCTCGCCCGCAGTGAGCGCGAAGCGCGAAAAGGTCCGTCACGACTCTCGAACATTAGTCGAAAGAAGAACTTCGCGCCTGCGGCGCGTTGCGGGCGAGGGCGCCCGCGCTCCCAGTAAAGAGCTTGAGCGGCACTGAACGGGGCCCTCATCGGACTTTGCGCCATCGCGGAAAAAATGAGAGCATCAAGCCCTCGTTCGTCTTCTTTCTAAGGCAGCCTAAAGAGCCAACATAATGACAGTTCCTGCAGCCGCCCACACGCACGTTTCGCGCAAAGCCAGCTTGTTTACTGAGTCAGTCATCCGCGAGATGACGCGGGAGGCGATGAAGTATGGCGCGGTAAACCTCTCGCAGGGTTTTCCCGACTTTGCCGCCCCGGAAGACATCAAGCGCGTCGCCATGCAAGCCATCGCCGACGACGTCAATCAATACGCAATCACCTGGGGTGCGAAAGGTTTTCGCGACGCGATTGCCGGCAAAACGAAATGGTATCTCGGGCTGGACGTCGATCCGGAAACTGAGATCACTGTCACCTGCGGCTCGACCGAGGGAATGATAGCCGCAATGATGGCGACCGTAGATCCCGGCGAAGAGGTCGTGGTCTTCGAGCCGTTCTACGAAAACTATGCGCCCGACGCGATTCTTTCTGATGCCCGGCCAAGACATGTGCCCCTACGCGCTCCAGACTGGAGTTTCGACCCACAAGAGCTGCGTGCAGCTTTCAACCAGAACACGAAAGCCATCATCATCTGCAATCCAAACAATCCCACCGGCAAAGTTTTCACGCGCGCCGAGATGGAATACATTGCCGGACTCTGCCAGGAGTTTGACGCGCTCTGCTTCACTGACGAGATTTACGAACACATCATCTACCCGCGCGAGGGCGCAGAGATCCAGCACATCTCAATGGCCCAACTGCCGGGCATGCGGGAGCGCACTGTGGTTGTGAACTCGATGTCGAAGACTTATTCAGTGACCGGTTGGCGCGTAGGCTATTGCATTGCGCCGCCAAATATCACCAGCGCAATTCGCAAAGTTCATGACTTTCTTACCGTGGGAGCCGCCGCGCCTTTGCAGAGTGCGGGCGCTTACGCATTATCGCTGCCGCCGTCCTATTACGATCAGCTTCAGGCCGAGTACGAAAGGCGGCGCGATTTGATCTTGCCGGAGTTGGAGAAGGCCGGCTTCAAAACGTTTCGACCCGACGGCGCCTATTACATCATGACCGACATCTCCGCATTCGGCTTCAAGGACGACGTCGAATTCACGCGCCACCTGATCAGAGACATCGGCGTAGCCTGCGTGCCCGGATCCAGCTTCTATTCTGATCCCGCGCTCGGAGCGCAACAGGTGCGATTCTGCTTCTGCAAAAAGGACGAGACCCTCTTGTTGGCGTCTGAGCGATTAAGTAAGCTGCGAGGATAGCATGGGGGATCCACAGCTCCTGCAATAAAGAATGAGTCCTCATATGATCTACAGATTCGTTAACTCGATCCTTGTCCTCATCATTCTGCTCTGCATTCCCATCATAGGAACCGCTTTGGCGCAAGAGCGGTCATGGCAAAGAGTCGCTCCCGTTGGACACTCTTTCACCATTTCAATGCCCACGCGAGCCGTTGAAGCATTTCGCTGGATTCCAACTGCACAGGGCTCTATACCGGTGCGCGTTTATTACTCCCTGGACGGAGGTAAGCGTTTCGTGCTGGCGGCATTCTTTAGGACAAACCCTGACTCAGTTCCTGCACTATCATCGTACGAAAGATTCCTGACTACCATCGAGCAGAGTTTCAAAGGGGGCGAAATCGCGAAGTCTTTGACGTTCGACCGAGATGTGTCACTGCATGGAGTCACCGGCAAGCAATATCGCGTCAAACTGGCAGAGTATCCCGGCGTTGCGCGCTTCTTAGCCACAGAAGAGGCGTTTTATGCGCTCATGGTGATTGGGGCTGAAGAGAGTGACAGTGACGTTGCCCGTTTTCTTTCATCATTCGAGTTAGGCGCAGTGAACACCAACGCCCAGGCGAGCGGAGTGAGTGGGAGCCTTGTAACCATTGTGGGTTCCGCTTCGGATGCACCCGACCGCTCCAATGCCCCACCGCCCGCTGAGCGCCCTGGTATCGCTCCGCCGACCGAACACCCTGAAGTCACGCTGCCGCCTGAACCATGGCCTCTGCCTGTAGGCCCAATCACCGGAGGAGTTCTTAATGGGAGGGCCATTAGCCTTCCGGTTCCGGAATATCCGAAGGCCGCTCGAAAAGCTCATGAAGCGGGTATCGTCTCTGTGCAGATACTCATTGATGAACAAGGGTATGTTATCTCGGCAGAAGCGTTGGATGGCCCGTCGAGCTTGCGAGATGCGGCAGTCAAGGCAGCATGGAACGCTCGTTTTACACCAACGAGACTGATGGGGCAGCCGGTTAGAGTCAAGGGAAGGATTCTCTATAACTTCGTGCGGTGAAGGAGTCTCGAAAATGATCAAGATCATACGCCTATTCCTCTTCGGGTTTTTTCTCCTCTCCGCAATTAGTTTTGCAGAAGATGCATTCGCGCAAACCCCGGACTTCACCGGCACGTGGGCCGGGGCGATGGTCAGGGACGCGGGACCAGCGGGGTTGGAGATCACACTGACGCGAGACGGCGGGAATTGGAAAGCCACCATGAAAATGCGGCTTCCTGCGGGCGATGTCGAGCCCGCGGTCGAAGAGTTGAAGATCAACGGAAATGACATTTCATTTGAGACTACCGTCAACGCCACGTTGGTGAAGTTCACCGGCAAATTTGATCGGGACAAGCTGAACGGTTCATCCGAGAGTTTTCGCGGCGATACTAGAGTGGGACAGTCAACCTTCCTGTTGACGCGTGGCGGACAGATGCCAGCATTGCAACAGCAGCAGGGTGGAGGACAAGTTGCCGATCCGAATTTCAATGCCAAAGTAGCGGACCCGGCTTATAAAAAGTCCGGCCCGAAAGTGTTGTTTGATGAAGCGCACAACAACTTTCACACCGCCGGCGGACGCTACAAGCCTTTTGCCGATCTCATCACGAATGACGGCTACCAGGTGGTTCCTAACAAACAGAAATTTTCGCGCGACGTGCTAAAAGGGTATCGCGTACTCGCGATCTCGAACGCATTGGGCGCGGAGCGAATGAATGCTCCCGGCGCCGGCAATGCCGCCTTTACAGATGAAGAAGCCGATGCGGTGCGCGATTGGGTGAAGGGCGGAGGTTCGTTGCTCCTAATTGCCGATCACGCGCCCATGGGCGCTGCCAATCAAATCCTGGCGCAGCGCTTTGGCGTGGACATGAGCAAGATGTTCACAATCGACCAGCAAAACTACGATACCGAATCTAAGAATCCAAGCTTTATCGTTTACACGCGCGAGAGTGGCCGGCTCGCGGATCATCCGGTAACGCGCGGACGCAACGATAGCGAACGCATCAACAAGATCATCGCCTTCACCGGGCAATCGCTGAAAGGACCAGCTGACAGTGTCGCGTTTCTCAAGCTCGCAGATACGGCTCTGGACGCCATGCCGGGAGGCAACACCGATCCGGTTTCCGCCGCCGGACGGGCGCAGGGAATCGCAATGAAGTTCGGCAAAGGGCGTGTGATCGTGCTTGGTGAAGCCGCCATGATGTCCGCGCAGTTGGTGGGTCCACAGCGTATGCCATTCGGCATGAATCGTCCCGGGATCGATAACCGCCAGCTGGCGCTGAACATCATGCACTGGTTGTCGGGCTTGCTTAAGTGAAACTCCGCGATATTAAGCTGCGGATTCACGCGGATAAAAACGGATTACAAACAGCAGGAAGAGTTTCTGATCCGCGTGAATCCGCGTTCACTTGTGGCCGGCTTTGGCTCTGGCTTAGTAGTTCGTAAGGATGTCTTCCGGGGCAAAGCCCATCTGCTGCAAACGATCGCGAGTCTGCGCGATCATTTCCCGCGAACCGCATACCAGCGCCACCGGCGACGAAAGATCAGGCAGCACGTGATCGAGCAGCGACTGCACGTAACCGGTCCGTCCCGACCAGTCATGCCCATCAGGCCGAGAAATTACCTGGCGTAATTCAACCCCTGTAGCTTCCCAGCTTTCAGTTTCATCCCGATAGCAAAAATCGTCGGGCGTGCGCGCGCCGTAGAGCACGACCAACCGGCCAAAGTCTTGTTTGCGTTGCAACACGTGACGCAATACTGAGCGCAGCGGCGCGACCCCGGTGCCCATCGCGACAAACACAAGGTCCTTCCCGGTTTGCGCCGCCAGGGGAAAGCCTCTGCCGGTCACGCCTAATAAATCAACCTGCGCCCCTCGTCGCATTTCATAAATGAGGACACTGGCGCCAATAGTGCGTTTGACCAGTATTTCCAACTCCGGATCTTCCGGGGCGCCGGCAAAAGCAAAGTAGGCCGGCTCTTCGCCATTAACACGCAGCATCGCAACTTGTCCGGGAATGAACGAGATGCCATGACCGGCCACAGCGCTTTTCGGCACCAGGTCAAACGACCGTACGTCGCGAGCTTGTTCGCGGATTCCGGTAATGACGAGTGGGCGCGAATTTTGATCTTCCATACAACTTGTCCAATGGTTGGGGAATCCGAAGCAGTGTAAACGATCTCTGAAGCAAAACGTATAAGCGGACTAGCGGCCGATTCGAGAGTGATTCTCGCGCTGCGGCTTCGCCGCCTGATGTGCGGTGGTGGCTACGCCCCACCGTAACGAGTTTCCTAATACTCTTTGGGCTATGCCCGCTGGGGCGTAGCCCCACATATATTAAGTTCAACCTTCCGGAAGGTCGAAGACCTTCCGCACATCAGGCGGCAGAGCCGCGAAAGCAACGTAGGCCGACGATACAATGCGTGACACTCGGTGCTAGAATGCGGTCAAACACATGGTCAGCTTTTATCATCATCAGCACTCGTTGAGCTACTTCCATCTTGCCTCGATGATCGTCGTGGTAATCCTGGCGAGTGCAGGCGTTAACGCCCAGTCCGGCCGGCGCGCGCCGAAAGGAAAAGTAACCGTCCCGTCAGTCTCCGGCCCCAAATCCGTAGAGAAGAAATCTGTCCCGGAGAAAGACGTGCGCATTCCTCTCCTGATCGCAATCGAAGATCACAATCCCTTTTCCGGCATTCCCTACTACCTTGCCGGCACAATTCGCGATACCTGCGCCGATCGTTTGCGTAAGTCGCCGGACCTTAAGGTTGGCTTGGCGGAGCGTGGAATGAATCGCTCCGAAGCGGTCAAGTTGGCCAAAGCTGAGAAAGAAACTTATGTTGTCTGGCTGCAAATCGAGAGTGACTCGTTCGATAGCAGCCGATCCGGAAGTGCAACTCCCGATACCTTGTATCTCCGCTACACGATCTACTCTCCGGTAACGGCAAAGATAAAAGCTTCCGGCCGGACCTATAAACAGATTTACCGAACCGGCAAAGGCGGTGTTTTGGGCCGCATTCCTTCTTCCCGCGGCGGCTCAATTTATTCCGAATATGCTTTGAAGCAAGCCGCAGCGGAAGCCGCGGAACAAATCCTACAGGCCTTCTCGCTTAGTGAGCCTGATGGCCGCTTGCCTGGATAGAGTTTTCCGCTTTCGCATACATTCGGTCAATCACGTCGCGGTATTTCTCATCAATCACTCGCCGCTTAACTTTCAGCGTGGGTGTCAGTTCGCCGCCTTCGATCGTCAATTCGTCAGGGAGCAGGGCGATGCGCTTCACGCGCTCGTATTGGGCCAGGTCAGGAGTCAGTGAAGCGATCTGCCGCTCGAATAAATCAATGATACGTGGGTCGCGGCATAATTCTTCGTGTATGGCCGCATCGATCCCCTTCAGCCGGGCATAGGATTCAAGCCGTTCCCAGTCAGGCACAATCAAAGCAGCGGGAAACTTACGTCCATTGCCGACCAGTACAACTTGATTGACGAAGCGCGATCCTTTAATCAACTGTTCGATCGGTTGCGGCGCGATGTACTTGCCGCCGGAAGTCTTTAGCAGCTCCTTCTTGCGATCGGTGATGGTCAGAAAGCCTTCGCTGTCGATTGTGCCGATGTCACCGGTCCTGAACCAGCCGTCTGCGGTGAACACTGCTCGCGTCTCCTCCGGCTTGTTCCAGTAACCCTGCATAACGTTTGATCCCCGCGTTTCAATCTCACCGTCCGGCGCGAGGCGTATTTCGACGTTTCGGATGGGTTTGCCTACGGTGCCGACGCGATTGTCGTCCAGCGTCAAAGCCGTGATTACCGGAGACGTCTCAGTCAGTCCATAGCCCTGCACAATCGGCAGGTCTGCGCCTTCAAAGATGTAACCGATCTCTTCGGAGAGCGCCGCGCCGCCGGAAACGAAAATGCGAATGCGACCACCCATCGCCTTTCGCCACTTCGAAAAGACCAGAACGGACGCAATTTTGTATTTGAGCGCCAGCCACAAGGGAACTTTTTTCCGATTCACAATCAACCGCGCCCTGGCCTTGCCGACATTCACAGCCCAGGCCAACAGTGCGGCATCTATTCTTCCCTTTGCTGCGGCCCTGTCCTTGATGCGCGCATAAATCTTCTCGAAGATTCGCGGCACGCCAACAAAAACAGTGGGATGAACTTCGCGCATGTTCGCGCCCGTCTGCTCGAGGGATTCGCCGAAGTACACTGCCATGCCATGGTGCAAGTACATGTACATCGCCTGGCGCTCGAAAATATGTGACAGCGGCAGCACGGACAGAGACACATCGCTTTTGCCGAACTCAAAGTTTTCCGCTGAATCAATCAGGTTCGAAACAAGGTTGGCGTGCGTCAGCATGACGCCCTTCGGCTCACCGGTGGTTCCCGAAGTGTAGATGATCGTTGCCAGATCCTGCGGGCTGTGATTCCGGGCCAACTTAGTGATTAGTTGTGGCTCCTGTTTTTCGAGGCCGCGCCCGCGCGCTTCCAATTCGGAAAGGCTGAGGCCATTCGCTTTGCTCGCTTCGGTCTCGAACAGCACGACCTGCTCGAGCGCGCCGCAGTCACCCAACACTTCCTCGACTTCCGCCAGTTTCTTCGGCGTGGATACGAAAACCACACGCGCTCCGGAATCCTGCAGGATGTAGCGCACCTGTGGCGGCGTCAAGGTGGGATAGATGGGAACGTCGGTCGCGCCTAAGAACAGGCAGCCGCCGTCAGCCAGGACCCATTCCGCGCGACTTTCAGAGAGAATGGCGACGCGATCGCCCGGGCGCACGCCCAGCGCATAAAGTCCCAGCGCAATCAATCGCATCCGCGCCAGCATTTCGTCAGACGAGATCGAGCGCCAGACGTCATCCTGTTTGTAATTGAGTGTGTTGGGGCTTCGGTGATCACGCGCGACGCGCTCGAATATTTCGGAAAGCGTGGTGGGCTCGTCCGGGTGCAGAGGTACGCGAGCCGGCGCTTTCAATGCTGCGCGATGTTCGACAAACTTTAGTTTGTCGTGAGTTTCCGCCATAAGCTTCTACCGGCAGCAACGACAAACTGAAGTTTGTCGAACATTTTCATTGGCGCTCACTTAGCTGCCACTCCGTTGAGGAAGATGTCGAGGACCTGGTCAGCCATAGGCGCCAGCTTGTAGCGACGTTTTGAAATGATCCAGTTGGTCGCCATTTCATCGAGGGCGCCAAAGAGAATCTTGGCCACCACCTTTGCATTCAGTTCCTTGCGAAACACCCCAGCGCGCTGACCTTCCTCAAAAGTAGTGCGAATCAGAGCGAGATACTCGGCAAAGCCGGCGGCGGAAAATTCTTCCATGAACTTTGTCGACCCACGCAGCTCTACCTGAAACACGACTGCAAGATCGCGGTCGGCGCCGAGGCGTTCCAGATGCAGGAGGGCGATGCGGCGCAGCTTCTCGCGTGGGTCATTCAGTTTTTTCAATCGCTGGCGGGCATCGGCGATGGCTTCGTCCATGCTGCGATCAAATATGGAATGCAGAATTTCTTCTTTGCTCTTGAAGTAAAGATAGACGGTGCCGTCGGCCACCCCCGCGGCGTGCGCGATGTCCGCCACTTTGGAATTGAAGTAGCCGTTGCGCGCAAAGACGCGCGTTGCGGCGCGCAGGATCGCTTCGCGCTTGTCGGCGACAGCCGGACGCATTACGTTAAGATTACGGTCCGAACGCATAAGATTATTCGAGTACGGTGGCAAGCGAAACTCGAAGTTGAAGCAGCTGAAGTAAAAGCAGCCGCGGATTTACGCAGATAAACGCTGATCTGAAAAAAAGCAAAAAAAGGGCTTAAGTCGTCTCCATAACAGTCTATTCGTAACCTTTTTCTAATCCGTGTTCATCCGCGCAAATCTGCGGCTAAATCTCTGGTGCTCATGCAGTCACGATTTGACGACTTAACCAAAGCGCCGCAGCTGAAGTAAAAGCAGCCGCGGATTTACGCAGATAAACGCTGATCTGAAAAAGCAAAAAAAGGGCTTAAGTCGTCACCATAACAGTCTATTTGTAACCTTTTTCTAATCCGTGTTCATCCGCGCAAATCTGCGGCCAAATCTCTGTTGCTCATGCAATCACGATTTGACGACTTAACCAAAGCCCCGTCGCCGCTACGCTCTGCCGGCGCACTCCATAGTAGGGAGCCCGCCTTGCAATAGCTGACTGAATGAACCATCACTCAGCAAACATGGCAAGCCTACCCTGCCCCGGAATTTTGCGCAAATGTACTGCCTGGAAACCTAACCGTGCGGCGAGGAGTCTGGTTCGTCCAGTGGCGTGGACTCCGGGCGTTCGCTCGGATCGATGTGAACCGATCCCCCACGCAAACGAAACTCCTGGGTAGGAAATGGAATCTCGATGCCGGCTTCGCGAAACAGTTTGTCGATGCGGTAATTGATATCGCTGCGAATCTGCGCGTGGACTCGAGGGCGATTGGTCCAGATCATCAGACGAAAGTCCATTGAAAAGTCGCCGAACTTCAGGAACTGAACCTTGGGCGCCGGATCACTGAGCACGTTCTCTATATCCGTGGCGGCCTGCAAAAGAGTCCTGGTTACCAGCTCCACATCAGAACCGTAGGCCACGCCCACCGGAATGGAAAGTCGAGCGCGCGGATCGCCGTACGACCAGTTGATCAAACGCTGGCTGATTAGTCTGGAATTGGGAACGATGATGGAAATGCGATCGTTGGTAAGCACTATGGTGGTGCGCAGGTTGATGCTTTGCACGTCACCTTCATCCTCACCGATGGTGATGCGGTCCCCAATTCGCACCGGCCGTTCGAACAGCAGAATGAATCCGGAGGCGATGTCGGCGGCGATGTATTGCAAGCCGAAGCCAATACCCAGTGAAAGGGCGGTGAAGACAACGGCCAGAGCTGCCAGGTTCAAATTGAAGGCTGTCTGCAGGGCGAAGACTATTCCCAGAGCAACGATCAGGTACTGGGCCAGCCGCCCGATAGTATAACGAATGCCGGGATCGATATAAGCGCGTTTGGCAATACGGCGTTGCAGCAGCTTCTTGATCGAGCGGGACAGGAGAATCGCGACCGCAAGCACCGCGAACCCCAACAGCAACGTGGCCAGGGAGAGCTTGATACTCCCGAATTGGAATTCACGGTTTAGGTAATACCCAACCTTGTGAAGCAGCCCTGCGTTGTCCTGAAGCGATAGCAGCGAGAACCTGATCGGGAAACGGAAATTTGCGGAGTGGAAACCAACCGGTATCAAATTCAATTTCGCGGCAAACAAAGAAGCTAGCATTCCTGTTGTTTAGAGTACCAACTTTAGTTGGGCTTTTCTCAACTGATCAAGAGCCCGACTAAAGTCGGTACTCTAAACCCCGCCAATCCGCAATTTCAAATTCGAATCTTCATATCTTTTCGGACGGCAGTAACCTACTCCACGGATTTCCCAGGCTCGCGTACCCATTTCTCGCCGTAAAAACTCAGGTTGGCGGAGGTCACTTCGTACTGGTCGCCGAGCAGGGTGAGCACAGTCGCGCCGTTGAGTGCCGTCTGATAAAAAACAAAATGATAGCGCGAGAGCTTGCCGCCGCGCTCGCGAAAACCGATAGTTCCCGGCCCTAATTCCACAGTTCCCACACTGTTGCTCCGAACAATCTGGCGATTTGCTATGCCGGCGAACTGTGATTTGTAACTGCCGTTGGCGGCGATGGCGTAGCTGACGCCATGCGCCACGGTGGAGCTACCCGCGTAGGCGCCACTAGAGGTAACGTAGTTCAAGCTGCTGTCGCCGCTGCTGCGCCACTCGCCGACCAGGTCCGCAATGGTAATGGAGGTCTTCGGTCGTTGCGCCTTCAGCGGAAGTTGCCGCACACCTTCCACGAATAATGAGATAACGGGTTCCAGGCTGTTGAACGATTGACGATTCGGCGTGACTACCAACACCGGGAGCACGCTTCCGCCAGACTCCAGCGCATACAAGTGCACGTAATGGCTGTTGTCGTCAGTGTTAGTGCTGCCGTAACGGCCCTGGTAACCGGCCAAACTCTTGTGCTCGTAAATGGGCGCGGGCGATTGCACCGAGCGCGCTACCTTTGCCCAGGCAGCGCGGAAATCGTTATCGGGATTTCCGCTCGAACGCAACGGCAGGAAGACCGCTAGCGCCGCAACTTGCCCATTTTGCATAGTGGAAAGGGTTGCGTGATCTCCTGAGGCTTCAACACCGTAGTCCCATCCATCAGGAATTACAAAAGAGACTTCGCCGAAAGATTGCACCTGCGCGGCCGCACCACCAGCGAAAAGCAAAACACAAAACAGGACAGCAAAACGCGACATCGAGGCCCTCCCCAAATGCGGATTATACAATCTAGTGGCCAAGGGAAACCAACGGCTCCCATTCTACGGGTGAGCAATTGACGACCGACACTTTTCATCAGTCTAGAAGAAGTGGCGGAGGGGACAGGACTCGAACCTGCCTATCCTTTTGGACAGCGGTTTTCAAGACAAGTGTCTTGAACCTACCCCTACGTCTTTGAATTTACAAATATAAATCAGGGTGGTTAGCCAGCAAAGTAGGGTAGAGTCTCTTCCGTCAGCGCGCCATCTTAGCGCCCAACTTCTCGCCGAGCCAAGAGTCTGACGTAACCCAAGCGGACGCTAATTGGGAGACAGTTTCATAGCGTCATGACCTTGCAGGCAACCTGGCCGACCTCAAAGTTATCGAAGCCAAGCGAGCGCGTGTTCACAGTTGGTTTTTCAGAAAATACTTGACAGGATCGGTGGTCTTGTCTTATACAAGACAATTCGCGCGTCGACATGATCGCGCACGGTGAGGAAGAAATCTCAATGATGACGAGCAGGACATACAAAGAACACGTAGCCAAATGGCAGCCATCGGCCGCCATGCGCTGCGTGTGTCTACGGACCGGTCTGAGCCTGTCACCTATCAATACGTTTAGCGGCAGACTCGGACAAGCGACGTCCATAGATAGCCGTTACATCAGGCATTAATTCGCGGGAGCGGCCTCCCGCTCCCAAATCTCAAAGAAAAATTTCGAGAATTGTTAGGAGCGGGCAGCTTCCCTGGGAGGCTTGAAGCCCGCTCCTTTTGTTTTTTGACAATCGAAGTACCTTTTTGAGAGAGATGAAGGCAGGGAGCCTTCAGCGGATGACAACGCCGTTGCTTGTCGAGAGTCCCGAGCGTCGCCATCCTCAGGAGAAGTGTGCCTCGAAGTGTATTCGCGGTACTGCTCTGCTGCCTTCATCTATTTTTTAGCATAACGAATTTGATTTTGCATGTGTGGCTGAGCAGCAAAAGCACCTGACTGTAACTCAGGCGTCCGGAGTGACTTCGTAGGTGCGAGTCCTACCACATGCACCAAGTCATTGCCGGTTGCCAATTGCGGATTTTCGATTGCTCCTCGGATTGCTGGGAACAATCAATCGCCAATGACCAATCGGCAATCGAAAATGTTCCTGGAGGGTAGCCTAACTGGTAAGGCAGTAGTCCCGAAAACTACCGCGCATTTGTCGCTTGCAGGTTCGACTCCTGTCCCTTCCGCCAAATTGTCGGAACCACCTGCGGTAGCGGGCGGTTGATTGTTGTCGTCCACAATCATGATATTCACGCTTCAACCGCCCGCTACCGCAGGTGGTTCTGACGATTTTTCTGGAGGCGTCGCCTAACGGTATGGCAGCGGTTTGCTAAATCGCCGCGCAACGCGCGTGCAGGTTCAAGTCCTGTCGCCTCCGCCAATTCTTTGGACCTGTAGCTCAGCGGAATGAGAGCGCGCATTGCCAGGACGGCCGTGTTCTGCCGCGAGCGCGGTTTCATGAAGGACCTGCCGGCGCTACTCTGCGTCGTGCTGTCGGTGAAGGACCGCGTATTGCTGAATGCGGTATTCCCACGCGTAATTGACAACGGCAAGATGCTGCGCAACTTTGTGCAGATCATTCGTTCGGGCGCAGTAGGTCGTAAGTCGCTCGGTACTGCGCCAAAGCGTCTGGTGCGCGAGTGGCTTGACGCCCGCGATCCGGCAGCGCTCTTTAAGGCAAACGTGGGCCAGGATCCTTCGCTCACGGATATCGTGAAGATGGTCCACCCAAAGCCAAAGGATGCTGTGCGCGAAGCACTGTTCGGCTACTTCATCGGTCGCGAACATCGGCAGGATGTTCTGCCAGAAGTCGTGCGCGCGTTCGAAGCCTTCAAGAAGGGCGAACCAGGCCAGAAGGGGGACATTCCTGATGTTCCGTTCCAGATGCTGACCGCGCTGGAGCTTGGCACAGCGGAATGGGCTGCGATCGCGCGGCGTGCGCCGTGGCAGATGACGCGAATGAACCTGAACACGTTTGCGCGTCACGGCGTGTTCGATCAACCAGGCATGCCTGAGCTGATTGCTGAGCGTCTACGTGATCCAGAGAAGATCGCTAAGGCCCGTGTGTTTCCGTACCAGCTACTGGTCGCTTACACGATGGCCAATGCGAACGCGGACATTCCGAAGGATGTTTGCGATGCGCTTCAGGATGCGATGGAAACCGCGATTGCGAATGTTCCGGCAATCGAGGGCCGTGTCTATGTTTGCCCGGACGTATCAGGTTCGATGTCGTCGCCCGTAACCGGCTACCGGAAGGGTGCGACTACAGCGGTGCGTTGCATCGACATCGCCGCCCTGGTCGCGGCTGCGGTGCTGCGCAAGAACCCGCGCGCCGAAGTGCTGCCGTTCGAGCACAACGTCGCGAAGATTGATCTGAACTCGCGTGACAGCGTTATGACCAACGCAGCGCGTCTGGCTTCGGTTGGTGGCGGCGGCACCAACTGTAGCGCGCCTCTGGCATTGCTCAACCGCCGCAAGGCCAAGGGCGATCTCGTGATCTTTGTTTCGGATTACGAGTCGTGGGTCGATGCCGGCGGAGGCTGCGGCACTGCCACGATGAGAGAGTGGAATGCGTTCAAGCAACGCAATCCGAACGCTCGTCTTGCTTGTATAGACGTGCAGCCTTATCGCACGGTGCAGGCCGTAGAACGTGAGGACATTCTCAATGTCGGTGGATTCTCGGATCAGGTCTTTGACGTGATTGCGGAATTCGCGCGCGGTGAATTGAACGCTGACCACTGGATCGGTGTGATCGAGTCGGTGGCGTTGTGAGGTCAGAACCGCCTGCGGTAGCGGGCGGTTGATCTCAGATTATCAATCGCTTCGTATTTTGTAAGATCAACCGCCCGCTACCGCAGGCGGTTCTGACTGTGGGCCGAATGCTGCCGGGACTACATCGCTAGAAATGAGATGTCTCGACGATTTCTCGTCGGCCTTTAGAAACTATGGCGAATGCTGGTGTGGAGTACATGGCAAGCGAAAGCGAGGGTTCGAATCCCGTCCCACTTGATTATCTCTCGTGGGATCCTCTCACCGATTTTGTCGCCATTAATTCTGGGGTGAATGCCGGAAGGACTACATCACTCTGGCTGCTAACCAGCGAGCCTCGTGGAGTGTGATGACTCTAGCGGTGGCAACACCGTGCTCGATTGTCTTTTCAATCTTGTCACCCCTTTTTGAAAGTTGTCTCAGTCGAACAACACGCGTAGAAACGCCTGGGACTAGCTGGAAGAAACAAAATGCGAACACTGGAAAATGCAGAACGAGAATTGGCCAAAGGTAATCTGTGGCGCGCCAGGGAGATCCTTCAAGGGTCGATCCCGAACGCTGGCTACGATTGCGAGCTGTTCGAGAAACTCGGAACGGTCCTTCTGAGAATGGGCGATCTACCTGAGGCCGGTCGATTTCTGTTTTTGTCTGGCCGCAGAGAGCCGGTGTACGATCAGGCTATTCAGATCTTTCTTTGGAAGCACAGAAAAGATCTGCCGCGTGATTTGTTTGCTACGTTTCCGCGACCGGCAAAATTGCCTACACTTTCCGAATATCCCGATAGTGTTCGTCTGGAACTGATAAGGTTGGGTTTTCCAGAAGTCTTAAGAGACAAGCGCGGAACTATGCTAACGCCGACTCAGGAAGGCGGCAGGTTCGAAAGCGTCGTCGTGTTGTTAATACTAGGTTCGATACTCGCTCTGTTGCTCTTGGGTGTCATCAAGATTATCGAAATTTGGCATTGGTTTAAGCCAACTTGAATGCGACGAATGCGGATGAAACTCCATGCCTTTACGCACGAGGATCCGGGTTCGAGTCCCGGTGGCTCCAACAAAGTGCGCGGGCCATAACTCAATTTGGCAGAGCACGCGTTTCATCAAAACTTGTTGTGGCAGTTTTGCTTTAGTTGCCCAACTTCGCGAGGGGTTCAGTGAAGAAGAGGCTGGTCTTTGTTAAAGAAGGTGGCGGAGGGGACAGGACTCGAACCTGCATAGCCTTTCGGCCGGCGGTTTTCAAGACCGCTGCACTACCATTATGCGACCCCTCCGCTTGGGGGTTAGAACTATACCGCAGGCTTTGGGGTTGCTCAATGGGGGGCAATAGCGAAGGCTTGGGCTAGTGGGCGTTTAGAGTACCGACTTTAGTCGGGCTTTTAATGGTTGAAAAAGGCCCAACTAAAGTTGGTACTCTAAACGCCCACTTCTCCGCTTACGTAGTTAATCGCCGATAGATTCCGGGCATGCGCTCCGGCAGGTTGAGCACGTCGTCGATAATCGTGTAGCCCACTTCACCGTAGAGGTCGCGCAGCTCGGCTTCGGATTCGCGATCGATGGTAATGCAGAAAGGCGTGATGCCCTGGTTCTTGGCCTGGCGCAGAGCTTCGCGCGTGTCTTCGCGAGCATAGCGAGCATCACCGTAATCGTGATCGTAAGGCCGTCCGTCCGAAAGCACGATCAGCAGGCGTGTGCGCGCCTCCTGCTTTGCCAGGCGCGCCGTCGCGTGACGTATGGCGGCGCCCAGGCGAGTGTTGTTCTGGTAATTAATTCCACCGATGCGCTGCTGAACGTCGTCCGAATAACTCTCGTTGAAATCTTTGACCACGTAGAACCTCACGTTGCGCCGCCCTTCGGAAGTAAAGCCATTAATCGAATAGACGTCGCCCACCGCTTCCAGCGCTTCGCTCATCAGGACCAAGCCTTCCTTCTCGATCTCGATGATTCGCTGGCCCGGATGCGTGTACGGTTGCAGCGGATGACGCCCGATAGTGCGCGCGGTCGAGGAGGACTGATCCAGTAGAAAAGAAACCACTACATCACGCCGGCGGCGCAGGCGTTTGGTGTAGATGCGCTCGGATTGGTGACCGCCTCCGACCCTGGCGGCGCGACGATCGATGACGTAGTCAACGACCGCGTTCAGATCGAATTCTTCCCCATCCAGCTCGTTCGCCACGCGCAGAAGATTTTCCGGCTTCATCAATTGAAACTGATGGCGGATCGAAGAAATCGCACCGCGATGGCGTTCGCGCGTCTGTTCGACAAAGGCGCGCGCGCCGCGGGCAACCTTCTTTTCCACCACCCGGCACCAGCCGACACGATGGTCCGTCAGGTCGCGGTCCCACTCGTCATAATTGAACGCTACCTCACCGGGCTCCAGGTCCTGTTCGAACATTTGCGCCTCAGTCCAGGACTCGCTGCCATCAAGATCGTCCGGCTCGCCTTCGGAGTCTGTGTTCCAGGCATTGAAAAGCTCGCGCGCGTCTCGCCGGTGCGGCGAACGATCAGTTTCCTGCGGCATAAAGGTCTCGCGCACGCCTTGCGGATCCTCTTCAGAGTCCGGCTCGTCCGGTATTTCCAACTGCTGTCCCGAATCGTCGAACGAGATTGACTGAAATAGCGAATACACGCGACTGGTCGCCAGCAGCGAGTCGGCCACGGTTGCACTGATGACCGCGAGGTAGTCAGCGACAATCGTTTCCAACTCGGAAACGATCTGGCCATAAAACTGGCGCGTGTCATCGAGCGCGCCGCCAAGAAGTGTTACCTGAAAGAGCAGCTCGAAGGGCACCAGCGCCGCCGGAAGATCAATGATGCGCGGCCGGCGACTGCGCAGATGCTCGCGAATCAGATTGAGGTCTCGCGCCAGACCGCGATAGGTGCTTCGCAGACGGCGATCAATGCGCCCATTTTCCAACGTGCCGAATATTCGCCGGGCCAATGGCCGAATCGGAAAGAGATGGAGGATGTTTTTGTAGGACAGGCATTCCTGCCTGTCGGATTCCCAGTTCAGGGAACGCTGACTATCGGACTCGGAGACAGACAGGAATGTCTGTCCTACGCTGAACGCATCCCGCGCCTCTGTGTTATCCGGATCGTAAAGCTCCGCAATTGCAGCATAGGCGGCGCGCAGGTCGGGCGTGTCCTGCTCGTACGTGCCAAACTCGATCTGGCCGGCCCCGTGCGCAGCCAGGACCTTGTAGAGACGAAAATCCAGGTCCTCGTCATCAAATTCGCCGACGGTCGCGGGCAAATGAATCGTACGGCCATCGTCGATGCGCGACTCAGACGGCACCGCCGCCAATGGCATAATCTCAACTTCATGGCCAGTGAGTCCTTCAACGTACAAACGCAGCAGATGCTGGATCGATTCCAGGGTCAGGCCGGCGCCGCCGGTGCGCAGGGCTTCATGACTGCCGCGAGTTTCGAGCGCATAGTAGCTGCGGCGCGCGCGCGCATCAGCCCGTCCGAACGAGAGTCCCGCATGGGCCCACGCTTCAAATTGTTCAATCGAAACAGTGCGCAGTGCTTTGGCGCTGGAGCGCAGGCAGGCAAGTGCGGCTTCGGCGTCGACGCGCGCAACCTCTCTCGTAAGGTTAATCACTCGACGCGCGAGCGCGGCGGCCGATTTCCGATCAGCGCCGGAGACGATCGCCTGGAAGAATGGCGGACCGGCGCGTATGAACGCCACCGCGCTTGCGTTACCCTCGCCGGCAACCGTCCAAAGCAGATCGATCCATTCGTCAAACACTTCCGGCAAAGCACGCATCACTTCGCCGCCCGCTATGAGTAACTGGATGGCGGCGCTGCCACTGCGCTCGAGAAAGTTGCCGGCACACTCAAAAAGCTTCAGGACGTTTGCTTCATCGAGCTTTGAGATGGCCGCCGGGAGCGCTGACCAGGCATCGCTGGCGATTCCGCCGGCGCGCGCTGCGAAACCTGCGGCGAGCTCTAAGGCTGATTGTTTGATGGCCTCTTCCTGATTGCGATCGCCCAGGCATGCGGCAACTGCCGGAGCGGCATTCAGGAAATCAACGCTGTGCTTTGCCGAACGTCGGGATATCTCCGCGGCAATTTCGAAGATTGAACACAGCAATGCTGAATCGCTAATCTCCTGAGCCAGGAGCGGTGCGCGACGAAAAGTTTCTATCGCGGCGGAACTTGAAAGCGTTGCCTGGCGGGAGCAGATTTGAAAAACGAACGGACGCGCTGTTTGTGGGATCTCCCGGAATGAGGCGACTCCAGCGCTGAAGAAATCGATCGCGGTTTCCGAGTTGCTCATCGCCACGCGCCGGCCTATCTCGCCCCACGAACGCAGCTCAGCCGGTTCCAGGACCTGCGATGCGCCCGTTGCTGCGCGCAGAAACTCAATACTTGCGCGCAACGACACGGCCGCAATCGAGGCACTTGCTTCGAGGGCCGCGCGGGCATGATCGAGCGGCAGCTTTCCGATCTCACGCACCAGGCCGGCGATCGTCTGGCGCTCAGCCGGATTTTTAACGGCGCTCAGGTGTTCGCGAAGTTCCTGATCGAAATTCTGATCCGGTGGGTTGTCCTGGGGTGGGTCGGTCACTGCTAAATCACCATCGTCACAATCTCGCGAATGCTGCGCTGCAACTCGCGATCGTCGGTCAAAGGCACTGGAGGCAAAGATGATTGATTTTAGGCCAGCATCAACCTCTGGCCTCGTGGTTCGGGCACGGGATCGCCGAAGTCATTGGCGGTGTCGATCCAAAGTTGGATTGCTTCATTAGAGTTAGCGAGGGCAAGCTCGTGAGTATCTCCGTGCGCCATGCAGCCAGGAAGCTCTGGGACTTCGACAACGTAAACCTGATCTTCATTACTCCAGTAGATAGTGACCTGGTACTTGTGCATCAGGGCTTGTTTATCCACTAGACAAACAATTCGGCGGATACGTGGAAGAAATCTGCCAGTGCTTTTGCTTGCGCCTTACTAATAGCCCGCTTCCCATTTATCACTTCTGACGCCCTACCTTTTGAGCCAAAAATCTGCAATAGATCGCCTTGCTTCAGTCCACGTGCGGCAATTAACTCTTGCAAAACTTCGTGCGGTTCAGCATCGTCAAGATGATAAAACTCCTCTTCAAAATCCGCTATCAACTTACCTAGCAGTCTTAATAGCTCCCCTTCCTCGGGCGTCAACTCGTTACCCTTCGCCATTAGCTGCCCGACCAGAGCGAGCATACGGTCATTCTCCTCTTCAGATCTAATAACCGTAGGCCGCACCTTAGCCAGCAGCTTGCCGTATTTCTGTGGGTTGATTGCTGTTACTACTGTACTCATAATTTCCTTGTCTTCGCCGTATTCCTCATGCGTCAAGATTTCTCGTATTAGAATTTGCTGAAATTGATAATTGATCTCCGCATTATCGGGAATCCTAAATCACCGTCGTCACAATCTCGCGAATGCTGCGCTGCAACTCGCGATCGTCGGTGATTGGTGAGCACATCGCGACTTCGGCGGCCGAAACCGGGGGAATACCGTAGGCGATCATTTGGGCAGCATAGATTAGCAGCCGCGTCGAGACTCCTTCTTCCAGTCCATGACCGCGCAGGTTACGAACCTTCTGACCAATCAGAACCAGATCGCGGGCCGTGCCTTCGTCGACGCCGCCCTCGCGCGCGACAATTTCCGCCTCCATCTCCGGTGGCGGGTAATCGAACTCGATAGCGACGAAACGCTGCCGGGTGGATTGCTTCAAGTCTTTGAGAATCGACTGATAGCCGGGATTATAAGAGACGACCAGCATGAAATCCGCGGGCGCTTCCAGGATGGTCCCGCGCTTTTCAATGGGCAGCCGACGGCGGTGATCGGTCAGTGGATGAATGATGACGACGGTGTCTTTGCGCGCTTCGACTATTTCGTCGAGGTAGCAGATGGCGCCGTTGCGCACCGCGGAGGTCAGGGGACCATCGTGCCAGATTGTCTCTTCGCCTTCGAGCAGAAAACGTCCCACCAGATCGGTGGCCGAAAGATCCTCGTGGCAGGCGACAGTGATTAGAGGACGTTCAAGCCTCCAGGCCATGTGTTCGACAAAGCGCGTTTTGCCGCAACCCGTCGGGCCTTTCAAAATCACCGGTAGGCGCGCGGCGTGCGCCGCTTCGAACAAATCAATCTCGCGACTGACGGCTAAATAGTACGGCTCGTCGGCGATGCGATATTCTTCTATGGCTCTTTCGGGCATGGACCGGCTTTCAGGTTTCAGTTCAGGTTCGGGTTTCAAGTTCTGAATCTTAGCATTCGTCAGAAACACCAGCAAACTTAGCAGTTTTGGTTTCAAGGCCTCTGCAGACTTGAAACTTGGAACTTGAAACCGGAAACTTATGACCAATGAAGATAGCGGTAGCAATGAGTGGTGGTGTCGATTCGTCCGCGGCAGCGGCGATCCTAAAGGAACAGGGACACGATCTGGTGGGCTTTGCAATGCAGTTGTGGAACCAGCGCCGAGGGATCAGTGTTGACGAAAACGGCGAGCCATTGCCGTCGCGCTGCTGTTCGCTGGACGACGTTTACGATGCCCGGCGGGTCGCAGAACAACTGGGCTTTCCGTTCTACGTTCTGAATCTGGAACGCGACTTCGAACGCGACGTAGTGCAACCCTTCGTGGCGAGCTACCTGAGCGGCGAGACGCCGATTCCCTGCGTGGCCTGCAACAGCCGTCTGAAGTTTGCTTCACTCGATCGGCTGGCCAGCAGCCTGGGCTGCGAAAAGGTGGCCACCGGACATTACGCGCGGGTGGAGCATGACACGGCGGCAAATCGTTATCGTTTGTTCCGCGGCCGCAATGCGCAAAAGGATCAATCTTATTTTCTCTGGGAGCTGACGCAGGAACAACTTTCGCACGCGCTTTTCCCGCTCGGCGACATGTCCAAGCCGGAAGTGCGCAGCGTTGCGCGCAGCAGCAATCTTGCCGTAGCGGACAAAGCCGAGTCGCAGGAAATATGTTTTGTGCCTGATGGCGACTATGCAGGTTTCATCGATCGCTACCTTGAAGCGGAAGACGCCACGGATGACCTTCCCGGCCCCGGCAAAATTGTGGACACATCAGGGAACGTGTTGGGCCAACATACCGGAATCCATCGCTATACAATCGGCCAGCGCCGTGGCATCGGCATTGCCGCGGAGCGGCCGCTCTACGTAGCCGCGATCGATGCCGCTAAGAACCAGGTTGTCGTTAGTCACGAAGAGGGTTTGCTAAGCACGGAGTTCGCCGCTACCGGAGTAAACTGGATTGCGTTTGACGCGCCGGCCGAAGCCATGCGAGCCGAGGTACGAGTGCGCTATCGCCATCAGGCTGAGCCCGCGATAATCGAGCCTCTGGCTAATGGCCGCGTTCGCGTGAAGTTCGATCAGCCACAGCGAGCCATCACTCCGGGTCAGGCGACTGTGTTCTATCGTGACGATGAAGTGCTGGGCGGTGGCTGGATAACCAGGTAGCGGTACCGCGAAGTACCGCGAAGCGGTTACGGCACACAGCCCAGGGTTGGTGCGCTTCGCGCCCACCGTGGGAAAGAAGTCGCGAAAGATATCAACCCCAACTGGGTTGTGTCGGTCTCCCGTCTTATACAGCTGTCACAACCCTGTTGGGGTTTGCAGCCTTTCCATAACTCGTTTCCCAGGGTAGGCGCGAAGCGCACCAACCCTGGGCTGCATCCCGCAACCGCTTCGCTGTAACTTGCTGTTCCTGCAAAGACGAAGCTTAATCAGAGGCTCTTCTCCGTCTCCGGCCGCCTGCCTTAAACCTTTTCTCCCACATCTGCGTACACACACGGGAATACAAGAAACTTCCCGTTGGTAACTTACTTTCTTTAGTCAGGAAACAACTATGGCAATGTCCAGCGGCAGAAAAACTGTTCTTATTATTTCCGGGATTGTGGTTGGGTTGATCTTACTGGCGGTCCTTTGCATCGCGGTGGTTGTTGCAGGGATGCGGGGTGGTCAACCGGAGATTCGTGCTAACAGCGTGCTGACGCTTCGAGTGGAGGGGGCGCTGCCGGATTACGTCCCTGACGATCCCATCAGACGATTGCTTGGCAATGACGACCAGTCGCTTACCGGCCTGCTGAACCAGTTTAAGAAGGCAAAAGTTGATAAGCGCATCAGCGCTGTTCTACTGGAAGTTGATATGTCCGGCGCCGGTTGGGCCAAGGCCGAAGAGATTCGCGCGGCGATTGCCGACTTCCGAACTTCGGGAAAACCGATCTATGCCTACATGGAGTTTGGTCTAAACAAGGAATACTACATTGCCAGCGCCTGCGACCGTATTTACCTTGCCCCTCCGGGCGAGCTTTTCATAACCGGACTTTCTGCCGACGTGATCTTCTTCCGCGGCACGCTTGATAAGTTGGGCATCTACCCGGATCTTTTCCAAATTGGAAAATACAAGAGCGCCGGCGACACATTCACGCGCAAGGACATGTCGGATGCGCATCGCGAGTTTATCAACTCGCTGCTGGACGATCTTTTCAACCGTTACGTGGAGGCGATCGCCACGGCGCGCGGCAAATCAGCCGCCGAAGTAAAGACCCTGATTGACAACGCGCCCTACAGCGCCCAACAAGCCAAAGATGCCGGTCTGATCGACGGCGTCGCCTACCGGGACGACCTGGAAAAGGAACTGAAGAAGCGACTGGGCTACAAAGATAGTGACGACCTGCATATCGCCAGGGGCTCAGACTATCGCCGGATCTCGCAGGAATCTCTCGGACTCAATAAGGGTGAGAAGATCGCGATCGTTTATGGAACCGGCGACATCGGATCGGGGAAGTCGGCGAACAGTTTCGGCGGGGATCAGTCAATTGGTTCCGAGACGATGGCTAAAGCCCTGAACGACGCCCGCGATGATAAATCAATCAAAGCAATTGTGCTGCGCGTCGATAGCCCCGGCGGCTCCGGCCTCGCTTCCGACGTCATCTGGCACGCGGTGGATGCGGCCAATAAAGTCAAGCCTGTCGTTGTTTCCATGAGCGACGTCGCGGCCTCAGGCGGCTATTACATTTCCGCCAGCGCCAGCAAGATTGTTGCTGAGCCTTCCACGATCACGGGTTCCATTGGCGTGGTTGGCGGCAAACCAGTAGTGAAGGGACTCTACGATTGGCTTGGCTTCACCAACGAATATGTGCTGCGCGGAAAGAACGCCGGCATGTTTCGCGAGACAGAAAAGTTTTCGCCCGACGAGCGCAAGAAGTTTGAGGACTGGCTGAAGACAACCTATTACAGCGACTTCGTTCCCAAGGTAGCCAAAGGCCGAAACAAGGATGCCGAATACATCGATTCAGTGGGCCAGGGTCGCGTTTGGACGGGCGCGCAGGGAAAAGAGCGTGGATTGGTTGATGAGTTCGGGGGACTGGATCGCGCGGTTGAAGTTGCCAAGCAGTTGGCAAAGATTCCGGCCGACAAAGGCGTTCACCGCGTCATACTGCCCTATCCCCGCACCTTCCTGGAAGAATTCCTGGGGACCGGTGATGACGAGACTAAAGCCAGCAGTCCTGAGCTAAAGCAACAACAAGCTATGCTGGCAATTCTTCCTGAAGACGCTCGCCGGGCATTTCGTTATGCGATGCTGCTGGATCGAGCTAAGAATGGCGAAGCGATGTTTCTGTTGCCGTTCGATCTGAAGATCAAATAGCAGCAGCCCGGTAATCAGATGTCTGGCGCAGAAGTTGAACAGGCGCAGGGAGCTTATCCTCCTTGCGCCTTTCTAATTGCCTCAAGGAACTTTCTGTCGTTGAATCGCGTGAAGCCAACCCTGGTCAGCCTTGCCAATTCTTTGAACTGTCTTTCCTCGACGGACTTGAAGTTGAAACACGACTTTCCCTGCATCCGCTTTTTCAATTCCGGTGACATTTTTATGAGTAATTCCGGCGAGGCATAAACCGGCATTAGATGAAAGCTGACGTAAGCTTTTCCTTTGCGTACACCCGCGAAAAACAGCGGCTGCTTGTTCTTCATGATATGGCGCGTGTTGAGATAGTAGTTATCACTTGTGTCGTGCACGACAATACATTTCTTAGCGTAGGGCGCAAGAATCGCTTTTAGTCCGGCGAAGGCGCCCGCGAAATCATCCTTGTTTGGCATCGGTACTTTCGATAACCTCCATTCCGTTCATGTACGGCCGCAGCGCTTCGGGGATGACCACAGAGCCGTCTGGCTGCTGAAAGTTTTCCAGAATAGCGATCCAGGTGCGGCCAACTGCCAGCCCGGATCCATTTAGCGTATGCACATACTCCGGCTTCGCGCCGCCGGCACGGCGGAAACGAATCTGCGCGCGTCGCGCCTGAAAGGCTTCGTAGTTCGAACAGGAAGAGATTTCGCGGAAGGCGTTCTGTGAAGGAATCCATACTTCGATGTCATAGGTCTTGGCATTGCTAAAGCCAAGATCGGCGGTGGAAAGATTCACGACGCGATAGTGAATCCCGATCCGCTGCAAGACAGTTTCAGCGTCCTCAGTCAGAGACTCCAGCTCCTCATAAGAGTTTTCCGGCAGCGAGTACTTGACCAGTTCAACTTTATCGAACTGATGCAGGCGAAAGATTCCGCGCGTGTCCTTGCCGTAACTGCCGGCCTCGGAGCGAAAACAGGGTGTGTACGCAACAAACTTCATCGGCAACTGCGACGCGTGAAGTATTTCTTCGCGATAATAATTGGTGACCGGCACTTCCGCGGTCGGCACGAGATAAAGCCCGCGATCGTCAGTCAACTTGAAAAGATCTTCTTCGAACTTAGGGAGTTGCCCGGTGCCGAACAGCGCGTCCTTATTAACGATAAACGGCGGCAGCGTTTCCTGATAGCCATGCTCCCGGGTATGTAGATCCAGCATGAAGTTGCCGAGCGCGCGGCTTAAACGCGCACCCGCCCCGCTCAGAATCGCGAAGCGCGCGCCGGAAATTTTAGCCGCCCGCTCCATATCAAGCAGGCCAAGGGCAGTGCCTAAGTCAACATGATCCTTTGGCTGGAAATTGAATGCCGGTGGCGAGCCCCAACGACGAACCTCGACGTTCTCCGATTCATCCTTGCCTACCGGCACGCTCTCGTGCGGCACATTTGGAATCGTGGTCAGCAACTCGCGCATGCGCTCTTCGGCTTCGTTACGCGCCGCCTCCAACTCAGCCATTCTTTCTTTTAACTGGTTGACCTCATGACGGCGCCGGTCAGCTTCCTCGCGCTTGCCTTCCTTGATAAGAATGCCAATCTCGCGGCTGGCAGCGTTACGCTGCGCATTGAGTTGATCGGTTTCCCCTATCAAGCGACGGCGCTCGGCGTCGGCAAGTCCAAAGTCGTCCAGGGCCGCGGCGGGGAAACCGCGGGCCTTGAGCGCAGCGCGCACCCGTTCGAAATTGTCGCGCACATAATTCAGATCGAGCATTTGTGATAATCCTCTAGGTTATGCTATGAAGTCCTCTTTGTTATCGTCTGACAAGCAAGTTCGAAAGAGGCAAGACTATTATCCTGAGGCGAAATCCGCAATCTGAGATCGGCAATTTGAGATCTGGAACCTGGAATCTGAGATCTGAATCTGAAATCTGAGATCTGAGATCTAACCGATGCCACAAAAAGTTCGCAAAGCAGTTTTTCCCGCCGCCGGCTTAGGCACGCGCTTTCTACCGGCCACCAAGGCCTCTCCGAAAGAGATGCTGCCGCTGGTCGACAAGCCGCTGATTCAGTACGTCGTGGAAGAAGCGGTGGCGTCGGGCATTGAGTCTGTAATCATCGTAACCGGCCGCGGCAAGGCCGCCATCGAAGATCACTTTGACGTATCTTTCGAACTGGAATCATTGCTGCGCGATCGCGGCAAGGCCGAAGACCTGCAAGCTGTACGCGACATTTCGGACCTGGCCACAGTATGTTACGTGCGCCAGCGTGAAGCGCTGGGGCTGGGTCATGCCATTTTGCAGGCTCGTGACCTTGTCGGCGATGAGCCTTTCGCCGTCATGCTCAGCGATGACATTATCGACGCCGAAGTACCGGCGCTGAAACAACTGATCAAAGTTTACGAAAAATATGAGGCGCCGGTTGTCGGCACGATGCAGGTTGCCGGGCAAGCCATCTCGCGCTTTGGCGTGCTTGACGTCGACGAAGTCGGTGACGGCGTTTACAAGATCAAGGACATGGTTGAGAAGCCGCCCTTCGCCGAGGCGCCTTCGGATCTGGCAATCATCGGCCGCTACGTTCTGACCCCTGACATTTTTGCTGAAATCGAGCACACGGCGCCCGGGGCCATCGGTGAAATCCAGATCACCGATGCTATGCGCTCCCTGCTGAAGAAGCGACCGTTTTATGCAGTTCGCTTTGAAGGGATAAGACATGACGCCGGCGATAAGCTCGGCTTCCTGATCGCAAATGTGGAGTTTGCACTGAAGCGACCAGATCTGGCGCAGGACTTCAGGGATTACCTTCGCTCATTAAAACTCGAATAGACTGAGGTCAGAACCGCCTGCGGTAGCGGGCGGTTGATCTTCCGGTCTGACTTGCTTGACATACTGGATCAACCGCCCGCTACCGCAGGCGGTTCTGACATCAAACAAGATCGTGACTTCTGAAGCAGAACAGTTCAAGGGACGCGCCGCCATCGTTACCGGCGCTACCCGCGGGATTGGGCGCGCGATTGCCCTTGAGCTGGCACGACGGGGCGCGGACATCGCGTTTAATTTTGCCCAAAGTGCGGAGGCGGCCGATACATTGAAGGCCGAAATCGAAGCGCTGGGCGGCCGAGTTATCTCCACGCAATGCGACGTCGCAAACACGGCGGCCGCTGCCGAGATGGTCAAACAGACGAAGGAAGCATTTGGCCGCATCGATTACCTGGTGAACAACGCGGGCATCGTGCGCGACACTCTGATCCTGCGAATGAAGGAGGAAGATTGGGACGCGGTCATCGATACGAATCTGAAAGGCGCATGGAACTTTGCCAAGGCCGCGTTGCGGGTAATGCTGCGTCAGGACGAAGGCGGGTCAATTCTGAATATCACTTCGATCAGCGGAGTGGTCGGCATGGCCGGCCAGTCGAACTATTCAGCATCGAAGGCCGGTATGATTGGTTTGACCAAAGCCCTGGCGCGCGAAGTTGCCAGTCGAAAGGTGACGGTGAACGCCCTGGCCCTGGGAATGGTTTCCACCGACATGGCGCAGGCGCTTAATGAGGATTACCGGACCAAGTTGCTCGAGCAGATTCCGTTGGGCAGATTTGCCGAACCTGATGAAGTAGCGCGCATTGCCTGCTTTCTTTTGTCCACCGACGCCCGCTATATCACCGGCCAGGTGATTCGGGTTGATGGCGGCCTCGCAATGTAGGTCATTGCCGATTTCCGATTGCCAATTGCCAATTGGTCGCCGGAGGTTTTGAATGTGATTATGATGGTCTCAGAATAATGTGACTGTCGTTGCCGGCAGCCAATTGGCAATTGGCAATTGGCAATCGGCAATGAAAAGAGGAAGCCCCGCCAACTCTTGCGAGCTGACGGGGCAAATACTTTCCGGGCAGGGTCGGGTAAATCAGGGTAGCGTCTGTTAAGAACTGAGAATCGTCACCTACGGCCGATCCCGTAATTCATAGGCGGTGCGTACGGGCGAGATAATTCCTTGCGGCATGTAGATAAAGACCGCAACCTTCCAAGGGTCCGTTTGGCAACCACCGAGCAGAGCCGGCAATTAAGAACGCCTGCGAAAATAATTCAAAGATCGGAACTTCAAAACTTCCTTCTTCCGACGTTGTGCGAAATTATACTCATTCGGAAGCCATGTCAAGTAAAAATTGACAAAGAATCTTGACAGCTTTGTGACACCTGGTAGGACAGACATTCCTGTCTGTCACTGTTCGAGACAGGCAGGAATGCCTGTCCTACTTGCCGCCTCGCATTTCACAAAGGCGTTGGGCCTGGCGGCGCACTCCCTCTGAGACGTTGCGGTTCTGCGACACGTTCTGCAAGTCCTTGGTGCGAATGCGAGGCAAGATGCCAAACGCGGTAGGCAGGGGAGTCCGTGGATTGCGCGCCAGATTGTGGATGACCGCATAGGAGCGGGTCCAGGCGCGATTCATTCCGATGAGACGAAGCACTTCCTCGTTGACGCTGCGCATGGCCGCGATATTCTCGACCTCGTGATCGGTGATGCGAGGATTGTTGATGACCGCCGACGACACGACCTTATTCGCATCCCGTATAAGGATGCTGCGGGCTTCGCGATCGCCTTTCATTCCAAGTTTGACGCGATCCTTCACGGTCATGAACATGATGCGTCGAATCAACGATATTCGCTCGGGATTAACTTCGAGGCCCTCCAGCCGCTCGGAGTTGATGACGCGCTCGGCATTGGCCGCAACCTGCTCCTCAGTCTCGGTGAGCAGCTGTTCAATCGCTGCCCCGGCGAGCCAGGAATCGTCTATGTCTTCATCCGAAACCTCAATGTGTTGGGCGATGATCCAGGCATCGTCAATCGAAAGGGCACCGCTAGGAGTAGTCAGGTCAGCGGTTTCGAAGAATTCAGCCGCGGCTGTGTTTCCGCGCGCGCGCAACTCCTGGGCGATTTGTTCGGCGCCGCGTTCTTTCTCAAAAAACTCGCTGCGAGTTTCGCGGGCCCGGCGTTCCGCCTCGGGGGTGCGCGCGGCGTTATTGATAATCGCCTCGATGATTGCCGGGGCGCGAATCAGCCGCTGTTGGTTTATGGCGATGGACTCGAGCAGTGCCCCATCGGTGGTCAGGCCGGCGAGCTGCGCGATGGCGTCATCGGGCGTGCTGGCGTTAAGTGCAACTGCTTCCTGAATCTCGCGACGTGTGCTGGCGCGGGCGGCAAAATAGGCAAGCACCGGCGGCGCGGTATCGCTGGACTTAACGACGTTCAGCAATTCATCTGATAGCTGGGCTTCGAGCGTCGCTTCCGCAGCCTGGGATAACGCCCCGTCGGCACTGGATTGCAGAAACACAAGAGCTTCGAGCAAATCAGCCTGCGGCAAAGGCAACAAACCACGGGCAGCAGCCATCGTGGCTGCCGGGGGCGCCTTGCCCGAGATGATTGCCTGGACTACCGGGTTTTGAGATGTGACATTGGCGCTCATGAAAAGTTAGTCGCTGATGACGAAATGATTCTTGAATCTCAGTAGATAGTGAAGGTGTATTCAAGCTGGGCGTACATAGAAACCGGCTTGCCATCTTTCATAGCAGGGATAAATTTGATCCGGCGCGCAGAGTTGATAGCGCTCCCGGTCAATCCGTCGGGAAGTCCCGACACCGGGCGAATTCCTATGACCTTACCTGTCGCCGCAAAGATGACTCTTAGTATTACAGTGCCGCTAACGTGATGTCTGCGAGCTTCCTCTGTATATGGCGGCTCCGGTTTGCTAAGGACGCGCGCCTTTACATCTACCTCTTTAGCTTTGAACAGAGTCTTAACATCAGCATCTGCTATGTCGGCGAATCCAAGTAGCGAGTCAGACCGCAAGCTCCACTGCTCGGTCTTCGATCGCGAAGGGTTTGAACTCAAGGCCAAATACTTTTTAGCACTTTCTCCCGCCTCAATGAATTGCGTCTTGAAGGGCAAGAGTAATCTGGCAAAGTCGTCGTCGTGCTGCACCTGTCCCAGTTGGTTGTTCAGCAAGTTTTCTCCCAACTTCGCCGCTTTCTCATGAGCTTTGCGAGCCCCACTGATATCGCCCTTCTTCTCGAAAACCAAACCCAGATAGTGCCACGCCCTCAGATCGTTTTTGTTACGCTTTACTACGCCACGCAGAGACGCAATCGCTTCTTCGTTTTGTCCCTGCTGGTACAGGCTGATAGCGCGGCTGGTTTCATCTGCGGGCGTCGCCGGTGCTGGTGACTGTTGTGGTATGCGGGCGTGAACGATGGCTCCGGCGCAAAACAGCACCGCCAGGAATCCAGCAAAGACTATGAAATTTGGCTGGCGAGGTTCGACCATATACCTGATCAAAGCGAAGACTGTTTTAAGCCCCGTGGCATTTCTTGTATTTCTTGCCGGAGCCACAGGGACAAGGTGCATTGCGGCCAACTTTCGGCTGATCCCGCACCATCGGTTTCGACTTGCCGGCTTCCTCGCCGGCCGCGGGTGCATCCTGATTGGGTCCCGTAAAACTCAGCGCTGAAGCGCGGCGCGCGCGCCGTTGTTGCAGCGTTTCCGGCGCCTGCTCGGCCACGACCTGAAGATTGAAGAGCGAGCGAATCGTAGTCGTGTCAATGCGATCCAGCATCGACTGAAACATATCGAAGCTTTCTTTCTTGTACTCGACCAGTGGGTCCTTCTGGCCATAACCAACCAGGCCGATTCCCTGCTTCAGGTGATCGATGGCCAGCAGATGGTCCTTCCATTGCGCGTCGATGATGTTCAGCATGATGATGCGCTCGTAGGTGCGCATCGCTTCCGCGCCAATCTGCGTCTCCTTCGCGGCGTATTTGACCTTGAGCTTCTCCCAGATGGCGTCGGCAATTTCCTCTGACGCGAGATTCTGAAAGTCGGTCTTTTCCGCCTCCGCGTCGAAATCATAGATAGCCTTGATTTGAATCGTGTAGTTCTCTACGTCCCAGTCGTCCGGCGCAACGTCCGGATTGAGATATTGTTTCGTTAAATCAGTCAGCAGGTCATAAGCAACTCCGGCCTGCGGCGGATCGCCGAAAAGGTATTCGCGCTGGTCGGGTTCTTCCATCAACTGCCGGCGCAAGCCATAAATCGTCTCGCGCTGCTTGTTCATCACATCGTCGTATTCCAGCAGGTGTTTGCGCGATTCAAAGTTGCGGCCTTCGACAGATTTCTGGGCGCTCTCAATCCGTTTGGATACCATCTTGGATTCGATAGAGACGCCCTTTTCCATCCCCAGACGTTCCATCAATGCTTTTACTTTATCGCCGGCGAAGATCCGCATCAGGTCATCTTCGAGCGAGAGGAAAAAGCGCGATGAGCCCGGATCACCCTGACGTCCGGCGCGACCACGCAACTGGTTATCGATGCGGCGCGATTCGTGGCGCTCAGTGCCGATGATGTGCAGTCCGCCGCAACCGACCACCTCTTTGTGCTCAGCTTCGACGATGCGCCTGGCGCGAGAAAGCGCCTGCTCCCATTGAGTATCATCCACTTCATCGGGATCGATTTCCTCTTCTTTGAGAAATTCGCGGGCCATGAATTCCGGATTTCCGCCCAGCAGGATATCGGTGCCGCGGCCTGCCATGTTGGTGGCGATTGTGACCGCGCCCTTGCGGCCGGCCTGGGCGACAATTTCCGCTTCGCGCTCGTGATACTTCGCGTTCAGGACGTTGTGCGGTACTCCGGCTTTCTGCAGCCGGCGCGCGATCAACTCCGAATTCTCGACTGAGACAGTACCAACCAGCGTGGGCTGGCCTTTTTCGTGGCACTCCTGAATCTCTTCGACCACCGCATCCCATTTTTCCGGCAGGGTGCGGTAAATGACGTCGGAATTATCGGTGCGCACCATGGGCATGTTGGTGGGAATGACGGCCACATCGAGTTTGTACGTGGAATGAAACTCCGCCGCCTCTGTCTCCGCCGTGCCGGTCATGCCGGCCAGTTTTTCGTAAAGCCGGAAGTAGTTTTGCAGCGTGATTGTGGCCAGCGTCTGATTCTCTTTTTCGATCTTGACGCCTTCCTTGGCTTCGACTGCCTGATGCAATCCATCTGACCAGCGCCGTCCCTTCATCAGGCGGCCGGTGAAATCATCAACGATGATTACTTCGCCGTCCTGGACCACGTACTGATGGTCCAGGCGGTAAAGCGTATGCGCTTTCAAGGCCTGCTCGACGCAATGCAGCAGCTCCATGTTTGCCGGATCGTAGAGGTTGCCGACCCCAAGCAGTCTTTCGGTCTTATCGACGCCCTCTTCCGTCAGCACGGCGGTGTGTTGTCTTTCGTCAACCAGGTATTCGCCGGTTTTCTTGCCATCGAGCTCCTCGCCTTTTTGCAACTGCGGAATAATCGCGTCGGCCTTGTAGTACTTGTCGGTGGCTTCATCTGACGGCCCGGAGATAATCAGGGGCGTGCGGGCTTCGTCGATTAGGATCGAATCCACTTCGTCCACGATGGCAAAGTAGTGGCCGCGCTGCACGCAGGTCGCCAGATCAAACTTCATGTTGTCGCGAAGATAGTCGAACCCGAACTCATTGTTAGTGCCATAGGTGATGTCCGCGGCATAAGCTGCCTGGCGCTCGAAGTCATCCATGTCGTTCTGAATGCAGCCGACTTCCAACCCCAGGAAGCGATGGATCTGGCCCATCCATTCGGCGTCGCGCGAGGCGAGGTAGTCGTTCACCGTGATGACGTGCACGCCGCCGCGTCCGGTCAAGGAGTTTAGATACGAAGGCAGCGTGGCTACCAGCGTCTTACCTTCGCCGGTGCGCATCTCAGCGATTTTTCCCTGGTGCAGCACCAGACCGCCGATTAGCTGAACATCGAAATGACGCATGCCCGTGGAGCGCATACTCGCTTCGCGCACGACGGCAAATGCCTCCGGCAGCAATTCATCGAGCACTTCTCGCTCGCGTCGTTTCAGGTCCGCGGGATCGCGGGCGTCGGCAACGGCGCGCGCCACTTTTTCCTTGAATTCCGCGGTCTTGGCGCGCAGCTCCGCGTCCGACAGTTTTTTGACTGCCGGCTCCAGCTCATTGATCTGCTCAATAACCGGCTGGATAGACTTCAGATAGCGCTGATTGCTGCTGCCGAATACCTTGGTTAAAGCTTTATCGAACCCCATACACTTATTATTCCTGTTTCTCGAAACGCTGTTTACATAAAGGCCCGTCTAATTCAGTTGTTTGGGCAGTTTTTGATTCTAATTGAGGGCCGGAAGGGAGGCAAGCGAGCAATCCGAGAGGTACTGATGTAATTTGGAGTTCTTACCCTGTTAGAACAACGCTCGGTCCCGGTGAGGTCAGTACCACCACGCGGTAGCGGGTGGGTCCCGTCGCGTTAATACTCAAGCAGCCTCAATTCGTACTCACCGGGACCGCACCTATCGCAATCCAGATGGGCAAACTGCATCAGCACCAACCGCCACGTTCTAGGACGCAGCCAGCTGCTTCTTAATCAGGTCAACCACTTGCTGGCGCGGCATTGTAAACTTGAACTTGATTCGCTTCCCGTCAGGTGAAACAGTGGTGTTCTTGAATAGTACTTCTTCGTCTTTTCCCTTACGAGTAATCATACCGTAACCCAAAGCCCCCCTGAAACCTGCGGCGAGAATCCGAGCGCTATCGGGCGAAGATGCGTCGGACTCAACTGTTGCCAAGATGTCAGCTTGGTCCATTTTTACCGAGAAGATAATCTTCGTGCCAGGATTGTCGCGGTTGATTGCCGTTAAATAAATCAGGAAGCCGCTGTCGTTTAGCGCGGCTATCATGCGTCCGGCCAACTCAGCAAGATTCGGATCGCCGGCCTTCTTAGTAAACTCTGGATTCTTCAGTTTGCCGTTCTCATCGAGTTCTGACTCGATCACGATCTCAAACGGCTGATTAAGATCGAGCTTACCCTGGTTCTTCAGTTCGTTGGCGTAGATGCCAAAGTCTTTAAGCGCTTTTTTGTTTATCTCCCCTTCCTTAGGCAACTCTATATTGTTTTCGGCGGCAGTTTTCTCGAGCTGCTTCTGCGCTTCTTCGGGCGTCAGTTCTTTCTCCTCCTTAGCAACTTCGGCTTTCTTGTCGCTTGCTGGGGCGGAACCAGCGTGCGAAGGCGAAGTCGCCTCTGCTATCACTGGTGTCGGGGCCTGCAATGGAGTGGGAGTTGGAGTGGGCACGGGGGTTGGCGTCGGCGTGCTAGCGGGTTTTCTACTTGCGGCTGATGCGGCTTGCGAAACAATGCGGGCTGCGAAGGGATCAGTTGGATTCAGCGGTGTAGGCGCTACCTCGGGAGCAAAGTAACCTTCCGGATAGTGAAACTTCTCAGTTGCCAGATCCACTATTTCCACGTTATCGCCGATTGTTGTTCGGTTGTAATCGCGGCTAACAAACTCCGCGCCGGAAAAAAGGAATGCAATATTCAGAGCGTCGCGAAAAGCCGGCACATAAAGAATTACGGCCAGCGCGATGGTGTGCACGCCCAATGACAAGCCCGCCAGCCGGCCGATTCGCGGCCAGAAAGGCCGGTGGTTGACTTCAAAATCTGCGAAAAGTGACGCCATTTCCTTAAGTTCTATCTCGAACGGCCCAATCTTAGACGCGGGCCACAGTCTGAACGTTGCGAGCGCGCATGGTTATACGTTAGCACTTCACGAAATGAATGGTAAGCGATGTTCCCGAATTAGGTACTGATGCATTTACTCGCTGAAACTGCATCACTGACCTGAGTTTAACTTATCCTGGTCCGACTAAGGGCGAACAGGAAGACGTTGTAGTGTGCCCAAGCTTGGTCCTGACCCAAAAACTTGACTCATTCCCATCAAGTTTTGGCGGAAAAGAATTCTAGACCGGGCGTTTTACGCCCGGGTCAGGACGCACCCGAAATCCGAAAGCCCGTTTTTAACGGGCTTATCGCTGAGGCTTTAGCATTAGAAGCACGCTGGAAGCGCGCTAACGGTCAGCGCGGCACGCTAAACCCAGCGCTAAAAAACGCTGGTCTATTAACGCTCCGGGAAAGCCGTCTGAAGACGGCTGGAGCCCACGCAGCATCAATACATCTTCATCCTGCACCAGTACCCTGAGTTAGAATGCCCAACATGCGAGGACGCCGAAATGAGCGCAACGAACGTCGCAAGACCCGCCAGCGGCACGAACCGAGCGGCGATGAATCAGCGCGCCAACACAAAAGAGCGGTCGAAACAGCGTCGATCGGAACTGTTCCGCAGACACGAGACCTGCGTCGTTTGCTTGAAGGTATTGGAACGCCGGCGCCTGCTCCCTTTAAACCTGATCCCTTTCAGCTCGAAGCTCTATCGGCGCTGGAGTTTGAAGACGTGCTCGTTACCGCGCCGACAGGTAGCGGCAAAACCTGGATTGCGCGTGAAGAGATCCGGCGACTGTTGAAATCAGGGCGGCGTGCCTGGTACACCAGCCCACTCAAGGCACTGACCAATTCCAAGTATCAGGAGTTCTGCGACGAGTTTGGCGCGGAGCAGGTTGGCATTCTGACGGGGGATCGCAAAGTGAATCCCGATGCGCCGCTGATCATTGGCACTACGGAGATCTACCGTAATCAGTTGTTCGATGCGCTACGCGGCGGTGAAGACGTGCGCGCCGATCTGGTGGTGCTGGACGAGGCGCATTATCTTGCCGACGAAGATCGCGGTCATGTCTGGGAAGAGGCAATCATTTTATCGCCGCCGCGGATCCGATTGCTGTTGTTATCGGCCACTATCGGCAACGCGGAAGAGTTTGCCCGCTGGATTGAAGAAGTGCGCGGCGTGCACTGCGGGGTGGTGACGCGACCGGGTGCGCGGCCGGTGCCGCTGCGCGCGGCAATGCTCCTTCCGGACCAGCGCTTGATTCCTTTGCTGAACGAAGCCGGAAGATTGAGCCCGGAAATTTCTCAAATGGCCAATCGAGCCCGGGAGGAAAGAGAGCAACGACCGCGAGGCCGACGAAGGTATTGAATCCAGGTCGCGGCTTCGCCGTCTGATGTGCGGAAAGGCTCCGCCTTTCCGGTCACTTCAAGATTCAAGTTTTGGGGCTATGCCCCAAATTGGGGGCGCAGCCCCAAATACTAGTCGCGCTTCCGGTGAGGCAAAGCCTCACCGCACATCAGGCGGCATAGCCGCATTAGTGTGCTTTATGAAACTGAACATGCCGGACATGCCGCCGGCCACTTTGCTGGCGGCGCTTGGGTCCTACAATCTCTTGCCGGCAATAGTCTTCCTGCCGACGCGTCGCCGCTGTGATCAGGCGGCTTCCGAAGCGGCACTGGCCCGGCGGCCGGAAAGCGATGAACGTCGCGAAGCGCGGCGCGACTTCATGCGCAGCTTTGTCGAGCAATACCCGGAAGTCCGGGATCATCGTCACTGGCACACCATCATTCGCGGCGGCGTTGCCTCGCATCACGCCGGCCACATTCCTGCCTGGAAACTGGTAATCGAAAAATTGATGAGCGGCGGCTTGCTTGACGCTATCTTCGCCACCGCCACTGTCGCCGCCGGTGTCGATTTTCCCGCCCGTACTGTGGTGCTGACCGTAGCCGATGCGCGCACCGCTCGCGGTTGGCGTTCGTTGCAGGCCTCGGAATTACAACAGATGACGGGACGAGCGGGACGCCGGGGCCGGGATCGTGTCGGCTTCGTAGTGGTTGCACCGGGACTGCACCAGGATCCGCAACGCATTGCCGAGCTGTTACGCATCCCGCCCGATCCGCTCGAAAGCCAGTTTCGCGCCACCTACATCACGCTCCTGAATCTGCTGGACGCCTTCGGCAACTTTGGCCAAGTGCGCGAGATCGCGGAAAGAAGTTTCGCACATCGCGAAGCCGTGCAGCGCATCACTGAACTTCAAAGAGCGCGCGACGAAAGCGAGCAGCGAATTCGCGCCCGGCTTGAATCCTCCGGTTGCGATCTGCCTCTTTCGGCGGTGCGAGGGTTGGAGCGATTGGCCAGCGCACGCGCGCGTCTGGGCGAGGCGCTGCCGCAAACTCGCGCGGAGATGTTTCAGCAGTGGCTGGATGACGTGGTGCAACCCGGCCGCGTCGTCGGTATTGGCCGCAGCGGCAAGCGCCTGGTTCTCGTCGAAGGCCGCCGCGAAGGCGGCATTGTTGGCGTACGAGAAGACGGCCGGCGAGCAGCTCTGGCGCTGGCGCGCATCGGGCGGGTTTACGCACCGGTATTTTCCCTGCATCCCGAAAAAACTGACGAAGCCTTCGCGGAGATACATGCTCGAGGCAGCGAAGTGCTTTTGCCGGAACCGCGTTTGCGCGACACACGCGCCGGTGAAGACGCGGCGGCCAATATCATCAATAACGTAATCGAATCGCTGGTACCCTCTGGCCTGGCCGAAGCCGAACATCGTCGTTGCGCAGAGCTGTTGTGGTCGTTGCGCGATGACGCCGAAGACATCGAGCGGGCCGAGCGTCGCATTGAAGGTTCGCGCGCGGAAGTTTGGGCGCCTTTCGAACAGCGTGCGCGCGTGCTCGATCACTTTGGTTATCTCGATTTCGCGTCAGAGCGTGTGACTGAGCGCGGTCGCTGGCTCGCCGACCTGCATGTCGATCGACCTCTGTTAATTGGCGAGGCGCTCGAGGCCGGGCTATTCACTTCGCTCAAGACGACGCAGGCCGCTGCGGTGATTGCCGCGCTGGCCGCAGACGAGGATCGCGACTATGGCGAGCTGGCACTTGACGATGAGTTGGTGACGACGCTGGCGAAGTTTGAAGATATCGCTTATAAAGTTTCAACCGAAGAATGGCAGCACGGTATTGAGCCGTCGCCGGAATTAAATTTCTCCGCAGCAGCAACCGCAGCGCGATGGGCCAGCGGCGTTGATTGGGCCACGCTGGTGGCGGAGACTCGGGCCGAGGAGGGAGATCTCGTGCGCATGCTCTCCCGCGCCGGTGAAGCGCTGATGCAGATCGCCGCGCTTAGGAATGCGCATCCAGGCGCAGCAGGCAGTGCCGGCGCGGCGGCTGAAATCGTCCTGCGGGAACCGGTCAGGTAGGACAGGTATTCCTGCCTGTCCGCATTTCTCTCTTCGATGACAGACAAGAATGTCTGTCCTACCAGCCCTGCCTTAAACTAAAATCTGGCTTCACCTTTGCGAAGTCGGATAGAATGCGCCCCGCTATTTCAATAGTCATGAGTACGCGGAAATCCCAGTACTGCGCAGCCTGATCAGAGCTACTCTATTCGGGACCAATCCTGCATGGACTCTCCGCTTTTACCGGGCACAGAACTCAGTCACTACGAAATCCGCTCGAAGATCGGTACCGGCGGCATGGGTGAGGTGTATCTGGCCCAGGACACGAAGCTGGATCGCAAAGTTGCGCTGAAGATCCTACCCGCAGATGTAGCCAACGATCCACCGCGCCTGCGCCGCTTCGTGCAGGAAGCGAAAGCAGTCTCCGCGCTCAATCATCCAAACATCATTACCATTTATCAAATCGAACGGATAGAGTCGATCGATTTTATCGCCACCGAGTTCATTGATGGCGTCACGTTGCGCCAGCACCTCGAAGACACGCGGATCAAGATCGGCGAAGCACTTGATATAGCTTTGCAGATCACTTCAGCTCTGGCGGCGGCACATGCGGCAGGTATCGTGCATCGCGATATCAAGCCCGAGAACATCATGCTGCGCGGTGACGGCTACGTGAAGGTCCTCGATTTTGGCCTGGCGAAACTTGTCGAGCAGCCAACCACCAGGGTTGAGGGAGAAGCTGAAACCAGGGCTCTGTTCAAGACCGAGCCGGGCCTGGTGATGGGAACTCTCCACTACATGTCACCGGAGCAGGCCCGCGGCCAGCAAGTTGATGCGCGCACAGACATCTTCAGTTTCGGAGTAGTGTTTTATGAAATGATCGCCGGGCGGGTTCCGTTTAAAGGAGACAGCCAGGCAGATATCTTCGTTTCGCTGCTGGAAAGAGATCCGCCGCCGCTGGCCCAATACTCTTCCGACATCCCCCCGGAGCTTGAGCGCATTGTTGTCGCGTGCCTGGCAAAGGACAGGGAGCAGCGTTACCAATCAATGACACAGTTGGCGAATGATCTGAAGCGCCTGACCGCCAGATGGTCGCAAGGGCTGCTGATATCGGATGCAACTGCAACGAAGCAATTCCAATCCGGGCCTGCGCCTGCGATTCCGTCCTCAATTGCCGTGTTGCCCTTCGACAATCTCAGCGCGGATCCCGAGAACGAATACTTCTGCGACGGACTGGCTGAAGATCTGATCAATGCACTGTCAAAAGTCGACCAGCTCCGGGTTATGGCCCGCACGTCCGCCTTCGCCCTCAAAGGCAAGAATCTGAGCGTCAGTGACATTGGCCAGCTACTGAAGGTCGGCAAGGTGGTCGAAGGCAGCGTGCGCAAAGCCGGCAATCGACTGAGGATCAACGTCCAACTTATTGACGTCGCCGATGGTTATCCTCTGTGGTCCCAACGCTACGACCAGGAAATGGCTGACATATTCGACGTGCAGGACGAGATTTCGCTGGCAATCGTCAAAGCCCTGAAAGTGAAATTGCTTGGCGAAGAAGAAACTGAGGTCCTGAAGCGTCACACTGATAATACGAAAGCATATGAGCTTTATCTGAAAGGGCGTTATCAGTTCAACAAGTGGAGTGAAGACGGATATAAGAGAGCAATTGATTTTTTTGAGCAGGCGATTGCCGAAGCTCCGGACTATGCCCTGGCGTATTGTGGGCTGTCTGACTGTTACAGTAACCTTCGTTACTTCGGCTTCATGCCATCGGCGGAGGTTTTGCCTAAGCAGAGAGCGGCTGCCATGAAGGCACTGGAAATCGATCCCACTCTGGCCGAGGCACATATCTCTCTGGCATATCTCAAATTCTTTTACGAATGGGACTGGCTGGGGGCTGAAGAACAATTCACTCTGGGCCTCGCTTCAAATCCTCAATTCGCCATTGAGCGTTCCATGTACGGACTCTTGCTCGGCATAACGAATCGGCCCGCTGAGGCTCTGGCCCAGGGCGAACGCTCCCTTGAGCTGGACCCGCTTTCGCTGGTGAGCAACATGGACGTGGGATGGATTTTTTGGGCCGCCCGCGATTACCAGAGCATGAAGGAGCAGGGCCGCAGGTTAATCGAGCTGGAGCCGCTTTTCTATGGCGGATACTACTTGCTGGGAATGGCTGCCTGGTCCAACCTGGAATACGAGGAAGCGATTGAGGCTCTCGAGAAGACCGTGGCGCTCGGTGGTGGCTTAGTCATGCTGGGAAATCTCGGGCATCTCTATGGAGAATCAGGCCAGAAGGAAAAAGCGCAACAGGTGCTCGACCAGCTTTTCGCGTTAAGAGAACAGCGATACGTGGCGGCGTTTCATTTCGGCCTTGTCTATGCGGGTCTCGGCGAATTGAACCAGGCGTTTGAATGGCTGGAGAAAGCTTGTGAAGAACACGATGGACCATTGATCTTTCTGGGAGTTTACGGATCACCCCGAAACCGTTTGCGCACTGATCCGCGCCTCGCTGCCATCCTCAACAAGATGAACTTGCCTTTGATTGAGTAGGACAGACATTCCTGTCTGTCGGCCTTTTGATTCCATGACAGACAGGAATGTCTGTCCTACTAGTCAACATCGATGGCCAACCGGTCTGCACACTTGTAAAGCGACAGCCCGAGCAGGTATGCAATCACCAGGTTGAAATAGAACCGGGAGTTTCAGAGCTCAGGTTTCGGCCTGGCCGATTTCCTGCCGAATTTGGCTGCGTCAATAATTTTCCAAACCGGCCCACGCCGGAATAGGCCGGGTCAGGCTTTTGCCTCGTTTAGTAATGCGATATCCGAAATCATTCCGACATTGAAAACCGGTGGCTATCGACACGATTTGCACCAAGTGACGCTTTCAGCCGGCGACGCGTGAACTCAATTTGCCGGGGCTGTTTTCTCGACGATCTTAAGTTGCTTTCGGAGCGCATTCTCCAGGCTTGTCTCCCGGTCGGGACCGGCGCCGCTGGCGCGGTAGCGCACGATGCCCTCATGATCAATAACCATGTAGGTTGGAAATTTATTCACGCTGAAGGCCCGCTGAACCTGGTGCTCGGCGTCCCGATACTGATGCCAGACCATCTTGTTCTCGGCAGTGAAGGCCCGCCACTTTTCTTCGTCGTCGTCTGAGCTGATCCCGATCATCACAAACGCCGGATCCCTGGAATATCTCTTGTGCAGGTTTCGCAGCGACGGCACTGATTCCACACACGGACCACACCATGTTCCCCAGAAATCCAGCACCACCACCTTCCCGCGCAAATCCTCAAGCGTGATGTACTCGCCGTCCGATGTAGTAAACGAAAAGTCCGGCGCGTAGGCCTCCCGCGCCCGCCGCGGGTTCGCGATCATTTTCCGCGCGGTTTCGCTGCTTCCTCCCTTTGGCTGCAGCTCCAGGTATTTCGTCATTTCAACTATGCCGTCCGGGTCGCGATTCTGCTGCATCAACACAAAACCGAGATTGTAATGAAGCATGGGAAGGTCGGCCGCCAGCGCTGTGCCCTGCCGTAATGCCGCCTCCGCTTGTAGTAGTTTCTTCTGGTCCTTACCTTCTGACTGCCCCTGGAAGGCGAGCCCTTCCAGGTTGTAGGCCTGCGCTCGAAGCTGGTTATCGGTTCCTGCCAGTTCGATCACGCTCTCAGCGCTTTGAACGACATTTTTGTACGCCTCCAACCCCTCGTACGCCATTGCCATTCCCAGGAAACACTCGGCCGACTTCTTTTCGCGCATCTCGTTCGCGCGCTTGAAACTTTTCAATGCCTCGTCATACTTATGTCGCCGCAGCAAGTCGCGTCCCTTCTCCACTTGCTCTTCGTAGGACACGTCGCTGCTCTGAGCCCGGGCAATCGGCCCACGAATCTCGAGGATTCCTGCCGCCGGCAGCAACATAAGGACTGCGAGGAATCCGGCGCCCCGTCCAATCCCCACCAGGAGCGACCGCCGGGCGCGGCGTCCGCCAAGAGCCAATCTGAACCTGTTCATCGAAACAATCCTCCGCGCGGGGCGCATAATATCAAATTGCCTTCCGGGCGATAATCTGCCGGCTCTGCCACGCGCAGATAAAACGCTCCATCGCTCAGTATGGACAATGGCGGCAGCCGCTATTGCAGCAATAGCCGCGGCGCTGAAGATAACTCCCGGTGAAGACCATCGCGTCGCCTTGCAGGTAGTAATCCTTTCCTTTCTCTAATAACCCTTGCAACAGCGGAAGGTCAATCTGCTGGTAAGCGCTCGCGGGACCATGCCAGGCGAACACTTCCGGGTGAATGAGATGGGCCAGGAGTTCCGTGCCGTCCACTACTCGCGGACCGGGTCGGGCGAAATAGGAGTTGGCGTCCACCGCATACACTCTGCCGTCGCGCACCGCGCACAAGTCAAATAAACGTGATGACGGCTGAGCACTGAGTGATGATGGGCGGTAGGGGCCGAACTGTTGCCAGACGTGCTTCATTGTCTGTTGGAGGTTGAAGCCGCACGGCATGATGATCAGAACCTCCGGCGCCCATTCGACCAGTTGGTCCCAGGGGATTCGCACCGATTCACTACCTTCGCGTCCCAGCGCGTCCACCCCGCCGGCGATCTTTACCATTGCCGGCACCCAGTGACCGCTGGCATAAACCGGATCGAGCCACTCCATGCAGAAGACGCGCGGGCGATGCGCCAGCTTCTCCGTCTTTGCTGCCAACCGTTCGAGACGAGCACGAAGTTCGTTGACTAAACCTTCCGCCTCACGATCTCGTCCCGTGGCTGCGCCCAGGTCGCGCAGATTATCAAATATCTCCTCCAGCGACTGCGGCGTCAGCCAGAGAACTTGCGGCGCTTTCGGAAGTGCCTTGAGCACCTGCGAAACCTCATTGCCGGAAGGCGCGCAGACCTGACAGAGGTTCTGCGTCAGAATCAGATCGGGCGCCAGCGTTGCGAGCAACTTTTCATCAATCTGATAGAGGCTTTGGCCATCGCGCATCCGTTCAGCGACAGCGCGATCGATCTCGCTCTGGCTCATGCTCTCGATGGGCAGCACGTTGCGCACGACCACCGGCTTGTCTACTACTTCAGTTGGATAGTCGCACTCGTGGGTGATGCCGACGAGGGCATCGCTCAGGCCTAGGGCGCAGACCATCTCCGTGGCGGAGGGAAGAAACGAAATGATTCGTTGCATGGGCTGATGTTTCACCAGAGCCGAATTAGCCACAGATTAACGCGGATCAGCACGGATCTGAAATCAAAACGTAAACGCCTTCAGGTATTTGTATTATCGGTTGTTATCTGCGTCGATCTGTGGCTATGGACCTGATATTACAACAGAGTGAATTAGCCACAGATTAACGCGGATCAGCACGGATCTGAAATCAAAACGTAAACGCCTTCAGGTATTTGTATTATCGGTGTTTATCCGCGTCGATCTGTGGCTAATTATTTCCTGCTGCCCCTCACTTAATTTCGTCGAGTCGGGCCTTTGCTTCCAGTATGATCCCGCGCAGTTTGTTCAACTCATCGAGCGTTAGCAGCACGGTCAGCTTTTCGCAGATGCCGGTTGATAATGACGCTGCCGCGCCGCTACGGCTTTGCCGGAAGACGTTAGCTTCCAGATCTCCTGACGTGCGGTAACGAGCCTCAAAGCCCGTCAGTTTGGTGGCAGTTTCGTTAACTCGAGCGAGAGTATCCAGGGCCTTTACCAGCGGATCGATTTCTTCATAATCAATAAACGACCGCTCTTCGCGTGGGTTCTCGCTGGATTCTCTGAGCGCAACGACGATTCCGGTAGCTCGCGCCGGGGCCATGGTGTCTTTCAATTCCAAGGCATCGACGCGGATGTCGCCGCCACGCGCTTCTAATGTAGCGATTTGACTAAAACCCTTAATCAACACTCGTTCATATCGCGCGTCAATCGCTTCCAGTTTCGTTCGCGGCTCCAATGGCTCGCAGGCGAGCGGGCGGCGAAACTCCGGTCCGGGGCGCTGCGCTAAAGCCGCGCCGCAGAAAAGCATCAGCATTAATACTACAAAAAGCGTTCGGGGCATCAGGCACATAGGAAAACTCCTTTTCCCTTTCAATTTCATGGGACTCCACGTCTTCCGCATTAGGGTGCGGCCATTTGGGGCTAACGGGCTAATTGGGTTCGCCAGCCTGGAATTCACACTGGCCCCTCCTTTCGCAACTCGGCTAGAATACGCTCTCGCCGGTTAACCGTGAATCGTGAACAGTATATGAACCTCTGCCCAAAGGGTCGCCTCCGAGACTCAGGTGCTTTAACGCGTGGCATTGAACAGTAGATCAGTTTTTGTACGACCAACCCAGTCCTGATGGGTTACGCCTTTAAATTGCAATAGTCGCGGTCCCGGTGAGGTCGGTACCACCACGCGGTGAACATACAAGCGGGTGGGTTCTGGATGGGAATTGAGGCCGATTGAGCATTAACGCAACTGGACCCACCCGCTACCGCGTGGTGGTACTGACCTCATCGGGACCGCTCGTCGCACTAAGGGAGAGTGCTCAAACTTGAGCAGAGCTCATGACAATCGATCCTGGGAGCATGAACTGAATGGCACTAATCGGGGCTAACGAACTAAAGCGCAAGCTGCTGATCGATGTTGAAGGACAGCCGTACGTGGTGCTCGAAGTTTTCTTCGCTTCGCCGACAGCGCGGGGAGCAGCAACGATGGTGCGCACAAAGTTACGCCACCTGTTGACCGGCGCAGTTATGGAAAAGAGCTTTCGTTCCAGCGAGAAGTTTGCCGAGCCTGATGTTGAGATGGCGCCCGCGTCTTTTCTTTATACTGACGCGCACGGCTGCCATTTCATGGACGAAAAGAATTACGAGCAGTTTGCCTTTTCAGCTGAGGAGGTCGGCAGCGATCGCGACTATCTCAAAGAAGGTGTGTCGCTGCAGATCTTGAAATACAACGGCGCTCCCGTTTCTCTGCAATTGCCGCAGTTCGTCGAACTTGCAGTCATCTCTACGGAGCTGGGATTGCGTGGCGACACCGCCGCCGGGGGCGCAACCAAACAGGCCACTGTGGAAACCGGCCTCGTCGTGCGCGTTCCGCTCTTTATCAAAGAGGGTGAAATAGTTCGCGTCAACACGCAAACCGGTGAAGTGGCCGGCAGAGCTTAAGCGGCAGACTGTCCGCGCCAATCCGACAGGCCCGCGAAACCGGGCACAACTATAGTGAAGGAGAGTGTATGCTGCGTCGCATTACTACCATAGGACTCGCGCTCGCGCTCGCCCACTTAACCGCAGGTCACGCTCGAGCCCAGACTCCCACCCAAACTCCTGGTCAGCAGCGCGCGACCTTTACCGTCGGTAACGCCACCGCCGCGCGCGGCCAGAAGGCCACCGGGACGATCGAGGTCCCGGCCGGCAGCGACGCCGCTCTGAGCATCCCGGTCGCCGTCTTTCACGGCGTGAAGCCGGGCCCGGTGCTGGCGCTGGTCGCGGGAGCGCACGGCACGGAATACTCCTCGATCATTTCGCTTGAGAAGCTGATCGGTTTGCTGAACCCGGCGGAGATATCCGGGACTGTGATCATCGTGCCGCTGATTAACATTCAATCATTCGAGCAGAAGGTGCCCCACCTCAATCCGGTGGACCGCAAGAGCATGAATCGCTTTTACCCCGGAAAGATGGACGGCACGCAGACCGAACGCGCTTCATTCCTGATCACAAAGCAGGTAGTGGAGCAATGCGATCATCTGATCGATCTGCACGGCGGCGATCTCGACGAAAGCCTGCGGCCCTACAGCTACTGGACGAAGACCGGGAACGAAAAACAGGACCAGATATCGCGCGAGATGGTGCTCGCATTCGGCCTCGACCACATCATTATTTCCACTGACCGGCCGAAAGACCCGCAAGCTTCGCGCTATCTTGAAAACACTGCCACCACGCGCGGCAAACCATCAATCACCGCCGAAGCAGGCTACGCCGGCACCGTGGAACCCGAGGACGTCACGGCTTTAGTGGATGGCTGCCTGAACGTAATGCGCTATCTGAAAATGCTGCCCGGCGCGCCTGCCGTAATCGAGCATCCAGTGTGGATCGAAAAAGTCGTGACCCTGGCCAGCGAGCAAACCGGCATCTTCTACCCGCTGGTCCGGCGCGGAACCTATGTCGAGCAGGGCATGAAGGTCGGCTATGTCACTGACTACCTCGGCAAGATTGTCTTTGAGGCGCGGGCGCCAGTGGCAGGTGTTGTTCTTTACATCTGCGCGGTACCATCAATGACGAAAGGCGCAACCATCGCGAACGTCGGGGTGTTGGCGAAGTAGAATTCCCGCCGCCCCCGAGTGATTTTAATGACTCTGATCTCAGGCACACGACTTGGACCATACGAAATCATCGCGCCGGTTGGCGCCGGTGGGATGGGCGAAGTCTATCGTGCTCGCGACACGCGGCTGGGACGCGATGTAGCAGTCAAGGTCCTGCCGTCTTCTTACTCGGAGAATAAGGAACGGCTGCACCGTTTTGAGCAGGAAGCCTGCGCCGCAGGGGCGCTCAACCATCCGAACATTCTCTCAATCCACGACATCGGCACACACAATGGTTCGCCTTATCTGGTTTCAGAACTGCTTGAAGGCCAGACGCTGCGCGAGCGGCTCAACGGCGGCGTTCTGTCTGCGCGCAAAGCCATAGACTACGCGCGGCAGATCGCGCATGGACTGGCGGCAGCCCACGAGAAAGGAATTCTCCATCGCGATTTGAAGCCGGAGAATCTTTTTATCATTAGAGACGAGCGAATCAAGATTCTGGACTTTGGCTTGGCGAAGCTGACTGGAGCTGCTGATGTCCAGGCGCAAACCGACATTCCTACGCGCCGCGTCGATACCGATCCAGGGATGGTGATGGGAACGGTCGGCTACATGTCGCCTGAGCAGTTGCGTGGGAAAGCTGTAGATCATCGTTCGGATATCTTCTCTTTCGGCGCGATCCTTTACGAGATGCTTTCCGGCCGGCGCGCCTTTCACAGCGAGTCAGCAGTCGAAACAATGAGCGCGATCCTGAAGGAAGACCCGCCGGATCTCTCGGAGACAAATAAGACCATCGCTCCCGGGCTCGAACGCGTGGTGCATCACTGTCTGGAGAAGAATCCTGAGGCGCGCTTCCACTCGGCGAGCGATCTGGCATTCGCTCTCGAGGCCCTGTCCGGCGCGACCAGCATTTCCGGTCAAACAGCTACGGCGATTGCTCCGATACTCGATCGACCAAAGAAACGTGAGCGCCTAATCTGGATCGGAGCAACGGCGCTGCTCGCTCTCGCGCTTCTGGCAGCGCTGCCTTTTGCAATTGCCTATTTCCGAAGTACGCCGCCGAGTGAGGGCCACGCCACGCGCTTCTTTGTTTTCCCGCCGGAGAAAGCGACCTTTGGCGGCGGCGGCCAATATATTTCGCCTGATGGCCAGAGGATGGTTTTTCGAGCCGTCGGCGGTGATGGCAAGGCACTTCTATGGACGCGCCCGCTTGACTCACTTACCGCGCAGCCGCTGCCGGGAAGCGAGGACGGGTCGAACCCCTTCTGGTCGCCGGACAGTCGTTTCATCGGGTTTTTCGTCGCCGGATCGAAACTCAAGAAGATCGAGGTTACAGGCGGTCCGGCGCAGACCCTGGCAGATGTGCGAGGGGCCGGGGGCGGTACATGGAACCGCGACGGCGTAATTGTTGTTGCCCGAGCGTCGGGCGGACTCTATCGTCTCTCCGCAACGGGCGGCACGCCCACGCCAGTGACAACTCTCGACGAATCGCGCAAAGAAACGTCACACGCGTGGCCCTATTTTTTACCGGACGGACGTCATTTCCTGTACCTCGCTCGCAGCGTGCAAAGAGAGAACACCGGCATTTACATCGGAGCGCTGGATTCAAAAGAGCGCAAGCTGTTACTTAACGCCGACTCGAGCGTCGCGTATGCGCCACCAGGATTTCTGCTTTTTCTGCGGGAGCGGACGTTGATGGCCCAGACCTTCGACACGGATAAGCTGCAACTGGCCGGAGAACCGTTTCCCATCGCTGAACAAGTGGGCTCCAATGCAGTGACCGGGCGAGCGTTCTTCTCGGTTTCAGAAACGCGTGTACTCGCGTTCCTAAGCAACAACGCTGCAAACACCCAGCTTGCCTGGTTTGATCGTGGAGGTAAACAGATTGCATCGGTCGGCCAGCCAGCGGTGGACAGTGGTCTGCGCTTCTCACCGGACGAAAAGCGACTCGCCGTTGTTCGCTTCGATCCTCAGGCAGGGTCGCCCGACATCTGGTTAATCGACCTCGCCCGCAATACCCCCTCGCGATTCACTTTCGATCCAGCGAGCGAGAGCAGTCCAGTGTGGTCACCTGATGGCAGCCGGATTGTCTTCGCATCAAACCGTGACGGCGTTGCCAACCTATATCAAAAACTCTCGAGTGGCGCCGGCAACGACGAAGTGCTTCTCAAATCTGCTGACCCGAGTAGTCCGCAAGACTGGTCTGCGGATGGGAGATTCATTCTCTACAATATGCTATCTCCCAGGACGGGCGTTGATATTTGGCTCCTGCCGCTGTTTGGCGATCAAAAACCCACACCATTCATACAGACTGAGTTCAGTGAAATTCAGGCGCGATTCTCTCCCGACGGTCGCTGGGTTGCATATGCTTCAAATGAGTCGGGATCGTTCCAGGTCTACGTTCAAAGCTTCCCATCATCCGGCGGTAAGTGGCAGGTTTCCACCGGCGGCGGGGCGCATCCGCAGTGGCGCCGCGATGGTAAAGAGTTGTTTTATCTCGCTCCCGATAGAAAGCTCATGGCCGTAGAAGTTAATGGTGCTGGGCCGACGTTCGTGCCTGGTGTTCCCGTTCCTCTTTTCGAGGTGCATGTCAGCCCCAATTTTCCCGGCCCTGGCGGCGTCACATATTATGACGTCACAGGCGACGGGCAACGCTTTCTGGCTAACACCCTTGTCGGCGAGTCAGCGCCCGTGCCTTTCACAATTGTGATGAACTGGACCGCAGCGCTGAAACGATGACCCTCGAGAGAGACTTGATCGCCCACAATAGTCTCGCAACCTTTTAGTGCTCTCATAGTAAGAGGAGTCGACGCTGAGCCGGGCATACATCGGCCCGCGTCTTGACTGATTCACTTTTTTGGCATAGAAGCAGGCACGTTTTATTAAGTTCAGTCCCAAGGAGTCCTTTTTAATGAAAAAGATTCTCGCGCTGGTTTCTTTTCTGATCGTTGCGGCCGCCGCGTGCACCATGGAGCCCGCGGCTAACAAAGAGCCGGCAGCAAATACAAACAACGCCGCTAAGACCACTGTCCCTCCGTCCGAAGCAGACATGACCGCCCGTGAAAAGGCCGCATGGGAAACGCTCAAGAAGAAAGACCTGGTTGCTTTTGGGGATCTATTGTCCAGCGATTACATCGAGGTCACAGACGAAGGCGTCTATGACAAAGCCGCGATCCTCGCAGACCTGAAGGATTTCAACCTCGCAGACGCCACGTTTTCCGATTGGAAAATGTTACCTATAAATAACGACGCGGTGATTCTCACCTATAACACGACCCTCAAAGGTAAATACAAGGACATGGACCTTCCGTCTGGACCTTATCGATCTGCTGCCGCCTGGGTAAACCGCGACGGCAAGTGGCAGGCCTTTTATTACCAGCAGACTATGGTGAAGACTGCGCCGGTACCGCCTCCAACGGCCGGCAGCAGTCCGGCAGCAAAAACAGCCGCAACTCCTGCCGCCAAACCCATGGAGATGGGCTCGGATCCAATTGCCAACGAGAAGATGGTCTGGGATAGCTTCAGGAGCAAAAACTATGATGCGTTTGCCGCGATGCTGGCTCCTGACTTTATCGAATTAGAGGCGGACAATGTTTATGACAAAGCGGGTTCCGTCAAAGGCGTTTCTATGATGGACGCTTCCAAGTTTGAATTGAGCGATTGGAAATCCGCCAAGCTGGACAATGACGCTTCTCTGGTGACTTACCTGGTGAAACCACCACCGGGCCCTAACTCAAATCCCGAAAGGCATACTTCGATCTGGGTGAATCGCGGCGGAAAGTGGATGGCCCTGCTGCACGTAGGCACTCCGGTAGCTACTCCAGCAACCGGACCGGCAGCAAAGCCGACTGCTAGACCTGAAGCCACGAAGAAGTAAGTAGTCGATAGGCTTTGCCTCAAAAGTATGGGCGGACGTGAATTGCGACGCGTAGCGTCGGCATGAATTTAGCCCGGCCTTTCAAGGCCGGGGTCAGCGGTTACCCAATTTTGACTCCGTCGCGTAGCGACGGAATGAAATTACTGGGCATGTTTTCATTGCATCGCTGACGCGATAATTCTAGTCCCCTAGACAGGAGTGCCCTCATCGAAACGACGCGCGGCCATCGAGGCCGCGCGTATTTCTTCACACGGCGCGGACACGTCAAACCCTCCCCAACCCTCCCAGAGGGAGGGAGTAGGCGAAATGAGCAAACGCAAATTCAGGACACTACGGATTCTTTCATGGCTCTAGCCTCACCTTTGCCAACTCGGATAGAATCCCTGAGCCTTAAGAAATTGTAAGTCTTAGCCATCGGAAAACGGCTGGCAGCTAATTCCCCATGGACTCGTCTCTTTCATCCGGCACAAAACTCGGCCGCTATGAAATCCGCTCAAAAATCGGTGAGGGCGGAATGGGCGAGGTCTATCTCGCCGAAGATGCCCAGCTTGGCCGCCGGGTAGCCATCAAGCTCTTATCTCCGGCAACAATCTCAGATGAACACGCTAGGAAGCGCCTGATCAGAGAAGCACGCGCGGCGGCAACTCTCGATCATCCGAACATCTGCTCTGTTTATGAGGTCAGCGAGGCAGACGGCCGTCTGTTCATCGCGATGCAGTATGTCGAGGGTGAGACGCTCAACCGCAGGATCAAGCGCGAAGCTCTCGACCTCTCGGAGTCCCTTTCCATCGCTACCCAGGTGGCTGACGCATTAGCCGAGGCTCATGCGCACAGGATCATCCATCGCGACATCAAGCCGGCGAACATCATGATCACCACGCGTGGCCAGGCGAAGGTGATGGATTTCGGCCTCGCAAAAGTTATCCCGCAGACGAATCTGGTTCAGAGCGAGGCGGAAACGGAAGCCATATTGAGCACACCGGGCGCCATCATGGGCACGCTGCCGTATATGTCTCCCGAGCAGGTGCGCGCTGAAGCATTGGACGGGCGGAGTGACATCTTTAGTTTTGGTGTTGTTCTTTACGAAATGGTTGGCGGGAAACAGCCTTTCGCCTGTGCCAGTTCAGCAGCCACAGCTTCGGCCATTCTCACGCGCGAGTTGCCCCCGTTGGCGCGATTCTCGCGAGATGTCCCGGCCGAGCTGGAGCGGATTGTCAGCAAAGCTTTGCGCAAAGATAAAGAGGAGCGTTATCAAACGGCCAGAGATCTGTTGATTGATTTAAGAAATTTGACCGACGAGCTGAAATTTGCGGCCCGGCTGGAACGCTCCGCACCGCCCGATGTGACAAGTGATAATTCCGCCATAGCCACTGCCGCGGAAACATTGATTCCTAGCGCTTCTCTGTCGGCGCCCCGAACGACTGTTGCGGAGGGCACCTCAACTCGTGAGACAGGCAGCGCTGCTGTTCCCGGAAAGGCAGTGTCAAGCAGGAACTGGCTTGTCGTTCTGGCAGCCTTAGTGGTCGTGGCGGCCGGCGTGTGGTTCTTCTGGAATCGCACGAAAGTAAGATGGGCCAGAGACCAGGTTCCCCGCATCGAACAACTAACGAAGACGCAGAAGTTTTTCGAGGCTTACGATCTGGCGGTCGCGGCCCTGAAGTATCTGCCGAACGATGCGACGATCGCGCGGCTGATACCCACAATCTCCAACACCATCTCAGTAACAACGGACCCTGCCGGCGCGCAGGTTTATCTAAAGCGTTTTGCCCCGGACGACTCAGGCAAGTTGCCTCCGCGCCAACTTGTGGGCACTACGCCCATCGACAACCTGCGCGTCGCGCGCGGCCAGTACATTCTCTCTATTGAAAAAGATGGCTACGCGAAAACGGAACAAATAGTCTCAGGAGCGGTGGTGCATCTGCTAAACGTGATCGTTCTACCGCCACCAATCCGCGTCGAACAGAAACTAATCGCCACCGATAAGGTGCCCGAACACATGGTATTCGTCCCGGGCGGCGATTACCGGCTGGTTGCCTGGAGTCGTCCCACTGATGCGCGCCCGAAACTCGACGACTACTTCATAGACAAGTATGAAGTCAGTAATCAAGAGTACAAGGAGTTCATTAATGCCGGCGGCTACTTGAAGAAGCAGTTTTGGAAGTACCCATTCATCAAAGACGGCCGCACGCTTTCCTGGGATGAAGCGATGAGGGAATTTCAGGACCGAACCGGATTGCCAGGGCCGCGCGGTTGGTCGAGCCAGAACTTTCCCGAAGGTAAACCCGACCATCCAGTCACGGACATTACCTGGTATGAGGCAGCGGCTTACGCTGCATTCAGAGGCAAGCAATTGCCGACTATCTTTCAATGGGAGAAAGCCGCGCGCAATGGCAACACCTCGAACTTTGGCGTTTACATGCCCTGGGGCATCTTCTATCCGGGCGAGACGCTCGACTATCACGCGAATTTCAAGAACGAGGGCACGATGCCCGTGAACAGTTCGGAATTTGGAATAAGTCCGTTCGGCGCTTACAACATGGCCGGCAATGCCTCTGAATGGTGCTTGAATGAAACATCCGAAGGTTTCATCGACTCTGGTGGCGCCTGGGGTGCACCTTCATATACCTTTTCCAGCTACGGCACTCTCCCTGGCTTTTACAGCTCGAATAAGCTGGGCTTCCGCTGTGCGCTTAACTCTAACGGCGCCACTAGCGATCAGGGTGCGATGCGCATCGAAATAAAAAAAGAGGTCCCTGTCTATGCTCCTTCGAGCGACGCCGATTTCAATAAGTGGCTTAGCTCTTACCGCTACGACAAGGCGCCTCTTGATCCGCAGATAGTCGAGACGAAAGAGACGGCCGAGTGGCGGCGGGAGAAGATCACCTTCAACGGCGCAGATGGCGAACGAGCAACAGCTTATCTTTATCTGCCGAAGAATTTCCCCAGACCCTTACAGGTAATTCATTTCGTTCCTGCGTCCAACGTGGAGGAGGGGACGGCCCCATTGCCGGTTGCTATTGAGTCGAATCTGGCACCGTTTATCAAATCCGGCCGGGCAGTGTTTGGAGTCGTGCTTAAAGGCTACAGCGAACGACTGAGACCAGACAGCTACGCTAATCCGGAGCCCACAACCGTCGAGTATCGAGACAAGATCGTTAATTGGATCACCGACCTTCGTCGGGGTATGGACTACCTGGAAACAAGAAACGATGTTGACGCAGCTCGCATTGCCTTCTTCGGGCCCAGTGCCGGCGCCCGCATAGGACTGATACTGGCCGCCGTGGAGAATCGCTATCGCTCAATATTTATGGTTGGGGCTGGCGTGCGGAAGACTTTTGCTCAATGGGTGCCCGAGGCCAATCCGATCAACTTTGCCCCACACATTCGCGCGCCCAAACTGATAGTGCATGGCCGATACGACGAGAATCTTTCGTTGAAGACCGAAGCCGAACCACTTTACAAGTTGCTGCGCGAACCAAAGCGATTGGTTCTCTACGACGGCGGCCACGTCCCACCATTCGAGTTCTTTGTAACCACCATGAACGGTTGGCTGGACGAGACTCTGGGTCCGGTAAAGCGCGAGTGATAAAGGTGCGGTGTTTAGAGTACCGACTTTAGTCGGGTTCTGCTTTGCACAAAAAGTAGGGTAAGTGGCTTCAAGCGCCAACGGCGCGAAATGTAAAAGCCCAGGCCAACGGCCTGGGTCATAGTGGGCAACCGTCCATCTAAGCGCTGAAAGTGCGCCATCGAGCTGTGCAACTAGACTCTTGCACGGAATGCGGCGATTTCGCGCTTTCAGCGCTAGCGAGCTTTCTTTGTGCTGAATCCTGGGCCGCTGGCCCAGGCTTTTACATTTCGCGCCGTTGGCGCTTAAAACAAGACTGGATGCGGCATGTCTTACTTTTTGTGCAAAGCCGTCGGGCTCTTAGTAAGTTGAAAATACCGGGATTACTCCCAGGCAAGGAGAATCGCTATGTCCAGTCATGAGGATTCGTTTCAAGTCCCGCTTCCGCCGGAACAGGCGAAAGCTTTGTGCGCGCAAGCGATCGCCTCTCTGGGTTTGACGATAAATGGCGACACTGGATATGGCTTTGTCTGTGCGGAGACATTTCACTTCGGATTAACCTGGCCCGTGACTATGAACGTGATCGTCAATTACGGCGATCCGGGAATGAGCCGCATCACCATCGGCGGATCGAACTTCGGCTTTGGACCAATTCAGTCGAGTCATGTTAGTGGGGAAGTATTCGCCTTGCGCCGGCGGATCGAACACATCGTCATGGACCAACTGGCCCGCGCGCAGGCCGCGTCCCCAACACAGTCGAGACCGCAGCCTGGTTCATCAGCATCTGAACCGGCGCCATCTCCACAGCCTTCATCTGGCCGTCAGGTGTTGGTCAACGGCGTGCAGCTTCGCGACGATAAGCTTAATACACTCGAACAAAGATATATGACGCAGATCCCGGATGGCGCTTACTGGTACGACAAGATGTGCGGCGCGTGGGGGATGCAGGGCGGGCCTGTTCTCTGCACCATCGAAGCCCACCTGAATCTTGGCGGACCTCTGCCAGCAGACGCTTCAAACGGCGACACCGGCGTTTTTATTAACGGCCGGGAATTACACTACCTGGATATCGCACTGCTGCAACGTGTGGTCCCGATGATCCTGCCTGGTCGTTGGTGGTTGGATACTTACGGCAACTTTGGTAACGAAGGTGGCCCGATGCTGGGGAACCTGTGGACGATTGCGCAAACACAGGGCGAGAGCCGGGGCAGCGTGCTCAGTAGTTGGGATCGCACCGGTGCGGCAGTGTTTAGCTAATGTCAGAACCGCCTGCGGTAGCGGGCGGTTGATTTAGTGCTATCAAGCAAGTTGGACCGATAGATCAACCGCCCGCTACCGCAGGCGGTTCTGACATCATGCCCACGCTACGCTGCGAAGACACTATTACCGCGTAAGGCCCTCGAGCTCTTCAGCGGTTCGCGGCCAGTCGGCGCGCAACAGTCGCGAAAGAGCGCGGTCGGCGAGTAGCTTTCCACCAGTCTGGCAGTTGGGACAGTAGTTGGTCTCGTTGGCGGCGTAACGAATACGCTGGATCTTGTTGCCACAACGAGGGCACGGTTTCCCGTACTTGCCGTGAACCGTCATCCCTTCGCGAAAAGCTGTCACCTTTTCCGGAAACTTGCCGCCCGCTTCTGCACGCAAAACTTCCATCCAGTTAACCAGCATGGCGCGCGTTGAGTTGAAGAGCCGTTCGATCTGCTCTGAACTGAGCTTCTGCGTCAAAGCGACTGGAGACAGCCGGGCTTCCCAGAGAATCTCGTCTGAATAAGCGTTGCCGATTCCACTGAATAATCGCGGATCGGTTAAGGCGCGTTTCAAAGTGTGATTGGCTGAGGTCAGGACTTTCGCGAAGTCTGCCAAATCAATTTCAAAAATCTCCAGGCCCCCGGGATCAAGACGCTGAAGCCCGGCTTCTCCTTCTACGAGGTGTAGCGATGCGCGCCTCTTGCTGCCGGCTTCTGTTAAGGAAAGCGTTCCGTTGCTGAATTGAAAAGCGGCGAGGCCCCGGTTCCTGGGTGACCGCGAAAGTTTGATCTGGCCTGGGTGCCAGTGAAGCCTGCCGGCAATCATCAGATGCAGGACGAGCCAGAGATCTTCTTCAAGTCCAATGCAGATGCGTTTACCCAGGCGACGCAACGCGACAACCTTCCGTCCTTGCACGCTGGTGATTGGGGGCACCGCAGTGCGCAGCAGAAAAGGCCCCGCAATCTCCACGCGCTCGAGCGTTTGTCCGAGAATGCGCTGCTCCAGCGCTTCTATGTACACGACAATGTCGGGAAGTTCAGGCAAAGCGGCTCAAGCCTAGCGGGTTGGACCTGAAGACGACAAGCGGCGACGCCCCGGGCAGAAGCCCGACCGTCAGGGAGGACTCGAAAAGGCTCAGCTGGAGAAAACTCCGAAGTGTTGCACTGCGGGACTTCAATCATAAGTTCAAGCTCCCAACCAGAAGACCGCGCGCGAGGAAGGCCTGCATGAAACGAGCAGCCCTCTCTTACGGCCGCGCTTCTGCTTGGGCTGCTGTTGCCTGTACTGATAGAATCCCCGGCGAATAAAGGATCTGAAATGGCAAATCCGAGTTGCGAAGTTCGCAATCTGAAATAGTTTGCCCAATGGGCTCGCCTCTGTTATCAAGCGCAAAACCCGGCCGATACGAACTCCGTTCCCAACTCGGAGCCTACGGAATGGGTGTCTCAGCGGGAAGTAAACAGATGAAGCACTCTCCGCCCTGAGCCGCGCTTCGCCGACCTCGTGCGACGTGTCGGCTTGCCATGAACGTTTAGGGGCGGGCTACTGCCCGCCTTTCGAAATCAGAAAGAAGATCAATGACGAGAAGATCGCGAATTGGCGGGCAGTAGCCCGCCTCTAAACACCAAATGGTGATTGCCGCAGGCACAAACTGAGCCGCTACGAAATCCGCTCCAGGATTGGCGACGGCGGGATCAATTTCAAAAAGGAGAAAGCATGGCGCTAACAAATACTTTGGTAGGCAGAAATCTGGGCATGCTCTTGCTGGGTCTCTGGCTGATCCTGACCGGACTCCTGCCGTTGCTCAACGTCAGAGTCTCTTCGACGGTCACTACCGGCCTGGCTGTACTTGGAATCGTCGCCGGCATATTGATCCTGCTCCGACGCTAAGCATTCAGACGCCATAGTTACGCCTACAACTGAGAATGATGAGCCTGGTTACCGGCACACGTCTCGGCCGCTACGAGATCCGCTCACAAATCGGCGAAGGCGGGATGGGCGAGGTTTACCTGGCGCGCGATACCCAACTGGATCGCACAGTCGCGATCAAGATTTTGCCCGCCTCGCTGGCTGCGGATGGGGAGCGCCTGCAGCGTTTCATTCAGGAAGCCAAAGCAGCTTCAGCCCTGAATCATCCGCACATCCTTACGATTTATGAGATCGGTGAGGGAGACAGTAACGCGATCGGAACGGAGGGCGTGCATTTCATTGCCACCGAATTCATCGACGGCGAAACGCTGCGCCAGCGGATGAACACCGTGATGAAGCTGGGGGACATTCTCGAGATCTCGATTCAAGCCGCGAGTGCACTCGCCGCCGCGCATGCCGCCGGCCTCATCCATCGCGACATCAAGCCAGAGAACATCATGGTCAGGACCGATGGCATCATAAAGGTACTGGATTTCGGATTGGCAAAATTCACCACCGATCAATCGGTTAGTGTTGATACGCAAGTGCGAACGAAAGAATTGTTCAAGACAGCTCCCGGCACGGTGGTGGGAACTGTCGCCTACATGTCGCCTGAGCAGACTCGCGGGGTCCGCGTCGATGAACGCACTGACGTATGGAGTCTGGGAGTCGTGATGTACGAAATGATCGCGGCGCGTCTGCCGTTCGAAGGCGAGACAGCCAGCGACATGCTCTCTGGCATTCTGCGCGACGAGCCCGTTTCGCTGTCAGTTTACGTATCTGAAGTTCCGGCGGAGCTTGATCGGATCGTAGCCAGGGCATTAAGAAAGAAGAGAAGTAAGCGATATCAGACCGTTAAGGATCTGGGCCTGGACCTGAACAGTTTACGGCGCCGCCTGGAATTTGAAGTTGAACTGCAACTGTCGCGCACCCCGCACGACTCGAGCAAGGGGACAGAAGCGCAACCGGGCGGTATGAACGAATCAGTCGAGACTGCCATATCGATCCCCAGCCCTGACTGGCAATCATCCGAAGTTACTCCGCATACCAATCTCTCCCGGCAATCCCAAAGACTTATCGGGCGCGCATCAGAAGTTGCGGCGATTACTGAGTTGTTGGGACGCGAAGATGTCCGCCTCTTGACGTTAACGGCTGTCGGCGGTGCGGGGAAGACGCGGCTGGCGCAAGCAGTCGCACACGAGATGTTGGGGAAGTTCTCCGACGGCGTGTTTTTCATTGAGCTGGCTGACATCAATGATCCGCGGTTAGTCATTTCAACCATCGCCCATTCGCTCGGAGTCAAAGAGATCGGTAATAAACCGTTGACTGACATTCTGAAAAACTGGTTGCACGACAAAAGCATGCTGCTGGTGCTGGATAATTTCGAGCAGGTGTTGGTTGCCGCGCCACAGATCGCTGAGTTGCTGGCGTCTGCTCCGAAGTTGAAGGTGTTGGTGACCAGCCGCGCGCTCCTGCATCTTAGCGAGGAGCGTGAATTTGCTGTGCCCTTGCTCGAGCTTCCCGCTGAAAATTATCTGCCTCCGCCAGCCGAGTTGGCTGAGTATGCGGCGGTCGCGTTGTTTATCGAGCGGGCCCGCGCCGTCAAACCGAACTTCACCCTCACGAATGAGAATGCGGGCGCCGTGGTAGATGTCTGCAAGCAATTGGATGGTTTACCACTCGCGATTGAACTCGCCGCCGCTCGCGTCATGCTGATGGCGCCGTCCTCAATCCTTGCAAGGTTGGAAAGTCAGTTGAAACTGCTGACCGGCGGCGCGAGAGATTTACCCGCGCGGCAACAGACGATGCGCGGGGCAATAGCGTGGAGCTACAATCTCCTTGACGAGGACGAGAAGACGTTGCTCAACCGCCTCTCTGTTTTCGCCGGAGGCTGTTCGCTCGAAGCTGCTGAAACTGTCGCGACTGGCCAGTCCATGCCTAAGTCCCCGGGAGTTGAAGAACAGACACCGACACCCGCGTTTCGGCCGCTGGCCGGTAACGTGCTGGATGGCCTCGTATCGCTAATTGGCAAGAGCCTGCTCATGAAAAAGGAGCAACCGGATGGTGAGGTGCGTTTTCGGATGTTGGAGGGGGTCAGAGAATTTGCGCGCGAATGCCTGCAAACAAATGGAGAGTTAGAAGCGATCGCGCAATATCACGCTAACTATTTTCTGGCGCTGGCTGAAAAGGCGGAGCCGGAGCATGTCGGATCGCTGTCGGTGGAGTGGGTGAACAGGTTGGAAGAGGAGCATGACAACTTGCGGGCTGCGCTTCAGTGGTTGGTTACGCATGATGCTGAAGCGGGCTTGCGACTGGCGGGCGACTTATGGTTTCTGTGGAATATTCACGGTCACTTTGCGGAAGGACGCGGATGGCTGGAGAAGGTATTGGAGAAAACCGGCGAGGCGGACACTTCCGTGCGATCGAAGGCACTATATGGAGCCGGGCAGTTGGCGCGGCAGCAAGGGGATTACCAGTCGGCGCGCGGTTTCTTCGCGGAGAGTTTGCAGCTGGGCAAAGAGGTGGGTGATAAGCGGCGCATCGCCCAATCGCAGCGAGGCCTGGGAATGGTGTCTTACCTCGAAGGTGACCACACGGCGGCACGCTCGTTCTTTGAAGATAGTTTGGCAATTCACAGAGGGTTAGACAATCTGGTGGGGATCTCATCGGCCCTGTGCACGTTGGGAGAATTGGCGCGCGTGGAGGGCAATTACATCGCCGCGCGCTCGTACTATGAAGAAGCGGTAGAGTCAGCCAGGCAGATCGGCAATCAGGAGAACCTGAGCGTCAACCTTTTCAATCTCGGGGCCGTTGCCTACCATGAGGGCGATTACGCCGCGGCCCGCTCGTTTTACACCGAAGCTTTAACGATAATGCGGGAGTTGGGAAACCAGTCCCTGGTCTCCGTTTCTCTGGATGGATTTGCCGCCCTCGCCATGCATTCGGGAGAGTTGGAACGCGCGGCGCGCCTGGCAGGAGCGGCGGAGGCTTTGCGCGCATCGATTGGCTACGAAATAGAAACGGCTGAGCGAGCTTTCCGCGAACGCTACCTCGCCGAGCTGCGCACTTCCTTAGGTGACGAGGCATTTTCCGCATCAGTCCAGGAGGGGCGCGCCCTGCGGTTAGACGAGTCTATCGCCATCGCATTACGGAACTAGTCTGTTGATCTACTGGGGCGGGATGAACTGGTTTGGGAAGTTGCCGGGCGATTTTCGCTATGAAAGCGGCCGGGTGCAGATTTATGCGCCCATTGTTTCGATGCTACTCGTATCGCTGGCTATAAGTTTGATCCTCTATTTGATCCGCAGGTTTTTCTAAACTGCTTCTGCAACTCCTGAATCTGAATATTCCGCCGCGTGCGTGCGAGTGAAATAAACCGCTGCCAGAAAAGCCACCAACATGATCGCAGCCGCAGTCCAGAAAGTGACAAACAGAGAGTGGTCGCTCATGTAATGACTATCCCGGTCGGCGCCCATGTGGGCAATTGCGCTGTGAATCAATAGAGCTGCCAGTGATGGCCCCACAACGCGCGCGAGGCTGGCCACGGATTGTGTAACTCCCAGCACGCTTCCCTGCTCGGCGGCCCCGGCACTCTTCGAGGCCAAACTCGTCAGTGCAGGCGTTGCCAGAGAGTTTCCCAGCGAGAAGATGCCACCGCCGATCAGCAGCGCCACAACCCCGCCCGTATTTGGTCCTACGAAGGGAACAGCAAAAAGGCTACCCGCAAAAAACAGCGCGCCCACAATGACCAGTGGCAGCTCTCCAAACCGTTTCACCAGCCGGCCTATCAATCCACCCTGAATGATCACCGCGATAACGCCGACATACGCGAACAGCCAACCGGTGTGCTGAGCGTCATAGCCAAAGCGAAACATCGTGTACAGCGAAAACGACGTTGTCATGATCGAGAAAGCTACGATGAAAAGAAAATAGATGGTAAGCACAAACCCGAGACGCGGTTGGGTCAAAGAGTTAATCAAATGGGCCCAGCCCCTCCCCCCCGCCGCCGATATTCGCGCGGGATGATCTTTCGTCACTGTTTCCGGCAAGGTGAAGTAGAGCAGGATCGCGTTTGCCAGCGCCAGCCCGCCTGCGAACAGAAACGGCACGTTGATTCCCCACCGGCTCAGTATGCCACCAATCGCAGGGCCGAAGATAAAACCCAACCCGAACGCCGCGCCAATGATTCCCATTCCCCTGGCGCGATCTTCTTTCGTCGTGATGTCCGCAATATAAGCCTGCGCCGTCGAGATGTTCCCTCCGGAAATGCCGTCAATAATCCGTCCCAGAAAGAGCATCCACAACGTGGTCGCCAAACCGAGAATCAGAAACCCGAGGCTGGTGCCAAGAATACTCAGAAGCAAAACAGGCCGCCGGCCGTATTTGTCAGACAGTCTCCCCAGCACGGGCGAGAAAACAAGCTGCATGATCGAGTAGGAGGCGAACAGCACTCCTACCATGCGGGGCGTGGCGTTGAATCTGGTGCCTTCGGCATAGTACGGCAGCACCGGGATGACGATGCCGAACCCGACCAGGTCGATAAAGACAGTGATGAAAATGACCAGAAGTGGCGAACGTTTCATGAACGTTTCAGTGTCAACTTGAAGCCTGAAGCTTGAACTTGAAACTTGCTAACGCCCGCGCGTCAGAGCCTTGTCAATTGAAAGGTGTCCTCCTCCGGAGATCAGCAATGCCACTGCCATCGCCAGCAGGGCTCCCGGATATTCGAGGCCGTTATTGTTGGCGAAGAAGTTTGGCCAATGGATGCCGATGATGGCGGTGAGGATAGTCACAGCAATGAAGAACGCCCCCACGCGCGTAAAGAGTCCCAGCAGCACCAGTATTCCGCCGATGAGCTCAGCGAACGCCGCCGCGCCCATCCAGAGCCACGCCGGACGCATAAAGGGAAACGGAGTATTCATCGCTGTCCATGCGCGCAAGCCCGGTCCATTGAACTTACCCAGGACTTTTTGCGCACCATGCGCAATGAAGATGGCGCCCATAGCAAGCCGTATCGGCAGCGGCATCCAGACGGGCCACGTTTTGATTAGTGTTCGAAACATTACGGACGATCCTTACGTCAGGGGTATGCTGAGCGACGACATATTAAGTTATCTGCATCGAAATGTCGCTCGCGAAATCCAACAACTCCGTCCGGCAGGTAGTGGTTCGGTTTCCTCCAATATGGGTGGAACATAAAATTGCAGCAGTGAAGGGCCGAACGCTCTTTAGCCGCATTCATGCGGCTTCCCCGCAGGGTTAGTAGACCGGCCGTTATACGGCCGGGGTCCAGGACGCACCCAAGATCCGAAAGCCCGTTTTTAGCGGACTTATCTCTGAGGCTTTAGCCGCAATAAAAAGCTCTTAATTAGAAGCACGCTGGAAGCGCGCCAGTGGTGAGCGTGCGCCACCGACCCAGCGCTAAAAAAGCGCTGGTCTATTAACCCTTTGGGAAAGCCGTCTGAAGACGGCTGGAGCCCACGCAGATCAATACATCTTCAAAGTGCATCACAACCGCCTTGCAAGTGGTGGTACCGTTTTCACTCCCTCTCCCTTTGGGAGAGGGTCGGGGCTTAGTACGGCAGGCTCGGAATAATTCACCGGGCTTTAGCCCGCGAGCCGCCAGTCGATTCTTCAACGCTGTTCATGTTTGCGAAGAATTCCTAAACGGATTGCGGGCTGAAGCCGCAGCAAAGTTGTGGTTGCAATTTGCGCTCAGGCCAACACCCTAACCCTCTCCCAAGGGAGAGGGAGTCAAACTGCATCACAACCGCCTTGCACGCTGCCTTGCACTCGACGGCAAGCATAAATATAATTGCCAACTTCAATAGGTGACTTCCGATTTGTGAGGAATTAGGCTACCCACCAGCTACCCCAAAACAGTATGGCTTCTTCTACAAGACGAACAGCGCGAAATAGTGTCCCACGTCGTAAGCGACTGGAGCAGAAGGACAGACCGCTACGCGCGCTCGCTGTCGGCGTCGCTCAGGCCGCTCGCTCCGCTATCACTGAACCGTTCTTGCTTAGTGTCGAACGCCAACCAATCATTCTCAGTAGACTACCCGCGTCACTTGATGGAATGAAGATTGTGCATTTATCTGATCTTCACCACAGCCCTTTCACCGGGACGGAACAAATCGAGCGCGCGATTGAGATGGCAAACCGGCTGAATCCCGATATTGTGGCCCTGACAGGCGACTACATCTCCCATGATCGCAGTTATGCCGCGCGCTGCGCCGAAATGGTAGGCCGCTTGCGCGCCCGATTCGGCGTCTATGCCGTCCTGGGTAATCACGACCACTGGACCGATGCTGCTTTGATCACAGATTTGTTTCGCGCCGAAGGCATACGCGTGCTGGTAAATGAAGGGTTACGGTTCGAACAGCGGGGTGCTTCCTTTTGGCTGGCAGGGGTCGACGACACGATGGTTGGACTCGAAGATCTGCCTCTGGCCCTGGCCGGTTCGCAGGAGAGCGAGATGAAACTCTTGCTGGCCCATAACCCGATTATTTTGCGGCGGGCTGCCCGCGAGGGAGTGGATCTGGTGTTGAGCGGACACACCCATGGCGGCCAGGTCGCCTGGCGCTCCGAAAAGACGGTGTCTGGTCGACCGCGAAGGCGCCTGCTAAAAGGTTTGGGTCGCCGGGGCGATACTCAGATCTACGTAACTCGCGGCCTGGGCACGGTGGTCCTGCCCATACGCTACGGTTGCCCGCCGGAAGTTTCCCTACTTGAGTTGAGAACCGCTTGAGAAAGTGAATAGTAAATCCCGACGATCGTGAATAGTTTTTCCGAATCGTGCCGTCCAGCGATTCACGATTTACGATTCACTATTTACTAACCTGATGTCCTCACGAATCATTACAGTGCCGAACGTACTCACCTTGTTTCGCATGGTGTTGATTCCCATTTTTGTTTCACTGCTCTTTTATCAAAAATTCTGGTGGGCGCTCGCCGTCTTCGTTGTAGCAGGAATTACCGACGGACTGGATGGCTTGCTGGCCCGGCGCTTTGCGCAGCAGTCGCAACTTGGGACCGTCCTCGATCCTATTGCGGACAAGCTAATGCTCGTAACTTCCTTCGTAGTTCTGTCCATGCGCAGCGTTTTCCCTACTCCGTTGCCGGCCCATTTGCCAGTTCCGTTCTGGGTGACAATCTCGGTAATCAGCCGCGACGTCTTCATCCTCGTAGGCGCGGCAGCGATAAATATCATGACGGGCTTTCGCGGGTTCCGTCCTTCCTGGCTTGGTAAACTGAGCACTTCGGTTCAGATATTCGCGATTGCCACCATCATTTTTGCCGCCAGCTTTCCTTACGGCACCGGTTATTACCTGCCAACCCTTTACACCATTGTGGTCGGTCTGGCGGTGCTTTCCGGAGCACATTACGTCTTCTTCGTCTCCCGACTCCTTAACGAAGAGCGCCGCCAGCCTTAGACTTGATCCCTCGTAGAGCCAGTATTTCGCGTCGATTCCAACAACGGCCGTAACCTCGTCGCCTGAGCCTGAAAGCCGGCTCCAGCGGCTCTTATCATAAAGTTGACAAGGGCAGACTCAGGTATTATATTGGCGTAGCGTTCAACTTCGTCTGTGTTCGTGAAGGGCTTTCTCAAGAAGTCCGACGAATGGGCGGCAATATGGGTGGGCAGTAGGCTGACGACTGCGAGCCGCAAAATTTTTGGGAGAACATAAACAATGAGCAAGATCATAGGAATCGACCTCGGCACGACTAACTCAGTCGTGGCCGTTATGGAGGGCGGAGAGCCCACGGTTATTACTAATTCGGAAGGTGGGCGAACAACCCCCTCGGTGGTGGCATTCACGAAAGATGGCAACCGTCTGGTCGGCCAGGTAGCCAAGCGTCAGGCCGTGACTAATCCCGAGAACACGATTTATTCGATAAAGCGATTTATGGGACGCCGCTACAACGAGGTGTCCGAGGAAATCAAACAAGTGCCTTATAAAGTTCAGGGCACGGGCCCCGGGGGCGACGTGCGAGTTCTGGCTGGCGGGAAGGAATACAGTCCGCCGGAAATCTCGGCCATGATTCTGCAGAAGATGAAGCAGTCGGCCGAAGATTATCTCGGCCAGAAGGTCGAAAAGGCAGTTATCACAGTCCCAGCCTATTTCAACGACTCGCAACGCCAGGCGACCAAGGACGCAGGCAAGATTGCCGGTCTGGAAGTCATGCGTATTGTGAACGAGCCAACTGCCGCGGCACTGGCCTATGGGCTGGACAAGAAGAAGGATGAAACGATTGCCGTCTTCGACTTTGGCGGCGGCACGTTCGACATTTCCATTCTGGAAGTCGGCGAAGGCGTGGTCGAAGTTAAGTCCACCAATGGCGATACCCATCTCGGTGGTGATGACATTGATGAACGGCTGATGGAATGGATCACCGAAGAGTTCAAGCGCGACCAGGGAATTGACCTGTCGAACGACAAGATGGCTCTGCAACGTCTGAAAGAAGCAGCTGAAAAGGCAAAGATTGAGTTATCCACCGCAATGGAGACTGAGATCAATCTGCCCTTCATCACTGCGGACCAGTCGGGGCCGAAGCACCTGGTAATGAAATTGACGCGCGCCAAGTTCGAACAACTTGTTGAGGCAATTCTAAATCGCCTCAAAGGCCCGGTGGAGAAGGCGATCTCCGACGCAGGCATCCCCGCCAATAAAGTTGACGAGGTTGTTCTGGTGGGCGGCTCGACGCGCATTCCGAAAGTGCAGGAGATTGTCAAAGGTATCTTCGGCAAGGAACCAAACAAGAGTGTCAATCCCGATGAGGTAGTCGCCGTGGGTGCGGCGGTGCAGGCAGGCGTTCTCTCCGGCGAGAAGACAGACATTCTGCTTCTGGACGTAACACCTCTCAGCCTGGGAATTGAAACGCTCGGTGGCGTAGCTACCAAACTGATAGAGCGCAACACAACGATTCCCACGCGCAAATCGGAGGTCTTCTCGACGGCTTCTGACAATCAAACGTCAGTTGAGGTACATGTGCTGCAGGGCGAGCGTCCCCTGGCTGCTGACAATCGCACTCTGGGCAAGTTCCATCTGGTGGGCATTCCGCCGGCGCCGCGCGGTATGCCGCAGGTTGAAGTCACGTTCGACATTGACGCGAATGGCATCGTCAACGTCTCGGCAAAGGACATGGGTACCGGCCGCGAGCAGAAGATAACCATCACCGCTTCATCCGGACTATCGAAGGACGAGATAGACCGAATGATGCGCGATGCCGAGTCACATTCGTCGGAAGACGCACAGAAACGCGAAGAGATCGAAGCGCGTAACCGCCTCGACAGTCTCGTTTATCAGATGGAGAAGACGCTGAACGAAAACCGCGAAAAAGTTGGCGATGTCGCGGGCGAAGTCGAAACGGCTATAGCCGATGCGAAGAAAGCCACGGAAGAAGGCGGGGTTCAGCGGATGAATGATGCCTTCAACGCCCTCCAGACCGTCTCGCATAAGATGGCTGAGGCGCTTTACCAGACTGCGTCCTCGAGCACTCCGGGTGAAGGCGATCAAGCTTCCGCGGCCGGAGCTGCAAACGGACCTGCTGCGCAAGGCGGTGGCGACGATAATGTGATCGACGCTGAATACGTCGACGTAGACGAAAACAAGTAGGCCGGAAGTGAGCAGTGAGCGGTAAGCAGTAAGCAGTTTCGTTTACTCCTCGCTGCTTACTGCTCACTGCTTACTGCTCACTTTCACAATGGCTGCCAAAGAAGACTACTACAAGATTCTCGGCGTCAAACGCGACGCGAAACCGGAAGAGCTTAAGAAGGCCTACCGGCGCCTGGCGCGCAAGTATCACCCTGACGTCAACCCCGGCGACAAATCCTCAGAAGAACGATTCAAATTAACCACTGAAGCTTTCGACGTCTTGTCTGATCCCAAGAAGCGCTCTGTTTACGATCGCTTCGGACAGTACTCCGATAATCTGGCGGAGGCGGCTGCTCGCGGCGCCGCACCCGGCGCCGGTGCAGGAGCGGGCTTCGGCTCCGGCGGCTTCGACTTTCATAGTTTCGACTGGGGAGCGGCCAATCCCTCGAGCGGCGGTTCGAGCTTCAAAGATATCTTTGCCGATCTTTTCAGCAGCGGCGCCAAAGCTGAACGCGAGCCGCCGCGTCCGCAACCACAGCGCGGCGCAGACATTGAGATGCCTTTGGCTCTGACTTTCGAAGAGGCGATTACCGGGCTGACCACGAACCTGACGGTCAATCGCTCGGAACAATGTTCGCGATGCCACGGCGCCGGCGACACCGGTGGGGCCCCAATGACCTGCTCCACGTGCAAAGGCTCCGGCCAGGTCCAACGTGCCGGCGGCAGGCTTCGCTTCACGCAGGAATGTCCTGACTGTGAAGGCGCGGGACGGCGCCGGCCTCCTTGTTCGCTTTGCAAAGGCAAAGGCGTTATCCCTAAAACAGAAACCGTCAAGATTCGTATTCCTGCCGGCGTGGACACTGGCTCGCGGGTGCGCATACCCGGCAAGGGACACGGCGGACGGCTGGGGGCGCCTGCAGGCGACCTGCACATCATTACCAACGTGGGCCGGCACAAATACTTTACACGCAAAGGCGACAACATCTATGTCACGGTTCCCGTAACCGTGCCCGAGGCAGCGCTGGGCGCCAAGATCGAAGTGCCAACTGTAGAAGGTAAGGCCCAGTTGCGAATTCCGCCGGGCACGCAGTCGGGCCAGAAGTTTCGCTTGCGGCAACGGGGTGCGCCATCTTTGCGAGACAGCGGCGCGCACGGGGATCAGTTCGTGGAAGTGCAAGTTGTATTGCCCAAAGTGGTTTCGGAGGAGACCAAGGATTTGCTGCGCAAGTACGGGCAGTTGAATCCCGACAACCCGCGGGTGGCGATGGGACTCGATTAAAGGAGCGTTCGAGATGAGCACCCAGAATAGTCATTCAAATAATAACTCTCACTTGGTATGGGCTGGAGTCGGGGCACTCGCAGGAGTTCTTTGGGCAAACAACAAGGCTATCAATGCTAAGAAGAGTAGAGCTGAACGGGACTATCCGGATGACGTTGCGGAGGTCTGCGAAGAGATTTATGAGTTGCTTGATGGAATGGAGTTGTCTGGCGATTCAATGGACGAGGATGACTATGTTCAGCAGGTGGCAGATTACTTAGATGAGAACAGCGATTGGGAGATTCAAACATGGCCAAGTGGTCCCGAAGGTACTCCTGACATCTTGATTGGTGATCTTCTCGCCTTAGAGTTCAAATATAACCCCAGTAAGGGAGAGCGAGACCGGTGCGTTGGCCAATGTGCAGGATACTCGCGATTATGGGTGACTTGGATTGTATTACTTGATACGCCAGCAAGTAGGGTTGGACGATTTGAAGAGCTGCTTAGGGACAAGGGATTAGATCATCTGGCGGTGTGGAACTTTTCCATCGATTAAGTGCTGTTATGAAACGCAAAGCCCACACATATACGATCAGCGCTGTGGCGGACCAGTACGAGATTCATCCGCAGACTTTGCGGCTGTATGAGCGCGAAGGTTTACTCAAGCCATCGCGTTCCGACGGCAACACCAGGCTTTACACAGATACGGATCTTCAACGTCTGGAAGTGATTCTTTCATTGACGCGCGATCTTGGCGTGAACCTGGCTGGCGTGGAGATCATTCTCAACATGCGCGAAAAGATGAACGCAATGCAGAGCGAGTTCGAGCGCTTCTTTCAATATCTGCAAGCGCACGCCGAAGAGTTTGCCCACTTCACTGAGCCGCCGCCTCCCGAGGCGGGGGCGCTGGTGCCTATCACACGAACTGCTTCGCTGCGCCGCCGCAGTGCCTCGCGAGGATAGGTTCCTTACCCATAAGCGCTCGTCAATCATCGCCGGCATACCCGTCTGAGATCCACACCAATCGGCCACCGCAACACCTTTTGCGGTAAAGCCAAATCTCTTGTATCCGCCAATCTTGAGACCCTTCCGTCTTAAGCGTGACGTGTCGATATACGTGCAGTAGGCTACTCCAACAACACGGGCACCCACCTCCAACTACCCGCGAAGCCAGGACGGTTGCCAGGTTGAATTCTGATCTTCAGCGCTGTCATTTGAGATTCATAAAATGAACGAATCCGCCTCGGGACGTTTCATCCTCTCGACCCTTCACATAGCTCTGCTTCTCATCACCTTTATCCTGGCGGACGCTCGACCTGCTTCCGCGCAGGACCTCGATAATGTAACGATCACTGGACAAGTAACGGATCAGAATGGCGCCGTCATTCCGGGCGCTACAGTCGAAGTAATTCTGGCTAAGACCGACGCGGTCCGCAGGATTCAAACGGATTCCGAAGGACGTTACCGGATCATTCAGCTCGAGCCAGGCATCTACAATCTGCGCGTTTCATTTGCGGGCTTCGCGCCGCTGGAGAAGAAGGATCTGACACTCGTTGCCGGAGAAAATCTCCGACTCGATTTAACTCTTATGCCGCAAGGTGTATTGGTTGATCCGGTAGTGGTAACGGCAAATGACGCTCCGGTTGTCGATATCACCCGTACAGTTGTCGGCGGCACTGTCACCACGCAGGAAGTTGAAGCGCTGCCGGTGGCGACGCGATCCCCGCTTGATTTGATCTTCACGCTCGGCGGCGTTACTGAAGAGCCGCTCTCAACGCGCGACCTGGCCGAAGACCGCGACGCAAATCCGCGCGGCACACCGGAAGAGGCAGGCAACTTCGCGCTCTCCGGCGGCCCGGCATATTCGAACAACGTCACAATAGACGGCCTGGATAACAACGACGATCGCGCGGCGCGCGAACGCTTTCAACCTTCGCTCGAAGCAATTGAAGAGGTGCAGATAATCACGAACCAGTTTTCCGCGGAATACGGCCGAGCCTCAGGCGGGCGAATTAATGTCAGGACCAGCGGTGGGTCGAATAAATACCGCGGCCGAGCTTTCTACTTTTTTCGAAACGACATCTTCAATGCGAACACCTGGAATAACAACGCGAAGGGCCTGCCGCGACTGCCGTTCGAAGAACACAATCCGGGCTTCACGCTCAGCGGCCCGGTCAGGCTGCCGCTTTACAACGGGCGGCAGCGCACCTTCTTCTTCACAGCTTACGAGTACGACACAATTCTTGACGCCGCCACCATAGATACGCTCGTGCCGCTCGAGCGAAATCCACTGTTTCCGATTCCCGCGCCGACGACACTTGTGGGGCGAAGGCTTGAAGACACCTCAACCGGAGTGCTCGCGGTGGAGATTGCGCCCTTTATCGAGGTCGTTAGCACGCCAGTCAGGAATCACACCTTCACTACGCGCATAGATCACCAATTCAGTGAATTGCACAACGGTTCATTGCTTTACCAGTTGGGCCGACAAAATAACCTGCGACAGTTCGGCGGCGGCAATCGTCTGGCGGAAGCATTGCTGGGCAGGACACACAACACTGATGCGGCTGCTTACTCGGATAACCTGGTCTTCTCGCCGGCACTCGTTAATCAAACGCGCTTTCAATTCTCGCGTCTGATGCCTGCGGTGAAGCCGACCGGGGGCGGGAAACCTGTCGCTCTGATTAGCTTGAACGATCCGTTGCCTGCCAGCGATCCGCAACAACGGTCCGGCACTCTGGTAGCTGGTTCGTCCACTTCGGGCGCAAGCGATCGCCGCGAGTCTCGCATGCAGTTCCAGGACATTCTCTCCTGGGTGCGTGACGTTCACTCGTTCAAATTCGGTGGCGACGTCCAACACATTCGCTCGACTTTCATAGACCTTTCCGATGTCTCCGGCACATTTAGCTTCGCCAGCGCCGGTGATTTCATAGCTAGCGCGCCGAGCCGTTTCCGGCAGAACTTTCAAACAGAGTCGACTCAGAAGAACACCTATATGGGCTTCTTCGCACAGGACGAGTGGCGTTTGCTGCCGAACTTGATGGTGAGTTACGGGCTGCGCTACGAGAACGAAACGATTGTGCGCGACACCAACAACTTCGCGCCGCGCTTTGCCGCCGCCTACGATCCTTTTAAGTCGGGCAAAACCGTGGTGCGTGTCGGCGCCGGCATCTTTTACAACCGCGCCCTGCTGCGCACGATTGACGATTTCACGCTCGGCCGGCAGCAGCTCTTCTTTGATACCAACACTCTGATCGATCCGGCCACCGGCCACTTAGGCAGCACCGGCTTTCGCAGAACATTCATCGCCAATAATCTTCGTTTTCCCGAAGCACTCAGGGTTGATTCGCCGCTCGTCAAACAGTTTGGGGTGCTCAACACAAACTTCTTGCGCCGGCTCGATCCTACTCTGCGCATTCCGGAAAGCTATCAGGCGAATGTGGGCTTTGAGCGCGAACTGGGACAAAGCCTGGTTTTTGAAGCCAACTACACCTGGAACCGTGGACTGCATTTGTGGCGCGAATTCAATGTTAACGCCCCCAGACTGCCCTTCGGGTCCGGCAGCTTTACTGAATACCTGGCGACGCGTGATTTTCCGAATTTCATAAGCAGCGCGACAGGAACACGCCCCCTCTATAACGTCTCAACTGCGGCCGAGTTGGTTCGGTTTGTACTGAGGCCTGCCGCTCCGTCAAATCCCAATGCGGTCGGCCAGTTGATTGAATTCGGTATTCCGATTTCACTTATCAACCTTAACAGCTTCACCTCAACCACGGCGGTCGAAGTGGCGCTGGCGGCATTGAATAGGCTGCGGCCTGACCCCACCCGGGCCGAAGTCGAACAGTTAATTTCAGCCGGCAACAGTTTCTACCGCGGACTGACGCTCGAACTGCGCCATCGCTTTCATCTCAATAAGAGCGGATTCGGTTTCTCATTTCGCGCCGCTTACACGCTTTCGCATCTGACTGACGATGGGATAGTTAATACCTCTGACGCGCTGGTTCCCGGCGATTTCTTCCATGAACGTGCGCGGAGCCTGCTCGAGCGCCGTCATCGCTTCGTTTTCTCCGGAACCTTCGCCGCCCCGCGAGTTCTCGGCAAATTGCGCCTCTCGCCAATCCTGCGGCTGGCGTCGGGCGCCCCCTTCAACATTTCAATAGGCGGCGCGGATCGCAACCTCGACGATGTCGGCAACGATCGGCCAAACTTTACTGGCGACACCCGAGCCCTTCACTGGCGCAGTCCGGGGACGCCGATGGATTCCTCGATACTGGACTTGTTTACACTACCCGCCATCGGGCAATCAGGAAATCTGCCGCGCAACGCCGGTTCGGGTCCGGGCCTTTTTCTTTTCGATCTGAATGTCACGCGCGAATTTCGTTTGAACCAGCGTATGCGCCTGCGTCCGGTAATTGAGTTCGATAACGTGCTGAACAAAACCGTATTCAGCTTCGGCACAGAGTTCATAGACTTCAACGCCTTCGCCCCCACCGCCACGCCGGAGCAACGTCAGGCATTTCTCGACTCGTTTCTGATTGCGACGCGGACACTCCGCCCGCGCCAGGTTCGCTTTGGGGTTCGTTTTGATTTTTGAGTTGGTACCTCCCCATCGCAATACCTGCATAGCTTACAAGTATATTCTTGACTTACATATCAGATATTGTAAGACTACTCCGTATGAAACCTACTGCAAAGCTGGAAACGGTTGCCTTTAGCACCAAAGGTCAGGTAGTAATCCCGCGCCGGCTGCGGGAGGAATTGGAAATTGAAGAAGGAACCAGGGCGGTTGTGTATCGAGAGGCGGACCATATAGTTTTGAAGCCCATTACACGCGCTCACATCAATCGCCTGCGCGGCTCGCTGAAAGGAACGGGCGCAATGAAGGTCTTTCTTGCCGAACGCAAACGGGAGAGGAAGCTCTAATCAATGGCGACCAAGGTGCTCGACAGTTGGGTGCTGATGGCCTTCTTCAACGATGAACCTGCGGCTGAGGAGGTGCAGAAGTTACTGATTAAGGCCGACACGGGCGCTTATCAGCTCTTGATGACCGTTGTGAACTGGGGCGAGATTTACTATTCAATCATGCGCGCGACCTCGCAGGATATAGCCGAGCACCATGCCCGGGAAATTCACGGAATGCACATTGAGCTAGTCCCCGTAAGGGAGGATCTGGCCCTGGTACGGCAGGCCGCAATCTTCAAAGCCTCCAGGAGGTTGGGATATGCCGATGCGTTCGCCGCTGGTTTGGCGAAACTGCGGAACGCTGAACTGATAACCGGGGATCGGGATTTCAAAGCAGTAGAAGACGAAATCAAAATTGCCTGGTTGTGAGCCGCGAATATTCTGGCTGTATTCGCTTAAGCCCCCTTCCTGCTCGCATCGCTGCTTTTCTATTTTCGTTTCACGATTTACTATTTATTCATCATGGCCAAATGGACTTTCGAACCGGGACATACCGCGGCGGAATTCTGCGTCCGCCATATGATGGTCACTTACGTTCGCGGACACTTCAAGGACGTCCACGGAACACTCGATTTCAATTTAGAAACCCCCGCCGACTCTTCCGTCGAAATAACCATCGACGCGCGCAAGATTTGGACTGGGGAGCCCGCACGCGATACTCACTTACGCAGTGCAGACTTTCTGGATGTGGAGAATTTCCCCGAAATCACTTTCAAAGGCAACCAAGTCGTCGTGATTGGCGAAGTTGATTACCGCGTAACTGGTGAGCTAACGATTCGTGGCGTCACCCGTAGCGTTACGCTGGATGTCCACTACCTAGGGGAATGGAAAACGCCGTGGTGGGAAGATGGCGTTGACAAGGGACCAAAGACCCGGGCCGGCTTCGTTGCCAGGACATCAATTAACCGGCAGGACTTTGGTGTCAGTTGGAATGACACGATGGACAAAGGCGGCATCGTCGTTGGCAACACGTTGGAGATAACGATCGATGCCGAGGCAATCTTCCAGGCCGCGTAACCTATTGCGACTCGCGCCTCTCGGCCATAGCCAACTGTTCAGCCGAACGTCCGTATCTTTCAACGAGCCGAACCCGCCTGCTACCCCAGGCGGTTCTGACAAGACATCTTCATGAGTGACGATTCCAAAGACAAAGAGGTGGTCGGCGAAGTCGAGACGGCGCTGCTGGATGCGGAGCTGTTCGTCAAGTATGGTTCGCCCGAGCGCGCCTTCAAACGCCTGCGGACCGCGCTCGAGCATCGCTCACGTTCGATTCCGTTGCGCGAGCGTATGCGCGAGATTGCTGCGGCGCACAAACACGAGCAAGAGGCCGCCCGGCAATGCCTGGCGTTGGCCAGCCTCTACATTGAGCGCGACGATTTCGACACTGCGTACGACCGCTTGCTGGAAGCGAAACAGCTCGACAGCCGCATCTCAATCGCCTCCGGTTTGGAAGCGATCCGGCTCGCGCGTCACCCCGAACGCATAGAGGCGGCCCCGGCCCGGAGGCAACCTTCAGCCTCGACACCCAACGTGACTCTGGCCGGAGACCTGACTGCAATTACTATCTTTGACGCGATTCAGGCAATCGAGAACTCGCGGCTCACCGGCGCCCTGAACATCGCCAATAGCACGCAAGCGGGCCGGGTGCTATTCAATGAGGGCCGCATCGTCGGCGCTGAAAGCGGTGTATGGAAAGCGGAAGAGGGTTTTCGCCAGTTAGTAGAAGCCACCGGTGGAACGTTCGACTTCGAGAGATCCACCCAAACCTATCCCGTCACAATCAATGCGGCCAGCAACACCAATCTGATCCTGGATAGTTTGCGGCTGCGCGATGAAGAGAACTTCGAGTCGTCATCTGATTAGGATATCGCGCAGGGTCAATCAATCCACCAGCACGCGCGTGTTGAGCGCTTCAGCGCGCTCGAGCGCGGCCAGCAAACGCATGAATTGCGCAAAGTTCTTACCGCGGCTTTCCAATCGCGACCGCTCTAACTCGCTAACGTCGCTGCGCAGTACAAGGTCAAGAAAGTCGTAATAGTCTGCCGTGGCGGCGAAGGGGAACTCGCGGGTGTAACTCGTGCCCGCCGGATCTTCCGCCCGAAATCCCGCCAGCATGTCGAACAAATTATCGGTCGTGAGGTGTCCCCCTTCTCGCGTCAGCCGAATGGGTATGCGCAGCTCGAAAAATCGCAGGCCGTCGGATGTAGTCACCCGCCGCAACTCCTTCGTTCCTTCACCATCGAAAGGTGATTCCGGATCTATCAGGATGTGCAACAGCCGTGGCTGATCGGTTTTATCCAAAGTATCAAGCGCAAGCTGTACCCGATCGGCCAGAAACTTTTCAAACTGCGCTTCAATCGGATAATTAATCCGCCCCAGACATCCCACTGCTTCGCCTTCGCCCGCCGTCTCCGGCGGCAGACCAGCGGGACAGGTCGCGCACACGATAGTCTCCTGCTGAATGCGTTCCACTTCCGCGTGCGCGTCTTCCACCCAGCGAAGCTTTTCATCGGAGGGCACCGTCGTGTCGCCAGTGGTCAGCCGGGTATGCAAACTGCACAGACGCCCCCATTCCCGCAAATGCTTTTCCGCATAGCGCGCGCGCAGAACGCATGGATACTGAACCGCGAATTCCAAGGACATGGTGCTTACCCTGTTTGCATGACTAGCACATGGGGCGACTGCGGGCAAGGAGGCGTTAAAGAGTTCGGCCTGTACGGCAGGCATTCCTGCCTGTCCCTGGCTTCAGTTTGCACGGGCGCTGACTAAAAGATCAGCTTGATGCCGAGTTGAATGTTACGTGGCAGGTTGGCCTGGCTGGTTACTTTGCCAAAGTCCGAGTCGGTCGGATCGAGGAAGGGATTATTGAACTGCGGGTGGTTAAAGGCATTCAGGAATTCACCGCGTAGTTGTAGTCTGACACTCTCGCTGAAAGAAAAAGACTTGATCAGTGAAACATCCCAAAGGTTGAGAGGTTGTCCGCGAAATCTCGAAAAGTGTGACGGTAGGGTGCGAATATTGGACGCCAGTCTGATGCGCGGATCATTGCGCTGTTTCGAGGGATCAGGCACGCCTGTGGGTTGTCCGGTGATGGGATTGGTGAATTGCACGGCTGCATCCGCGAAATAAAATCCGCTGGTATCAAAGGCCGCGTCAACAGTGCCTCCCCTGATGCTGGTGCGAAGCCCGCTCGCGTCGCCGTTAAAGTAGACGTTCCCCAATTCGAGCGGCCGGCCGCTCTGGGCTTGCCAGATTCCCTGAAGTTGCCAGCCGCCGAGTAGCGCTTGCGTCACGCCGTCCCAGCCACTGCCGAACCTGCGGTCCTTTCCAAATGGCAATTCCCAAATCCAACTCACCACGATCCGATTAGGCGAATCGTTGGCCGAGATTCGCTTTTCGTAGTCCGTATCCGAAGGATTGAGGAAAGAAACTTTTTCCAGAAGCCGGGACCAGGTGTAACTGGCCAGCAAAGTGTAACCCTGAGTGAAGCGTTTCTCAGCCCGGAACTGAGCTGAGTGATAGATGCTGCTGCCGTCGTTTCGCCGCGAATGAATGTTGCCGAACTGCGGATACGGTCGCAGGAGTTGCTGCCGCTCCACGGTTGCGCCATCGAGGATCGTCCCTGGCGCCAGGCCCTGAAAAGGATTCACCACATTTGCCGTCAGAAAATCTATCGTTGCCTGATCGCGTGTCGGATCAGTGGAGAGATACTTTCGCGGCACGGCGTTGAGAGCATCAGTCGCGGTTGTTAGGTCGTAGCCACGATTACCAACATAAGCTGCTTCGACCAACCACTGGCCGGGAAATTCTCGCTCGACACTAATTTCCCAACGTTGAGCTTGCCCATTCCTGCGACTGGTCGGCACAAAGTCTAAGTCCTGGCCAATCGATGTCGCCAGGCCCAGGCGCGTCCCTGGCGGATCCGCCACGCCCTCCGGAAACGGCTCAAAGAGGTTTGCGCGAAAGCTAAGACCCTTATCGAGAGTTGGCACGAGGTTGGTGGATTGCGAGAAGCCGCTCTGGTTCACTCCGTCTATCAGGAACGGCACGGTGTAGATGGCCCAGCCACCGCGCAAGACAGTATTCTTGTTGATCTGATAAGCGAAACCGATACGCGGTTGAATGTTATTGCGATCGGCCCGCCAAAACCCGCGATGATTTGCGCTGGTGAAGAGCAATCCGCCCCGTACGCGAAAAGCCGCCGGCGAAACTTCGGGGATCGGGTTCAGGGCATACGCGGCCCTGGTCGCCGCTTCTATCGGACTCGCTGATAACTCATCAAAGCCGCGAATGTTGCGATTATAGCGTTCAGTAGGTGCGCCTTCGTATTCGTATCGCACGCCGACATTCAATGTCAGCTTGCTGGTGAACCGCCAATCATCCTGGAAGAACAGACCCTGGTAAAGCGTTTGGTTCGAGCGCGCGGCGTTGCGATCGATAAGGCCGCCCGTCGGTTGGCCCAACAAGAACGCCGCCAGCTCCTGTCCTATTGAGGCCGCGGGAGAATCGTCAAAAGGACCCTGAGTAAAGTCTGTGCGAAAGTCATATCGGCCGGCGGCATGGCCCAATCCGAAGGCGTTTTCACGATATGCGCGAAAGTCGTAGCCCGCCCGAAGCGAGTGGCGTCCGGAGAGTTTACTTATCGTCGGCTGGACGGAGTAAACAGTGTGCGTGAAGCCGGCGCCGAGCATGTCGCCCAGCGGAGAGAACGGATCGATCTCGAATCGCGGCAAGTAGGAAATTCCGCCAAAAAAAGAAGCGGTGTGCGCAGAGAAGCCCAGCAAAGCTGGATTGAACGAACCTTCGTGCTCGCGAACGGTGGGCGAGTCAAAGTTGGTAAAGCCGGCGCGAAAATTGAACACCATCGTGGGCGAAACAGTGTAGATGTCGTCGTAAGTCGCACCATTATTGTTCCGGAACAGAAATGTGCCTGTCGGCCGGATGCCGCCCACTACGCCGGTCCAGTTGCCCCGGCTCTCCAGTCTATTGTTCCGCGTGTAGTGAAAAAACGCGTTGTGTCTTTCATTGAAGGCATAATCAATACGCAGTGTTTCGGAGTTGAAAGTATCACTGCGGGGATTCGAGCTAATGAAGTTGGTGCGTCCTTCAGCATCTGCGGGCGCCTGGTTTGGCAGAGGATAAAATGCCAGATATGCCTTCGCGATCGAGCTTAGCCGGCCCGGCGGGATGATATTGCCCGCAAAGGGAGCGCGATGGACGCGATTACCGGCGGGCTGGGCGCTAAGCGGATCGTAAAGCTGTATTCCGAAAGGCAAGAGTGCTGAAAAATCTCCGTTCCGTTCAGCAATAGTCGGAACAGTGAATTGGCCTGGCTCAGGAAACGAATCCTTCAGACCTTCGTAGGAAAAGAAAAAGAAGGCCCGATCCTTACCACGCCAAAGTTTTGCCCCGCCCTCGCCAAAGCGCGGCAATATGATTGGGCCACCAATCGTCCCGCCAAAGCGATTGTAGCGAAGAGCAGCGCGCGCCTCGCCGGCGCGATTGAGAAAGAAGTCATTGGCCGAGAGAGTATCATTGCGCACGAATTCGTAAAGCGAGCCGTGAAATTTGTTGGCGCCGCTGCGCAGCGTTACATCGATGTTTGCTCCCGCGGTGTGTCCTTGTTGGGCATCAAACGGCGCGGTCACCACTTTGAATTCTTCTACCGCGTCCGACGGTGGCACATACGCCACACGCGGCTCCCTGCCTTCAGTGTTTGGCGATCCATCAAGGGTGAACTCGTTGCCCGAGGGAGCGCCGTTGGCCACCACCGACGATGTGCCCAGGTTGTCAAAGGGGCGAGAGAATTTCAGGTCACCAGTGTAGATAATCCCCGGGGCCAGACGGGAAAGAACAAAGGGGTTGCCGTCGGAGAGCGGCAGCTCCGTGATTCGCCTTCGGTCAACCACCTGGCCGGCCGTTGCGGTCCCCGCCTCGAGTAGTGGCGCTTGCGTCGTCACCGTTACCGATTCGGTCACTTCACCAACCTCCAGGATAAGGTCGAGGGTTAGTTTATCCCCTACCCGAACTTCGACAGGCTGCTGCAGCGTCAGGTTTTTGAATCCCTTTGCCTCAACCGAGACAGAATAGTGGCCGACGGCTAAGTAAGGCAGCGAATAACCTCCCGCTTCATCGGTCGTGGTTGTGTTGGAAATGTTGGTGGCGGGATTTATGACTTTGACTTGCGCGCCCGGTACGAGAGCTCCCATTGTGTCCGTCACACGTCCGGCGATTGAGCCGCGAAACTCCTGAGCGGCCGCTGGGTTAACAGCGAACACTAAGACCAGCAAAGGAGTCACTAAACCATGGGCCGTGCGGCCACGGCGTGGGGCGACGCGTTGCTGATGATTAACCTTTAACTCCCGGGGGTATTCGGTTGCTATGAACATCGAGCTGCTCCGGAGCCGATTAAATGACGCACCATCTCAGGCCGATTTTATACCAAGGTGAGATGAAGAGAATACGCGCTGGAAATCCACTTAAGCGCAAGCGCCGGAGCTTGTGGAAGGTCTAATCTATCATTTAAGCGGTCGTTAGGCGAGATTGATCCGGCGCAGTCGCTCGACAAATTGTGGGTCGGCGCGCAGGTCGTCCAGCCGGGGATCAACTCTGAGGTGAATGAACGATTCGTCCCGCTCCTGGTACGCCCGGTCAAGCCATTCAAACGCGCGCGTCTTATCTCCGAGGCCGGCATAAATTAAGGCAATGGAGTAAGGCGAGACGTAACGTTGTCGCTCCGGCCGGCCAGTTAAATCACGCAATATTTTTCCAGCCTCGGCTTGATTTCCTGACACGGCATACGCGTGGGCGAGCGCCGCAATCATCTCCGGCTTTCCACCGGCGAGATCCGCAGTTGTGGAATACTCTACTGCCTTTTGAAAAGCATCGATTGCTTCCGGATACATTCGTTTCTGTTCATAAGCCAGTCCCAGGCTCCAATGGGTATCGGCATACTTCGGGTCCTTATCAAACGTTTTTCGTAACTGGTCCAGTGCTTCGTCATAGCGACGGGCCCAAAACAATGCCCGGCCCACTCCGGTGCTGATCGACAGGGAGAGAGGGTCCAGTTCCTGGGCTCGCTTTCTCTCCGCCATCGATTCATCGTGCCGGCCCATTTCCGACAGGTACACGCCATACCACTGATGAGTGGTCGCATATCCTGGATTGAGCTCAATGGCCCGTTTGAATTCGCTTTCAGCGCTGGCCCAGTCCCACTCAAAAGACAATTTGATCTTGGCCATGGAAGTGTGCGCTTCGGCGAGTTGATCGTCGATCGCCAGCGCTTTTTTTGTCGCATCCAGGGCGATAGGCATGGCTTCTCTCGGAGGCATTTGCAGAAGGCTTCCCAGAACATAACAATCCGCCAGGCCGGTGTACGCCAGCGCGTAGTTGTGATCGATATTGATTGCCTGCTGAAAATTATTGATCGCTTCCTTGATATCTTCCGGCGTCCTCTTGTTCCAGTGGTAACGGCCTTTCCAGTAAAGCTGGTAAGCTTCAGCGCTCGCCGTGTAGTGCTTGACCAACTGTTGTTTTTGCGGTCCCGTCAAAGTCAATCGCAGTTTTTGCGAGATCTCCTTCGAAATCTCATCTTCCACTGAAAGAACATCAGAGACCTTCCGGTTATACTTTTCCCCCCAGAGCTGCGTTTGATTCGTAATGTCTATGAGGTCCGTCTGAATAGTTAACGTGTCGCCAATCTGCACGACCTTACCAGTCAGCACTGCGCGCACCTGTAGCTCGCGCCCGACCGACTGCGGATCAATCTGCTTTCCCTTGTAGCGAAACACCGAGCTGCGCGCGATAACTTTGAGATTTGGTATCTGGGAAAGACTGTTGATAAGACTCTCGGTGATGCCATCGCTGAGATACTCAGTGTTTGCATCGCCCCCGACATTGGTAAAGGGCAGAACAGCCACCGAATTGATGGCCTCAGCAGGACCACGGAAAGACGTACGCGCCAGGATCGCCACCAGGACTAGTCCTGCTAGTGCTGCCGCAATAATGAATGCGGCCGGACTTCTCCTTGGCTGCTTCATCTCGGTCGAGCGAGAGGTGGGGACGGCAGGCGCGCCTTTTGTGATTAAGGTGGCCTCCTCAGCAATACTTGTAGCGGGCAGCGCCATTGTCTCGGCCCTTAATTGTCCGCTGCGTCCCAGCTTCTCTTCGAATTCCATCTCCTGCTTGAGGTTTTTCAGATCGTTAAAGAGTTCCCGGGCGGTCTGGTATCGCTGTTCTCGATCTTTAGCCAGCGCGCGGCTGACGATCCGTTGCAACTCGGCGGGAGCTGCCGGCGCATATCGGGCCAGTGGTGTCGGCTCTTCCCGAAGAATCGAGGCAATGACGTCAGAGTTCGTACCTCCTGCAAACGGCGTGCTCCCGGTAATCATTTCGTACAGCACTGTGCCCAGACTGAAAATATCGGTCCGGGCATCAACCTCAAGACCTCTGGCTTGTTCCGGCGACATGTAGCGCGCGGTGCCAATGATCATTCCATAATCAGTGTTCACCAGGGTGATTGCTTCGGAGGTTGTGCGAGGTTGTCCGGTTATCTTGGCCAGGCCAAAGTCCAGTATCTTGAGGTACCCATCGCTTCTGAGCATGATGTTCTCAGGTTTGATGTCACGATGTACCACCCCGGCTTTGTGGGCCGCTGCCAGTGCTCCGGTTATTTGCAACGCAAAGTTAAGACTCTGGCGGAGGCTAACACCCTTGCTGGCGATATAGTCGCGCAAGGTAACGCCCTCGATGTGCTCAGTTACGATAAAGGGCTGCGCACCCTTCAGCTCAATCTCGTAGATGGTAAGAATATTTGGATGGTTGAGGGCGGAAGCGGTTCGAGCTTCCTGAACAAATCGATGGATGCGCTGCTGATCTGAAACAAGGTCAGGAGGCAGGATTTTGAGGGCCACCGTTCGGCCAAGTTGAGTGTCTTCGGCAAGATAAACCTCGCCCATGCCACCCGCGCCCAGGGGAGAACGAATCTCGTAGCGCCCGAGAATAGTTCCAGCAGCAAGCGTCATAAAGGTTGCAGCGCTGCATGTTGAGCGCGGCATCTAACTCTAGTACACACAGAAGAAAAGTCAAACCACTGACTCACGACTTAGCGATGCAGTTTGCATAGAGACAAACCGCTGACCGCACTAGAAGCGCCAAAGACGCGAAATGTAAAAGCCTGGGCCAACGGCAGGGATGGTTTTTAAAGGATTCCAAACGCTGAAGGCGCGAAAACGTGCTGGGCTCTTCCCCCCTTCTCCCGCTGGGAGAAGCGGTAGGGGAAGAGGGACTAGCGCGGTGTTCGGCGTAGGCCCTCTCCCAAAGGGAGGAGGGGGTGAAATGAACGAAGGATGCTAGATAAATAGGTCACTCGTTCCTTAATTATTCGTCTTTCAGCGCTACGGAGCTTAGGAAAGATCATATCTTTCCTGGGTGCGCTGCCCAGGCTTTTTCATTTCGGGCCTTTGGCCCTGCACCCTGCCCCAGCGAACGCTCAATCAGGCAATTGCCAAACTGATCAGTCCCACTTAAGCTCGCTTGTGATGCTGTGCGGAAGTTTCCTAGAATGCTTGCATAGCAAGTTTAATCAGAAAGAGAGAGCTAATTGAATTCTTCCGCAAGGCCGCCAGGTCCCCGGCAATCTTTTCCCCTCCAGGGAATTCTCGCTTATCGTCGTGGACCACATACCTTCTTCGAGGCCCTCGCTCGCCGGTACGGCGACATTGTTTACTTCAGGTTCAACGGGCGAGACGCCTTTTTGATAAACCATCCCGATTACATCAAAGAGGTTTTGGTAACAAATAACCAGAACTTCATCAAGGGACTGGCGCTGCAACGCGCCAAACGGCTGCTGGGGGAAGGCCTTCTAACCAGTGAAGGAGAGTTTCACCGCCGCCAAAGGCGTCTGGCACAGCCGGCGTTTCATCGCCAGCGCATTGCTTCGTACAGCACCGTCATGACGAATTATGCGGCAGCCGCGTCCGCACGTTGGCATGACGGAGAAACGCTCGACATCGCAGAAGAAATGATGCGGCTGACGCTGGCGATAGTAGGCAAGACTCTGTTTGATGCGGACGTCGAATCCCAGGCGGAAGAAGTCGGCGAAGCGATGAGCGTGGTCATGGATCTCTTCAACACGCTGACGGTTCCTTTCTTCGAGTTGTTGGAAAAGCTGCCGTTGCCGCAGATGCAGCGCTTCAAGAAAGCGAGGGCGCGGCTTGATCGAATCATCTACCGTTTGATTGAGGAGCGACGCCGCAGTGGGGAGGATCGCGGCGATCTCCTGTCGATGCTGTTGCTGGCCCAGGACGAGGAAGGTCAAAGCGGTGGCATGAGTGACGCACAAGTGCGCGACGAGGCGCTCACGATCTTCCTGGCGGGACACGAAACGACGGCGAACGCCCTGACGTGGACTTGGTACCTGCTGTCAGAAAATCCTGCCGCAGAAACGAAGCTGCATGAGGAGCTTCAAGCGGTGCTTGGTGCTCGCATACCGGCAGTCGACGATTTTCCGCGTCTGCGTTACACAGAGATGGTGCTGGCTGAATCGATGCGGCTTTTTCCGCCCGCGTGGGCAATCGGGCGGCTTGCGGTGGACGACTGTGAAATTGGCGGCTACCTGGCGCCGTCGCGGTCGCTGGTCCTGATGAGCCAGTACATAATGCATCGTGACGCGCGTTATTTTCCCGAGCCGGAACGCTTCGATCCGGAGCGCTGGACGCCCGAGGCTCGCGAATCACGGCCCCAGTTTTCTTATTTTCCCTTTGGCGGCGGCCCACGTCGCTGCATAGGCGAAGGCTTTGCATGGCTGGAAGGAGTTCTGCTGCTGGCCACGCTGGCCCAGCAGTGGCAGATGCGCCTGATTGCTAATCATTCGGTGGCGTTGCGACCAGTAATCACGCTTCGGCCAAAATATGGCATGCGCATGATCATATCGAAAAGGGAAGGCCCCTGAGAAGAACGCTAATGGCTTTTACGCGGGATTGCAGTTAGGACGCCAGTGAAGGATCGGCAAGAACCTTCCGCACCTGTCTACTTTGCGCGATTTTGCAGTTCCCACAGCATCAGGTATTTGAGAAAGGCGTGATGAGCTGCGAAAGCAGCGATGCTGAACCCCGCGAGCCCGTCGCGGAAGCCCCCCTTTAGAACGAAGCTGCGAATGAATGCGGCCGGCCCCATTACGGCTATCTGCGCCGGCGAAGTGCGCCGTCCCTGCTCAAACATCTGGCGCGCCGCCAAAGGCGCATAGCGCTCCCCAATCAGGCGATGGTGCTCGGCAGCGTCGCTACCAGGGTAGTGCAGAAGATCCCCTCGAAGAACTTCCAGGCGAGCATCTGGACTCATTTTGACCGACTCATGGATGTAGGCACCCTCCCAGCGTCCGCGTGATTTTTTGTAGAGACGTAATTGCCGATCGGGATACCAGCCACCACCGCGTATCCAACGCCCCATGTAAAAGGCGCGGCGCGCCATAGAATAACCATCGGCAAGTTGCGCCTCATTGCTGAACAGCAGGTCCTCGATGGATGAGTGCAGCTCATCCGAGACGCGCTCGTCTGCATCCAGGCTGAAAATCCACTCGTGATTGGCCTGTTCAGCGGCAAATTGCTTCTGCGCCGCAAAGCCCGGCCACTCTCTTTCAATAAAGCGCGCCCCACATTCCCGGGCGATCTCGCGCGTTCGGTCAGTCGAGCCGGAATCGACAACCAGAATTTCGTCGGCCCAGGACACAGATTCACAGGCGGTGCGAATGTGTTCGGCCTCGTTAAAAGTGATAATGGTGACTGTAATCTTCAAAACCGAAACTCAGGGCGAACCAGATCGCGTTAGGGCAGTAGAGCATAGAAGTGGCAGATGGAAGGCGTCAATAGGCCCTGAGGGAATCTCGCCTTAATTCTACCGGGGTTCCCGGACGCTTTCGGCAGGCGGCGCGAACAGATTGGGTCAACGTCTCAATTAGACAGCCGCAGCCACTGGATCATACAATCCCTCTCGAAACAATAACCCGGCTTTGTTCGCTCCATATCGGACTCCCAGCGTATGAACGAACAGCTTTCCATTATCAAGCTCAACGCTCTGCTAGGCGCTCGCCTGCACGAGGATCCTTTCCCCTATATGGTTATCAATGATTTTTTACGGACTGAATACGCAGAAACTATTTATCAGGATTTTCCGGCGATCAAGTCTCGCGGCAGCTATCCGCTTCAGGAAGTTAAGTGCGGTAAAACCTTTCAACGCCTGGTTGACGAGTTGCAAAGTCCAGCTCTAAAGTCGGCCATCGCCGAAAAATTTCAGATTGACTTAGATGACCGCTCGACGATGATTACTGTTCGCGGCATGGCCAGCGCCCGCGATGGCCGTATTCACACCGATACTAAATCCAAGTTTCTAACCATGCTTCTTTATCTCAATCCGACCTGGGAGTCAGCAGGAGGCTGGTTACGCATCTTGAAAAACGGCAGGAATCTTGAGGACTACGTCGTCGAAATCCCACCCACCTTCGGCACTTGCCTGCTGTTCAAGGTAACTGAGAACTGTTGGCATGGCCACAAGCCATTCATCGGACCGCGAAAGGTACTACAACTAAACTACGTCACGGACGAAGCTGCATTAAACAGGCATCTGTGGCGACACCGAATAACTGCCAGGCTGAAAAATATTCAGCAACTCCTGAAAGGTAGTAGCTGGATCTTTCCAGTACTGGTTTAGTTTGAGCCCCCTTCATCTATCCTGCTTCAGGAATGCAAACGGAAATCACTGCCATTCTTCCAACGCTCTGCTCGCCCCCAACTGTCTTATGATAAGCTTTGATCTTTCCAAACGCTTCGTTTCAAAACTCTGTTTAGTAAAAGCTAATCCCCAATCTGAAAGGTCACGACCATGGCAATAAGCCAAGACTTGCTGGAGATTCTGGTTTGCCCCGCCGACAAGGCAAAATTAGAGCTGAAGCCGGACGGCAGCGGGTTAAAATGCGTTGAGTGCAAGCGCGTCTACGCTATTCGCGATGACATCCCCGTGATGCTGGTTGACGAAGCCACGATCGAGAATGAATAGCCTGCAGGACACGATCGAATCATCACCACGTCTTCGTGAACTGATGTCCAGGGTTGCCGCGGGCGATCAACGCCCGGAGCCACAGGCACTCGCGCCCGCTCTCTGGGACTGGCGGAGTGTCAGTCGCGTTCTGGTGGTGCGTTTGCGCTCCATTGGCGACACAGTGCTGACAACGCCTTCTCTGATCGCCTTGCGCAGGTTCCTGCCGCAAGCGCGGATCGATATTCTTCTGGAAGAATGGATCGCGCCGGTGCTTGAAGGCTTTGATGAGATTGACCGCGTTATCACGGTTGATAGCCGCAGTGTTATGTCTCGAGCGCGCGTAGCCCGCGAGCTGCGCGCGGCTCGCTATGATGTGGTCTATAACCTTCACGGCGGCACGACTGCGACTTTGCTGACCCGTGCCTCGGGCGCGAAACATCGCGTCGGCTTCGCTCACTATCAATACAGTCGCTTGCACAATCACGTCGCGCCTTCGTCCGCGGAATTGTGGGGCACTTTTAAACTGCACTCAGTCGAGCAGCAGCTGGCTTTGATTGGCTGGACGGGAGTGCCAGTCACTGATCGGCCACGCACTCGTCTCGCGGTAGCTGCGGAGACCACCGCGAGGGTTACTGAAAAACTCCGCGAATCCGGACTCGATGCAACTCGTACCTTCGCGGTAATTCATCCAGCCGCTTCTTACGAGACAAAGCAATGGGCTGCGGATAAGTTCGCCCGCATTACTGAAGAGTTAGCCGCTCGAGGATTAGTCTCCGTCGCGATTGCCGCGCCGAATGAAAGTGCGATCGTGGCAGAGTTAAAGAAAGCCTCGGAAGTTTCAGTCGTTGGTTTAACGAATCTTTCGTTGCCTGAGATTACAGCGCTTGCGTCGCGGGCCCGGTTGTTTGTGGGAAATGACAGCGGGATCGCGCACATGGCCGCTGCGGCGGGTGCGCCGTTAGTCGTCATCTTCGGCTCGTCGAATGTCACGCATTGGCGGCCCTGGACTCTGCAACCTAACGAGGTTGTGCGTGAAGAATTGCCTTGCCAGCCGTGTCATGGTTACTTCTGCGCCGAATTTGAAAAGCCTGAGTGCATAATACGTGTGCCGGTGGAGAGGGTTGTCGGCGCGATTGATCGGGTGCTAAGAGAAAGCGTTTGAAGTTTTCACGAACTAAAGTGTTTTGCGAATCGTGACCCAGATATCCAGACAACGCGCTAACGAACTTCTCGCCACCATACACGGTCGCAAGGTCGTTATACTGGGCGATGTAATGCTGGACGAATTTGTTTGGGGCGACGTCACGCGCATCTCGCCGGAAGCGCCGGTGCCGGTGGTAAATGTGCGACGTGAGTCGGTGCACCTCGGCGGTGCGGCAAATGTGCTTGCGAATCTAATCTCATTGGGAGCGCAGGCAGCGGTAATTGGCGTGGTGGGTAATGACGCTGCCGGGCAAAGGATCCGTGCCACCCTGCACGAAACAGGCGCCCAGCAAACGGACGATCTGCTGATTGCCGATTCCAACCGCCCGACCACGACTAAAACGCGCATTATCGCGCACAACCAGATGGTCGTTCGGGCCGACCGTGAACGACGTTCTCCGGTTGACGACGCGATAGCAGCGCGTATCGTCAATCTCGTCAGCGAAGCGCTGAAAAATGCAGATGCACTTGTAATTTCTGATTATGACAAGGGCGTGGTTACGCCTGGTATCCTTACCAAAGTCCTTCCGCTTGCTTATGAACGGGTACCGGTGCTGATCGATCCGAAGTTGCGCAACTTTGATTCGTACCGTCCGGCAACGCTTGTAACGCCAAACCATTATGAAGCCCTGCGTCTGACTAATATCGAGGAAGATACCGACGAAGGTTTGACGCGCGCGGCGCAGTTGATACGCGCGCGAATAATCTGCGACGCCGTCCTGGTTACCCGCGGCGATCGCGGCATGATGTTACTGGAAGGAAAACAGGAGCCTGTCTTCGTCGAGACAGCGGCGCGAGAGGTTTACGATGTGACCGGCGCAGGCGACACTGTTATCGCCACCCTGGCGGCAGCGCTTGCCGCGGGCGCTTCGATGATCGAAGCCGCCATGCTTGCCAACCACGCAGCCGGGATAGTCGTCGGCAAGATCGGCACTGAAACGGCTAGCGTAGATGAGATTCTCGCTTCGATTCCCTAATAATCTAATTCGTTCCCATGGCTCTGCTTCTCTTCACTCGCGACGTTTTGAACTGCTGGCACAAATTATTTTTGAGTACTATTGGCGTAATAACCCTGGCGGCTGCGAATTGTGAGGTTCTTGTATTCCGGGGGAAGTTTTTCACCTGATTTGAGCATGACTTTGAGGCGACGATAGTTTTCTTTGTTAGCAGAGATCTCTGGCTTGAAACCAATTGTGTATTGATTGCGCAGTTCTGTGGCTATGCGTTCAAGAACTCCGGTCACCTGTTTGATGTCTGGAGGTACGTAGGCCATCCCGCCGGAGATGGTCGTCAGTTCAGCAAGAATTCCGGCTCCTTCTTGACGCAGCACGCTTGTGCCACCCGGAATGGAAGCGAAATCGGTGGGCGGCGGCGGACTTATTGCATAGACGAGCGCGTCGGATTCCTGCAAAGATCGCTTCAACTCAATGAAGGAAAAATGTGACACATTGTCCTGGCCATCCGAAATCACGATTAACGCATGCTTTCGATGGCTGCCGCGCGTAACCTTCTCCAATGCCAGATAGCAGGCGTCAAAAAGGGCGGTCTGACTAACTGCCCGGGGTAGTGTATCGAGCTTCTCCAGCAGAGCTTTTGTGTCCCTGGTCCAATCAAGCAACAGCTGAGGCTGCCTGTTAAATCCAATCAGGAAATATTCATTAGCGTTATTGCTCTGATCAAGGAAATGGGCCAAAGCTTCCTTCATGAATGGCCGCTTTACACCTGGCGGTTCCATGGAGGCAGATCTATCGAGAAGTATTCCCACACTGACGGGCTGGTCCGCGTTAGAAAAGGCAGTGATCTCCTGTTCCACCTTCTCATCAACGAGTGCGAAATTCGTTTGTCTGAGTCCCTTGATGTAATTGCCGCGCTTGTTTGCAACAGTTACGTTCAGGAATATCTCATCGGCCAGTCGCTGGCCCTGGAGAGGAGGAGATTCACCTAGAAGGAAGAATGATAGAAATGCGAGAATCAGGATTCGAGACATGATAAAGAATTGAGGTCTCGCTCAAGACCTGCTCAGGAGATTCAGGTTTCATTCAACGCGCACCATCTCGCCCACAACTTTCTTGCTGTCCTCCAGTTGCTGCATCTCGGCGGGTGTCTTCTGTGGATCGCGCCAGTTATCGAGGATGGCGACCTGGTGTACGCACTGCAGGGTGCAGGTGGGAGCGCACCATTTTTCGGTGTTGTATTCCCGGTAAAAGTCTTTCATCGTGTAGTCGGCCAGGAGAATACCCGGATAGCCGCGCTGTTGGGAGCACCAGTGGACCAGGCCTTCTTCGCAGATGTACAGGTAGCGCGCTCCGGCGCGGCAGCGCCAGTTGTAGGGCTTGCCTTCGGCGATGCTGTCCTGAAACCAGTTGAGTCGGGCGTGGTCTTTGTTGCCCAGTTTCTTGACCTGCTGAAAAATGTCTTTCTCTTTATCCGAGAGTGGCTTCAACGTGCCATCGTTGTCGTGAATCACGCCGACGGTAGTTGAAAAACCAAGCTCGACGGCGCGCAGCGCCACGGTCAGAGCGTCATCGGGGTTCTTAATTCCGCCACCTATCACTGAGTTAATGTTGACGTGAAAATCTGCGTGTTCGGAAAGGTAGCGCAGCTTCTTGTCCAGTACCCTGAGACTCTTGCGGGATACTGCGTCAGGATCGACGTTATCGATGCTGATTTGCAGATACTCGAGGCCGGCGTTATTGAGCCGCTTGATGCGATCCGGTGTGAAGTAGTAGCCGTTGGATATCAGCCCTGCAAGCATCCCGTGCGAGCGAATGTGCGCGATGATCTCGTCCAACTGCGGATGCATCATTGGCTCTCCACCTGAAATCGTAATTACCGATGTCCCCAGCTCGGCCAGCTTGTCCAGTCGCTGCTTCATCAGCTCAAGCGGCACGGGAGACGACGAATGATCGTATTCATTGCAATAGCCGCAGGCCAGATTGCAACGCCGCATGGGAATAATGTGCGCCAGCACCGGGTGCTTTGAGGAAAGCAGGCCGCGCGAAATAAAAGCGGCTTCGCGGAATTTACGCTTTAGGAACTTGCTCTTCTTCATGTCGCGGTAGATTCGAGATCTTGCGAGGTGTTCGATCCTGGATTCCCCGGTAAAACCAGACGCCTCTTATTAGAACCGAAGAATATGCGAGGCGGGCCTCAAACGCAAGAACGCGTCGTCCTTTAGAAACGGCGAAGGGCTCCGGGTTAATCCAGAGCCCTTCGCTGGAAAAACTTTCAACTAGTAGATCTTAGCCCTTCACCTTCTTAACACTTGAATCCAGTTTCTGATTGAACTCGTCCAGCGAGATGGGTGCGTTCTTTTCCATGTTCGTCAGTCGCACCGTGGTGGCATCATCATTCTTTTCCACCATCTTGGTTTGGACAGGCATGCCGCCTTCGTCAATCCAGACTTCAGCGTATTTGTAACTCGCGGCGCCCTTGGGAATAACCTTGAGATGCGTTGTCTGCACCCCGCCCCACAGCGTTTCGTCCCGCACGTCCTGAAACTGCTCGAATTTGGTCTGTAGCTGCGCCCGGGACATATTTATCAGTTCCATCACGCCGCCCGCCTTGTTGCGGTTCGAGTTCGCATTTCCCACGTAGGCGATATTCAATCGCGGCCGGTAGGCCACGTACTGCCCTTTGGCGACGGTTACAATCTCGTGCTGGGGACTTTGCCACTCAATTTTCACAAAAGCGTTTCGGCCCGCCGCAGGGATGTACAGCACGACGCCGCGATACTTGTCGCTATCGTGAAGCTGCGCATTGTACTTCTCCATGCTGATTGTGGCGCGTAGCGACTTTAGGCTTTTCTGATTACGCTCCAGCCGGTTCAGCACCGAACTTACCAGTCCGGCGCTCTGGGCATTGCCGCCTGAAGGAAAGCTAAGGATGGCCGCGGCTAACACAAACGTGGCCAGCAAGGCAAGGGGAACTAATCTCTTCATTGTCTACTCCTCTATAAAAAAAGGCTCCGAACCCGGAGTCCCTTATGAAACCGTGCAATTATAAGGGATGGTCACCTGATGTCAACCTCATATCCTGCCAGTCGGCCCTGTTTATCCACTCTCCGGCGCACTGCAGTGACCACCGCATCAGAGCGACCTGTTATCGACCGCACCTGGCGCTCGATCCTGCCCCTATCTGCTTCATTCCCAATCACATCCGGGGCCAGTAGCAGGGTAGCTGCGACCGTGCTTTGATGCTTGTCAATCCGATGAAGTTCGCCCGTTCCGAACCAGCTTTTTGGTGTCAAAAAGATAAATATAAGAATCAACACGCAGAGCACGTCCCACTGCCATGTTGTCCGCTCGTAAGACCACAAGAACACGCTCTTAATACTATTCAACATGTAATTGACCTAGTTGCGTCTGTGTCCTGTTCAGTTCTTGAGCAAGATGAGTGCCATCTCAGATGCCGGAGGGGCCAGGCGCTCGGAGGTCTGGTGGAAACCCTCACATTTGTACCGAAGTGGTGGGTTCAACAATTAGACCGTCGCGCATCTGCACAATGCGGCGGCACATGGCGGCAGCCTCGGGATTATGAGTGATCATTACAATTGTCTGGTTGAACCGGTAATTCAGCTCCTGGAACATGTTCAGAACGATTGTGGAGTTTTCTGAGTCGAGATTTCCCGTGGGCTCGTCCGCCAGGATGATGGTCGGCCGCGTAACCACAGCTCGAGCCAGTGCTACTCTTTGTTGCTCGCCGCCGGAAAGCTCGAGCGGTTTATGATGCATTTTGTCTTCGAGCCTCAAAAGCCGAAGCACTTCGCGTCGCCGCTCGGGATCATCCGTGCCATTGGCGTGAATTCGCTCCGCCAGAAGCAAATTCCCTTCGGCCGTCAGAGTGGGAAAAAGGTTGAAGCGTTGAAACACGAAACCGATTTTGCGGCGGCGAATGTCAGTTCGCTTGGCATCTGAGGCGGCGGTCATGTCCTCGCCTTCAATCATGATGCGGCCGCGCGTGGGCGTCAGCAGCCCGCCAATCAGATGCAGCAGAGTTGATTTGCCACACCCTGAAGGCCCCATGATGGCGACAAATTCCCCCTCTTGAATGTCGAGCGATACTCCGCGCAAGGCCGGCACATCAACTTTGCCGACCTGATAAACCTTTTCCAGGTTCTCAGCTTTGAGGATAGTTCGCATCTAGAGCGTGACCGCGAGAAACAATAAGCTTCCTCTTGTCACTTTTTATCTGCACCGCTTATTCGTAGGCCAGGGCGCTTACTGCATCCAGATTCGCGGCGCGCACGGCCGGGTACAAGGCCCCTATCACTCCGCCCAACAGCCCAATCGCGGCGGCGGTAATGGCCCATTTGAGGCCGAATTCAAAAACGAGGCCGTAAAACCGGTGGATTAGAAATCCTGCCGACAAAGCAACTACGAAGCCCGCCGCCAGACCCATCGTGCTAATCAAAATCGCTTCCTTCTCAATTACTCCCACGATGTAGCCGCGAGATGCGCCCAGTGCTTTCAGAATTCCAATCTCGCGCGTGCGCTCAGTTATCGTGGTGTACATGGCCAGCATGACGACCAGCGCACTCACGACGGCAGCCAGCCCAACCAGCACGCGCAGGAACAATCCCAGGTAAGGGACACTTTTTTCCACGCTGGTAAAGACGTCGCGCGTGAATTGAATTTTGTTTCCGGGAAGCTCGCTGTTGATATGATTCGCCACCACACTCGCATCAACTCCTTCTTTACACTTGACCAGAATGTATGTGCATTTGCCGGGCGCTTCAAGTAGATCCTGCATCGCATTCAGGCTCATCTTGACGCGAGCGCCAGATTCGGGCGTGTACACGCCGGCAACGCGATAGGGCTTGTTTCCGAAAAGCATCAACTGGCTTCCTGCCCGGAGCTTTCCGTTACGCGCTTTGGTCACGTCCACCACGACCTCATCTGCTGCTTGCGGAGCGCGTCCTTCGACGAGCTGAATTTCGTTCATCTTCGCGAAAGCGGGCCAGTCGACGCCTTCTATTTGCTCGAAGCCAAATCCTCGATTGCCCTGAAAAAAGTAAAGAATGACGGGGACAGCCGATTCGACTCCCTCGATGGCCTGCACTCTTTCGACGTATTTCGTGCTGAGATTCGCGGACGAACTGGTGAGTTCAAGCGCACCTGGCCGGGTAAAAATAATTTCCGCCCGAAGGTTCGACGAGCGCCGCTGCAAATCATTCGACATACCCCGCGCCAGCCCCGTGAATAACATAACCAGCGCTACGCCCAACGCGACTCCAGCCACGCTTACGAGCGACCGTAGTGGTCGTTGCCTAATGTTGGCGGTCACCAGATTATTCATAAAAAAGCCAGACGCTGCCAGAGTTTAATATAACTGGCAGTGAACATCTAGCGCGTGAAGGGATGGGTAGTGCGCCGCTAGTGAGTTGGCTAGCGGAGTGCTGCCGGGGAATGGCTACTGTTTGACTGTGGCGCTCTTTGCCTTGTCCAGATCATACTCAGGCAATTGCCACCTGTTTTCCAACAAGAACGTCTCAGCAGGGTACTCACGATCAAGCACAGCCGCTTCCGGCGCCTGATACGTCAGCCTCAGGCTGTAATGGTCCTGGGGCCGCGTTAATTCAACGACAGAGGGCAACTGAATTCGTGCGTCTTCGCCAAAACTTTTTAGTGTCCGGTAAGTGACGTCAGTAACCAGTTTGCCGCTGCCATCAAATGTTTGCAGACGGGCGAGCCGGATCCCTGCGACTCGATCGAACCAGAAGCGTCGAATAAGTCGAGCAGCCCCCTGCTCGCCGAGTTCAAGTTGATCAAGGAAATAGTAGCCGCGCATTACCCGCTTGCTGGTTGATTTCTGACTGGGATCCTTCTCTTCTTCATAGAACTCACTCTGCGCATAAACCGTTCCCGCTTGTGGCTCTATCGGCCGAATCAAGAGCGCGTCCGTCAGATGTTGGGGACGAAGATTGGAAAGCGCGCTGACGGTTTCCTCCTCAGTCTTGGCTTTCTTTTTGGCGCCGTCCGCGTGCCCGTCCGAAGGTGTCTCAACAGCCAGTTTCTTGTAGCTGGCATCGTTAGTTCCCATCACGAAGCGGCGATACTTTTCGTCGCCCGCCAGGACAGCCACGCGGAAATGTTCTCCGTCTGAAGTCATCTGCGCGAGGTCTTTGGCGATAAACGGCGCCTGAATTACCAGGAAAACCTTTCCCGGGCGTTGCAATACCACGATCCCGTCGGCGGCTCGATATTTCTCCGCGATACCGGAACTGGCAAACGACGTGTCCTGAAATTCCAGGTCAACCTTCCCGCGGAGCGATCGCACGGTGGCCATGCGATTGACCTCGGCAATAAGTTGAGTGGTATTCGCTTCAGCCAGCGGGCTTAGTAAGGCCGACACCACGATTTCCTTGTGCGTGAATCGATCGAGTATGAAGCAGCCGCTGGAAACGAGTAGGCCGAGCGCCAGAAGAAAAGCTCCGGTTATTCTAAATTGCGGATTTAATTGCTCAGAAGAGGATTTATACATCAACGAAAGATTGCGGCCCGGGGCTGGTTGTCATAAGAAGTTAATTTTTGTAACAGGAGTTCAAGCTAACAAACAGGTTTGCAGATGTCAACGCAGTAAATTCTTACACGCAGCAAATTCTGATGTGACGTTGGAAGATGTTTCGAAGATATAAGGAGTGATTGCCCGCCACGAATGGGGAGGAAGGAGAAATCAGAACGCGCGCGTCACGACTCAAGCGCCGGCTTAGCGGACGCGGAGTTATTCACCTCGGGCCCGACTGTTCTGCGGGCGCGATTTCGCCGACGCGCTATACACCGTGCACTAGCGACAGGCGGAGTGCTCGCAGCCGCATCCTATTTCCATGACATGCGATTTCTCGGCTTCTTTGCAGTATTCGCTGCAATACTTGCTGTCTTTCTCTCGCGGGCAGTCACAAGCCGGATGCGCGCACTTGTTTTGTTCTTCGGCCATGGTCGTACCTCTTTCTGAAGCGAACCCGGGGGAGTCCGTGTGATGATCTTTTGGATCATGCTAAGCCGCGCCAGCGATGTGGTCAAGTTGCGGCTCCGGCAATTGTGTCGACGAACCTGTCACTCAAGGCGCGGCGCGAATCACGATCCTTCTCTCCCTGTTTCCCAGTTTCACGACCAGTGGGTTATTCAATTGAATGGGATGCTCTTCACCGTCGATGGCAATTACGAGGTTGGCTGGAGGAGACGTCGGAACACTTTGAAGTGAACTTGAACTCTCGGAACCTTCGGGCGGCTGGGCCTCGCTTGGCTTCGCGGTCTCGCTCATACGGGTCAACAGATTCGTAGCCACGATGCGCCATGTTGCCGGCGCGCATCTGAGCCGCAGGCCCGGCGTGTCTGTTTCCGCTGACTCACCAGGAGCCAGAGCATCCAACTTAAACAATCCCTCGCCACAGCGAACTCCGTCGCCGGCGTAGAAGGTGGCCCAACCGGAAATGTATGTGTAGTACGCGCCGCCGGCATTTCTAATCACAAGGCGCACGTTGGTCACCGGTGAATCCGGCGCGCCGTTAAGCATTGTCGTTAGCAAACGGCCCTCGAGCGCGGAGCTCCCTCGAGCATCAAAAGCAACGGCCGGTTCAGTTAAGGCTGCGCGCTTTTCATTCGACTCGAGCGGCGCCGACTGTTGAGCGAAGACGCCCGCAGCAACCCATAGAGTGATAATTATGCTGGAGGTAATAAGCTTGAGATTCACAGTGTAGCTCCTTCTTGAAATGTGACCGGTTGGCCGTCATTCCGAAAATTACGTAATGCAAGGGACGTAACTCTTTCCTGATCATGCGGATTCTAGTGCCATAATCTTTCCAAAATCAATTCGCTCTCGGTAATAGAGCCGGACCTCGAGGCATAATATAGCCTGGCACGCCTGAATTGATTTGGGCGAGTGCTTCGTCAAGAGTGGACGCGGGAATCATTCGCATTCGCCGCGCCTCGGCGGCGGTCAGTTTTGAAATAAGATAAATCCGAAATCGCTCGGTCTTGGTGAGCAGCGACCACGCAGTCTGTCCGTTGACTTCGTAAGCCTCTCGCAATCGTTGCTCCAGGTTTTGAGAATCCGAACAGTCGAACCATTTCAGAAAATCCGCACGTCCCAAACCGTCCGGGCATTCGGCGAGCAAAACTATGACACCGCCTGTAACACAGGCGTGCGCGGCCATGTCGAGCGCCTTGTGCGCTTGAATCATGTTGATGTCGTAGGGCGAGCCGCCACAACTGGCTATCACCAATTCACGTTTGTGGTCGATGTGCTGCGAATGCGTCGCCGCATATTCTTCGCAGGCCTGCCGGTGCGCGGCCCGCCAGTCACCGGCGAACACTCGGAGCGCCCGGCCGCGTTCATCCACAATCGTATTTACGATAAACGATGGCTCGATCATGGCCGCCACTCGTTCGCATTCCTCGTGCACCTGATTGCCCTCGAGTAGTCCGGCGGCAACACCGGCGCGCCGGCCGCCGTGTTCGATGTCCAGGGCCAGCAGGTGCGTCGCTTCTATGGTCTGGGCCGAGGCCAGACCCGGGCAAATCGATTTCCGACCTCCGGTAAACCCGGCAAAATAATGAAACCCGACGGCGCCCGTGAGGACAACGCGCGAATGATCCTTCAAAGCGCGATTAACTTCGATCCGCGTGCCGCGCCCGGTCATTCCTAACTGAACAAACTTCGATGAATCATAAGCATCGTGATCTATTGTCCGAATTCTCTGGGCGATGAACGGAGTCAAAAGCCCTCGCTTTTCATGTTCGGTCGGGGCTCGATGGATCCCTGTGGCAAAGATGATAGCAATGTCGCTGGCGCTGATTCCGGATTGAATGATGCGCCGAACAAGAAGGTTAACGACCTGGGCGCTGGCCGTTGCCCGCGTCGCATCTGAGACGACAATAAGAACACTCTCGCCAGGCTGGACGATCTCTTCGAGAGGCGGTGATCCGATAGGTGCGTCCAGCGCGCTTCCGATATCCGCGTCAGACAGGGAGCGCTCGTTGCGTTCATTGGGCGCCAGCACCTGATATTGACTCTCGTTGTATTCGAAGGCTACTGAAGTATCACCGTAGCCGAGTTCGATTGTTGCCATGCCGTTTGCTAAGAGCCGTCTGTGCTCTACTAGCTCAGCTCGCGAAACAAAGCCGAGAGCTTCTGCTCGTCCAACCTCCCATCAGTTCGTACTCCGGTGCAGATGTCAATCGCGAAGGGCGCAACCTGATGGATTGCATCGCCGACGTTTTGTGGCTTGATGCCGCCGGCAAGAAAGACCGGAACATTCACGCCTTCGCGGATCTTCCGGCTAAGTCTCCAATCGTGCGTGCGTCCAGTGCCACCCAACTCTTTGACCGCCAGAGATTGATTACCGGAGTCCAGTAGAATCGCATCCACATGAGGCGCCACGCTTCTCGCTTCTGTCACGGATTCCTCGTCTGTGACGTGGACGACCTGCACCAGAGCGATACCGGGCATGGCGGCGCGCAGTTCGCGATAGACTTCCATTTCCAGGCGATCGCAGAGCTGAATCGTGTTGGTCCGGCAGTAGCGCTGCTGCGCGATGATCGCTGCTGCATCCTGCTTGCAGGTTAGGAGGAAGGTAGAAATTCCGGGCGGCACCTGCGCGGCAATCTCGCAAACCGTGTCTTCAGTAATAACTCCCGGACCGCTGGGCATGTGGGAGACAAGGCCTATGGCTGAGGCCCCATACTTGATCGCCAGCCAGGCCTCTTCAACGCTTTCGTTGCAGCAGATTTTTACTCGGGGAATAGTCGTGGGACCCATCTCGATTAGCTTTAAAGGCCGAACTTTACCAGCGAGCGCTCAATGACGTTGAGAGAGGCAAAGTCAGTCTCGCCGGCGATTCGAGCCTCGGCAATCCAGCTGCGCAGGCGGCGCATCTCCTCTATGGTTGAAATGTGACAACTGCCTTTCAGCGCTAAAGTAACCAGGCAATCGGGCGCGCCGTGCGTCACCAGCGCCGCTTGGAGAGCGGCCTGCTCACGTTTATCAAGTGTGATTACGAGATTGATTTCCATAAGAAACGGGCTAGAGGCTGGAGTCCATAGACTAGTGAACTAAGCGCCGCTACCAGCCCTGGCCTTATTCCCGCGCCGAACGAAAGCAAGCCGTGCCTGCATGGCAGAAGTGAAAAGTCTCATCCTCGAATTCAGGAGTCTCCATTTGGATCGTCAGGTGATCAACTCCAAAGCGATCGTGAAGTTTGGTGCGTAGTTCTTTCAACAGGTCTGGCTGCGAAACCGTATACGCATGAATTACGTGCGCGCTCAACGCTTCGCGGCCCGATGTAATAGTCCAGAGATGCAGGTCATGCACGTCGTCAACTCCGTTGGTTTCCAGGATCGCATCTTCAACCGCGGCCAGATTGATGTGGGCGGGTGTTCCCTCTAGTAGAATATTTGTCGATTCGCGAATCAGGTGCCAGGAACTCCAGACGATTAGTAAAGCGATGATGCCGCTGAATAGGGGGTCGGCTGCGTACCAACCGAATATAGACATCAGGACACCCGCGATGATGGCGCCGACCGAGCCGAGTGCATCTCCAATTACATGCAGCCAGGCGCCGCGTACGTTCAGATCTTCTTCGCGATCACGGTGCAATAGCCAGGCACATCCGAGATTCACCAATAGTCCGCCCGCAGCGACCGCCATCATGGCCGTGCTGCGAACAAGCGGCGGACTCGCCCAGCGCTGGTATGCCTCATATAAGATCAGAAACGAAACCAGAATCAGCGCCGCGCCATTGATCAAAGCTGCCAGAATCTCCAGACGGTAGTAGCCGAAAGTCTTGCGCGGGGTCGCGGGACGGGCGCCAAACCAAACCGCCATTAGCGCCAGCGTCAGCGCGGCGACGTCTGCGAACATATGGCCCGCGTCGGCCAGTAGCGCCAGCGATCCGGTCCACCATCCGCCGAAGGTCTCAGCGACCATGTATACCGAGGTCAGAATGAGAACGATGCTTAGGCGGCGCTGGCTCTCGGCCGCGCGCCCATGACGATGGGCGGGTTTGGGGTGCTCAGCGGGAATGATTGCGCTTGCTTCTGCCATTTCTAGATTGATTCGAGCGCCCGCTTCACATCGGCAATGATGTCCTCCGCTGCTTCGATACCGACCGCAATACGAATTGTCGCTGCCGACACGCCGGCCGCACGAAGCTGCCCTTCGGAAAACCCATAATGCGACGAGTAGAGCGGATAACTGACGAGAGATTCCACTCCTCCAAGAGAAGGAGCGCAACGCACCAGCCGGAGAGAATCAAAGAAGCGTTCAGCCTCGCTTTCACCGCCGACAAGATCGAGGGCGACGATAGCTCCGAACGCCTTCATCTGGCGTTTCGCGACTTGATGGTTGGGATCATCTTCCAGGCCCGGATAATAAACACGCGCAACCTTGTCATGACGGCTCAGGGCCTCGGCCAAACGCAAAGCGTTTCCGCATGCGGCGCGCACCCGAACATCCAACGTCTTTATTCCCCGCGCCAGAAGATAAGCGGCTGCCGGATCGAGGGTCGCGCCAATGCGCAGATTGATTCGGCGTACGCGCTCAATATAGTCATGATATCCCGCCACCGCGCCTGCAGTCAGGTCGGAATGCCCGCCCAAATACTTCGTGGCGCTGTGAACTACTGCGTCTATTCCGTTAGCGAGCGGTTGCTGGAGCACCGGAGTAGCAAACGTGTTGTCGATTATCGAAAACAGACCAGCCTCCCGAGCAGCTTGCGCAGCCAGGCCCAAATCCACCAGCCGGTTTATTGGATTGCCAGGGGTTTCAAACCAGAAGACCCGCGCGCGATCGCCGGCAATTCTCCGCAAATCGGGGATCTCGTCCAGACGGATAAAACGCGAACTTACTGAGAAACGACTAAAAACTTCGGTGAGTATCTTTGTAGTGCCTCCATAAATTGAATCGCAAGCAATGACTTCATCGCCGGCTTCGCAAATGGCGGCAAGCGCCGCGAAGGTTGCCGCCGATCCGGAAGAGGTGACTACGCAAGCTTCAGCACCCTCCAGTTCCGCGATCTTTCTTTCGACTTCCGCGACGGTGGGATTGCCATAGCGCGAATAAAAATACTCGCCGGGCAACTCGCCGCGCGCGTAGCGGCGCATCTCCGAAAAACTCTTGAAGCTGTAGGTTGACGAATGAAAAACCGGCGAGACTACCGCGCCGAATGACTGTTCCTCCGGGCGCTCGCCACCATGTACAGCTATGGTGGCAGGCAAAGGCGACGGTTTTCCTTGAGGATTGTTCTCAGACATGTTTGAGAACCGTGCTTGGTTAACTTGGCTCCATCAGCGCTACAATCAGCGATCAAAGACGCAAGAGAATCTTTTGAGCCAGCCCTTCAACTTCTTCAGCAAGGGTTGATTTTACACGCATTGCCGCTATTTCAAAATTATCCTTCCGAATTTGCTTTGGCGGTCGTTGCGTACTCTGACGCCACGACAGGGTAAAGAAAATACCAAAACGGCCCCGATTAAGGGGCCGTCTTAAGAAGGTCTAAGGTTGCCTGCATATTAGGGCAGGTGAACCGTGCTAGAACGCATCTAGGCGATTCACTGCATTGAACTCTCTGTAGAGCTCGTTGAAATCACGGATCGCTATCTCCAGCACGCGAGGAAGTCTTTCCAGGTCCGCAGGATTGACTACGAGATTGACGTTGTTCAGAAAAGCACTGTGCAGATCGAAGGTACGAACAGAAGGTGACAGACTTACAAAAAAGAGTCGGCGCCGGTCAGCCGAGCGCATTGTGTTTACTTCTCGCGTAACAAAGGCCACACCTTGCTCGAGGGGATCGAATTCCGGATCCAGAATGACGATATCCATCTTCTCCTGGCGCATGCTTTCCACAGCCTGGGTCGTATTCTCGGCCACAAAAACCTCGTACGCATTTTGCGCCAGAAGGCGGGCCACTGATTCGCGATACTCGGGAGTTGCGCACACGAGCACTCTGCGGCGATCACCTGTCCGCCGCACTCTTTTGTCGGCCGATATCCCGCTTCTCTGTAGAAGCTCTATTAAGAGCCTGGCTGCATCGTCGACATTTCCGAGCGAAGCGGCGGCCGGGGAAGTGTCAGCGGATGCGGCCTCCGGTTGAAGTCTAAAGGGCGGGGCCGCCATAGCGCGTTCGAACCGGGCATGTTCGGTCGCTGGAGATTTTCCCAAACCGATTCCGCTGTGATCGACGGAGGGGCCCGGCGATTGCGCCTCAACAGTCTTCTGACACTTTGGACAACGAACGGTGACGTTGCCTGCAGGCGTCTTTGCATCCTTGAGCTGCAAGCGGGCGGAGCAGTTGGGACAAACTATGGTCATAGTCTTACCGAGTGAAACCCATTTTCTAGTCGATCATACTTAGCAGCGAACCAGAGTCGGCAAAAGTTGGTGCCGGAATGCTTCCACTCTTGGCACGGACAAAATCCTCAGAGGATGAAAGACCTTTGAGCGAAAGCAACAAGTTGTTCTGATTGGTAGCAAAGCCTAGCCCGTCTTCGACTGTAATGATCTTGCGCTCGATCATTTCCCTGATCACAGTGTCAAAGTCCTGCATGCCTTCCAGCTGTCCGTCGCGCATCGCATCCAGCAGTGATTTGCCTTCCTGCTCGCCACTCTCGATGTATTCTCTCGTTCGCGGCGTTGACCGCAGGATCTCTACGGCGGCCACCCGGCCACGGAAGTCAGCGCGTGGAATCAGCCGCTGCGAAATAATGTAGCGAAACGTTTGCGCCAAACGCGTGCGAATAACCGGCTCTTCATTCTTAGGATAAAGTCCAATAATGCGATCGACTGTCTTTGACGAGTCAATCGTGTGTAGTGTGGAGAGCACGAGGTGGCCGGTCTCGGCGGCTTCGAGCGCGATTTCCGTCGTCTCAAAGTCGCGCATTTCACCTATCAGAATGACCTTCGGCGCCTGCCTCAGGGCCGCGCGCAGTGCTGAAGGGAAGTCTTTCGTATCATGACCAACCTCGCGCTGGTTGATCGTCGAGTTCTTATGTGCGTGAAGGTATTCGATCGGATCTTCGATGGCTACGATGTGATATTGCTTAGTCTCGTTGATAATGTCGATGAGCGCAGCCAGCGTCGAGCTCTTGCCGGATCCCGTTGGCCCGGTGAGAAGTACGATGCCATTGCGCAACTCGGCTATCTCCGCGAGCTGCTTCGGAAGGCCCAGTGAACTGAGGGTGGGGATGTCAGTCGGGATCACGCGCATTACGATGGAATAAACGCCGCGCTGCTGAAAAATGTTGACACGAAACCGGGCGCGGGAAGGTAGCGAATAACTGAGGTCCGCCGTGCCCGTCTGCACCAGACGCTCTGCTGCATCCGGGTTCCCTTGCAGAAGGGCCATCGCGATAATCTCCGTTTGATAAGGAGTCAGCTTCTGAACACCGAGCGGCTGAACCGGCGTCAGCTTGCCGTTGATTTCAACCTGCGGCAATTGCCCCACGGAAAAATTCAGGTCGCTGATCTTGTCAGAGACCAAAAGCATTCGCTCGATAACAGGAGGTAAGTCGAAGAAGCTCACTCCAGGTACGCTCCGTTGTTGAATTGGTTACCAGGAAAAAATTTACAGGCGAGACGATTGTCAGAGAGCCCATAAGGGGGAAAATCGTAGTTGCCAGGCCGTGACCCGGCAAGGCAATGATTCTCGCGTATTACCTCGCTAAACGCAAGCAAAATCTGTTGATCGCGCTAATTCACTAAACGCGGGCCAGAAATGACCTGGTAGAACCTTCGATGTCGTCGGGCTTCGAAAGGAGTGCGCCTATAATGGCGACGCTATTGGCTCCGGCTTCCAACACGGCGTGGACATTCTCCAGGTTAATACCACCAATGGCTACCAGCGGAATACTCCCTACCGCTCGGCGGATGTCACGCAGCCCATCGAGCCCAAGAACAGGATCGGGATTGTCCTTTGATCTCGTACGAAAAATTGGCCCTGCGGCAAGATAGTCAATTGGCCAGCTAGTAGCGTCTTTGGCTTGTTTTGCGTTGTGTACGGATAGACCGATAATCGCGGCCGGCCCTAACAGTTTGCGCGCGGCCTCTGTTGGGATATCGTCCTGGCCCAGATGAACGCCGCCAGCGTGTAGGGCCAGCGCAATATCGACGCGATCGTTGATAATGACTTTCACCCCGAGTTGTCGGGCGAACAGTAACGCTGCTTCCGCTTCCTGATAGAATGCCCCGGACGGCAGATATTTCTCGCGTAGTTGTATTAGCGTGGCGCCTCCGGCCGCCAGGCGGGCCAGCTGATCCGCATGAGACAGTCCCGAAAGTCGCCCATCTGTTATTGCATACAGTTTTGGCGGATGAAAGGACACACGATGGCCTACGTCGCTTTATGATGATGAAACGGGAAGATGATACAACGGAAGATGCTGAGCAGCCCCAACAACCGAAGCGCAAGCCTGACGGTTATTACTACGACGACTCGACAGGATACGAGATTTACGAACCCACAAACGGCCTTGAGGAAGACGAGTCTGATGAATGAGTCTACGCCACTCTCGCGTATTGCTCATGCGCGCGCGATCTGGGCGTAACCTGGAATCTTAGCTATCCTTCTTCTTTGGTCGTTCATTGGAGCGCAGAACGCGTTTGCGCAGACGAATATTCTTCGGCGTTACCTCCACCAGTTCGTCATCGGCAATGAACTCCAGCGCCTGTTCCAGGGAAAGCTCCTTCACGGGAACCAACCGCATTGCTTCGTCCGCGCTGGCCGCGCGCATGTTCGTCAACTTCTTTTCCTTGATGGCATTAACATCGAGGTCAACCGCCCGCGCGTTCTCTCCAGTGATCATTCCTTCATAGACTTTTGTTCCTGGTCGCACAAAAAGGGCTCCGCGTTCCTGCATATTGTATAAGGCGTATGTCGTAGTTTCTCCCATACGATCCGCGACCAGTGAACCAGTTGAACGGCCGCGCATTACTCCCTGCCACTCGCCCCAGCGGAGGAACAGCGTGTTAAGCAGTCCTGTCCCTTTGGTTTCAGTAAGAAATTCACTGCGAAATCCGATCAAGCCGCGCGAAGGCGTCTCGAATTCCAACCGTACGCGACCGGTTCCATGATTCACCATCTTTATCATCTGCCCTTTGCGCCGTCCCAGTGCTTCGGTAGCGACGCCGATGAACTCTTCAGGACAATCGATAACCACCTGTTCGATCGGCTCCATTACCGCGCCATTCACCCGGCGCGTGATCACTTCCGGTTTAGACACCTGGAGCTCATATCCCTCGCGACGCATCATTTCGATAAGGATTGCAAGTTGGAGTTCTCCCCGGCCCGAAACTTTGAATTGATCCGGCGATTCTGTGGATTCAACTCGGATGGCTACATTGCCGAGTATCTCCTTGTCGAGCCGCTCTTTGAGTTGCCGGGAAGTTACAAAGCGCCCTTCCTTGCCGGCAAAGGGCGAGTTGTTGACGCCGAAGATCATCGAGATGGTCGGCTCGTCTACGGCAATCAAGGGCAGCGGTTGCGGATTCTCGACGCTGCTGATCGTTTCGCCGATCTGTATGTCCTCCATCCCTGCGAGCGCGACTATCTCGCCAAAGCCGGCGCGATCGACTGACTCGCGTTTGAGTCCTTCAAACGCGTAGAGTTGCGACACGCGTGTTTTTTGAATCGTTCCGTCCCGCTTCACGATGGCAACCTGATCGCCCACCGCGATTTCACCCGAGAAGATCCGGCCTATTGCCAGCCGGCCGACGTAGTCGCTGTAGTCAAGATTTGCGACCAAAAGCTGAAGGCTATCTTCGCGCAACTGCTGCGGCGCCGGGATGGTGGTCACTATCTGATCGAACAGGGGGCGCAGGTCCTGCGACTCATCGTCAACCAGGCGCTTCGCAATTCCCGCTCGCGAAATCGCGAAAAGGATTGGAAACTCAATCTGCTCGTCGTTAGCGTCCAGGTCCAGGAACAATTCGTAGATTCCGTTAACCACTTCAGCCGGCCGAGCATCGTGGCGGTCGATCTTGTTGACTACGGCGATTGAGGGTAAACGAGCCTCCAACGCTTTACGCAAGACGAAGCGCGTCTGAGGCAAGCAGCCTTCAGCTGCATCAACCAGCAACATCACGCCATCGACCATTTGCAGGACGCGTTCAACTTCCCCGCCAAAATCGGCATGGCCGGGAGTGTCGACGATGTTTATTTTTACGTCCCGATAATGCACCGAGGTGTTTTTGGCCATGATCGTGATGCCGCGCTCGCGCTCCAGATCCATTGAATCCATTACCCGGTCTCGAACCTGCTCATTCTCGCGAAACGTACCGGATTGGCGGAGCATGGCATCCACCAGCGTCGTCTTTCCGTGATCGACGTGGGCAATAATCGCGATGTTACGTATGTCTTCTCTTTTTAGACTCATCTTTCTTTCCTATAGGCGGCTCCGTTCACATTTCGCTGCTAGCGATGAAACTATCAATCTTAACATGTATAGCGACAGAACTCTCTTTTACGGTGCCGCGGTCGCGAGATGGCGGGCGATCCCTTGCCGGCCTTTTTTAGCTCTCTTCTTTTGAGGAGTCGTGACAGTCGGAACCGCACAAGTTGAGAACTTGTGCTAGGCGAATGCGCTGGTCTGCCGCAGGGCTTCGTAGAGGACGATGCCAACCGAGGTGGCGAGGTTAAGACTGCGTACGTGTGCGTTCAGTATGGGAATCGTCAGACACCGGTTCCAATTGGCTCGGAGTAGGTCCTCCGGTAAGCCACGAGTTTCGCGGCCAAAGACCAGGCAGTCATCACCATCGAAGCTCCAATCGAAGTATGGGATGTCAGCTTTGGTTGTCAGGTAGATGAATCTCGCCTCTGGCAGAGAGCGATAAAGCGAGTCGAGATCGGGATGGCGCTGAAGCGAAACCTCCGGCCAGTAGTCCAGGCCCGCCCGACGGACGGCACGGTCATCAAGGCGAAAGCCGGTCGCGCCGACTATGTGCAAAGGGACGCGGGTCGCTGCGCACAACCGGGCGATGTTCCCTGTGTTCGGCGGAATCTCTGGCTCAACCAACGCGACGCGAATCATGAGTGACCCGATACAAAGTAGCGAGCAGCGAAGCGTACTCATCGCTTGACTTGCACTCACTCGAAAAGCCGCTACCTCTTGTAGTCGTCCTCCAGCCGCACAATATCGTCTTCGCCGAGATAGTCTCCAAGCTGTACTTCTATCAATGTCAGCGGGTGATTGGCACTGTTGCCGAGCCGATGATTGGTTTCGGCGGGAATGTATATATGTTGGCCTTCTTCCAGTTGCAGCGTGCGATCGCCACAGACAACGTCGGCGATTCCTTCAACCACAACCCAATGTTCGCTGCGGCGTGAGTGACGCTGCAAACTCAACCGTGCCCCGGGTTTAACTTCGAGTCTTTTTACCTTATATCCGGGGCTTTCTTCCAGAACTTCGTAGCTTCCCCATGGTCTCTCGTCGGTTTCTCGCACCGGGTAACGGCCTCCAAAATTCAGTGATGCCACCTCGTATCAATTGTGTCGCAGCATAGCGAACTAATGGCAAGCAGCGCAAACAAAAGAATAGGAACGGCGTGCTTCACTTGAAAACATCGCCGTTCCTTTACATGGCCTCTAGGGCCTTAGATTTTTGTGTGCGCCAGTGGAAGGTTGTGGTTGTACCCTGAATGAACGAGCTATCTCTTCTTGGCTGACTTCTTGGTGCCCTTTTTCGCACCCTTCTTGCCACCCTTTTTGGCGGCCTTCTTTTTAGTTGCCATAAGTGTCGGTGCTCCTTTTCGGTTTAATGGTTATGACCACAAGATACTGTGTCGAGGTACCTCTTGTGGACTAGAGTAAACGGCGCACAACATGTTGCTATATAAACTTAAAACGTTCAGTTGTCAACAACTTATTACCTATATTCGCAAAATATTTTCTCGGCGAGATTCAGGATCACGCTGTTTGGATCACTGCCAACTGTCGGATCTTGATCTGATCGCGGCATCATAAGACACGAACAAGATCGATTTCGATCGCGCTAGCGATCGACTTTGAATGAAGCACAGTGTGGTCAGTGATTCAGCGAAAGAGCGGTGTGAAGATCCATTGATCGTGGCGATCAATTCCATAGTAGTTGATGACCGAGTTGCGCCGGCTGCGACTGGCAACTCCGACGAAAGGTCCGCTCGAGCTCGGCGAGTTATCCTGGCCACCCGGAGCTGTCTCCGTCGATCCTGTATTGAGCACGTTGAGAAGTCGCGGCACCGATGCGTCTTGCAATCCTTGTATTGTCTGGTTCTGAGGGCGCGGCGGCACACCTCCGGCGTAAATCGCAACGGATCGCTCAAAGTCCAACAGATCTTGAGACTGCGGCGCAATCAAGCGCCATTCGCCTGAAGTTGAAAGCGCGTCGCGTGCGGCCGAGGTCCGGAGTATCTGGATCTTTTTCGTACCCCGGGGAATTCCCTCCAGAAGTTGATCAATTGAAGTCGGCAAACTCTGGGGAACAGTCGTGCCGTGCGTTTGGTAATAGATCCGAATGGCGTCAGCCACCTGCTCACCGCGAAAGATTGCTTCCTTTTCCTGTTCGCGCTGGGCCTGCTGGCTCAGCTTTGGCGCCGCCGCCATGGCGAAAATGGCGAGAATCGTCATGAAGGCCAATAGCGCCACCAGCGTGTAACCCTCTTCGCGCTGACGCTGCTGCGCCAGAGTTACAACTGGGCCATTGAATGCAGAGTTGGGGTTGCGAAAGTTCACAGATGTAATCTTTCCAGTGAAGCTATGGTTCCTCGTCGGTCTCGGCACGCGGAGGAGGACGCATCTGATTTCCCAGCGAGGGGTCGCGGGTAAAAGGCAGTGTGTGTTTGATCTTCAATGTCGTGTCCGTGACCACAAGCTCGCGCTCTGAAATGCTGGTCACGCGGAAGCGGCCGCCCAACACGTCGCCGCGTTGCACGTTCAAGATTTCCTTGCTGTTCTTGTCTTGAAGCATAGCCCAGTCATTGCGGTGTATCTTGCCTATGATTCCAACGTAGGTGTAATTGGGAATGGGCGGCGCGGCAACATTCAGGGGGACAACGTTGGAGTACAGCTTGCCGTCAGACGTAAGCACGCCCACCTGGTGCTCTCCGGGGTTTGCTATCAGCGCGGCTGAAACTGTCGCGGCGAGCTGCTGTGGACCTATGAACCGCGTCGGCAATTGCTGGCCATCAACTACGACATGCACAGCAGGAGTGAATTTGTCGCCGGAAACTTCCAGCGTGAATTCCGCGGTACGGGCGTAGACATTTGCCGGGGAAAGCGATGCGAGCAACAACGGCGGAGGCGGCGTTGGCGAGGGAACGGGAACCTCCGCAACCGGCGAGGGCTTTGGAGTGGGCTCATAAAAGGCGAAGATGTTCCGTCCCGGCTCGGGCGCAACTCCAGAAACCAACACGGGAGGTATTGGTTGGGGGATCTCGTCCGGCGGCAACGAAGCTGTCGTTCTCAAAACCCCGGGCGTAGGGGATGGCGTGATTCCCACAACTCTTGGATTCGCTGGTTTGCTCGAGCCGCCTGAGGAACCAAACAGTGCATAAGAAAGAACGATGATCGCTATTACGCCGAGAGCAATTGCCGCGATCAGCTTCTTTCGATCCCCTGGGGAGTTAGTTTGAATACCAGCCATAGCCTCTCAATGTACGCCCGCTTCCGATGATGGCGAGGTATCTGTTGCGCCCCGCTGAAAATAAGTTGCCATATCCAGACGCAAACTCACCGGCGATCGATGCCCGGCCTGGGGAGTTGCCCCCTCAATAGCCGGTAAAGAGTTTGACTCAGTGGCACTCTCGAGTTCCACGGCGTTAATTATGAGAAACTGCCGACTCGTTTCAATCTCTCGCAGGAAGTGGCGTAGGTTCTGGTAAGGGCCCTCTACGGTAACGCTGACGCCGATACCGGGAAAAACGCTTTGCCATTTAGCGTTGCCTTGTCTGTCAGTGCTCGCCGATTGTTGCTGACTCTTTGTTCCCAGGGGCGACAGCACGCTGTAACTCGGGCCGGCGGTGTTGCGCAGTCCGTTGCGACGAATCAATTGGTTAAGCTCGGCATAAAGAGCCATCCGGCCATTGCCTCGCCCGACAAGATGATCGTTCTCGAAGGTTTGCAGGCTGGTGTTTATTGTCTCCACCATTGATTTCGTGTCGGCGTTATGCTGGTAACCTTCCTGGGCAACCCGCAGTTGGGCTTGCAACCGATCGCGATCGCGCTGCAAGGATTCGAGCCGCGAATGAGCGGGAGCCAGGAAATAGAAATAGGATATGAACGCGAGCACCAGCATCAACGCCGCGCCTGCCAGGCCGGCAATCTCGGCAACACCGAGGACCTTTCGCCGCCGCGACCTCTTCAGTTGATCCAGACGAATGCGAATCTGGTCGCGACGCGCCGGAGCACGCTGTTCTAAGGGCTCTACCGAGCTCATCGCCGCCCTCCGTTCGCCGCCACCGTTGAAGACTCAATTGCGGCCAAACTAGCACCGTTGTTTGAACTAGTCGGCACGCCGTTACGCGGCACGTAGCGGACGTTCATGACGTATTCAGTGCCAATCTCACCGCGGCCTTTTTGCAGGTTTTGGGACACCAACTCCGCCTGAAAGATTCCTGCAGAGTCCATATCCGAGATCATTTGCATGATCGTTGCGGGACTCTTACTAACGACACTCAATTCCAGGTCGGCAACTGTTTGATCGCCGCGAACCACCACATCTTTCACCGTGATCCTCCCCACGCGCACGGTTCCTGGAAGTGCCGACTCGAGGTCTGAAAAGAGGCGTGACCACGAGAAACGCTTGCGGTCGACGAGGGTGTGCGCGGCGCGCAGAGTCTGCATTTGATCGGGAGTAAGAGCGCTCTTCACCTGCTCCGCTTGTTGCTTCAGGCCCGCCATTTTCTGCTGCAAGCTGGTGACGTCACGCTGCACGGTATCAACCTGGGCATTCGTCTGGCTGGTGGCTTGCAGAATAAACACCAGCGCAATAAGCGAACTAACGGCAATTACCGCGGTCAGAGTCCACGGCAAAGCCCTGTTACCGAAAGGTTCGCTAGCGAGATTTAGTCTTGTGCTCACGGCTTAAGATCACGAAACCATGCAGGAAACTGAGTCACCTGAGAGCATACACGCCCGTGTTGAAGCGGCGCAACCAGGGAGGGGCCTTGGGTACAAGGTTCCGTCGATTACACGCGCTTTGGTGGAGAGAGTTGCAGAAAGGGCCGCGAAGCGTGTGATGCGAACGCTCAAGGGCAGACGGGCGGCTTCTCGCTCTTCTCAGTCGCCGCCAGCGAAGGCCGGTAGGCACAAACTCGATTGCGGCCGCTCCTCTTGGCGCGATAGAGGGCCGAGTCAGCCAACTCGACCAGTTGAATCGGATCGCGGGCATCGTCAGGATACGAAGCGACGCCAACACTGATAGTGATTTGGTGAGTTCTCTCGATGTCGCCGGTGCCGCGGCGAGATGCGGGAAACGAATGCCGCTCTATTCCCGCGCGAACACGTTCAGCAGCGACCAGTCCCTGGGCATAATCAGCTTCCAGCAGGAAAGCCGCGAACTCTTCACCCCCGAAACGCGCGGCGACATCGCCGGCCCGGAGAGCCCGCTTTATGACGACTCCTATGTCCTCGAGAGTTTGACTGCCGGCGAGATGGCCGTAGGTGTCGTTCACCTCTTTGAAATGATCTATGTCCATCATCAAGACGCAGAACGGAAGCGATTCGAGCTCCGCTCGCGCGGCCTCTCGGCGCAATTCCGAGAAGAAGGATTTGCTCGTCAGCAGTCCTGTCAACTCGTCATGCACAAGCAGGCGATGAATCTGTTGTTGGAATTCGCGATCAATCTCGTCAAGCATGTCGAAGCGCAGCATGTGCTCGCCGATGACTATCTTGTCGCCGTCCTGCATGAATCCTTCCGTGACGGCGAGCCCGTTCAGCAACGTGCCATTGGTCGAACCAAGATCGGTGATTCGGTAGCGGACCTCCTGTGTCATTTGATCGCGCTCAGTATTAATGCGCGCATGGAGACGCGACGCGCGCGCATCGTTAACTCGAACATCAGCCTCGAGTGCCCGTCCGAGGATGACTTCGTCACGATCCAGCGGGATGGGAACCGCCAGGAGTTCTCCGCGCAGGAAAACTAAAGCGGGCCGGAGCTCGCGGCCCGGTCCGGGAACGTTGGTTGGTTGCGGAACCGTCTTTGTATTGTCGGCAGATTCTTTGTTTTGTTCGCCTGACATGTCTTTGCTCGTCAGAAGGCTCAGCACTTGCGGAACGCAATGGCTCTTTGGAAACCACCGCGATTGGCGACCTAATCTTAACGCGCAGGGGGCTGACCAGCAATGCGGCTCCCGCGAAGTTGTTACAGGCCTAAGTGGCTTATGGTCAGCGTCAGGTTTACTGCGTGCGCTTGTGGGGGTCGAGAGCTTGCTTCTATAATGATCTGGAACTGGATCAACTTTCAAGCTTCGCGAACAGTTAGTACTAAGGCGCTGTGGAGCCGGCGCCGGAAGAGCAGCCTGTACATTAGGCTTCAAGGAGTTTGTGGTTTGAAGAAAGAAGCGATAGAGACCTGTCCCTGGTCAGCGCAGGAGCTGTCCGTTGAGCGAGTTGCAGTGGCAGACCTGCCCACCGAGTGGGGAGACTTCAAAATCGCCGGTTATCGCTCGCTTATCTCCGACGAAGAGTTTGTAGTCCTGTTCAAAGGAGAGATGAAACGAGAGGTACCCACCCTGGTCCGCATTCACTCGCAATGTTTGACGGGAGATGTCTTTGGCTCTACAAAGTGTGATTGCGGCCCGCAGCTCCATCGCACGATGCAGCTAATTCAGGTAGAAGGCCGCGGCGCCGTCGTCTATCAGCAGCAGGAAGGGCGCGGTATAGGAATCATTAACAAGATTCGTGCTTATGCCCTCCAGGATGAAGGAGCGGATACGGTTGAAGCGAATGAGCAATTAGGATTGGCAGTTGACCTGCGCGAATACCGGCAATGCGCTGAAGTGCTGTTCGATCTGGGCCTCTGCAAAGTACGCGTCCTCTCAAACAATCCTTTGAAGCTGCGCGCATTGGAAGAAGCAGGACTGGAAATCGTGGAGCGCGTGTCCATCGAAGTGAAGTCGCATGAAACCGCCGCGAAATATCTCCATACCAAGAAAGACAAGCTGGGACATCTGCTGGATTTCAATATCTAGCCACGTCCCCTTGGACGACACTCTCGCAGAAAAAGAAGCCGCAGCATCGCTGCGGCTTTTGCTTCTTAAAGCAGAAGTTTGTAGTGATGATTGATTATTACTTGCTGCGCAACTCTTTGATTGCCGCTTTAGTCTTTTCGGCATCAGCGGCCTTGGGAACAAGTTTTAGGTATGTTTCCAGCTCGTCGGCAGCGCGCTTATAGTCACGCTTGCCCCAATAGATCCCACCCAGATACCGATGGGCCATGGCAACCTCGAGGCTATTCGCCTGGGTAGCCTTTAGAAGTTCTTTTTCAGCCTCGTCCAATTTTCTTTGACTCATCAAGGCGATGCCGAGATACATGTGCGCGGTCGGCATGGCATCGTTGGTCTTTAGCACCTGGCGCAATTCTTTCTCTGACTCTTCGAGCCTCTTCAGATTTAAGAGAGCAATGCCGTAGTTTAATCGTGGGCTAACCTCATCCGGCCTGAGCTTGAGCGCCGCCTGCAAGGCTTCGGCAGCCTTGTCTGGTTGGGCTAGCCTTAAGTAATGAACGCCAAGTTCATTCAAAGCCAGGGCGAATTGCGGATATAAATCGACCGCGGCTCTTAATTGCTCGACTGCCTTCTTGCTGTCGCCTTTACGACCAGACTCAGATCCCTTGTTATATAGATCGATTGCTGGTTTCGGCACACCGAAAAATGCGGGGTTGTTTTCAGCCTTTAGACGAAGATAGACGGGGATTTGATAGACCGGCGCTGCGCCTTCGATGTTCACCGATTCTCTAGCTATCTCGAAATCCTTCCCGGCATCGATCGTAACCTGGTACGGTCCGGCCGCCAGATTATTGAAGGTGAAAGCGCCGTCTCCATCGGCGACTGTCGTACGCGTGCCAGAGTATGGACTCTCAAGTGTGATTCTAACACCCGAGTCTGGAGTCTTTCCGGATGGCTGGAAAACACGACCTTGAATAGCGCGGCCGCCGCTCGTGCCCGCAGAATCACCACGATTAGCGCCCAGGCTCTGAGCATTAATGGCAGTCGGTATCGCCAAGCAAAGGAGAAAAGCAAAAAGACAATTAGCTATGGGTCCGTGTCGACGCAAAAACGAGCGATCAGTGTAACTCATGTTCAAAACCCTCCGACTTTGTCAATCCCCTCGCCTGCGCAAATCCTTAATTGCCGCCCGGGTGCGTTCAGCATCCGGCGCATTGGGGGCGAGTTTAAGATAGGTCTCCAATTCATCCGCAGCGCGTCGATGCTCTCCATTCCTCCAATAGATACCCCCGAGATAGTAATGAGCAAGCACCACTTGATCTGCTCCCAGGCTGACAGCGCGCTGCAACTCCTTTTCTGCCTCAGCATAACGCACCTTATTCTCCGCCTCACTAGCACTTCGCCGTTGGATGAGTGTAATGCCCAGGTACATATGAGCCGTTGCCGCGGTGTCATTCTTCTGCAAGGCTCTTCGCAACTGGGCCTCGGCTTCAACAAAGTCCTTCTTTTCAAGCAAGGCAATTCCGTAGTTCAGCCGTGGTATGAATTCGTCGGGCGCGTATCGCACAGCTAATTGCAGTTCAACGATCGCTTTGTTGACCTGGCCAACTTTCAAGTACTGTACGCCAAGCTCATTCAAGGCGCGCGGAAACTGTGGATAAAGACGAACCGCAGTTTCTAATTCCGAGATTCCCTTCCGGCTATCGCCCCCGCGAATTGATTCCATCGCCTCATAGTAAATTTCAAGAGCCGGCTTTGGCACGCTGGCCAGAGTGGCATCCACTACTCCGGCCTTGGCGGAAGCATTTGGTCTATTTCTTGATAGAAGATAGATTGGAACGATGATAAGCCGAGGCGGCCCGGAAACGGACAAGCTGCTGGTCCGTATGTTTGAGCTTCCAGGATCATCGATGTAAACGCTCTCCCTTACTCCTTCATAGTCATCTGTGGGCTCGATGACCACTGTATAGGAGCCGGCAGCCAGGTTTCGAAAGCTGAAGGTGCCACTAAAGTCTGTAAAGATCTTAAGGGTGCTCGAACCTCCACTCTCAAGAGTGATTTTGATACCTGGCGAGTCCGCTTTGCGTCCTGAAGCAAAATAAATTCGCCCTTCGATGGTGTGACGGCCGCCCGTGCCAGTGTAGTCGATTCCGCCCTGGGCTCGAATCACCGCACAAGGAAAGCCAAAGAAGACGAGCACGAGAAACCAAGCGGCAAAGCGCCTGTTGGAAAAGGTTGCGACCGTCAGGTCTAAGAGAGTAATCATTTTCCAGGCCCCCCTTTTTCGACGCAGAAAGACGTTGGGGGAAATAAGAGAGAAGTACAGCTAGGGAAAACAGAAAAGGGGCGAGAAAATATATTCTCGCCCCTCCCCCGCAGAAAAGCTTCACGCGCTAACGGCTAAGCCCCGGCGCGGGAAGGCGGTTTGTTTAGAAAGAAAACTTCGCACCCAGTCGAAGTGCCGAAGGAAACTGGAAATTCAGTCCCGTTCCATAGAATGGATTGGCGAACTGAATGGACTGAGCTCCCGAAATACCGCTGTTGATGCGAAGGGTTTGATCAAGTCTGGTGGCTCGTTGCGCGTTTGTCACATTGAACCAGTCAGCCGTGAAACGCAGTTCGCGGTTCTCGCCCATCTTAATCGGGAAGTAGCCGCCCAGGTCAAGTTGCCAGGTCATGGGCGAGCGACTGCCGCCGGCCTTTATGCCACCTGCGGAATCAACCGGAATAATGGCCGTTCCGCGTGGTACCGCAAATCCCTCATCATTACCATAAACCGGATGCGGAATCTGAGCGTTGAAGGGAATACCAGACTGAGCGTAGAAGTTTGCAGAGACCAGGAACCTCCACGGAGTTCGGTAGCTACTGTTCAGCTTGAGCTGGTGCGGACGATCGTTTGGAAGCCGTCCGTATATGTTGACGTTCAAGCTCGGCAAATCGAACAGCGAAGTAATGTTCGGATCCGATTGACCGTTGTCGTTTCGGAACAGACCTTCATAGTTGCCGATCAGGCTTGAATAAACGTACGAAGCGATGAACTGGTAGTTCTTCGAAAAGCGCTTCGTGGCCGTGAACTCAAGAGCGCGATAGTAACGACGAGCGCGACCAAAGCAACCAATGGTCGGTTCGGAGCAGGCAATCCTTTCAGTCAAGCTCTCGCCTGGATTGAACAGGAAGTAATGCTCGCCATCGTCGAACGAGCCATCCTCAATGACCGAACCCTGGGAACGGTAGATACCGCGGAATCCAAGAGTCAAATCCTTGACGACCTCATATTCGATACCCGCAGTGACTTCATTGTTAGTCTGCGGTTTCAGATCGGGATCAATCGGAGTGGCTTCGCACCCCAGGCAGCCCAAGCCAGAAAACGTACCGGCAATAATGGCTGAGCCGGTCGGAGCACCGTAGCGATTAACATTCGCGTTGCGGTCGAGCTGAATGTCATCGCCGCCGGCACGAACGTTTACATCAAGCGGAATCGGCGTTTCCACGACGCGGGCATAATTAAAGAAGAGTTTACCTTTGCCCTTGCCCGTGAAATCCCAGATCAGGCCCAGACGGGGCTGTAGATTATCCTTGAAGCTATTAAGCTTCAGGTAGGTTGCCGATGTTCCGTACGACTGCTGATAGTCCCAACGGAGCCCAAAATTAAACTGGACGTTGTTCGAGAGTTTGTAATCATCCTGAAAATAGAAGCCCTCCATGTTGGTAGTAGTCTTGCCACTACCAGTATTGAGGGTGAAGTCGCGAACCCGATAGCTGGTGCTGATCAGAATCGGATTAACGCTAAGTTGCGCTGCCGTCAAGCCAGAATTTACCACCGCGCTGGTTATACCAGCAGGAGCTGTTCCGTCGGCAATCAGCCTATTGACGCTCGTCACGATCGAGGCGGTAGGACATTGTGCCTGCGACCCAACTGCGATGCATACGCCGAAATTATTGGTGACGCGAACGCCGCCCGGCATGTTCGTCGCCGGGAACGGCACTGGACCGCCTACATTCGCTGGGTTCTCCTCGCCAGTGGGGTCGGTAAAGGTTCTGCCGGGACCGCTGGAGTGGGTAAAGATTTTGTACTGATTCTGTCCCCACTCAAAGCCATACTTGAAGGTATGGCGGCCATAGATGTTTTGTAGCCTGGCAGCGAATTCCAGGCGATTCCGGTCCTGATCAGACACGAGACCAAAGCCGTCCCGCGTATAGTTCCGGAACAGGGCGCCACCACTGCGGCCGTCGACAAAAGCGATCTGAAGCGAGTTCGAATTACCCGCCGTACGAGAGGTGTTCGTTACCGTGACGGGTACCACGGCGCCGCTCCTTACCACCGCAAAGTTGTCAGCATTCAAAGCGATAGCCGCCACGCTGGCGGCAGGGATCGTGTTGGCACGCTGCAAGTGCCAGCCAAACATGAATTCGCCGACCATGGTAGGCCTGATCGTCGAATTCAGACGCGCAGTGTAGTTGTGGCCGCCGGTCTCGATGGTGCCTCGGAAGCTGTCCAAATTTGCGCCGAAACCGTTATCAGGAACACGCGCGTTCAGCCGGAACAGGAACCCTTCCTGCTTGGTGAAATCGCCGAAGGTCGAGAGCGTCAGCGTGTTGTTCGGGTTCACTCCCCACGTAAGTTTTCCGGCATAGAACGGAGTCTTCACTTTGTTTGAGACCGGAAGAAGGAACGTCTGAGTCAAATACTGGTTCTTGCGTTGATGGGGATTAAAGGCGCCAAAGAACCACAGCTTGTCCTTCTTAATGGGACCACCGATGTCAATACCGGCGTCGATTTCAGAGAAGCCGCTTGGCACGGCACCGGTAAACGGAAAATTCTTTACTGCGCGGACCATTGACTTGGCCGTGAAATAAGCGAAAGCATCGCCGCGAATTTCATTGCTTCCACTCTTGGTAATGACGTTGAAGATACCGCCAGTAGCGCGACCATATTCTGCGCTGTATGACCCGGTCTTGATTTCGACTTCCTGAATAAACTCAAATGGCAGGTTTGCGCCGGAACCACCAAACGCCGGATCGGTTGTGTTCACGCCATCGAGAATGTAATTGTTTTCCGGACCAGAAGCGCCGCCTACTGAGGGGTCGCGGTCACGGCCCGAAGCGTCCTTGAGACCAGAAGGCGCGACGGTTGGAGCAATTGAGTACAGCCCCTGAACAGTGCGCTGCGTCGGAAAGTTCGAAAACTGATCTGACGAGACGTTAGATCCGGTTGTGTTGTTCGTGACGTCAACTGCGGCCCCGGACGTATCCGTGATGTTCACAACGCCGCCCACTTGCTGGGGCTTCAGCTCAACGTCCACCGAAGAAGTACGGGAAAGATTGACCTCTACGTTTTGCTTTTCAAATTTCTCAAAGCCTTTGGTAGCCGCTTCCACGGTTACGGTGTACCGTCCCGGAGGTAAATTTAAAATGTTGTAACGACCGTCGTTGTCGGTGATCGCCGATTGCGGGGAGATCAAGTTAGGGCTCGTCGCCTTAACAGTGGCTCCCGGAACCGCCGCCCCGTTCTGGTCAAGAACGATGCCTCCAATTGAACCCGTCGACAATGTCTGGGCCATCACGCTCACTGAAAAAAGCGTAAGGCACAATGTAAATACCGACAGGGTGATAAATCGCATGCTGATTTTCATGCTTAGTGTTTCCTTTCTTTTCAATTAATTCTTAGTGCCGAACATGCCGCATAAATAAAGTGCCAAGTGTTATTCCCTCCTGGCACTCCACCGATTTAACGGCCGTACAGCATGTGTTGAGTATTTCCTGAAACGAATTGCATAATTCCACTCGTCGATGGGTGCAACTACTATGCCCAGTTGTCCTATACAGGACAATCATTTACGGTTCAGGGGTTTAGGCTTTCTCGGCACTCCGAATTTTGCTCTGAAGATCCAAAAAAATGGTAACAATCCATAAATTAGAAGCCAAATCTCGAAACAAATCAGAAAGCTACAAAGCTCCGCTGGACGAACCTGATTATTCACTAAAGTAACTCAGGCCCCTTTGCTTTGGCAGCAATCGGTTCCGAGCTAACGGTGCGGGGATTAGTTCTGCGGAGAATTGAGTTTTTCTGGAAAGCTCCAAGTGTTCTCTAGCCACCCGTCGAAAGCTCGTATTCATTCTTTGCGTGGTGCTGAAGCCTTGTTATCGATCGGTGAGCGCAACTTATTTATTGCTTCACGGATCTCGTCTCGGTTCTTCACATCCGGGGCCTTGCGCAGGTACTGCTCCAGTTCATCGGCGGCGCGGCCGCGCTCTCCCTTCTTCTCATAAACACTGGCAAGTAGGAGAAGTGCTGTTGTGAGCTTCTTGCCGCTCAGTTCGTAGGCCTTCGTAATACTACTCTCAGCGTCGCTAAGCGCGCTGTTTTGAGCGGCAGCAGCGTCCTTCGAGCTCGATGGATCAATTGAGGCCGCATGTGCAATTAGCGCCCTGCCCCGCATCAAGGGATATTCCGGTTCGAGCGGACTCAGCCGAAACGCCTCAGCAAACACCGCGGCCGCCACTGCGTATTTCCCTTGCTCGATTAGTATTGACCCAAAAGAATTATAAACCCGGTCATCTTTTGGATTTATTTGCCGAGCTTCGTCAAGCTGCACGATGGCGTCGCTATATTTGACTTGCTTCACAAACTCTCTGGCAAGAACGAAGTGGGCGTCGAAATAATCTGGAAAGATCTTGATCGCTTCCTGTAGCGATACGAGTGCTTCTTGACTCTTACCATCTCTTGCCTGCTTGACGGCCAATTCAAGCGCGTCGCGGGCAGCCTTAGGCACATTCTGCACAAAGTTAAGGCCGGGGCGGGCAGGAGGCACACCGTTTTTTGGGATGAGGGTGAGTTCCACCACCCTCGTTTCTCCTGGAGCATTTCCAGCCTGACGAAAGAAATCGACGCGCTCCATCACGGACTCGTAATCGGGGGCCGAGATCGTAATGGCGTAACTCGTCTCGCTCAAATTCGCAAAGTAGAAGTCGCCTTCATTATTAGTAACCGTCTGCTGGATCAGAGGGCCGTTGCCAGCTTCCAGATCAACCTTCACTTGGGCCATGTTTTGGCCTGACACATTCCTAACCTTGCCGCGAATGATATGTCCTTGTTGCGCTCGAACGGTTAATCCGCTGAAAAGGAAGATCGTTAATGTCGGGATAATAAGAAGGCTTCTCATAACAGTGTCTCCAAACTTATCGTAGTGAAATGTAAGTCGCAATGCAGACTTGACTCAATTTGGTGTTTCGCTGAACAAACGAGAGAGATAGAAGTCACAAGTTTTAATTACTTAAAAATACAAATCGTGGCGGAGCCTTGCGACCCCGCCACGAAAGAGTTTCAGTTGGGCCGCTCGGTCTAAAAGGTGAACTTCACGCCGAACTGGAATGCGCGTGGACCGCCAGTGCCGAAGACACTGGTGGTTCTTTCTGTCGGACGGAACGTGGCCCGAATGTCCTGTGCGGAGGAACCTTCCACCGGTAGAACCTCGAAGCCGCCCCCGCCGGTCAGATTGGCGATATTGAATAAGTTGAATACTTCACCGATCAGATCAAGATGCTTCGACTCACCAAAACGGAACGTCTTAGTAAGACGCACATCCTGTGAGATCAATGAATCGCCTCCCATTGGGGTGTCGGCTGGGAGATGCGCCAACCGGCTGAGCGTCGTTCCCTGCGGATCGTCCTTACCGGCAAACTGGGTGTTGTATGTATCGATCAAGGCGTTCAACTGGCTGACCGTCTTGATCTGGCGACCAATCGATCCTTCTCCAGTCCCCGGCAAATATGACTGGAATGTACCCGTGCCCGACAAATCCGCAAAGTCCGGCAAGAAGGCGCTGAAGGGAACCCCGCTAAAGCTCGTCGAGATAAGCGAAACGGTATATCCGCCAAGTGCGTTTCGTTTAAAGCCCGAAGAACTCTTCTTAAAGAAAGGCATTTCCCAAATCGCGCTGACCACCAAACGATGCGTGCGATCAAGTCCTGCCGGTCCGTACTCTTTTCGTAAATTATTGAGATCGGTTGCACTCACTCCCAATCCCAAGGCATCGGTACCGAAGGCCTTCAGACGCGCCAGGGTATAGCTAGCCGTCATTTGAAAACCGTTTGCGAAGCGGCGATCTAGACGGAGCAATAACGCCCGGTAAGTAGAGAAGGCTGATGAGTCAGCATATGGAACTGAATTCCCAAATGCCGGTACACGCGGACCGTTAACAGAGTCAACGTGGTTGACGTCATAAACTATAACCTCATGCAGACCTCTGCGATAGTTGAAGTCCGCCTGCAAGAGCAACTTCGCGGGCAACTCTTTCTGAATTCCGACAGCGTACTGGATGGAGTATGGAATCTGAAATTCAGTGGAGAAGAGGGGACCAGAAACAGCGCCGGTGCATTCGATTGATGTCAGCTTACAGGTTCCTGCCTTTTGGCGCGCTTCCAGGTCGGCGCGTACTGCCGGATACAGGGCCAGCATGTCACGGAGTGTAATAAACCCTCTGCTTCCTCCAGGTGCCCGGTTAAAGCGGCCAACATGTTGCCCGTTAGTACCAGCGGGCAGCAAATTGCTCTGGATATCTGCTCCGACAAGGAACAACTCGGCTCCCGGCGGTCCGAGGTCGGCACGCTCGAAGAGGCGCAAGTTATCAATTGTCGTGTCGTAGTAAATACCGAAGCCTCCGCGGACAATGGTCTTGCCATTCCCATTTACGTCGTAAGCGAATCCGACACGCGGAGCCCAGTTGTTGGTATCGCGCGGCGAAGGCGCGGTTCCTTTGCCGAACAACGGCGCGAGAATCTGCGGTCGTGGCTGATCATGGTTCCAGAGATTAGAATCCCAGCGATACGCGACGCCGAAATTCATTGTAAGCTTGCTAGTCGCTTTCCAGGCGTCGGTCACGTATCCCTGCCAGCGATTATTGACCGTCTTGCCGCTTGGAGTGTTGAAAGGCAACACGCCGGTGCCCACCCCGAGAGAGAGATCGCGTACCGGCGCATTAAGGAAATCGGCTTCTGTGGTTAATACGCTGCCTGCTACTGGCCCCTGGAAGATACGAATGCGGGCGGGTTTGGCAAAGTCGAAGAGACCGTCAATGGAAGTGCGCTCCCAGTCTCCACCAAATCGGAAGGTATGCTTGCCACGCGTGTAGGTGAGATCGTCCTTGACTTGATTACGAATCTGATTGGTGATCTGCGGCGTAATGTAGTTTGTGCCAGAGCGCCAACTCTGACTGCCACTGTCTTCTATCACGCGTATTTGCGGGAAGTTCTTCGTTGCCGGATCAATGAGATTATGGAAGTTGTTGTAGTTGTAACGGAAGTCATTTAATAACGTCGGTTTGAAAATGTGCGTCAAGCCGACCACCCCTCCGTCAGAGCGGTTGCTATCAACCTGATCATCCGTTTGAAAAATGCCGCTGCTTGATTGACGAGGGCGGATACCACTTCCAGCCGGAAACGGCGCCTGTTGATCATTATCGTCGTGAGAATAACGACCGAAGAAAGTCGTCTTCTTGCTAACGTTCCAATCTATCTTACTCGTGACCAACAGTTCGTTGAACGGATTGGGAGTAAAGCCGCTGAAGCCGGGCAATGTTGCAGAAAGCTTGTGAAGCGCCACTGCATCTTGATTATTGAATTCGGCGTTAGCGAAGAAGAACAGCTTATCTTTCTTAATTGGACCGCTGAAGGTGCCACCGAACTGCTGCCGGTCAAAGGGTACCTTATTGGTCTGGGCGTCAGGTGTGAAACCATTGGCCGCATCGAATCGAGTAAGCGCGGGAAATGCCGCGAACCTTGAATGCCGGTCATACAAATAGCCGTTGCCATGGAACTGGTTCGAGCCCGACCGCGAGATAATGTTTACGGAACCTGTGGCTGACGCACCGGTCGAAAGATCGTAGTTCGAGATACCGAGTTGGAACTCCTGTACGATCTCTTGAGAAAAGTTTTGCACAGTTGTACCGACGATGTTGTCAACTACTGATCCGCCATCAACGGTGATTTGCGTAGAGCGACCTGCTTGTCCAGCGATGGAAACGCCGGTGTAATTGGCCTTGGTTGGATCAAAACTGGCGCCGTCAACTTTTTCGACTCCTGGTTGGAGTTGCGCCAAATCCAGAAAGTTTCGGCCGTTCAGAGGAAGATTTTGAATCTGACGAGTGTTCACCACGCCCGCTACAGTGTTATCCGTGCGATCTATGAGCTGCTCACCTCCGCTCGCAATCGTTACTTCTTCAGTGGCACCTCCGATTTCGAGCTTAACATCAAGAGGAAGGTTCTGGCCGACCTGTACCTTGACATCTTTTACGGCCGTAGTCTTGAAATTTGCGGCGTTCGTCTTAACCTCGTAAGTGCCCGGCTGGAGTTGAGCGACGCGGTAGTGTCCATTGTCGTCAGTAATTGCCGTGCGACTCTGATTAGTATCGATATTGCGAACTGTGACCGTCGCGTTTTGGACCACCGCCCCCTGCGGGTCGGTTACCGTGCCCTCGATTGATCCTGTAGGCTGCTGAGCAAAGATTGCCGTCGAGGCTAAGGCCGTGCACAGAACCATAAAAAATCTTAAAGTATTTTTCATCTTTTTCTTCCTTTCTTGAGACTGTGAAGGCGCATCGGAAGTGGTCTCCTGGGTACGCTCGATTCCCTGGTCTTCCACGGCATGAACATCTATGGACGGCCAATAGATTAAGTTGTTAACGGCGATTTCGCAACTCTTATGCCCGCATAGGCTAAGTAAGCTTTAGCTAAGGAAGTCAGACGTTTGGCTTGTGATCCGCAACATTCGAAGTTCAGAAAAATCCAAAATAATGGTGGCAATCCATAAATCAGGAAGTGGCGGGCCCTTTCATGCTCCCGCTGCTCTCGCATAACGGCAAACTGAATGATAATGAGGTACGCATTGTGGCCCCCACTACCAACCTGGCTCACCCGAGTTGAGCCTGAATTGTTCGCGTCAATTCTCACCAACGGCAGACTCTATGCGCGAATGCCAGACACAAACGCCGAGATTTAATTCGCATCAGAAAGCCCTTTCATGCATAGCATCTGAATCGAAAGATCTTTAGAATGCCGGCAGTTCCCGTTGCACTCATTACGATTGTCCCGACCCGAAGACCATGTCCGAACGAATCTATCGCGATCCGGTTCACAACATAATTCGCCTTCGCACTGACACGGCCGAAGGCGAGTTGATGGTGCGCTTGATCGACACGGCTGAATTTCAAAGGCTGCGGCGCATCAAGCAACTCGGACTCGGTCTCTACACCTACCAGGGCGCCGAGCACTCGCGCTTCACACATTCCCTCGGCGCGCTTCACTTGATGACGCGCGTGCTCGATCGCCTTGGTGAGAACTACGGAATTGCCGAAGACGACCGCGCGGCTGCTCGCGCGGCTGCGCTGCTTCATGACGTGGGTCACGGATCCTTTTCTCATGTTATGGAAAAGGTGCTCGGCTTTCATCATGAAACAATGACGGCTCGTGCTGTTTCCAGCCCGGAGACGGAAATCGGTCAAGTGCTTGGCTCTTATTCTGCCGAGCTGCCCGGACGCGTAGCATCGATTGTGGACGGCACGTTCAGGCCGGCTGCGCTGGCGCAACTGGTTTCGTCGCAGCTTGATGTCGATCGCATGGACTACCTATTGCGCGACTCCTTAATGACCGGCGCCAAGTACGGACTTTACGATCTCGAATGGATCGTCAATGCGTTGCAGATTGACGAGGAGGGCGACCGAATCTACGTGGCCGCGCGCGGGGTTTTCGCTGTCGAGGAATATCTCCAAGCGCGCTATTACATGTTCCGCCAGGTCTACTTTCATCGCACCCTGCGATCAGCCGAAGCCGTGCTGCGTTCGGCATTGCGCCGCGCGCTCATGTTACTTCAAGGGGGCGAAACGATCTGGTACGCGCCGGGAACGGCATTTGAGAAGGTATTAAGAGGTAAGCCCCTGACGCTAACGGAGCATTTGGAGATAGACGATTCGGATGTAATTTTCCACCTGAAGCAATGGCAGCGCGCCGCTGATCCGGTGTTGAGCGATCTAAGCCTCCGTTTTGTCGGCCGCCGCCTATTCAAAGCGATTGATCTCGATATGCCTCAATCTGAACGCGCCGACTTCATCGCTGAGGCGCGCGACCTGGTGGCGCACGCAGGTTATGATCCTGATTACTACTTCATAGAAGATCACGCCGGCGATGTGCCCTACTACAACTACTACACGGCGGAAGGTGTCGAGCCAAAGACACGCATCTATGTAGAAGATGGGTACGCGCACCCTCGAATACGTGAAATCAGCGAAGTAAGCGAAGCGGTGCGAGGCCTGCAGCGCGGTTATCAGCTCCACCGGGTTTGTTTTCCATCCGAAGTGAAGGATGACGTTTACAAGCTGTATCACGGTGTGGCCCCAGACAGAGCCCTGGAAAGTGCCGGTTGAATTACGCTCCGCTGCCGCCATCAGTCGCGCTTGAGTGCAACGAAGTCACCACAGGAGATCGACTCATGGCCCGCATCGAGCCGGTTAATACCAACAATTTGGAGAGCTCAATCAGGAAAGTTCTTGAGGCCCAGAAGCAGAAGTGGGGCGCTCCGCTACTGAACCATTTGCTGTACGCGCGGCGGCCTTCGATCTTTCGCGGCGTTCGCGCCATGTGGACGGGAATCGACGCTTCCGGCCTGATCGACGCGAGGTTGCAAACCCTTATCAATCGCCGCGTAGCCTCAATCAATGGATGCGAGTTCTGACAGGACCTCAACGCTGCCGTGGGCAGTGAACTCGGGGTAACGAGGGAAAAATTTCAGGCCCTGGCAGAGTATTCAACCAGCCCTCTGTTCAGCGCAGAGGAACGGCTTGCGATCGAGTATGCTGACTGCATCACGATCACTGGCCGAGAAGTCAGCGATGAGCTCTTTGCTCGTCTCCGGCAATACTATGACGACGATGCGCTGGTTGAACTCACCGCCGTGATTGCCTGGGAGAACGCTTCCAGCAAATTCAATCGCGCCCTGCGTGTGCCGTCACAAGAGCTTTGGAAGAAATAAGTCTGGACAGCGACTCACCTGACCAAGAAATAGACATTCGCGTTTCCATGTTCCGTTCATGAAACTTCGCATTCTACTTTTAATTGCCGCCGCCTTTCTCTTTTCAACGCCAAATGTACTGGCCCAGAAAACAGAAAGACCGGTGCGTGTAGCCGTGCTCGACTTTGGGAACTCCGCTTTTGGCAGGCAGGCTGCTGATGACCTTTATGCGGCGCTTTCCTCGGAAAAGAAATTGTCTTTACTGGATCGTGAGCAGGCACGCACGGCAGCGCGGGGGGCGGGTTACACCGGCTCGCTGAACATGACGCTTGCCGAAGCGCGTGACCTGGGAGCGGCCATAGGCTGCGACTTTTACATTACCGGCAACGCAGAAACGCTGCGGCGCTCGGCTTCTAATCGTCCAGTTTATTACGAGTCTTATGCGGCTATTTTCTTAGTCAGTGCGCGTAGCGGAAGTCTTCTGCGATGGCAACGCCCCGCAGTTGAAGCAGCTACTTCGGAAGGAGCCGAAAAGCCATTGCGGGCGACTCTTTCCAAACTAACCGAGTGGGTAATCGAGGGGGCGCTTCAGGCTACGCAGAACGAGCGCGATGAACGCGCTCGCGCGCTTGAAGTTACTGCACCCGTGATCGAGGAAGTACCCGATGAAGGCAGTTCGGCCGCGACAGTTTTGCAGACACCCCGTCCGTATCGCCGCTTGCGGCCTGCATATCCTGAATCTGCGGCGCGCGCAGAAGCGGAAGCCACCGTCGATGCTCTGGCTGACATAGATGAAAAAGGTGAAGTGGGCCAGGTGAAGATAGTGCGTTGGGGAGGCTTTGGGCTGGATGAGGTCACGAAGGATACGGTCCAGCACTTGCACTTCTATCCGGCAATGCGCAACGGCCAGCCGGTGCCGCTGCGCGTGTTGCTCCGCTACAACTTTCGCAAGCCCCCGCCAGAGGCGAAAAAGTAGTTGCGGCCCTTTCAATCTGCAGCGCTCGCCGACCCCGTCACAAGCAAAACAACTCTCCGCAGACTCAAGTCGGTGCTGCTCAATCTCGTGTTATCATCCCGCCCGCCAAGTGCAGGTTTGAGTCATGCTTTACCTATCCCAGGTATTGAGTCGTCCCATACGCGACCTCGAGGGCGAGCGTGTGGCGACAATCAAAGACGTGATCGTGCGTCTCGGTGAGGACGATCATCCGCCCGTCACGGGCTTTATTGCGCGCTTTCGTCGGCGCGATTTTTTTCTGTCGCGGTGGCGCATTTCGGATTTTGGCGAGCAAGGCGTGCGGCTGAATTCTGACATTCTCGATCTTCGTCCCTTCGTACGCCGGGACGGCGAAGTGCTTCTCGCCGGAGACGTGCTCGATAAGCAGTTGATCGATGTCGACGGCAAGCGCGTGGTGCGGGTGAATGACGTGCAAATCATCGAGGCGGCCAATGATTGGCGCGTAACGGGTGCGGACGTGAGTCTGGCCGGCCTGTGGCGGCGTCTGGCGCCGGCCCGCTTTTTGGGCAGCGGGAAGCCAGTGGAAGTAATCGATTGGGCTGACGTGGGATACCTGGCCACCGACTCGGCCGCGGTGAGATTAAAATCCGCCAGAGGCAAACTCCAGCGGCTGCATCCGGTCGAGATTGCGCGGCTGGCCGAAGCTTTTTCCTATCAGCAGGGCGCGGAGATCGTGGAAGCGCTGGATGACGAAACTGCGGCTGAGACCCTGGAAGAAATGCGGGCCGAGCGGCAGGCGCAGATTCTCAGCGACATGGATGAAGAACGGGCGGCGGACATCCTCGAATGGATGTCGCCGGACGAGGCTGCCGACGTACTCGGCGATCTGCCGGAAGATAAAGCAGAGAATCTGCTGAACCGCATGGAGGGTGAAGAACAGGCCGACGTGGCGGAGTTATTGCCCTACGCCGACGACACGGCCGGCGGCTTGATGACCACGGAGTTTGTCACCCTGCCGCGAGATTTGACAGTCGGTGAAGCCCTGGCGCGATTGCGCGAGATGGCCGAAACACCGAACATGATTTATTACCTGTACGTAGTCGAGCGGGAAAAATCCTGGAAACTTGTCGGCGTCATTGCCCTGCGCAGTTTGATTCTTTCGGATCCTTCGTCGCCGCTCGATACTGTGATGCGTCACGGATTCCAGCATGCGCGAGCTGATGACAGGGCAGCCGATGTGGCGCAAAAGATTGCCGAGTACAATCTGCTGGCATTGCCCGTGATGGATGAAGCAGGCGAGATCCTCGGCATTGTTACCGTTGATGACGCCATGGAAATTCTGCTGCCAAAGGATTGGCGTCAGAGGTTGCCTAAACTTTTTGGTTGAGGCTGTTCGCATGGCCGCTGAATAAGACCTCAAGGAGAAATGAGCGAGGACCCTCCAAGTGACCGAACCTCGGACAGCGGTGCGTGGCGCCGGGCGCCGCTTCCTGCGTCGCGGCGCTGGAAGTGTGCGCCGGACGGTCGCCCGCCGGCCCCGGCTTCTGATCTATCTCGCCATCCTGGGACCGGGAATGATCACCGCCAACGCCGGAAACGACGCCGGCGGCATAGCGACCTTTGCTTCGGTCGGCGCTGAACACGGTTACAAGCTTCTCTCGATTCTCTTGCCGCTAACAATCAGCCTCGGGATAGTTCAGGAGATGTGCGCGCGCATGGGCGCGGTCACTGGTAAGGGACTCGCTGATTTGATTCGCGAGCGTTTTGGCGTGCGCTGGACCGCCCTGGTCATGCTGGCGCTGCTGATCGCCAATGGCGGCGTCACGGTTTCTGAGTTCGTCGGCATTGCGGCGGCGACTGAACTCTTCGGAGTACCTCGCTATGTTTCAGTGCCGATCGCCGCGATTAGTATTTGGTGGCTGGTAGTCAAAGGATCCTACAAGCGTGTCGAGCGCGTGTTTCTCTTGATGTCGCTGGTATTTCTCGGTTACGTCGTCTCAGCTTTCCTGGCGCACCCGGCGTGGGGGACGATTGCGCATGAAATCGTGCGACCGCGATTTGATTTCACATCCGCTTATCTATTCACGTTTGTCGCCATCGTAGGCACCACTATTTCGCCTTATATGCAGGTTTTCGTTCAGTCGTCGGTGGTGGAGAAAGGCGTGACGGCTGAAGATTATCCGCTGACGCGCCTTGATGTCTGGGTGGGAACTGTCTTCGCGGTGACGATTGTTTTCTTTATCGTTATCTCGACTGCGGCTACGCTCTACGTGCGTGGGGAACACGTGGATACTGCGGCCCAGGCGGCCCAGGCACTCAAGCCCCTGGCTGGTCCGTATGCCGAGGCTTTGTTCGCTGTCGGATTATTCGGCGCTTCAATGCTGGCAGCCGGAGTGTTGCCGCTGGCTACCGCATACTCAATCAGTGAAGCACTGGGATTTGAAAAAGGAGTGTCCAGCAGTTTTCGCGAAGCTCCGATTTTTGTCGGCATCTTTACGTTTCTGGTGGCCCTTGGCGCCGTGGTGGCGATGATGCCCGGCTTGCCTCTGATTCGGGTACTACTGGTAACCCAGGTGATCAATGGCGTCCTGTTGCCCGTGATACTGATTGCCGTCCTGCGTCTGGTGAATGATCGAGAACTGATGGGAAAACATGTTAACGGGCCAATCTATAATCTTGCCGCCTGGCTAACTACCATAATCGTGTCGGCCTTATCGTTGCTGCTAATTCTTACCACCATCTTCCCTGGGGTCTTCCATAGATAGACTTTCGCGGGACTCCTGCCTGATTCGCTGGTGCTTCGCTATCGCGACCTGGCTGAACCCCTTGAGGAGAAATCCGTACGCTGATTGCGCTCGCCAACGTGGCGCGATTGGTGATAAAAGTATGCGACTGTCCGATACATGACTTCGCAGCTGAGCGGCGTATGGCCACCACTCGAGACACCAAAAACAAATTAGTGCTGTTTATCCTGGCGACAGCGCTGGTCTCGCTGGCGCTCTATTTCGTCGAGCCGGCCCTCAGCACTTATCTGACGGCCCGCATGGTCCGAGGCGCCTCGCCTGACAGCGTGGTAAAGATTCCAAGGCTCATCCTTTGGGCCATACTCGCCTACCTGGCCGTCCGAGCGTTGAATGCGATTATTTTCGAGTTCGCCTACCGCTTCCGCAAAGGCTATGAAGCACCCACGCTGGTACGCAACATCTTCTCGATTGTTGCCTTCACCCTTCTCTTCGTCGTTATTCTGAAACAAATCTATGCCGAGGTTAACCTGGGCGCGCTATTTACCACCTCGGCGATCTTCGGCGTGATAATCGGCCTGGCGCTGCAGGACACGTTGGGTAACTTCTTCGCCGGCATTTCACTCCACGCCGACCGGCCTTTTCAGGTCGGCGATGTGATCACCGTCGGACAACAACAACGCCTGACTGGCGTGGTTGAGAGCATTACGTGGCGCGCGGTCAAGATTCGTACTTTTCAAAACAAAGTAGTGCTGGTCAGCAACAGCACTGTCGCCAAGGAAGCAATCGAAGTCGCTCCACGCGATAATCTGAATGCCCGGCTGGTGTACTTCAGCACGCTGTATTCCGATTCTCCCGCGAAGACAATTCACATAGTGCGCGAAGCAGTGCGTGATGCGGAGAATGTCTCTCCCCGGGTGACGCCCATCGTGCGAGCCAGAGAACTGGGCGACAGCGCCATCGATTGGGAAGTTAAATACTGGCTCGAGGACTACGCGAAATATAACGACAGTGATGCGCTGGTTCGTCAGCGCATCTGGTACGCTTTCCGCCGAGCGGGCATTCACTTCGCCTTTCCTACTCGTACACTTCACGTCGAGCGCCGCCCGCCGAAAACCGAAGAACGCCCCGATGGCCACGGCATCGTCGAACGGCTTTCGGCCGTTGATATCTTTGCTCCTCTTTCCGTCGAAGAGACCGAGCGACTCGCTGCCGGCTCGATGCGCCACGTGTTTGCCCCTGGTGAAATAGTTATCCGTGCCGGTGATGCCGGCTCGTCCATGTTCGTCGTACACAACGGCCGCGTTCAGGTTCAGATTAATGAAAACGGAAAGCCACGCGCGGTGGCGGTGCTTAACGAAGGAGACTTCTTCGGTGAGATGGCGCTGTTTACCGGCGAGCCGCGGGCGGCGAACGTCGTTGCTCTGGAAGAAACGGAAGTGCTCGAAATCGGGCACGCAGCCATGAAGCACCTCTTCGACACCAATCCGGACCTGGTGGAATCCCTGAGCTGGACCATCACCGAAAGGCGTGCCGGGCTGGCCGCTACCCAGCAATCAGCGCAAATAAGCATCGAACAATCCGCGGGTTTGCTGTCGTCAATCAGGCGTTTCTTCGGCCTAAAGTAACCCTCGAGGCCCACGTTCCCCCGGCTGTCGTTTCCCCTGAATTTCGGCTTTTGGAGCAGCAAAACCAGCAATTTCAACAGGGATTGCAAGACTTGACAATGAAGGACTCACTATTTATTATGGGTGTGCGCTCACCGACTCAGGAGACTTGGCGGGAGGATCATCGGATTCAGCCCGGATCATGGCCTTGGGACTTGTTGGAGCGTTAGCTCTATTTGGAATTAAGGAGGAAGCAATTTATGAGCATCGTTCGTTACGATCCTTTTCGCGATTTGCGTAGCCTTCAGGACGAGGTCAACCGCTTGTTTACCAGCAACCTGACCCGATCATTCGATGATGAAGGCATTGCAAGGGGTGCGTGGAGCCCGAGCGTCGATATTTTTGAAAATAAGGATCAGATTGTGCTTGAGGCTGAACTGCCTGGCATGAATCGCGAGGACTTCGACCTTTCGGTCGAGAATAACGTAATCACGCTGCGGGGCGAGCGTCACTTCGAAAAGAAGGACGACTCAGATAACTATCACCGCGTCGAACGCGCGTACGGTTCGTTCACTCGATCGTTTACCCTGCCACAGACGGTTTCGGCGGAAGGCGCCAACGCCGAGTATCGCAACGGCGTGTTGCGGGTAACCCTGCCTAAGCGGGAAGAGACTAAGGCCCGTCGCATTGAAGTCAAGGGCGAAGGCAGTGGTTCACAGAAGACTATTGAAACGAAGGCCCAGAACGCCGGCTCAACTGGCGAGACTTCCAAGTCTGCCAGCGGCTCGCGCTAATCCGATAGTTTCAAAAAACGGGTGGGGCGGAACCAAATGGTCCGCCCCGCTCTTCAGTTTTAGGCAGAAGCTTAGATAGCAAAGCAAAGTGGTTCTAATCACTAATGCGTTTAGATAAATTCACACTGCGGGGACAGGAAGCAATTCAGTCCGGCATCGAGATCGCCGAGCGTAACCAGAATCAGCAGGTCGAACCGGAGCACGTTCTGTTCGCGATGCTGGAGCAGTCAGAGGGCATTCTACGGCCGGTGCTGGGGAAACTGGGCGCCAATGTTCAGGTTGTCTTAAATGATCTACAGGCGGCGCTGGCGCGCTTCCCTCGGGTTCAGGGTGGGCAGCAGTATTTCAGTCCGCGGCTCAGCCAGGTCTTCACTGCGGCGCAGAAACAAGCTGACCAGATGAAAGACGAGTACGTCTCGACTGAGCATTTGCTGCTGGCAATTGTCGATGAGAAGGACGGGGACGCGGGGAAGATACTGCGGCAGCACGGTGTAAATCACGATGACTTACTGAAAGTTATTGAGCAGATGCGCGGCGGTGTCCGAATCACGGACCAGAATGCGGAGGCAAATTATCAGGCGCTTTCAAAGTATGCGAAAGATCTTACTGACCTTGCGCGACAGGGAAAGCTCGATCCAGTCATAGGCCGCGACGAGGAGATTCGCCGCACGATTCAGGTTCTTTCGCGACGCACCAAGAACAACCCTGTCTTGATTGGCGAGCCGGGCGTCGGCAAGACCGCGATTGTCGAAGGTCTGGCGCAACGCATCATATCGGGTGATGTGCCGGAAACATTGCGAAACAAGCGTTTGGTTGGACTCGACCTGGGATCGATGCTGGCGGGCGCGAAATACCGTGGGGAATTTGAAGATCGTCTAAAGGCAGTGCTGAAAGAAATCGAAAACGCACAGGGCCAGATCATTCTCTTTATCGATGAACTTCACACCCTGGTAGGCGCCGGCGCGGCCGAGGGCGCTATTGACGCTTCCAATATGTTGAAGCCTGCTCTGGCTCGCGGGGAATTGCGTTGCGTGGGCGCAACCACCCTCAACGAATACAAAAAATATATCGAGAAGGACGCCGCTCTCGAACGTCGTTTTCAGCAGGTTTACGTTGGCGAGCCAAGCGTTGAAGACACCATTGCCATTTTGCGTGGGTTGAAAGAACGCTACGAGACTCATCATAACGTGGACATCAAAGACTCGGCGATCGTCGCCGCCGCCACCCTCTCGCATCGCTACATCACCGATCGTTTTCTTCCCGACAAGGCCATTGACTTGATCGACGAAGCTGCTTCCCGGCTGCGTATTGAGATTGACTCGCTTCCGGTGGAGATAGATCAAATCGAGCGTGAAATCATGCAGCTGGAGATAGAGCGGCTGGCGCTGCAACGCGAGGAAGATGAGCGCTCAAAAGCGCGCTTGCATGAAATTGAACAGCGCATCGCCAATCTCAAGGAAACCTCTGCGGGCATGAAGGGCAAGTGGCAATCTGAGAAAGAAGCCATCAAGCATATGGAGGAAGCGCGCGGTAAGCTTGATGACCTGAAATTAGAACTGGAACGCGCGCGAAACGCCGGAGATCTGGCGCGCGCCTCGGAGCTTCAGTATGGCGAGATTCCCGCGCTCGAGCGGAAGCTGGCGGCGGAACAGGAAAAGCTGGCCGAGATCCAAAAAGACGGCGTGATGCTCAAGCAGAAAGTTGACGAAGAGGATATCGCCGAAGTCGTTTCAAAATGGACCGGCATCCCCGTCTCGAAGATGCTTGAAGGCGAGATGCACAAACTGGTGACGATGGAAGACCGTTTGCGCGACCGAGTGATTGGGCAGGACGAAGCCCTGGCTGCGGTGGCGAATGCAGTGCGCCGCGCCCGGGCCGGATTGCAGGATCCGAATCGACCCATAGGTTCGTTCATATTCCTTGGGCCAACCGGAGTTGGCAAGACCGAAACGGCGCGCGCTTTGGCAGAATTTTTGTTCGATGACGAGCGCGCCATGATTCGCCTCGACATGTCGGAGTACATGGAAAAGCATGCGGTCGCGCGCATGATTGGCGCGCCGCCCGGATACGTGGGATACGAGGAAGGCGGCCAGCTAACCGAAGCTGTGCGGCGCCGGCCTTATTCGGTGGTGCTTTTTGACGAGATTGAAAAAGCGCACGGCGATGTCTTTAACGTGCTGCTGCAAATACTCGATGACGGCCGGCTGACTGATTCCAAAGGGCGCACGGTAGATTTCAAGAACACGGTTTTGATAATGACTTCGAATCTGGGTTCTCGCGAAATCCAGGCAGCGGAGGGTGACGAGAAGCAAGTACGGGAGGCGGTAACTCAGGAACTGCGGCTGAGTTTTAAACCGGAATTTCTCAACCGCATTGATGACATAGTGATATTTCATCAGCTTTCTCGTGACCAGATCAGGCAGATCATCGAGGTACAGCTCGAGCGGCTGCGTGCAACGTTGCGTGAACGGAATGTAACCCTCGTGCTGGATGATTCGGCGAAGCAGTTGCTGGCCAACGAAGGATACGATCCGAATTATGGGGCGCGGCCCTTGAGGCGCGCAATTCAGACTTTGATTCAGAATCCGCTGGCAGTTAAGTTGCTTCAGGGCGAAATTACGCCGGGCCAGACAATACGAGTTTCGGCTGAAGGCAACGAGATGAAGTTTCAGACAGAAGCCGCAGTGGCGGCAGCATAACGATCTGATAAAGGCTGAAAAGCCTGATTAGTGTGGTGCTTATTCCGGGGAAGGCGTAGTAACTAATGACGCAAAGATGGGACCCGTTTCGCGATTTGCTATTGCTACAGGATCGAATGAACCAGGTATTTACCGATGCTACCCAACAGCGGGCACGAACCAGGGCGGAAACCGATAGTGAGATTGAACCAGCCGACTGGTTTCCGGCTGCTGATGTTTACGAAAATGCCGACGAATATCTTGTGACTATCGATCTGCCGGGGATCGAGCGCTCCGGGCTGGACATCAGTCTGGAGAACAATCGCCTGATGGTTCGAGGGGAGCGAGTTATCGAAGAGCAGGGCACACGACGTTTGGAACGCCCGGCGGGTCGTTTTTTGCGAAGATTCGAGGTGCCGGGCACGGTAGAAACGGAACTAATAGCGGCAGAGTACAAAGACGGCGTATTAATCATTCGGCTGCCAAAGCGTCGTGAGGAAAAGGCGCGGCGGGTGCGAATAAAAGTCTCGTAAGGGAATCGTTGCTTTTGGCTGCTCGGGACTCCGATCAATTATTTCGGGTTTGGGACGTTTTAATTATGGATAGACATGGACGAGAAAGAGCGGCAGGGCGCGAGCGAACAGAGTCACGCGAGACCGGTCAGCCTCCAGAAATCCGCGTTACCGACCGCCGGCGAATAAGTTTGAATGACGAAACCGATCGCAGTGGCGCCGCGGACGATAGTCCGAATTTGAAACCCAGCTACGTTGAAGAGCTGGAGCGGCGCACTCAGGCCGCGGAGCAGAAACTATTTGAGGTTCAGACCCGCTTCGATCAAATTCGCGACCAGTTGCAGCGAGAGACAGATGAAACGCGGCAGCGTTTGAACCGGGCCGCGGATGAACGCGCAGAGCGCGAGAAAACTACGTTCATAAGCTCTTTGTTGCCGGTGGTGGACAATCTTCAGCGAGCGATTGAAGCAGGGGAGCAGGGCGGACCGCTTGAGTCGGTCCTGGAAGGCGTGCGCGGCACCGCCGGCAGTTTTGAAGCAGCACTTGCCGCGGCTGGAGTTCAGCCTATTGAAGCCGTCGGTAAGCCCTTTGATCCGCAGATGCATGAAGCCGTCGATACCATTGAAGTCGAGCCTGAAAGGGATGGAATCGTTACTGCCGAATACAGTCGTGGCTACGGGATTGGTGATCGACTTCTACTGCCCGCGCGGGTACAGGTCGGACGTTCTCATGCCGCAAAGAAGGCCTGGGAATAGGATCAATTGTTTTCAGTCGTCAGTTGCCGGGGAGTTGCTGACAATCTCAATTGCGGATCTCAATTGAAGGAGAAAAAAAGTGGCAGCAAAAGAGTTGAAGTTTAGAGAAGAAGCGCGCGCGGCAATACTGCAGGGGGTGAACACGCTCGCCAATGCAGTGCGGGTGACCCTTGGTCCGAAGGGACGCAACGTAGTGCTCGGCAAAAAGTGGGGTGCGCCGGTAATCACTAAAGACGGTGTGACGGTGGCCAGGGAAATCGATCTGGAAGACAAGTACGAAAACATGGGCGCGCAGATGGTGCGCGAAGTGGCCACCAGGACAAACGACACGGCCGGCGATGGCACGACCACGGCGACCGTGCTGGCCCAGGCAATCTTTCGTGAAGGCGTAAAGAACGTGACGGCCGGCGCAAACCCTATGGATTTGCAGCGCGGAATTCAAAAAGCCACCGGCGCTGTGGTTGAAGAGCTCGAACGAATGTCGAAGAAAGTAAGAAGCAAGGAAGAGCTGGCGAGTGTCGCAACTGTGTCAGCGAATAACGATCGCGAGATTGGCCAGTTGATCTCAGAAGCGATGGAGCAAGTTGGCAAGGATGGCGTCGTTACCGTCGAAGAAGCAAAGACGCTGCACACCGAGTTGGACATAGTCGAGGGCATGCAATTCGATCGGGGTTATCTGTCACCATATTTCGTAACTAACCCCGATCGCATGGAAGCAGTGCTCGATGAACCTTTAATTCTCCTGCACGAAAAGAAAATTTCTGCCATGCGAGATTTACTTCCTGTGCTCGAGCAGACGGCGAGCAAGGGCCGCGCCTTGCTGATTATCTCGGAAGATGTCGAAGGAGACGCGCTGGCTACTATGGTAGTAAACAAGCTGCGCGCAACCATCAAGGTTTGCGCTGTGAAGGCCCCCGCTTTCGGGGACCGGCGCAAGGACATACTCGAGGACCTGGCAATTCTGACCGGGGCGCGCTTGATCAGCGAAGACCTCGGGATAAAACTCGAAAACGTTACGGTTGCGGACCTGGGCTCGGCGAAGCGGGTCATCGTTGACAAGGACAGCACGACTATCGTGGAAGGCGCGGGCGATCCAAAAGCTATTCAAGGCCGGATCAGCACTATCAGAAAGCAGATCGAAGAGACGACATCGGATTACGATCGAGAGAAACTACAGGAGCGCCTCGCTAAACTCGTGGGCGGCGTAGCGGTAGTCAAAGTGGGCGCGCCAACTGAAATGGCAATGAAAGAAATCAAGACTCGGGTTGAGGACGCATTGAACGCCACCAGAGCGGCGGCCCAGGAAGGCTACGTTGCCGGCGGTGGAGTGGCGCTGATGCGCGCTGCAAAGGTGCTCGACAAGCTGAGTGGTGAAAACGGCGACGTGCAAACCGGCATCAGGATTGTCCGTCGAGCCCTGGAGGAACCTCTACGCAGGATTGCGGAAAATGCCGGGCTGGAGGGTGCGGTCGTCGCAGGCAAGGTGGAGAGCATGAAAGGCACGAACGGGTTTAATGCGGCCACAGGACAGTTTGAAGACCTGGTGGCAGCCGGCATCATCGATCCCACGAAAGTTGTTCGTACGGCGCTGCAGAATGCGGCGTCAATCGCCGGGCTTCTGCTGACAACTGATGCTGCCATTGCGGATGCACCAGAGCCCAGTAAGGCAGCACCGCAAATGCCGGCTGGCGAGGACTATGACTATTAGGGAAGGCTTGGCCTGGCTGGCAGCATATTTGCTTGAACAGCGGATGCAGATTTTAATTGCATTGAAACGCAACGGCGAATATGCTCGTATGCATCTACAAGGGGGTTGAGAGTAGAGTTTCAGAACGATTGAAAGTCGAATAGCACGAGCAATTCTTAGCCGCCACGCATTCGTCAGTCTTTTTGACGGTTGAGATGGCGGCTGATGTGTCTTTGGCAGGGAACCAGGCAGGTGGGGGAAAAAAATGGTTGATCTGGGAGCATACAGAGATAAGTTTGGTGACAGCGGGCAGCGCGTGCTGGAAAACGCGCTTAGCGAATCGCGTCGCCGCGATCAGAACTACATTTCGGTCGAGCACATTGTCAGTGCCCTCGCCAGGGAAGAAGCTGATCTGTTCAACTCCACCATCCGTGACCTGGCTCTCGATCCGGCGTCCGTTCGCATGGCCATCGATCAGCGGCTGGAAAGCAGCCGCCAGCACGTGGGAAAGGGATTTCGAATCGCTCCCGACACTACTGACCTGTTCAAGCGGGCGATGGACCGCGCGCGAGCCCACGGACGAAAGACCATCGAGTCCACAGACATCTTTGAGGTGCTATCGAAATACGACAGCCTGCTGGTTGAAGTCCTGAGGAACCTGGGCGCCAGTGCCGAGGCGGTGGTTGAGAATGTTCGCGTCCATGTGGACAAGCGCGAAAAGGAAGAAGAGCAGTTCAAGAAAAAGTTTGAGCTGCCTCCTTACCTGAAGCATTTCGGCGTCTCTCTGAATCGCATGGCGCGCGCCGACAAGATTCCCCCGACCATCGGACGCGAGCTGGAAATTCAGCAGATGGTTGAAATCCTCTGTCATCGCGAACGCGCCAATTCGCCCATGCTGGTGGGTGAACCCGGGGTGGGAAAGACCGCGGTAGTTGAAGGCCTGGCCCGTTTGATCGAGCTCGAGCCCCACAAAGTTCCCGCGCGCTTACGCGGCGCCCACATCGTCCAACTGCAAATGGGCGGCATGGTGGCAGGGACGATGCTGCGGGGAATGTTCGAAGAGCGCATCAAGGGCGTCATCGATGAAGTGAAAGAGCGCGACAATCTGATTCTTTTCATCGACGAAGCGCACACAATCATTGGCGCCGGCGCGGCTATGGGCACCTCCTCTGACGCGGCCAACATGTTCAAGTCGGCGTTGGCCAAAGGCGAGCTGCGTATTATCGGCGCCACCACGCTTACCGAGTACAAAGAGTTTATCGGCGAAGACGAAGCGCTCGCACGAAGATTCCGGCTGGTAAAGATAATCGAGCCGACAATCGGCGAGACGCGCGAGATTCTGCTGGGTTTGCGTCCGCGGCTGGAAAAAAATTACTCCGTGAAAATTTCGGACGACGCCATCAATACGGCCCTGGAAATGGCGCCAAAGTACATCCGTAACCTGCACCTGCCCGACAAAGCCATCGGCTGGCTCGACACGGCGGCGGTAAAGGTCGAGATTAACGAGCCGCAAACGATGATCGTCAAACCGGAGCACGTCATAGACGTTATTTCTCAGGAGTCGCGCATTCCACGGGATATGATCTTTCGCGATACCGGCGATCGCTTTGCCTTGACTGAGTCCAAACTCGGCGGACGCGTGATCGGTCAGCACGAAGCTATTAAAGCTGTAGCCCAACGCCTGCGCCTCAACAAAGGGCCGCTGAAAGAGTCGCACTACAAACCGGACGGCGTGCTTCTCTTCCTCGGCCCGACAGGAGTAGGCAAGACTGAACTCGCCAAGGCCGTCGCCGAATTCATGTTCGGCGACGAACAGAAGATGGTGCGCATAGACATGTCGGAGTACAGCGACGGCACCGTCAGCATCGAGAAACTGATTGGTATGCCGCGCGGCATTGTCGGTTCGGAACGCGGCGGTATTCTGACCGAACAATTGCGCGAGAATCCTTATACGGTGTTGCTGCTCGATGAAGTTGAGAAGGCATCGCCCTACCTCATGAATCTGTTCCTGCAGGCTTTTGACGAAGGCTGGCTGACGGACGGGCGGGGCAAGAAGGTTTACCTTTCCGACGCGATCGTAATCATGACTTCGAACCTCGGCTCGGAAAACTTCAAGAAGTATGAGAAGCCCCTTGGGTTCGGCACTAAGACGGCATCTGACTTCCGCGTCGTTAGGAACGAAATCGTGAAAGCGGCTGAGCTCCGCTTCTCTGCCGAGTTTCGCAATCGCATTGACGAGATTATTATTTTCGCGCCCTTGACGATGGACGAAGTTCGCCAGATTGCCGTGCTCTATCTGAGCAGACTGCGACTTCAAATGGAGCGTCAGGGTAAAGCATTCGAAATATCGGACGCAGCCGTGGACCTGCTAACCGAGAAGGGCTTCAGCGCGAAGTATGGCGCCCGCTTCCTGAAACGGCATATTGACGAAAAGGTGAAACTGCCAATCACAACGATGTGGAAAACGGGATCGAACTTCTTCGTTACTGTTGAGGACGGCGAGATCACGATCAGCGCAACCGATGGTCCTGATGCCGGCGTGCCGCTGGCATAAGAAAGCATTGCGCTGTTTTCAATTGAGGGTTTCAGTGAGCAGGTTTCATTGAGACCCTTTTCTTTTCAAGTAAGGGGAATTGCCACTGAATTGAAAGACGGACAAAGAAATTTGCCATATGTCATTTGCCATTTCTCATTTGCCATTGATGTCGGGAGGGATTTGCTCCCTGGGCCAGGGGAAGGGACAAAACACCTGGCGACGGAAAACTAGAATGAAAAATGAGAAACGGAAAATGTTATATGGAAAATGTTTTGCCCTGGCATTTCTGCTGGTGAGCGCCAGTGCATCGTCCGCCCAGACGGTGGTCCCAACTCCGACTCCGGCCGCATCTGACGACGAAAAGGCTGAAGCAATCGTAAAGCGGGCTGTCGAAGTTCTGGGCGGCAACGCGTACCTCAACCTGCATTCCGTCATTGGCCGCGGCTTCTATTCTATATACAGGGATGGCTCGTCGCTGCCGCCGCTGCGCTTCATCGATTACATTGTCTATCCGGATAAGGAACGCACCGAATTCAGCGGCTCCGGCGGACGGATTATTCAAACGAACCTTGAGGGCAAGGGTTGGCTTTACGACGGCGCCGCTAAAACCCTGAAAGACATGCCTGCAGGCCAAATTGAAGATTTCAAGATTGGCATGCGCACCAGCACGGAGAACCTTCTGCATGGTTGGTGGCGCAAAGAAGGCGGCAAGATCACTTATGCCGGCAGACGGGAAGCCGGCCTCGCGCGCCGCAACGAGACGGTGCGCCTCACTTATCCTGACGGTTTTTGGATTGAGTATGAATTCGGGGCGAAGGATGGCCTGCCCGCAAAAGTTCTCTACCTGCGCAAACAGAAAAAGGCCGACAGCGACGAGATGGAAGAAGTCTCAGAAGAAGATCGTTTGTATAGACCGCTTACCTTCGAAGGCGTGACGGCGCTTTTTGTCATCGATCATTTCGTGGCCGGCGTGCAGAGCGGCCGCATTAACTACGAGTCAATTGATTTCAATCCCACGATCGCGGATTCGCTATTCACCAAGCCTGCAAACATCAAAGCAATTAAGTAGTCTTCACGTAATCGCCAGTAGCAGCACTTCACTGAAGCGTCGGGCTATGTCAGCAATGGTTTGAGCTTTGTCGTGCCCGTTAATGACAGTGCGGGCATTTTCATAGTCAGCCTGACCGTCTTTGATAAACTGGCCCAGCTTCTTGCCTGTGAACCATCCATCTTTCATTCCCTGAATAGCAATCTCATACGCCAGCTCGGGGTTTTTGGCGCGGTCCGGTTCAGCCAGCAAATCAATTCCAGTCAGGGCCTTGGCTTTGGCATAGTTTCTTCGGCCTGTTACCTGCACGTATCCGCGCCCGTGAAACAGGGCTCCATCGCCGGCCTTGGTATTACCCAACTTCTTTCCCACGTTAGTCTGGGGGCCGTAGCGGGAATTGAAGTAGGCTGCCGAGCCGTGCTCGTCGATAGGCTTCATAGTGTGGGCCGTTTCCCATTTGAAAGTTGCCAGGCAGTAGGCCAGTTGTCGTCTGTCTGTTTCGGTGTCATCAAAGCGCGCATCCTGTTCTATGCGACTTAGCAGGACCTCGAGGGCATCGACCAGGTCCTGGGTTATCGGCCCGAAACGACTCCGGTAACCATCAAAGAATTTCTTGCGGTCAAACATAAACATTTCGTTCTCCTCCTTGAGTTTAAGAAGTGACGGTTACACGTTCCTTCACCTCTCAATAGCGGCAGCTACTTCAGGTTTACCCTGAGCGTGTAATGCACCGTTGGGTGCGCGACGACATAGATGTAATAGTCGCGGCTCTTCGGAATCCTGCCGGTCCAACGTCTGGAATCAGCCGACAGACTCCCAAAACCAACCTGTTCGGCGCCGAAGAAATTCGCAGACTCGCTGACTGTGAATTCAGCGTTATTGTCACCCTCAGGCCGCCAGGAGATTCGCACAGTCATGGTTTGACCCTTGCGAGCTCGAATCACATAACTGTCATGGGATTCGCCACCGATGACGCCTCTGGTTATTGCTGGACTTCGCAATCGCTTCTTTGGCGTTGTGTCGTCCTGTGCCCGCGAGGGACTTACGGCGAGCAAGATGGTTAAAGTTACGAGAAAAAGAAAAGGTAGCCTGTGAAGTTTTAGTTGCATTCTGGAATCCTCCCCTGTTTTGACTTCACTCGAATCAGTAGCAGGTAAGCCTTAATGCTCGGAAGCAGCGGGCTGCTTCATGACCAATCGCACTTTGCTTGAATTGTCATTAGGCTGGAACGAGAAGCGAGAGGTCGCAGGCCCGGAGGACCAGCCTGTATGTGCGAGGTGCGCGCACAATATTACAAGCGCTCGGCGGGCGTCAATAGCAATTCATGACAGATGCTTCAGGCGTTAATAAGCGCTGGATTTTTTTCCGCGCGCAGGTCCTTGATGATGCGCTTCCTGGTTCCCGAGCGATCAGGACCCGAACTGGATTTCCGGCGGGACTCCCGGATTCATCAACGATGCGCCACCATCGGCGTAGATCAGTTGCCCCGTTATCCATCCGGCTTCTTCCGCACAAAACAGCCCGACGACATTGCCGATATCTTCCGGCGTTCCCAGGCGTCCCATGGGAGTCCAACCGCCTGTGTGCCAATTTCTTATGAGATCCTGGGCCTGCTCCGGCAGCGTGTTCAATACGCTGTCCTCTGTCCACCCGGGGCTGATCGCATTCACCGTGATGCCGCGTTTAGCTACCGCGACCGCGAAGTAACGCACCAGAGACTCCAGCGCCGCTTTGGCTGAACCCATACCTGCCCAGGGTTGCAATCCACCGGTACGGCTGCCCTCCGCGTAAGTGATAGCGAAGATTCTCCCGCCCGCACTCATGAGGGGAACCGCCTGTCGAGCTCCAACGAGGAAAGCCTTGGCTTGCGAGTCAAACGCGGTGTCCCATTGTTCCAGGCTGACTTCCATGGGCGGTTGAAAAAAGCTTGGTATCTCAGGCCGCGCATTGCTGACGAAGATGTCGAGGGCGCCAAATTCTTTCTTGACTCGGTGGAAGAGCGCCTCAATCTGTTCTGGTTGCGAGACATCGCCCTGAACTACGAAACCATCGGAGCCAAGCTTGCGAATTTCCGCCAGCGTGTCCTTTGCCGCTTCCTCGTTTTGATAATAGTGGACAGCCACCTTCACGTGACTGGCGGCCAGCTTAAGAGCAATTCCTTTTCCGATACCCCGCGAACTTCCCGTAATCAGCGCAAACTTGCCATCGAGCGACATATCAACCTCCAGTTCTTTGGAGCTAACAAGTTGTCAGGCAATCAATTGCCATCGAGATTTTCCAGAAACTGGTAATCGGCATCGACGACTACCGCTGCCTTCCCAGCTTCCGCCGCTTCGGGCGCATTTATGAATGCCTTTGCTTTCTCTATTGTTTTGACTTCAAACAGGAAAACTACATTATTTGGTTCATCGACGGTGTGCCAGAAATGGACCAGAGTAAGTCCCGCCGCGCGGTGAGCTTCAGCGTGGGAGTCGAACACTTCCTTCCATTTTGCAAAATCAGTGACGCGATTTCGGCACAACATGTACTTCACGGCGATGGCCTCTCGAAGTCACACGGTTCTTCGCCCGTCCATCAGTTCGGGTTGAATTCGGTAGAGGGCGATGTCGGCAGCACGGCCCCAGGCGTCAATCCGGGTGGCATTGAGGGCGGGTGTCAGGGCCGGGTTGCGCTTGAGAATGATCTGCATTGCTTGTTGAATATCCTCCTCCTTTGTCAGTCGTTCGGCGCGGCCGTTCACGATGACGCTCTTCCAGTGGGAGCCGTCGGAGACTTGTTCGACCTGGAAGCAAACCTCCGGGTTGGCTTCGAGAAACTCCGTCTTCATTCCTTCGGTCGTGAAGAAGTACAGCACTCCGCCCTCGTAAGAGTAATTCATTGGCACCACGTATGGCCGGTCATCACGCGCGCAACCGAGATGTCCGAAGCTGCCGCCTTTCAGCAGCGCCCGCATTTCGTCAGGCGGCATGTCTTCAATTTTCACCATTTCATTCTCCTTAAGATCCTCCGCGACAGACAGGAATGTCTGTCCTACTGCTTCAGATTGCACTTCAGAATTTAGGAAGCGAGTATAGCAAGCTCACCAACAACCCTACCAATGAACGAGATAGTCACGGACCGTCTCGTACATCGCCTGAAATGAGTCCGCGCAAAATAAGACTGGTTGAAAGCGCGTCGGGTCGTACTCATGACGTGACGCAGCATCCGCACCGAGAGGCCGTAGTTCCGCCCGGTGCATCGCCTCCAACTCTCCCGCCGATGACAACAGTCCGGTGCCATAGGCTTTTACCGCGCCATCTTCGCGCAACACACCAAACTCAAGCGTGAACCAGTACAACCGGGATAATCTGTCCAAAGCTTCCGGTGATGTGGTGCGCTTAACGGCTCTACCAAACAGGCGGTTGAGTTCAGCGAGTGGTTCGGCGGCAAGCGTGACCGCGTGACCAATAATCTCGTGGGCCACGTCCGGTTCCGGAGTGTAAAGCGGTGTCGAGTGATGCCGAATGTACTGCGTGCAGAGAAATACTCCGGTCGCCATTGATTCCAGAAAGACGCGCGGCTCAACCAGGCCGGCGACCGGCTCAAGACGAAAGCCGCTGATCGCCTGTACCTTCTCGCTTACCTCACGCAACTGCGGAATGCGATCGCGGTTGAGGGCCAGGCGCTCGACAGACTTCAGATACTCGGCACAGGCATGGCGCTGATGTGCGGGCTGCAGAGCTTCCCAAATCGTGCGCCAAACCTGGTGCTCTTCGGGTGTGTAAGGCGCATCCGGAATTGCCTGGCCTGGTTGATACGTGAACGCTATTTGCGCTATGCGGTTGCGACGGGCGCGATACTGCTGGTCGCGAAAGCCCGGATGATCGGGATCGAGTTGAACAATCGTATTTCGATCCGCTTTGTCTTTGCCGCTGTCCACTTCGGATGCGACCATGCGATTGTCCACATGATCGGAGAGTAATGGTTGTTTTGATTGTGTAGTCATACGAAGCTGCTCCTTGTCGTGTCGTTTAGGAGCGGGCTATCGCCCGCTCAGTCGGGCATTAGCCCGACTCTAAACAACCGGGTAAAGATATTTCCAGCCTGAAGTTTATCGGACAGTTATAACTAAAACCGGCCACCGATCCTCCGCGACTGGAAGGACCGATGGCCGGTTCTGGAAATCTGTCTAAAGCGTCAGATGATCATCGCACGCCGACAGCCCATCGCCCGACCGTCCCTCCCAGCGGAGAGCGGACCGTAATAGTAGCGATAAAGGCTGTGCTGATTCTGAATCATCTTTTAAACCGGGAAATTCGCCCAGCTGCGCTGAATTAACTCGGCTAGCTTAGCCAGCGGTCTCTCCGGCTGTCAAGCACTTCAACGCTCGGCGCAATCGCTTTTCTGTCCTGCCGGTTTGTCTAGTCGTGTAATGCGGCCGTCGGTCTTTGGCGCAATTGCCCGCACGGATGAAATCACCCTCTGCACAACGTCGGAATCAAACTGGCCCTGCTCCCTGGTAATCAGCACCTTCGCGCCTTTGAACATGCCGTATCCGTCCCCACCATCAAGGGCAACGTAATCCGTGGCCGCAAGTGTGTAGGTTTTCCGATCGTCGAGCGGCTTTCCATTCACCGTCACGCTCGTGGTGCGCGATCCCGGTTTGCGGTCGGCGTCAAAAACATAACGGATGCCTGAGACCTGGGGGAAACGTCCCGGCTCAGCATCTTCGGCGCTCCGTGCTACGCCGTGTTCCAGCGCCGCGCGCAAAGTCGCGCCCGTAATCTCGAGTTTCACCACGCGGTTCTTGAACGGAAGCAGCGAAAGCACATCGCGCCGGGTGAGGTCGCCGGGCTTAATAACTTCGTCGGCGCGGATCGAGCCTCCATTCATAATTGCCACGTCGGCGCCGGTCGCGGCGCGAAAAGCATCGGCCACGAAATCGCCAATATTTGTTTCCCGTGTGCGCCCCACTGCGCTACGAGCGTCCAACTCGACATCGGTATGGCCCACACGCTGTTCCAACTCCCGCAAGAGACTGCCGTACTTGCGATCGAGCGCGGCGAAATTAGGGTCAGACGGCAACTGGTCAGTGACGGGAATGATTTCCCAATCGATACTCTGTAGCTGTCCGGTGGTTTTCGAAATATTTAGATCGATACGGCCCAGCTCGCGCGCGTCGGCGGTCATCTTGAAAATCGGAGCGTGGCCGGCCATCGATTCCAGCAAAGTATGTTCGTGCCCGCCGATGATTACGTCCACGCCTGAACAGCGTGCTACCTGTTTGTCTTCCTGCATTGAAAGATGCGTCAGAGCGATCACGACCTGCGCGCCCCGGGCCCGGATCAGCGGCACAACGCGCGTGGCGGTTGTGCAGGGATCCAGGATGTCCACGTCCGGACCCGGCTTGGAGGTGATTTTCGTTTCCGGCAGGGTGAGGCCGAAGATACCAATCTTCACGCCTTCGAATTCACGAATTAAGAACTCCGGTGTATCCGCAAAAGTTTTTCCACTCTTCTTATCGACTACGTTTGCCGCCAGCCATTTGAACTTCGATTCGCCCATACGCTCGCGCAGCACGTCTGGGCCAAAATCAAATTCGTGATTGCCAAAAGTTGAATAATCCAAACCGCTGACATTCCAGGCGTCGATCATTTGGCGGCCCTTGTAAGTTATCGATTCGACAGACGGCGAAATAGTATCTCCGGCAAGCAGGAACAGTGTGTGCGGCGATTCAGCCATAATCTTCTGGCGCAAAGCTGAAACCCTGGCCAGCCCGCCTCTCTTTCCCCCATCCACCGGAGCGAACTGGTAAACGTCATTCACCTGCAAAAGGGTTACGCGGACAGTACACTCCGCGCTCTTCTGGGCGGCGATCGGCAGGATCGCGATTAGCGCGAGCAACAATGCGAAGGCCACACGAGGTCGCACGAGGCGTGCTGAGATCATTTTTGCCTCTCCTTGAATTGAGATTACGTTTAGGGCGAAGGATTACATTATACTCGTGGCACGCTAGAGCCCACAATTTTGGTTTGCGGTCAGTGCTGTTGCAATATGTGCCGGCCATTTGAAACCCGAGGGCGAGTGGCGACGTTCTTATTTTAGACGGCGGGATCGACTGAAAATCATGAAACGCTGCCCTGAGTGCCAGTTGGCTTACCCTGACGATACGCTGAATTTCTGTCGCAACGACGGTACGGCGCTCGTTTCTGAGCCATCTTCGTCCGGCGATTCAGGACAAACATTGGTTTTGCCATCGAGAAACACCAGCGAATCGGTGCAAAATCGGGCCATCGGCCCGATTGTAACTACTTCCTCTTTATCAGGACCCGCGCGCCGAAAAGTTTCCCGCCGCATCATTAACTCGCTGGCGGTGTTGCCGCTGCTCAACGTTGGCCACGATCCGGAGATGGAGTATTTCAGTGACGGGATCACCGAAAGCATCATTAACGCGCTGGCCCAACTGCCAAAGCTTCGCGTCGTCCCACGCAGCACGGTCTTTCGCTACAAGGGTACTGAGATAGATCCGCAGGAAGCCGGCCGCGAGCTGGGTGTTCGCGCGGTGCTGACCGGCCGAGTGTTGCAACTGGGTGACCGACTGGTAGTCAAGGCCGAATTGATTGACGTGACAAACGAATCGCAACTCTGGGGCGAACAGTACAACCGCAAGCCGGCAGATATCTTCGAGGTCCAGGAAGAAATAGCGAAAGAGATTTCCAGGAAGTTGCTGGTGAAATTAAGCGGTGAAGAGAAAAAGCGATTGACCAAGCGGCACACTCATGACACTCAGGCTTATCGCCATTATCTGAAGGGCCGGTTCTACTGGAACAAGCGCACGGAAGATGGTTTCAAAAGGGGCATCGAGCATTTCAAGCAGGCGATCGAAGTCGATCCCGGCTACGCGCTGGCCTACGCGGGTTTGGCCGACTCTTATATTCTGCTGGGATTCTACGGCGCCTCTGCTCCGCACGATGTGATGCCCAAGGCTAAGGCGGCGGCGGTAAAAGCGCTTGAGCTGGACCATTCATTGGCCGAAGCCCACAACTCACTGGCCTACACCCACTGCGCATACGATTGGGATTGGTCTGCAGCTGAGAAAGAGTTCACCATGGCGCTGAAGCTCAATCCAAACTACGCGACCGCGCATCACTGGTACGCGTTCAAGCTGGCAGCGGAAGGGCGTCACGCGGAGGCAATTGCGCAAATGAAAATCGCCACTGAGCTCGATCCACTGGCCCTCATCATAGTCACCGAAGTGGGATGGGCTTATTACTTCGCCCGCGATTACGACAAAGCGGTCAAACACTATCGGAGGGCGTTGGAGATGGATCCTGGCTTCAGCGTGGCGCATATGTTTCTGGGAACCGCTTATGTGCAGCAGGGCCGATATCAGGACGCCATCCTGGAATTGCAGAAGGCAATTGAATTCTCCGGCGGCAGCGCCTTCATGAAGGCAAAACTCGGCCATGCATATGCGGCAGCCGGCAACCGCGAGGCGGCACGGAAAGTGATCGCTGAGTTAGGGCAAGTAGACGACGAACGTCATGTGTCGGCCTACAACGTGGCGCTGATCCACGCAGGACTTGGCGAAACGGAGAAAGCATTTTTCTGGCTGGAGGAGGCCTACAAACAGCGGGCGCTGTTTCTGGCCTGGATCAATGTGGAACCAATGTTCGATAGCGTTCGCTCAGATCCTCGCTTTGTGGATTTGGTTAAGCGCATCGGGCTGGAACCGCAGCCTGCCGGCCAGGATGCAGTGGCCATGTGAAGATTCTGCCGCGCGTAAGATACCTTCCTGCACTTAGAACCTGACAATGCCCCAAAGCGAAGCGATATTCATTACCGGCTTTCCTGGTTTCATCGCCGCCCGTCTGGTCAAACGACTGGCTGCGGACGGCGCGCGGTTTTTCCTGCTCGTGCAGCCGGCATTTGTTGAGCGCGCCCGCCAACAGATCGCTTTGGTTTCCCGCGAAACTGAAACTTCGCTGGAAAACTTTCGCATCTTAGAGGGTGACATCACCAAGGCCGATCTTGAACTATCAGCTGCGGACAGCGAAGTGGTGCGAAGAGAAACCAGCACGCTTTTTCATCTCGCCGCCATCTACGATCTAGCCGTCGAGCGCAAGCTCGCCATGCGCGTAAACGTCGCCGGTACGCGCAACATTAACTCGTTCGCCAGAACGATCCGGAATCTGCGCCGCTATCATTACGTCTCTACCTGCTACGTTGCCGGTCTGCGCAAAGGGGTGATTCTGGAAAATGAGTTGCGGCACAACGCAGGCTTTCGCAACGCCTACGAAGAAACAAAGTACCTGGCAGAACTGGAAGTGGAGGGTCTGAAATCGGAGCTTCCAATTACTATCCACCGTCCCGCGGTTGTATGCGGCGACTCACGCACAGGGGAAACCGCGAAGTACGACGGTATCTACTATTTGATTCAATACCTGCGCATGTGGCCCGAGGCGCTGACGCTGGTTAATATTGGGAATCGCGATGTGCAACTGAATCTGGTGCCGGTGGATTTTGTGATCGACGCGATGGTCGCGCTGGCTAAAGACGACCGCGCGATAGGTGCAACGCTGCAACTTGCGGATCCGGCTCCGCTGGCCACGCATCAGCTCTTTAATGAGATTGCTACCGCGCTAAATGGACGAGGCGCGGTTGTGGGCGTGCCGTCCGAGCTGGTGCGGCCGGCCCTTATGCTGCCGTTTGCCGAAAAAATTAGCGGTTTGCCCCACGCAGCCGTCCCTTACTTCTTTCTTAGTCAGACGTACGATACCAGCCGCGCCCGTGATTTACTGGAGGCGCACGGCGTTCGCTGCCCGCGCTTTCCGGATTATGTGAAGAATTTGATTTCGTTCGTGGAACAACATCCCCGTCTCTGACCGCTATGCTGCTTCGCTCGCGTTCCTCTTGTTGTCAATGATGATCGTTAGTAATTAGCCACAGATGAACACGGATCCGCACAGATCAGCAAACTGGCCCGTCCCATTCCCAGCTCCTTCGTGCTGTACGTGACTCTGCAAATGAATCTTAGCCAACCACGCTGAAGTTCCTGAATAAGTACCAGAACAAAAATCCGGTAAAGGCGATACAGCCAAAAAGCAAACTCAGCAGAGTCACGATTATTAATCCCACAAACAGCCAGTCGCTCGCCCGTCCTTGTTTTGCCTGCTCAGCCGATACGGTAGCGCGACGGCGCAGCAGGTTCAGGTTTCGGATATTGGGTTTCCACCAGGCGCCGAACAGATCACCCAGCCAGGGGATCAGGCCGGCGATAAAGTAAATGGCGATGTTCACGCCCATGCGCAAAAGCGTGACTTTGGGAACGCGATAGCGAACCGCCGCGACCAGCACGTATAACGCTACAATCGAAGTGGCAATGTCGCCGACTTCGGGAACGAGATCGATGATGGCATTAAGACCAAAGCGCCAACCGAGCACGGGAAGGCGAAACTGCTCGTCCATCAGACGGCTGACTACTTCCAGCTCGCGTTCGATTCGCACCTGTGACGGACGCGCGAACCGGCGCTGCGACGGCGGTATTCCGATTTCCTCATGAGCTAACATTTGATATCAAAACTCTGAAGCTGAACCTTGCAAGCGTGAAAACTCGCAGTCAGGAAGGGGGCATGCCCCCGCTCTGACTGCGTTTGGCAAACAGAAAACTCAAAACCAAGTCAGCGGGGGCATGCCCCCTTCCTGACTGCGATTGTTCTATCAACTGCTTTTTCATCGTCGGCTGATAGCTTGCTGCCTAGTGCCGTCTGCCGACTGCCTCCTGTTCTTATCTGATTCGCGTCATTTGCTGCCAGAAAAATTTACCCACTCTGGCAAATGCTGTCAGTGCGCCGCGGTCACTCTTTTGATTTGCCTGTTTGACAGGCAGGCCTAATTCCCCAGCAAGATGGGCATCAGGCGGTGCGATGTCCTCGTCGCCGCGCTTGTTCGAAAGCCAACGATCGAAGGTGCGCGCCACGACTCTTCTTTGAGTCAGCGGAGCTTCCGCGATGAATGCCCCGCGCAGGTCGTCCATGTCGGCAATCTCGAGTGCATTGGCCGCGTAGTAACTCTTGAGGGCGGCAAAATATTTCTCGTCGCCAAGCAGCTTCTGCAGATCGGCAAACATCAACGCCCCCTTGCTCCCTACAATGGCCGTGTACTGGAATGAATTCCTAAAGTCGCGAGCTGCCCGATTGGCCTCGATGTCTTCTCCTCCAAAGGTGCGATACACCTTGTAAACACCGCGCAACTGCTCCTCCATGGCCCTGGTAGTTTGTTCCTCGCCGCGTACGTCCCGGTAGTAAAGCAGCGCTGACCAATTTGCCAGCGCTTCATCCAGCACGGGCTCCCGTGCCGGGTCGCTGCCCACTGCCGCGCCCCACCATTGGTGCGCCACGATGTGTGCCACCGTCCATTCAAGGCTTTCTTCAAGAGACTCTCTTTGCTCGCGTATCATCTCGGGCATGTTGCGCATCGTCGTGGAATCGAAATCCACGTAGAACGCACTGGCAATGGCCCCAAATCCCGAAAACTCCGCGCTGCCTAAACCAGCGACAAGCGGTACGCCCACGATGGTGACGTTCTTAAGCGGAAGTGGACCGAAGCGAGCAGAGAAAACGCGCAAGCTTTCGGCGGCCACGCCAAGCACGTTTCGCGCGATTCGCTCCTGCTCAGGCATAAATACCGACCGCACCGTAACGTTGCCTACCTTTCGCTCTTCGAAGCGCAGTGCCGGCCCGGCCAAAATGGCAAAATCCCGCAAGTTCTCGCCGGAAAAGACCCGGCTGGTATTCTTCTGGGAACCACTCGCGAGCGATTGCTGCAATTCTCCCGAAGCAAACAAGCTGACACTCGATGGGGCTTCAATCTCCACCGCGTAATCCGCAGCGTCGGCCAGCACTACGTCACCTATGGTGGGCTCGACCTTTCGCAGCCAGTCGTCACCGTCGCGAGCAACCAGTACGGGATAAGAAGTACCAAGCATCATCACGCCCCGGCAACGAAAGTTGAGGTCGCGCGCCCGGCGCACTTCGCGATCACTTCTCAGCGCGGCGCTGACCTGCTGGACAATGTGGGTTACCAGGCCAGTCTCTTCCGGATCTATTTCCGGGACGGTCCCTTTGAATTTGATCTCGATGTCAGTGGAGTTTCCCCGAAGTACTGTCTCGCGCAGGCTGATGCGCAATGTCGTGCCCTGATCGTCCAGAGCGAAAGGCAAAGCCGCGCCAGTGCTGACGGTGCTGACTCCCGTTACGTCAAGGCGGGGCTCATCACTCTGCTGTGAATTGCCGGCGGAGGTATCGCCGGCCGGGAGTGACGAGGTCTTCGGCGATTCTGAGCGCAGGTTCGAATACAAATGGAAATAGAGAACTGACGTCGCGTGGTCGCCTCGATTGACCCAATGCACGCGCTCGCTGCCGGAATACGCTCGGTTGTCGAAGTCGAGCTTGAGTTTGACTTGATAGCTTAGCCGTTTCTCAGGAGGAGTTATTTCTCGCGTTTGGGCATGAACGACGGGGGCGAGCAAGAGCAGCATCAAAACAGCGAAAGAGGGCCACGATCCACCAAAACACGCTAAACAACGCGAAACTGGTTCGCGCAGTTTCGTGGACCGCTTTGGTCTGTGTTGCGGCTCAGCCGCTCCGTGCTGGGTGTGGTGAAACTTCATTTCAGTGTCGTCCCTCGTTCACGATCACTCGCCGAATGATATCGCCGCGGGCTATGTTGTCCACAACTTCCATCCCTGAGATGACCCGACCAAATATGGTGTAACCTCCGTCGAGATGCGGCTGCGGCGAATGCGTCACAAACCACTGTGAACCGCCGGTATCCTTGCCCGACAGCGCCATGCCAACCGCGCCGCGCTCGTAGGGAACTTCGTTGATTTCGCAGCGAATCTGGTAGCCTGGCCCGCCATTCTGATCGCCCCGGGGGTCGCCTGCCTGAACTACGAAGTTCGGCACCACGCGCGGAATCGTCTGGCCGTTGAAAAAGCCCTTGCGCGCGAGCTGGACGAAGTTATCAACTGTCAGCGGCGCGTCTTCAGGCAGGAATTCGATCACAAAAGAACCTTTGCTGGTGACGACCGTCGCGCGGACCTGCTTACCGATGCGGGCAATCGCCCGTCGATAGTCAACGTCCGTGTTGCGTGTCTTCACTGTTCCGATGCGGGATGAGAAATCGCCGGCATCATTCGCTTTTAAAAGCGCGACTGCTTTTCGGCGCAGCAAATGATCGGAAGAGTTAAGCGCACTTTTGATCGCATCATTGGCCGCGGCGCTCTTCTGTTTCCCGAGCGCATCGAGAATCGCCAGCGCCGCGTCGTTCATTTCACCCTCTTCAGTACGCGGCAGCTCTGTTTTCAAACTGTCGATTAGCGCGCGAGAACTCGTTTCATCGGGCGGCTGATTGCCCATCAACTCTGCTGCCGTAGCGCGCGCAATTACATCACGATTTCCGAGAACACGGCGGAATACAATAGACAGACCGTCAGGTTTAAATGCAGCATAGGCGGTAAGCATATCTGGCAACGCGAGTGCCGATAGTCTCCGATCATTAATCATTTCTAAAAGGAGCTTCCGCGCAAGCGGCTTCGGATCACCGTCTTTCGCTCTCAGAGGAGTCGTCGCAATTAGGCCTAATGCCTGCGCAACGCTTGATACGCGTCGCCAATCCGCGAAAAAGCCATTCATGGATCTCAGATTGCGAGTCTTGAGAAAGTACCCTTCTATATTCCTGACAAACTCCCCAGGCTCACTTTTCGCAATCGCGGTCTCAAACTCTCGCACCCCGTGCCGTTGGTACCAGGCAGCGAATTGGGGAGGAACAGGATCGTTCGGCGGTTTAATTGCAACGGGCGCGGGGTTCCCTGCCAGGATGTTTCCCAGGGTCGTCACAGTTTCCAACCATTCATTTTGCTGAGAAGGCGGAATGCCTCTTTGCATCGCATTTAGGGTAGGTTGGTAATTCCTGAGATCTAGTATCAGCCGAGAGGCTCGATCAAAGAGAGGCTGGGCAGCTCGCGCGTCTTTCAGACTACCCAACGCCCGAATCGCGCTGACGCGGACGCGCAGATCGGCATCCTTCGTCGCACGATCGAGGAGGGCATCGAACGCAGCTTTGTCTTCAGTTGCGCCGAGTACCCGGGCGGCGTTGGCGCGTACAATCGGATCAGGATCTATCATCAGCAACTTGCGCGCTTGCTCGTTGCCGTCTTTGAATTTCAACCGGCTGAGAGTGTTCAAGGCGTCGGCGCGAATCCGCGCATCAGAGAAGGAAAGAAATCGAGCCAGCAACGGGCCAGCCCCCTCGGGTTTCGCTCGCAACACGGCGGTTAAGCCGAGAAGAATCGTCAGGCGATCAGCTGCAGAGCGTCGTCCGGCTTCAAACCTGAGGGCGTCGAGAATTGCTGCTTTGAAAATGTCCAGGCGATCGTCGGCAGGTTTTGACGCGTTCTGATCGGTTGGCTCAGGCGCGCTGCTCGCCAACGCGGCGGTGATTTTCCCCAGCGCTTCCACGGCACGCGCCCGTCCCGGTGCGAGCTCATTCTTCAAAACAGAAGTCAGCGCATAACCGCCCCCGGGCGATTCGATTTCGCCCAGCGCAAACGCTGCCCTTTGACGCACGTCCACGTCCATGTCCATTAGCACCATGTCAGCCAACAAGGGAACAGCGCGCTCGTCGCCGATGCGCCCCGCTGCCAGGGCCGCGCGCCGCCGCACCTGTGCATCCTGGTCTGCCAATAACGTACCCAGGTCATCATTCCAGCGGCGCTCATCTTCCGCCTTGATGATTCGCAGCAGGACACCGGCTGGAATCGGTCCGGCGGAAGCCCGCGCGGGTGAGTTCTTCCGCTGTGCCAACCCAGTAACCGATATGCCGACCAGCAACAGGGCCGCGCAAAGAGTTGGAAGGCGTTTCATAGTTTTGATGTACAGCTTAATGCCCGCGCTCTAAAAAAGAAAAGCAGCAATGCCATAACTCGACTTAGAGAAACTTGCAGTCAGGAAGAGGGGCTTGCCCCGCTCTGCCTAGTCCTGCAATTAATACGCTGGCTGGAATAGCGGGGGCAAGCCCCTCTTCCTGACTGCGCTAGCTTAGGTTGATCGGTTCATCGGATTGGAAAAGGAAAAGGGCGGACAAGTCCGCCCTTTGAATGGGGAGTTCAACTGTTCACGCAATGCGCACCCAGTTGGTGACAGACTGGAAAGTCTGTCCTACTAGCTTGCCACGTCCGAAACGCTGGAGATGTCGCTCGTGTCTGAGCTGGTATCGACGCTGATCGACTGCATGCCGCCGGCGCCGGCTGCCACCGCGTTAGCCTCTTCGCGCGCGCGATAATCGCGCTTCCGGCCCTTCTCCAGGGCGGCGCTCGGTTGAATCATCTTGCAGCTGCCTTCGAAGATAGCGCCCTGCTCGATCATCAGCGACGGCGTCTGTACGTTGCCGTTCACTTTGGCGGCGCGTCCCAGTTCCAGGCGCTGCGTAGCGATGATGTCACCGTTTACCGTTCCATGGATCGTGGCGATGGCCACTTCGATATTGGCATCGACCTGGCCGTGGCTGCCGACAATCAGAGTTCCGGTTTCGGAGTTCACGCGGCCAGAGAGCTGGCCATCAACGCGCAGCATCGCCTTGAAATTCGCTTCGCCGGTGAGCACAGTGCCGCTGCCCACAAAGCCACTGAGCGTGCCGTCTTTGATCTCGCGCGCCAACGATTCGCTTTCCGTCTGCGCCTTAGGGCTGACGGCCGGGTCAGTTGCGGGTCTGGGGTTCGTCTCGCCACCCTGATAAGTAGAGTATGTGCGCGACGCACCGTAAGGTGTATTTTCCTGAGGGCTCGTTGAGCTCTCTTCCTCGTTCTCTTTCGGGTTCTTTCCCATTCTAAGCATGAATAACCTCCATCGTAATAGTCGCGAGACTTTGAGTCACAAATGCCTTACGGCCTTTTAATGCCTTATGGCCTTTTGAAGCAACAAAACAACACGCGATCCCTTGGGCGAATTGGTTGAGGGCCTGCCTCGACAGCCGGCCTTTGGTGGTCGTCCCGTCTAAACGGGGAGACAAATATAAACAAACCCTGCAACGCTGTCCAGCATTGCAATGAAATTAGCATCTTAATTCGATTATCGGGGCCCGGCCGCCTTTCGAGCCGCCTTTGATTCTTTACCGTTAGACTTATGCCGTGCCCGCGGATACTTCGCGCGCGCCGATTCATCGAGCCCCGGGCGAGACGCAGTCTTGCTACTCCGCCCGTTCCCATTGCGGATTCCTAATGCTCCCCCGAAATAACACTTCCCTTCAAAGATCGCACCCGGCTCAACCGTAAGCGCAGGCGTGTACAGATCGCCGATCACCCGAGCCGCGCTGCCAAGTTCGATTCGTCGTCGCGCTTTGATGTCTCCCACCACGGTCCCATGGATCACGGCGACACCCACCTCTATGTCGGTATCGATCTCGCCGGCCTGTTCCAGAACCAGAGTTCCCTGGGCTGAGCGAACGTTTCCAGTGAAGTAGCCGTCAATGTGCAACGTTCCATTGAAACTCATTTCGCAGGGGCTCGCCAACTGGGAGTGCGTCTTTGATGGCGACGGCGTTTGAGCGAGCTGTTGAATCTCTTCCGCAGAAACTAACTCCGCCAGGGGCGAATAAGGGTCTGCCTTTACGCTGTCGAGCCAGCGTTCAAATGGCTCACTTATGTCACCAGGCGGCATCGCTTCTGAAGAAAGCGCCGGAGCCTGTGCGACTTCCTGATAGTCGGTTGTTTTTATTTCCAACTCGTACATCTTGTGATCTGAATATCTTGCTCGGCAGATTACTCCACTAGTTTTTCATTCCGCAACATCCGGCAGACTCCTTCAAAAATCGCGCCCGGCTGAATGGCGATCGACTGCGTCCAGATGTTGCCGTTAATCCTGGCTTCGGGTCCCAACTCAACTCGTTGGTGCGCCACGATGTCGCCGTTTACCACCCCGCCGATTACTGCGATGGCAACTTCGACATTGGCATCTACGCGGGCCATCGAATCAACTATCAGAGTTCCCTGGTGGGACTGAACATACCCGGCGATATGTCCGTTGACGCGCAATATATCTTTGAAGATCAACTCTCCATTCAACTCGGGACCGGAACTGAAGTAGCCGCTCCTGGTGCGCTGCCGGACATCGACAGCGCCGCCGTTAACACCAAACTGTCCGCAGAGTCCGCCCTCTACTGCCATCATCCCGGTGTAGGCAGCTTCCCCGATGATGACTGGGGCGCGGGGCTGGAACTTGGCGATAACTTTTGCTTTACGACTGGCCGGATAGGGCGACGGAATACTCCGCGGCGGTGTTGAAAGATTGCCGTTTTCTTCCGCAGTTTGGCCTGCCAAATCCCCGTTTAGAGATGGTTTTGCCTGGGGCATCGTCTGTTCTCCGCCGAAACGTGTAGCCGCTTCGCTATGGTTGAGCAGCTGATTTTTGGATTGGAAACTCCGACTGATTGCGGAATCAGACGAGTTGAAGAGCAAGTATCCGCCTTGAGGCGGCGCACCCTATCACAAGGGACAGCCAGTCACAAGGGTTTTTTGAGGCTTGGGACCGGAGGTCCCACCAGGGGGGAAACTCCAGGGTCTGGTTGAGGGGAAGAACTATAAGCGCGAGTAAGTCAGTCCAGTCTGACCCTGATACTTCCCGCCTCGGTCTTCGTAGGATACGTCGCAGTCTTCATCCGATTCGAGAAAGACGACCTGGCCAATGCCCTCGTTGACGTAGATGCGAAGCGGCAAGTCGGCGAGATTCGCAAGCTCGACAACGAGGCGGCCGGTCCATCCGGCTTCGAGCGGCGTGGTGTTAACCAGTAGGCCGGCGCGTGCGTAAGTGGACTTACCCATGGCTATACCCGTGACGTTGCGAGGCATGCGGAAGGTTTCCATGGTCACTCCGAGCGCATAGGAATGCGGCGGCAGCAAATAGTATTTCGATCCATCTTCGGCCATGCGCAGGGGCGGCTCGACCAGAGACGACTCATCGAAGTGTTTGGGATCGATCTCGCGTCCATGAATTGGCGAGAAGACGCGAAAGCCGTCGTCGGCCAGCCTCATGTCGTACCCATAGCTCGACGCGCCGGCGGAGATAATGCGCCGGCCATCGATTTCGCGCACCAGCTTTGCTTCGAACGGCTGGATCAATTGCGCTTCCTCTGCCATGCGCCGGATCCAGCGATCTGATTTGACTGTCATTCTTTATTTTTAGGTTCCAATCTCGAAATCCTGCCGCGCAAGACATTGAAAGCGCGACAGCATAAGCCAGAAGTCAGGAGGCCACAAGCCGAAAAGTTTAGCGTTCAAGGTTTCGCTTGTGTTTCGACGAGCCAGGCGCTGCAAGGCTCAACTTCACGGACGCTCCACGCTTATCTGCTTTATCCGCAGCGTCCCATCACCCAGCGTGAACCTGAGCGTTGCGCCACCGACACCAGCGCGCGCTCGCATCGAGCGCGCCGTGATGCTTCCCCGCTCCCGCGGCTCAAGGTCCGGATAATCGTTTTGGATCGTTCCCAGTCGTAGAACGTCGGCATCGATATCCGCGCTAAAGCCTGTGGGAAGCCCGATGGTCAATTCTCCCGTAGCAAGCCGCACTTCGGCGCCCTGGCCGCGCCAACTACGCGCAGGAATATCGAGTTTGATTGAGCCGCGCAGTAGGGTAATGGACACCAGACCGCCTGTAAGCGCTACCGTCGCATCGCCTTCAAGTGCACTAACCCGAATTGCGCCCTCGATTCCCGCAAGCTTGAGCGGCCCATTGCCAGTGTTTATTTCCAGGTCCGTGGAGATCGGGACCTTGATGCGGTAACTAATTTTCCAGGGCAGGCCTATGAGCTTTTTCGGAAACCCCTTCGCAAAGCGCTTCATGAAAGCTTTGTCATGCGTGCCCGAAGTCAGAATGCGCAAGTGATTGGCATCTTCGTCGAGCACAAAATTCTCGATGGCTGCCAGGCGCGTCAGGTCCTGTTCAGTGTTCGCGCGCCATTCTATGTCTGCGATGATGTCTACTTCGTTTCGTTGCCATCCCTCAATCTCAATCGACCCGGTTGGAGGGCCGACGATTGTCAACATGCCTCCGTAACCGAAGCGGCGCGTTTCGTGGCGGGTTGTCGTGCGCGTCAACAGCGGAGCAGCCGGCGGAGAGGTTGTTGCTCGCGCGGATTGGGCAACGATTTCAGATCTATTTCCGTATGGCGCGAGCATTAGCCCGCAAGCAATGATTGTCCCAGCTTGCCAGGCCTTGACGAGGATGCGACTGAGAACTCGTTCAGCACTTTTTCCAAACATATCGCGGAGGAGTATCGCATACATCCACCGCAAGATCATCGTGGTAATATTCCTGGACCAATCGATTCGCGGATTGTTTCTTCGTTTTTCTATGCAACTCAAATTAGCGCCTGGCCTGGCGATTCAGAGATCGGCGATCAACGGCAAAGGTTGTTTCGCAACGTTTCGCTTTTCTCGTGGGAAAAAGATCGCCGAATATACTGGCGAGCTAATCCCTGATGCCGAAGCTACGCGGCGAGGACAGAACCGCCGGGTGTTGCGGATCTGCGCCATCGATCATCGCTGGAGCCGGGACGGCAGCCGCGGAGGCAATGGCACGCATTACATCAACCACTCTTGCGAACCGAATGCCTACATGAAAATCCTCTACGGCCACATACTCTTCTTCGCCCTACGCGACATCCAGACAGGCGAAGAAATTACGATCGATTACGAAGAGACACTGCACTCAGATAAAAAGCGATGCTATTGCGGTGCGAAGAATTGCAGAGGGACCATTAATCGGCTTAATTAGCCGTTGCCGACATCTTCGTTTAGTTTATTCATTCGTTTGATTCCAATAACAGTCAGACTTGCGGCAACGCTGTAAACGAGAACCCCCAAAGGTACACCGTAAAAAAGCGGTTCGATCATGTTAGCGCAGCCCACGAAGTTTCCGGTGTGCTCAACCAGCAGAATTGTCGGCAAATAAGCGTAAAGAATAGCGGCCGCCGGGGATTCAATGTGCAGCGTCCAGGAAAGCACGATTGCCAAACAAATCAGGGTGGCCTGAATAGCAATCGCCAGGACCGAATAAACGAAGACTCTTTTCATTAGTTAGGAGAGCAGGGAGGAGACACAACTCACAATCTGGGAAGGGTAAAGCTGAACTTCGAGCCGCGTCCAACTTCGGACGCAACGGCCACAGCGCCGCCGTGCTGCTCTACAACTTCGCGCACGAAGGAGAGACCGAGCCCGGTTGAATCTTCATCTTTCTCGTGACCATCCCGCGCAATGCGATAGAACTTTTCCCAGATGCGGTCGATTGATTCGGGCGGAATGCCATAGCCGCGATCCTCAACTGAGACACGTACAGCATCGGCTTCGAGCGCGGTCGAAACTGTCACCGTAGTGCGCTCCGGGCTGTACTTGATGGCGTTCTCAACCAGATTTGTCACTACCTGCATAATCAAACTCTTGTCTGCGGCAACCGGCGGTATCCGAGCCGGCGGCTGTTCGACCAGGCGAATGCGCTTTTTCTTGGCGATAGACTGAAGATTAGCCACCGTCTCGCGCACTACATCGTCCAGCTTGAGCGGAATCTTCAAGACCTCCTGTTTGTCGCCGGCTTCAAGTTGGGCCACGGAGAGGAATGTATTGATCATTCGCGACAATCGCTGCGACTCGTTGGAAATAATTGTCAGAAACTCGCGCGAGTCCGCGGGAATGTTCTCGTCCGCGGCCAGCAATTCAGCGAAGCCATTGATGCTGGTAATCGGCGTGCGGAGCTCGTGGGACATCAGCGAAATCATATCGCTTTTCAGCTTCTCAAATTCTTTCATGCGCGTGACATCGCGAGCGGTGATCGCCAGACATAGTGGCTGGGCCCCATTTCCGTTAGGACCGTTTCCCTGCGGACCGTTACCCTTATGTCCGTTTTCGCTAACCAGGGCAATGCGCAGTTTTAAGGTTTGATTTCGATCGCTGAAGTCCAGTTCTCTTTCGTAAGCATCGCCCGACTGCAAAACGCGCCGCACGGCGATGGAAGGTTCATCGAAAACTCCGGATCGAAAATTCTCGAGCAGTCCGAATAGATCGAGAGCGCGGGCTTGTGCCTTGGTTATTCGCGCCGCATGGAGCATTGACTGGTTGAGATAGGCGAGCGTGCCGTCGAGATAAGCAACGGCGTATCCATCTGAAGCTTCGGTCAAAACGTGCGAGCCGAACCTTTGCTCAGTCAATAATCCGCTGACAACATCGAATGCCTCCAGGCGCCTGCCGGCAGCACGTGCCGAAATAAAGTTGAGTTTATCGCCCACAACTCTTTTCTTGCGCACTTCGTCCCGCTGCAGGTTACGAGCTAGTTGTGCCCCCACGGCAAATAGAAGCTTGCGATCACTTTGTTCGAAGTCCGCGCGCAGACGCAACAGCAAGGCTCCGACCATTCGACCTTCATGTTGTAAAGGCAGCGCAACTGTTTCGAATGAATCGATGGCGCCTGCTTTTACCAGCACGATTTCGCCGGTGGCCACCGCCTTATCACAAAGACCGACAACCTTTCGCCACATGGAGTTTCGTCCCGTCTTCAGCGAATCGCTGGGGCCGGACCGCAAACGCGCTGACGCAATCAGCATCCCGTCTTCGTTCGGTTGAAACACGATCGCCTCTTCCAATGGCAGCACCGTTTCCAGAAGTTTTAATCCGCTCATCAGCCGCCCGCCATCCGCGCCACTGCTCGCGGTTTCAGTTTGAGAAGAAACTTTCCGCACATGCCTTGCGAGAGTCGCATCAATGCTCCAGAGGCGACGCACCTGGACCAGTACTATTGCGCCGGCGGCTGCCAGCGCCATGGGAACGAAGACTATGTCAATTTGCAGAAATCGGGAGGCAGCCAAACTGAGCAGGCAGAGCAACACGAAGCCCGCGCCCAGATACGGAAACGATCTGCGCGCTCCTACTCTTTCCACAAAAAAACCCGCACAGGTACTGATCGTCACGATCAAAAGCGTTCCCACCCAAAATCGCGGCGCGACGATGTCCGAGTCGTTTACGCCTGGGAATGATAGAAAGAATCTTTGTGCTGAATTGAGCCACCCGGCTTGCCAGAGCACGCAGGTGATCAGACCCGACGACGCAGCCAGACCTAACGAGTAAAGCAATGATTTCAGAGCAAGTGACTTCTTCAAGTTTTTTCGGGGAATGAGAGGCGCGACTTTGAATTCAAGGATTGGATCTGGGCGCGTTTAGGATTGCGCGCTGCTTATCAGCCAGCGCCGATTGACACGGGATTATACACTGAAAAGCGGCGTTTAAGATAGGAAAATGTTGGCGTTGGATGCTATTCGACGCCTTGAAGTGCCTGAAGTAACTCTGCTTCTTCATCCTGAGCGACTGTGCGCAGGTCAAGCAGGACTTTTCCCTCGGCAATCCGGGCGATTACGGGCGGGTTTGAGTCTCGCAAAGCTTCTTCGAGTGTTTCAGCTGATAGACGCGAATGTGAAATCGCGATCAGTTTTGTTTTCGGATGAGTGGTTGGAGCCGAGCCGCCACCGATTGCCGACTCGCCTTCGATCAACTCGATGGACAAGCCGTCAGTTTTCCGGCCCAGTCGCGAGAGAAACGACTCCGCCCGCTGCTTAATTTCATCGTAGGAAAGGGCAATCATGCAAAGGGCCGGCAGTTCATCAAACGAAGCCCCGCGCCGGTGTACCGCCAGCGTTGCCTCCAGTGCGGCGAGCGCCAGCTTGTCGGCGCGTAAGGCTCGATAGAGCGGATGCTTTCGCAGAGACTCGATCACGCTCGCGCGGCCCACCACCAAACCGGCCTGCGGTCCGCCCAGTAGTTTGTCCCCGCTAAAGGAAACGACATCAGCACCGGCGGCAATCGACTCGCTGATCAAAGGTTCGCCCGTTAGGCCATAAGCAGTGAAATCCACCAGCGCCCCTGACCCAGCGTCTTCATAAAGATAGAGACCGGCGTTGTGCGCAAGTTCAGTCAGTTCGGCGAGTGTCGGCGTGTTCGTGAATCCGACAATCCGATAGTTCGAGGTATGCACGCGCATGATGAGGCGTGTCTGGTCACCGATCGCTTTGCCATAGTCCGACAACCTCGTGCGGTTCGTGGTACCCACTTCGATCATCCGCGTGCCTGAAGCTGCCATAACATCGGGCACGCGAAAGTCACCGCCAATCTCGACTAACTCGCCCCGGGAGACAATCGTTTCGCTCTCTTGCGCCAATACGCTCAAGACCAGCAGTGCCGCGGCGGCGCAGTTGTTCACTACCAGTGCGGCTTCGGCGCCGGCCAGTTCCGCAAGCATTTGTTCGACTCGCGCCCCACGCTTCCCGCGCGTGCCGTTTTCGAGGTCGTATTCCAGGGTGCAGTAGCGAGCCGCTTGATCCGCAATCGCTCGTCGCGCTTGTTCTGAAAGCGAAGCCCGACCAAGATTGGTATGCAAGATCACTCCGGTGGCATTAATAACGCGACGTATGCCCGGGGCCGCTTCGCGTTGGCAGGCCAACTCTAATCGGCGCGCGGCTTCGGCAAGCAAGGCTTCACGCGAGTAGGCGCCGTCCAGGTTCTCTTGTGTTCCCGGGTTTCCGACCAAGAGTTTTGATTTTGTGGCCGCATTTGATTTCGTGGCAGCCGTGTTTGATTTTGTAGCTGCCGCCCGCACTTCCGCTCGCAGCTCTTCGGTGACATCGCGTGCAACAGCCGCCAGTCGCCGAGCGCCAACGATTAATTTCAGGCCCTGGGCGGCTTCAGTGCGCAAAAGGGCATCAACGGAAGGCAGCGAACGCAGCGCCGATATTTTCGAAACAGCAGGCCTGGCCATAGGAGTTAACGCCTCAGCGTTAGAGAATATTATGTCTGCCGCATTGAATCAATTCGCGCTTTTGAAACAGCGCTGTCCAGATCGCATCGCAAACTGACAGTTTCAGCTACGATCCAACAACATCGTTGACACTTCGCTTTCAAAGCGCCTAGACTCGGAAAGATAGTCGGGCCGCCACTGCGCCCAGTTGTCAGGAGAACACACCTTGCCAATTCGAGATAACAAATTTGCTCGCCGCGCCCGCGAAAGACAGGAAAGAAACAAGAAAAAGCAGGGTGTGACAGAGATTACAGTTACGATTGAGGAACAACTCAAGCGGCTGGAAGAAGACATCCGCCGTTTGAAGATTGAGTTCGATGTTTATTTCAACGGCGGTACAAAGCGGGCGCCATACGATACCAGGATGCGCGTCGAGGCGCACATCAAACGCCTGGGCGATGATCGCTCATTGACCTTCGCGCAACGTTATCATTACAACTCGCTGGGGGCGCGCTATGCGGCCTTTCGCGACATGTGGCGGCGAACTATGCAAGGCCGGGAAGAAGGCCGCGACGCGGGGGCAGCCGCCAGAGCGTCAGCGCGTGCCGATGCAGTCAGCTCTCTTGAGCGCACGAGCTTCGTTTGCGCGGATGGCCACAAGGACATTAAGACGGTGAAGGACTTGTACGAGGCGTTGGTCGAGGCCAAGCGCAAGTGCGGCGAAGCCACCGAGGATCTTTCCTTTCCCCGTTTCCATCGGTTGATTGCCGCTAAGACAGACAACTTGAAAGAGCACCTCGGTTGTGACCGGGTTTTGTTTTCAGTTGATGTCGACGGCGGTCACGTCACCTTCAAGGCGAAGGCTGACAGAGAATAAAGCCAGGCACTTCGAAGATAGATTTCGTGAAGAGTTGAGATGGGTTTTTTCTAAAGGCAGCACTTACCTATCGAGTTAAAGCAAAACAGGCGGCCTCTTGAATCAAGAGGTCGCCTGTCTTGTATTGTAATCAGCGCCTTCCGGGCTCACGACCGGAAGCGGTCAGTGGCTTTGCTTCAAGAGCAAGCCGGGGAGACCTACGCCTTGGTCACTTTTTCAGCCTGTGGTCCTTTCGGCCCTTGCGTCACTTCGAACTCGACTTCCTGACCCTCCTCGAGGGTTTTGAAGCCGTCGCCCTGGATGGCGCTATAGTGAACAAAGATGTCGGAAGAGCCAGGCTGCTCAATGAAGCCATAGCCCTTTGAGTTGTTAAACCACTTGACCTTACCGGTTATTCTAGACATACCAACGAATCCTCCTGAAGGTAAAACGCGGACGAAAGGTGGCACCGACTTCACTCAGTGACTTTGATGCACAGACTGAAGGCTGTGCCACCTCACGCCGACTTGGTTAATGCTTGTGAGCCGAACGCGCTTCTTGGATGGGCGCTGCACGGAAACACAATCAGCAAAAAAGCGCATGGTCATAACGCACAATGCGCGATATCACCATACGCAGATCATCGGGGAAAAACTGTAAAACTCATTACGGTAACGCGTGCAAGTCGGAATGCGGGAGCGAGCTATTTGGAAGTCCCGGCATTGAAGCGACGGCGCATACTAAGCGAAAGACTTTCAGCCTGTCAAGCATAAAAAACGGGGATTTCTTTGGGTTTTTCCAGTATTTTGCTAAACCCCGTCTTTCTGGCTACAACATAGACGCCGAACCAATTTGGCTGGCTCCAGGTGATCAATCCCAAACTGATCCGGAATCAGGCAGCACGACGAAGACTGGCCGGCGCATTCTTGATATCCAATTCCTTCAAAATGTAGTCGGCCCCGCCAAATTTGTCCGTCAGGAAGAGTACATACCGGATGTCAACTGAGATAGTTCGGCCCTTCTCCTCATTGTAGAAGAAGTCGTTGCCGAGCCCTTCGTAGTTGCCGTCAAAGACGATCCCAACTTGTTCGCCGCGTCCGTTCATGATCGGTGATCCGGAATTGCCGCCGATGATGTCTGTAGTAGAAAGGAAATCAACCGGAACATTTGCGCCATCAGCCGTAGCGTATGGGCCAAAGTCATGCGCCCGGTAAAGCTGTTTGAGTTTCTCAGGAACATCGAAAGGTTCGCGGCCCGTGTCTTTTTCGACTACCCCGCCCAGCGTTGTAGAGGACAGATAAATAGCCGCGTCGTGGGGCACATATCCTTTAACTTCGCCATAGGTGAAACGCAACGTTCTATTGGCATCGGGGTAGGGTTTTGTGCCGCGCATTTCAATCATGCCCCGGAGCATGAGCGGCCGCCAGCGGGCCACAGTTGGGTTAAAAGCCTGTGTGCGAATTCGCTGCTGGCTGAGTAAGGGAAGCAGGTCGGCCGCGAAATCAACGAAGGGCTCGTGCAACTCGCGAAGCTGCGCGCTAGAGAGATCAAATAGCCGGCCCACCGATTCTGCGGTTGCAGACTTGCTATCGACGATTGCCCGGGCGAAATCTTCTTCAGCCCTACGGCGTGCCTCTCCTTGCAGGCCGGCAAATCGCTTCTCGATGGGTTCGATCTTTTGTCCAGCAGGGAGCTCTGCGGCTTTCTGTAAAAGGTAAGTCAGAACTTCGCGCTCGATCGACGGATTACGTTCAGCCAGGGCCCCTATTGCGCGGTCGCGCGCTCGAGCAATTGCCGCGGCAATAGCCGGGTCGGAATCTGCTCCCGGCTTCTCTTTGGCGACGGCGATATCCTGAGCACTGAAGGCTATGTTCAATAGATCACTCGCCTCCAATAGCTGCGGCACCAACAAGTCGCGCGCCGCGGTGGTATTGAGTTCCTGATAAGCCCTGGCGAGACTTGGCAGAATCTCACCGTATTTCGCCTTGCGTGCCGGATCCGCTTCCAGCCAGCGTGTGAACTCGGCTTCCTGCCTCCGCTTCTGGCCGACGATATCTGCGCGACGCATCGCCAGCACTGAACCTTCGAAGTCCTTCAACGTGTTGGCAATGTCGAAAATGGTGCTCTGAAGCTTCATGCGCATGACGGGATCGTTCTTACCGGCATTCTCTAATGCTTCGATCTCTTTTCTAAAAATGTCGATTGAAAATGGCAACGCAACGTCCTGGTTGTAGGCGACCGAATAGCTTTCGCGGTAACGGCGGGTTGAACCAGGATATCCCATCACCATCATGAAATCGCCCTCTTTGACGCCGGCCATAGAGATAGAGAGGAACTTCTTAGGCTTGAACGGCACATTGTTCTGGGAGTAGACGGCAGGTTTGCCGTCCTGGCCCACATAGGCGCGCATAAACGTAAAGTCACCGCAATGCCGTGGCCATTCGAAATTGTCCGGATCGCCGCCAAAAAAGCCTATCGATTTGGGTGGAGCGTAAACGATACGCACATCACGCAACACCAGATACGTGAACATGTAATAAGACAGACCTTCGTTCAGGGGCAGGACTTGTGCGGTAATACCGTCCGGAGGGCGGGCTGCGGCAGTTTGCATCGCCCTAACCTTGTTTTGAATAGCCGCAGTTCGTTCCGCAGCTGGTGTTGTAGTGTCACTGATGCCGCTAAGCACTTCGCCGGTGACGTCTTTTATGTCCTGCGTTATGGAAACGGTGTAGCTCTTCGCCGGCAGCTCCTCGGCGCGGTTCCGCGCCAGGTAGCCATTGGTCGCATAGTCTTTGGCCTGATCAGAAGCATTGACCAGTGCTTCGAAGGCAACGTGATGATTCGTCAGCAGCAATCCCTCCGGCGATAGAAATTCGCCCGTGCCACCATCTACGATCACCACTGCGTCCTTCATGCTTATGCCGTTTGGATTGTAAATATCGGTCAGGGGAATCTTCAGGCCGCGCTGGGTTAACTTCTTCAGAGGAAGTTGGCTAAGCATATCCGGCAAAAACATGCCTTCGTCACCGAAGGCGGACAGTTGAGCGAAACTTACGAAAATGAGGGCGACGAGAACTAGAGCCGCAGAGCGCACAAATCTGTCTGGCATGAACGATTTCCTTTACTGGTTTGAAAATGGTGAAGGCAGAGGGATATTACTCGATGCCGGGTAAACAGAAAATGAGAATCAAACGCGCGACGTGGATCCGTCGCCACTTAGTTCGAGTGCGCTAGTTTAGTTCACTGATCAGGTATGGCAATGGATCGACCGGGTTGTCATTAATGCGAACTTCGTAATGCAAATGGGGCCCAGTTGAACGCCCGGTTGATCCCACCCGCCCCAGAGCCTCGCCGCGTGAAATAAATTGCCCAACTTTCACGCCGATCTGCGAAAGATGTCCATAGCGCGTCGTTAATCCACTACCGTGATCGATGTAGACAACCTGACCATAGCCATGCTGCCAGCCGGCAACGATTACTTTTCCGCCGGCAGCTGCTACTACGGGAGTGCCCCAGGCAGCCACAATGTCCTGACCCGTATGAAACTCAAATGAGTTGCCACCGAAAGGATTGCGTCTACCACCAAAGCCGCTCTCCAGCCGGCCATCGATAGGCCATAGAGAAGGAGTCATGCCGTGCTGGCGCAGGGCCGCTTCATATTTACGCATCTCCTGCTCAAGGCGTGCGGTCTTGTGTTCGAGCGCCGCCAGACCGGCGCTGCTAAGTGGAATCGCTGGTCCACCCTGTCCGTGCAGGCCTCCCTTTTGGCTAAGCGTAAGACCGGACATCTCTGCCAGGCGACGAGAAGTATCTTCGACCGCGTCGACGCGATTGTCGAGATTCCGCAACTCCTGTCGCTGTTTTTCATTCTCTGCGCGCAGACGCTGGTTCTCTTGTTCGATGCGAAGATGCTGAGCCTGTTGCGTCAGACCGTAGAAGCCATAGAGAAGACTACAAAGCACCGCTAGTAGAAGCACTGCAAAAACCTTAAGCCAGCGTTTGTGAAGACAGACGCGGCGGATGTGTGAACGAGAATGGGAAGTGCGGGCAACGATAAATGCGTAGAAGCGGTCATCTCTGGTCATCGTGTCAATTCCTCTGTGTCGCAGCCGCCGCATAGAACCGGTGGGCAAGGGTTTGCGTGGTCGACCAAGAAAGGCATAGTTGCCGGACGAGGGCCCCTATGCGGAGTGAAACTCTACGAGGTCTTAGTTATTGATCCTGCTTGGACTTTTGCAGCGGATGACCCGAATGATTTAGGTACCGCCAGCTTGTGGCCGCATAGCCTGAACGCTGGAAGAAGGCGCACCCTATCACACCAAAGTGGACTATTGCAACCAGCAGCGCTTCAAGAAAAACAGGCGCCAAATGACGCCTGGAGGTGCGATCAGGTTGTCAGGAATTTAGGAAGGACGGCGGAATCCCGGCTTAGAAATCTTCGCTTTCGGCGCGTGCGCGCGATCGAGCGCGTAACATTGCGACAACGATGAGCACCATCAGTACTATGAAGGCGATGACGATGGCAAATTTTACCAGCACCAGCAGAAAACCGACCAGCCCGATGAGATAGCGGAGCAGGGCGACCACGACCAGCACCAGAGCCAAAAGACTACCAAACATCTTCAAGAGAAGTGCCATAGCTAGAATCCTTCTGATCCTCCCGCGAAGTTCTCTATCACGGTCGATGCTGGAATGGGGCGGGCCCGATTCCACGCTGCGATATTTGCGTCACGACGTCTCCGGTACCGTACGCGGACTGATCGAGCGGCGCGGTGCCCACAACGGACGGAGGCGGACGGAGGGAATCAAATGACCGAGTCATTTGATCGCGACCACGGCGCCGGCGCAGGTAGTCGAACAACATATACCCTCCCAGCGCAACCAGAGCAACGGGAAGCAACTGCCGCACCGGCAGGTGTATTCCGAGCAACGTATGCAAAAGGAAGACGATACCCAGCACCATCAACGTAAGGCCCCAGGCAAATGGATTTCCGTAGAGGCGACGGGCAATAACATCCTCTTCCTCGCCTGGCGCCAGCCCCGAGCGCATTAGTTGCGCTGTACGGCAGGCATCTACCGCTGCAAAGAGCCAGGTGCCGATAACTCCCAGAATGAAAAACTGCACGCCGTCGGTGACGACTGCCATCTGAAAGAAGCTCGCAAAGATGGCGAAATGAACGATGGCCTTCGACGTCTGGCCGTTATAAGCCGCGCCAAGACCGGGAACGAACGACAGCAGGGTAGCTATGAACGGCGACGTTCTGCGGCGAACAATGGGACGCGGTTGGGCGCTCGATTGTTGACGTAGCAACTCGACGCCGCTAACGATGCAATCCTGACAGAAAGGGAAGCCACGAATGCGGTGATCGCAGGCGGGACAAAGAGGCCTCGCACAGTTACTGCATTGCAGGACGGCAGGATTCTTAGTGTGATAGGCGCAATACATCAATCAATTTTCAGGACAGGCCTTTCTGCCTGTTACAGTTGTCGCGGTTACTTCTTTTGCTGCGAATTCCCATTCGTAGAATTTCGTTTATCAGCGCCGGTATTATTGTTTTTCTGACTGCCTTTGCTGACTAGCTCAGTCACGCTTCCGGCAATCTGCTTGAGATCGTCGGAAAGCTCCGCTCCCTTCACCGCGGTGGTGGCCCCGCCAACATAAGTCTGTTGCGCCAGTCTTAAGCTGGCGCTGTACATTCCACTAATGGATCCATCAGCAGAAACTGTACTGGTAAGCACGAAGACCGCAACCAGTAACATCGTCGCTACGGTAGCCAGCTGCGGTGATACGATTGGATCCAACCACAGACGCAGGCCAGCCGCGAGGCGCGTGGTCAACGGTTCCCGCAGTGTTTCAAGCTCTCCAGTTCCCAGTGTGGCTTGAAGAATGCGCGCCTCCAGTCCGGCGGGCACCGGTTTTTCCTCGCCGATATACGTGTAGCAAGCTCCGATCGCGCGCACCACTTCGCCAGGCAAATCAGTGCAACGTTCGCAAAGGGCTGCGTGTCGCTCCCAACGATGATAAAGAGCCGCCGGCAAGAAGCCGTCCAAATAATCGGTGAGATACTCTTCAAATTCATTGCAGGCCATAACCGTCGCCGGCATGGTCCTCAAGAGAATCCGCGCCTCCATTTCTGCGCTGGGCTCAGGAACCGCAGTGACCGCGCAAGCTTGTAATGTGTTCTTGACCTCGCTCAGCAGGTCGTGACAGACCGGGCAACGCATGGCGTGTTCAACGAACGCCTGATGCGTTTCGACATTCAAGGTCCCATCGAAATAATCACTTAAGCTATTTTCAAAATCGGCGCAAAACATTAGTCACTCGTTTCTTCCCTGTTGAATTCCATTGGTTCTCCACGATGCCGAGGAGAGCTGCAATCTATGCGTTCATCTGCACCACACGCATGCGTCGAAGTATTTTTGCCAGTTCGATCCGGCCGCGATTGATACGAGACTTCACTGTGCCCTCCGGTATCTTCAACAGATCCACAATCTCCTGATAGCTCAGCTCCTCGATGTCACGCAGAATCACGCAGGTACGCAGATCCGGCGAGAGTTTGTCGATACCAGCTTGTACCTGTTTCCCCAACTCACGCCTTTCCATCTCGGTGTGGACTGAACCACTCTTCGACTTCAAATGATAAGTATGATCTTCGAGATCATCTGCATGAGCATTCTGGGGGGCCCGTTGTCGGCGCCGGTAGTCATCGATAATCAAATTCCGCGCCAGTCGCATCAGCCAGTTCTGCAAGTCCCCTTGTTTAGAATCATATTGGTCGAGAGAGCGATAGACGCGAATGAAGACTTCCTGAGTAAGATCCTCGGCTGCATCGGCGCGCGAGGTAAACCGATAAGCGAGATTGTAAATCCGTCGTGAATAGCTCTGAACAATTTCCTCCCACGCCGCCCCGTCACCTTTGCGGCATCTTCTGACCAATTCTGCTCCAGCGCTGACCGCCAAGCTTTTCGCAGCCCCCACGGTTAGTCTCCCTAGTCGTCCGATTCACTCGCCCCCCAAGGAAAATTACTGGTCCCGAGGCGACTTACGACGCGCCCAGACGCAAAGTTCCGCGATTCACTACCATGGCTGGCAGGAAGGAGACTGCAGACTGAGAATGGAACTTGTCACCCTTCATCGTGACTCGCTTGCGCCTTCGCAGGTTACTATTGTAGCCTTGCTGAGCCACCCAATATCTTGTGGTTACCGTTCGGCGGGTGTCAAGTTATGCCCTTGAGGTTGCGCCAGCAAACTGGTAGGACTATTGAGACTTAACTTTGCGTAAGTACCTGGAATTCGCAGCGCTACTCCTACTGGCCGGACTCATGTTCTGGTGGTTCGGGCGCGGACTGGACTGGGCACAGGTGAAAATCGCGGTTCGTCAATCCGACGGACGATTGGTTGCTGCTGCGGCGCTAATCGTTTGTGGAGCATATCTGGTCCGTGCCTTAAGGTGGCGGGCGCTGCTGGCGCCGCTGACTCCTGCCAGTATCCGAGAGCTGTTTGTAGCTACAACTGTCGGTTTCACGGCTGTGTTTTTGATCGGCCGTGTGGGCGAAGTCGTTCGACCGGTTGTTCTGCCAATGCGCGATCGGAGAGTTCGTCCTGGCGCTGCGTTCGTAACCATCGTAGTCGAACGAATCTACGACTCGATGACGGTGCTTTTGCTCTTCGCACTGAACCTTTTATGGTTTCGGCTTCCTGCGAATAGTGTAGCTGGACTCTCCCGTGTGCGGGCAACGGGTATTGCCCTGGTGCTGAGTGCCATCCTGGGCCTGGGTGTTCTGGTTTGGTTCAAGCGCAGATCCGAAAATATTTTAGCCTGGCTGGATGTCAGACTTTCGCGCTGGCGAATGGTTCCGGCTCGCGTGAAGCGCGGGTTTATGTCGCTGTTGGAACAACTCGCTGTTGCCCTTAGCGTGCTCGCAAATCGTCGCGATCTGGCAATCACAGCCGGATGGAGCCTGCTGCTCTGGCTATCCGTTGCCACCGCGAATCTGCTTGTGTTCCGGGCTTTCGGTATGCCCTTTGGTCTTAGTCAGACGTTGTTTGTTTTAGGCTGGTCAATGGTTGGGTCGGTGGTTCCAACTCCCGGAGGCGCGGCTGGCGCCTTTCATGCCGCCACTGCTGCGGGTCTGCTTTTTTTGGGAATTGAACGAGCGCAGGCGGTCGGCGTCACTATCGTTCTGCATTTGGTGGACTTTGCGCCGGCTGTGATCTTCGGCGTTTATTACTTCCTGCGTGGCGACATTAACGTCGCCCGCCTGCGACATCTTGCTTCGCCCGAATCGGTCGAGCACGCGGTCGAAGACGAGAAAATCCGGCAAATGCCGTCGATTCGGGCTGAGGAGTTGGAAACCGCTGTGGCCGGCAAATGAAGGCGCCGTGGATTTGTTCACTTTGGTGTGATGAGGCTGATATGAAATGTCCCTTTTGTGGTTTCATTGAAGATAAGGTGGTGGACTCGCGAGAATCTCGTGAGGGAGATGCTATTCGGCGTCGGCGCGAGTGCTTGAAGTGCGAACGGCGTTTCACCTCGTACGAGCGCATCGACGAAATCCCGCACATGGTTATCAAGAAGGACGGGCGGAGGGAAAGCTTTGACCGTACCAAAGTAATGGCGGGACTGTTGCGCGCCTGTGAAAAGCGTCCTGTGCCCTCGGCAAAGCTCGATGCGATAGTTAATACGGTCGAGAAATATGTGCAGGAGTCGCCCGAACGCGAGCGCCCAACCAGCAAAATCGGCGAAATGATCATGCGCCGTTTGAAGGAACTGGATAAAGTGGCGTACGTACGGTTCGCTTCAGTCTATCTGGAGTTCGAAGACGTATCGGAATTCATGCACGAGCTTAAGCACCTGGTCCGCGCTCGCGCCAGCGGCGCAGCCAAAAGAGCGTGAAAACCGGCAAGGGCGTTAGTCCGTAATACAGACGTGATCGCAGTGGCTGCCCCCTTCCAGGGGTTTGACTTATGAAAGCAGTGGTCGCAACAGGACTCGAGCGGCTTGAAATCAAGCGCTTGCGTGACCGGATCGGCCGGCTGTTTGCCACGCTGCAAGAGGCAGTTGAAGCCGATGCGCCGCTGGCCACGGGAGCATGGTCGCCTCCTGTCGATCTTTGCGAAACTGAACGTTTTATTACAGTGAAAGTTGAACTACCTGGAGTCGCAGCAGACCAGATTAGAATTGGATTGACCAGTACGAAGCTGCGAATCTGGGGGGAGAAAAAAAAACGTATACCACGACCGAGAACAGTTTCGCATCTATGCTCGGAGCGCAGTTATGGCAACTTCAGTCGCATAGTGCCTCTGCGCTGGACGATTAGTATTCGGGAAGCAAGAGCTGAGCTGGCAAATGGGGTCCTGGTTATACGTTTGCCAAAAACAAAGGACCGGCGGGGAACGGAGTTTAGAGTCCCCATCAAAGAGACAAACTAAGGAACGGAATCATTGAGCGACTCGGAAATAGATGACATGGCTGTTGTCAATGACATAGAAGCCGCGGAAAGACTCGAGAGCGCCGAAGCCATCGAGCAGCAATTGCAGATCCCAAGCGATCTGCCCGTCCTGCCATTGCGCGATATCGTGATTTATCCCTTCATGATCGTGCCGCTTTTTGTTTCGCGCGAAAGGTCGATTCGGGCGGTGGACGAGGCGCTGGGCGAGAATCGCATGATTCTCCTGGTGTCGCAGAAGGATCTCGACAAAGAAGAGCCAGCCGCTGACGATCTCTACAAAATCGGGACCGTGGCAGTGATCATGCGCATGTTGAAGCTGCCTGATGGACGCATACGTGTCCTGGTCCAGGGTCTGGCGCGCGCGGAAATCGAATCAGTGGCTGCGGAGGGAGAATACCTGCGGGCGCACTTGCACGTGGTACAGGAAACGCTGGCCCCCGAGCGTTCGCTGGAAGTGGAAGCATTGATTCGTAACGTGCGCGGTTCAATGGACAAGGCGGCAAACCTGGGGAAAAACATTTCGCCCGAAGTGATGGCGATCATTGCCAACCTGGACGATGCCGGCAGGCTCGCCGATTTGTCCGCGTCCAACCTGGAGCTCAAAGTTGAGGATGCCCAATCGGTTCTGGACATCGCCGACACCACCGCGCGCCTGCGCCGGGTCAACGACTTGCTCAACAAAGAGATCGAGGTGCTGACAGTTCAGCAGGAAATTAATACTCAGGCACGCGCCGACATTGACCGTTCGCAGCGCGAGTTCTATCTGCGTCAGCAGATGAAGGCTATTCAGACCGAACTTGGCGAAGTCAACGAGCTCGCGGAAGAGATTGCGCAGTTCCGGGAAAAGATCGAAGCCGCCAAGATGCCGAAGCCTGCCGAGGAGGAAGCGCTGCGACAATTGAAGAAGCTCGAGCGCATGCACCCGGACGCCGCAGAAACGGCAACCCTGCGCAACTGGATGGAGATCATGACCGAGCTACCGTGGTCTAAGGCCTCGAAGGACAATCTGGATTTGCACAAGGCCGAGCGAATCCTGAATGAAGACCATTACGGTCTCGAGAAAGTCAAAGATCGCATTATCGAAGCCCTGGCGGTGCGAAAGCTTAAAGAGAAACCCAAGGGCCCAATTCTTTGTTTGGTGGGACCTCCGGGGGTCGGCAAAACCTCGCTCGGGCGCTCGGTCGCGCGTGCCTTGGGCCGAAAATTCATGCGTCTATCGCTCGGCGGCGTGCACGACGAGGCAGAGATTCGCGGCCATCGCAGAACCTACGTCGGGGCGATGCCCGGGCGGGTTATTCAGGCCATTCAACAGGCCGGAACGAACAATCCGCTAATCATGTTCGACGAAATCGACAAGGTTGGCGCTGACTTTCGCGGCGATCCTTCGTCGGCTTTGCTGGAAGTGCTTGACCCGGAACAAAACAACAGCTTCCGCGATAACTATCTGGGCGTCACTTTTGATCTTTCGAATGTGATTTTTATGACCACGGCGAACGTGCTGGACACAGTACAGCCCGCTTTGCGGGATAGGATGGAAGTGATCCGGCTGGCCGGTTATACAGAGGAAGAGAAGCGCGAGATCGCGCGTCGGCACCTGCTGCCGAAACAGACCGAAGAAAACGGTATTACCGCGCGCGAACTGAATATTTCCGCCACCGCACTGAATGCGATTATTCAGCAATACACTCACGAGGCTGGGCTGCGTCAGCTTGAGCGCGAGATCGGCTCTATCTGTCGCAAGGTTGCGCGGCGCATCGCCGAGGGTAATAAGCACACGGTTCGCATCTCGCTTAAGAACGTGCATGAGTTTCTGGGCGCTCCCAAAGTCATCCCTGAAGAAGTTCTGAAGAAAGATCAAATAGGCGTAGCAACAGGCCTGGCCTGGACCGCTGTGGGCGGCGACATTCTCTTTATCGAAGCGTTGCGCATGAAAGGAAAAGGAAACCTGGTCTTGACCGGGCAGCTTGGAGAAGTGATGCGTGAATCGGCTCAAGCCGCTTATTCTTATGCCAAGTCACGCGCGAAAGAATTGGAGATCGACGAAGAAGACTTCAACAATTACGACCTCCATATACACATCCCGGAAGGAGCCATTCCTAAAGATGGTCCTTCGGCAGGGATCACGCTCGGAGTCGCCATGGTTTCGGTACTCTCGCAAAGGCTCGTGCGCAAGGACGTTGCCATGACGGGTGAAATTACTCTGCGGGGAAATGTCTTGCCCGTAGGCGGAGTTAAGGAAAAAGTGCTGGCGGCGCGCCGCGCCCGAGTAACTACGATCATGCTACCGCAACAAAACCGCCGGGATCTGGATGAAGTGCCGAAAGAACTTTTCAAGGACATCCGTTTCGTTTTCGTGGACCACATGCGCCAGGTATTTCGCGAGGCCTTGAAGGAGAAGACCGCACCTCCCATTTCTCCCAGAGTGCGACCCACGCGTCTGCCCCAGGCGGCAACCGGCAGAAGTGTTTAGCCTGGCAGCACAACCCGTCCGGGAGAGTGGGCATCTTAGTGAGGTCTGGGACGGATTTAAGACCGAAAAATCGGCAATTTCCCCTTATTTTTTGAGGTAGAGGTAGTTTGACACCTTATAAAACCGTGTGATAACCTCCGGCAGTGAGTTTGGTTCAAGCTAGTGTTAGAGCCTACCACCGGAGGCGGCTCAAAACGGGAACTTTCTATCAACCTCGCGTGTACTAACTAGTGGATGCCGCCCGGCTCGAGTCTTTGGAAGAGACCGCAGTTCGTGGATTCGCCCGAGCCTTCAGTGAAGGAGAACAACGATTGATGACAAGTAGCTTCCCCCGTTGGATCATTCGCGTCGCCCTTTTTGGAACGTTTTTTACTCCAGCAATTATACAAGCTCAGATTCCGGCGGGTTCGTCTGCCCGCACTACCCCAACGGAGGTTGAGAAGTCGGACGGCCGGGTCGATCAGATCATTTCTCGCGCCGAGGTTTACTTCAGGGAGGCTGAGCTGCACCTTAAGGCTAATGAGCGGGAGCAGGCTCGTCAAAAATTCGACAAGGCGGTAGATACCATTCTGGAATCTGGAATGGACGTGCGCGCCAATCAGCGTTTGCAAACGTTTTATTTGGAACTAGTCGAGCGGGTGTACCGCGAAGAAGTTCCGAACATGCCGCTAACCTCGCAGCCTAACGTCGCCGTGGTTGCGCAAAACAGCCCGAGTCCTCAGTCCCAGTCAAATGAGCCGTCGCGCAAGACCGAACAGCCGGCTCCGCCGCAAATCGGTTTTCGCGAACAAAGGTTTGAGCCTTCGCCGCTGGATCAGCTCAGCAAGTTGATACTGACGCCGGAAGAGCAGGCGGTATCTCCCGCGGACGTCGAAGCGCTGGAACTCGCGAAGAATTCAGTCAACTTCGCTTTTGCAACGAACCCGATGATTCAGCAGTTCATCAATTACTATCAGGGCCGCGGCCGCTCCACCATGGAAGCTGGTCTGCGCCGCTCGGGGCGATACCTCAAATTGGCGCGGGAAACTTTCAGAAAAGAAGGCGTGCCTGAGGATCTTATCTGGTTAGGCCAGGTTGAAAGCGCCTGGGCTCCCAAAGCATTTTCCTCGGCGGCGGCTTCAGGACTTTGGCAGTTTGTTCCCAGCACCGGCCGCGCTTATGGACTTCGCCAGACTGCTTACATTGACGAACGCAATAGTTTCGAGAAGGCAACACATGCTTCCGCAAAGTATTTAAAGTCGCTGGCCGACCGTTACAACGGAGACTGGGCCCTGGCAATGGCCGCCTATAACACGGGTCCGCTGAATGTCGATCGCGGTATCGCCCGTGCCGGGACAGCGAACTTCTGGAAAATATATCCCTTCATCGCCCAGCAGACTCGCGACTACGTGCCGAATATTCTGGCGACCATTTTGATAGCCAAGAATCCTGACAAGTACGGGTTTGGGACTATCCGCCGCGAAGCCCCGTTGTCGTATGACGTAGTACAAGTGCCGACGGCCACAAGTTTACGGTTGATTGCCGACGCAACAGATACCAGCGTCGATTATTTACAGAGTTTGAATCCGGAGTTGCGACGCGACGTCACCCCACGAGGCGAGGTTTATAACGTTCGCGTCCCAGGGGGAAGGTCGAAACAGCTACTGGCAGTTCTGAAGCGAGTTCCAGGTGACCGTCGCGAATCAGCTCGTGTGATTTCGGTCGCGCCGGGCGAGGACCTCCAGGCAGTTGCCAATCGTACCGGCATCAGCGTCGCCCAGTTGCAGGCGATGAATAGCGGCGTTGATCTAAAATCGACGACCAAGTTAGTGGTACCCAATAGCAATGTCCGCCTTACAAACTGGAAACGCGCCAAAGCTAATACTGGCACCAGCGACACAGCGCCAGCGGGCCCCACCAGGATTCGCGCCCGAAAGGGCGATACCATCGCCAAGATTGCAGCGGCACACAAGGTTTCGGCAGACGAACTCGCGCGCCTGAACGGCGTGTCAGCGGACGCGGAGCTTAGGGCCGGTCAGGAGATCAGGCTGCCTGCTGCGGCGCCAACGTCCCCGCGGCAACGAGGACAGTAAGAGCCTGGCGCCGCGCGATTTCGGCCAAGCGCCAAAGACTCAACAGCGAGCGCGCTTCCGAGGTTAATCCGGAAGCGCGCTTAATTTTTTTCTACGAACGGATTTACCTTCCAGTTGCTAACGCTTGCGTTCTTTCATCTCCTTCTGAAACGATGAGGGCGTGCTCTTCCGCACGCAATCAGCTGCTGTCTATGGAATCGATGCTGACCTGGTCGATGTCGAAGTCGACTTGACTCGGGTCCGCAGCGAAGCCGATTCATCTCCTCCCGTGATCATAGTCGGCTTGCCGGATGCCGCAGTGCGCGAATCGCGCGAACGCATCCGCGCCGCGATCACAAACTGTGCCTTCTTTTTCCCGATTGAGAAAACCACAATCAATCTGGCGCCCGCAGACGTGCGCAAGGAAGGCGCCAGCTTCGATCTACCAATCGCGCTCGGCATTCTGGGCGCCAACGGCGACCTGGGCGATGCCGAGAATCTGATTGATACCCTCTCTGTTGGGGAACTTTCACTCGATGGCCGCGTTCGAGCCATCAAGGGCGCGCTGCCAATCGCGTTGCGGGCGCGCGACGCTACCATCAAACATTTGATCCTGCCTGAGGAGAACGCGAAGGAAGCAGCAGTCGTTTCCGGAGTTGACGTTTATCCGGTGAGCGATCTGCGTCACGCAGTCGAGTTGATAGCCGCGCTGCGTTCCACTTCGCCACCCCAACCACTGTGCGTCGATCCTTCCGAAATACTTGTTCATAAGGATCACTACAACGTTGACTTTCGGGAAGTGCGCGGCCAGCTTGCAGCCAAACGCGCGTTGGAAGTTGCCACTGCTGGTTCGCACAACATTCTGCTGATCGGCCCGCCCGGCTCCGGCAAGACGATGCTGGCAAAGCGGCTGCCCACGATTTTGCCACCTCTTGAATTCGAAGCTGCGCTCGAACTGACCAAGATACATTCGGTTGCCGGATTAACGGGACGAGCTGGCCTGGTCACCGAAAGGCCTTTCCGCTCGCCCCACCACACCATAAGCGATGCAGGATTGATTGGCGGGGGCGCAGTGCCTCGTCCCGGAGAAGTTTCCCTGGCCCATCAAGGGGTACTGTTCCTCGACGAACTGCCCGAATTCGATCGCAGCGTGCTGGAGGTTTTGCGCCAGCCCCTGGAAGACCAAAAAGTGACGATCAGCCGCGCGGCGATGTCGCTGACCTTTCCCGCTTCATTCATGCTGGCCGCTGCCATGAATCCGTGTCCGTGCGGATTCTGGAACGATCCCACGCGCGAATGCCGCTGCACACCGTTGCAAATTCAGCGCTACGTGGGGCGAATTTCCGGACCGCTAATCGATCGCATCGACATTCACGTCGACGTGCCGGCAGTAAAGTTCAAAGAGCTGTCCGGCCGGACGCCTCCCGACGCGGAATCATCAACCGCCATCCGGGAGCGCGTTATTAGCGCTCGCGAGCGTCAGCAGAAGCGATTTGGCGCCCACGGTATTTTTTCCAATGCGGCCATGACGCCCAGGCTTATCCGGGATTATTGCCGCATCGACGCGGAGAGTGAATCCATGTTGGAGCGGGCCATGACGCGCCTGGGCTTGTCAGCGCGGGCCTATGACCGGATCCTGAAGGTCAGCCGTACCATCGCCGATCTGGAAGGCTCAGAAGAGATCGCTTCAGGGCACGTAGCCGAAGCAGTTGGTTATCGTTCTCTCGATCGCACCTATTGGACTTAGCGCCTCTCGATTCCGCATATCCCTGACCGCCAACACCAAATTACTAATCCGATCTTCCAGCACGATTCCATCTCTATTCTTGCAGCCAGCTTTTGGGCATTGTCTGGGTCTGTTATCCATGGATCTGTTATCCATTGACACACGAGTTAATTGGGTATAGGTTGCCACTTCTCTTGTACGTCAGTAAAAAATCTTTTTCCAGGTTTTCGGCTCTATTTGGTTTGCCACCGCGAAATAGAGTTCGCCCATTTGACTCAGGTCTCAACTAATCCTGCCACCCGTACAGAATCTGACAGTGACGAGACTCGGCACGATTGAGGCCCGCTCGCAACCGCGAGTAATGACCCAGACAAATTCGCCTTCCAATCGCAGCTAATGATCATCGATCATGGTGGCGAATCAAACATTCTGCAGCTCTCGGCGTGGGATTCGACTTTCAGGAGCGCCTAACACTCGGATGGAAATGTCCAATCGGTCGATGAGGCGGCTCACCTCAAACCAGCGGAAGTGTGGAGCAGGTGCACAAGCATTCGAGAATTAAAGTGGGCCGGTGAAGGGGCCCTGGTCCATGCGCCTGGCTTGAAGGAGCAGGGCCTGGCCAATGCCGTTGCGTGGCATGGTTCAGCACATCGAGCCGCAAACAGATGATGGCTGCGACCTAACGGTCGACATTAACCGATACCGATTTGTTTCAAGTTTTGCAGACTCGTAGGTGAGTCAAGTGATAATCGCAGTGATTTCTCGTAACGCATCAAGCTGTCCAGCTTGCGCCGCAACTGACAGTTTGAGTTACAGAGGTTTTGAAAGCGTTCTGGCCCGCAACGTTTCCAAAAAGAAAGGTAAGTTCCCCCAATGAGTAAAGCCCTCTGTGCCTCCTACACGTACGCTCGCACCATCGTCTCGAAAATTCGGAAAACAAGCACACGCGGCCATCTGGTCGCGTTATTTGTTTTGATGGCGATGGCCGCGATGGCCCTCGTTTCGACGGCGCCGTCTTCGGCGAACTCCACCCATGCCAAGTCTGCGCGCACGTCCGGTTCTTCTTCAAAGGACTTGGAGGCCAAGCTCTTCAAACCAGAGCGTAAGCTTTTCAGACCAAATGTTAGGGCGGCTAATGAGGATCAGCCAACGCTGACCACCGACAAAGAGAATTATTTGCCTGGCGAGACGATCGCCTTTACCGGAAAAAACTGGACGCCGGGAGAGGCCGTGACGATTGTCATAAGCACTGACACGAGCAGTGAGGGGACGACGCTCCAGACAACCGCCGACGACTCGGGCTCGTTCACGATCACAACCATTATGCCGGACGGGCAAGTTACCGGTGCCGCGCAAGCCAGCGCTGTTAAAAGCGACCCAACTGCCAGCACGTCTGCCGCCACGGGCGGCAGCGGCATCTACACGGCGACTGCAACTGGAGCCATTTCAGGGGCGACAGTACAGGTGCAATTCACAACCGAGCTGGCATCTGTCAACGTACCTACACCTGGCTGCCGTGCGGTACTGACGCCGGATGTCATCGATCATCTCAGAGGCAAGCCGACCGATCCCCTCGATGACTTTGAGGCGTGGCGCCAGGAGCACCCCAACATGATAGAGGTTTCGATGCCGCTCCAATGCCAGAGCGAAGCATGGCGCGTGCTCCACGGCTTGATGGCGGAGCCATCGACTCAAGCACAGGAAGCTTTGGCCCCATTGTCGCCGTCCGCCGGCACGGATATTGACATGGCGGGGGGCGTCCAGGCTTATCAGGGCGAGGTCAATATCGCCGTCGACCCGAATAATCCACTCCATCTGGTCGCCGGCGCGAACTCGTTTTACCGGGATCCGAGCGCCGCTTGCCAGTCGCCGACGGGCGGCTCCGCGAACACGTACGGTACTCAGGCGCTTTACGGCTCTACCGATGGTGGCGCGACCTGGACCTACAAATGCGCCCCCTGGAACCCCACCGTCACCGGCGGCATCACCGGTGCCGCGGCGTGGTTCGGCAGCGACCCGGCGATGGCTTGGGACGGCGCTGGCAATGCCTATGCCGTTTACATGCTCATCAACCAGAACAGCGCCGGCACCAGCTCGGCCACTGCGATCGTGATCGCGAAGTCCACCAACAACGGCACGAGTTGGTCGAACCTGGGTGTGATCGTCAATCACGAAACGAATGCGAGCCTGTTCGACGACAAGGAGATGGTCGTAGTCGACACGACGGTCGGCCAGGCCCATTCGCACACGGGACGGATTTACGTGATCTGGGACGAGAACAATGTCGAGCGCGTCGCTTACTCGGATAACGGCACAAGCTGGACGACGGTCGTGATGGGCTCTGGCACGGAGATCGGCGGAAACGTGACCATCGGCCCGGACGGCACCGTCTATGCAGCGTGGAACCACTACAGCCAGACGGGGGGTGTTGGAACCGGCGATTCGCTTTTCGCCAAGAAATCAATCGACGGCGGCGTGACCTGGACGGCACCGGCCGTGAATCCAGTCGTTCAGCATAATCTCGCTTCCTTCGGCAGCAACAACAAGCCGGCCGCGCAAGATTCGCGCGGCATCAACGCCTTTCCGATTATCGACGTCGACCGGAACCCCGCGTCGGCGAGTTTCGGAAAAGTCTACATCGCGTATGACGACTTTCCGCCGGCTATCGGTAGCGGCAACAATCTGAACGTCTATTTGATCAACTCGGCCAACGGAGGAACGACCTGGTCTTCGCAGGTGCTCGTCAACGACGACGGAGGCGCAAGCACACAGTTCTTTCCCTGGATGAGCGTGGACCAGTCGGACGGCACAGTGAACATGTCGTGGATAGACACGCGAAACTTCTCCGCCAATAACCGTCAGACGCAGGCCTTCACAGCGCGCTCGATCAATGGCGGGATCTCGTTCGAGGCGAACGTCTCCGTCGAGGACAACGGGGGGAACTTCCGAAATAACGTGAACTATTCCGACGATAACACGACCGACAACAGCGCCCGCAATGCCAACCAGTACGGCGACTATGAAGGCATGTGGGCCTTGAACCGCATTGCGCACCCGATTTGGACCGACACTCGCAATTTTTATCCCTCGGCCGACACGCAGTCGCCGACGCGCGCCGAAGATGCGGTCAGTTGCGCGCTGACGAATTGCTCCGCGCCGACTGGCGTGAACGCGCCGTCAACTGCGATTGCCTGCAGTCCATCGCGCGTACAGCTCTCGTGGAGCGCGCCGAGTGGGTGGGGAACGAACGCGACGAGCGGCACCTACTCGATCTACCGCTCAACCACGACGACGTTCCCCGGCGGCCCGCCGCTCATCTCAGGGCTCACGACGACGAGCTACGATGATACCAGCGGCACGCCGGGTGTGGCGTACTACTACTTTGTCCAAGCTAAGAATAACTGTCCGGGCACGGCACTCACGCCGATGTCCACCACCTCGGTTGCCTCGGCCTCCGTCGTCTACCCGCCGTGCGGGCCGTCGGGTATCTTGCAGGGAACTGTGACGGCGGGCGGGAGTCCCGTCAGCGGCGCGACGGTCACGGCTGGAGCGTATTCCACCACGACTGACGCGAACGGCTTCTATCAGTTCCCGGCCATCGCCACCGGCACGTACACCGTGACTGTCACTGCAACCGGTTACAACACCGCCTCAGCAAACAATGTCGTGGTCACGCAGAACAACACGACGGTGAAGAACTTCACGCTGACGCCGACAACAACATCAGCCTGTCTGACCGACACGACTCAGGCTGATTTCCAGGCAGGCGTTGGAACGAACGTAGATTTGACGACTAGCCCAGGTGACGTGAAACTTGCCCTCACCGGTTCCGAGGCGGTGGACCAGCAGCAGACAAACACGGGGAATACGCAAGCTGCCTCCGTCAGCACAGTATTCTGGACCGGCAACTCGTTCACACCCGCCGTCAGCGGTAGGATGACGAGGTTAGATGTGAATCTCTTCTATAGCAGTGGAATCGCCGGAGACATCATAGTTCAAATCCGCACCGTCAGCGGGGGCTTGCCAACGAGCACAGTTCTGGGGCAACCCGCCACGATTACCGGTTCGACGGCTATTAACGGGTTTGTTACGGCTACCTTCGGCTCGCCTGCCACGCTGACGGCAGGGACGCAATACTGTTACATTCTCCACACGGTGAGCGGAGTATATGGACATCGCCGGAGAAGCAACGGCGCAGCCGATTACACGGGAGGCACCGAAATCCAATCCAGCAGCGCTGATGCAGGTTATGGCACCGTCGCATCGGATTGCGCCTTCCAGACGTACATGACTCCGACCACGTACCAGACGTCTGGAAATCTCGTCTCATCACTCAAGGACAGCAATCCTGTCGTTGGCGCGACGACGAACTGGACGACAATATCGTGGACTGCCTCGACGCCGGCAAACACAACGATCTCGTTCCAGGTGGCGGCCAGCAACAACGCGGCCGGGCCTTTCAACTTCGTCGGCCCCTTTAGCAACGGCGCGTCTTTGACCCAGTTCAACGGCAACCGCTATCTGAAGTACAAGGCTTTCCTGAACACCACGAACACTACCGTGACGCCCACGCTGAACGACGTCATGGTCTGCTTCACCAACACGGCGGCCAATCAGGCGCCGGTTGCGAAATGCAAGAACGTGACTGTGTCCGCCGACGCTTCCTGCATGGCGAATGCCTCGATTGATGATGGGTCCTTCGATCCCGATGCGAGCGATACAATCACCACTACACAATCACCGGCTGGACCTTATTCGCTCGGCAACACGACGGTGACCTTGACCGTGACCGATAATCACGGTGCATCCAGTTCGTGCACGGGTGTGGTGACGGTGGTCGACACGACGCCACCGACTATCAGTTGTCCTGCCGGTACCACTGCATCAGCCGACGCCAATTGCCAGGCAGTAGTGCCCAATGTCCTTGCCGGGGTGATAGCATCAGATAACTGCACGGCGTCAGGCTCTCTGACTAAGACGCAGAGTCCGGCAGCGGGCACACTCGTCGGCCTCGGCACAACCACTATCACTGTCACGGTGAAGGATGCAGCGAACAACACCAGCACCTGTACAACGACCTTCACTGTCAACGACACCACAGCGCCGAGCATCAGTTGTCCCGCAAACCAGACCGTCTCGTGCGATGCTTCAACTGATCCGTCAGCCACGGGTACAGCCACGGCCACGGACAATTGCAGCACCGCGACGGTGACCCACAGCGATGTGACCACGCCAGGTAGTTCGGCTGGTAACTACACCATCACCCGCACCTGGACCGCGACCGATGCCAGCGGCAACAGTTCTTCCTGCACGCAGACAATTACCGTGCAAGACACCACAGCGCCGAGCATCAGTTGTCCCGCAAACCAGACCGTCTCGTGCGATGCTTCAACTGATCCGTCAGCCACGGGTACAGCCACGGCCACGGACAATTGCAGCACCGCGACGGT
>WNGD01000024.1_pt1 | contig 204183 bp, 165 predicted proteins | sample 5400671 | NCBI WGS metagenome assembly WNGD01 (sample SAMN13153369, study PRJNA577476) | soil metagenome | isolation source: 40 cm soil or saprolite under grassland replicate 2 | place: USA:California | collected 2016-06-15 | reverse complement strand
TGAACGCTTCAGAAGAGTTCCTCGGCCAGCGCGACGATGATGCCCGCAGGGCCTCGCATGTAGCAGAGTCTGTACTTGTCCTCGTACTGGGCCACCTCGCCGACGAGTTCGGCGCCGTTGGCGCGCAGGCGAGCGACAGCGTCGTCGACGCTTTCGACTGTAAACATGACGCTCCGGAGGCCCAGCGTGTTCGGCGGTGCGATCGCCGGTTCGATCTCGACCAGTTTTGGATTGCGAAACTTCGTCAGCTCAAGCCGCCCGTGCCCATCTGGCGTCCGCATCATAACGATGTCGACTTGAACACCTTCGAGCCCGTCTTCGAGCCCGTTGACGCGGTCCACCCACGGGCCCTCGATCGGCGCCTCGCCTTCGAGAGTCATGCCGAGCGCGGTGAAAAAAGCGATGGCGGCTGCAAGGTCGTCGACGACGACGCTGACGTGGTCCAATCTCTTGATCGTCATGTCTCTAGTATGGCAGAGACCGTGCGTAGCGACGATTGAATGCACCTGGTTCCGTGCGTCGCTACGCGACAAGAACACTTCGTCGGCTCCGTCGGCCTTGAAAGGCCGGGCTAAATTCATGTCGACGCTACGCGTCGAAACTTACTTGTTCAGAGCTTCCTTAAATCTGTGCCGCTTTACTTCTGCTCCCACTGCTCCCGCGTTAAAGGGTTGATAGGCTGCAATTGTTTGGCTGACAGGGCATCGTTCAGGCCTGCCATTTCTTTTGCCAGCCAGGCGTCGAAGTCGCGCACAATGTCGGCCAACTCGCGGGCAATTGCGTCGGCGCGCTCTATCTGGGTTTGTGATGGCCGGCCTTCGTAGTTGATCACGTTGCCGTAAAGATCGGCGAGATTCTCGCGCAGCCGCTCTTCGCCGGTAATGGCGCCGCCTTCTTTTGTAGCTACGATCTTCTTTCGCAACTCATCAACCTGCGCCGACGCCGCGCGCAGGCGCGCTGCCAGAGGATCGTTCGCCGGCAGTTGCGCGGCGTCCGCATCCAGGGCCAGGCGCACACCGTTGATTCGATCGACCGCAAAGGTCATGTCGCCGAGCAGATTGTAGAGCTTCATTGAAAGATCGAACTGCGCCTTACGATCCTCCGTCGTGTGCTTTGAACGCGCATCCATTCCGACCTGCAACTGCGTAGTGTAGACGTTCTTGTCTTTCGTCATCTTCACCGTGTACGTGCCGGGCAGAACTCGCGGGCCTACAGACGCGCCAAAGGCGGCGGTCGCTGCGGTGGGTACGCGCGGGGCTTTTAATCTCATGGACCAGGTGGCCCGATTGAGACCGCGGCGTTTGCTGCTGGGAACAGTAGTCACAAACTTTCCGTACTGATCGAAAATCTCAATCTTTAAGTCACCGAAGATGTGGCGCTTCTGCTGGTAGTAAGTGATCACAGCTTCGTCGGTCGGATTGTCTCCAGTGAAGGCGGCATCACCATTTACCCAGCCGCCCCCGGCCGGAAGTCGTTGCACGCTAGGACGAGCTTCGATGAACGCGGCCTCTTTCGCGAGATTCTCCGGTGTCAGAACGCGCAGAGGCGTGATGTCGTCGATTATCCAGATACCCCGCCCGTGCGTCGCAATCACCAGATCTTTATCGCGCGGATGAATTGCCAGATCGCGGACCGCTACGTTCGGCAACTCGCCGCCTTTGTACTGCGCCCACTGCTGGCCGCCATCGAGCGAAATCCACAGTCCCATCTCGGTGCCGACGAAGAGAAGATCCTTGTTGACCAGATCCTCTTTGACCACATGCGCATAGCCGTTGACTCCGGCCGCCGGCGTGATAACCGGCGTCCACGTTTGGCCAAAGTCGGTGGTCTTGTAAACGTAGGGCCGCATATCCCCGAACGTATGCGAATCGAAACTCGCGTAGGCGGTGCCTTGATCGAAATGGCCGGGTTCGATTGAAGTCACCCAGGCGTTCTTTGGCAGTCCCTTGATGTTTGCGACGACATTGTTCCAGCTCTTGCCGCCGTCGCGCGTGATTTGTATGTTGCCGTCGTCGGTGCCGACCCAGATCAAGTTCCGGTCCTTCGGCGACTCAGCAATGGAAAAGATTGTGGTGTGCATCTCGGCGGAGGAATTGTCGATGGTCACGCCGCCCGACTGCTCCTGCTTCTGCTTCTCCGGATCGTTGGTGGTCAGGTCAGGCGAGATACGCTCCCATGTCTGACCATGGTCACGGGAGCGAAACAGGAACTGGGCGCCGATGTAGATCGTTCCGTCGTGGGTTGGGCTGACATGAATCGGCGTGTTCCAGTTGTAGCGGAGCTTGCCCTCTTTGTAGTTTGGCAGCGGCTGAAGGCTGCGGGATTCGTGGGTTTTGCGATTGACGCGACCGATGTAACCACCCTGAGACTCGGCATAGATGTAGTCCGGATCGGAAGGATCGACAAACACCCAGAATCCGTCGCCGCCATAGATGTTCTCCCAGCGATCGTTTGTGATGCCGCCGGGATACGCTGAATCGCCCACCCACGAACTGTTGTCCTGCAGACCGCCGTAAACGTGGTAAGGCGTATCCATGTCCAGGCTCACGTGGTAGAACTGCGAAACCGGAAGGTTGTTTCCTTTCCACCAGCGATTGCCGCCGTCATACGAGTACCAGACTCCACCATCGTCACCGGTGATCAGATGATCCGTATTGTTGGGATCGACCCAAATGTCATGAAAGTCGCCGTGCGCGCCGCCTGAGATGTTGCTGAAACTTCGGCCGCCATCGTTGCTCGCGACCAGGGGCCCGCTGGGTTTGTAAACTTTATTTTCATCCCTGGGATCCACGATCAAATTTGCGAAATAGAAGGGCCGCCAGAGCAGGTTCTGACTGCGATCCACTGCCGTCCATGTCTTGCCGCCGTCATCAGAGCGATACAGACCATTCTTTGGTACTTCCGCTTCGATGAAGGCATAGACAACATTCGGCTTGGAGGGCGCGACCGCTACTGCGATGCGACCCCATGGCTTTGAAGGAAGGCCGGTGGCGCTCTTATCATCAAGTTCGCTCCACGACCCGCCGCCGTCAGTGCTCTTGAACAATCCGCTGCCGCTGAAAGCATTTGGCCCTTCGCCGCCGGAACGAAAAGTCCAGCCTTTGCGGCGAAAGTCCCACATGCCGGCGTAGATCGTTTTGGGATTCTGCTGGTCCATCGAAATCATCGAGCAGCCCGTCGATGCGTTTGGTCCTTTAAGAATCTTCGTCCAGGTCTTGCCGCCGTCGCTGGTTTTGTAGAGACCGCGTTCGTCACTGTCACTCCAGAGTTTTCCGGGGGCGCAGACGTAAACCGTATTAGTGCTGGTTGGGTCAACCAGAATCCTGGCGATACGCTCAGAATCTTTAAGCCCCATGTTGGTCCAGTTGTCGCCGCCATCGACCGACTTGTAAACCCCGTCGCCAATTGAGGTGCTGTTGCGCGTCCAGGGTTCACCTGTTCCTACCCAGATGACTTTCGGATTCCGGGGATCGATGGTGACGGCGCCGATGGATTGCAACGGTTGCTTGTCGAAAACCGGCTTGAAGGTCGTGCCGCCATTTACCGATTTCCATACGCCACCGCTGGCCGCGCCGACGAACACGGTCAATCGCTGCCCCTCCTGCACTGCATCGAGCGCGGCAATGCGACCACTCATCGTCGCCGAACCGATGTTTCTGGCGCCAAGCCCGGAGATCGTTTCGGAGTCAAACCTGGCTGACGGTGTTTGAGCAGAGGAGGCGCCTACGAAGATCACCATTGCAGCTATCGTTATTAAAGGGACTAGTCTTCTGATCATTGATTTGTTTCTCGCTTCCAGTTCTTAGGTGTGAACTTCGAAGGTGTCTATCTTCGAACCTGTTGAAGACCGGGTGATCTTCTTCGCCGGCAGCCGTCTTCAGGCGGCTTTCCCGAAGGGTTCATAGACCGGTCAGCCTTAGCGCGCTTCCAGCGTGCTTAAAATCAGCAGCGTTAGCATCAGGGCTGAAGCCTCCAGAGATAAGCCCGTTAAAACGGGCTTTGGGATTTCAGTGCGTGGCTGCCCCGGGCGTAAAACGCCCGGTCTAGTAACCCTGCGGGAAAGCCGCCTGAACGCGGCTAAAGAATTTTTCGACCTCGCTTCCGATCATTTAGGTTTCGCAACCGGCATGCGGAAGCGGCTATCATCGATCGACACGTTGGCTTCTATTGTTTCGTAGACAATCTTGCTCTTGTCCTGGCTGCCCTTGGTGTTGGTTTCGAATGAGTATGGCAAGTACCATCCGGCAACTTCCTTGTAGTCTCCCAACGCCGTCTCATATTCTCGCTCGGCCCCACGGACAAGTCGCCTGGTATCGATCTTGATTGGCACGTAGTAGTCGGTGTCCAGATAGTAAACGTAGATGTCGCCGTTCGGTTCAGTGACCTTCAGTTTGAACGTATCGGTGCCTTCGAACTTATCCATGCCGATGAACTCGACTTTGTTACCCTTCTGTTTATGGTTGACAAGCGGCCCGTCGAAATCCGCGCTTTCGAGAATAGATTTCATCTCCTCTTCGCCCAGGGCCTCGGGGTCCTTCTTCCCGCTCCATGGCTCGATCTTCCATCCGGTTTTTCCGTCATAGGCGTTGATTGCCGTCATACCCTGCAGCGAGAATTCTTCCCGCACGAAACCGCCGCGCCTGTTTTCCTGGACGATCACCGCTTCAAACCCGCCGCCGCCGATGTATTTGCCGGTGCGGCGCAGGGTTTGGACAGCCTGAATCTTTTCCATGCCGCCGACGGTCTTAAAGTAATGACTAAGAATTTCATCGACGGTTTGCGCCGAAGCGGGCGCGGCGAACAGCGCCACGGTAGCGAATATCAAGGCAATCTTGCGCAAGATTATTTCTCCTTTTGGAACGATCTGGGGACTCAAGATGGTTTAATACGGCGTGATCCTTCAAGAAGTTTCCGGCCGCTCGATGGGAACTGTTTCGGTACTAACAATCAAGGCTCTGCATCTGACTTCATCCTTCGCTGCGCCGCTGGATCTGGTTTGTATCCGGTGGCGGAGCTTTGGCTTGGTAGCTCGCTGCTTTTGCTGCTTATTTGCCGGGATAAATTGTTGACACGCTTCTACTCAATCGATATTGTTTGCCCACTTGTCACTGCTATATGAGGGATGACCCGGTAGAACGTCAACTTCGAAGCCAGCCCGGTCTTCCCCGCTACGCTGCCCAAATCAGGCCCTGGAGGCCTTGTACCAAAAGGAGAACTCCGATGTTAACGGCCCGCAGACTTTGCGCTTCCTGCTTTCTGATTCTTTGTTCGGTTATCGCGGTGCTCGCTCAAGCACAATCGAGTACCGTCGGACCAAAGGCCAACCAGACAAGCACTACGGTCACTGCCTCCGCCACGGCCGAGCGGGTGCGTTTCACTGCTCCGAGCAATGTGGTGCGCATGCAGTTGCAGGTGATTTCTGAGACTGGACAGATCCTGTTTGAGGTCAGCAGCAAAGGCAACGTGCTTGACTGGTCACTCCAGGACAGCAGCGGCCAACGGTTGCAGGGTTCCTATCTGACGCTGGTAACGGTAAAGAGTTTATCGGGGAGAGTGAGTGAAAGGACCGGCACAGTTTCGGTGGCGGAGCAGCAGGTTGAACTAAAGCCGGTGGAAGCGACCGGCCTGATGGCAGTGCAACAGCAGGCGGTGGGACCAGTTGAAGAGAATGGAGCGTTGACGATTCTGAAGTTGGATGAAGGACAAGCAGTCACGGTCGTGGCTAACAACGGCAGCGACGGACAGATTATTCGTGACCGCGGGGCGCTGTCTTTTCGTCTGGGAGATTTCTTCTCCGGCAACGACAAAGAGCAGATGCGTTTGACGGAAGAAGGGAATCTGGGCATCGGCACAGCCAAGCCAAAGACGAAGCTGGACGTGGCGGGGATGATCCGGGCGCGCGAAGGTTATGCCTTCTCGGATGGCAGTAAATTGGATGTTAACGAGAAAGGCGCACTGACTCTGACAAACAGCAATGGCACCATCGCTCCCAATGTCAGCGGCACGGGATCGCAGAACAGGTTGCCAAAGTGGACGGACAACAGCGGTACACTGGGAGATTCGGTAGCCATTGACACCGGCACTGGCTTGCAACTAACGGCTGCGCCCAGCATTTCCGTGGATACGAATCTGCTTTATCTGAACTCGATGAACGGGACGACGGGTATGCTCGCCGGCAGCACTCCTTCTTATGGAGCAGCCAACGGGCCGTTCTTTGCGATGCGGGGCAACACCTTCACGACGATCGCGAATCAGCGCGGGTTGTTCACGATCGGGGCGGGGAACGTTGCAAGTCCGGCAGGTGATGATGGCTCGGTGAAGTTCAATACCGGAAATGACCTTCTGCGTATGGTAATTCGGCCCAGCGGGAACGTGGGAATTGGTGTCAGCAATCCTGGATCGCTGCTGGATGTGGCGGGCGACATCAGTACCTCGACCCAATACAACATCGGCGGCAATCGCATCTTGGGTAGTCCGGGAGTTAACCTCTTCGCTGGAGTTGGCGCGGGAAATTCAATGACCGGCGGTACTAATAATTCCTTTTTTGGTACTGCTGCCGGTGGTTCAACCAACAGTGGCAGCTACGATTCATTTTTTGGTTTTTTTGCCGGTGCTTTTAACAACAGTGGCAGCGACAATTCATTTTTCGGTAATGGTTCCGGTGATAAAAACACCGGCGGAAGCGACAATTCATTTTTCGGTGTTGTTTCCGGTAATTCAAATATCGGCGGAGCCAACAATTCATTTTTCGGTGCTGGTTCCGGTAGGTCAAACACTACCGGCAACGATAACACGACGATCGGACATAATTCAGACGTTGGGTCGGGAAGTCTTTCCTTCGCTACGGCGATCGGCGCAGGCTCGGTCGTCTCCAGCAGCAACACGATTGCGCTTGGTAGAGCAGACGGCAGCGACATCGTAGATGTGCCGGGCAAGTTGCAGATTGACACGATGGGCACCAGCGGGAGCTCAGCACTTTGCTTGAATGGCTCGAATCGAGTCTCTTTATGCATGGCATCCAGCCTGCGCTACAAGACCCAGGTACACACATTCCTCGGCGGACTCGAAATCGTGCGCCGTCTGCGGCCGATTTCTTTTACCTGGAAGGAAGACGGCGCTCGCGATCTCGGGTTGGGCGCGGAGGAAGTACAAAAAGTCGAGCCGCTGCTCACCTTCCGCAACAAGCGAGGCCAGATCGAAGGCGTCAAATACAATCAACTCTCCGCCGTATTCGTCAATGCCTTCAAAGAGCAACAACAACAGATTCAGGAGCTGCAGCGAGAGGTCGTCAGCTTGAAGAACCGTATTGCTAAGCATCATCGCCGCGTTGCCAGTCACCGCTGGTCGTAAAGCGCGTCATCAACCGCGTCCTGGTGCGCTAAGCAACCACAATGAAGAAAGGGCATCCCCGGTGGATGCCCTTTTCCTATTGTTTTGTGATCGTCAATCGTGGAACTCCTTCACACCGTAATTAGCTGGGGTGTTTTCTGAATCTCGACTCTGGAAAAGTGTTGACGCTCTCAGATAATCGAGGGTATGTTTTGCCATCTTTTCGGGCCGCCCAGTTTCCAAATTGAGGAGGATCACCATGCTCAAACCAACTCGTATGCCTCTTGCTTTTCTCTTAACGCTCTGCACCCTGAGCCTGGTGCTGGGGCAGGAGATGAGGAAAGACGCTGCTCCTGACAAAACTCAGATCATCACAGCCAGCACGACCGGGGAGCGCGTGCGTATCGCGGCGCCGAGCGCGGTGGTGCAATTGCGCCTGGAGGTTTATGACGAGGCGGGACAAAAGCTGTTTGATACAGAACAACATGGCGGCAACGTGCTCGACTGGCATTTGCAAGGGAGTAGTGGTGAACGGGTGGCGGACGGTAGTTATTTGTGCGTGGTGACCAGCAAGAATCTGTCAGGGCGCTTGAGTCAGAAGATGGGCATGGTGACGGTGAGCGGAGAAGCGGCCCAGATGCGAACTGCGGCGGATAGTGAACTGAGTCCGCGGCAGACGCAGACGGTTGGCCCAATCGAAAGTGGAGACGAAGGGTTGGCGGTGATAGGTGCGACGGATACACAGCCGGTGACGGTGCTGGCGCACACGGGAGAAGAGGCTGAACTGACGCGGACACGCGGCGCCCTGAGCTTTCGTATGGGTGACTTCTTCAGCGGCACGGACAAAGAGCAGATGCGATTGACGGAAGAAGGAAACCTGGGCATTGGCACAGCCAAGCCAAAGACGAAGCTGGACGTGGCGGGGATGATCCGGGCGCGCGAAGGTTATGCCTTCTCGGATGGCAGCAGGTTGAATGTAAACGACAAAGGCGCACTGACCCTGACAAGCAGCAATGGCACCATCGCTCCCAATGTCAGCGGCACGGGCACGCAGAACAGGTTGGCAAAGTGGACGGACAACAGCGGCACGCTGGGAGATTCGCTAGCGCTTGACACCGGCACCGGCTTGCAACTAACGGCTGCGCCCAGCATTTCCGTGGATACGAATCTGCTTTATCTGAACTCGATGAACGGGACGACGGGTATGCTGGCCGGCAGCACTCCATCTTATGGCGCTGCCAACGGACCATTCTTTGCGATGCGCGGTAACACCTTCACGACGATTGCGAATCAGCGCGGGTTGTTCGCCATTTCGGCGGGGAATGTTTCGAGTCCCGTGGGTGACGATGGCTCGGTGAAGTTTAATACCGGCAATGATCTCCTCAGAATGGTCATTAGACCGAGTGGCAATGTCGGCATCGGCACTACCAGTCCTAGCTCAAAGCTGCACGTCGCCGGTGGGAACATCCAGGGGATATTTGGCTCAACTGATGCTGGGGCCTTTGCCGCCGGAGTGCACGGCTTTAGCACCGGGCCGAACGGGAAAGGCGTAATCGGGGAGGCCAATAATGGTACTTTGGCCTATGGTGTGTGGGGCCAAAGCACGGATGGCCGAGGTGTCTATGGTTCAACCACCAACGGCACCGGTGTGTATGGTTCAAGCAGCGACGGCCCCGGTGTGTATGGCTTCAACTCTAACGAAACCAGCGGCTTCGGCGTAGATGGCCTTGGCTTCACTGGTGTCCGTGGCGTAAGCAGTGCCAACGGAACCGGCGTGGCGGGCACCGCCAACCCCATTGGAAATGGCACCGGCGTGTCAGCCGTTGGCGGCGCTAACGGAGGTACCGGATTGTATGCCGCCGGACCACCCGATGGATATGCAGCCTATCTGGAAGGTCCTGTGCGCGTTACCGGTGCCGACCTCACGGTACAAAATCACAATGTATGTGCTAATAACGTCCCCTGCTCCTCAGACGCACGTTTGAAGCGAGGGATCACCAATCTCAACTACGGCCTGCGACAAGTATTGCACCTAAGACCAGTAAGCTGGACCTGGAAAGATAAGACCGATGGCAATCTCCAGCTTGGCCTCATCGCCCAAGAAGTCGAGCCAATCATGCCGGAACTTGTCTTGCGCGATAGGGACGCGGCCAAACCGCTCGGTCTGAACTACATCGGATTTGTCCCCGTAGTAATCAAAGCGGTCCAGGAACAACAGACAACTATTACTGCGCTCAAGAAAGAGAATGCGGTTCTGCAACAGCAAAACGCTGCGCTGAATGTCCGTATCACTGCGCTTGAGCCGCTGCTCACCTTCCGCAACCAGCAGGGCGAGATCGAAGGCGTCAAGTACAACCAGCTTTCTGCCGTCTTCGTCAATGGGTTCAAAGAACAGCAACAACAAATCAAGGAGCTTCAGAGACAGCTCGTGAGCTTGAGGAGTCGAATGGGTAAGCACCATCGCCCGGCTGCTAGTCACCGGTGGTCGTAGAGCGCCTAAGTCAACTGCGTCGTGGCACGCTAAAGCTACAACAAAGCAGAAAGGGCATCCGCGTTGGATGCCCCCTTTTCTTATTGTTTTGTAATCGTGAGCGAGGGAGCTGCTGCTGCCAGTGGTAATTAGAGCCGGCATGTTTCCCGAATCAGCGCTGCGGAAAAGTGTTGACGCTCTCAGATGATGGAGAGTATGTTTTGCCATCTTTTCGGGTCGCCCAGCTTTCCAAATTAAGGAGAATCACCATGCTTAAACCAACTCGTATGGCTCTTGCTTTGCTCTTAACGCTCTGCACTCTGAGCCTGGCGCTGGGGCAGGAGATGAGGAAAGGTTCGACTCCTGAAAAAACGCAGACCATCACGGCCGGCATCACTGCGGAGCGAGTGCGCATCGCGGCGCCGAGCGCCGTAGTGCAATTGCGTTTGGAGGTTTACGACGAGGCGGGACAGAAGCTATTCGATACGGAGCAGCGCGGCGGTAATGTGCTCGATTGGCATTTGCAAGGTAGCGCTGGGGAGCGGGTGGCGGATGGCACATACCTGTGCGTAGTGACCAGCAAGAGTCTGAGCGGGCGACTGAGTCAGAAGATGGGCTTTGTCACGGTGATGGGACCAGCGACAAAGATGCGCGCGGCTGGGGTGGGCGAACTGAGCCTGCGACAGAGCCAAACCGTGGGTCCGGTTGAAGATGGAGACGAAGGGTTGGCGGTGATGAGTGGGACGGAAACCGAGCCGGCGACTGTGCTGGCGCACACGGGGGAAGAGGGCCAACTGACGCGGACGCGCGGCGCGCTGAGCTTTCGTATGGGCGACTTCTTCACCGGCACAGACCAGGAGCAGATGCGATTGACGGAAGAAGGGAATCTGGGCATTGGCACAGCCAAGCCCAAGGTGAAGCTGGATGTGGCGGGGATGATTCGCGCGCGCGAAGGCTTTGCATTCTCGGATGGCAGCAGGTTGAACGTAAACGACAAAGGCGAACTGACCCTGACAAGCAGCAATGGCACAATCGCTCCTAACGTCGTCGGCACGGGCACACAGAACCGGCTCGCAAAGTGGACGGACAACAGCGGCACGCTGGGAGATTCGCTAGCGCTGGACACCGGCACCGCTCTGCAGCTGACGGCCGCGCCCAGCGGCGCAGTGGATACGAACCTGCTCTATTTGAACTCGACGAATGGGACGACCGGGGTGTTAGCGGGTAACGTGCCTTCTTATGGAGCCGCCAACGGACCGTTCTTTGCGATGCGCGGCAACACGTATGCGACGATCGCGAATCAGCGCGGGTTGTTCACGATCGCGGCGGGTAATATTTCAAGTCCGGTGGGTGACGATGGCTCAGTGAAGTTCAATACGGGAAATGATTTTCTGCGTATGGTAATTCGGCCCAGCGGAAATGTGGGAATTGGTGTCAGCAATCCCGGTTCGCCGCTGGACGTAGCGGGCAATATCAACACCTCAACGCAGTACAACATCGGCGGCTCGCGAGCGTTTGTCAGTTCGCCGAATAACACCTTCGCGGGATACGGTGCGGGCCCCGCAATGACTACCGCCTTGCATAATGCCTTTTTCGGCGCCCTGACTGGCGTCAATACCACGTCCGACGGCAACGCCTTCTTCGGCAGCGATGCCGGCCTGTTTACGTCATCAGGTGGGGTCAATTCCTTCTTCGGCTTTCAAGCAGGCTTTAGCAACACGTTTGGTGACAATAATGTTTTTATTGGCGTCGGAGCCGGCGGGACTAACACTCAAGGCTTCGACAACACGGTTATAGGCGCGAATGCGGATGTAGGATCAAACGATCTCCTGTTTGCAACGGCCATCGGCGCAGAGGCAGTAGTTTCCACCAGCAACACCATCGCGCTCGGGAGAGCCAATGGCAGCGACATCGTAGATGTGCCGGGCAAGTTGCAGATTGACACGATGGGCGCCCCCGGTGGACAAGCGCTTTGCCTGAACGGTTCGAATCGAGTCGCTTTATGCAACTCTTCCAGCCTGCGCTACAAGGCACAAGTACACCGATTCCTCGGCGGCCTCGAAATCGTGCGCCGGCTGCGTCCGATCAGCTTCACCTGGAAGGAAGACGGTTCGCGCGACGTCGGCCTGGGCGCGGAGGAAGTAGCACGGGTGGAGCCGCTGCTCACCTTCCGCAACAAGCAAGGCCAGATCGAAGGCGTCAAGTACAATCAACTGAGCGCGGTGCTTATTAACGCCGTCAAAGAGCAACAACAACAAATTCAGGAGCTACAGCGACAGCTGGTGAGCTTGAAGAGTCGAATTGGTAAACATCATCGCCCGGCTGCCAGTCATCGCTGGTCGTAAAGCGGGTCATCAACCGCATACGCTAAAGCTACAACAAAAGAAGAAAGGGCATCCGCGTTGGATGCCCTTTCCCCTTGATTGAAATGGTGAGCCGAGCAGGGCTCGAACCTGCGACCCGCTGATTAAGAGTCAGCTGCTCTACCAACTGAGCTATCGGCCCACAAGAAGAAGAAAATTATACGTGCCCACTTTGAAGTGTCAAGGAAGCAACCTGACAGGAAGCAACCTTACATTGCCAATTGTTGATTTCCGATTGCCAATTGGTTTTCACGAGACAGTCAATCGGCATTCGGCAATTTGCAATCGGCAATGGCACGACGCACCCGCTACCGCGCGGTGCTACTGACCTCATGGGCCCGATCGTCGTACTACCTTATGCGGTCGCGGTGGCGCACTCTCTTTCCGAAAGCACTTTATGCACCGTATCGATTAACTTATCGATGCCAGGCTTCGGGACATAGACGCCCGCGCCCGCCATGAAGGCCTCCTGCCGACGCAATTCATAGACATCCCCGGAATAGAAGATCACCGGAACGCCCGGCGTAATCTGACTCAGCTGCCCGCAGAGATCGATGCCCATACCGTCCGGTAACCGCTTGTCCAACACATACAGATCGAACTCTTCGCTTTTGGCCCAGCGTCAGCGCCAGTTCCATCGAGGCAGCGACGCTGACTTCATAATCTGAGAGGCTAAGAAGTTGTTTGAACATAAACGCGGAATCTTCGTGATCGTCCACGTAGAGCACGGCCCTTTGCGGTCACGGGGGAAGTCCTTGGAAAATTTTGACTCCTGAACTACTGACTAACGAAGCGGGAAGAGGCGCCCATTATAAGATGGGAAACGTGCTTGTTGCTAACTCTCTTCGCGCTCGGGTAGCGCCCTAATTTCAATTCTTTGTCTCTATTCCCCTCCCTCTGGGAGGGCTCAGGGGAGGGCCTGCGGCGAATCAATCAAACATCTTATTAACGCGCGGCCTCGATGGCCGCGCGCCGTTTGTGAATGCTTGAACTCAGCACACCCAATCCTGTGACCTAAAATAATGTGGCGCGCGATAACTCTACTCCCAGGGTGAGAGTGACCTCATCGAAACGACGCGCGGCCATCGAGGCCGCGCGTATTTCTTGTGACGGAGCTGACACACCAAGCCCTCCCAACCCTCCCAGAGGGAGGGAGTAGGCGAGAAGAGCAAATGCAAATTAGCGCACTATTCATCCTGGTGCGGGAGAGCCCAAAGAGTTTAGATCTGGACCTTCAGGTGGCCGCTTTGAAAGGCAAGCTAAAGCTTGAACTCTAAGCGAACCAGCACCCTACTTTCCGCGCCGGCTCGATTCCAGAAGTTTTAGCAGCTCGTTGAAGCCGCCCACCTCTGCGTCATCGGGTTCGAGTTCCCGATATCTTTGCAGCGAGCGCGAAGCCGCGTCCCAGTCATTAAGCTTGTGGTAAACCAGCGCCACGTTGTAATGAACTGAAGAAAACGCAGGTTCGATTTGTACCGCCGCTTCGTAGTGCAGCCGGGCCAGGCGCAGATCGCCCATATCGTAGTAAAGGTTTGCCAGGTTGTAATGAGCTTCCAGATGCCGCGGCTCGTCCTTCAGCGCCAGCGTAAAGCTATCGAGGGCCCTGGCCGCGTTTCCTTGTTCCAGCTCAAGAATCCCAAGATTGCAATACGCCTCGGCGACGTTGTCGCCCTCGCTGATCGCTTCGGCATAAAACTCTGCTGCTTTCGGATCGCCTTGCTCGTGCAGCGCCAGCGCTTCTTCGAACGGCGTCAGCAGATGTGCTATGGGCGCCGTGGCGGCCCTGAACAAACTCAACTGCCCTTGCAGCTCAAACTCGATCTGCTTGATGCTGAGCCCTTGCGATCGCAGCTCGCGCACGCGACGAAACTGGGTCAGGGCCTGGAAGTCGTAGATGAAGTCTTTATCGGCGGGTCCGGCTGCGGCCTGAATGATGCCCTGCTCGGTCCAGCGGCGAATCGTTCGCTCGCTCAAGCCAAAGAGTTGCTTGATCTCGCGAGCCGAGTAGCTTGATTTGACGCGTTGATAATCTGCCTTGGCAGGAGCAGGAGAGGGAAACGAGAGGACCTTATTACTTTTCTCAGTCATAGGTACGAGCAAAGGGCGAAGCGCAAAGAGCTAAGAGCAAAGGGCGGCTTTGCGCTTTGCCCTTGGCGCTTTGCCCTTTGCCGCGTTCAGGAAGCTTTCCGCTTGCGCGCGGCGACCACCTTGGGCTTAACCAGCGTCAGCGGCGCTTTCTTCTTCGTCGTCTTACTAACTGCCTTAACCATGGGCTTGCGTGACGACCGCTGCAAACTCTTCTTCAGCGCAGTCATGATATCAATTCTGGGAATTTCTTCAATCTCTTCGAACTCCACAACCTTCTTGCCTCTGATCTTGGAGTCGATCAGCTTTTGCAAAGCTTCGTGGTAATGATCGACCATTTCGATTTCGGAAATGTCGGTGGCCATTTGCTCGACCAACATGGTAGCCATCTTCAATTCTCGTTTGTCGAGTTTCTGAGCGCCGTCGAGGTCGGGGACGTCTTCCATCTTTCTGATCTCGTTTGGATAACGCAGCTTCTGCAGCACCAGGCCGTTCTCATGCGCAAATACGGCAACCAGATCCTCGCGATCGCGCAGGACAACTTTCCCCAGTCCTATTTTTCCCGTTTGCTTCAAGACTTCGCGCAGCAGCGCGTAAGGCTTTTCCGAAACCGGCCCATCCGGACCGGCAAAGTACGGCGCGTCATAGAAGGTAGTGGGAATCTGCGAGGCATCGACGAAGCCAACGATATCCACGGCCCGGTTCGTCTTGATTTTTACTTTGGCGATCTCGTCCGGCTCGACGATCGCATAACGATCCTTCTCGTACTGGTAGCCCTTGGTGATCTGGTCGTTGGGGACGATCTGTTCGCACTTCTTGCAGCGCTTGTCATAGCCTATGGGACCATAATCTTCGCGGTGCAACTGGTTGAACTGGATCTTCTCCGAGGTCTCAATGGCGTTGTAGATCCGCACGGGGATGGCAACCAGCAGAAAACGTATGTGGCCTTTCCAGATAGATCGCATCGTCAGTCTCCTTTTGGGGCCCGCAAGGGGCAAGCATTATCGGGCCTAACCTGTTGGGATGTAAAGCATTAATTTTTGCGGGTAATGATGCGGCTTGCCTGGCTGGATTGCTATAGGAGCGGTCCTCACCGGGACCGCTTGTTGTACTAAGGCAGGCGCTCAAACTTATCTTCTGATCTCCAGGTCATCAAATGCCACTTCGTTGGCGTCGCTGCTATAGAAACCAGCCAGCCCGCGCATGAAGCCGGCCGTATCCGTGATGCTGGTCATGTATTGCCCATTGATGTAGTAGGTGAGCACCTTGCCCTGACTGCGAACTTCGATCTGGTTCGGAGTGGTACCGGGCCGTATGACGGGCGACCTGGTCCAACTAACAATCGTATTTTGAGAGCCGTCTTTGTGCTGGATCACCTGATAGCCGGGATTATCTCCGGTACGAATCAGGAAAGCATAATCCTCCAGATCGCCCTTGGCCCTGGACTTCTGGCCGTGGACCACCAGACCGAATCCCGAAGCGGGCGAGACTCCGTCCACGTTGCGCGCCGTCACACGCACGGTAGCGTTCTCCGTCTGGTAATTCTTGTTTGGACCGTACATCACTATGTAACCGCCCTTGTTGGCGTGCATGTGATACTCATCATTGTGGTACCAGAGAGTGCCGTACGAATAAGCGCCCGTGCCCCATCTCTCAGTTGAAAAGTCGTCGCTGAATTCTGCAGCCGTGGCTGAGTCCCCATTCGCGTTGGCATAATTCCCGTTGCGATTGCCAAGCCTCGAATTGAAGTTGCCGTTTCGGTTATTCGAATTCGTGTTCATGTTCGCCAACGCCAGAATCAGAATCAGCAGTCCGAAGCCCATGAAGCCCACAATGGCGACCCCGCCAATTATCCAGGGCCAGACACTGCGCTTCTGCGGCGGTGGACTCGGCATTGGCGACCACGCGGCCGTGGGACGCATCTGGTTGACGAGTGGCGTGTCAGAACGATAGGGGACAGACGGTGGCGGGTTTGCGTCGCGCCCCGCCGGGTACCGCAGCGTGGCGCCGGGATCGTAAACAGGTGGCGCAGCATCCACGCCCAGTAGAGGCGTGCCGTCCTCGAGGCAAAAGCTCAGCGAGTCGTCAGTATAGGTCCGGCTACAATTTGGGCAGCGCTTCATAGATAGCCCCTTAGCCGGAAGAGAATAAGGCGGCGCAAACCCCGCGTCAATGAAACGCAGGACTTGCACCGCCTTTGGAATCGAACTATTTAGCTTTGGCTAACCAAGCGACAGGCAGGAATGCCTGTCCTACCCCTTGCCTAAGCTCCGGCCGCTTTCTTCTGCTCCTTCTTTGCTGCTTCCAAACGGAGGCCCAGTTCCTCTGCTTGTTCTTCACTCAGAACCTTGCGCGCCCCCTTGAACATTTCACCTTCTTCTTCCTCGACGTGGTGCTCGACGTTTTCCTGTAGCACCTTTAGCTTTGCGCCCCATTTCTCATCGTCCTTTGGCAACTTGTCGAGTTCGGCCAGGAGCGTCTTGATCACCTTATGCTCTTCATAGCTTTCGAGAATAATGTCGTGTGTCTCGTCCGCATCGCGCAGCGCCGGGTAGAAAATCGTCTCCTCGATCCTCGCGTGCACGTCGAGTTCGGTCTTCAATTGCGTAAACAGCTCCTCGCGCGTCTTCACGCCACGCTCAGTTGTGGGCTCGAGCTTTTCAAAAATCCCCGCCACCTTTTTGTGGTCTTCTTTCAAAAGTTGAAACGCGTTCATAATGTATCCCCCCTGTCGTTCGATGTGTCTTTTGATAACAGGGCGATGCACGTAATCAATACGCGTTTTCGCCCCTTGAGGGCATGGGAGCAAGCGCGGTGCCACTCAAGGCGGGCTTTTCATGGGAACAAAGGTTAGTCGGGACGATCTGGCGTGTAGTATGATCCTCGCATGGTAGCCAAACGTCCGCCTAAAGATACTAACCAATTAGCGAAGTATATTTTGGAAGTGACCACGGGCGAGATTGAGAAGATCGAACCGCCGAAGAAGAATCCGCACGCTCAGGCACTAAGCGCTTAGGGGCGAGCAAGGGCGCCAAAGCCCGGGCTAAGGCTCTCTCAGCCTCGGCGTAAGACTATCGCCAAGAAAGCTGCTAAAGTCAGGTGGGCTGGCAAGTCCAAGTCATCAAAATATTGACTCTCGACATCTCCTGCGGTTAGGGTAATTTTCGCAATGGCGGAAGAGCTAGACATAGATTCTGATTTCCCTGAAATTATTAAGGGCTTCGAGAATAAATGGGTTGCTATCGCTGAGGTAGATGGCAAGGAAACCGTTGTGGGTAGCGGCGATGACGCCACAGAAGCGACTCGGGAAGCTAAAGACCGAGGCTTCCTTCAAACCTTCCTTTTCAAAGTCCCGTCATTCCACGTTAGCTATGCGCCCTAACGGCGACGCGGCTCGATTTGAATTCGTCCTTTATATTTTTCGAGCGTGACTTTGTAGTTATCGAAAAAGCCTATACCTCCGAGAAGGCCGCCGATAGCATCGGAGTCCGCAAAGCCCGCTTCAATCTCAACTCTTCCCCCAAAGCCCTGAATTTCGATTTCCATTGTGTGCATGTAGGCTTGCACAGATTGCCCGGCGGCAATGCCTCCAAATTCTTTAGCCCAACCAGTCTTTAGGTCTATTCCAAGTTCATCCCCCACTGAGGAATGAAAAAGGCAATAATCCGCGCCTGAGTCCACCAGGGAAAGTACTGGCCTCATATTGATTCCATGAAAGAGATTGACGAGAAGATATGGTCGGCTTACCCACTTTCTTAATGGGTGTTGCAGATCAGGAATCTTTCTATATTTGAATTTCATTCGTCCAATCCTCGGGTCTATTAACTACTTGAAACCAGCTCTAGCCGGTGCTGGAATCCGGAACTCTTTCCATAGAGTTCTTCCATCTTGAACCTGCATCAGTACCCTTTTTTCTGGTAAAGCGAACGCTTTACGCAGCCCGCAGATCAATGCAGCACTGTCCACACCGCGTCGCCTTCAATGGAATAGTCGAAAGGCAGAACGGGCAATCTTTGGTGGTTGGTCCGGCGGCGGTTGCTTGTTTGCTTTTTATTCGGTTCACTTTCCTCACGATCAAGAAGACCACGAAAGCAATGATCAGAAAACCGACAATCTCGTTTATGAATGCGCCGTAGGCGATCACCGGAATGCCTTTGGCTTTGGCATCGGCAAGCGAAGCCGGCACGCCTTTCGAGTGGTCCAGGATGAGGAACAGGTTTGCGAAGTCCACCCGTCCAAGCAGCAAACCGATAGGCGGCATGATGATCCCATCGACCAGCATCGTAATAACCTTTCCGAAGGCGACAGCCATGATCAGGGCGACCGCCAGGTCAATTACATTTCCGCGCTCAATGAATTCTCTGAACTCTTTGAACATTTGTCCTCCTCCGGTTGAAGCCGATTGAAATAGTGAATTTCTTTCGGGGGCGAGTCATTCGCATTTGGCCGGTTTATAACCAGCCTTCTGCGCTTCGTCAATATTTTTGAAAACCATGCGGTTCGCAACGCTGACGTCATTCGCACCAGGGCAATCCAGCGGATAGTAAAGTTTGGTGTGCTTGTCGCCAATGAGCACCGATTGAGCAGCCTCAGCTTCCTCTTCCGCGTTAGCAGCTTCTTCCATCCGGCTGGTTAAGAACTGCTCAGCGGTTGTGTCCGTGATGCGAATGCTGGGACTCCCAGCCACCATCGAGACAAAGAGGCCAACGTCCTGGCAGGTAATCTGTTGTCCCCGGCCTTTCACTTGCCACGTCGCCGGCAGATTCATTGCTTTGCTGATTCCAACAACAAAGTCGTCCAGCTTTTGCCACTTGAACGAGCTGTCGTAGCCGAGCCATAGTTCCGTCAAGCGGCCATCCAGGAAACTAAGCGAGACAGTGCGCACACCTTCGAAGCTGGCCTTGTCAAATTTCGGATCAAAGTCGGGGTTGATGCTGGTCTTGGAGAGACCAAATTGATTGGCGTGTCCAAATACGATCGGGGGCACGCGCGCTCTTACCTGGTCCATAGTCATGCCCAGGCGAAAGCCGCGCAGTTCTGGGGCTACGGGCAACTGTTCGAGTTTAAGTGTGCACGTTGTTTCCTGTGCGGCAACGCCGGCTGCGGAAATCAATACGAATAAGAGCAAAGCCGAAGCGGTCTTGAGATTCATCGCGATTAGAATTGGCAGAAGATGGACGAATACTATTTCGACGATAGTAGTTTGTCTATTAATTTTCCTAGGGCCGCCGGCTCGAAGGGGGTTGAAACATAGTCGGTGCTTCCCGCCTCCAGCGCGGCCGCCCGATACTCATCCGCTGTATAAGCAGACACTGTGACTATGGGCACGTAGCGCAGTGATTCATGCTCGCGCATGCGACGAGTTGCAGTTAGTCCATCCATACCCGGCATCTCGACATCCATGATGATTAAGTCCGGCTCCTCGCGCAAAGCAGCCTGGATAGCTTGTTCACCGTCCGCAGCTTCCACCACACGGTATCCTTCTCTCTCGAGCCAGACCTTCATCATCAGTCGCGTATCCTCAAAATCTTCTACCACCAGTATCGTGGGATTCGGGGGGCTGGATTCTTCGGTTTCGCGGGTCATCATTTGAAGTCTTAAAGGCCGGGGCCCGAGAAGGCAAAGTAAAACTGGTTGAAGTGGGCGTTTAGAGTACCGACTTCAGTCGGGCTTTTTCTCTCTCCACACCTAAGAGCCCGACTGAAGTCGGTACTCTAAACGCCCACTTAATCTCTATCACTGTGAATGCGGGCGTCCGGGCTCCCAGTACCACTACTTGATTTTTCGCCCAATGGTATTGGCGACGGATCGGACCAGCTTTTCAGGATCGACTGGCTTGGCAACATGCAGTTGAAATCCCGCTGCCAGGGCGCGCTCCCGGTCGTCATTGGTTGCGTAAGCGGTAAGCGCGATGGCGGGAATTTCCCGGGCTTGCTTCGATTTCGACTTCCTCAATTTCTCGATCAGGCTGTAACCGTCTTCATTCGGCATCCCGATGTCGCTGATAAGGAGATCCGGTTTCCAATTCCGAACAGCCTTGATTGCCTCGGCGGCCGACTCGCAGCATTTCACTACGCTTCCGCAACGGGTCAGAATGGCGCCTAGTAACTCGCACGTATCCCGTTCATCATCAACCACCAGGATGCGCAGCTGCTTGAGTAGAGTGGAGAACCTAACCGGCAATCCCTGATTCTTCAGCTCACTATTACGAGCGCTGTCTATGGCCTGCGATGGCGTTGTTGAGGCGCAGGGAAAGCTGACGATAAAAGTGGCGCCCTTGTCTATCCCCTCGCTTTTAACTTCGATGTCGCCCTGGTGAAGCTGCACCAGGTGTTTCACAATTGACAGGCCTAATCCCAGTCCCCCATGAACCCTGGTCGTCGAGCCGTCAGCCTGCCGAAAACGATCAAAAATGTATGGCAAAAACTCCGGACTTATGCCGATACCCGAGTCCCTGATGGAAATGTTGACACGCTTACCGCTACCTTTTACCTTGACGCACACCTGCCCTTCCTGCGGCGTGAACTTGACGGCGTTGCTAAAGAGATTCCAGAAGATCTGCTGCAAACGATTTGCATCGCCGGGAACTGAACAACCTTCCGATTCCAGCTCGGTTTCGAACTTGATGGCTTTTGCCTCAAACGCGGGGCGAACCGAATCGATCGCAGCTTGAATCACCGATCCCAGATCAATCGATTCAGGTTCGATTTGGAGTTTGCCCGTAATAATGCGCGAAACGTCGAGTAGATCGTCAATCAACTGAGACTGCGCCCGCGCGTTGCGTTCAATAGTTTCATAAGCACGAGACATCTGAGGCTTATCGAGTTTTCCCGAGCGGACCAGATGGCTCCAGCCCAGAATAGCCGATAGCGGAGTTCGCAGCTCGTGTGAAAGTGTGGCCAGGAATTCATCTTTAGTGCGATTTGCGTGCTCCGCTTCGGCTCGCGCCTCCTGCTCGCTCAGTAATAGTTGCGCCCGTGCTTCTTCGGCTTGTTTCCGCTCAGCTATTTCCGTCTGCAACTCGGCGGCATGTCGCTGCGCGTCGTTGTACAGCCTTGCATTCTCGTAAGCACTGGCCACCTGGGTCGCAAGCGTTGCGGCCAGCCGCTCATCGGCCTCAGTGAAGTCGTCGGCATTGAGCTTGTTGAGCAGGTAAATCCAACCCCTGACTTTGCTGTCGGACAAAATCGGGGCGCCCAGAAACGAATGCACGACCTCCGACGTTTTTCCCCTGGGGCGCAATAAGTCGTCGGATTCATTCAGCCGCAGCGGACGGCCCTTGATGGTCAGATCTTTCAAAGCACGCTGCGCGATTTTGGGAACTCTGTTCCTGGAGCCGGTAACGGAATCGTCGTCGGAGGCGCAACTAAAGAAATAGCGCAGTGTCTCGTCGTCACCCTTGATGACACCGACTCCCGCCTCTTGCGCCTCAACAATCCGTACGGCAGAACGACAGAAATTTTCCAACACCCGCCACGGATCATGTTCAGCGGCCAACTGGTGACCGAGATCGATAAGCATGTTCAGTCGGGCCAGGTTGGCATTCTCCAGCTCGAGGTTCTTTTCCTTGAGCATCCGGGCCTGACGTTCAACCTCCTGGGTCTTCTTAAACAACTCGACAAATACCGCAACCTTTGATCGCAGGATGTCCGGCTCAATTGGCTTAACAATGTAATCAACTGCGCCCAGGGAGTAGCCCCGGCTCAAGTGGCGGCCACCAGTGCTGTCGGCGGTTAAGAAGATAATGGGTATGTTGCGCGATCTGTCCCGGCCCCGGATCAGCTCGGCGGTTTCCAATCCGTCGAGGCCGGGCATGTAGACATCCATCAGAATCACTGCAACTTCGTTATCCAGTAGATAGCGCAGCGCGTCGTCGCCGGAAGACGCGCTAACAAGATTTCTCTCCGGGCCCTGCAGGATTGCCTCCAGCGCCAACAGGTTTGTCGGGCTGTCGTCAACCATCAGGATGTTGATCTGTGCTTCAGATTCCATAGTGCTCGGTAATCGACCCGCGTCCAGGCGCCGGTAGTTCGTGGGAAGCAGAACTACTCAGTTTATCGAGACGGGGTGCTATCTCCTCCAGGGGGAGAATCCAATCCACTTCTGACAGTTCAATGGCCGCCTCAGGCATCTCTCCGCAAGTGGCGGAAACAGGCTCCTCAACCAGTGTTACTCCGCCTCGCGCCTTTATCTTCGCCAGGCCTCGCGATCCATCGCGGTTCGCGCCCGTCAGGATCACGCCGATGACCCCCTTCTCGTATTCGTCCGCCACCGACTCAAAGAGCACGTCTACCGACGGCCGCGCAAAAGTCACTGGTGGGTCGGTTGACAAGGCAAAGCTTCGCTTCTCAATCAGCAAGTGGTAATCACGTGGGGCCAGATACGCGTGGCCGGCCAGCACCGCTTCTTTGTCTTCCGGCTCCCTGACCGGCAAGCTGCTGCAGCGGGCCAGGTATTCACACAGGCCGACGTCCGAATCGTTTCCCCGGTGTTGCACCATGACCACTGGCAAAGGAAAATCGCGCGGCAATCCGGAAAGCAAACTCTGCAAGGCCTTCAGCCCGCCGATGGAAGCGCCCACGACAACGATTTCAAAGTCCGATCTCAAAGGCCACCTTCTTTTGTCCGATAAGCTTTAGCTTGTCGTTAGTTACGACAAACTGAAGTTTGTCGGACACGCGATGCTACTTTACCTTTCGATACAGTTTGTCATTCTCGTTGATATGCTCATAGAACCCGGCCCGCGGCGTAAACTTCAAACTCTCTTTGTTCCCCAGCCCAAAGACACCAAACATGCTCAAGCTGTCGTAAAGCAGATTGTGAACGCGGGCCTGAAGATCTTTGTTGAAGTAGATCATTACATTGCGACACAGGATCACCTGGAATTCGTTGAAGGAACCATCGGTAGCAAGATTATGCTCAGAAAAGACTACGTTGTTTCTCAGCGCCGAACTGAAAATCACATTGTCGTACTGCGCGGTGTAATAGTCAGAAAACTCATGCTTGCCGCCGCCCTGATGGTAGTTTGTTGTGTAGTCTCTCATCGCGGCCAGAGGAAAAATTCCATCGCGGGCCCTGCGCAAGACCGCCTGGCTGATGTCGGTAGCGTAGATGCGGCACTTCCGGTAAATGCTTTCTTCCTGCAAAAGGATCGCCAGGGAGTAAACCTCTTCGCCGGTGGAACAGCCTGCTATCCAAATTTGCACCGTCGGATAAGTCCTGAGCAGCGGCACAACTTTCCTGCGGAACGTAAGGTAGAAGCTGGGATCGCGAAACATGGCGGTGGCATGCACCGAAAGACCCAACAGGAGACGCTCCAGGCAGCCGGCATCGTGCAGGACCCGGTTCTGAAGCGCCGACACTGTCTCGAGTTTCTCCGCGCGCATCAGCTCAAGTATTCGCCGCTTAATCGAGGCCCGCGAATACTCGCGAAAATCAAAGCCGTGGACACGGTAGAGCCCATCGAGCAGTAATCCGATCTCGATGTCCTGAAGCTCATTTACCAGGGCTACGGCAGTGCTCATGTAATTTCATCCGGCCGGTATAGCCACACGCGCAGCAGCGACAGGAGTTGGTCTATGTCCAGCGGCTTTGAAATATAATCCGATGCGCCAACGTCCAAACAGTGATCGCGATCGGCTTTCATTGCTTTGGCCGTCAGCGCGATGATTGGGAGTTGTTTGAATTCGTCCATCCCCCGAATCGCGGTAATGGCTTCATAGCCATCCATCTCGGGCATCATGATGTCCATCAGGACGGCTTCGATGTCGGGATTGGCTCGCAAAATATCTATGCCTTCCTGGCCATTCTCAGCATGGACCACTTCCATGTTATGTGCTTCCAGCGCACTGGTCAGGGCAAAGATATTTCGCACATCGTCATCAACCACCAGGACCTTGCGGTCGGCCAGCACCGGATCGCTGCGGTGAAACTTCTCCAGCATGCGCCGCTTGGGCTCGGGCAAATTCGCTTCGACCCGATGCAGGAACAAAGCAGTTTCGGCTAACAACCGCTCTGGCGAGCTGGCCTCCTTGACGATGATCGCATCGGCCACTTTCTTTAGGTGCAGCTCTTCCTTGCGTGTTAATTCCTTTCCGGTATAGACGATGATCGGAAGGTCGTAGCGGCCGAGGTCCGTCTGTAACTTTTCGATGAGTTCGAAACCTGACATGTCGGGAAGTCTCAAATCGAGCACCATGCAGTCAAATCTCTCGTCCTTGAGAACATCCAGAGCTTCCTTGCCGGTTGCCACGGCTGTCGTCTTGACGTCGCCGTTACCGATCAATTCCACCACGCTCATGCGCTGAACATCGTCGTCCTCTACCACGAGCAGTTTTCGCACCCGGCGCTCAGCGAACTCCCGTATGTCATCGAAAGATTTTCCCAGATCCTCGCGAGTGACGGGCTTTTGCAGGTGGGTGAAGGCGCCCTGTTGCAGCGCTCGCTGGCGTTGTTCCTCAACCGTAATAATGTGCACCGGAATGTGACTGGTCTCCGGGTCGTGCTTCAGGCGATCCAGCACCGTCCATCCGTCTCGATCGGGCAGGCGAATATCGAGGGTGATCGCGGCCGGCTTATATTTCTGCGCCATCACCAGCGCCAGTGCGCCGCTGGTCGCAACCAAACCCTTGAATCCCTTTTCGCGCGCCAGATCCAGCAGAATGCCGGCGAAGCTGATGTCGTCTTCGACGATTAGCACGACGCGGTCTCCAGACTGGATGTCGTTGCGATCGTCAAGAATGGCGGCAGACTCGGTGGACAATAAAGCCATGGCTTCGCTGTCGAAGGACTCAACCGGGGTCCAGGCGGCCTCGATCTCTTTCACGTCTCTGATACGGGCCTGGTTTGGCGGCGGTGCGCTGGTGGCTCTCGCCGGAACGTAGTTGCGCGGCAGGTAAAACGTGAAGGTGCTTCCCTCGCCGGGCGAACTGAGTACGCGAATCTCGCCGCCCAGCAACCGAGCTATCTCGCGGCTAATGGAGAGACCCAGGCCCGTGCCTCCATATTTACGGGTGGTGGTGCCATCCGCTTGCTGGAAGGGCTCGAAAATGATTCGCTGTTTCTCTACAGGAATGCCTATGCCAGTGTCGCTTACCGAGAAAGCCAGCACGTCTTCGGCCCGGTTCAGGGAGTCGAGATGATAAGTCTCGTCCGCCGGCGCGGGCGCGATTCTGAGAATCACTTTGCCCACCTCAGTAAACTTGAAAGCATTTGAAAGCAGATTCATGAGGATCTGCTGGAGGCGCTTATCATCAGTGCGAACGGTCTTAGCTATTTGCTCGGCCCTCTCGATCACGAAATCCAGGTCCTTGTCCCTGGCCAGTTGATGGAAGCTGCGTTCCAACTGTTCGGTCATGTCATCAATCGAAACGTCAGAAATCTCGATGCCCATCATTCCGGACTCAATCTTCGTCAGATCGAGAATGTCATTGATTAAAGAAAGCAGGTCGGCTCCCGAGGAGTGGATGGTTTCCGCGAACTGCACCTGCTTTTCGCTGAGATTGTCGTCGTTATTTTCGGCCAGTTGTCGCGAAAGAATCAGCATGCTGTTAAGCGGAGTGCGCAGCTCGTGCGACATGTTAGCCAGGAATTCAGACTTGTACTTCGAAGTAAGCGCCAGTTGCTCGGCCTTTTCTTCCATCTCCCACCGGGCTTCCTCGACCTCGCGGTTCTTGGTCTCCACTTCCGCTTTCTGCCGGGCCAAAAGTTCTGCTTTCTCCTGCAACTCTTCGTTGGTTTGTTGCAGTTCTTCCTGCTGGCTCTTCAACAGCTCCTCAGACTCGCGCAGCGACTCAGCCTGTTGCTCGAGCTGCTCATTGGTCTTCTTTAGCTCATCCTGCTGGCTCTGAAGTTCAGCCGCGAGTGATTGCGATTGCAGCAGCAGGTCCTCGGTTCGAGTGTTAGCGGCGATCGTGTTCAGCACGATCCCGATGCTCTCGGTCAACTGATCCAGGAAGGTGAGATGGGTATCGCTGAAAGTATTGAAGGTGGAGAGCTCGATCACAGCTTTTACATCACCCTCGAACAGCACCGGAAGCACGACGATGTTATGGGGCGGGGCCTCGCCAAGTCCCGATGCCACGTAGACGTAGTTGCTGGGCACGTTGGTTACCAGAATCCGTTCGCGCTCCAGGGTGCACTGGCCCACCAAACCTTCACCCGCGTGAAATTCGTTGGCCAGGTTCTTGCGCTTCTTATAAGCGTAACCTCCCAGCAGCTTCATTACCGGTTGGCCGTTCGCGCTTGTGTTCACGTAGAAGACGCCTTGCTGAGCATCAACCAGCGGCGCCAGTTCGGAGAGCACCATCTGCGCCACCGTGGTCATGTCGCGTTGGCCCTGTAGCATTCGAGTGAAGCGGGCAAGATTGGTTTTCAGCCAGTCCTGCTCCATGTTTTTCTGCGTCGTCACCTTGAGATTGAGAATCATCTCGTTGATGTTGTCTTTCAACGCCGCGACCTCGCCCTGGGCTTCGACCGTAATCGATCGCGTCAGGTCACCTTTGGTCACAGCCGTGGAAACTTCGGCAATGGCGCGGACCTGAGTTGTCAGGTTGGCGGCCAGACCGTTCACGTTATCCGTCAGATCGCGCCAGGTGCCTGCCGCGCCGGGAACGTTTGCCTGTCCTCCCAGCTTGCCCTCCACACCCACCTCACGCGCGACCGACGTAACCTGGTCGGCGAAGGTAGCTAGCGTGTCAGTCATGTTGTTGATGGTGTCGGCCAGTTCGGCAATTTCTCCCTTAGCCTCCACAGTTAGTTTGCGTTCCAGATCACCGTTCGCGACGGCGGTAACGACGCGAGCAATACCGCGCACCTGGTCCGTCAAATTAACAGCCATCGAGTTCACGTTGTCGGTAAGGTCTTTCCATGTTCCGGCCACACCCCGCACATCGGCCTCTCCACCGAGCTTGCCTTCGGTGCCTACCTCGCGGGCCACGCGGGTAACTTCCGAAGCGAAGGAGTTCAGTTGGTCCACCATGGTGTTGATGGTGTTCTTCAGCTCCAGAATCTCACCTTTAACATCTACCGTGATCTTCTTGGAAAGATCGCCGTTGGCTACCGCCGTGGTTACGTCGGCGATGTTGCGCACCTGGCCGGTCAGGTTGCTGGCCATCGAATTCACGTTATCAGTCAGGTCCTTCCAGGTGCCGGCCACGCCGCGCACATCGGCCTGGCCACCGAGCTTGCCTTCGGTGCCCACTTCGCGGGCCACACGCGTAACTTCCGAGGCGAAGGAGTTCAACTGGTCCACCATGGTGTTGATGGTGTTCTTCAGTTCCAGAATCTCGCCCTTAACATCGACGGTGATCTTCTTGGAGAGGTCACCGTTGGCGACCGCGGTAGTAACCTCCGCGATATTGCGCACCTGGCCGGTAAGATTGCCGGCCATGAAATTTACGTTGTCGGTAAGGTCTTTCCATGTTCCGGCCACGCCCATCACCTGCGCCTGTCCGCCCAACCGTCCTTCCGTTCCCACTTCACGGGCCACGCGGGTAACTTCCGAGGCGAACGAGCTCAACTGGTCCACCATGGTGTTGATGGTGTTCTTCAGTTCCAGAATCTCGCCTTTAACATCTACTGTGATCTTCTTGGAAAGATCGCCGTTGGCGACTGCGGTGGTTACTTCCGCGATGTTGCGCACCTGACCCGTCAAGTTACCAGCCATCGAGTTCACGCTATCGGTAAGGTCTTTCCAGGTGCCGGCCACACCGCGCACATCGGCCTGGCCGCCGAGCTCTCCTTCCGTTCCCACTTCGCGGGCTACGCGCGTAACTTCAGAGGCGAATCCGTTGAGCTGGTCCACCATCGTGTTGATAGTGTTCTTCAGTTCCAGAATCTCGCCCTTTACATCGACCGTGATTTTCTTCGAAAGATCGCCGTTCGCCACCGCGGTCGTCACTTCGGCGATGTTGCGTACCTGACCGGTAAGGTTGCCGGCCATCAAATTCACACTGTCGGTAAGGTCTTTCCACGTGCCGGCAACTCCCTTAACGTCAGCCTGCCCGCCGAGTTTTCCTTCCGAGCCCACTTCGCGGGCCACCCGGGTAACTTCCGAGGCGAATCCGTTTAGCTGGTCCACCATGGTGTTGATGGTGTCTTTGAGTTCCAGGATTTCGCCCTTAACGTCCACCGTGATTTTCTTGGAGAGGTCGCCGTTGGCGACGGCGGTGGTAACCTCCGCGATGTTGCGCACCTGACCGGTAAGATTGCCGGCCATGAAATTCACATTGTCGGTAAGGTCTTTCCATGTTCCGGCCACGCCGATTACCTGCGCCTGACCTCCGAGTTTTCCTTCGGTGCCGACCTCACGAGCCACGCGCGTAACTTCCGAAGCGAAGGAGTTCAACTGGTCCACCATGGTGTTGATGGTGTTCTTCAGCTCCAGAATCTCGCCTTTAACATCTACCGTGATCTTCTTGGAAAGGTCGCCTTTGGCTACTGCCGTGGTTACGTCCGCGATGTTGCGGACCTGGCCCGTCAGGTTGCTGGCCATCGAATTAACGTTGTCGGTAAGGTCCTTCCACGTTCCGGCAACGCCACGCACATCAGCCTGGCCACCCAGCTTGCCCTCGGTACCCACTTCGCGGGCCACACGTGTAACTTCCGAAGCGAAGGAGTTCAACTGGTCCACCATCGTATTGATAGTGTTCTTCAGCTCCAGAATCTCGCCTTTAACATCGACTGTAATTTTCTTGGAGAGGTTACCGTTGGCGACTGCGGTGGTAACTTCCGCGATGTTGCGCACCTGACTGGTCAGGTTGCTGGCCATGGAGTTGACGCTGTCGGTCAGGTCTTTCCAGGTGCCGGCAACTCCTTTGACTTGAGCTTCGCCGCCCAGCTTGCCTTCGGTCCCGACTTCGCGGGCCACACGCGTAACTTCCGAAGCGAACGAGCTCAACTGGTCCACCATCGAATTGACGATCTTCACCGTGCGCAGAAACTCGCCCTTCAACGGACGCTCATCAACCTGAAGCGCCATGCGTTCCGAAAGATCACCATTCGCCACCGCACCGATCACGCGCGCCATTTCGCTCGTGGGCCGCGCCATGTCGTCGATAAGCAGGTTGGTGGAATCGACTAGCCTGAGCCAGGACCCGGAAGCCGCCGGCACCGCCGCGCGATGCATTATCTTTCCTTCTTTCCCGACCATGCGGCTAACACGTTCGACTTCTTTCGTGGTCTTATTGCTCAATTCGATAATGTCGTTAAGGGTGTCGGCAATCTTGCCCGCCTCGCCCGTCCATTCACCCGGTAAGCGGACGGAGAAGTCGCCCTTCTTGAATGCGACCAGGACCTTGAGTAATTGCTTTGTGTTCAGGGAGTCTGTCGCCAGGGTTTGGGTTCGCATCGTTTTCCTTTCGAGTTTGCTTTCGAATCTGAGAGAGGCAGGTCCGGAATAGCTAGCCCCGATGGCCGGGCCGATATATTTCTAAACGCAAGTATGATTCTATGACGCAAGAAGAGCCCAACACAGTCGTCGACCATGTGGAGTAAAACCGCGGGGAACTCTGTGGTACTCAGGGTAGCAAACCAACGAGCCTTGGGGGCGGGTTCGGGCTGTTCGACATTTATACCTAGCTTGCCGGGATATGTAAACCCTTAGGTGAGGTTTGAGGGGCGTTTATGGGTCACTCCGGATGGGGAGTCCGCCCCCGGGAACAGGCGCCGGCTCTTTTTCCCTTTGGAGTGCGCCGGCAGAGCGGAGCGGCGACGGCGCTTTGGATTCCAGTGTCCAGCTAAGCGACACTCCACCCCAATCCAAAGCGGTATCGCCGCTCCGCTCTGCCACCGCGCTCCATATGAGTGCGCGTGTTCAAAACTACCACGCGGCGAACCATCCACAGATTACGCAGATTACACAGATTCAAAAGTGTTAACACGAAAAGTTTATCTGTAACCGCACGGAGTCCAGAAGTTGATCCGTAACCGCCCGGAGTCCAGAAAAGCCTTTTCACTTGTCTGGCCGTTTTATTGAATCTGTGTAATCTGCGTAATCTGTGGATTCGCTCTAGTCCGCGCTACCGAATTGTCGCTTCCTGCTTTTGCATATCTGCTACGGCCCAGTCCTTCGCGGACACGAATGACAGCTTGTCATAGATGAGGACAATAGTGCCCACGGGCAGCAGTTTACTCATCTCGACCGCAGCTGACATGGGAATGCGGATGCAACCATGACTCTGCGGCTCGTTGGGTACCGAAGGATTTCCATGAATCGCCAGTCCACCGCTGAAGTAATTTGGGTAGTAAAGCAATCCGAGCGGCGATCTCTTCCAACCCGACAACTTGTTATAAACCCTGAACCGCCCCCTGGGTGTATAGGCCAGGTCTCTAATGCCTTTCTCGTTGTAACGTTTGCCGCTGCCGGAAGAAATAGGAAGAACCAGATCTACCACACCGTTATCGTCCGTCACCAGAAGCACCTGTCGATCGAGATCCACTTCGACGTGTTTATACCCAGGGTCCTTCGGCATTGGGGCGGTGGCATTCATTATCAGGTCGAAGTCTTCACGACTCATACTGCCGGTAACTTTGCGGCCCTCCCATTTCTGAAAAGCAATCAACGCGTTTCGCGTGACGTCGTCGATCACTCCATCAACTCGGCCCGTTCCGTAACCCATCTCTGCCAACCGGCCTTCCGCCGCTGCCACCTCCGCGCGCGTCAACTGACGACTCGCCGCCCCATCAACCGAACGGCCTTTACGTTTGTCAGCCTTTGTCGCCGCGGATGAATTCATCGGAATGGAAAGAAGCAGACTCAGCATCAAGCCGGCGACGAGCGTCAGGCGTAATAGCGAGTCGGTACCACCTGCTCTCCTCTCCTCTGGGAGAGGTCGGGTGAGGGTGCGAAGCTTGACGGCCGAGTAGTCTCTGCGTTTTGAAGTCCCCATGATGATTCCCCCTTGAACTACGAAGTCCGTATCTCGAACAGTCGGGATTAAATTATGGAATGTAAATGGCAAAGCCCGTGCCGCCAGGATTATTCGTATGATCGAGCTCACCCGGGAAGATCGGCGTTTTATTTGAATACAATCCCGAATGAATTGAGGCAGCTGTGTTGGAGTCCGCGGAGCGGCCGTCAGCATAAAGCCTGGGGTGGAGCGCAGCGAAACCCCAGGATCGTCAATCCAGGAAAACGTTGAAGAGCCCGCGGAGCAGCCGATAGCATATGGAGTGCGGTGGCAAGCGTAGCGCGACACCGCTTTGGATTGTTTGTTTCATTAGACCAGGGTATTCAAAGCCCTGCTCGACGCTTCGCTCTGTCGGCGTGCTCAACATGGATTGCGATTACAAAACGTCAAGCGTGATCATTGGACTGTCTGCCGCTTCGCGGGCTTTGGTGATTTTCAACGGGCCGGTTCCTGGGGTTCCGCTGTGCTCCATCGCAGGAACTTGGTACAAGAAGATTTGTAAAGCGCGCGGAGCGGCCGACAGAGGACAGATAGTGCGAAACGATTTGAGATGCTCAATAATTTCAGCATCACTCATCGATGAGGCCAATATGTCTGACTCTTAACGAACCTTCTTTACCACATTGTCTTTTCAACAAAGGAACGCCGGCCGCTGATCACACCCGAGTACGGGTTCGGCACTCTTTCCAGTCTGTCCCAGCGTTTTGTTTTGCTTCTTATCCGCGAATATCCGCGTTAATCTGCGGCTTATTATTGCGCCGGCGGTATCGTTCTTCCACGATGATTAGAAGTTTTCAAGTTTCAAGCGCCGAGATATCTCGCTCGAAATCAAGGAGCTGATTAGGCCCGCACCGCATCACGCGGCGAAGCCAAAGCGGTTCACCGAACATCTGCTCGAGCCCGCGCACGATTGCATATCTCGGTTCATCAGCGATACGGGTCGACAGCCGGGTTTGGTCCCTTACATAACTATCCAACCCGCTGAGCAGGGCCCCGCCACCCGTCAAAATGATTCCGCGATCATATATGTCTGCGGCTACTTCGGCAGGAAGCTCGGCGAGGGTCGTAGATATGATGTCGACTATCTTGCGAACGACTTCGTGAGCGATGGGATAGACTTCACCGGCTGTGATTTCGAGTGCCCCCGGACTGCTGGTCAAGACATCGCGACCCTTGAGCGTGATCTGTTGGGCCAGGTCGTCCGGCAAAGTCGCTGAAGCCAGCTCAAGTTTGAGCCGCTCCGCCGTTTGCTCGCCCATGACGAGTCCGCCGTGGCGGCGCACATGATCAATAAGTGCGGCGTTGATGTCCCTGCTTCCGATTCGCTCGGTCCGCGCGTGAACCATGGCGCCGTTCGCGACAACGGCTACACTGGTAGTCGACTCACCGAGGTCGACGACCGCAGAGGCGCGAGCGTCCTCTATTTTGACACCGCTACCCAGGGCCGCTGCCAGGCCATTTTCGATCATGCAAACGCGGCCAATACCCGCTTGTTCAGCGGCGTTGAATAGTGCTCTCTGCTCAACCTGGGTGATACCGGACAGGACACTCATGATCGCGCGCCGGCTGAAATGGGAAATACCGCTGCGCGCCTTACGAACAAAATGCGCCAACATCACCCTGGTTCTTTCAAAGTCGGCGACTACGCCGTCCAGCAAAGGCGCAATCACCGTAACATCGCGGGCCTCTCTGCCGTACATCTGTTGTGCTTCCAGCCCGATCGCGATTACTTCACCGGTGGTTGTACTAACGGCAACCAGTGATGGCTCGTCTACCACCACGCCACGCCCGCGCACATCAATGATAGTTGCCGCGGATCCCATATCGATCGCCATCGAATCAGAGACCAGATTGCGCAAAGCGCCCAGCCCGGTGAACGCTGCTGTTTTGTTCATTAATGACATATGACTTAATAAGGCGTGTCCAGTTTATATGATGCAGCTAAGAGTGTGAACTCTGTGTTACCGGATTTCCCAATTATCAATCCGCAAAACGGAGGCGACCCCCCTTCGCGGGTTAGTCCGCGGAGCGGCCGCCAGGCTTTATGCTGCCACGCGTGTGTGGGAACTGATTAGCCGCGCGACTAGATCCGGCGCTGCCATTCGGCCGGATCGCGCGCGGTGTGAAGCACCGCGAGAATCAGAATAATGTCGTCTTCGATTGAAAAGTAAACCGCGTAGGAAACTGTCGAGTTAGTGCGCGGCGAATGCCTGAACGTAGCTCCTGATATCCAAGCGCGTTTTCCAGGATTCGACGATACGCGAAACGAAGTTGCTCGAGAAACTCCAATCCCAGACCCGGTTCCTCCGTTTCGTACCACTCGAATGCACTCTCGACGTCAAATTCGACGGCCGCATCGGCTTCGAATCTACATTGCTTCACTTGCGCTTCTGTGACAGCCGGTCGATAACTTCAAAAGCGGGCCGGGCCGAGGAAGGGCTTTCGCGATAACGTCGTAAGCGTTCTTCAGCAAGTTGAAGATGACTCTCGGGCACAGGAATTTCGTCAGGGTGTTCCGAGATTTGGTCCCAAAGGGCCTGAAGATAACGCACCTGTTCAGTTTTAGGGAGCTCAGCAAAACCTGGCGGTGTTGGTATGGATGTCTCTGGCATGACGTTCTTTTGCTGCAATAATAACTGAGTTGCGCATGTCGGACAATGTTTGGCGGACCGCCTCAGGAGGAGTTCAGAGTTCAAGCTTTAGCTTGCGTACATTTGGAACGAAACAATCTGACACAGCTTGCCACCGCGGCCTGTCTTCGAGGTCGCAAATTGCGACCTCAAAGCTTCAGCCTCAGTCTTGGTGAGCCGAAACATGAAGTCTTTGAGAAAGCGCTTGCGATTGCGCCGAACCTGTTCGTTGAGGCGCTTAGTTGGGACTTCATACAACTCGGCCAGATCAACGTCGAGCATCACCTTGTGCCCGCGAATCAGATAGATTCTCCGCTCGATGAGCTGGACGGAGACGCGCGACAGGCTCTCACTCGGGCTCTCCCTGGTAGCCACGGGGAAGAGAGTAACAAGCGAGAGAGAACACACGAAAGCCAGTGCCAAAGTGCATGGTGATCACACTCATGCAAGTTTTCTTTCACCACAGCTCGCGGGGCAGCGCCACTCCTCACCGCCTACCGCCGTGAGAGACAACAGCGGCTGCAGTCTGTTCACGAACGCATGATTCGGTTAGAATCTCCGTCACGACACGACGAGTACTTTTATATCCGGGCGAAGATGGTTTTGTGGTCGCCGAGGTTCCGAGTCTTCCAGGCTGCATCAGCCAGGGAAAAACGCGCGAAGAGGCTCTCAATAATGTGCGCGAGGCGATCTCATTGCATGAAGAAGTTTTGCGCGAGCGCGGCGAACCGGGTTTTGGCTTCCAGTCTCTGTCCGTGCGCTGGCTCTGTCAACGATTGCTGGACGGTTCCAGTCTCGGCAATTGACATAAGGCTGCGCCATCCTTCGGGACTGACCCTCTCTCTGAATTGAGCGGGCGTAATTCAATGGGAGAGTGTCAGCTTCCCAAGCTGAAAGTTGCGGGTTCGATCCCCATCGCCCGTTCCAAATTTCCTCGGTGAGGTTTAGAAGTCCGATTGTCGCTCGCCTTCAAAGGCAGATGATCTCATGAGATCCAGTCCTCCCGACAGATCGTATTCGCGGTCCTCTGCTGATGGTGGCTCCGAAGTCCTCTTCCAGAACCTAACAACATATCGACAACTGCTCGACGCGACCCGCAGAATTCGTGAATCACATGGCGACGAGATCGTCTTTCGTGGTCAAACCGCACATTATGACGGCAAAGTGATTCCCTCGATTCGTCGCGAGGGAAGCTCGTCGTACCTGGCTGACCAGCATCGCGATTGGCGGCGATTCATTTGGTGGATGCTGATGAAAGTCGGCGTTGAGTATCAGCAATATCTGAAAACGAAACGCAAAACTACTAAACGACGAGCCGCCCCGCAGTCGCAGCCTGATTATCCATTGAATGCGCATCTGGATGCCATCCTTCAGCACTATGGGGCACGGTCTGAGTTCGTTGATGTGACGCGGTCCCTCGACGTAGCGCTATGGTTTGCACATCGCAACTATAGCGGCGCAACTCTGCTGGTCGATGGCATGCACGTGAGCTCTCAGGTGAATCCTCCTTACGACTTATCTATCACTGCGGCGTCGTACGAGCTTCACGGTCCTCCCGAAAATGCCTACCTCTTTGTTTTTGCGGCACCGGACTCGACGGGAAAAGGCAAACTGGAGCATGGTGACTTCGTCGACCTGACCCGGGGTGTCATGAGCCGTCGAATGTCGGCGCAGCAAGCAGGTCTGCTTTATGCCCCGGTCGAGGCTGATAATCGAAAATTGGAACCCCTTGCGAGTTTTGAATTCCCGGTGCCGCTTAAGGGAATGCCAAGGCGCGTGCTGCAGGCAAAGACCTCAGATTATTTTCCGTCCCCGGACGTTGACATGACCTACCGGTTGATACTGGAAGGTTCGCCGTTCATTGAAGATTACACAGCGAAAGTTCTTCGGCGGAGCCTTCTGATCCCCGAGTATGTCGCTGCAATGCGAGACTCGCCGGGACCACCGTGGACCGTTTTCAGGGAATTCGACAAAGCGCTTATTCCAACTCATATTTTTAGTGTGGCCGCCGAATTCGATCGGCAACAGATCATGCCGTTTCGATCTGAGATTCGCGGGCAGCAATACGCGCTTGGGGACGCTGCCGGAATCCTCCTGCGACTCCCATCAAGCGAACTCCTGGCGAGCTCTGTTGATCTCGATGCGCCGGTTGACGTTCCCGAGAATCTCTCCAATGTTTTTCTCGAGTATCCCGAGTTTCAAAGCTTGATTCCGTATCTGGCTCGGAGATATTCCTTGCCCTTCACTCTGGATAATCCCGACGGTACAGTTACGTTGTCTCTGGAGAATTTCGAGGAGCTAACCGGCGTGCGCGGCGTGTGGATCGTGAAGAGCGAAGACGAGTATTGGGGACAGCTATTCGCGTTTCTGGAAAATGACTTTGTGCCCTACCCGGGATTTTATTTCCGAGGTACACAACCAAACAGCCTTGAACTTGTCGGTCCCAGGCCCGGCAATAGCGACGCCGAGTATCTAGTGAAGGCGACCCTCGCGGCTCTGCGGCACTCGCTTTGTGTTCTGCGTCAGGTGAAACGTGGGGATCTGAGTCTCCAAAAGTCTGCGGACTTACTTTTCAAATATCATTTGGACAATCCTTCGCAGAAGGGATGGTTGCATACTTTCTGATTGGTACTGACAAAAGCGCACCTGGCGGCGGATGCACGGCAATGACTCTGTTTACGAGATCTGGCCATGAAGTAACGACACCACCCTTGACAGAATAAATCAAGTTGGATAGCATGCCGCAAACCTGGACGATGTGGGTTGGGAAACCAAGGAGAAAACAACCATGTCAGAGCTGCTCACTCCAGCGAACTCACAAGCCGAGTTTCTAAAAGGCGGAATCATTAGCGACTTCTTGCCACGGACACCTGCGGAAGGGATTGTCGGTGGACCAATTCTGAGGTGGTCTACGCCCGTGTGCGGGTGGGTTACCAGGCATTTGTGTACAAGTGTTTTTTGTGGGCCTCCCCCCATTACGCGAGATCCCACGTTATGTCCTCGAGACCCCGCACCTTAGATCGCGCCAGCGATTCGAAAATCTTCCTCGGGTGTCTCTGAGTGAAGCCGGTATGATCTGAAACCAGGTCCGGGGCGTAACCATCAACGATTAAGAGTTGATAATGTTGGCCGAGGCCGATCTAGTCCCATACTTACTCCGCCGCGAGCTTATTACCGCCAGATCTGTTGTTGAAGGGGATCTCACCGTCCTCGACGCTTCGAGGCGCAATCGTAACTTCGGAGTTCTCCGCAAACGCGGCCAATCATATTTCCTAAAACAAGGAACCGACCCGGAGCGAAACGCCAGTATCGCCAATGAGGCGAAGGTATATCAATTTTTCTATTCGGACACAGGAAGCGATGAGTTTACCCGGTATCTCCCGCGTTATTTCGGATACGATCCGGACGATCGTGTTCTTTTTGTGGAGTTTCTGCCGGATGTGCAGGATCTACAAAAGTATCACGCCGGATGTGGACGCTTCTCCACGAAACTAGCGGCCTCGCTGGGTCATGCATTGAGTTTGCTTCACCGCAAGAGTTGGACGAAGGGAAAAGCAAACGGGCATTTCTTTAGATGCCCACCGCCCTGGGTCTTCTCGATTCATCATCCGGATATAGAAATTCTTGGGGCCATGAGCGAGGCAAATATTCAAGTTATTAAGATCGTCCAACAGTATCCGGAATTCTGCCATCTGTTGGATGAACTGCGTAAGGGCTGGAAGCCGGAGGCGTTCATCCACTCTGATCTCAAATGGGAAAACTGTCTCCTGTCGGTTGCGTCGGGAAACATGACGCTGAAAATAGTCGATTGGGAACTTGCCGGCCTGGGGGATCCCATTTGGGATGTGGGATCCGTGTTCAGCGCCTATCTCAGTTTCTGGCTTCTCTTCGTTCCCATAACAACGGAGACAGAGCCGACTGAATCGCTTCGACTGGCGCGCTATCCACTGGAAAAGATGCAACCGGCCCTTCGTTCGTTTTGGCGGTCGTACGTGCGGGGGATGAAACTTGACTCCATCACAGCTGAGCAACTGCTCGTCCGGGCCGTCAAATACGGCGCGGCCAGGCTCGTCCAGACATGTTACGAGCAAATGCACACGTCGCCGCAACTGGTTGGTAGTGTTGTTTGCTCCTTGCAACTGAGCCTGAATATTCTAAAGCGCCCCAAAGAAGCAGTTAGTAATTTGGTGGGCATTCCGTTGCTTTCGAATTAGTGATATGAAATTCAGCGAGCAAGTCGAGGCTGTAATTCGAGCTACCGTATTTCAGCCTCGGATGACCTACTCCTGGTTCGGCAAGCTGTCGCCGCAACTCCTTCCCTCTGTGAGGCGAGCCCTAACGCCTCAAATCAAACGCAAGTACCTCCTCTACAATTTACAGATCCAACTCTACAACGACTTTTATTGTCGCGGGTTTCCCATGCCTGCCGAGCAGGAATTAACTGACGGACAAGATGTGGGCATGACTTCGTTTGTTCGGCACCTGTCAGCAGCAAATACCGGGAACGGCTATTGCTCGGAAGGATGGAATGTTCACACTGTTAGTGGCCGCAATGTGGTTGTTCGCGGAGCAGATTTGGAGTTATGGGTACAGCCACCTGACTGTCTGATTCCACGGGACGCACTGCTTGAATCGGGCACGCGTTTGGGGCTGCGTTTTCCGAAGGAATGTCTCAACATTTCGCCTGGCTTTTATGTCGCAATGGGGAACAAGGAACTGTTCGGGGACAGTTCGCAAGCTCTGGTGAGGCTCTATTGGAATCTCACACCCGAGGGTTCAATCAGCTTCATGCGAAAGACCACCTTTCTCCTGAACAAAGCCGAATTGCCCTTCAAAATCAAAGTTGTGAATGATCCAGTCCGATTCACGCGATGCGATGCTGTCGTACTCTACTTCCGCAAAATTGACTACCGATGCGTTTCCAGGCTAATGGCAAGAATCTACCCTCAGGTGATTCGTAGTCTGAAAAACGGAGAGCCTGCATTCACTAAACAGCTGGCTGTTGGGGTTGGTTTGGCGGAGGACCCCGGCCAAGGGGAGAGCTTTGGAGCGCACCGCTGCCGGATTCTAGCGGAAGGCCTGATCCGAGCTTACGAGCAACGTAAGAAGTCGGTCCGGGGAAAGTTGCAGATCGTAAATGACTGTTTTGAGGAAAATGGAATCAACCTTAACAAGCCTTTTGTGCCTTCTGCGGTAGTTGACGATTACGATTTTGGACCACAATTGGGACGGGCGGCCCACGAAAGAAAGATATCATTTGCGCCCGCATCCAGCCTGGCAGCGTTTCTGCAGACGGCTACGGAAATCGGTCAACGTTTGGTGCAGGATGCAGTGTGGTATGAAGAGTGTTGCAACTGGATGGGAATTGCAGAGGGTGTACCAGGACCTGATAAGGCACTGCCGACCAGAAAATACTGCGCGCTGGGTCCCGATCTTTATTCAGGTACTGCCGGTGTATCCCTGTTTCTATCTCAGTTGCACCTGGCGAACGGGCATAGAAGTACGCGGCGCTGTGCGCTTGGCGCCATACACCAGTCGCTGTCGCGCATCGATGCCTTAGAGCCACAAGCTCGATTGGGTCTCTATACAGGAGGGATGGGAGTCGCGCTCGCGGCTTCGGTCGTGGGAAAAGTTTTGCGTGAAGACGAATTGTTGGAGCGTGCTGCACGAATACTCCGAAGTTTCGCGGGCGTAGACCAGGTCCAAAGCGAATTTGATTTCATTTCCGGTAATGCTGGAGCAGTCACAGCCCTTATCATGCTCCGAGATTTGTTAGGTGATGAGTCGCTTTTAAAGCTCGCCCTGAAGATTGGCGACGATTTGTTGCGTTCGGCAGAGAAGTCCGGCATTGGATACTCCTGGAGATCGTTACTAATCCGCCATCGGAAGAATTTGACTGGGTTTGCACACGGAACCGCTGGAGTGGGCTTTGCTCTAATGGAGCTTTTTAGGGTGACGGGTAGGTCGCAATACCGCGAAGGCGCTGAACAAGCTTTCAAGTATGAACGCCATTGGTTCGACATTGAGGCATGCAACTGGCCCGATTTCCGCGACGAGCCGGGAGCAAGCAAAAGGACTAAACGCCCCCTGCGCTTCTCGACCACGTGGTGTCACGGTGCTCCAGGGATTGCGTTGTCCCGCCTTCGTGCATATGAAATCATTAAAGATCCCAGGTACAAGGAAGAAGCCTTAGCTGCTCTTCAGACCACATGCAGCATTACGAAGACGTGGCTACATTCCGGAACCGGCAATTATTCCCTTTGTCATGGACTCTCAGGAAATGCTGAGATTCTTCTTTATGGCTGGCAAGTACTGGGGCAGGAGTTTGTCGAGGGCCTTGCGACTGCACATGCAGTTGCTGATGCGAGGATTGCGAACTCTAGGAAACAGACCGGGCCCTGGAGAGGAGAAGATAACGAACCCCCAGGTTTGATGCTCGGCCTGGCGGGTATAGGTTATTTTTATCTACGTTTGTACAACCACTCCACTCGTTCTATTTTGAGTCTAGTGACAAAGTCCTAACTTCTGTCCAGCAAGTGAGAATCGGTCGGTTATTGATGGTACCCGCGGCAGGGGTCGAACCTGCGACCTCTCGCTCCGGAGGCGAGCGCTCTAATCCACTGAGCTACGCGGGCACTGAGGGATGTCAAGATAGCATAGAGGCGACGAGCCTTGGCAAGTTCGGTGACCGGTAGGGTAGTATCCTGATTTAAAGAGAAGTAAACGATCCACTAAGTCACAGTAAACACCACTAAACTTTCTTCGTGAAATTTCGTGTGAATTCGTGGATCGTTTTACCAACCAACTAGCAAAAAGCGCTAGACCTTAAAATAAGCTTTAGTTGCGGTCCCGGTGAGGTAGTACCACCATGCGGTAGCAGGTGGGTTCTAGAGTGGGATCCAGGCTGATTGAGCATGACTGCAACGTACCCACCCGCTACCGCGTGGTGGTACTGACCTCACCGGGACCGCTTGTTGTACTAAGGGCCAGGCGTCAAACCGCATCACTACGCCCTGCTGAGATGGTGGCGAGTGGATGCGAGACTCAACGTTGAATTAATCGCCGCTTGAAGCATTTTCTGTTATAGAGTGTGGCCTTATCCGCTCGCTGCCACCGGCGGTTTCGCAAGTACGGAGGGCAATCAAATTGAAAATGACTTGAATACCTAATCGGAGTTTAGCTATGCCAAACAAAATGCGAAAAGGAATCTTGTTGCTCATTCTTTCCACTGCGACGGCGGCGGGCGTCAACGCCCAGCAGTCACTGGACGCGATGATCGATCGCGACCTTGCTTCGCTGGTAGCAACTTACAAATCGCTGCATGCGGCGCCTGAGCTGTCGCATCATGAAGAAAAGACTTCAGCCTTCTTTGCCAACCAATTGCGCGCCCTCGGGTACACGGTCACTGAGCACATCGGCAAGTACGAGCATCCTGAATGGTCCGGGTACGGCGTCGCGGCTGTAATGAAGAACGGCGCGGGCCCAACTGTGCTGATTCGCACCGAGCTGGATGCGCTGCCGGTTGATGAGAAGACAGGTCTCCCTTACGCGAGCAAAGTGAAAGCAAAGAATGACGCCGGTCAGGACGTGAGCGTGATGCACGCTTGCGGTCACGACATTCACATAACAAACATGCTTGGCACCGCGAAGATGCTTTCCGAGTTAAAGAGCCAATGGCACGGCACCCTAATCATCCTGGGGCAACCGGCGGAGGAAACGATCGATGGGGCCCGGGCCGTTTTGCGAGACGGTCTATACGACAAGGTTCCTAAACCTGATTACACCATCGCGCTGCACGACAGCTCTGATCTGGCGGCGGGAACGGTGGGCTATACACCAGGTTACGCACTGGCAAGTTCAACTTCGGTGGACATAAAAATCCGCGGCGTCGGTGGGCATGGAGCCAAACCGGATACGACAAAGGATCCGATTGTGGTTGCGGCCGAGGTCGTCATGGCCTTGCAAACAATTGTCAGTCGCGAAAACTCGCCGCTCGATCCGGTCGTAGTCACCGTTGGCTCGATTCACGGCGGCAGCAAGCACAACATCATTCCCGACGAAGTTAACCTGCAATTGACGGTTCGCACTTACAAAGACGAAGTAAGGAAGCGGGTGCTCGCTGCCATCGAACGCATAACCAGGGGAATTGCTCTCGCGCACGGCATCCCAGACGATCTCGCGCCCATCGTGAAGGTCAGTGACAGTGAAGTAACGGCTTCCACGTACAACGAGCCGCGGTTAACTGAGCGCCTGGCATCTGTTTTCGTCAGAGTACTGGGACAGGAGAACGTCATCAAGGTGCCGCCCGCAATGGTAAGCGAAGACTTTGGCTATCTCAGTCTCGATCAGAAGATCCCGGCAACAATGTTCTGGCTGGGAGCGGTTGACCCTGCGAAGGTGCGGCAAAGCAGGGAAACGGGAACGTCCCTGCCGTCGCTTCATTCGGCATTGTTTGTGCCCGAGCCTGAGGCCACTCTTCGCACCGGCGTAAAAGCGATGACTTCGGCGGTGTTGGAGTTGATGAAGAAATGAGGTCTGCCTGGCAGCAAGTAGATGTCACAGTCAGGCTTGGTTCACCGCCGCTGGTGAAGTCAGAACCGCCTGCGGTAGCGGGCGGTTGATCTAACCCCTAACAATGAGATCGGATCCCCCGATCAACCGCCCGCTACCGCAGGCGGTTCTGACAGAAGCCGCTTGTCGAGGCGCCGCGGTTCAGCGTATTCTCCTGCCGCCATGCAACCGAAAACCGGCACTGACCCTGAAACATCCCGAACCATGGCCAAAAACTATTTTGAGCAAATGGCAGAGTTGTTGCGGTTGGAAGCTCGCGCGATTGAAAGCGCGGTGGGCCGTCTGCAACGGGACCAGGTCGAGCGCGTCATTGAGATCCTGACAGGTTGCAAAGGCAAAGTGGTCCTGCTGGGAGTTGGCAAGTCCGGCATCATCGCCCAGAAGATCGCCGCCACGATGACCAGCAGTGGTACCGCGTCCATCTACCTGCATCCTTCCGACGCGCTGCACGGAGGACTCGGCATTGTCAGACCGGATGATGTCGTGATTGCGTTGAGCAACAGCGGAGAGACCGACGAAGTTATTCAAATACTGCCGTACTTGAAGCGGCGACAAGTGCCAATCATCGCCCTGGTTGGCAATGTGAATTCCACGCTGGCTGAGCGTGCTGACGCGGTTCTCGATGCATCGGTGGATCAGGAAGCGTGCCCGCTCAATCTGGCGCCGACGACCAGTACAACAGTGGCGCTCGCTATCGGCGATGCGCTGGCAATGACGCTGATGCAGGCGAAGGGGTTGACCTCTGATGACTTTGCGCTCAACCATCCGGCGGGCCAACTGGGAAAGCGTCTGACACTGCGCGTTGCCGATCTAATGCATGCCGGTGTTAAGAACCCGACGATTTCCACGGCAGCGCCGTGGCTGGAAGTCATCTCCGCGATCAGCAAGTTTGGCCTGGGCGCGGTCAATGTCGTGGACGGTGAAGGGAAGTTGGCCGGCATCATCACAGATGGCGACTTGCGGCGATCGCTGCAGAAGATTGACTACGCTAATTTGTCGAACATCAGAAGCGAGGCGCTCATGACAAGTGACCCGGTAGTCGTCACTCCGGAAATGCTCGCCTTTGACGCGCTTCGTTTGATGGAAGATCGGCCTTCGCAGATTTCCGTGCTGCCCGTCGTGGACGACAAGCGAGCCTGCATCGGTTTGATTCGAGTGCACGACATCGTCCGCAGCGGCCTGTGAAATCTATTGCTCTTGTTCGTGTCCGTTCGTGAGATTTCGTGGATCGTTCTTCTTTCTCAGCGAAGGAAGCGATCCACGAAACCACACGAAGCAATCACGGAGCAACACGAAATAAACTCCAGCAATGACAACTAATAAATGATAAATGGAAATTGAAGCCGGGACGTCAACTAAGAAACCGGCTTGGCATAATAGCGGGGGCGGTATCGGAGTTTTAGTTGGTCCTTGAGCAGCGCCGGGTTTGTGATCTCGATTTGCATCTGACGATATGTGCCGTCTCTTTTCTTATTGCTGGACGAATAGGCGATCAGATACAGCGCCGCTCGAGCCGCTGACCTATCAAGCCGCGTTCACGCGGCTTTCCCGAAGGGTTACTGGCCCGGTTGTTGTACGGCCGGGTCCAGCTGGCGAAACCGAGTTAGCGCGCTTCAGCGTGCTTCTTCAAGAGCGGCTTTAGCCGTCGACACTACCGCTCGAGCCGCTGACCTACCAAGCCGCGTTCACGCGGCTTTCCCGAAGGGTTACTAGCCCGGCCGTTTTACGGCCGGGTCCGGCGGGCCAAAACCGATATAGCGTGCTTCAGCGTGCTTCTTCAAGAGCGGCTTTAGCCGTCGACACTACCGCTCGAGCCGCTGACCTATCAAGCCGCGTTCACGCGGCTTTCCCGAAGGGTTACTAGCCCGGCCGTTTTACGGCCGGGTCCGGCGGGCCAAAACCGATATAGCGCGCTTCAGCGTGCTTTTTCAAAAGCGGCTTTAGCCATCGATGCTAAATCTTTCCAGCCGCTCGAATATTGATCCGTTTCGATGATGCTCTTTCTGATTCCGAATGTAATCCACAATCCACGGCAAATCCTTCGTACCAAAACTTACTACGCCATAACCGTCCTGCCAATCCAGCAAGTGTCGATTCACCAACTGATGATTCACGTGATGTGAACTCGATCCTTTGAGTCTTCCAATCCAATCGGCAATATGCAGCGTGGGCGGAATCGATACTGCCATGTGAACGTGCGTTTCGGTGCCGCCAACCTCATGGACGATGACATCCTTTTCTTTCAAAGCATAGCTGCGGAGGTGGCGGTGCAAGCCTTCCTCGAAGGTCTCGTTGATGATGGGTAGACTCTCTTTCACGTGCCAGGTGAGATGGAGATTGATTTCAGAGTAGGCGCGACGAGACATGGCTAAAGCCTCCTTTGGTAATTAAGCCCGTTGAAACGGGCTAGAGTGTTTTCGTCGCAAGCGTAACCGGCCCTCAAAGGGCCGGTCTAGTAACCCTGCGGGCAAGCCGTCTGAAGACGGCTGAAAGGAAATGAGCAAGCCCGTTGAAACGGGCTGGAGAGTTTTCGTCGCGAGCGTAACCGGCCCTCAAAGGGCCGGTCTAGTAACCCTGCGGGCAAGCCGTCTGAAGACGGCTGAAAGGAAATGAGCAAGCCCGTTGAAACGGGCTTCAAGCGATTCTGTTGGCAGCGTAACCGGCCCCCAAAGGGCCGGTCTAGTAACCCTGCTGGGAAGCCGTCTGAAGACGGCTGAAAGGAAATGAGCAAGCCCGTTGAAACGGGCTGGAGTGTTTTCGTCGCAAGCGTAACCGGCCCTCAAAGGGCCGGTCTAGTAACCCTGCGGGTAAGCCGTCTGAAGACGGCTGAAAGGAAATGAGCAAGCCCGTTGAAACGGGCTTCAAGCGATTCTGTTGGCAGCGTAACCGGCCCTCAAAGGGCCGGTCTAGTAACCCTGCGGGCAAGGCGTTTGAAGACGGCTGAAAGGAAATGAGCAAGCCCGTTGAAACGGGCTGGAGAGTTTTCGTCGCGAGCGTAACCGGCCCTCAAAGGGCCGGTCTAGTAACCCTGCGGGTAAGCCGTCTGAAGACGGCTGAAAAGAAAACTGGCATGCTCCGTAAGACGGCCTGAAGTGGTTTTGTCGAATTGAGGCGTACCGATTACACTGAGCATCGATCACTTAACGAAGAATAACTAACCACTAACGACTGACCACTGACCATTTAAGAATGACAGACATCCCGAAAACCTACGATCCGCAGCAGGCTGAGCAGAGTCACTATGCGCGCTGGGAGAGTGAAGGTTACTTCGCTCCCGAGATCAACAAAGATCCCAAAGCGCCGGTGTTCTCGATCGTTATTCCGCCTCCCAATGTAACCGGCTCGCTGCACATGGGCCACGCGCTGCAGCACACGATGATGGACGTGATGACGCGCCACAAGCGCATGTGCGGCTATCGCACTTTGTGGCTGCCGGGAATGGACCATGCCGGAATCTCGACTCAGCTTGTTGTCAGTCGCGAGCTGAAGAAAGAAGGCTTGACCAGGCACGACCTCGGCCGCGAGAAGTTCGTAGAGCGGGTATGGCAATGGAAGGCAGACTCGGGCGGCCAGATAACGAAACAGATTCGGCGCGAGGGCGCCAGTGTGGATTGGTCGCGCGAACGCTTCACCAGGGACGAAGGTTTGTCTCGTGCAGTGAACGAAGTCTTCGTACAACTCTACGAAGAGGGAACCATCTATCGCGGTAACCGCATCGTTAACTGGTGCCCGACCGATCAGACGGTGTTGTCGGACCTTGAGGTAGAAAAAACGCCACAGAAGGGACAGCTCTATTACCTGCAATATCCATTGAAGGACAACAGCCATCGATTGACTGTGGCTACGACGCGTCCGGAGACAATGCTCGGCGACACGGCAGTGGCCGTCAATCCCAACGACGAGCGCTTTCGCAGCCTGGTCGGTCAAGTCGTGCTTTTGCCGATCACCGAGCGCGAAATTCCAGTCATTGCCGACGAGTACGTTGACCCGGAGTTTGGTACCGGCGCCGTAAAAGTGACGCCGGCGCACGATCCGAATGACTACGACATGGGCGTCAGGCACAACCTGCCGCGCGTCTTCGTAATCGATCAGAACGCGCGCATGACCGCCGACGCCGGGCCGGAGTTTGCCGGTCTCGATCGTTACAAAGCCCGCGAGAAAGTCATAGAAAAGTTCCAGGAGCTTGGCCTTTTGGAGAAAGTGGTTGACTACGAATTTGCTATCTCGAAGTGCGAACGTTGCAAGACGGTGATAGAACCGCTGATCTCGACGCAATGGTTCATGCGGATGGACCAGATGCGCGACCTGGCGCTGGACCTGATGCGCAAAGAAGGGAAGCCGCGCTTTATTCCTGAATCTTACGAGCGGGTTTATACGAATTGGCTCGAGAACCTGCGCGATTGGACCATCTCGCGCCAGTTGTGGTGGGGACATCAAATTCCCGCCTGGTACGACGAGGCTGGAAACGTCTATGTAGCGCACAGCGAAGACGAGGCGGGTCAGAAAGCCGGGACCGACAAGGTAACGCAGGACCCTGACGTGCTCGATACGTGGTTCTCGGCTGCTCTGTGGCCGTTTTCTACCCTGGGCTGGCCGGACGACACAGAAGATTTGCGGACTTACTATCCGACGTCTGTGTTGGTGACCGCCCGCGACATAATTTTTTTATGGGTTTCCCGCATGGTAATGGCGGGTTTGAAGTTCGTCGGCCGTACGCCGTTCCATGATGTCTTTGTTACCGGTACTGTGCTCGACAAGCATGGGCAGCGAATGTCGAAGACGAAAAACAACGGCATCGATCCGCTGGAGGTTTTCGACAAGTACGGCGTGGATGCAACCCGCCTGGCGCTGGCTTCGATCGGCGCCGCGGACACGCGCTGGAATGATAAGCAGGTCGAGTCGTATCGCAACTTTGCCAACAAGATTTGGAACGCGGCCCGCTTCTGCATGATGAATGCTGAGGGCGTGGAATCCGTTGCCGATCCATTTGCCGGGGATCACGCGGACCTGCCCTTGCACGATCGGTGGATTCTTTCGCGCTTGAACAAGACTGCGGGCGGCGTTAACGCCGCGCTCGAGAATTACCAGTTTCACGAAGCGGTGCAGACGCTTTACCACTTTTTCTGGGACGACTTTTGTGATTGGTACATTGAGCTGACGAAAGCCATAGTCATCGCCGAAGAAGTTTCGCCGGAAAGGAGTGTCGCGAGGGCCCGGCTCATCCGGGTGTTGGAACAATCACTGCGGCTGCTCCATCCTTTTATGCCTTACCTGACCGAAGAATTGTGGCAGCGGCTGCCTGTCGAGCATGAAGGATTATTGCACCCGGCCTACGCCGGCAAGACGCCGTCAATCATGCTGGCGGCATACCTGCAAAGTGATCGGCAACTAATAGACGAACGCGCTGAGTCCGAAATCGACAGGCTCAAGATTCTAATATCCTGCGTTCGAAATATTCGATCTGAAATTAACATCAAGCCGGGTGATCGCATTCCGGTGCTAATCAGGGAAGCTAATACGAGCGTGCGGGCGGTGTTTGAAGCGAACCAGGACCAAATCGCGCGTCTGACACGCGCGTCGCAAATCTCCATTGCCAGGGAACTCGACCCACCGAAGGCATCCGCCCGAGCTGTGATCTCCGGCAGCGGTGAAGTGGTCATTCCACTTGAAGGGCTGATAGATTTCGCCCAGGAGAGCTCGCGGCTTTCGCGCGAGAAGGAGAAATTGCAGACCGAAGCTGCGAAACTCGAAGGGCAGCTTGCCAACTCCGATTTCGTCAAACGCGCCCCGGCGGAAAAGGTTGAAGAATTGAGAGCGCGCGCGGACGAGATCAAGCTACACATCGCAGCGCTGGATCAAATGCTCGAGGCCCTGAAATGAACTGGATGGACGAAGGCACCCTCTATTCTTCGATCTCGATTTTTCTGCGCGAAGATCTCGGGCGGGGCGATTTAACGACCCAGGCGACGATTGCGCGCAACACGCGGGCGCGCGGACGTTTCCTGGCCGGCGAAAAAATGATTGTGGCGGGGCTCGAAGCAGCCGAAGAAGTTTTTGTCACGCTCGATCCACAACAGCAAATCGAAGCGTTCGCGGCCGATGGCGAAGAAATCGAAGCCGGAAAAGTAATCGCCCGGGCAAGTGGTTTTGCCGATGTGATGTTGGCAGGTGAGCGCGTTGCATTGAATCTGCTACAGCACCTATCCGGGATTGCGACGCTGACGCGCGAGTATGTACGCGCGGTCGACGGCACGCGCGCGCAGATTGTTGACACGCGCAAGACGACGCCGGGCCTGCGCATGTTGGAGAAGTATGCGGTCCTGCTCGGGGGCGGGCGTAACCATCGCTATGGGCTGGACGACGGCGTGTTCGTCAAGGCAAATCACATCGCGATTGCGGGTGGAGTGGGGGCGGCAGTCAAAGCTGCGGGCGAGAAGACTGCGCCTCTGCGTAAGATTGCGGTGCAGGTTTCCAACGAGCGCGACTTGCGCGAAGCGATCGAAAATGGCGCGGATGTTTGTTCAATCGAAGGGTTGACGCCGGAGGAAACTGCGCGGCTGGGCACGATAGCGCGTGATTTGGCTCCAAAGCTTACCCTGGAGGCGTCCGGTAGAATTACTTTGGAGAACGTACGTGAATATGCGCAGGCCGGAGTGGATTTGATCAGCGTCGGCGCCCTGACACAATCGGTGCGGGCCATGGACATTAGTTTTCAGATGCAGGCAGGTTAAGTCAGAACCGCCTGCGGTAGAGATTCAGAGGTCAGAAGTCAGAGATCGGAAGTCAGAGCGGGGTTCACTCCCTGAAAGCAATGGCAAATGAGAAGTGGCAAATAATATATGGAAAATGATCCGTCTGACCTCTGATCTCTGACCTCCGACCTCTGACTTCTACCGCAGGCGGTTCTGACCTTTTGTGCAACCTATCGGGCGGCTCGACGTGTAAATCAAGGCATCGCGCTGGGGCTTGAACGCATCTCCTGACAAAGCGTATCTTTGGTGCATCCTGGGCAGTGGTTCTTAGGAGGTTGGAATGCAGAATCGATTGATTCGTCACATCGCTTTCTTTCTGGCGGCCGTTTTTGTTGTCGGCCTCTTCCTGGTGGATGCGAGCGCGCAGAGTCGAAGGAGACGCCGCACCCGGCGCGTCAAGAGACCGGTTATCACGAACCCGGCGATCTACGATCCCTCCACCGCGACAAAGACGGCGCCGGACGGTGCGGCGGCACCCGGGGATAAGATTATTAGTACTGCGGATGAGAATCCGGCGGAAACGGATACGGCTGCTCAAAAAACCAGGACTGCGGCGAAGCCAAGTTCAGACGATGAGATGCAGCAAACTATAACGAAGCTCGCCGATCAGGTCGACAAGCTGACAGACAAATTGAACCAGATGCAGGAGAACGATGAAACTCGAGTGGACAACGAGCGACTGACGAAGGCCGAACAGCGGGCTGAAGCGCTGCGGGCCCAGTTGATCGATGTCGAGAGTAAACTAGCCGACCTCCAGGCGCGCCTCGATCAGATCGAGTATTCGCTGAGGCCCGAGAATATTGACCGAGCAACTCAGGGTTATGGCACCGTGCACCCGGAGGAAGCGCGCGATACACGCCGGCGGCAACTGGAAAACGAAAGAGCACGAGTGCAGTCACAGATTAAAATTCTCGAGGGCAGTAAAGGGCGACTGGAACCGGCGATTTCCATGGCGGATTCGGAAGTCGACCTTTTGCGTGTCAAGGTACAACAGCAACGAGACCAGGAGCGCTTGCAACCTCCGCAAACTGCGCCATCCCCGTCAAAGACTCGGAAGAAGCCATAGTTCCCGGCCGCGAAGGGGAGTACTGAGTCTTCGGATCTAAAAGAAGGGGCTGATTTTCCATATATCATTTTCCATTTCTCATTTGTCATCGAAATTCTCATCTTCGTGAATCCGGCAATGAAAAATGATAAATGAAAAATGATAAAGTGAAAATCGGCTGATTTAAGTTCGCTAATCCATGACTAACTGCGTCAGTGTATCCGACAAACTTCAGTTTGTAGACTACTAAACCGATGCCCAGCATTGCTCAGAATGATCTCTATCGGATGATCGGCGAGGCTAACGAGCGCGGCCAGCGTGTAGTCTCGGCGACCGTGGCCCACACGCGCGGCTCGACGCCGCAGCGGCGCGGCGCCAAGATGCTCTTCTTCGAAGACGGAGAAGTTGCCGGCACTGTAGGCGGCGGTTGTGTCGAAGCTGATGTCTGGGCCGAAGCCCGCGAAGCTTTTCGATCCGGAACTTCAGGTCTGCATCACTTCTCATTAACGGCGGAAGAAGCCAGCGAAGAGGGAATGGTGTGCGGCGGCACCATGGATATCTTTATCGATGTCTGGGACGGGACTCGTAAACCGGAAACAGAAAAACTGTGAATAGTGGAACTGTTTCTACTCGGTTTACTGTTCACTGTTTACGCGGAGAAGGTCAAAATGAAACCGACACCTCCAGGCTGGCCGCGCATTTCGAGCGCAGTCTATTACGAGGATGCGGCAGGGGCTATTGATTGGCTCAGCAAAGCATTCGGCTTCGAGGTGCGTCTCAAGATCCAAGGTGACGGCGGCAGCATTGAACATTCCGAACTAACCTACGGAGAAGGAGTCATCATGGTGGGCCACGCCGGCTTGCTGCATAAGCCTTCCTTCCGCCAGTCGCCCCACTCGCTCGGCGGAGCCAATACGCAAAACATGATGATCTATGTCGATGATGTGGAGGTCCATTGTGCCCACGCGCGGGCCGGCGGCGCCAGGATCGTTTCAGAGCCTAAGACTACTGATTACGGCGAGGATTATTGGGCTGATCGCGGCTACGAATGTGAAGACCTGGAAGGCCATCACTGGTGGTTCTATCAGAGGCTGCGCGACCCGAAGCCGAAAGAGTGATATTACTTGTCCGACACACTTCAGTTTGGCGTTCAGACATCCGCATTGTTTAGAGTCGGGCTAATGCCCGACCAAGCGGGCGGTAGCCCGCTTCTAAACACACTTAGACAAAGTGAACTTTGTCGGAGATGGAACTGAAAACAGATGAGCGACTCCTTCATCGAGAACTACAAGGCCAAACATAGACATCCGGTGAACCGTTGGATGCATACCGTCGGCATGCCCATGATTGCCATCTCCGTGCCGCTGTTTTTCTTCAACTGGCGTTGGGCGCTCGGAGTCTTCATTGCAGGCTGGATACTGCAATTCGCCGGACACGCCGTTGAAGGTAATCAACCGGCCTTTTTTCGCAATCCTGTTTATCTGCTGATTGGACCATGGTGGCTGCTGCGGCGCGCAGTTGCGGCAATCGGCTTGAGCAAATCTTCCCACTCAGAATAACAACTCATCGCGCATGCATAGCGCTCCCGATCATTCCCAAGCCAAACTTATAACTGAAGCCATTGGCCGAATTCTGCATGAAGGTTCGACCGCGGTGCTCGCGACACTAATCGAAGCCGAAAAGAGCGTCGGCGCCAAACTGCTGGTAATGGAAGCCGGGGCGTTCCTGGGAAGTTTTGGCGATCATGATCTCGATTCGGCGGTGAGATCACAGGCATTCGCGTTTCTCAGCGGGCATGAAGACGTAAGGACTTCCAGGATTGGCGATTTTGCATCGGAGCTTTCGGCGTGGGCCGACGCGCGCGTGCTGCTCGAACGAATTGAGCCGGAACCGCGATTGGTAATCTGCGGGGCGGGGCACGTGGGCGCAGCCCTGGCACGACTGGGATCGCAAATCGGCTATCGCGTGACCTTAATAGACGACCGCTCTGAATTCGTAAAGAGCGAATTGTTTTCCGAAGAATCAATCGAGCCGGTTCTGGCCGGGAGTTGGGCCGGGGAGCTGCGCGCAAGGATCGGAAACGGCCGCGGAGTTTCAGTAGCTATAGTCACGCGTGGACACAAGGAAGATGAAGAGTGTTTGCGTGCGGTGGTGTCGAGCGCTCCAGACTACGTGGGATTGATCGGCAGCAAACGGCGGACCAACTTTGTGCTGGAAAAACTCCGCCAGGAAGGCACCCCGGAAGAAGAGCTCCGCGTGGTTCACGCCCCGATCGGTTTGGACATCGGCGCCGTTTCCCCGGAAGAAGTCGCCCTGGCCATTCTCGCGGAGATTGTTGCCGTGCGACGCGGAGGAAAGGGCGGATCACTTTCGAAGTGGCGGAGAACCTAACGGTTAACTGGGCAAAGCGCAGTCAGGAAGGGGGCATGCCCCCGCTTCAACATTGTATTACCTCTGGGTGAGTTCACTGAAAGCTTCGATCAGGTTTTCTTCTCCCAACCAGGCGGGGGCATGCCCCCTTCCCGACTGCAGGTTCCTCGTAATGTGCGTTCGCTGGGCGAGCTCCTTAATTCCCCTTGCTTAGATACTTTTCCGGGAGCGGATTCTTTTCATCCTCGCCTTGCCAGAAGATCGTCACGATCCACCAACGCTTGCCATCGTTCATTAACTGAATGCTGTTGATGCCACGCTGAAACGGCTTGGGGTCGTCAGCCTTGTGTCGTGACTCGTAGGTGCTGAAGGCGTGCGCGATGTTGCCGAACGTTTCTGTGCTCCGCGCGATCTCTCGTTCAAAGAACCCGTCCCTTTCCAGCAAGGGGCTGGACCTCGCAATGTATTCTTCAACGGTGCGCACGCGCGAACCCACCTCGCCGGTCGGTCCCCTGCCGGTTGGAATCAGACGGGCGCCGGGTACGAACAACGAGCGCATACGATCCCAATCGCGTTTCTGGCCAGCAGGTCCAGAGATAACGTCGTAGACAGCCGCGATGATCGAGTCAATCGAACCAACATCCGTGGGGCGCGCGGGCGGGGCTGTTGGTGCCGGCGTTGGTGTCGCCGTGTTTTGTGGCATCGGCGTGGGCGTTGGTGGTTTTTCGTTCTGAGCGAAAGCTGTTGAGCTCATGCAGAGCATAGTTAGAGCAATTAAGAGAATCTGTGCGCTTAGCATCATCATAGTTCCACCCTCGTTCTCCTTCTTCGAAAACTGCTCGCGATTAAATCACGAGGCCACTGCATATCGCAAAGCTGACGCGCGGTAGGCAGTTGATCCCATCGGACTGAAGCCGCAGCTTGTCAGAACCGCCTGCCGTAGCGGGCGGGCCGTTCCGCTCTTATCAGTTCAAAGAGGGCCCGCCCGCTACCGCAGGCGGTTCTGACAAGTCGGCAAATAATAAGCATCGGGATTTGGTTTTTCCCCTGATGCGATGGTAATAACATTGAGCATGTCGACAGAAGTGACTGAAGTTGAAGCTGCTAAGCCGACCACCAGCGGACGCGCCAGCGAGATGTTTCGCGCCCTGTCGCATCGAAACTACAGACTCTTCTGGTCCGGGGCTTTCCTTTCGAACATTGGAACCTGGATGCAGGCAGTAGCCCAGGGCTGGCTGGTGTTCCAGCTTTCAAACTCCCCGTTCTGGCTGGGCCTGGATGCCTTCATGAGTATGGCGCCCGGTATCGTGCTAACCCTGGCGGGCGGAGTCTTCGCGGATCTCGTCGATCGGCGCCGGTTGCTGATTTACACGCAGGTAGTCTCGGGATTAGCAGCCCTAACACTCGGAACATTGGTGGTCACGCACGTGGTCACGGTCCCGATGATCCTGGTGCTTTCATTCATTACCGGCTCATGCTTTTCGCTCGCCGGACCTTCGTATCAGGCGATCACCTTCGACCTGGTGGGACGCGATGATGTTGCTAATGCTGTTGCTCTGAACTCGACGCAGTTCCAGCTTTCCCGCGTTCTGGGGCCGGTTTTTGCGGGACTTGGCTTCAGGGTTTTTGGACTGGCCGGCTGCTTCTTTGCTAACGGGCTTTCATTCGTTGCCGTGGTGACGGCGCTGGCGATGGTTCGATTCGAAGCCGTTTCAGGAGCCGGCGGAGCACCACCAGTCGCCAGGGAGAGGGGCGCGTTCCTGCGTGACCTTTTTGACGGCTTCCGTTATGTCCGCCATCGCCCGCGGGTGTCGATGCTGCTGGTGATCTCGTCGGTCACCAGTCTGTTCGGCGCTCCGTACCTTTCGATGACCCCGGTGTACGCGCGCGATATTTTTCATCTCGGCGAAACGGGCCTGGCCATGCTGATGGGTGTTGCGGGCGCGGGCGCTTTTTTCGGCGCACTTTTTCTTGCGTATCTCGGCGACTTCAAACGCAAGGGGCTTTCCGTGCTGGGCGGCGCATTTGCCTTCGGCGTATGTTTGATCGGTTTCGCGCTCTCGAGGAATCTTGCGGTGTCACTCGTATTTCTTTTCAGTATGGGTTGCGCAATTGTTTTGTCCGTGGCCGTAACCAACACACTATTACAACAATTGGTTACCAACGAGATGCGTGGGCGGGTGATGAGTATGTTCATGCTCTCGTTCATCGGTGCGATGCCGATTGGGAACCTGATAGCCGGAGTGGTGTCGCACCGGTTTGGTGTGCCGCACACGCTGGCAGCCGGCGGCCTGGTCGTTACAATTTTTGTGGCCGTGGTCGCCATGCGCAGCTCGCGTCTGCGGCAACTCTGACAACTGTCCCGGCAGAGGACGCGTGTGCACTTGCGCGAACCGCGCGTCGCCTCTTGTCTAATCTGCGCAAACTCGTGTACAAGTTGGCCCACATCGCAACCATGCGGCAAATTCACGGACGGTAAACGTAACCGGAAAACTTTGATGAGCATAGGTCAAAAACCATCAACGCAAATCGTGGCCAGAGATCGCTACCTGGCAATAGTTGCAGGCACGGTGCTGGTCACAATAATGTTGGCCGGCATCATCCCGGGCGGATTCGCGCAAACGGGCTGGACCGGCACGCGCCTTGGCCCGGCTGGGAAGGATCTAAATGCAGTTTACTTTGCAGATTCAAAACGCGGCTGGATTGGCGGCGATGGTGGATTCCTGAGTTACACAAACGACGGCGGCCATTCGTGGGCGGAGCAACCTCTATCAACCTCGCACCCCATTAACGATGTGTACTTTTCAGGGAAAGATACAGGCTTCCTGCTAGCCGGAAACGAGATTTTGGGCACGAATGACGGGGGCCGAACCTGGAAAACACTGCGGCGCCTGGCGGTTTCGGAATTCGATGGCGCCGAACCCGAGCTTTATAGTGTGCGCTTCGTGGGAAGCAAGAAGGGTTGGGTCGTAGGCTCCGCCAGTCGCGGCGATCTTGTCGTGGACAGCATCGTACTCTTTACAAACGACGCCGGCATTTCATGGCAGCGCCAGCGAGTCCCCGCTCGCGAAGAATTGATTCACCTGGATTTTGTTAACGACAAGCACGGCTGGATTGTAGGCGCTTCCGGCACCATCCTGCACACGGCGGATGGCGGCGAATCGTGGACTCGCCAGAATTCCGATGTGAAGGCAACGCTTTACCACTCGGATTTTCGTAATGAAAAACTTGGTTGGGCGGTCGGCGAGAGGGGCACCATCCTGAGGACCAGTAACGGAGGAAATAACTGGCTGCCGGTGGAGTCTAATGTGCGAACGACTTTGCTTAGCGTGCAGTTTGTGAGTGACGACCAGGGATGGGTTGTCGGCCGCGGCGGCGTAATTCTGCGTTCCGGAGACGGAGGCAGGACGTGGATCAGGCAAACAACCGGGACCAAACAGAATCTCTACGCGGTTTTTATTGGCAAGAAAGTAGGGTGGGCCGTTGGCGGCGATGGAATGGTTTTGCGGTACGAGCGCTGATTGGTTGGCAGCGCGAAAGCAACCGTAGCGTCCGGAGAATCATCTCAATAAGCCGAGGTTATTCATAGAAAGAGTCGCAGTATTTAAAGATAGCGACAGGAATAACACTTCGGTTCCTCCTGTGATTGCCGCTCGGTATGCGTTCATGCCGAGCGGCCTTTTATTTTTGCGGGAGATCTCTTGTTTGCCCTCGCGAAGTGCTGTGATTGCGTCTCGAGATTAGGCGTGGGCAGCTTCAGGATCCACCAAAGACTTGTTTGGTTTTAGGTGGCCCTCGGTGTCGTAAATCTCAAATTCAGAGGAGTACGGCGCAATTTGATCGAGGACGGCGGCGGCATCACCTACCACGACTATCGCAGCCTGATCCGGCGTAACGTATTGCTGCGCCACGCGGCGAATGTCGCCAATGGTGATGGCATTCACGCGGTCACGGTAAATGTGAAGATAGTCACGCTGCAGTCCCATCATGTTGATTTGAACCAGTTGATCGACCAGCCCTTCCTGCGTCTCTATGCGAATGGGAAATACTCCAGTCAGGTACGACTTGGCATCCACTATTTCCTTGTCGGACACATCCTCTTGCCGGATTCTCTCCAGCTCATAGAAAAACTCCTTAAGCGAAGCACCCGTTACGCCGGTGCGAACTTCAGCGGTTGCGCGGAAGGTGCCCAGCACGCGCCGCGCATCCAGACTTGAATAGGCGCCGTAGGTGTAGCCCTTCTCTTCGCGCAGGTTCATGAAGAGACGCGATGAAGCGTTTGATCCCAGGATAGTGTTCATCAACAGCATGGGAAAAAAGTCAGGGCTGGTGCGATTGATTGCCAGGTTGGCAATCACAATATTCGATTGGGCTGAGCCGGGACGGTCAACTATGTAGGCAGTCCGTCGCGTGCGCTCCGGCGGTGGCGGAAAGCTGGGGTCGACTGCGGGGCGCTGTTTCCACTCCCCAAAGAGACGATTAATACGCCCGATGACGTCATCGCGAACAACATCGCCGACCACAATCATCACTGCCCGGTCTGGCACCAGCATCGAGCGATGAAAATCGAGAAATGTGTCCCGGGTCATCGCGTCGAGCGACGCCGGCGTGGCCGAGACGATGGCGTAGGGATGCTGGCCGAAGATGACACTGGCAACTCTTTCGCTGGCAAGAAACGACGGCTGAGCACGCTGCTGAATGAGCATCTGTTTAGCGTTCTCGCGCGTCAGCTCGATCTCGTTCTCAGGAAAAGATGGATGCAGTGCAACGTCGGCCATCAGCTCCAGGATTTGATCTGAATATGTCGAAAGGGAAGAGGCGGCGACGGCCGTGTAATCGGAGTTAGCCCCGGCAGACAAAGTCGCTCCCAGTTTCTCTACCTCTTCGGCTATTTGGAGGCTCGTTCGTGATTCCGTGCCTTCATTCAACAGTCCCGTCATCATGTCAGTCAGGCCAGGCAACTCTCCTGGATCGCTGGCATGACCGGCACGAAACGCGAGGCGAAAACTAACCAACGGCAGACGACGATCCTCCACGACGACAATGCCCAGGCCGTTGTCCAGCCTGGTCTCGACGAACTCAGGAATGTTTAAGCCGCGAGGCGGCAGGGGCTGAGGCGCCTGTGCGCGAAAAGCTTCCGCTTCAGTCATTGTTTGATTCTTAGCCAAGGTCAAATTAAAGAATTGAATTCACCAAGCCACTCCAAATCGGCGGGACCAGCTCCAGTAAGTTTCTCTTTAGCCCGCTAATCCGGTGGGCATTCTTTACGAACCATCGTCCACAGATTGATCGGGCGGAGGCTGCGCATACGCAATCGGGATTGGGGCCTGGTTCACGGGGGACTCCGGCTCCGTAGGTTCCAGTTCTGGTATCAATGGTGGAGGCGCGCCTGGTTGCGTTGGTTCTCCAGGGGGCAGAGGTGAGGCGGGCGCGATCTCTTCGGCGGCAGGCACGATATCCAGCAGCACCCGATTATCGGTATCAAGGTGCGCTGCCACTGCTTCCTTTATCTGGGGCGCGGTAACCTTTAGATAATTATTAAGCTCGGTGTTGAAGAGCTCAGGCTGACCATCGTAAAGAGCGAATTCAGCAAGCTGCTGGGCCCGGAAGAGAGATGACTGACGATTGCGCACGCTGTCGTTGAGAAGATTGTTATGCAACTTCTCCATCTCTTCGGCGCCCGGACCATCGGTAGCCAGCCTGTGAAGTTCGTTCATGATCGTTTCCCGAATTGTGGCTACTTCATTTCCCGGTTTCGGAATCACGACGATAAACAAGCCGGATGGACCGCGGCGCTCGTCTATTCCACCCTGAATCTGTACCACTGATTCTTCCCCCTTCACCAGCTTCTGATAAAGGCGAGAGCTTTCACCTTCGAACAGCAAGTGGCTGGCAAGCATCAGGGCATAGAATTCCGGCGTGCGACGCGGGGGGATTTTCCAGCCCAACGCGAACGCAGGCACCGGCGCCAGTTTGTCCAGGAATACATCCTGTCGTTCAGCCACCTCACGCGGCTCACTAACATCGACAGGGGGCGAATTCGCCTGGCGCGGAATCGTGGCAAAGTATTTTTCAACCAGCACCCGCGTCTGGTCTTGATCGAAATCCCCGGCAATGGTCAACACGGCGTTGTTCGGAGCGTAATAGATGCGAAAGAACTCTCTTATGTCCTCGACAGTAGCCGCGTCCAAATCTTCCATCGACCCGATTGTTGAATGGGCATTGGCGGGGTTCTTGAAGCTCATCTCAAAGAGCCGCAGGAAACCGTTAACGTATGGCTGGTTGTCATAGCGCAGACGTTTTTCTTCCTGCACCGCCTGGCGCTGGTTATCGAGATTCTCCTGCGTGACTTTCAGCGAGCGCATGCGGTCGCTCTCCAACCACAATGCCAGTGGCAGTTGATTGGCCGGCAGAGTCTCAAAGTAGTTTGTGCGCTCGCTCGATGTGGTGCCGTTCATCGTTCCGCCGGCGTTCGAGATGTATTGGAAATGAGCCGCTTTAGCGACATTCTCCGAGCCTTGAAACATCATATGCTCGAACAAATGCGCAAATCCGGTGCGGCCTGGCTTTTCGTTTCGAGAGCCTACATCGTAATAGACCGCAACCGAGACCACCGGAACCGCATGGTCTTCGCTTAACACTACTCGCAAACCATTTGCGAGGCTGAACTGTTCGATGGGAATGACGGGAATCGCTATTGTCTCTGACAAAGTTTCGACCTCAGGCTCCTATTTTACCCCGGCCTGGTCCGTTCTGTTGATAACAGACCAGAGCTTGCCGCAATGCGGCGATAAATCGTACATCGAATGGAGCCCATCCACAAATACGCTCCATTGCGCAAGCGCTCTTTGCAGAACGCCCTTGCTCAATGGAGCGAAAACAAGGCCCTTAGATTGTAGGGGGTCCAGACCGATTGTCCCAAGATGCTCAAGTTCAGAACGTTCTAGTTCGGCCGCTCGATAATCATGCCGCGCAGCTCAGTTCGCAGTTTCTCGATTTCAGCAAGCTTCTGCTCTACTCGATCGAACAAAGCTGACTGCGTCTTGACGCCCTCGTCTATCAGGAAAGCTGCCGCCTCAGCCCGGCTGCGGAATACACCGGCCTGCACCAGTTGATCCAGCCTATTCTGCGCGTCGGCGGAAATCTTGACCGCGACAACATAGTCATCTTTGGCCGATATGGCCTTTTCGATGGTGCGGCTAATGTCCCGGCCAATAGCCGTCAACGACTCGGGAATGCGCGACGCCATCTCGCGTACCGACGAGGCCATCCGGGCCCTGTCTGAACTCGGCTCACCTTCATCTTCCCGCAAAGTCAGATCATCCGTCACACTGGACGGTTGGGATTCTTGATATGACTCATATGGACTGCTCATAAAGTTCAAACTCCTTCAGTTTGGTATCTGATTCTGATGTACGCCAGTGGCCGACCTAAAGTTCATTCTACGGAGGGTTCTAAACTACCGTCAAGCGTGCATGCTGATGTAATTCCCCAACGTGTTCTTCACCACCGAATATGAAGCATCATGTGTTGTTGTTTTACGTCGCTCCGACTATAATGCGGGCAGTCTCCGATTGATTCCGCGTTCCTTAGCCGAAAGGACTCCCATGAGATTCTCAAAAGGGGCGGCCTACGCGCTCGTCATGGCATTAGTGTTCTGCGCCGCGGTGGTAACCCGCGCTCAGAACCGCGAGAAGTTTGTGATTTCCGCTAAGGCTGGCGGTGTGAATTCAGTGCTTGGGCGGGTGACCGTCCAGCATCGAAGCGAATCTCAGCCCGAGCTTCTAACCGCTCAGCAGGATCTTGATGCCGGTGACATAGTAGACACGGGAACCACCGGGCGCGTTGAGGTTTTGCTGAATCCCGGATCGTACCTTCGGGCCGCTGAGAGATCGCGGTTTGTGCTCGCGGACAATTCGCTTGAGCACCTCACCTTACGCCTTCTTAGCGGCAGTGCCATCGTCGAGGCAACCGGGACTGACGGTGTCAATACGCAGATTGACCTCGACACTCCTCAGTCTCACTTCGCCATCGTCAAAAGGGGAATCTATCGCCTAAACGTCTCGACCGGCCAAACTGAGCTCTTGGTTCTTAAGGGCAAAGCAATAGTGAACGGTGACATGGAGAGCCCGGTTAGGGGTGGCCACAAGGCCCTGCTGACTGGGAGTTCCCTGATTCTGGCAAACCTGGATAAGGAACGAGACGAGTTTGATTCATGGAGCAAGAATCGGGCAGAAACATTGGCGCAGGCAAATAGACATATTCCGGCGCGCGCTCTAAGCATGTTTCTCGCTTCCTTCGAGTCGGATTGGTCTGGAGCGGGTTTTGGTCGCTCCGGGATCTGGGTCTATAACCGCCGGTCGCTCTGTTACACATTTTTGCCTTTTTATGGTGGGTGGGGCTCACCCTATGGCGGTGGTTATTCGAGCTTCTATTGGGGTCCGAGTTTCTATTGGGGTTGCGCTTATTGCGGTGGACGGCGCGGAGACGGCGTTATTGTTACCAACTCTCTTCCGGGCAACACGGGAGGCGTCGGTGGCGCCGGTGGCTCTGGAAGCCCCGGGGGATCAGGCGGCGGCCCAACCTCAGCTCCGGCTCCAGCTCCAGCGCGAGGCGGGTTCGGGCCCGGTGACGCGCCACTCCCTCGCGGCAAGAGTATCGAACCCATGGAGCCAAACCGGCCGTAGAACTCCCTGTTAAGAACTTTGGTTGTCATCTAGCCGTGGTTCTTATGTAGCTGTCGGATTTCTTCGTCGACCACGGCCAGAATTTCAGACCGAGATAGACCGGATAGCACCATGTGCGCAAGAGCCGAGCGAAGGGGCTTCCTTGTTTCGACATTCTTTTTTGCGCGTATTCCGCTGGATGTCACCACCGCACCCGCTCCGTGGCGCACGGTGAGAAGACCTTCCTTTTGCAGCTCGCGATAGGCTGCAGCAATCGTATTCAGGTTTACACCGAGGTCAGCCGCCACCTGCCGGACGGGAGGTAGCGCCGCCCCGTCGCGCAGTTCACGACTCGCTATCAACGCCTTTATTTCATCAGCGACCTGCCGGTAAACCGGCCGCCGGTCATCTTCGTCAATGGTAATGTACATCCGACCCTCCTCAGAGCTGTCGGGTGCAGCTATACACTATACACTCCAGCTAGTCAAGAGTTGGGTTTTCTTGGGCTCTTTTGAGTGATTGGGCAGAGGCTCCGCGCTAACGCAGGGCAGTCAGTTCATTTGCCAGAACCCGAGCAGAGTAGCTAACAGCCGCAATTCCTTGTCCGGGAAAATTCGTATCGCCTACGGTGTAGAGCCTGGGAATAGGAGTCGTATGGCCGAACGAGTTTGGGCCAAAGACGGATGGAAATTGCGCCACTCCACCAACCATACCAAGCCGGCGGCGAGTGCGTTCGTAGAATGAAAGCGGAGTGGCGGTTTCGATTATTTCGATGTCACTCCCAAGTTCGGGCAGGCATGCGTGGATCGTTGCCCAGCAGGCTTCGAGAGTTTCTTGATCCTGATCCTCAAGTTGCTGTTCGTTTTCATGAAAGCTAAACCATTGTTCCGTGTCTGTTGTGGTCCAAACGGTAACGGCGCGTTTACCTTCCGGCGCGCGCCTGTCCCAGGCAGGAGTGGCAGCGAACATAAAAGGAGATGACGAAGAATCAGAGATAAGTTCCCCCTTCCCTTCCGTAACCGCCAGGAGATGGTCCGCCGGCAAACACTGAGCGGCGGCTTCGTCCATGGCGAGGTACATTAAATACGCGCCCTGGCTGTGCGTAGATTTTAGTTGTTCCCGAATCTGCGCCGGTGTTCGGCTGGCACCCACGAGTTTTCCATAGGTGTCCCAGACGGTTAAGTTACTGATAACGGCCCGCTCAGCATAGACAGTCTCGCCGCTCAGAAGCTCGACGCCTGAAACTATTCCCTCCGGGCTGTACGCCAGGCGCAAGACCGGAGTGTTAAGTCTGACCGTTCCACCGCTCTGCTTGATCGAAGCAGTAAGCGATTCGGACAGGGTCGAGCCTCCACCGCGAAGGACGTACAGCCCATGACGCGGGAGCATCAACGCAAGTGCGGCGTAGAGGTACGAGCATTCTTCGCTTGAACACTGTCCGAACAGTTGGAGTTGAGCATCCAGAAACTGGACAAAATGTGACGACACTTCGCGCAGATGCTTGGCCACCTTATCGTGCCGGGAGGCAATCACGCCACGACCCTGGAAGATGCCGAGCGCGCGCCGGACTTTCAACGACGAAGCATGCGGTAAATCAGGCAGGCGCGCCGCGGCATTTCTAATCGCAGAATCGATTGATGCAAGTTCGCGATAGAACGCAATGGTCGCGCGCGCACACTCAGGAAAGGCCGAGGCGAGGTTGCTTTCAAACTGCTCGCGGTCGGCGCAAATCGCGACGTCGCGCTTATGAGCCAGTCTTACCACATAAGCAGGTTCGGCGGGCCGCGCTTCAAGCGGACTAAGCTTCAATTCGGCAAAGATATTTTCGTGCAGCTCGCCCGGTCCCCAGGAAGAATAAAGGCCAGCCCCTCCTTCGAATGCATAGCCGCCAATCGCGTAATTAGCGGCACAGCCGCCGGTCGTGTCTTCTTTTTCTAACAGGCAAACGTTCACACCGCGAGCGGCTAACAGAGCCGCAACGGTTAGGCCGCCAATGCCACCGCCGACCACTACAACTTCGTAAGTCATGAGCTAGTAGAACCAGTCGATTGCGCGGACCAGCCCGATGACGAAGCCGGCTTTGTGTTCAGCACCTGAGTTGAGCGCGGGAATGTAGGGCGCCAGAAGGATCTCGATGGATTGTATACCGTTGAAAATCAGGTGAATGATAAAGCAAGGCAAGAGCCGGCCGGTCCGGGCGCGGACCACGGTTAGGGCAACGCTCAAAAGAACGATGGCGGAAATGACGCCCACGTTGGGCCAATATTGAAAGACGTGACCCGCCGCGAAAAGTGCCGACACCAGGATGACCGCGCCAGCCATCCCAATAGTCCTCTGCAAGGCTGGATAAAGCACGCCGCGATAGACTGTTTCCTCAACCAGTGGCGCCGTCGCGAAGGCCAGGAAAGCCAGCGTAACAGCCGTCGCGCGCGAGCTTTGAATCATCCGCTCAATGTCGGTCTCCTGGCCGCCGAAAAGCACTATCAGGACCAATCCGATTCCGAACAGCAGGATGGCGAGACCGGCACTCTTCCAGAAGCCAAAGTTTCCGGGCCAGGTCCAGCCGATCGCCTCCCGGAAATCAACCTTGCCAAGCTGCGTAACCACTGCCCACGCCAGCAAAAAGGTAAGCGCGTGGACCGGAATATAACTGGCCACATTGATAAAAAGGAATGCCTTATCATGGAGTAAGGTATCTCGGTTGGGAACGGCGCCCTGATAGCGATAAAAAATATATGGCAGGCCGAACACTAAAGGAACAAGAAACAGAAGCACTATGCTGAGAATCCAGGTCAGGAAGGCCTGCCCCAGTCCCCAACGCGGATTGTTCGGATCTGATTCCTGTCCAGCAGGAACCTCGCCAACATCCGGGTTTACTGAACTCAACTGCGTTTGAAAATGTTTCGGTGGTGGCGCGGATTCTTCGAAAGTGTTCACTATGGAACGAGTGTAGGAGAGTTACAGTTGCGTGGTCAAACTTTATGCCTGCTTGATTGTAAATGTGCGCCCAACGAATCAAACTGCTGGATATTCAGGTTCAAGCATCGCCGGGCCAACTCGCGGCGCAGCCAGCATCAATCCAATGATTGTCTTGGCGTCTTCGATCTCGCCGTCGCTGATCATTTCGAGCGCTCGCGATAGAGGCAAACGTACCACTTCAAGCATTTCGTCGTCTTCGAGGTTTTGGGATGTCTCGGTCAAATCAGTGGCCAGGTAAAGCCACATCTTTTCTTCGCAATAGCCCGGCGATACGAAGAACTCGCTCAGCTTCTCCATTTTTCCGGCCACCAGACCCAATTCTTCCTCCAGCTCGCGAGCGGCGCCTTCCTCCGGGCGCTCGCGTTCGTTCAGCGTGCCGGCGCACATTTCCAAAAGATAGCGCACGGCGGGATGACGATACTGCCGCACCAGCGCAATCGTGCCGTCTTCGAACACTGGGAGGATCACGACGCTTCCTGGATGCCGCACAACCTCGCGCTGATAAGTCTTATGGCCTTCAACGACAGAATCGACAGTTACACTGAAGACTCTTCCGTGAAAAACTTCTTTGCTGCCGAGGATCTTCGGCGCCTCTGTTTGTGATTGGGCCATAGCCGATCTTTCTGCCATTTGGGTGGGGCAAGTTTAGTTTTTGCGACCCTCCTATGCAAACCCCTGGGTCAGCTGAAGTAAAAGCAGCCGCAGATTTACGCAGATAAACGCAGATCTGAAAAAGCTAAAGGGCTAAAGGCGCATACAACATAGATCTGAAAAAACTAAAAGGGCTGAACGCGCATCCACAACAGTTTATCTAAACCTTTTTCTAATCCGTTTTTATCCGCGCAAATCTGCGGCTAAACGCTTGTCCTTCCCCGGCGTCAGCAGTTTTTGAATCTCGCCCACCAGATAAAGTGACCCGGTGACGCACACCATTCCCTCAGCCGGGGTTTGCTCGAGTGCTTTGCGGAGCGCTTCAACAGGAGAAGTCGCAAACGTAACTTTGCCGTTGGGAAAGTCTGCGGGCATTTCACGCAAGAGCGTCTTGGCGTTGGCGGCGCGCGCATTGGCGAACGCCGTCAGGATTACCTGGTCTGCGGCCGGCAGCAATGTGGCCAGCATCTCGCGAAGATTCTTATCGCGCATTCCTCCGAAGACGAGTGTCAGAGGGGCTTCGATAAACTCGTCACAATAAGCGCGGAGGGCTCGCGCGGCTGCAGGATTGTGCGCCCCATCCAAAAGAATGCGCGGACGTCCTTCGCAAAACTCCAGACGGCCGGCGTGTCTGGCGCTCTCGACTCCTTCAATAATTGCTTCGTGTGAAATGACGAAGCCGTTGTTGCCAAGAGTTTCAGCGAGTGCGATGGCGATCGCAGCGTTTGTGATCTGGTGGCGGCCGGGCAAGTCGAGCTGCACGTCAGGGTAGGAGTCGCGAGGACTCTTGAAATTTACGCGGAAGCGCCCGTCCCCAGTGGCGGCAACGACTGTTCCGGATTCAACCAGGCGCGGCGTAACTCCTGCGTCATCGCATTGACGAAGAATTACGGTCATCGCTTCCGGTAGTTGTGGGCCAATGATCACATTCATGCCCGGCCGGATGATCGCGGCTTTTTCCGAGGCAATTTCCGCCAGCGTCTCGCCGAGATATTCCTGATGATCCATTGCAATGGGCGTCAGGGCGACGGTGCGGGCGCCGGCAACTGTCGTCGCGTCAAGTCGGCCTCCGAGCCCCGTTTCCAGAATTGCCAGTTGCACGCCCGCTTCACGAAACGCGAGCAAAGCTATGGCTGTCATGTGTTCGAAGAAGGTGGGAAGCGTTTCGAGCTGCTTATCTTGAACTAGTTTTTCGGCGCGTTGTCTTACCAGCGTTGTCAGCCGGGCGAAACTGTCGGGCGTGATCTGACGGCCATTGATTTTGATTCGTTCAGTAATCGAGACAAGATGCGGCGAGGTGTAAAGCCCGGTATCGATGGTCGCGGCGCGGCAAATCGCATCGAGGACGATGGCGGTAGAGCCCTTGCCGTTCGTTCCGGCAATCTGAACGGCGGAAAAATGATGCTGTGGATTGCCGAGAGCTTCGAGCAACCGCGCGATGTCTGCCAGGCCGAGCTTCATCGCCAGAGTTTCGTGGCCCAGGCTCAGAAGGTAGGTTGCGGCTTCGTCGAAGTTCATTTCAAATATTCCAAGTCTCAGAACCTCCATTCACACCGCGGCTTCAACCCGGTGACCACGCAGCTTCTTGAAATCCCAAAACCGTTTCAACGGTTTACAATAAAACCGTTGAAACGGTTCCTGTCACTTCGTAACCGCCAGATCACCGCACTGAAGTGCGGTGTTAATGAGAATTTCAAACTAGCCACTACAACACTTCGCCGCGAATGCGGCCGTTGTCCCTATTTAGTGTGTTTTTTTCTTCTTATGGTAGGTGCGAAAACCCGAGACTTCAAACCGGGAAACGAATTTGCGCTTCCTGCGATTGGGTTGCGGCTGTCGGGGCCTGGCGGCTGATATCGGGATTCATCATGAAATCCAGCAGCTTGATGATGAACTCGCGCATTTGGCGCCGGTCAACGATGTCATCAACCATGCCGTGCGCCAACAGAAACTCAGAGCGCTGAAAATCCTTCGGCAGCTTCTGGCGAATCGTTTGTTCGATTACGCGCGGGCCGGCGAAACCAATCAATGCCTTCGGCTCGGCAATGATCGCATCGCCCAGCATGGCGAAGCTGGCAGTGACGCCGCCGGTAGTTGGGTCAGTAAGCACTGAGATGAAGGGCAGACGCTGCTCGTCCAGGTCGGCGAGCGCGGCGGCGATCTTGGCCATCTGCATCAGCGAAAACGTTCCTTCCTGCATACGCGCGCCGCCGGACGCGGCAAAGGTAACAACAGCGCCGCGCTCGGCTATCGCTCGTTCGATCAAGCGGTTGACTTTTTCGCCCACTGCCGATCCCATCGAGCCGCCTATGAAAAGCATGTCCATCGCGCCGGCAAAAACGCGATGCCCGCCGACTTTCCCGCGGCCGGTAACGATTGCTTCGGGCAGCCCGGAAACCTCGCGTGCCTGCTTCAAGCGTTGGGGATAAGGTTTTTTGTCCACGAACTCCAGCGGGTCCGCCGAGATCACTTCGGCATCCATCTCCTCGTAGTGACCGTCATCAAAGAGCATCGCCAGCCGCTCGTAGGCGCCCAGGCGGAAATGGTAGCCGCACTTGGTGCAGACCTGGAGCGCTTCCTCCAGCTCCCGTTTGTAGAGATGCTCGCCGCACTCTTCGCAGCGGACGAAGACATTTTCCGTGCGCACCACCCGCTCTTCGACGGGAACGGGCTCGATTTTCTGATCTTTTTTTCTAAACCAGGGCATAGCTTCTCTCGACGTTTAGAGCTCTGCAATGTCGGGTTTTTCGCTGCGAATGTTGAAGTGCCCAAGAGGTTAGCACGAAATAAGGCTGGAAGGGTACTTGCGCATGCTCTGGAGCGGGCACTTACCACGGCTGAGCCGCGCCCTCCTACTTCAAAAACATAAACGAGCCACTAAATCACACTAAGAAACACTAAAGTTCGTCGTGAACTTTCGTATACTTCGTGGATCGTATTTACCAACTGGATGAGCGAGAGATCGCAAAATAGGACACTACCATGCGATGCTATCGGCTTGCTTTTGTGGCTGGGTTGGCGGACGATGCGGGCGAGAAAGAGTGGCGTGGCAAATAGCCAGGTCAGGACCTCGGATCAGCATTTAGATGTCAGGAACTGAACCGCAATTATGAAAGCGAAGAACCCCCAGGGCCGCATTGCATTGCTTCTCGTCGTGGCAGTCTTCTTCGCCAATCCCTTGTTTGCCCAGAGCCAGGCTTCTGCTCAGGTTCAAGGTTCGTCTCGGCCGGCATCTCCAGTACCCGCGCAGGAGACCACACCCCGCCGCCAACCTCCTTCTGCCAGGCCAGACGATGCTACGCTTGATACGCTGTTCGCCGCTGATAGTTACAAAATGTACGGCGAGGTGCGGATGGTAGGTCAGTTGGTGCGCTCTGCCGGCGTGACGGAAGTTCTCGAACCAATTTTGAAACTCTCCAGCCCGCCGGACGATTTCAAGGCGTTCATTAAGTTTCTCAATACCAATGCCGACACGCTGGCCACTTCGCGAATGTTGTTTGCTGCCATGCCGGCGCGTAGCGGGCTGCCGCAAACGATAGTGGCGATCGAATTGCCCTCCGTTGAAGAAGCTCAGAAGTTTGAACCGAAGGTGCAGAAGCTCCTGCCTATACTCTTCCCGACCCCAACGCCGACGCCAACACCGTCACCAACGCCAACAGCGACGCCGACTCCGACGCCCTCGCCAACGCCCGCGGCTTCACCATCAACAAAAAACGCCGGCGACAAGCAACCGACTCTTGTGGCCGAACCAGTTCTCATCAGCGCCGGCAAGCCGACTCCTCCGGCCGTTGCGGTGATTGATGAAAAGAAAGAGCCTGACGGGCCACCTTTCCTTATCAAACGCTCAGGGGCGCTGATTCTGATTTCTGACATTCCATTCACCTTCAGGAATTTGAGACCCACGGGCAGCAAGTTGCTGGCTGAGGATCAAAACTTCCGGGTAGCGCGGGATCGCTTCTCGTCTGAGCCGCTCTTTCTCTTTTACAACGTGGGGCTGGAGGATTTCAACAAGTCGCGACAGGTCGCCGTCGCAACTTCGGATGGCGCAACTTTACACGTCGAAGAAATGCCGCAAACCAGCACGGAAGAAACAACCGCTGAACCGAAGCCTGAAGCAAATCCAGAAGGAAATCCGGAAGCGCAACTACCGGGACCAAACGCTTCACCCTCGCCGGAGAGTTCGCCGGCGAATGAAGAGCCTCAGGCCGTGCTTTCCGGCGAGGACTCCGGGAACGGTCGGGTAGTGGCAATTGCTTCAGTGCAGCAACCCAAGCCTGACTCCACGGACCCATTTCTTTCTTCTCTGTTAGGGGCATTCGGAGGGGGCGAGCCGGCGTGGCCGGAAGCTTTGGGCGTCGCGCTCTCGTTTGAAGGCGACTCGTACATCATTCGCGTGATCTTGATTGATCCTCCAGACACAAAGACTACTCCCATTCCCTTTTTACCGCAGCTAATCTCCGGCCGTTCGTTTACCTCTGAAGCTCCATCAGTTTTGCCGGCCGATACAGAATTCTTTGCCAGCGCTTCGCTTGACCTTCCTCGAATGTATGCGGCCTTACTCCAGAACCTGCAGAAGATGAACACAGTTCAGGCAGGTTATTCGCGTTCACAGCCGGGAGAAAAGCCCGTCGAGCCTGCGGACACGGCTGTCACGGAGGCGGCATTCGAGAAGAAGTATGGCTTCAAGGTCAAAGAAGAGTTGCTGCCGGCATTGGGAAACGAGATTGCGGTTGGAGGTACGCTTCAGTCTCTGGGATTGGCCAGCGCGTTTGGTATGGCGGCGTCCCCACCGCCACAACCCAGTGCCGTCTTCCTGATTTCAATTAAGGATAGAGACGCGGTGAAAGGCTTAGTCCCGCGCTTGTTGGACGCGCTGGGTATGAAAGCACTGAGCCTGATCGCGCAGACCGAGAAACGTGACGATACTGAAACAGTGACCTACGCCGGCGCTGTCTCTTACGCATTCGTCGATAAGTTCCTGGTGCTCTCGCCTGATGTTGCGGCTGTCCGGCACGTAGTTGATTCATACTTAAATCACGAAACTCTGGGCTCCAACAGCGCGTTCCGAACGTTTACCCGCTGGCAGCCGCGGGAGATGCAGGCGCAGGCTTACGTCGCGCCTTCCGTGATGGCCGCCTATCGTGAAGCATTTCGGAATCCGGCGTTACACATCGATGCGGCGATGCGCGAATTCATGGCGAAGCTGAACCCGGCGCCGGAAGCAATCACGTACGCATTATCGAACGATAGCTTCGGCCCGCTGCATGAGTTGCGCTTACCAAAGAATCTGGTGCTGATGACGGTGGCGGGGATTTCTGCGGAAACCAAACAGTCGCCTCTGGACCAGAACGAGTCAATTAGCAGATACGCGCTGCACGCGATCGTCAGCGCGGAAGTGACTTACCGGGAAACCACAGGCAATGGAAGTTATGCCACGCTCGATCAGCTAATAGCCGAGAAGCTCATTCAAAAAGACTTTCTTGAAAACCATGGTTACAAGGTTGAACTGATCGTCGCCGGAACTAAATTCGAAGCAACTGCGACGCCAAAAGAATATGGCACGACGGGGCGAATTTCCTTCTTCGTGGACGAGACCGGAAAGGTCAGAGGCGGCGATCACAACGGCGCTCCGGCCAATGCGGGTGATCCACCAATACCATGAGCTCCGGACAATGCCCGATCGTACATGGGAACGCGCCTGTGCAACTTAGCTGGGTAACAGCCTCAGCATCAACGCTTCGTTGGTTGGGATGAAAAGCGGCAACGTGGTAATAGTATTGCTGGATACCTGATACTTCATTTCGGCAGGCGCGCATTTCGATGACTCGCACTTTTCGCTCTAACTATCGGAGGCTAATTTATGCGTCATCTTGTTAACACATCAGCCGCCATGCTGCTTGCGCTAATGGCGCTGGCGACTGGCACGGCAGGACAACAGACTAATGTTCCGGGAACCGTTCCACCAGCAGTGCAAAACCAGGCTCCCGGCGACGGTGCGCCTCGCATCACACCGGCGGAGGCCCGCATCGCACTGGATAAAGGCGAAGCGATTATCGTCGATGTGCGCGGCGAAAGCTCTTATGAGGCAGGGCACGTCAAGGGCGCGCGGTTGCTACCCTATTCTGACCTCGTTGCGCGGATAGATGAATTGCCGCGCGACAAAATGATTATTACTTACTGCTCTTGACCCAGCGAACATACGAGCGCCGGTGCGGTGCTCATGCTTAAAAGCAAGGGTCTCAACAATGCGGCTGCCGTACTAGGCGGCTACGACGCTCTGGTGCACGCTGGTTTTCCGATCGAGAAAGGCAAACCTGCAACCTCCACGCCACCCATCGTCGTAGAGAAGACAGCACCCGCCGCGGTAGAGAAAAAGGTCGAGTCAGCTCCGCCAGCCGTTACGCAAACGGATATGACCACACCAACGACCGACAAGGCGACTTCCGTCTCCAGCCCAACTCCGGCAAAGCACTCGAAGCGACGGCTGCGCAGAAGACGTCACCGGAGGCACTAGGCAGGAGACAGGAAGCAGGAGGCAGGAAGCAGGAGGCAGGAAGCAGGAGGCAGGAAGCAAGAGGCAGGAAGCAGGAGGCAGGAGACACGCGCGACAACTAACTGCTGCTCTCCCTTCGGGATTGAAAGGACATCAAACCTCAGAGACCCGACTTCCGACCTCTGACTTCTGACCTTTGACCTCTGATCTCTGACCCCTGTTCTCTGCTAGTTTGCAGAACTCCACCACTCGATTCTCTGCCCAGAAACGATCTTCGGCCAGGCCGTCGCTTTGATTTTCGTCGGAATCCGCATCCGGTTCGTCCGAATCTGCGCGTGAGGATGTCCCCACGAATGCAACATGGCCACCACGCGGCGGAGCAATCAAAAGGATATAGGGATTGGCCGCTATCAAGGGATCGCGCAGCGGGGCGAATGGAATGAAGGGATCGTCCTGCGCGTGAATGATCAAAGTGGGAATTCGTATCCGGCCGAGGAGGGGAAGTGAACTGGCTTTTGCGTAATAGTCGTCGACTCCGGCGAAACCGAAAGCCGGCGCGGTGTGGCGCTCATCAAACTCTCTGAGAGTTCGGGCGACCGGAAGCGTTTCCGGTTCGTAAACGTCAGGATAGAGCTCCTTCTTGAAGTCGACGCGTCTTTGCAGACGAGTTACGAAGTTGCGATGATAAATCCAGTTTCGCCTTTCGCCGATAAGTTGCGAGCTGGCGCTCAAATCAACCGAAGGCGAAACGGTGCAAACGCCTGAGACTTCCGGCGGCGGGTTCTCGCCGTACTCGCCCGCCAGCTTCAGAACCATATTTCCTCCAAGTGAAAAGCCGATGAGAAAGATGCGTGACAAGCGATCGCGTGTGATCAGCTCGTCAATGACTACGCGCAGATCCTCCGTTAATCCTGCATGATAGAGCGTCGGCGTTAGATGCTCAGTGCCGCCACAATTGCGCAGGTTCATACGCACTACATTGAACCCGGCACGAAAAGCTTTCTCTGCCGTTCCCAGCATGTAAATAGAAGTGCTGGAGCCTTCGATACCATGCCAGAGAACTAGCGTCGGTTGGTTACCGCGATTGTCCTGCCAGCGACAATGCGCCAGCACGCGAACGCCCGGCTCCACCTCAAACAAACGTTCTTCATCGGATTCGAGTGCGCGCAGCCGAAAGCGGCGCGGCCAGGCGTAGCCCGCCAGGGTTTGCGCATGACCATTGGTGAACAGTGGATGCGGTTGGAAAGGCTTGGCCGCAAAGGCACGCTCTGCTTCGGCAAGGAGCGACTGAACCTCAGGCTCTGCGCGCCGCTTGCCGGCCGGGCGCGGGTCCTGAGATTCGTGGGAGTGGGTCATGTGGATTGAGAGCGCGGTGGCAAGCGCAGGTTTTGTCAGAACCGCCTGCGGTAGCGGGCGGTTGATCTATCCGGCCTGACTTGCTTGATAGCGCTGGTTCAACCGCCCGCTACCGCAGGCGGTTCTGACAAATTGCTAGCGACGAGTTACTTGATCGTAATGGTGACATCAACTGCCAGCTTTTGCCGATCGGGTTTTTCCGAGATTCCGATCTTTGCCGGTGGCCAACCAACCCCACCGCGCGCAGCAAACAGGGGTCGCAGGACATTAAACAGGCCCTGCCTCATGAAATCTTCTACGTAAGCCGAGTCGTAAACCGCACCTTCAGGCAGCGACCAGTCTTCTTTTACTTGTGCAGCATCGCTTTCTGACAGGCCGAGGACCGTAAGACTGCCCATGTGATATTGCGGTCCTTCATCGACGTTCAGTTTGAAAGTTACGCGATGGTTTGTCTCGTCGAAATCAGGGGAAGGTGTGATGTGGACTGCAATGTGCCCCTTGTGTCCAAATGCCCTGGCCGCAGATTGTATCCCTTTATCAAGCTTCAGCCCGTCGGCAACTTCACCGGACTTCATGCCGAGTGCGGCATCGAGTTCTTCGGTTGATACTGACTGGTTGCCTGACCACTGCGCCTTTTCCCAGGAGTAGACTTCGCCTTCTTCCACCGGAATGGTCAGCGATAGTCCGCTTTTGCACGAGGGCGAGTCCGCTGTTTCGAGGACGGCCGAAGGCTCATCGAATTTTGCATGCAGACGGCCCAGGTGACGATACAGCGGGAAAAGCGTAATAGCAGCAAAGGAGGCTGTGGACGTTTTTGAATAATCGCGCTCGGTGAGCTGCTTAGCGGCCTTTCTTAATTCATCTTCCGAAATACCACTCGCTCCGGGAAAGTGCAGGGAGCAAACCAGCAAGGCAACACCTCTGACGCTGAAAACATAGGAAAGCCCGTGGGAAAGATTTTCTTCCGGCATATGCTCGACGTGTCCCGGAATCTTTTTTTCGTCCAGCAATCGCTGCAAAGTGGTGGCGATCGTCTCGGGGACCGAGCCAGATTCAGGAACGTTGCCTATGAAAAACGGAACATCCCGACGGATAGCCGTGAAAAGATCCGCATCGTTGAACCAGACAAAGTTGTCGAACACAATCGGCAACGCCCGAGTCGCTTCCTCTACCTGGAAGGTGATCGTCACCAGGTTGCCGGTGCTCTTGACGCGATAAGCGAGATTTGCGAAAAACCCGCTGTCCATAAGTTTCTTGCCCGCGTCCTCTATTGCGGCTTCGCTGAAAAGATCGCCTGATTGTAGACCGCTAACCGCAAGTGCCTGCTCCTGGGTCAGGCGGCGCAATCCTATGAATTCCACCCGGCCCAGCTTGAGAGGCGTGACAGAAGCGCTTTTCTGACCGGACGCTGCCGGGCAGAGTAGCGCCGTGTAAACGAATGAAGCCAGAAGAAGCAAGATCAGTTGCTTCGGCAGCGAATCAGTGCTCAAAATATGCAGGCGATGACCAGAAATCATAATCAAGTATCCATCTTAATAACGGTGAGCCACGAATGTTTATCTTACGAGACTCGATTGTAGATCAAGCGCGAGCCGTGCCAAAGCCGCAAGCCGAAAAAAGTTTAGCCACAGATTTGCGCGGATAAACACGGATTAGAAAAAGGAACAAATAGAGTATTGTGGTGGATGCTCCTTCAGCCCTTTTAGCTTTTTCAGATCAGCGTTTATCTGCGTAAATCTGCGGCTGCTTTTACTTCAGCTGCTTCAAAAATCGCTTATGAAAAAGGCCGCCTGGCAGTCGCGCACAAAAGACGATCTCGTCATCGAGGTCTGGGAACTATTGGGCCGCCACTCAGTGGGCGCTACTGAGCTGACCGAGATCCAGAACGCCCTGCGACATCACCTTGGTGAAGGAGCAGTCGATAGTCCAGCGGCGATTGCGCGCGCGTTGGCGGAGGAGGGTGCGGAACTTCGTCATCCCGAAGTGCTGGAATATGACGCCACCTGGCGCGAAGCCGAGATAGAGAAATCCGGCGTCAACGATGCCGGCGAGCTCTTTGATCTTGAAGACAAATGGAACCTGAAAAAGGCCGCGGCGTGGATCAGGAAGTTGGAGCGTCTCCGCAAGAAGTTCGAACGGCAGGCTGATGGAAACGCCGTCATGCGGCTGGAAAATCGAGCGAGAGAACAAAAGCGATTGGCGCAGTTACTGGCCACCAACTCCAGTCTGCATCAAAAACAACGCGCGGACGCCGCCGAAATCGTCGAGTGGTTAATCATTTGGCTGCAGACGCCGCAACTTTTTAAGACCTGGCTCGAGTTACGTCGTAAGTCACCAGAGTTCCTCGACAAGTTTGGCAAAGAGTTCTCAAGTAAATTCAAGCAACAATAGCCGCAGTCAGGAAGGGGGCATGCCCCCGCTCTTGATTTGTTTCCGCTCCCTCCGAATGACAAATACTAAGCAGATTTTCCATATATCATTTCCCATTTCTCATTTTCCATTTTCTATTAAGTATCCATCCGTAACCCCCCTCGGTTGTCAGGTCTTGTCCAAATAGGATAATGGAAAATGAGAAATAGGAAATGATATATGGAAAATCTATCTTTCACTCGTTGCATGATGGCAGCCATGCGAGGTGCGAGAAACAGCGGGGGCATGCCCCCTTCCTGACTGCGACTACCCGACCAGGCAAATGATTCTGGAACTTTCTGGTTGGCTGGTGCGAATTAACAGTGGCAGCCTGCTAAGAATGATTTTCTGATGAAATCCGTAAGAGAGCCCTCTGATAGCGAGCTTCTACAGTCAATGCTGGCTGGAGATGAAGCGGCCCTGGCCGAGTTGTACCGGCGGCTTCAGGGAGGCGTTTATCGGTTCGCGCTGCAGATGAGTGGATCTTCCCCGCTGGCGGAGGATGTTACTCAGGAAGTCTTCATGGCTCTGATGCGCGACGGTACCACCTACGATTCGGCCCGTGGTCCATTGAACTGGTTCCTGCTTGGCATTGCCAGGAACCTGGTGCGCCAGCGGCTGCGACGCGAGCGGTTCTATGCCGCGCAGGCGGATGATTCCAGCGGCCGCTCGGTAGTTAGTGAGCTGCCGATTGTAAACGATCCGCTCGACGAATTGTCGCGCACCGAAACTATCGAAGTCGTGCGCAGGGCGGTGTTGAGTTTACCGCCGCGCTATCGCGAAGTCGTCGTGCTTTGCGAGTTGCAGGAGTTGAGTTACGCGGAAGCGGCGGGTGTCCTGGGTTGCGCAATCGGAACAGTGCGTTCCCGGCTGCATCGCGCGCGCGCGTTGTTGATCGAGAAGATGCAACCGGCGCGTGAAGCGGAGTCAACCGCGGACGGAGTAAAAACAGCGAGGTGTTTCGCATGAATTGTGAAAGATTTCAAACCATGGTAGCGGACCTGGCGCGCAACCAGAACAGTGAGGCTCGGCGGGAAATGGACGCTTATGATCGCGCTGGGGCGCTGGCGCACGTCGATAACTGCGAGCGCTGTGGCCAAACATTGATCGATCAAAATGACTTGAGCGAAAGGCTTCGGAACGTGGCGAACGAAATGATGTTTTGGCAGGCTCCGGCGCAGGTCGGTCAGCAACTGCTCGCGACATTCCGCGCTCAAACGCCGGCCCGCTCTCCGCACTCAACGCGTGCACGCTGGCACTACTGGGTTAGCGCGGCGGCCGCAGTTCTGTTGGTAACCCTGGGGCTATTGGCCTGGCGCTCATACGTCACCTCCACGCGACAGTCGCCGTCTGAGGCAAATTTGAAGACGGCTATTGCTCCCCCCTCCCAGGCGCCAAAACAGGAGCAACCAGTTCCCGTCAAAGTTGCCGGAATCGCGTCAACCATGGCGCCACCGGTTCAATCGTCGAACCAAACCGGGAATCGATCAGGGCCCGGGACTTCACTCCGGCGGCGACATCCCGCCTCGTCGCAACTGGCGAAGGCTGTAGGCGCCAAACCGTCAATCGTGGAACCGACGGCTGCTATTGGTACGAATGATGAAACGAAGGAAATGGTAACGGAATTTGTTTCGGTGGGATATGGCAGCGCCCTGGATCTTCAGGATGGAGGTCAATTAGTTCGGGTTGAGTTGCCACGTTCGGCGCTGGCAAGATTTGGCTTGCCTGTGAACATGAACCGCGTAGATGAAAAAGTGAAAGCCGATGTGCTGGTGGGTGCGGACGGCCTGGCCCGAGCGATCCGTTTTGTGCAGTAAATACAAAGATTGAATACGAAGCGGATCTCTCGGCTGGCAAACGAAAGGAAAAACTAATGAACAGAAATCAAAGAATCGTGGGAAGCATACTCGTGACGGCGCTGGTGCTTGCCAGTTCTATTGTCATCTTTTCGCAACAGAAACAACCGGCCGAAGGCACGGTAGTCTTTCAGCGCGAGAAAACAATACAAGGGGCCCAGGAACCCCCGCCGGTACAGCGTCCGGGAGATGACACCTTTTATTATGTCACTTCTGAGATGAGCTTTGATGGGAAGTTGGTTAAGGGCGCACCGTATTCGGCCCAGGCAGTTACCGAGATGACGCAAACGCTGAGCGATGGCAATCGCATTATCAGCAAGTCGTCGGTTGCTCTCTATCGCGACAGCGAAGGCCGCACCCGCCGTGAACAGACCTTGAGGGCAATCGGTCCTTTCGCCACCGCGAGCGAGCCGCCGACCACGATCTTTATTAACGATCCGGTGGCCCACACGGCTTATATGCTCGATGCCCGCACGCACATTGCTCGCAAGATGCCAACGGTTCGCCTGAATTATATGAACTCGCTTCAGATCGTGGGCACAAGAGTGCCGGCGCCTCCAGAAGGAGCCATCGCGCCCATGCTGCCACCGGGAGGCGAAGGCAAAGCCGAAGTCGAACGCTCTATGGTTATGAGCGCTCCCGCCCCCGGGGCAGAAGGCGGAGCGGTGTTTGAGTTTCGGCGCAACGACGCCAGGAAGACAAAACACGAATCTCTGGGCAAGCAGACCGTCGAGGGCGTTGACGCCGAAGGCACTCGCGAGACGGTTACCATCCCGGCCGGCGAAGTCGGTAACGAGCTCCCAATCGAAATTATTAACGAGCGCTGGTATTCGCCTGCTCTGCAAACGATCGTCATGACGAAGCACAGTGATCCTCGCTTTGGTGAAACCATTTACCGGTTGACGAACATCGATCGCAGCGAACCGGCAAAAGCTTTGTTCGAGGTTCCCGCGGATTACCCTGTCAAAGCCCCTCCGGGAATCGGGAGCGGCGTGGGTGGTGGAGTGGGGAGCGGCATAGGAAGTGAAGGCGGAACAACCATCGTTGGGGCACTTCCTGCTACGAAAACCATCTCCGGGGGCGTGCTGAATGGAAAGGCGACCAGTCTACCTCTGCCGCAATACTCGCCTGTCGCAAGACAGGCCGGGGCATCCGGCACGGTTACGGTCCAGATCACCATCGACGAAGATGGCAACGTGATTGCTGCGCAAGCGATATCGGGACATCCATTGTTGCGGGCCGCAGCGGTGTCAGCCGCGCGCGAGGCGAAATTTTCGCCGACTAAGCTGGCCGGCCAGCCGGTGAAGGTCCAGGGCGTCTTGATCTACAGCTTCGGGAACGAGTAAAGGTGGGCTCGTTGACGATTCGGCAAAAATAGACTATCCACAGATTACGCAGATTACACAGAAGTCAGGCCTGAAAAAGTTAACGGGACGAAAAGCAATCGAGTTGGCTTTTTGAGTACTGTCCGTCTAGCCGCTTTCTTAAATCTGCGTAATCCGTGTAATCCGCGGAGAGAAGCTGAATTAGGACCGGCCGCTACTCTTCTTCTTCCCCTCTAATTCGCCCTTCGGCTCTTGCCTGATTCACGATCTTTTGCGAGAGCTGGCCCGGGACCGGATCGTAGTGGGAAAACTGCATGTGGTACGAGCCGCGGGCGGCCGTAATCGAATTAAGCGTTGACTGGTAATTCAGCATCTCGGCCATAGGGACCTGTGCTTTGATCACCTGGTCTTTGCCGCGCGTGTCCATGCCCTGCACGCGGCCGCGGCGCGAGTTGAGATCACCCATCAAATCGCCGCTATACTCCTGCGGCGCGACTACCTCTACATCCATGATTGGTTCCAGCAATACCGGCTTTACTCTTTCGATGGCGGCGCGAAAAGCTTTGCGGCCGGCGGCGCGGAATGAGTGCTCATCGGAATCGACGTCGTGATAGGAGCCATCGATCAAAGAGACTTTGAAATCCACCAGTGGATAGCCGGCGATCGCCCCGGTCTGGGCTGCTTCGACAATTCCTTTTTCAATTGCCGGACGAAATTGCTGCGGCACTGAACCGCCGAAAATCTTATCTTCGAATAGAAATCCCCCGCCGCGCGGCAGTGGTTCGAAGATTACCTTGCAGTCGCCAAACTGTCCGCGCCCGCCCGTCTGCTTCTTGTGACGGCCCTGCACTTCAGCGCGTTGCGTGATGGTCTCCTTGTAGGGGACCTTGGGCGGATGCAGCATCACTTCGACGCCGTAGCGCTTCTTCAGCTTCTCAACCACAGTTTCGACGTGAAGCTGGCCTGATCCCGCCAGCAAAAACTCTTTTGTCTGCGCGTCGCGATGAAAATCCAGTGCCAGATCCTCTTCGAGGATTTTGTGCAGCGCCACGCTGATCTTTTCTTCGTCCTGGCGCGATTTCGGTTCAATCGCGAAAGCGATCGCGGCTTCGGGGTACTCCACGGGCTCGTAAACGATGGGGGCGGCTTTGTCTGAGAGCGTATCGCCGGTCTGGGTCTCTTTAAGCTTGACGCAGGCGACGATGTCGCCGGCTTTTGCTTCAGTAACTTTATCGAGCTGCTTGCCCTGAATTGCATGCAGCGCGCCCAACCGCTCCTGTGTTCCTCGTGTTGAATTCAGGACGGTGGCGTCGGTCTGAATTTTGCCGCTGATGATCTTCATGACATTGATGCGGCCGGCAAAGGGATCGGCGATGGTGCGAAACACGTAGGCCGAAAAAGGCTCGCTACTGTCATACTTGCGTGAAATTTGTTCGCCACCGTCGCCGTCTGAGGACGCGCGTCCATGCTCGGCTTCATGCGTGGCTGGATTGGGAGCGTAGTCCACAATACTGTCGAGTAGAGCTGACAGGCCAACCAGTGTCGTGTTTGAAACCGCGAAAACAGGACAGAGCTTGCTTTGGGCGATGGCCCTGTTAATGTTCGGCAGGATGTCCGACTCGTCCAGGGTCCCCTGCTCGAAATACTTTTCCAACAGCGCGTCATCGGACTCGGCCACCAGCTCGATCAAACGCTCGCGGGCCTTGTCCAGAACGTCTCGACCGTCCGCGGGAATTTCAATCGCGCGCGGCTTGCCCTGTGCGTCGAACTCGTAAGCCTTCATGTGGACCACGTCCACTATTCCTCTAAAGTCTTTTTCTTTTCCAATCGGCAGGGTGAAGGGAATAATTGCCCGGCTGAACCTGCGCTGAGCGCTTTCGAGAGCTTTGCCAAAGTCTGCGTGCTCCTTGTCTAATTTGGTAATCACCATCATACGCGGCAGAATGAATTCATTCGCATAGGCCCAGGTTTTTTCCGTCTGCACCTCAACACCTTTTGCCCCGTCAACGACGGCAATAGCGCAATCGGCAACGCGCACCGCGGGCCGGGCATGGGCCACAAAAGCCGCATAACCTGGAGTGTCTATGAAATTGATTTTGGTATCGCGATGCTCGAGGTGCGCGAGCGCTGTGTTCAGGGTAATCTTGCGGGCGATGGAATCTTCGTCGTGGTCGGTGACCGTGGTTCCTTCATCCACTTTGCCCCAGCGGGGTGTGGCGCCGGCGACGTAGAGAAGAGAGCTTATCAGTTGCGTCTTCCCTGCGTCGCCGTGTCCAATGACGGTTTATCTGGATTCCTTTCCGACATGCTTGCTCCAGCGAAGGATAGCCATCCGCTTTCGGGTTTAGAGCCGAATAAGAGGCAGGATGTTCTTCGAGTGAGGTGGTAATTTAGCCGAGCGCGAGGGGGAAAGGCAAGTTACCACCAATGGCGTGCCGATGTAGTTTTGCCCCGCTGGGTTACGATAGGGAGCGGGCCCGATGAGGTCAATATCACCACGCGGCAACGTTCATGGCTCAGGGCCGAAGGCCCGAAATGAAAAAGCCCGGGGCAACGCCCCGGGAAAGATGATCTTTCCTAAGCTATAGAGAGCGCTGAAGGCGCGAAATAATTGAAAAGCGCGAATCCTATTTCGCGCCTTCAGCGCTGGGAATCCTTAACGTCCGATACCTGGGCCGTTGGCCCAGGCTCTTACATTTCGCGCCTTCGGCGCTACCAGTCGCAAACTAACAGTTTGCGTTACAATGAAATCAAAGGAATGAGCGAAAGCAAGATAGAAGTTTACACTGACGGTGGCTGCAATCTTTGTCGCTGGATGCGGGCTCATGTCGAACCTTACGATCGCGATCATCGCATTGAGTGGTTGGATTACACGGACCCCGCAACCCTGCGCCGCGCTGCGCCTCATACAAAGGAAGAGCTAGCCAGGGAAATGCATGCGCGCACGCCCGCCGGACACTGGGCCAAAGGGTACCAGGCGTGGATTGAAGTGATCCGCGTTCTGCCCCGCTGGAGATGGCTGGCGCCCATACTTTCGATCTGGCCTTTTACGCAACTGGGGCCGGTGTTTTATCGCTGGCTGGCGGGCCATCGCTACACATTGTTTGGGGTTCCGCCCCCCTGCGACGAAACGACCGCCTGCGATCTCCATTCTTCCGAAAAGTGATCTCCAAATCTCGCCTCTGAACCGCCTTCCGGAGCCAACCTTCAGGCGGTTTTTCGCATCGCAAGAACACTCGAAAAGAGTAGTCAAAAAGGGAGTGGAATTATGTTTTACCGCAAATTGTTTTCAGTTTTAGCAGCGCTGGTATTAGTGGCCAGCGCATCGTTCAATTTAACTGCCTACGCAAAAGGCACAACGTCTAACGACAATAAAGGCGCTTCCGGAAAAGCGCGTGTGCAGGTACCGATGAATCTCGCCATTCTGATCCAGGACGACCTGGTTTCGCGGGTGGGAAGCGAGCTCGGTGTGACGCGTGATTTCATTCGTACGCTGCCGGCCGGTTCGCAGGTAATGGTGGGATACATCACGTCGGGTACGTTGCAAGTGCGACAGCCCTTCACCGCTGACCTGGAAAAGGCATCAAGGTCGCTGCGCATTCCGATTGGCAGCACTTCCGCCTCGGCATACAATCCCTACGTTGAAGTGGTTGAGGCGTTGCGGCAGTTCGAGTCCGGCAAGAGCCACAATGCGTTGCTTCTGATTTCGGATGGCCTCGACGTATCCGGAGGGTTTGATACCAGCGCCGCCGGTCATACGCTGGACATCGATCGCGCTATTCGTGAAGCCAACAAGCGCGATGTCGCGATTTATTCGTTCTATGCGCCTTCCGTAGGGCTGAGCGGTCATAATAGGTTGGCAGCCAGTTATGGTCAGAGCTCGCTCAATCGCGTGTCGCAGGAGACGGGTGGCATGGCGTTCTTTCAGGGTACCACTGGTTTCGTCACCTTCGATTCGTACTTCGATCGACTGCGACGAACGCTGAACGAACAGTACGGCAGAGCATCGTAAGTAGGACAGGCATTCCTGCCTGTCAAACCACAGCTACCAGGCTTGCTGAAGCCGCCAGGGAGAAATCCCCGGCGGCTTTTTGCCGCTTCAGATCTCATTCACACCGCGGCTTCAGCCCGGTGAGGAAAGCTCCTTATGATTTGGGGAACCGTTTCAACGGTTTCCCATTTTGGCTCTTTCCAAACTGCAACGACGGAGTAAACCGTTGAAACGGTTCCGAGATTGCAAAGAAGCTGCGGGGTCACCGGGCTAAAGCCCCGGTGTGAATGAGACTTCAGAAATGCAAAACTGTAGCCCTGCGAAATTGTTTTGCGGCTCGCCTCCCCACAGTGTTAAAGTTACCCCCGAACGCGCCACCCGTGCCCGCATAACCTGGAGCGCACCTCCGGCGCATGTCATGTCAAACAAAGGCCGCGAATACTGTCTGATTGTCGAGGGGGCTTACCTTTCCGAATCGGAAGCCGTGCGTGCCCTGCGCGATCCCTTCATCGAAGACTGGGTCGAGCAAACGGGACACTTCAAGATTCACAATATGGATGATATTCAGGTCACTGCCGGGGTGACGCTGGGTTCGCTCGGCGTAGTGATGATCGACGAGCGTCTGTTCGAGATTGCCAGTGTCGATGAACAGCGCCCGCTGACTGAGCACAAGGCAAAAGGCGTCGCCGACGCCTTGCGGCGGCAAGACATGTTCGACGAAATCAATGTCGAGCCTCTCGGAGAGTAAGATACGACCGTCTTTCCGGACTCTAATGGACCAACCAGCCCCTCTTTGGAACGGCCTCGAAATCGCGAAATTGGTTGTCGCGGCGATTCCTCCAGTCATAGTTCTGATTATTGGCATTTGGATAAGTCGTAGCTTGAAACGGCTTGAGCATCTTCAATGGACAAATCAAAAGATCACTGAGAAGCGAATCGCGATCTTCGAAGAATTAGCCCCGCTACTGAACGATTTGCTTTGTTATTTCACTTTTGTAGGATGTTGGAAAGACCTTACTCCTCCCGTAGTGGTTCAGCGAAAACGATTGATGGATCGTATCGTTCATGTAAACGCACCTCTGTTCTCCAAAGAGTTCGTTCAGATATATAACGACTTCATTAATGCATGCTACGGCACATACTCGGGTTGGGGGCAGGATGCAAAACTGCGGACATTGTCAGAACGCCGTAAAGCAGCTAGCGGAGAATCGTGGGACTCTGGGTGGGACGCCTGTTTTGCTGAGAAGCATAATTGCGCAGACCCGAAAGTGGTCAAGTCAGCCTACGTGTTGCTTATGTCCCGTTTCTCTGAGGAATTGGGGGTAGGGCTGAACTCGGATCACGTGCCTTCAGGGCGCGTCCCCGCGAATATTAGATAGATTGTTCCGGAGACGGGCGCTCAAACGACCATGCGGGATTAAAGTAGCGATGTGGGCAGATCAACCATCATGATAAGTGATTTTCTCGACGGTCGCGTACATGTTGTCATCGGAGACATTACGAAGCAGGACGTGGACGTAATTGTGAATGCGGCGGATCCTTCGTTGTTGGGAGGCGCCGGCGTTGACGGCGCGATTCATCGCGCGGGCGGGCCGGCAATTTTGAAGGAGTGTCGCGAGATTCGCCGCACCCGATATCCCGATGGGTTACCCACTGGAGAGGCCGTTATCACCACTGCTGGAAAACTGCCGGCACTCTACGTCATTCACACTGTCGGGCCAATTTACGGCCGGCATAACGGGGAAGAGGCTGAGCTTCTGGCGAATTGTTATAGAAACTCGCTGATTCTGGCGGTGGAACACAACCTGGCGTCGATTGCATTTCCAGCCATATCAACCGGGGCGTTTGGTTATCCGCCGGCGGAAGCTGCAGCGGTGTCTTCACGTGCGATAGAAGAGTTTCTGCTTGCCGATCATCAACTGCGCGAAGTGCGCCTGGTGTTTTTTCAGGCGGCTGACGCGAAAGCTTTTTTGAAACACCAGAAGTTCAGTGAATAGCTCGCGAGGCAGCCAGTTGAGTCGAAAGCACGGGTCGCTTCCAGTCTAAAGGGCGTTGACGGTTCATGGCCTCCAGCCGTCTTCAGACGGCTTCCTCGAAGAGTTAATAGACCAGCGTTTTTAGCGCTGGGGTCAGCTGGGCCACCTGATCATTAGCGCGCTTCCAGCGCGCTTTGAAGTAACAGCTTTAGCATCACGGCTAAAGCCTCAAACATAAGCCCGTTGAAACGGGCTTTAAGAGTCTGGTGCGTGCTGACCCGGGCGTCAAACGCCCGGTCTAGTAACCCTGCGGGAAAGCCGCCTGAACGCGGCTTAAGAATGTTCGACTCGCTTTCGTTTGACGGTTTGATGAACTTCTGTTAAATGACTTCTTCTTTTTAGGCGGCGCGCGCCGCCTTATTTGTGTAAACAGAAATCACAAATGCGAAGCGAATCAAACTCTCGAATGGCTACTGAACTGGAAAAAGAAATAATACCGCTAAATTTAATTCATGAGGCCGAGTTGCCATCGCCCCTGCAGCCGCTTGAAAGACTTTCGGCGAATTATTGGTGGAGCTGGGCGGCCGACGGCGCTGCAGTCTTTCGCGATCTCGACCCCGGAATCTGGGACGAGTCTGAACAGAACGCACGGCTCTTGTTGAGCCAAACATCTGAGCTCCGGCTGTCCCAGATGGCCGCCGACCCGCTTTACATCGAACGCGTCTCCAGGCTTGCGAGTGCCTTTGAGACTTATATGAGCGACGCGCGTTTGTGGACTTCGCCGGCGCACGCTTCGAGTATAACGAAAGAGTATCCCGTCGCGTACTTCTGCGCTGAATATGGGATACACAGTTCGCTGCCGCTCTATTCGGGTGGGTTGGGAATACTTGCGGGCGATCATTTGAAGTCTGCCAGCGACTTAAATCTTCCCCTGGTTGCCGTTGGGCTGCTTTACCGGTTTGGTTATTTTCGCCAGGAGTTGGCGGCCGATGGCTGGCAACGGGAGACGTATCTCGAGACCAGTCCCTCAGAGCTGGCAGTGCGGAAGGTGAAAAATGATGATGACTCACCGTTGCTGATTGAAGTCGTGATGCGCGGACGCAGAGTGCGCGCGCAGGTCTGGCGCGCTGATATTGGCCGGGTTGCTCTCTATCTCCTCGACACCAATATTCCTGAGAATGAAGAAACCGATCGGCTGGTGACGGGGCATCTTTATGGTGGCGATCGCGAGACACGACTGGTCCAGGAGATGATGTTGGGAATCGGCGGCGTGCGTCTGCTGCGTGCGCTCGGCATCACGCCCCAGGTGTTTCATCTGAACGAAGGCCACTCGGCTTTTCTGACATTAGAGTTGGCTCGGGAGTTGATTGAATCGGAAGGAATGGCTTTTGCGGACGCCGCTGAGTCAGTGCGCCAGCGCTGTGTCTTCACCACGCACACGCCGGTGGCCGCCGGGCATGATGAGTTTGAACGGCCATTACTGGAACGTTGCTTCGGTACAACTGGCATGACAGCGCTGGGCCTCACTGCCGATGAGTTCCTGAGCCTGGGCCAGATTGGTTCGGCAAGTAGTGATAAGGCATTTGGGCTGACGCCGCTGGCGTTGCGAATGTGTCGATCCACCAACGCCGTAAGCCGCAAGCACGGTGAAGTGTCGCGGGCCCTCTGGAAAAAACTTTGGCCTGACCGTGACGCTGCCGACGTGCCGATCACGTCGGTGACGAATGGCGTGCACGCAGCCACCTGGGTCGCGCCATTGATCCGAACGCTTTACGAAAAGTATCTGGGCCAGGACTGGACGAGAAAGGACGCCAGTCATTGGGCGGAGGGTATTGGAGAGATTTCTGACGAAGAATTGTGGTGGGCCCACGGCCTGCTGAAGCAACAGCTCGTGGCCTTCATACGTCACCGTTTGTCGCAGGCTTATCTCGCTCGTAACGAAAACGAGAACGCCAGAGTGGCGCAAACGATGTTCGATCCGAAGGTTCTGACCATAGGCTTTGCGCGGCGCGTGGCCGAGTACAAGCGCTGGGCACTGCTGTTGAGTGACGAGTCGCGATTCCTCCGTCTCGTTAACGATCCTGTGCGACCCGTGCAGTTTGTCTTCGCCGGCAAGGCGCATCCGCAGGACCAGGGCGCGAAACTGATCCTGCAACGGGTCGCGAAGGAGATTTCCGATCCGCTGGTGCATCATCGGGCGGCATTTCTGGAAGACTACGATCAGGAGATTGCGCGGCAGTTGGTTCAATCCGTTGATGTCTGGCTGAACGTTCCGCGGCGCCCTTTCGAAGCTTCAGGTACCAGCGGCGAGAAGGTGGCGATAAACGGTGGATTGAACTTTTCCGTGCTTGACGGATGGTGGCTGGAAGGCTACGAGGGCACCAACGGATTCGCCATTGGCGATCTGGGAAACGATGCCGGCAACGTGGATGAAGACGATGCCGAGTCGCTCTATCGCGTATTGGAGGAAGAGATAATCCCGCTCTATTACGACCGGAGCGAAGAGGGAACTCCGCATCGTTGGGTAGCTATGATGAAGCGCTCGATTGCGACGCTGGTCCCGCGTTTTAACAGCGATCGGATGGTGGCGGAGTATGCGGAGAGGATTTATTTGTAGGAGCGATCGTGAAGGTTTTGATCGGTGGGTAGGTGGCGAGTCCCCCAATGGCATTGAAACGCCGAGCTAATAACCTCACCGCGAACGCCCCAGATGATTTATTCGGAGTGAGTTTCAGAATTCGAGAAACTCTTCAGGATAATGCGAAAAATCGAGTCTCTCTTCGTCCGGTATCGGCCTGATTCCCCACTGTTGCATTGCCAGGGCGCCGAACAGGATCTCGATCAGGGTGCCATCCTCGTCCTTGCCGATTTCCTCCAGGACCAGCGCGTGAGTTGAAATCGAGTGACCCTGAATCTCAGCTTCGAGAAGCGCTGCTGTGCTCGTCTCCTTAACTTCTCCACCAAGCGCCGTGCGGATCTTGCGTGGCGTCGGGGAGGTTTGCAGCACCTGCGCGACTGACGGAATCACATAGGTATTCCGGGCGCCTGTATCAAATAATGTCCAGCACTTTCGTCCGTCAACGTCGATACTCTGTCGAATTCTTCCCATGCAGAGTAATTCTGGTGCCTAAACGTTGTGCCGGTCAAGGAAGGCGAGGCCAAAGATATATTGACTGGCGGCCAGCATTCACCAAGAGAGGTTTGACCTCGGCAAGACTCTTGTACTCGGCTTGCATGTTACTGAGCGAGACAAACTGCCGTTGCACACAAATCCTATTGGTCCCGGCGGCATAGACTGGGTTATTTTACAAAACCGGAGAGTGTAGTCTTCGGTGCACCCGGTCGCTACCGCTCCCGGTTCTGTATTCGCCGACCCACATGAAAGTCTCTTCGGTTACGGAGGCATCAGTCATAAGACTCCAACCAATCAAGCTCGTGAGCTGGGACGTTGACGGCACGCTGTATTCCATCAGACGCATGAGGTGGTATCTCCTGCGAATGTTCCTGAGTGAAACAGCCAGGGGGCGGGGACTCGCGGCCGGCATAGAGTTGGTGGCGCTCAGAAACTATCGGGCGCGAATTAACGCGGCACGTTCGGCGGGCGGCGCACTCGATGAATCCTTTCTCGAGCAGACTGGGCGAGAAGCACTGCTGGAGGTAGAGCGGCGCTGGTACGGGCCGGCGATTCACAAAACCGGACCACGTGCAGATGTCGCCAATGTCGTGTCTCTTCTGGCGACAAATGGTTTGCCGCAGATTGTGCTTTCGGATTATGAAGCGGCGTACAAGCTCAATGCCCTCGGAATGGCGGATCGCTTCGCATCGATCCATGTAGGAGAGCGTCTGGGATTTGTGAAGCCCAGTCCGGTTGTGTTTCAGCGCGTTGCCGCTGACTTCGAGATCCCAACGATAAATCTTCTTCACATTGGTGATCGTGCCGACCGGGATGGGGCAGGCGCCCGTGCGGCGGGATGCCAGTGTCTTATCCTCCGCCAGGATTTTTCGAACTTTGATACTCTCTTGAACCAGCTTCGTTCAGTTCTCTAGACCCTCTTTCAATCCGAATTAGCAAACACAACTTGTACAGAAGCGCGGTCTTTTTTGTGTAGCTTCGTGCTGCTTTGTGTGATTTCGTGGATCGTATCCCTTTTTCAGCAGCCAGCTCTCCCAAAGACAGCGGCGGCAGGCCCCATTCCTGACTGCGAGTTTTGCAGTCGTTGCTGGTGCCCTTCACATTTTTAAACTTTCCCAGGTGTTTCGATAAAGCGGTAGAAATTTGAACTGCGCTTCCCATGCATTGCTCTGTTGCGCGCCACTTATCCGTCTAATGAAGTCCGCGTGCGATAGAGACATGAACCTTACCCGTCCCAGTCGTCCACTCTCGTACTTACTTTTGTATTCGGGGTTTACTTCGCCAAGCAGTTCATCACAGCGGCCGGCAAGTTCACCAACTGGTAGTCCGGCACTTTTATCATGTCCATTGACCAGAAGGATTTTGTAATGGGGAACCGGTTCGTCAACTGGCTGAGATGGCACGCAGGTTAGAAACCGATCTGCTCCCAGTTGAGGATATTCCGCACGCAGCCTCTGGAAGACTGTCATGAGATGGTCGGAAGTAAGCTTCTCTCCGGTAAAAGAGTATTCAAGATCGCGGCGGCGTATGAAACTGAGATCCGGCAGTCCGGCAACGAATCCTTTGCAAAGGAAAAGGTCTCCGGTTTGATAGCGGCGCAACCCGTACGGGTCGCTCACCACCATCGCATAAGTCTTCCGCGCTTGAAGCTGTTTTGCGGTCAATAGATTTTCCGGCCCATCTGCCAATCCCTCTTCAATAAACTCATAGAGCACGCGGCTGGCTAAGGGCAGGAATGCCAACTTATCACCGGCGAAATGGCCTACGGTTTCCAAAGTCTCGGTGGACATGGAATACATGGGAATGAGCCGGTAACGTTCATTGGGCAGATGGGTGGCCAGGCGATCAAGGAACGGTTTGACATAACCACCCACCCAGCAGACGTAGGCGCAGACCGCCGGCGCGCAAACCTGCAGCGGCAGCGGCGCATCGCTCATCGCAATGCGTTCGAGGCGAGTAGCACTACCACGTGATTCAATGCGCCTGGCAATCATGTGAACGTCAGGATCGAAGACTTCAGGATTCCGGCGCCAGTCTCGAATTAACCTCGTGCTCAATTGCCAGTCTGTAGCAACTTCATCAAGGAACGTTGAAAGTGTGGAGGGGTTGGTGCTGTAGAGAAGGCCCGGATTCGAGATCGCCAGAATCCACAAGCGCACGGCTGTTGCTCCGTAGTCTGCCGCCAAAGACTGCATAGCTGGATGGTGCTGCACGCGATACGGCGCCTGCAGCGAGGAGAGGTAAGGCGGCGGTCCCGTCTCCTCCAACAGCATTGAGGTCAGCGAATCATCCTTAGCAAGAGAACTAAAAACATAAAGGCTGGTGCGCTTGATGCGAAGTGACCAACAGCAGCGTGCAAAGAAATCCACGTAAGCGAGTTTCACTCTACGCAGACGACGTTTTGTATAGAGGAGGCGTTTCGGTTTGGCGGTTGAGCCCGATGTCCATGCGAACCTCGCCGACTTGCCGGCTCTCGCGGCGGCTTTTTCAATCAGTTGTTCCAGCTCAGGCCCGAAGGTCAGTATCGGGGTGTTAGTAGTAATCCCATAGCGGCGGCTGAGGCGTTTCTGATTCCAGACGAAGGAGCGAATGTGGACTCGTTGCCTTATGGTGAACACCAGATGCAGCCATTGGATACCGAGTCCGATCAGCCGGCGCAGATAGTCATTGATCAAGCCTTCCATCTCATTTTAGCCGCGGATAAACGCGGATGACCGCAGATAGGAATTAAAGTTCAACCCGACACTGTCTGAGTGCTCTTTCTTATTGGGTCTATCCGCGTTCAATCCGCGTTCATCCGCGGCAAGTTCTCGGCGCGCCAGGGCAATCTGCTCCTGGTACATCTCGATCAGGCGCTGGATATCTTCAGGCGACAGCAGACCGGGATCATATGTGAAGGTGAGCCATGTCCGGCCACAGTGGGTGGCGCCGTTGATCGCCACACAGTATCGATTGTGCAATTGCCCGATACTCTCGATTTTTTCCACGTGCTGAAAGATCTCGCCACCGTCTCCGGTCCACCTTTCGGCGTGCGAGAAAACGCCTGTGGCCATATCGACTCCGGGCCGATTCAGGTAGCAGCGGAGTAAAGGGGTGAAAACCCACTGCGGCAAGTAACTGAACGGGGCCTCTTGCGGAACGGCCCATTCACCATGCCGGTTGGACCACGAAACCTGGCGACGGACCTCGCGACACTTATCCACTAGTGAAGCATGATCGCCGTATCGGGCATAGAGGCGTATCCGGCTGGTGCCATTACCGAAACCCTCCGACGACTGTTGCCTGATGTTGACCGGCAACCAGAGTCCAACGTTCTGTCTGTGGCCGCTGCAGTGCAGGCGGTTCCAGCGAGCGAAAACCTCGAGAGCGCAGGTGGCGAGTAAATCATTGTAGGTGAACCCGCGAGTCCTGCGGCAGCCCTGGCGTAGTTCTGAGGCAGCGACCTCGATGGTACGCCAGCGGCGCGCGCGCGATGATTCAGCACGCCTGGTCCATAAACTATGCGACGGACCACGATAAGCGAACCGGCTTCTCCTTGCCGGCGAGGAGTGGTTTCGCAAAGGCAAATCCTGAAAGGGAGAGACCTCAGCGACTGAAGCGTCTTTCCCATAAGCCACACGAAGTTGATGACCGAGCCACATCGCTGCGCTCAAGCCATCGGCGACGGCGTGATGAAAGCGAGTCACCAGTTTCACCTCACCGTTACCAGAATTCATAATCACGAGTTGCTGTACGGGCATCTGCTGATGCAGGTCAAATGGACGGTCGAGGAATTCTTCGATCGCCGGCGCGAGATCTTCGCCTGAAGAGACCAAGATTGCCGTGACTCCATCCTCCGGCTCGATAAAACGGATCCAGTGTTGCTTATCAATGTACGAACCCGTCGTAGGATAAAAGTTCCTCGCGCTTCTCGCTCCGGCCCGCAGTGCGTCGAGCCCTGGTGCATCCTTAAGATGAAACAACAGCGTGAAGTCCAGGGGGCGACGCGGGCTATCCATCACAGAAAATACGAGGTCTATCGCCGACAGCCGGCCTTTGCTGGTTGCTTGTGACTTCATGCCGGGTCGCCGCCATTAATCTTGGCAAAGACAAATACAGAACCCCGACAAGTCGGGGTAGCGACCGGGTCCTCTCCGTTAATTGGAGTCCGTCGCAGAGCTTCAAAAAACCCGGTCGCTACCGCTCCCGGTTCTGTATTCGTGTTGGAAATCGGTCGGCTTCCAACGTGGGTTGAATAACTAGGAGGCTTAGCAACAATCCCGGGCGTTGGAGATTCGAGCCGGATATCCCGGCGGGGCATAAGCAGCAATTTCCTAGAGACAACCGGCCGGTCTTCCACATATTCCTTCAACTCAATCCAGGATAGTTTTGGTTGCAGGTGGTGCTCGCGGTGAATAGCCAGACCCAATGAGAACCAATACATGAAACGGCCATAGTAGTTGTGCGAGCGTGACTCAGCGGCTCCGGTTGAAAAGCCCTCGTGGGTTTGCACGGCGAAGGGATACCAAAGCAGAACTGAAACCAGGATCAAAGCGGGAGTCATGCCCCAAAACAGTCTGAATGGGCCAACAGACGCCAGGATGGCGCCGTACACTGCGAAGATCACAAAGTAATTCAGAGCCAACTCAATCAAGTCCGCCTTCTTTATACGACCACGCTGCCACAACCAGAAGAACCACTGATGCGGCATGGCGAGGGCGCGCAACACGAGCTCAATCAAGCTGCGTGACTTCATGAAGTGGTCGGGATCCTGCCCGGGAATATTTGTGTAGGCGTGATGCATGTGATGTGTCTTACGAAAATTCGTAAAGGGCACCATGGTGGGAAGCAAGGCCAGGCGTCCCCAACGGAAGTTTGCCGTGCGGCTGCGGCCCAGATGACCATGAACTCCCTCATGCGCCATGACTGTGCCGATGAACATGAGATACGTTCGCAACAGCGTGTCGATGATGTACTCCAGGAAGTTACCGGGCCGCAGGAAGAGTGTGCCGATTGAGACGGCGACTACCGCGCAGATAATCGAGCGGCTGAGGAAAAAGATCCTACGCCGCGTCCAGCAGGTTCGAGAGTGCTTGCGTGGTTGAGAGTCATCAAGATTCATCGTCGTTGGATCCTTATGCTGGTCCCACCACGGTGATGGTGTTGCTTGATTACCGTGCAGCTAAACATAAATCTGCAGGATGGGTTCAGACCACGGGAGGTGTGACACTTACTTAACTGCAATATCCCGCCAGGCGCGGAGCTTACTAATGAGGCTTAATCTGCATCGAGCCCGCGAAGCGCGGCGATAGCGTAAAGCCTGGGGTGGAGCGGAGCGGAACCCCAGGACCGTTAGCAATAGAAAAACAGAGCCCGCGAAGCGGTCGACAGCCACTCAAGTGAATAGATTGCAGCTTTTTCCGCTATGGGACGCTTCGCGCGCTCGTTGTTCTTGCCTATCGTCATCCTGGGGTTCCGCTCCGCTCCACCCCAGGCTTTATGCTGACACCCGCTGCGCGGGTTTTCGGAAAAGTAAACAACATATCGGGAGGACACTATGACGTTTCAAAGGCCGATCATCCTTTTGCTCATTACGTTCGCCACGTTCGGCGTCTCGTTCGGCCAGGCCGTGGAAAAGCCTCAGCCCGCCGAGGCTGATCATGCACAGCTCGACGATTTGCGGGTGCGGGGATACGAGGCGTTATACAGTCTGGACTACGACACCGCGAACCGTCTATTCAAAGAGATGGTGCGACTATTTCCGGACCACCCCGCGGGCCCACAATGCCTCGCGGCGACTCTATGGTTGCAGGAGTTGAATCGATCGCGTCAACGCCAGGCTTCGCTCTACAGTACGGAGTCTTTCTATACCGGCGACGACAAGGCTGATCCGCATCTGGTGGAGCAATTTCGTTATTGGGCCCGCACGGCGAAGCAGCTCGCCGAAGCGCGTCTGAAGCGCAATCCGCGTGATGTGGAAGCGCTCTATTTTCTCGGCGTCACAGAAGGGCTGAAGGCGGTTTTTGCCGCCGCTGTCGAGCGACGATTCATGGCTGCGTTGGGCGATAGCTCGCGCGCAGTGGACCGGCACCGCGAAGTGCTCAAGCTCGATCCAACCTTTCACGACGCGGAGTTGAGCATGGGTATGTACGACTACATTGTGGGATCGCTTCCGCTGCCAATCAAAATGCTGGCCAGTATCGGCGGCGTGCGTGGCTCAAGAAAGCGGGGGTTGGAAACACTGGAACGCGTTGCCAGGGAAGGGCACTGGGCTCGCGGCATTGCCCGATTGCTGCTGATCGATCTCTACAAACGCGAGAAGCGATGGACGGAAGCGCTCGCGGCGGCGCGCGAGCTCTCTATGAAATACCCGCGCAACTATCTTTTCCAATTACAGGCAGCAGATGCGCTGGTCGAGCGGGCCAACAGTGCGCACCATGCGACGGGTGCTGCCGCTTCGGCGGGGAGCGCCGATCTTGACGTAGCTTTCCGCATATTCGAGTCATTACTTCATGATCGAGCAACAGGAAATGCCAGTGGCAGCGGGAGAGCAGTTGCCACCGACCTCATTCACTTTCGATATGGCGAGGCACTTTTGATGGCCGGACAACCGCAACGCGCAACTGAGGAGTTTCAGGCAGCTACGCGGCAGATTGGCGGCGAGCCTGCCCTGACCACGATGGCCCGCTTGCGCACCGCGCAATCAATGGACCTCGCCGGCAGAAGGCGCGAAGCTTTAGCGGAATACCGCGCGGTCCTCGAGGCATCGAAGTCTAACAAGTCATACGAAGAAGCCAAACGCGGGTTGAGCGAGCCTTATCGTCAACCGGGTCATATCCAGAACGAAAAGTGACGGGAAAAACGTGAGTCGGCGACGCGGACGGAATTCCGCATCGCTGGGTGGCAATGATGAAGCGTTCGGCACCGCGCAACTCTCTGTCACTGTCGCGCCGGATTCCGGCACCGATCAACTCGTTGGGCTTGCAGGCAAGATGACGATCAATATCGTCGACGGAAAGCAGTTGTATGAGTTCGAGTACACGCTTGCCGAATCCAAATGAAACGTAACAAGTGTGACTCGCAGGGGCGACGGCAAGCACTTCTACGACTTTGAATACTCGCTTGCCCAACCCAAATCAATTCCAGCCGAATGCCGCCGCCCCCTTCACAAGTGGGCGATGATTTCCGATCGGGTTAGCTCTTCGCTTCCAGTTTCGCTTTGGAACCCTTGACGTTTACACGCAGTAAGTTGGGAAGCTCAGCAAAGGGCTTGCGTTCAAATTCCTTCGGAACGTCGATGATTTGATGTCGCTCGCCCTCGGCTGGTACATAAGTGAGGAATCCTTTCTTACTGCGCATCTTTTCCGGATCAAAGAGTGTAATGATCGTGCCCTTCTTGTCGTAACTGACTGCTAGCTTCATGTTTAACTTCTCCTTTTCTCTCCGTGTTTCAATTGTTCGAGGTCTGAATGTTGTAGAAGGTTGAGTTTGGCCCGTCATTCCTAATGGAGTGAGAGAAACTGAAGGTACCGTTATTGTTTCGGGAAACGGATCCGGCCGAATAGCGCAATGACGCGCCTGTATTCTGCGGCTCGGGCTGATTGAACGTATTGCCTTGCCACCCCGAATTGTTCCAAGTCCAGATCCAATTATGAGTCTGTCCAGCTGCGATGAAGATGTTCGAACCGCCACCACCTATGAAGGACATAGCAATTCCTCCTGTCTCGAGTTTCTGTTAGAACTGCGCCGCCTTATACTTGACTGACAGAATGCTGTCAAGCGAACTTTCTTGCTTCCTCTTATAACTCCTATATCTCCACATAATTAACAAGCGGTAGCGAGCGGATGCAGGCACTCAAGTGATCTTTCGATCCGATCGCTACCGCTCCCGGGTTGGCGGTTGGCTGCAACGATTTGTTGCAGGGAGTTAGTTTTGAAGTGCCTCCCTGTTGGGAACACTGATAGAGGCGGTTTGATGCCTGGAAAGCTCCATAGGATCATGAGCGCAAAATACGTCTACCTCTTCACCTTGATTGCGCAATAGATCACGCAGCCGGTCCTGATTGGAAAGTCGTGCGTCTCGGTCCATTTCCATAAACCGCTGGAATAAATTCAGTGCAATGGTGCAATGAGGATGGTCTACATTCATCTCTCCATGAAAGAAGTACGCATCACCACAATGCAACAACCATCCCTCCGGCCGCTTGATTGCCACTCCACAATGTCCCCGCGTGTGCCCATATAATGGAATCAACAGGATTTCAGTTAACTGGGAGTGAATTGCCTGGACACGCTCAAAACCCAACCATTCTTCACCTTCTACCGTATGCTGCACCCATTTTACGTCATGTGCCCATTGTGCTTGAATATAGCGATGCCGCTCCAGGAATGTTTGGGGATGCATTGCCGCTTGATATTCTTTCCCCAAAATATGCACCCGGGCTTTAGGAAAATCAGCTAGTCCACCTGCATGATCAACATCCAGGTGGGTCAGTACAATATGGCGTACATCCTCGACCTTGAATCCCAGGCCCATCACTTGTTGTACCGCTGTCTCATTAGGTTCCAAGCGAGGACGAACCATGGTCAGAACGAATTTTCCCAGCCGTTGGGGATCCGCAATATCTCCCATGCCAAGACCGGTATCCACCAGAATCAGTCCTTCCCGGGTTTCTATGAGGAGGCAGTGACAAATCATCCGTGCCCGAGCAAAAAAGCTTCCGGTCCCATGGATTAACCTGGCCCCGTAGGGACACATAGTTGCACAATTGAGATGATGAATTCGCATAGTTCTCCTTTCCTGTGCAAATTGGTTGAGTGTAATCCTTACCCGCACCCAGGGAACTGATCGATAATACCGCCGGGCGCGGTATTATGCATCGCGATCGTTCCGGAAGAGAATAGCGGGTTGCGGAAACGGCTTCGATAAGACCGTGACTAGACTAACCATCGCTCTGTTGGCTGCTCTAATCTTCGCAGTGGCGCTGTTGTACTCGACGGTGGGCCATGCGGGCGCGTCGGGGTATCTGGCGGCGATGGCGCTGTTTGGGGTGGCTCCGGCGGTGATGAAACCGACGGCGTTGACTTTGAATATCCTGGTTGCGTTGGTGGGCGCGATTAAGTTTTACCGGGCTGGGTTCTTTTCCTGGCGTATCTTCTGGCCGTTCGCGCTCGCTTCGATCCCGGCATCATTCATTGGCGGCAGCATCACTCTGCCGGTCCACATCTACAAGCTCATCGTCGGAGTCGTCTTGCTGTACAGTGCGTTCAGATTATTTCTGATCGCCAAAAAGCCTGATCAGGAAACACCGAAGCAGGCGCCACTTTGGATTGCGTTGTTTTTCGGGGCGGCGATTGGTTTGCTTTCGGGATTGACCGGGGTGGGTGGCGGAATATTCCTGAGCCCGCTTCTGCTGCTGACGGGCTGGGCCAGAACTAAAGAGACGGCAGCGGTTTCAGTAACCTTTATTCTGGTGAACTCAGTTGCCGGGTTGTTGGGACATGTAACCGCAGTTGCCGCTGTGCCGCGGGCGATATTCATATGGGCGCCAGTGGCGCTGATAGGAGGATGGATCGGAGCTGAACTGGGCACGCGGAGATTACCAATTCCGCGCATCAGACAGTGGCTGGCTGTGGTGTTGATTCTTGCGGGACTGAAGTTGATTTTTACTTGAAGCAACCAAGCTCCCGGCGTAGCACAAAAACAGAACCGGGAGCGGTAGCGACCGGGTTCAAGGCGGGATCTTTCGAAAGCGTACGAGAGAGTCCTTCAACGTACCCGGTCGCTACCGCTCCCGGTTCCGTATTCGCCGGCCCACCTTGAAGACTCTTAGCCTACGCATTTCGCGTGTTGACGGGTAACGATTACTGAGTTGGCTTGTCGTGACGGCAAATCAGTTCCGCCGCCAGCAACGGAATGGTTAGCTCGTGATGCCCCGTGATGCTATAGCCGCGACCGGCGCCATCAGCAGTGGGGCGGCGCACGACGTTGGTGAGCGGGCGATACGATTGAATGAAATCGAGATTGGCAGTGGTGATGTCCTTGAGTGGATGGCCCAGATTGCGAACCAGAGTTACGCACTTCAAAAACACCTCCGGCAGAATCACCGCCGAGCCCACATTCAAATAAACTCCACCTCCGTTCATCCTTCGCACCAGCTCAGCCAGCAGGCGAAAGTCCGTATGAGTTGTCGCGCCCAGCGCCGCGCCATCTGCGGCAGGATGAAAATGAGCGATGTCGGCCCCGATTGTCACGTGGGCAGTGAACGGCACGCGCGCCTTGTAGGCAGCGCAGAGCAGGGAATAGTCTTCGTATTTCGGTGTTCGGGTTAATAGCGCGCGGCCGGTGGCTTCACCTAATCCCAGGTCATCGCGGGCGCCGTCACGAGCGGCTTCGTTCAAAAGTCCCCCGGTCTCCTCTGCGCCGCCGAAGATGCCTTCGCCAAGCGTAGCGTCAACGTCTTCCGAGGTTGAACCAACCATCGCAATCTCAGAATCGTGAACCAGCACCGATCCGTTTCCCGCGATCGCGCTGACGAATCCGCGCCGCATCAGATCGATGATCACAGGAGCGAGCCCCGTCTTCACAACATGTCCGCCAATGCCCCAGATGATTGGCTTGCCCAACTCGCGCGCCCGCCGGATTTGACCGGCGAGTTCGCGCAGATTCTGCACGGCCAGGATGTTGGGAAGTCTTTCGAGGAACTCACGCAGCGAAGAGTCTTCCGTGATGGGACGGGCAAAGTCCTCGAGCTTCACTTTGCTGGGACGCGATGCCAGCGGATAGGTTTTGACTTTATCCAGGCTCAGCGGAACTAGATCGTTGTCGTAGATGGAAGGCAAATGTTTCCCCGGCTCACAAGTATTCCAAGTCTGCGAGATCCTGAAGCCTCCCACACGCAATTTTGTTCCGCTTGAGCATTTCCTTCGAGATAAAAGGAACAACCAGGCCGTCTAATTCACCTTGCTCGCGAGAGGCCCACGCTTCATCAAAACTCACTCCTGAAAGAAACGTCATAACATCAACTCGGTTCGGAGAAACCCCAAGTTGGATCACCTGATCCTCCCGCGTGAAGTCTTCATTAGTTAACTTCAGATCTCGAAAGCCAAACTGCTCGACGGCCTGCAGGATGCGTTGTGCGTTTTCTTCAGAGCGATCGATAAAGAGATCGATGTCGGCTGTGTAGCGGAAATAGCCGTGGTAAGCGACCGCAAAGGCACCGACTATGACAAAGCGCACGTTAAGAGCGTTTAATAACTCGATAAACTCTCTTAAATCCTTCTGTAAGCTCATTAGAGTAAGGGCGATACTGATCTCTCAACATCAGCAAGAGAGCAATTCTTTGGTTGGGAGATAGAGAACGGTAGTATTTCTTATCGGCTTCCTCGGCCTCCGCAAATGATCTGAACACTTCGATAGTCTTTTCCATAAGCGGCTATCAGCAAAGTAAGGAAGTATATCACGGCGATCCTCTTAGCACTGCGACGGATGTACCGTGTCCGATCCTGGCTTGGTGACCTGCATTGACAGGTTCAGATACCAACCTCTAGAGTTTCCAGTCATGGGCCAACGAGTTCACCGATGGCGCGCTGTTCTAACGGCGCTAAGCGTATTCATGGTATTTGCCGTAGCGCCAACGCAGGGCGGGGCCCAGGAGAAACAGCAGCCTTCGGGTGGACGGCTGCCTGAAGAGAAGTCTGTTAGCAGAAAGGTGATTCCAAAATCCTCAACTACCAGCGCCAGAACCAGGACTCGCACTAAATCTTCCGCCGTCACAACTGAATCTCCCAGAACTTCCGCGAGATCACCAATTGGTCCGATGGACAGTATCGAAGGAAAGTGGTGGACCTCGAGCAATGACTTCGGCACTTCCCAGGTCTTCTTCGAGCTGAACGGAACGTCGGTTTCCGGCTCGATCATGTACAAGGACGGTCGAACAGGCGATCTCAGCGGGAGCCTGACTGGCAGGAAACTGAATTTCACCTGGTCCAATTCCGCCGGCGACCAGGGCACGGGATCGTTGGAGCAAAGTTGGAACAATTTCTTAGGTGGCACCTACCGCAATCAAAAGGGCGTGACCGGCTCGTGGACGCTAAGCCGCGTTAACGGCAACTGGTGCTTCGAAGGGTCGCGTAACATTGTTCGGCAGGTAACTCATAATGAGCGAGGTCAACTGTTTTTCCTTACCGAAGACAGTGGGCAGGAGGTAGGACACCTGTTGGGACCATTGATTTTCCTTCACGGCCGGTTCGGAAACATCAAGGGGACGATGGATTACCAGGCCAATCGGGTGGATTTTGCCGGCGGCGCATACTGGACGTGGTGTGGACCGCGAGTGCCTCAGAGATAGATGCTCTTCTATGGTAAGAAGGCCCGCCCGCTACCGCAGGCGGTTCTGACAAGAATGTGTGACAACGCCGCCGGGAGGGGACCTGCGGCGATAAGCTTCTTGCGCACCGGGTCGATTGTCAGATTCAAACCTTCGAGGGTCCTGGCACCGAGCAGAAGCAGATCCCCTTTCTCGCCAAACACGAGCTCATCTATCGTAAACCTTGCGCCAACTCTGATAATTCCGAAACCAACGCTACGAGTAATCTGCTGGCCGTTCGCCATTACAAACGTCAGGTCCTTTTTCTCTCTTTCGATGCCGATTTTCTCGAGCGTGGGAGTGGGAAGCCATGTGTACTCGCTTCCAGTGTCCACCAAAAGTTTTTGAATCACTGCCGAACGGCTCCGGTCAACAGAGTTCGCGATCTTACAACGTGTATAGAATGAGCCCATTTGATCCCATCTATATCATGCGATCTTCTTTGGCCGTCCGCCAGTCACAGCGCCGTTTTCATCCCGCGGTATACTGGAAACCTTGCTACCATCTTCCTTTGCGACATTCCCATTTCGGCGCCCATTGCCGTTCAGCAGAGGCCGCAGCACCTGGCCCGTATGTGAACGGCGCGATCGAGCGACTTCCTCCGGTGTGCCGATGGCGACAACTCGCCCGCCGTGCGTGCCACCTTCCGGACCGAGATCGATGATGTAGTCCGCGCTTTTGATCACATCAAGATTGTGCTCGATGATTATCACTGTGTTCCCGAGTGACACCAGACGCTGAAGCACATCCAGGAGTTTGTGCACGTCGGCAAAGTGAAGTCCGGTGGTGGGCTCGTCGAGAATATAGATGGTGCGGCCAGTGGCGCGCTTTGAAAGTTCCTTGGCCAGCTTGATGCGCTGCGCTTCGCCCCCGGAAAGAGTCGTGGCTGATTGGCCCAGTTTGATATAGCCCAGACCGACGTCCAGCAGCGTCTGGATCTTCTGTTTGATTTGCGGGATGTTCTCCAGCAAAGGCAGCGCTTCTTCGACAGTCGTATCGAGCAGCTCCGCGATCGATTTGCCTTTGTACCTAACCGACAGCGTCTCGCGGTTGTAGCGCGCGCCGCGACAGACATCGCACAGCACATAAACGTCCGGCAGGAAATTCATCTCAATACGCTTCATGCCGTCGCCTTCACATCCTTCGCAGCGCCCGCCCTTGACGTTGAATGAAAAGCGGCCCGGCTTATAACCTCGCTCGCGTGACTCCGGCAGCATTGCGTAAAGCTCGCGCAGAGGCGTGAACAAACCTGTGTAGGTAGCCGGATTAGATCGCGGCGTGCGGCCTATAGGTGACTGGTCGATCTCGATCACTTTATCCACATGCTCCAGACCTTCGATGGCGGAATAGGCGCCGGGTTCTACCAGCGAAGAATAGAGGTGCCGCGCCAGCGCTGGATAAAGAATGTCATCGACGAGGGTTGACTTGCCTGAGCCGGAGACTCCCGTGACGACGGTGAATAATCCAAGCGGGAACATCACGTCGATCTCCCGCAGGTTATTGTGCCGCGCGCCGCGAATAGTAATCGCCTTGCCATTCGGCAAACGTCTCTCCGTGGGCACCGGGATTTGCCGCGCACCGCAGATGTAAAGTCCGGTGATGGAGTTGGGATTACACGACACATCCTCGGGCGAACCCCATGCGACCATCTCGCCGCCGTGGGTGCCCGCGCCCGGCCCAAGATCGACAACATAGTCCGCGCGGCGAATGGTTTCTTCATCGTGCTCGACTACGAGCACGGTGTTTCCCAGATCTCGAAGCGTGCAGAGTGTCTCCAGAAGTCTTTTGTTGTCCCGAGGGTGAAGTCCGATCGAAGGTTCGTCCAAAACGTAAAGGACGCCGCGAAGCTGCGATCCGATCTGCGTAGCCAGGCGAATGCGCTGGCCTTCGCCACCGGAAAGCGTAGCCGACGGACGGTCAAGCGTTAAGTAGCCGAGTCCAACAGTTTCGAGAAAATGCATCCGGTGCCGGATTTCGCGCAGCACCAGTCCCGCGATCTGTTCTTCGCGCTTCTGGAGCTTAATGCGATCGAACAATGTCATCGCTTCATCCACCGGCATACTGGTGTAATCGGCAATGCCGTGACCGCCGACGCGAACAGCGAGCGAGTCTGAACGCAAACGGCGGCCTTTGCAATCACGGCAGACAGTTGGAGAAACCATCTCCTCAATTGCCAGTCTGACCTTCTCGGACGGCGCATCATTCAGACGCTCGCGCAGCCAATGCAGCGCGCCTTTCCATGGACCCTTGTACGAATAAGCGCCCTGCCGGAAAAGAAGCTGCCCGGTCAGTCCGTGCAGGAATGATTCACGAACCTCCTTCGTTAACTCAGCAAAAGGCTTTCCGCGCTCGTCGTGGAGATGATTTATTACTGCCACCAGCGCGCTGCGCAGATAAGCTGACCCTTGCCGATCAGCCGGTCCCATGAAAGCCAATTCCTCCGCCGATTCATGCGAATCAGGAAGGAGCTTTGCGGGATCTATCTCCATCACCGTGCCGAGGCCGTGACATCTTTTGCACGCCCCGTAAGCCGAGTTGAACGAGAACGAGCGCGGCTCGAGCGGTGGCACGCTGATGCCGCAAATGACGCAGGCCATCTTCTCTGAATAGAGCATCTCCTCGCCGTCGACTACGGAGACGAGCACAGCGCCGCCGCTGAGTTTCAAAGCGATACGGACCGACTCAGACAGGCGTTCGTTTACACCAGGCTTAATCAGGAGGCGATCAATTACCGCTTCGATGGTGTGATTACGGCGCTTGTCGAGCTTGATTTCTTCGTCGAGCGAGAGCAGCTCGCCGTCAACTCTGGCGCGAAGAAACCCATCGTGCGCCAGCTTTTCCAACTCTTTTTTGAATTCGCCTTTGCGGCCCCGCACGACCGGCGCCATGATCATTACGCGCTCGCCCTCCGGCAGCGACAGAACGTTCAGCACGATTTGTTCGACGCTTTGACGTGTAATCGGCGCGTCGCAGACGGGGCAGTGTGGCTGGCCAATCGACGAGAACAGCAGTCGCAGGTAGTCGTAGATTTCGGTCACTGTGCCTACCGTCGATCGCGGGCTGCGTGACACCGTCTTTTGCTCGATGGAAATTGCCGGAGAGAGACCGTCAACGGAATCGACGTCCGGCTTTTCCAGTTGATCGAGAAACTGCCGGGCATAGGCGGAGAGGGATTCGACGTAGCGACGCTGCCCTTCGGCGTAAATCGTGTCAAAGGCCAGCGACGATTTGCCGGAGCCGGAAAGGCCGGTTATGACCGTCAATTTGTCGCGGGGAATCTCGACATTAATATTCTTCAGGTTGTGCTGGCGGGCGCCTCGGACGGTGATGCGGTCAATGGCCATAATGCTTGGAAAGAAAGTGCGCGCCCCATAGATAAGAATTTCCGGCTGCGCAGAAATGATGATTTTAGCCGAGTACTACACCGGCGGCAAGTTGTCAGCGGGTAGCGTCTGGATTCCAAACCAGGCGTTTAGAGTACCGACTTCAGTCGGGTTTTTTCACCGCCACAAAAGCCCGACTAAAGTCGGTACTCTAAACACCGGATGACCCAAGAGGCGACCGGCGGTGGCTAGTTAAGCTTTCTTGACACTTGCGTTGGCTGCGCCCTAGACTGCGACCACGTTGGCTCCCATGTTTGTATCGTCTTAATGAAGCGAAATTGATAAGGTCTTCACGCTCGTGAATCTTCCAAACGCACTAACGCTGTCGCGCATATTCATTGTGCCGCTCCTGGTGGTGGTGCTGCTGACACCGTTCTCCGAAAACTGGCTCGGAGTGCCGCGGTACCTTTTTGGGGTGGCGATTTTTCTGGCGGCGGCGTTAACCGATTACCTTGATGGGCGGATTGCACGCAGCCGCAACCAGGTTTCGCGCCTGGGGCAGATGCTCGATCCGATCGCCGACAAGTTACTTATCTCCGCCGCCTTGATTTCACTGGTTGAGAATCATCTGGCGCCGGCCTGGGCAGTGGTGATTATTGTCGGACGGGAGTTTGCGGTAACGGGATTGCGCTCGATAGCCGCGAGCGATGGCGTTGTGATCGGCGCTTCCAACATAGGCAAGTTCAAAATGTGGACCCAGGTGATCACAGTGGCGCTGTTGATTCTTTCTCTTTCCAGCCCCCTGGGAGGCCCGCCGCCATCAAACTTTGGCCGGCCTTTTCCCGCTATTAAATTTTGGACTGTGCCGGAGTTGCGCACGGCATGGAGTCATCTGCTCGGCCCGGGCCACACAACGTGGACTGACTGGCAGGTGTTGCTGTACACGGCCGGCCGGGCAATGCTCTGGGTCGTCGTCATCTCTGCCATTGTTTCCATGTACGGTTACTTCCGTGCCTTCTTCCAGGGCTTCGTAGTCGGCAAGGCGCCCACCACCAAATCAAGGGGTGAAGCAGAAACCGCATCCATCGTAGCCGGTCAGAAATGATTTTGCGGCCACCGTCGGCCGCGCGCCGGATGGCGACGCCGGAGTGATGAAAATGAAAAGGCTCTTCAGTTTGCTGAAGAGCCTTTTCTCTTTCTCTGCTTCACGCCCTTCCTTACGGTCGGGCTACTGCCGCAATTAAGGTGTGGGGCTGGGCTGTGACTGTGGCGGGGGCACAGATCCATCGTTGCGTTTCAATTGTGGTGGCGGCGGAGGCGTTTGCTTGTCCGCAGGCTTTTGCTCGCCGCCTTCCGGTGTAGTGGTCGTGTCATCCGGTGTTGGCTGGCGTCGCTTCAGGGTTGGACGTCCCGGGGTTCCATTTTCGCCGCCTTCAATAGTGCCGGCAGCTGAAGCCCTTGCATTGGACAACCGTAGCAGTCGCCCCTTAACTCGCTGGAATTCAGAAGTGCTGATTACATACTCTTCGCGTTCAGGAAAGCGCGCCGCCAGTTGAATTGCTGCTGCACGACGTTCCGGTGGGGCCGGATGGCTGGCGAAAAGTTTGGAGACGAAGCCAGGCTTTTTCTTATTCTTAGCCTCCAGCTTTTCGAACATCGTGGCCATGGCATTCGGGTCATAGCCGGCAGCCCACATGTACTGGACGCCGAGTCGATCTGCTTCTTCCTCTGCTCCGCGGCTGAATTTCATAAACCCGAGCAGGGCGCCGAAATTGCCGCCCTGGTAAATCGCCTGGCCGATGCCACCGCCAAGGACGATCGCTGGAATCAAAATGGCGTACTGCGCGATTGTGGCCTTTGTCTGCATTTCAGAAGCGTGACGAGCAGCGACGTGTCCTATCTCGTGGGCCATTACGCCGGCCAGCTCAGCTTCATTGTCGGCAGCCAACACCAGACCCTTGTTTACGTAGAAGAAGCCGCCCGGTAGCGCGAAAGCGTTGACTTCGTCCGAATCGATGACCTTGATGGTAAAAGGAACCTTCGCGTCGGAGTGAAGCACGATATTCTGGCCGACCCGGTTTACAAATTCGGTAATAATCGGGTCATCGATGAACTTTACCGACTTGTCTATTTCGGCGGCTTGCTCGCGTCCCCATTTCACTTCTTTTTCGGTTGAACCACTCATTCGCGCGATGAGACCCTTGTTGATATTTCGCTTGCCGATCATTGTTGGGTCTTCGTCGGTGGAAAGGGGTTTATGATTGACGGCCGGAGTGGTTGGCTCAGCTGTAACCGGCTTCTTGGCGTCGGTGGCGGGTGTCGTCGTTTGCTGCTGAGTTTGCGGTGTCTGCTGTTGCGGTTGCTGGCCAAAGCTGGTGGCTACGGCGGTAGTCCAGAGACTCGCAGCCAGCGCCAAAGCTACGATTACGCGGGAGAAGCGGTTATTCATTTCAAACCTCCAAATATAAGAACAGAGGCCGTAAGACAAAAGACGCGGGTTGGAATTCTGTCTCCTCGGATTGTCGCGTTCCGGATTCGGTACGCAAACAGTAATCAGTTTTTCAAGTAGGGGCTTGCGCCTGGGGAACCGGGTGTATCTTCTCCAGCTCTTTCGGCGCGCACCTTTGATGCGTGGGTTCAGCCGGAAGGTTGTGCCTGCGTGGCCCTTCCCCCGCATAATCGCGCACCCCTCGAAGGTTCAATCTGCTTTTCCGGGAAGATCGCCAGCGTCATCATTATAGGCGCACTCCACTCAAAAGCCCACCAGATTGCGGGTTTCTCTGACCCGTGTTACAGTCCCTGCCCACAATCAAGCCGCTTACCGTCCTTCGCTCGACAGATGCGCAATCGCAAAAAAAAGTCTGGAAAACTGGTCCAGAGTCGACGAACAAAACGTCAAAAGCCAACCATCTCAATCATCGGCGCCGGGAGATTGGGGACGGCACTGGGACGAGCGCTGTCGGCTGTCGGCTTGAGCGTGGAAGCCGTAGCTGCAAACCATGGCGCGAGCGCGCGCCGGGCGGCGAGAGTGATTGGCTCCAATCCCAGGGCCCTGGCGGCGTCGCAGCTTGATAGCCTTCCAGACAGCAAAATAATACTGATCACTACTCCGGACGATGTTATCGGCGAGGTGGCCGAAGAGCTGGGCCGTTTGGCGAAAGTTTCGGACAAATCCTCTATGGTCGGGGCGGGTGGCCGAATGGTCCTGCATGCGAGCGGTGCTTTGTCTTCTGAAGTGCTGGCGCCGTTGCGAGAGGCCGGGTTTGCAGTGGGCTCGATGCACCCGCTGGTATCCATCAGCGATCGTGCTTCAGACGCCGACACTTTTCGCAATGCTTTCTTTTGCCTGGAGGGCGACCGCACTGCGGTCAGCGCGGCGCGTTCCATTGTGCGCCGGCTAGGGGGGCAAAGTTTCTTACTAAGCTCCAATAATAAGCCGCTATATCATGCGGCCGCAGTGCTGGCTTCAGGCCACGTGGTTGCGCTTTTCGATATCGCCAACGAGATGCTTGTTCAGTGCGGGCTTTCGCAGCGCCGGGCTCGCGCTATCCTGATTCCCCTGCTGCGCAGCACTGTGGCGAATCTATCGACACGCTCACCGGCGCGCGCCCTCACCGGAACCTTCGCCCGGGGTGAAGCAGCCACGGCGCGCCGGCATCTGGCCGCGATCAGCGGGCATCATCTTGATGATGCGCGTGCTGCCTATTTGCTTCTCGGCAGACGGTCGCTTCGACTCGCCGAACAAAGTGGGATGAATCCAAAGGCCTTGAATGAGATTGCGCGCGAGATTGGTTCAGCATCGGATTGAACCTCGCCACGCCCCATCTAGAATCGCCGCAAAATGGGCGGTCGCGAAGACAAATCAACCGTGGCAGTCTAGGGTGCTTCTGCGGCACCCTGATTGGCCGGACAGAGGATCGGTGCGGCGGCAAAACCGCGGGACCTAAACCGGGCTCCATTCCCACTCATTCTCGGTGTACTATAGGGCTGCTATATAGCCCGCAAAAACCTCCAGCGAGGTACAACAACCTTTGATTGAAACCACGGAAACCACGGAACCCCAGGAAGCGACCCAACAGCTGGACCGTAAGTGGGTCTATCTGTTTGAAGAGGGCAGCGGCGACAACAAAGAACTCTTCGGCGGCAAGGGCTCCGGTCTTTGCGAGATGACGCAAGCCGGACTGCCCGTGCCGCCCGGCCTGATTGTGACTACTGAAGCCTGCAATGCTTTTTACGACAACTACAAACAATTTCCTGAAGGCATGTGGGATCAGGTAACGAGCGCTCTACACGAGGTCGAGAAGAAAGTGGGCAAACGCTTCGGCGATGCGGACAACCCCTTGCTGGTATCGGTGCGATCGGGCGCCGCGTTTTCGATGCCCGGAATGATGGATACCGTCCTGAACCTCGGCCTTAACGAAGAGACGGTGCAAGGTCTGGCAGCGCAAACCGGCGATCTGCGTTTCGCACTGGATGCTTACCGGCGCTTCGCTTCGCTATTCGGCGAGATCGTAATCGGAGTGGCGCATGAGAAATTCGAAAGGGTAATGGATCGCTTCAAAGCGCAAACCACCGGCGGCCTCGACACGGATCTGAAACCTGAGGAGCTACGCGGCATCATCGCTGCTGAAAAACAAATTATTCTCGCCGAGCAGCACGCCATTCCCGACGACCCTTACGAACAACTTCGCGTGGCCATCGCGGCTGTCTTCAATTCGTGGATGGGCCGGCGTGCGGTCGACTATCGTCGCATCAATCGGATTCCTGATGATTTGGGCACGGCCGTCAACGTGCAGGCGATGGTTTTTGGCAACATGGGCAAGACCAGCGGCACCGGCGTCGCCTTCACGCGCAATCCATCCACCGGCAAGAAGGAGTTGTACGGCGAATACCTTTTAAACGCGCAGGGTGAAGACGTGGTCGCCGGCACTCGCACTCCTAATCCGATCAGCCAGCTATCGAAAGAGCTGCCGAAAGTCTACGAGCAGTTCTCGGCGATCACCCAGTTGCTGGAGAAACACTATCGCGACATGCAGGACTGCGAGTTCACCATTGAGCGCGGCAAACTCTGGATGTTGCAGACACGCACCGGCAAGCGTACCGGCGCGGCCGCAGTGCGCATCGCCGTGGACATGGCGAGCGAGAAGCTGATTGATCGAGCAACCGCAGTTCAGAGGGTCACTCCTGAACAACTCGATCAGTTGCTGCACCCGACCGTGGATCCAAAGACTGATGCTCGCGTGCTGGCGACAGGATTGCCGGCCAGCCCGGGCGCAGCGCACGGCAAAGTCGTGTTCAGCCCCGACGAGGCGGAAGAGATGGCGCGCGAAGGAGCACAGGTCGTGTTGGTGCGACAGGAAACCAGCCCCGACGATTTTCACGGTATGGTTGCGGCGCAAGCGATCGTCACCGCCCGCGGGGGCATGACCAGTCACGCCGCGGTCGTCGCGCGCGGCATGGGCAAGACGTGCGTCTGTGGCGCATCGGCTCTGTCGATCGATTACAGTCAGCAACAGTTCAGTGTGAACGGCGAAATCATCACCAAAGGTGAATGGATCACCGTGGATGGGTCAACCGGCCGGGTTTTTCTGGGTAAGGTGCCGACTGTGCAACCTTCGCTCGGTCCGGACTTTTACGAACTGATGAAGTGGGCCGACGGCTTTCGCCGCCTGAAGGTGCGTGCAAATGCTGACACGCCGCATGACGCGCGCGTGGCCCGCTCGATGGGCGCCGCAGGCATCGGGCTGTGCCGCACGGAGCATATGTTCTTCGGCGACAAAAGATTGGCGTGCATGCGCGAAATGATTCTCGCCGACGGCATCGGCGCGCGCGAAAAAGCCCTGGACAAACTTTTGCCTCTCCAGCGTGGCGATTTCATCGGGATCTTTCGCGAGATGGTCGGATTTCCCGTGACGATTCGTCTGCTCGATCCGCCGCTGCATGAGTTCCTGCCCAACGTTGATGAGCTGCTGGGTGAATTAGCGGAGTTAAAGATGTCTTTGCGCCAGGCCACAACGCTCGCCGACATGGATCACCTGCTCGATCAAATTGATGAGAAGCGCCAGTTATTGCATCACGTCAATCGCATCCGCGAGACGAACCCGATGCTGGGCTTTCGCGGCTGTCGTCTGGGCCTGCTATTTCCCGAAGTGACGCGCATGCAATGCCGCGCAATATTTGAAGCCGCGTGCCACGTAAAAGGTGAACGCAAGCAGGTGATGCTGGAGATCATGGTGCCGCTGGTGTCAGCCAGCGAGGAGCTGGCGCAACAGGCCGAGCTGATTAACGAAGTGGCGCGTCAGGTTACGGGCGAGCACGGCATGAAGATCGAATATGAAGTGGGGACGATGATCGAGCTGCCACGGGCGGCATTGACGGCGGACAAAATTGCCAGGCATGCCGCCTTCTTTTCTTTTGGTACGAACGATCTTACGCAGACTACATTCGGTTTAAGCCGCGATGACTCCGGCCGTTTCCTGCCTGCCTATGTCGATCGCAAGATTCTGCCTGAAGATCCGTTTCAAGTGCTCGACTTTGAAGGCGTAGGTGAACTCGTCCGCCTGGGCGCGGAGCGGGCCCGCAGCGTTAAGCCTGATCTAAAAATCGGCATCTGCGGCGAGCATGGCGGCGATCCGCGCTCGATTGCTTTCTGTAATGAAATCGGAATGAACTACGTGAGTTGTTCGCCATACCGCGTTCCTGTCGCGCGCCTTGCCGCGGCGCAAGCGGAACTGGCAGCAACGGCAAAGGCTGGCGCCGCTGAGAACCTGGACGAGCAATGAAACGGTTGTTTCCCAAGACTCCTGACAGGTTTCGCCCAAGACCCCTATTTCGTATTCTTTCGTGTAGCTTAGTGTGATTTCGTGGATCGTGTGGCTCCGAATCCGAACACACGATCCACGAAATTACACGAAATCTCACGAAGCAACGCGAACGTCTATTCAGTTCTCGGCCACGAATCGATAACCCACCCCTCTGACCGTCAGGAGATGACTTGGCTTGGCCGGATCTTCTTCAAGGTATTTCCTTAGCCTTACCACAAAGTTATCAATCGCGCGCGTGTCCGTATCCTCTTTCAAGCCCCAGACATCCTCCAGGATTGCCTTTCGCGAAACCACATTCCCGGCGTGCTTAATCAAGTAGCGCAGTAGTTGTGCTTCCATCAAAGTTAATCTAATGGTCTGTTGTGGGGTCCGCAGCTCCAGTTTTCCAAAGTCGATGACGCGGCCATCAAAACGAAACTCTTCCGGTTCCGTATCGGCCATGGGCGGCCCGCTCTGTTCACCAGCTAAGTTCGATTGATTCTGATCCCGGTGAAACCATTGGCGCCGGCGCAGTAACGCATTCAGACGCGCCAACAGCACCGACAACTCAAAGGGCTTGGGTAGATAATCGTCGGCGCCGGACTCGAAACCGCGCAGCACATCTTCCGGGCGGCCGCGGGCAGTCAACATCAGCACCGGCACGAAATGGCCGGCCGCGCGCAGTTCAGCAGCCACCGTGAAGCCGTCCTTGCCAGGCAGCATCACATCAAGCACCAGGGCGTCGTAGTTTTGGTGCTCATCGAAAAATAACGACAAAGCAGACTCGCCATCGCTGACTGTGTCGACGGTGTAGCCTTCCGCTTCCAGATTGAAGCGCAGTCCATCAGCCAGATGGTGCTCATCCTCTACTACCAGCACAGCGCTCATCGATTGCAACCTCTCTACTCAGTGATGGGGCGGTACATTAATGGCATATTCATTTATGTGACTCGTTCATTTGTCCTTTGTCTCCCTCTCCCGTTGAGGGAGGGCGGGGTCGGGGCTTTGCGCTCGATCCAACAAATCCGTTCCTTGTCCGTTCGGAGGAGCGGAAAGCCTGCTTGGGTGGTAAAACTCAACAATCTTTTCCGCTCCTCCGAACGGATAGAGCAAGCATTTGGATTCACCCGCCAAGCCCTCTCCCAGTGGGAGAGGGAAACCGGCTTCGCGGGGACGAATCGGGGCCCTGAAGCGCCTGATGTAATTGCTCGCGACCGGCGCTGATAGGTTGAGGGCGTCCTACAGGCGCGGTAGTTGAATTGTAAACTTGCTGCCTTGTCCCGGTCCTTCGCTCTCGGCAAACACGCGCCCGCCGTGTTTCTTTACTATTGAATGTACAATGAAAAGACCCAAGCCTGTGCCTTTGACCCGGGCCATGACGCGACCCGGCACGCGATAGAAACGTTTAAAGATGCGTTTCAATTGCGCCGAGGGAATACCAACACCGCGATCCTGAATCCGCACCGCCACCCTCTTGTCATCAAGCGTTGCGACTTCGACCGAGACCTGAATGTCTTTGACGGAATATTTGACCGCATTGTCGAGCAGGTTTGAAATGGCAGCGCGCAGTTCATCAACATCAGCCTTCACTTGCGGCCGCCCACCATTAACCGACTCAGCAAAACTTACGGCGTCGGGACCGAGGTTGTAACGAATGCGGATGAGGTCGATACACTCCCGCACCAGCTCGCCAACGTCTACCTTTCTGAGGGTGATTTTCCTGCGGCGCTGTCCCGATCGCCCGGCGCGTAACACTTGTTCGACGGTTTGCAAGAGTCTGTCGCTGTCGGCAAGCATCACATTGTAAAATTCCCGCCGCTGTTTTTCATCAATATCGCGCTTCTGCAATGTCTCCAGATAAAGCCGGATGGAGGCGAGTGGTGTCTTCAGCTCGTGGGTGACGGCGTTTATGAAAGCATCGTGTTGCTCGTTACGGCGTATCTCGCGAATGAGGAAGGTGGTGTTGAGAATTAAACCAGTAATAATTAACAGGAAAAAGACGATACCAAAAACCAGCAGGGCGATCTCGCGGGCATTAAGGAAAATCCAGCCGACATTCAACGCAATAGCCAGCGCCACCAGGGAAGCGCCCAGTGTTATGAAGAAGGCTATGGACCTACGACGACTGCTGCTAACTGCCATGCGTAGATTGTAAGGGATGAAGGCGGAAGGATGAAGGCACGAAGGCGAAGCGCGAAAGGAGCAACAAATAAAATACTGAGAGCGCAGACGCCTTCGTACGCCTTGAGGGCCGCAAGCGTTAACAGCATCACATGCATTTACACGCGGTTGTACGGGGCATCTCGGCTCGTAAAAAAGCAAAGGCAGCGAACAGACTATCGTCTGCCCACCGCCTATTGCCTCCTGCTAACTATTGTTCGCTATGCTGCCTTTTGGAGTTCTCTGACTTGCGGGTGGGCGGCCATGGCGATTTGCTGTTTACTAATAAGCCTGATTCCTTTAGCCAGACCCAAAAGTTGCAACGCGCGGATACCATACCAGTTGACGTCAATTTCGTACCATGTCAGGCCGTGTCTGGCGGCGCGCGGATGTGCGTGATGGTTGTTGTGCCAGCCCTCACCAAATGTTAATACCGCGACCCACCAACTGTTCGTTGAATCGTCGCGCGTTAAGAATCGGCGAGTGCCCCAGAGGTGCGTTGCTGAATTGACGAGCCAGGTGAAATGCAATCCGATCGTAACGCGAAGGAAGACCCCAATGAACATCATCGACCAGCCGCCTATTGCAAACAAAGCGAGGCCGCTAAGAATCAATGGCACAAAATAGAACCGGTTCATAAACATGTGAACGGGATCCTTGGTCAGGTCGGGCGCGTAATGCTGGATTACGCTCTCTTCGTGTTGTTGCGCCGTGCCACGCAGAATCCATCCCATGTGTGCCCACCAGCCTCCGTCGCGCGGCGTATGGGGGTCGCCCACCTCATCGGTGTTCGCATGGTGAATGCGATGAGTCACAACCCAGTTGATTGATCCACCCTCGAGGGCAAGTAACCCGCAGAATGTCAGGAAGTACTCGACGACTTTAGGCGTTTTGTAGCCGCGATGCGTCAGCAGACGGTGAAAGCCCATGCCGATGCCAAGGCTGCCAGATACCCACCAAAGCACTAAGGTGATCGGGATCACTTTCCAACTAACCATCGTAAACATGAAAAGTGATGCGATTGCGCCAAGGTGAAAGATGATCATGAAAATCGACGTATTCCAATTTATCTCGCTGCCTTTGTTGACGTGTATTCCGGTTGCCATTCACAAACTCCCAGTTCCAAAGTATTGAGCCTGCAACAATGTGATGCCCGCTCAGAAAATATCGTAGCAGGTTACAAGTCTTCGAATTGTAATAGTTATGTAAAGCGAGACGAGGACGCGATTCCTGGCTGCCTAAGACGGTTTATGGCGTGGTTGGTGAGACTGATTCCCAGCTCTTAATGCCTTAGCGGCGCCTCGAACATTCAGAGCATGGAGGACGCCATCCGACATTCGCTCTTACGAGAGGGGCGGTAAAAAATTGCGCCCGACATTTCTCTGCCGGGGTTCTACACCACGAGAAATGTCAGGCGCTCGCTAACCTTACCAAGGCCCAAAAAACCTGCTCGCCTTTTTCGTTAGCGCGAACGGGATTACGCTTGAACACGTGAATGGATCAGCCTGCGCACCCGGTCGGAGAAAAGCACATCGATCTTGAGTGGCTCGATAACAGCCGTGACTTCACCAAGACCAAAGGCCGGATGCATTAAGGACTGGCCCGCGCGATAGGTCCGCGTTCGGTCATAGGGCGCGCTTGCTTTCGCCGAAGCGCGACCCGCTCTGGCCGGTACGCCACTTTTGAACGTGCTGCGCGTACCGCACTTTGGACAGCTAACGCGCGAAATCTGTCCCTTTTTAGTAACCAGCGCAACGATATGGCCACGATCCTCGGCGCAAACTTCACAGAACTTGTCGATGCGCTGGCCGATTGCATAAGTTTCCTTTACTACCTTTTCTGCCTTTTCCACAAACTTTCCTTTCGTTAACTACAAACTCGCTTATCAGAGAGTTCCATTGCCCTCGACGGTATTCATCGAAAGCGCTTCTGCACTCAACTGGTCTCGCCGGCTCTACCAGCGAGGAGGCCGGTCACCGCCGCCACCACCACCGCCGCCACGGCCATAGTCACCGCCACGTCCACCGCCGCCGCCGCGTCCACCACCACCGCCGCGCCCACCGCCGAAACCACCACGGCCACCACCGCCGCCGCCACGTCCACCGCGATCTTCTCTCGGTCGGGCTTCATTCACCGTCAGGTTGCGACCGTTCAGTTCTTTGCCGTTGAATTGTTCGATGGCTGCTGCGGCTTCTTCCTTGGTAGCCATTTCTACGAAGCCAAAGCCACGGGAACGTCCAGTGTCACGATCCTCGACGACGGCGGCAGACTCGACAGTGCCCGCCTGGGCAAACAATTGCTGCAGCTCTTCACTCGAAGTCTGAAACGAAAGGTTCCCAACGTAGAGTTTTGTAGCCATGTGGATGTACCTCTCCTGTGGAGTGCTAAGAAGCTTCCAATCGAAGTGTGCTTCGGAGTAACGGCAGCAGCGAAGACTTGCGTTCGGGTGCTCTTAATTTGAGCGGCTTCTAAAGTTAAAATCAAGGCCTGCTCTCGAACCATCCAAACGCCGCCGCCAATCAAAAGGCGCGGGGCGCATCACCGTTGATGCGCGAGAGAAGGAGTAACACGACTATGATGCACTATTTACGGGGAAAGTTGCAAGGAATGGGGCGATCTGGGCCATACAAATCGCTGGGAAATCGGCCCTAAAATCGCCTCAATAACAGCCCCTTTGGCGTTCGCTTCATGAGCATGGCGATAGTTCAGAGGACCTTTCGTTTATTATCTGGCTGACGCGCGGAGGCTCTGCGCGATCAGCGGAACGATGCGGCGGGGGACGTCGATGGCTTGCTTGATGTGGCGCTCATTTGTGAAATGGCCCGCCACGTAAATTCCGGGGACGTTCGTTTCGTAGGTTTCAGGATCATAGACGGGAACTTCGCTGACTTTGCCTTTTTCGGTCTTTACTCCGATCTGCCGCAGTAACGTCAGATCGGCATCGCTGCCGACAAGCACGAAGACAACATCGTTCACGAGAGTCACAGTCTCGCCCTGCTCTGTAACCAATGTCACTTCACGTTTAGTAATTTCCCGAAGATGATCGTAAAGCACTACCCGTAGCCGTCCTTCGGCGACCTCACGTTCCAGAGGCGTGCGCACCCAATGTTTCATCGCGCCGGCTTTAGGATCGCGGTTCTCCCAATCGCTGCGCCAAATGGCCAACGTTGTGCTGGCGCCTTCTTCCGAGAGAAAGAGAGCCGCTTCGGCCGCGCTGTTTCCGCCGCCGACGACGAGCACTTCCCTTCGCACGTAGGGATAAGGTTCCACAAAGCGGTGATGGACCTTGGGCAAATCTTCGCCCGGCACATTCAGCCAGCGTGGATGGGCCATTGCTCCGATGGAAAACAGCACGCGCGTCGCGTGGTAGGTGTCGCGCGTCGTCCGCACCACGAAGCCTTCCGGTTCGCTGTGCTCTATTCCGATCACCTCTTCGTCTGTGTTGATGTGGAGATCTCGATCCAGTGCGAAATGAAGATAGTAAGAAAGCAGTTCTTCGCGAGTAGGCTTTTCGCGAATTGGTTTCAGCGCGCCCTTTTCCATCTCCAATTCGTCAGTTGTTGAAAAAACCGTGCGACCGATTGGATAACGATGAATGGTGCTGGCAATCACGCCTTTTTCGATAACCAGGTAATTCAAGTCTTCGACTGCCGCCGCGGCTGCCGCTGACAGTCCGGCCGGCCCCGCGCCGATGATTAAGAGGTCAAGGCGATCTTCGTTCATTTAATTCGAGTCTAACCGGCAGGCGGGGTTCAGCAAAGGCGCGAATAAAGAAAAACGAGGGTAGTGTCTTATTGTTGTATTACTGAGTCGCGCTCGGGACCAACGATTTGTTGGGCATCGTCCAAGACCTGGCGAATCTGCGGACGAGTGAATGTCTCCACAGGGTCGGTGCTGCCCCCATGGTAATACTCACCTTCATCAAACGCGAGATAGATTGACCACGCAGGCTGGACGAATGGATCAGGGTGACCGTTTACAGCATCATCCGTCATCAACCTGATTGTATAGATCAGTCATTTCTACACTGTCCTATGAAGATGGTGACGCTGCAATGCTAATGCGACTAAAGTATCAGCTCGCCGCGCATGACAATTACTGATGGCCCACCAACGCGAACTTGTTCCACATTGCCCGGGGCACCTTTCACTTCCAGACTGATCCTACTCGGGCGATTGATGAAGTCGCCTTGCTCGATAACAAAACGATAGACGCCGTCAACCGGTTCGACCCCAGCCGCGCCATGATGCACCAGGTAAGCGCCCAGTGGGCCGGCCGCACCTCCGGTCGCCGGATCCTCACCGATGTTATCGCCGATGAAGAAGCGAGCGTGCGCACGCGCTTCGCCAATCTCGATTGTCTCGCGCGTAAAGGCATAAACTCCAGTGGCGTTCGCCCTTTTGTAGATCTCGCTGAGCAACTCCGGGTTAACGCGGCAATGACTTAGATCAGCCAGCGCGCGCACCGGCACGGCGACGATGCCGATGCCGGTTGAAATGACTTGAATGGGCAGGCTCTCATCCAGGTCTTCGCGAGCCAGCCCCAAAGCTCGCGCTGTATCCGCTTGTTCGTGGCCATCATCAATCTCGCCGCGAATCTCGAACTTTCCCTGCGTCATCACCACACGCGTCGGCTGGCCGTCTTTGAACTCGATATCCACCGGCAGCAAACCGATTCCGATTTCCTGAACGATCTGCGTGGACCCAGTTCCGCCTTCGGGTAAAGGAACAATGCCTTCGCGCGCCAGAACGTTCCATGTACCAACAACGGGGTGGCCGGCGAATGGCAGCTCCGAACCGGGAGTGAATATGCGCAAGCGTCTGAGCGCGTTCTTATCTTCGGGCGTCAACACGAAAACGGTCTCCGACAAATTCATTTCGCGCGCGATCTCTTGCATACGTTCAGGAGGAATTCCCTCGGCCTCTGGAAAAACCGCCAGCGGGTTGCCGGCGAGGGCTTGATCGGTAAACACGTCTAGTTGAATGAAGCGATGGTTAGTCACGATCCAGGCGTCCTCGCTTTCGTCGAAGAGTTGTTTAGGATATTTACGAGCCTGCACATCATCAGGTCGAGGTTCTTTGATGGTCAAGCTCAATTCACAGCCTGAAGACGTTTAGGGCACTTTTAGGATTGTTATTGAAAGAAATTCATTAAGACAAAGAGAAATCTCCTCGCTCCGCCAGCTCCAGGAAAAGGTGTAGGCAAGTTTCATTTCATACAGCTATCCGGCAGAATATCTTGAGTCGAAAAACCGCTTGACAGGTTTCTTGCATGGGAGTATAAGGCCGCTGTCCTCGGCAAATCTTGAACCGGCGTGTTTACTCAGCACGCTTCCTATAAAGCAACGCGTTTGTCGCGAGGTTGTCATTTAACCGCGATTCCGACTGAACTCACGGGATCTTCCTTCATACGGTTTCGAAGAATCTCTTCTAAGTGTGATCGCCTTTTGCCGATTGGGTTTTGGTATTCACTGATCGTTGAAAATCTCTTTCAGCATTCCCTGGTTCAATTTGCGGAAACCAGGTTCAAGGTGGTCAGTTCGATCGTCAAGTTGAAAGAGAAGAGGTCGTGAGTGGGAGTTGAAGTCTTAATACTGAAGGCGATCCTGGCGTTGAACCAGCCGACTTCGGAACTCCGGCGCTCGGCGGCATAGGGTCCGAAGCGCGTTGATTTGAATGAACACCAACTGACCCACGAAGGAGAATTGAAATGAAAATCAGAAACAACAATCCGCTCGATCTTGAAGGACAGAATGGAGAGCAGATCACTGTCAGAGTGGAAGCAAGCGGAACTGTGTTTGCGGTTACTTACGACCTCAATGGAACGACGGGCCCATTGCCGCAGCCATTTAGCTTCAAATTAAGTTCTGCCAACAATCCCACGATTCTGGTTCTGTTTTTTGTTTTTTCAAATACCAGTGGCGGTGTCTATAAAATCACTGTGACTGGAAGCCCCGGTAGCGATACTTCCCATTATACGGTCGCTCAATTTGCGGCTGAGGCCGCAAACGCAATTGCATTTACCTTCGACATAGTCTAATTGCCCCTGACCATGCCCGAAGGAGGGCATTGAGATGAAGAATAGAGTGTTTGGTTTGTTTGCAATTGTCGTGTTTGTTCTGGGCTCTGGGGTCTCTGTATTTGGTCAGCAACCGCAGCCGGAAACCATCGAGGAGATCACAACGGCCATTCGAAAACTAGAAGCTATAGACCAGAATCCGGCTACCCCCCAGGAAATCAGAGGGCTCAATCGCGGCTTTTTAGCCGAACGACGGGCGAAGCTTTTGCTGTTACTGGTGGGGAAAAGACAATCGAGGATCGACTATTTGTCAACGGCGACATCGGCCCTTACCAGCGATCAAATCGTCAGGGTAGAGCAGGAGATTAGCGACTTGGATACAAAGATCAAACAGCTTCAATCCTCCGCTTCAGTCGTCACCCGCACAAACTCAGCACTAACGTCGACTACGTCGAACGCCGCAGGCGACGGCGATGGTCAGCCAAATACAAACATGGAGAGCGACCAACTGAACACTTCATCTAATCCGGGGACGAGTCTGAAGGGCAATGCCTCAACCAACAATTCGACTGGTGCGGCTCCAATCACCACGCTTGGCCAGGGACCGACAACGACTACAACGACTGGCGGGCCAGTCGTTCCAGCTACCCAAGGTGGGCAGTTCAGAGCACTGTTGGGATCGGCAGTAAATAGAATCCAGACGGACAAAGCCACCAATCCTCTCGCAACCATTGACCTGCGAAATACTTTCATGCTGCTTGCTGTGTCATTAACCGAGGAAACGCGGAAAGATGTCGTTGCCGACTTTACCTCCAAAGCTGAAGAGGTGAAGAGCGACAAGCAGACCGGATCTAGTCAGGGAAGCGGAGCGTCAACCTCCCTGGTCACTAAGGCGGGGATACCTGCCGTTTTCGGTTTTGCCGTCGAAAACGGCGCCCTTACCCGAACAGATAGCAAAACGGGCATAACCTTTAGCGGAACTCCGGTGGGGATATTTGAAGCGCTCGCAAAAAAAGGCTTTATCGAGAGCTATCAGAACGACGATAGCTTCGATCGTTTTCTGAGAAATTTTTCATTTAAGGTGTCTTTTGATCCCAACCGTGGAAGCACTCCCGGTACTTTTACTGGCAGCGGCCAGCAGATTTCTGGCTATTCGCTTCGCTATAAACTCATAGACCAGCGCGACCCGCGAGATAAGAAATATACGTCGCAATGGTCGCGCTTAGTAGAGACCCGAGCGGTCCCTGTTACTGCCACCCTCGCAAGATTCTTTACGAAACTCTATCTAAGCCCTACTCCCGACTTTGTCGCCTGGCGACAGGAGACGGAAGGGGCGGTTGCATCTGCCGCTCCTGCAGAGGTAGAAACGGTCCTGGTCCGACAGCTGGAGAAGCTGAGAAAGGTTGATTTGGGAATTGAGGTCAATAATCTCATCTCGACATTTAGTACTCAGTTTGATTCTTTTCTAAAGAGCAGAGATGACATTCTGAATCAGGTCAACGCCGGATGGAGTTCTACGATTGAATATAATAATGAGCGTCGACCAGCCCTGCCCAGTCTCTCAAATATTAGATTCATTGCGGAAAAAGGCGCTTATGGCGGTTCTCTTGATTTGACCGCTAATGCATCGCTGACGTTTCTCAATGCCAAAATTCCCGGCACGAAGACTAACACGCTGCGCGACTTCCGTTTTGCCGGTCAGCTCGACGTGCCCCTCGGTAATGTCGCCACGACAGGCAAGTTCTTCCTTAGTTTTGCCGGGCTTTATGAGCGCCTGGTGGATGACGAAACGCTCTCGAATGGAACGGTCATGGCCCCCAAAGGGGATATTGCGACGGGCCAGGTGAAGTTGACGATTCCAGTAAGAGGCACCGCTTTCAAGATTCCTCTTTCTTTCAGTTTTGCGAACCGGACAGAGTTGATCAAGGAAAAGCACGTGAAAGGCAGCTTCGGTTTCACGTTTGACCTGGATTCCATACTCGCAAAATTCAATCCGTTCACCCAAAAGTAGCGAGGACAAGGTCCGTCTCTTGAAAACGGTATAGAGAGAACAGAATGCCAGAAGCACCATATCAGTCCACTCCTGAAGATAGACGTCTAGCGTGGGCACTCGGAGTTGCCCACCTGCTTTTGGTTATTGGGCTGGCCATTATGCTTTTCAAGGTATGGCCTCCGACGCCGTGGCCTTCAGACAAAGACATTCAGGATAATCCCCAGGTTGCGAAGATACTCACGGATTGCGAGTGCCCCTTGCCATCGCCGACTCCGACGCCGAATCCCGAAGTCGTGGCAAATCCGGGGACAGAGGCTCAGACCGGCTCGCAACCCGGTGTTACCACCGCGGCCAGCGCTCCCACAGCTACTGCCGAGGCCACTCCGGCGGCCACAACTACACCTAATCGGCCCGCGACTGCGAGTGCGCCTGCGGCTCCTACTCCGGCTGCGACTCCATCTCCGAGGGCGTCCACGTCTTCGCAAGCTGTTTTCCTTAATATCCCTATTAGGTTTTTTGGCTCGTGCTACCGGACTTCGCTCGATGAAAGACTGATTCTACTCGTGATCATTGCTGGAATATTGGGTAGCTTCGTTCATGGAGCCACATCACTTGCTGATTATATCGGCAACAATAATTTCAACAGGACCTGGACCTGGTTCTATCTGCTTCGTCCGGCGATAGGCATGGCACTGGCTCTGATTTTCTACTTCGTGGTTCGGGGAGGGTTTCTAACGACCAGCGGCGGAGCAAAGGATATCAACCCCTACGGCATTGCGGCTTTGGCGGGCTTGGTCGGCATGTTTTCAAAACAAGCCACTGATAAATTGAGCGAGGTCTTCAGTACTCTCTTCAGAGCTGCTGCCGGCAAGGGCGATGATAAACGATCAGATCCGTTAAAACCTTAGAGAGGAAGCAATCACATCACAAGCATTAGGCCACCGTCAGTCCTCGGAAATCGGAACATGGTATCAATCCAGAAACTTTACTTCCTCGTAATAACGAGTAGCCAAGCAAAGGTGAAGATTTTACGTCGGGCAATATTTCTTGTGAAATTCTCTTAATCCTAGAAGGCGGTAACAAGAGGCTCCATGATGAATCTCGGTATCCTGAACACGATCATCGCCATGGTGATTGTCTTGCTTGTTTTGAGTTTGATCGTTCAGGCGATACAAATGTTCCTGAAGAAGTTGTTGAAACTCAAGTCTCGCCAGCTCGTCGAATCTTTGGAGGACTTATATGAGCAGGCCCTCAGTATTACTGCCAGTTCGCCGGCACCGGGACCGGCGGGAGCGCCAATTGCCGGCAAGTCTCTGGCCCAACAATGCACAGACAAAATAGTAGGAGAGGTTAAGAAAGAGCCGATGGTGCAGGCTATACAGGCGTTCTTTAAGAGAGTGTCCAAAATCAGATCGGGCATCGCGACCACAGATAAGAAATCTCCGGCGGAAGAATTCACGGCCAAGATTCTAGGAGAGTTTAAGGATATTGGGCGAGAGAGCAGGAGGGGCGAAGTAGTCCTCGATTCGCTCTCCAAGGGAGACTTGCTCAAGATAATGGCGAGACTCGAGTCAGAGAGTTTCGTTCCCGGCTACGTTGCTGAATTTCAGATGGCTGTGAATGACCTGGCGGCGCTCAAGACGGTGGTTGAAAAGCTCGCTGCAGAACCTACTTTGCGGGGAGCGGCGAGCGCAAAATTAGCTGCAATTCGCGGAGTGCTGGCGCCGCTCTTCAATGACGTGCGAGGGATACTTGATGAACACAATGTCGTCAAGACCAACGTGGTTTTTGGCGATCTTTTGCGACTGCGAAAGCTTAATTTGAATGGAATACCCGAACTCCTCAATGACGCGCAGCAGGCAATTACGGAGGAGATCGGAGTGGCGGTTAAGAGCACACCCCCGCTGCCGGTCGATGACCTGCAGGCAGTATCAAAGGAATTGGCAAAAATCGCGAACCTGGTTGGCGATCTAAGTCAAAAGTTCGATAAGGCGGTCGCTCCATTGAGGATAAAACTGGAACAAGTGGAGACCTGGTACGACACGGTGATGCAGAGCTTCGATGAGCGCTACACGCGGCACATGAGGAGCGTTGCCATCTACATCAGCATTGTCGTCGTCGTCCTTCTTAATGCGGACTTTTTCAAAGTGTACAGCAACCTTTCGAAGAATCAGGTTCAAACAAATCTGATTGTTCAGAACGGGCCAAGGGTTCTCGAGGAGGTACAGAAAGCTGAGGAGGCAAATAAAACAGATGCCAGCCAGAGGCCAACCCCGAGCCCGACTCCTGCACCGACGTTAGCGGCTACGCCTGTGCTCCCGCCCAGCACCAGTGTGACCACGCCTGCTATGTCAGCGAGCCCAATGGCAACTTCGCCCACCTCCACGCCCACGCCAGCTCCAGTTGACATTAAGAAGGAGGCGGAGGAAACGAAACAAAACATAGAGGTTTATGTGAACATGTATGAAGAGTTTGGCTTTTCGCCGCTCAGCGCCGAGCAAGTGCGTTCCTGGTTATGGAGTACAGGAGGATGGACCTGGTTCTTGGGTACCAAAGAACGAGGGGGAATTTGGGGATTCACGATGGCTAGAAGTGAGAAGGGCGTCCCCCTCAACGCAGCTCGCAAGCCGATCGCGAGAGACTGTCATGAGATCGACAACGACGGTAAGGAGATTAAGGACGCGGATGGACAGAAGATCCAGTGTTCCTCGGCTTGGCGGCCGATGACAAGCCTGGAGTGGTGGGCCAGTCGGAAACATGATGCGTCCGCACTTTTCGGCTGGTCTATTATGGTGCTGCTGCTCAGTGTTGGCGCTCCTTTCTGGCAGGATACGCTGGAATCGCTCTTCGGAATAAAGAACCTGTTGCGTCAAAAGAGCGGCACTCAGAATATCGAAACCGCAAGCGGCGCTGGACAACCAAGACAGTAGCGTAGGCGAAGTTTGTGATCAGGAAATTCTCATGTCGATTTGCAGCATTCAGAATGCTCTAAGCCAGCAAAACTAATTTCTAAGATCAGTTACCACTAGTCTTGGAGGAGCTGAAAAGGAAAAGAATCATGTCAGTACTAAAACAGGGGGCGACAGGCCCGGACGTAACTGCACTGCAAACGAAACTAGAACAGTTGGGATTTGATCCGGGTACCATAGATGGAAACTTTGGCCCGGGGACAAAGGCTGCTTTGATTGCTTTTCAGAAAGGCAAAGGACTCCTGGCGGATGGTATAGCGGGCCCGCAAACGATGGGGGCTTTGCAAAGCGCAACTGCCACTTCCGCCGGCACCAGCACGGGCACGGGTACGAGCATGGGCGGTGGCGTTGGCGCAGCAGCCGGAGCCGGCACCGCACCGACTACCGGCGCCGCAACGGCAATTGCGGGCGTCACTCCCGAAATCGTTTCCAGGTTGTTTCCGGGAGTTCCTATTACAAACATCAAAGAGAATCTTCCTTTTGTTCTTCAAGCTTTGGCAAATGCCGGGCTCGCAGATAAGCCGATGGTGCTTATGGCCCTGGCGACCATTCGCGCCGAGACCGGAAACTTCACGCCTCTTAGCGAATTCAAATCGAAGTTCAACACCGAGCCGGGGGGCGTCCCGTTTGCCCTGTATGACAATCGAGACGATCTGGGTAATCAAGGACCGCCGGATGGGGAAAACTTCAAAGGGCGTGGCTACATTCAACTGACCGGACGTTCCAACTACCGGGTACACGGCGCCGCTATTGGTCTGGGTAATCAGTTGATTGATAACCCCCGCCTCGCAAATCAGCCTGATATTGCTGCCAAGCTGCTGGCCAGTTTTATCAAGAGCAAGGAACAGGCGATCAGGAATGCGTTGAAGGCCCGCGACCTGGCCAAGGCACGGAAGTTAGTCAATGGTGGTAGTCACGGGCTGGAGGAATTTACGAAAGCTTTTGAGACCGGTGAAGACCTTCTCTGATGGCAAGACGCTCGAATTACTCCTGAAGAAGCCAGTGGTGAAAACCAGGAATCATGGCGAAGAAAAAAAAGGAAAAGAAGGCCGCCGGCAAGACAAGGCCAGGGACAACCAGGGCTCTGCCTCAGAAGCAGTGGGAGATTCCCGCCGGCTTTCACTCTGACGGGTCGGAGCCGGCCACGCTGCGCGAGGTGCTGGATCCTGATGTGCCGACAGTGCAGTTGACCGACTTGACGCTCGAGCAGCGAGCCAAGCTGGTGGCGAAGCGATTGGAGTTGCAACCCTCAATCGAACTGGCCATGGTGGGCGCGGGAATGATTGATAAGGCGCGCGCCATCGCCGAAGTTAAGAAGAAGACGCAGGTAGGCAAGCTATTGATTGAGATCGAGCACCAGATGATCGCCAATCTAATCGAGCAAGCGAAGAAAAACGACGCGCAACACCGCAGCGCCTTGCGCCGAAAGAGAAGATAGGAATTGCCCGCGACTTGATGTCGCCTTGCAAAGAGGAATCGGATTTCTCTTCACCAAAGAGTCAGGTAGCCAATCATGCCCGGCAAAAAAAAGCGTCCTGCCAAATCCGGCAAGAAGAAAAATAAATCCGTCCGGAAGAAACGTCGCCCGTCAGCGGCAGGCGCTGGAATGATATCAGTGGTGCTGGCCATTGACGCCGATTCCGATCCTGTCACAAAAGCCCCTTTCGATTATCGACAGCAGAATGTCTATCCCTATTTCGAGCAGAAGGGATTCACAGTAGTTCGTCGTCAGGGTGCGATGGCGCGCCGGGCGAGGGTTACTCCGGAGGCGCGCAAGCCGGAAGTTGCTTATCTAACCGGCGTCGGCCACGGCTTTCCTAACAGCTACACTGGCAACAGTCAGGAGCCGATTTTCAGCAAGAGCAGCTTGAGCACGAAAGAATCGCAGGGGAAGATCGTGCATTTCCTTTCATGCAAGACAGCCGCAGGACTGGGGCCGAGTTTTGTCGCCCATGGCTGCAAAGCTTACTTCGGCTACAGCGACAACTTTACCTATCCGCCGAGTCTGGCTGAAGTGTTCTTTGAATGCGATTCGGAGATTGATCGGGGCTTTGCCGACGGGTTGACTGCCGGCGAGGTCTTGCAGAGAGTCCTGGCCCGGTTTCAGGAACACATCGACAGATTGAAAGCCACCGGCGACGGCGGAGATCTATTCAATGCTTCCGTGCTTGAGGTTGACCTGCGTCTGTTGCGGGCCCCGTCGTTAGAGGCTGGGTTCGGCGATCCGAACGCTAGACTGTTAAGTGACTGACCAGTCCATCACTGTTTTTTAAGTGGAGGTTGATAATGTCAAAGATTAATAGCCAACCAGATTCCAAACGAAATCGCAGTCCGCGTCTTTGGTTTCTCGCGCTCGTTGTATTAACCACCTCGCTAATGATTTCGACATATACCCCGCGCACTAGTACCGCAATCGCCGTCCCTCCTCAACAGGGACAAGTGGAAGTGATTCCGGCATCGCGGGTGGCAACCTCGACGCAGCCGCTTCGGGGCATGCCGCCTTTTCCGGTTTCTCTCGGGGGACGACGCGAAACAAAACGAATTCGCCTGAACCCGAATGTGCTGGTAAGTCTGGCTCCCGTTAGAAGAGATCCTGTGTTGCAGTCATCAGCAACTCGAAGAACGCCCTCCTCCGGTCCCTCGGGAGCAGCCGGTGAAATACCTGTTGCCGGAACATCGATTGAGGGCGTCGGCAACGGGTTCAGCGGTCCGCAGGGTGACTTCGCCGTCAACTCTGAGCCTCCGGATACGAGCGGCGCGGTGGGCGACACACAATATGTGCAGTGGGTGAATGGCGGCTTTGCGGTTTTTGATAAGACGACGGGCGCAAAAATCGTTGGTCGAGTTCCCGGGAATGAGCTTTGGCGGCCGCTGGGCGGCAACTGTGCAAAGAACAACGACGGTGATCCGGTGGTGCAGTTCGATAAGATTGCTCGTCGCTGGGTGCTGGCCCAGTTCTCTGTTAGTGATGGGGTTAGCGATGGCTTTTCGCAATGCGTGGCGGTTTCCACTACTTCCGACGCCGGCGGTACCTATCACCTTTATGAATTCACGTATGCGTCGATGGACGATTATCCGAAGATCGGTGTCTGGCCGGATGGCTATTACGTTACCTTCAATATGTACACGGCCCAGGACAGACTGATCGGCCCACGCGTGTGCGCTTATGAACGCCGGAAAATGTTGCAGGGCTTGCCGGCGAATCAGCAGTGCTTTCAGTTGAGCTCAAGCTTCTTCAGTCTGCTTCCCGCCGACCTCGATGGGGCCAGCAGTGCGCTTGCTGATGCTCAGGGAAATGCAAATGGACCAGCGGCGCCGCCGGCAGGGGCTCCAAACTACTTTCTGAATCTCGGCAATAACTCGACCTCACTGAACTTCTGGAAGTTTCATGTGGATTGGAACACGCCCGCAAACTCGACCCTCGGCGCGGGCCCGACGCATCAACCGAATAGCACGATCGCTGTCGCGCCCTTCAGTCTCTCGTGCAATGGCAGCGGCCAGGCTTGTGTGCCGCAGCCCGGAGCCGGTAACCCTGAAAGCCTCGACACGCTCGGTGAACGTTTGATGTTTCGTCTGGCGTATCGCCGCTTCAGCGATCACGAATCTTTGGTGGTCAATCATTCCGTAGACACTGGCCCACCCCACACGCGCACCGGGGTGCGCTGGTACGAGTTGCGCAATCTCAATGGCGCGGCGCCCACGCTATTTCAACAGGGCACCTATGCACCCGGCACGATTCACCGCTGGATGGGCAGCATGGCGATGGATAAAGCCGGAAACATCGCCGTTGGCTACAGCATATCTAGTCGGTCGCTCTTCGCTGGTGTTCGTTACGCGAGCCGTGGGCCCGGCGATGCTTTGGGGAAGCTTGGTCCGGAAACCGTGCTTAAACCCGGTAGCGGAACGCAACGATGTAAATTGCCAAACGGTACCTGCGACTGCCCTATGACCGATGATAATGGAGATCCCATTCTCGATTCGCGTGGGCGTCAGAAGTGTGACTCGATTGGCCGCTGGGGTGACTACAGCACGCTGACTGTTGATCCGAATGACGACTGTACGTTCTGGTATTCGACTGAATATCAGAAGGAGACCGGCGCGTATAAATGGCGCACGCGGATCGGCTCGTTCAAGCTGCCGAGCTGTCACTAGTGGGAGTTCGTTGAATCGATTGATCTGAACTTTCGATCCGACCCGCACTACGACGAGATCTGCGACGGACTAGTCGAACATCCTTTAGCCGTGTTCACGCGGCTTTCCCGCAGGTTACTAGACCGGGCGTTTGACCTAAGGTCCAGTGTGCTTGGCTGAAACCAGCGCTAAAAAGAGTCTGAGTCAAAACTCATATTCTTTACGCCGAAGGCGTTGTCTAGTTTTTGAATCTGTGTAATCTGCGTAATCTGTGGATAGACGCCCTTATTTTGTTTCCCGGCGTGCTACGCCGGGCTAAATTATTCAACGTCCCTGGCGTATCTGATGCTGAGATGGTTTTGACACAGACTCTCAAAGCGCTGGGCTACTAACCCTTCGGGAAAGCCGTCTGAAGACGGCTGCTTGCCACGAAGTATCAATCTATTTCAAACTTGCATATCTAAGCTTCTTGGATCTTCTTTGCTTGCGCGCTGAACGGGCCGCTATAATGCCGTCGCTTTGGCGCACGGCAACGATAAAGATAATCATACATCCCGCGCCGCATATCTTTCTCCACGAGATCTGTGCGGCCTTCTTCTTCCCATCACTACGCCCTTCCTCAGCGACGCTGCGCTGGATCTTGATGGATTGCGATCCAACATCAAGAAGTGGAACCAGACAGGCATCGCCGGTTACGTAGTGCTGGGGTCAACTGGCGAACGCGTCCAGCTGGACGAGCGCGAATACGTTCAGGTGATCGAGACAGCGCGCGAAGTAATGCCCAACGGCTTTGTGTTCATAGCGGGCGCGGGCCAGCAGAGCACGCGGGGAACGATCGCAGAAATAAAACGGGCAGTGGCCGTAGGCGCCGATGCCGTGCTGGTAATAACGCCGCACTTTTATCGAGCAGCGATTACCCAGGCGGCCCTCGTCGCGCACTACAATGACGTCGCCGACGCCTCGCCGGTTCCGGTGATTCTTTACAACATGCCCGACCTGACGGGGATAGTAATCGAACCGGAAACAGTGGCAACGCTGAGCCGGCACAAGAACATAATCGGCGTCAAAGATAGTTCCGCCGATATCGAAGGCTTGCAGAAGACTATCAATCTGGTGCGAGGCAATTCGTCTCCCGAAGACTTCGCCGTGCTGACTGGAAACGGTACCGTGCTCTATGAAGCTCTGCGCGCGGGCGCACAGGGGGCCATTCTCGCGGTCGGCTGTGTCGCGCCTGCCCTTTGCGCTCAAATTCTTCTGGCGGCGCAGGATGAAAACAACGTGCGCGCAACAGAGCTACAGCAGCATTTGACTCCGCTGGCTCGAGCGGTGACGAAAACCTATGGCATCGGCGGTCTGAAGGCGGCGCTTGATCTGATCGGCTATGCCGGGGGCGCGGTACGAGCGCCACTGCTGGCGCCTGACGACATCGCGCGCGAAGAGATCCGGCGCTGCCTGGAGGCCGCAGAGGAAATGCGTCAAGAGCTTTCAATGGAGCAGACCATGTAATGCGGGAAGGATTGCACCGTCCTTCTCGGAAGCGGGGGCCTGCCCCCTTCCTGACTGCAAGTAGGGAATGTTGAGTCACGCTGCAATCGTGCTGAGTCAGATTCGAAGCGATGAAGATTCAAAGCTCGACTGGGAAGACTCGCAGTTAGGAAGGGGGCCTGCCCCCGCTCTTCCGGCCTTTGCTACCGGCAAGGTCCAGATTTCATAGAGTTGGACTCCTCGCTGGTAGAACCTCAGCGTCCCGCGTAAAATGCTCGGGCAGGAGCAAACCAAAATTGACTACCGCGGAAACTGCTTGTTACAGCACGCCTGAAGAAGCCGGCCTGCGCGTCGAAACCATACCTTTCGATCGCATCCCGCACCAGTCACGACTGTTCCTCGACTACCTGAGCGATCCCATCGCGCTGCGACGCTTCTATCCTTCGGCAGTTCGATTTCATCACGAGTTGCCGGCGCGAGCGCCGGAAGTCCTGGCTGCCTACAAAACAGATCGCGACGCGTTGTGCAGCGCGCTGGCACGAATGAATCAATCCTGGGGCGCCAGTGAAAAAACACTGGGCAATATCAAACTGCTAAACGAGCGGGATTGCATTGCCGTGGTTTCCGGACAGCAGGCGGGACTTTTTACCGGACCGCTTTACACAATCTACAAAGCGCTGTCGGCAGTGAAACTCGCCGGGTGTCTTTCGCAGCGTGGCACGAAAGCCGTTCCGGTTTTCTGGATCGCCACGGAGGACCATGACTTTGCCGAGGTTGCGAAAGCTGAGTTCATCAATCGCGACTGTAGTCTCGCCAGCGTTAGTGTTTCGGCCGCTATGCATACTGAAGGCGTTCCGGTGGGAAACGTTGTGCTCGACGAATCGATCGAGATCGCCGTTGAGCGTCTTCTGAATGAGCTGCCCGATACGGAGTTTCGGCCGGCAGTTGAAAAGTTGTTACGCGATTCCTGGCGGCCCGGGTATCGTTACGGCGATGCATTCGCGCGCATGATTACCGGGCTGTTGGGCCATCACGGCTTGATACTTTTGGACCCGCTCGATCCGGGATTGAAAAAGTTGGCCGCGCCTCTCTACGCCGAAGCCGCCCGCCGTTCGCAGGAGATTGCCGTCGCCGTGGAAAAACGAAGCCGCGAGCTGGAAGCCGCGGGCTATCACGCTCAGGTGGTTGCCTCGGAAAACTCTTTTCCGCTGTTTCTGCTTGACGATCAAGGCGCGCGCCATGCGTTGATGCGAACTGAGACGGGTAAGTATCAAGCTAAAGAAGGGAGCGACGATCAGAAACCCGACCGTAAGGGAGGGCTCAATCAAGCGACTGAATACACCGCAGACGAGCTGGCCGAGTGGGCCGGGCGGCAGCCGGAAAAATTCAGCCCCAACGTGACGTTGCGCGCCGTGGTCCAGGACTACCTGCTGCCCACCATCGCCTACTACGGTGGCGCGGCTGAAGTCGCTTACTTCGCCCAGACTGCCGAAGTTTGTCGCATGCTGGAAAGACCACCGACGCCTATTCTCCCCCGCGCCAGCATGACGATAGTGGAGAAGCATACCGGCCGTTCGCTGGAACGCTATGATCTTTCGTTGACTGACTTCTTTGCCGGTTTGGATAGTGTCTTAGCTCGGGTCGTGGAAGAGCACCTGGGCACCGCGGCCGCGGAATCATTCAACCGCACCGAAGGGAAGGTGAACGACGAGCTGGACTCATTGCAGCAGCAACTGCGCCAGGTCGATCCGACTTTGGCAGATGCGTTGGAGACGGGGCGGCGAAAGATCAATTACCAGATTGAAGGTTTGCGGACCCGCTTTCACCGTGCGCAGATGGCCCGTGACGAAGCCGTGCACCGGCAACTGGCGCGCGCCTTTGATCTGCTTTATCCCGAGAAGACTTTGCAGGAGCGCCGTATCAACATCACTTCGTTGCTGGCGCGCCACGGACATTACGTTGTTGATTGGATCTACAACGCCATAAATCTTGGGTCTTCCGATCATCAGGTTCTTTATCTGTAAAGAGTGTCAGTTGTCAGTGGTCAGTTGCGACGCGTAGCGTCGATATGACTTTAGCCCGGCCTTTCAAGGCCGGGAAAGGTCAACGAAGGGTTTACGTCGCGTAGCGACGCCTGACGAATTCAATCGTCGCGACGCGACGAGAACACGTAATAATCTGATCCCCGGCGTTGAAACGCCTGGCTAAATTCATACGATGCTACGCGTCGAAGGCAACCTGATCAGAGTTACAGATTCGATGGAGATTCAACCGCAACGCGGTTGCGTCCGATGGCGCAACCCGTTCCGGGTTGATGATCATCGAGACGACTTGCCCCAGGGTTGAAGCAACCCTGGGCTTTGAGACGTAACCGCTTCGCGGTAACAACTAACAACTAACAACTGACCAAATAAGAATGACCAAAATCCGCGTACTTTCTGACCACCTGGCAAACCTGATCGCCGCCGGCGAAGTGGTTGAGCGTCCGGCGTCCGTCTGTAAAGAACTGGTCGAAAATTCAATTGATGCCGGCGCCACTCGCATTGTCATCGATGTGGAAGCGGGCGGCCGCCGGCTGCTTAAAATCACGGACGACGGTGAGGGCATGACCCGCGACGATGCCATCCTCGCGTTCGAGCGCCATGCGACATCGAAGATCAGCAGCGCCGACGACTTGAGCGCAATCGGGACTCTCGGTTTTCGCGGCGAGGCGCTGGCTTCGATCGCTTCAGTCGCGCGGGTCGAGTTAAGCACAAAAACGGAGGAAGCAACGGCGGCAACACGCGTCGTGGTTGAGGGCGGACGGATGCGTGATGTCAAAGACGCGGCCCACCCGCGCGGCGCCACAATCATCGTGCGCGATCTGTTTTTCAACGTTCCGGCACGGAGAAAGTTTCTCCGCTCGGAAGCCACGGAAAGTTTTCATCTAACCAACCTGGTGACGCATTACGCGCTGGCCCATCCGGAAATCTCTTTTACGCTGACCAATAGTGGACGCGAGACTCTGCGCGCCACTCCGGCAAATGATCTGCGGGAGCGTGCCTACCAGGTGTTTGGGGCTCAGTTTATCGATAACCTGCTGGAAGTCACCAGCCCACAACCGGAGGAGGCATTCCGCGGAATCCAACTGACGCGAGTCAGCGGCTATGTCTCAGCGCCTCGTGAACGACGAACCTCGCGAGACGCGCAGTATCTTTTTGTGAATGGTCGTTTCGTACGTGATCGTTTGATCGGGCGGGCTGTTTCCGAAGCTTATCGCTCCATACTTCCGCACGGTGTCTATCCAGCCGCGCTCTTGTTCATAAAAGTGCCGCTCGAAGAAGTTGATGTGAACGTCCATCCGGCAAAGACTGAAGTGCGCTTCCGCCGCGCCGCTGCGGTTGCCGATGCCGTGCGTGACGCCGTTCGGGCTGCCCTGGCCAGCGCCGGATATGCGCCGGCTCGCGAAACCTCGGAAGCTGCGGCGGGCGAAGTTGGGTCGGGTGCTGGTGTTGCGATCACTGCGGAAGACACACGAGCCGCGTCACTATCCGCAGCAGCCGGCCAGCAGGTTTCTGGATCGCCCGTCCCATTTGCGCCAGTGGATGTCCGCCCGCCGTCGGGTTCAGGAACGTCGCAAGGACACGCAGCTCCATTGCGCCAGGAAAAGATCGACTTCGCGGCAAATCCCATTCAAGACGAGGATGCCGCAGTTGAACCTGGCGCGCCGCCGTTTGAGAAGGGCGACACGCTTCGCGATATCGATGCGATTCTTAGGGACGTGCAGGTCGCGGCGAATGATCGGCCAGGCGACAATGCCGATGCCGCTTCAGCGACGGCAACCGCGGCAACAGCAACATCAAAGGTCAGGTCGCAGCCAGTGATGCCGCCGTTGGCCTCTGCTTCGAAATTCCTGGCCGAAGTAGCGCTTGATTCGGTTTCGGCAAACATCCGGCCCATCGGCCAGCTTGGAGAAAGCTTCATTGTCGCTACGGACGAGGAAGGCTTGCTGCTAATTGATCAGCACGTGGCCCACGAGCGAATCCTGTTTGACAAGTATCGCGCGCTCGAAGGCGGCCGGGTCGCAGAGTCGCAGAATCTTTTGATACCGGAAACGTTCGATCTGACACCGGCCCAGGCTGCGGCGTTCGACTCAGTAGCACAGGGACTGGAATCCTACGGCTTCGACTTGATGCGCCTTTCGGGCCGCACGGTCGCAATCAAGGCGACGCCGGCGGATCTGCCGGCGAGTGAAGCGCGAAACATGCTGGCTGAAGTTCTGGATGCCGTGGATGCCGAAAAGAAGGGCGCTGCGCGCGAGACTCTGCGTGACGAAATTGCGGCGTCGCTGGCTTGTCACGCGGCAATCAAAATCAACACCCCGCTGGCGCGGGAAAAAATGCGCTGGCTGATCGATCGACTGCTACTGACTTCTTCACCGACCACTTGCCCGCACGGCCGTCCCGTACTCTTGCGACTCACCACGCAGGATATTCTGAAAGGCTTCCACCGAATCTGACTTACGCGTCCTTGCGGAGCAAATGAATATGAAACTGATGCGGAGTTGCGAAATCTCGGAACTAAATTGGGGAGCCGTTCCCGAATTGAGGGGGCCTTTGGAACGACTAGGAGTTCAGATAGGCTCGGCGTCAGCAGAGTTGCAATGGGGGCCGGATAGCATTACCTATGACTCACTCGATGAAGCATCGCGCGACGCTGGAGAAAAAGGTGCCCCTAGAAGATATTCTATTTCGGTTCTGGGAACACGAGAGAAGAAGGCTTTCTCACTTCTCGTCTCGCGGGGTATCAATATTCACTATGAAGAGTATCTATACCTCTCAGTGAGTGGGATTTCACGCCCAACTGAAATAGAGAGCATTAGCAGCTTTCTAGGCCTTGTTCCTCAGGAACCAGGAGTTATTCCTGCCGGGCCGGCGAGGACAGCCTTCATTGCTCATCGCTTTGATCAGACCGGGACCGAATGTGCAGACAAGCTAGCCCGCTTTCTTGAGCTCATAGGTTTTAAGGTAGTTTCTGGTCGAACCTACACCCCTGGTTCAGTGGCGGCCAAGGTAAAATCACGAATCGAGCGGCAGGCGGTGATTTTTGTGCTCTTAACGCCAGGCTCGGACGATACATGGCTCGTTCAAGAGTCTACGATTGGAAACGTCAAGGAAAAGCCTCTAATAATTATTAAGGATTCTGCGGCAGTCTTTAGTTCTGGCGTTCTCGCAGATTACGAGTATATTCCCTTCGATTTACCCACCATCGAAACAACCTTCATTCCGATCTTAGAAGGATTGCGAGAGCTTGGCTATCTGAGCTTTGAGGACTGAACGCGCGGACCTCTCCTTAATGCGCCCAGGGCAAACTCTTCAGCGTCCACTCGCTGTCCGGATATTTCTGTTTTAGTTCTGCTGCGACTTCACCGAGCACGGTATGGTCGTTGGTCGCCTTGTAATGGCTTACGCCGCGCCAATAGATCGCTTCGGGAGCCACGGCCGTATCCGCATACTGTTCGGCCACGCCTGCATAGGCCTTTTCCGCGTCGCTCCACTTCTTGTGCATGAACGCCACCCGGGCCAGACCCATCTCCAGTTGGGCGCGGAACCAATTCTTGGGCAGGTATCCTTCGACGCGGGATCGCTCGACACCATCTGAGTCCATGACGAGAATGGTCGGCGTCCAAATCGCGTCGAAGCGGTGAAACCACGCCGGATGCTCTTTGATGTGGGCCTCGAGCGGCACAAAGTTTTGATTGATGAAGCTTGAAACTTCTTCGTCGGCGTAGGACTCGGCTTCCAGCCGAGCACACGCGCCTCAAGCAGGCGCGGCAGAGAAATCGATTAACAAAGGTTTGTTTTGAGCTTTGGCTTCGACAAGGGCTGCGTCGGCGTCTGTCTTCCAATCAACGGACATATTTCAACCTTTCTTTTTGGAAAGTGTCCAGGCAGTTCTCAGCCATCTGGAACAAGATCAGAAACATAACAGAGGGTTTTTCTGAGGTCATTATCGCGCACAGGCGCCTGAACCTCAAACCCACCGGCCAGGTACTGGTGCATGTTGAAAAACGCGTTCGAGCTTCCTGGCTTTCAGCCGTCTTCAGACGGCTTTCCCGAAGGGTTAATAGCCCAGCGCTTTTCAGCGCTGGGTCGGGCGAGCACGCTCGTTGCTTAGCGCGCACGCTTGTTGCTTAGCGCGCTTTCAGCGTGCTTAGAGTCAGCTTTAGCATTACGGCTAAAGCTGACTGGATATAAGCCCGTTAAAACAGGCTTTGGGGTTCTCAGGCGTCCTGACCCGGGCGTAAGACGTCCAGTCTAGTAACCTGCGGGAAAGCCGCTTAAACGCGGCTAAAGAAAGTTCGAAACTTGAAGCGTATCTCTGCAGCGCCATACCGATTTGAAACTGCATCAGTCGCTATGCTGACTACAAATATTGTGGCACTGCCTGAAGAACCTCACCACAACCTCTTTACCGCACCGGATGTAAAGGCGAGCTTCCCGCCTTCAGAATCGCGCAGTATGATGCGGTGCACAAGTATGATGGACCAAAAGTGTTCACGTCCGATCGTCCGCTGCACAACTGTCGCGGGCTGGTGCCAAGCCTCCCTTCGCGCAATGCTCTTGCTGGGCTTGCTTCTGTTCGCGCCAGGCATTGGTCAAGCCGAGCAATTGCCGGCGCGAACCTACACGACTGCCGACGGTTTGCCGCGCGACCTTATTCTGCGCATCGTTCGTGACTCGCATGGTTTCCTCTGGTTCTGCACCGGTGACGGGCTGAGCCGCTTCAACGGTTACGAGTTCACCACCTATGGCGTCGAACACGGCCTGTCCAACCCACGCGTTAATGACCTGATCGAAACTCGAACCGGAGTCTTCTGGGTGGCTACCGAGAACGGGATAAGCCGCTTCAACCCTACTGCGTTGCGGAGTGAACAATCTCAAATCCATAATCCACAGTCCGTAATTCGCAATCTATTCACCGCGTATCCGGTGGGCGATGAGCCAATGAGCAATCGCGTCGAGGTCCTCTATGAAGATGACACCGGGCAAATCTGGGCCGGCACGGACGCGGGTCTTTTCCGTCTGGAGAATACTAACGGCCAGGCGACATTCCAGCGCGCCGGGCTTTCCGACAATATGGTGGTCGCATTTGCCGAAGATCACGAAGGCAGCCTCTGGATGAGCACGAGTACTGGACTGGTGCGACGCTTGCCCGACGGCCGGATGGTTCGGTACCTGATTCAAGCATCGGGGCTCGGCGACTTGCTAACGTCATTGCTGTTCGACAACGAAGGCAGACTATGGGTGGGACACCGCGAAGGCGCAGGATTGATTGTGTTCAAGCCTCAACCGGCCACCTCCATCACCGCAGGGGGTGAACTAGTTACCCTTAGGCTGGCCCGATGCAGCAAGGCCGCTCACTCGCCGGATCAAGGTGTCCGTCTACCGGTTGTCCCCGGTGACGTTTGCCAGTTCACAACGGCTGACGGACTGGCCGGAAGCATTGTAGTTGGCATATCCCAATCTTCTGACGGGCGAATCTGGATCGGCACCACTGGAGGGCTCACCGAGTTTGTTGACGGGCGTTTCCGCAGCTACACCACATCGCTGGGTCTCAGCAATCCCTCGGTTGGGACACCAGTCGAGGACCGGGACGGCAATCTATGGCTGGGCAGCGCTACCGGGGCGACAAAGATCACCTGGAGCGGTTTTACGACCTTTGGTAAGTCGGATGGACTGGAGAAGCTGTTCACCACCTCTATCATTGAAAACCGGCGTGGCGAACTGTGCGCGATCACTGCCGAAAACGATTTCTTCATCAATTGCTTTGACGGTAGGCAATTCAAAGCCATCAAGCCTCAGTTTCCTCGTGAGATCAAGGGTTATGGCTGGGGCTCAAACCAGGTCACTTTTCAGGACCACACCGGAGAGTGGTGGGTGCCTACCAGTTCTGGTCTTGTTCGCTTCCCGCCAGTAGCAAGCCTCGAACAACTTGCACACACTCCTCCGAAGGCCTTATACACGCATCAACACGGCGAGTTGCCCGGCGACGACATCTTCCGTTTGTTTGAAGATTCGCGTGGCGACATTTGGATCTGCGCCTCGGGGAACATTCGCAACGCAGTCGTTCGTTGGGAGCGAGCTACCGAATCTTTTCATGTCATCTCTGAAGGGGAGGGACTCCCTGCCTTCGCTTTGCCGACGGCCTATTGCGAAGATGCGGCCGGCAATCTTTGGCTGGGATTTTATGATGGCGGCCTGGCCCGTTACCACGATGGTAGGTTTCAAGTGTTCGCACATTCCGATGGAGTCCCGACCGGGTTAATCAGGGACTTGTATCTGGATCACGCGGGGCGGCTGTGGGTTGCGGCTGATTCAGGCGGAATCGCGCGCCTCGACGATCCGAAAGCTGATCACCCGCGCTTTGTCAGCTATACGATTGCCGATGGTTTATCCAGCAACAGTGTCTGGTGCATTACGGAGGACAACCTGGGGCGGATGTACTTCGGCACGGCGCGCGGCCTGGACCGGTTCGACCTGGAGAGCAAGCACATCAGGCATTACACCAGGGCTGAAGGGTTGGCGAGCAATGCGGTCACGGCAGCTTTTCGCGATCGGCAGGGAACGCTGTGGTTTGGCACAGACCTTGGACTTTCGCGGCTCATTCCCGGGCCGGATCCGCCTCAACAGCAGCCACCCATTTTGATCAGTGGCCTACGCATTGCCGGCGCTGTGCAGGCGATCTCAGCGCTGGGCGAAACCGAAATGTCTGGACTCGTTCTCAATCCGACCCAGAATCAATTGAGCATCGACTTCGTGGGCCTGGGCTTCGGGGCGGGCGAGGCATTGAAGTACCAATACAAGTTGGTTGGCGCCAACGAGGAGTGGAGTGCGCCCACCGATCAACGGACGATTAATTATGCCAGCCTTTCACCGGGCAGGTATCGCTTCATGGTGCGGGCTGTGACGGCTGACGGCATTATCAGCCCGACGCCGGCGACTATTGCCTTCACCGTTCTGCCACCGCTCTGGCAGCGTTGGTGGTTCGTGGGCCTGGTGACGATCCTCGTGGGACTAACCGCGATTGCCATTGTCCGTAACCGCGTGGAGCGACTGATTGAGCTTGAGCGCGTGCGCACGCGCATCGCTGCAGATCTGCACGACGATATCGGTTCCGGCCTGTCGCGTATCGCGATCCTCAGTGAGGTCGCCCGCCGGCAGGTAAGTGCGGATACGCCGGTCGGCGAACCGCTGGCGGTAATTGCCGGCGCTTCGCGCGACCTGGTGGATTCAATGAGCGACATCGTCTGGGCGATCAATCCGAACAAGGATCAGCTCCGCGACCTCGTGCGGCGCATGAGGCGCTTTGCCAGCGACCTTTTCACTGCACGGCAGATTGAGTTTCGCTTTAGCGCGCCGGGCGAAGAGCAGACTCTAAAAATCGGCGCCGACGTGCGCCGCCAGGTTTTTCTGATTTTCAAGGAGGCCGTCAACAACATAGCTCGACACTCCGCGTGCACTGAGGCGGAGATCGAGTTGCACATCGAAAGGGGCTGGCTGGCATTGAGACTCGAAGACAATGGCCCCGGATTCGACCCCGGGCAGATCAGCGAGGGTCAGGGACTTTTGAGCATGCGGGCGCGGGCGCAGAGTTTGGGCGGGGAACTGCAAATCACCTCGGGACAGGGGAAGGGCACTTTGGTAACCCTTCGAGTTCCTTTGACTGCCAAAGTCAGCCATCGAGATGGAAAGGTGCGGTAATCCTTGGTCGATAATAGAGCAGATTTTCCATATATCATTTTCCATTTCTCATTTGTCATTGATTGCAGGGATCGCTCATGCTTTCCTTAGTGCGACTAGCGGTTCCGGTGAGGTCAGTACCACCATGCGGTAGCAGGTGGGTCCCTTGGCGCATAGACTCACGTCGCAGTCCCATGAGCTCAGTATCATCGGCCATCGTGACAATGTAAGAGACCCACCTGCTACCGCATGGTGGTACTGACCTCATCGGGACCGCAGCCTGAGTGCCCGTCGTTCGGGACAAATGACAAATGGAAAATCTGACTGCGCGTCGAGTGCGGAATACTACTCAGCGTGCCTCGCGCCCCGTCTACTTGGACGGGGACTTCTCCGCTACGGTAGTGTAGGCTGCGTGCCAGCCCGTCAGCGGAAGCGTCCGGGCCCTGAGTGAAAAGTATGGTGGAAGCAATCAAGCCTGCCGCGGGTCCGCAATCGACCTCGTCCGGAAAAATGATCAAGGTGGCAATTGTCGAGGACTTGCGCGATATCCGCGAGGGTCTTGCTACGTTGATCAAATTCACGGACGGCTATTGCTGTACCGGGAGTTTTCGCTCGATGGAGGAAGCGCTCGAGAAGATTCGATTTGAAGTACCGGACATTATGCTGGTGGACATTGGCTTGCCCGGAATGAGTGGCATCCAGGGAATCAGGCTTTTGAAAGAGAGCTATCCCGATCTGTTACTGCTCATGTTGTCGGTCTATGACGATGACGAGATGATCTTCGACGCGCTGTGCGCGGGGGCCTGCGGGTATTTGCTGAAAAAGACGCCCCCGGCGCGTTTAATTGAAAGCCTGTCCGAAGCGATGGACGGGGGCGCGCCCATGTCACCGGAGGTCGCGCGCCGGGTAATCAAATTGTTTCGCGAGATTCGCCCGCCAGACCGAGCCGACTATAAGCTCACGCCGCATGAACTTCGCCTCCTGAAGTTGCTGGTTGAAGGTCACAACTACAAAACGGCTGCCCCCGTGCTGGGTGTCAGCGTCACCACAGTCGCATTCCACATGCGCAACATCTACGAGAAACTCCAGGTCCACTCCAAATCGGAAGCTGTGGCCAAAGCCCTACGCAATCGCCTCGTCTGAGCGGGGCAAAGGGCGAAGGGCAAAGGGCAAGGAGCAAAGGGCAAGGAGCAAAGGGCAAAGCAGCTAAGGGCAAAGGACAAGGAGCAAAGAGCAAAGAGCAAAGGGCAAAGCGAAGAAATCCGTTGACGCTTCGCCCTTTGCTCTTAGCGCTTTGCTTCTTTCGGCTTCGCCCCTCTCGACCCTATCTAAACAGACGGTGACGACGGCATTCAATCAGGAGTATTCGTATGTGTTGGAGCAGGAATGTACTGACCCTACTCGTACAACAAGCAACCTGCCAAAACGAGGAGATAGCATGAACAATAGAATTCGCTACGCCGCATATGTATTGCTCGGGGTCTCAATCGTGCTAACTCTGCTGCTGGTTTATCCGGAAGTTAACCGGTCAAGAGCGAAAGCGCGAGCAGTTGTGCCGACAGCGGATTTCAGAGCAGGGACAACTGAAACCGTAGAAGAGAAAGTTACGCTCTATCCTGCAAATCGAAAAACCAGCGGCCACCTCTGGCATTGGGTCGAGAATCATTCTTACTGCGGCCCCCCGGACTATTTACCGAAGAGGCTTTTTTACCCGGAGGATATCCCCGGGACGATCGTTGCAGGGTTTAAGCACTACTACGACAAAGGCGCAATAGTTTTCGGTTGTCCCGAGGGAAGCAATGCAGCGTTCCGTGGGGCAGTGTGGTTCGACTTGAGCGATATTATGAAAAAAGCTCCGCCTTTGCACATAGCTGTTCAGAACGCCACGCTGACTTTCAAGGTAAGCGGGGGATGTTCTCAGGAACTGCTTTATGGGACCGCAGATTGGATGAAGGGTTATCCGGAGAACACACTCGTAACCGGCGACCACGTTGCTACCCTCGGGTCATGTCTTCCTGGGATGGACAGTTGCAGCATTGACGTTCCTGTAGAAACAGTCGTCAACAACTGGTTGAAGGGCGCAGTGCACGGCGGGTATGCGAATGATGGCTTTGTCTTTAAAGCCATGCAGGACGCTGATCTTCGTTATGAGAATTCGGACGGTTGCTATTCACGTTATGGGGATTTCAGTTTGACGGTGGACTACAAGTATGACAAAGAGCCAATAATCCTGGTGGTTCTGCCTAAGAAACCAGACATCCCGGTTGCCAAACCAGGAGTTTCTTCTCCTCTGGGGGACAGTACTGCTTTGGCCACGAGAACCAACTACGCGCTGGCCTCCAATGGCGGCAAAGCTGTCTCCTCCACTACGCTTGCTCCCAACGTGGAGAGCTATGTTAACGATGGTGATCGGACAGGAGCCGGCAACAAAGTCTGGCTTGACAGTACCCTTGGCAGCTTCCCGGACTACATCGAAATTGATCTCGACGGTAAGAAATCGATAGACGAGATAGATGTCATCACCAGACAGGATAACCTAACGAGTCCGGGGGAACCCAGCTTGTCGCCGCCCACCGTTTTCAAACTCTACGGGATAACCGCCTACGATGTGCAGTACTGGGACGACGGCGCCTGGACTACCTTCGCGTCGGTAGGGAGTGTGCCGCCGCTTAACGACCAGGTCTGGAGAAAGTTTACGCCAATTTTTCCAGTCATCACGGATAAGATCAGAATCCAGATCAATGGTTGCGCGGACAATGCGTACAGCAGAGTGGTAGAGGTAGAAGCCTGGGGTAAGTGAGCCAGCAGTTGAGCGATTGTGATGCGCATTCATTGTGGGTGAGAAAAGGAGTCTGCCATGAATCTCAGAATACGCTATGCCGCATATTCATTGCTCGGTATCTCAATCGCGATAACTCTACTTCTGGCTTTTCCGGAAGTTAACCGGTCAAGAGCGAAAGCGCGCGCCGTTGTGCCTGCGGCAGATTTGAGCGCGGGGACACCTGCAGTGGAGGGAGGAAGCGCGACGCTCTCCCCGGCAATCCTAAAGACCTGGACGCATATTAATCAGTGGCACGGTTCTTTATGTAGTGGCGATTTTGTTGTTGGGTTTAGCCCGGAGGAAGTTCTCGGTACGATCGTTGCCGGGTATACGCACACGTACGACAAAGGCAAACCCGTTCTGGGTTGTCCATCCGGAAATAATTCAGTCCACCGCGGAAGTGTGTGGTTCGATCTGAGCGACATTGCCGGCAAGGCTCCTCCTTTGCACGTATCTGCCAAAACCGCCACACTGCACTTTAAGCGGCTAAGCGGATCATGTCCCGGCGAGTTGCTCGTTGGTACTGCAGACTGGATGAAGGGTTATTCGGATGCGGACCTGGTACCGGGCGACTCCGTTAAGAAAGAATCCCCCCTTAGCCTTCCCCTTAATACATTCGGGTCATGTGGAGCTCCAGGTTGCAGCATGGACGTAAAAATAGTCGTCAACAACTGGCTGAAGGGCGCAGAGCACGGCGGTTATCCGAATTATGGATTTGTCATTAAAGGCATGACCGAAGCTGATGCCGAGTATTCGGACAATGACTCCTGCCTCGCACGCTATGGGGATTTCAGTTTGACGATCGATTACACGTATGACAAGGAGCCGGCAGCGAAGGTGCCGGAAAGTTATCCGCTCGAATGTCGCGGGACAGACACCTTGAAAGTCGTTGACCTGGACGGACCCGCAGGTTTCAGGTGGGTTGGCTTCACGTTCATTCCCGGAACTAAAGCGGCCAGAGATGGTCTGCTTCCCGGCCAGTGCTCCTGGCTGGATCGCGGTTTCAGAGCGGGCGAGCCCGGCACACTTGCTCAGCCAATCGAAGGGGCAGGCGGCTGGATGAAGGAGCTTAATTCGTCGGACAGTTACTGGACCTTCAATGTGTACAACGCGGGCAAGCAATTGCAGGTGACGGGAGCAGAACGTAGTAAGAAATTCTTCGTGCCCCTGCTTAGAACTAACTACGCACTGGCTTCCAATCTCGGCAAAGTTGTCTCCTCCACTACGCTTGCTCCTTATGCGGAGACCTATGTTAACGATGGTGATCGGACAGGAGCCGGCGACAAAGTCTGGCTTGACAGTACTCTTGGCAGCTTTCCGGATTATATCGAAATTGATCTTGACGGTAAGAAAACGATAGACGAGATTGATGTCATCACCAGACAGGATGATCTAAAGACTCCGGGGGAGCCCAGCTTGTCGCAGGTTTTCACTCTTTACGGGATAACCGCCTATGACGTGCTGTACTGGGACGGCGGCGCCTGGGTTACGGTCCCTGATGGTCATGTGGGACGTGGTAAGTTTGCCCCAAGTCCCAACGACAAAGTCTGGAGACAGCTTAAGCTCGCTACTCCAGTCGTCACGGATAAGATCAGAATCCAGATCAATGGCGGCAAGGACAATACGTACAGCAGAGTAGTAGAAGTGGAAGCCTGGGGTAAGTGAGACTTGTTGTATCAGGCGGGAGGCCGCGTGATCTTACTTAGGCAGACGAGCTGATTCTGACAGGAGAAATCTCAGGCTGACAGTACGAGGAGTCTGCTATGAATACTCAAGTTCGCCATGCTGCATTTTCATTAGCCGGTATCTCAATTGCCCTGACTCTGCTGCTGGCTTATCCGGAAGTTAGCCGTTCAAGAGCAAAAGCGCATGCGGTGCGGACGACAGCAGAGTTGAGAGCAGGATCAACTGAAACGGTTGAAGAAACTGTCACCCTCTCGCCGGCAAACCTGGACATCTGGACACACTTCTACTCTTGGTATACCCCACTCCCTTACTGCACCCGCTCCGCAGAGTCTGCAGCTTCCCCGGAGGATGTCGCCGGCTCGATCGTTGCCGGATTCAAGCACCGCTTCGACAAAGGCGCAGCAGTTTTCGGTTGTCCCGACGGCAGTAATACAGTGTACCGTGGGACCGTCTGGTTCGACTTGAGCGATATTGTGAAGAAGGCTCCACCTTTGCACATAGCTGTGAAGAGCGCCACGTTGCATTTCAAGCCAAGTGGGAAGTGTCATACCGAACTGCTCGTCGGTGGCGCAGATTGGATGAAGGGTTATCCGGATAACACCGTTGTCCCGGGGGATCCCCTTACTACACTCGGGCCATGTGGAACTGCGGGTTGCAGCATTGACGTGGAAACAGTCGTCAACAATTGGCTGAAGGGCGCAGAGCACGGCGGGTATGCGAATTATGGCTTTGTCTTTAAAGGCATGCAGGAAGCTGATGTTAAGTACGGGGACAACGACTCCTGCGTCGCGCGCTATGGAGATTTCAGTTTGACGGTGAACTACAGATATGACAAGGAGCCGGTAATCCTGGTGGTTCTGCCCACGCCAACGCCTAAGAAACCTGACGCCGCGGTGGGGAAGTCTGGAATTTCTTCTCCTCTGGGGAGCAGTACTGCCCTGGCCACCAGAACCAACTACGCGCTGGCTGCCAACGGCGGCAAAGCTGTGGCCTCCTCTACGCTTCCTCCCAATGTGCCGAGTTATGTTAATGATGGCGATCGGACAGGAGCCGGCGACAAAGTCTGGCTTGATAGTACCCTTGGCAGCTTCCCGGACTATATCGAAATTGATCTTGATGGTAAGAAATCGATAGACGAGATAGATGTCATCACCAGACAGGATAACCTAACCAGTCCGGGAGAGCCCGGCTTGTCGCCGCCCACCGTTTTCAATCTCTACGGGATAACCGCATACGATGTGCAGTATTGGGACGGCGGGGCCTGGGTTACCGTCGCGTCGGTAGGGAGTGGGCCGTCGCTTAACGATCAGGTCTGGAGACAATTCATACTGGCTACTCCAGTCGTCACGGACAAGATCAGAATCCAGATCAATGGTGGCAAGGACAATGCGTACAGCAGAGTGGTAGAAGTAGAGGCCTGGGGTAAGTAATCCTTTAGAGTGCACCTAGAGTTGTCATCACCAGTTCGGTGCCGGAAAGATCAGGTAGCAGCGCATCCGGTTTGAGTGCGCGCAGATCTTCGGGACTGTACATACGCCCGGTAGCCACTGCGACTACCCGAGCGCCGAAATGCCGCGCACAGGCGATGTCATTAGGCGTATCTCCAATCACGATGAACTGGTGCGGCTCCAGATTCGCTCCCAGGTGTTCATTGATGCGAGCGGCGGCCAGGGCCGGAAGATCGAGCCGATCATAGGAATCATCGCCATAAGCACCGGGAAGTCGGAAATACTCCGATAGGCCGGCGAGGCGCATCTTTAAATGCGCGGCCGGCTCGATGTTGCCGGTAAGCAGCGCGGAAAGGTAGCGCGGGTGTTTGGCAGTCACCTGCAAAACTTCACGCACGCCCGGTAAGACTTCGAAAAGCTGCTCGCCGTTTCCGTGGACTCGCTCCATTTCCACCATGTAGCGCTCATGTAATTCCACCGCACGTTCGCGAATGCTTTCATGGGTGAAGCCTTCGTCCCGCAAAGCCTCGGCGATGATTTGCAAGTCAGTCATGCCCGACACTTTCATTTCGTGCAGCCTGCCGGCAGTGCCAAACACAGCTTCCAGCACCGGCGCCGTATAGTCCTTATAGGAGTCGACCCGGGTCGATCGCGTCAGCGTGCCGTCGATGTCCCAGAGGAGGATGCGCATGGATTCCTTTGAGATCTTGACAGGTCTTGTGTTGCTCATCGTGTGTACTTCGGTCCTCTATTTTGATCGCGACACGATCACAAGAAATTCGCGCTCACTGGGAACAGAAACTTATTCGCTCGAGCGACGCACATCCCAAGACCGGGGATCCAATGATTGTTGTCGATGGCGACGCCTACGTCACTTATAGCCCAAGACGACCATGGGAATAACGATTACTCGATCACTACCAGGATGTCGCCGGCGTTTACGGTGGCGCCCGGTTCGGCATTAAGAGTCGTCACGATGCCCGCCCTGGGACTTTTCATCTCGTTCTGCATCTTCATTGCTTCGACAACCACCAGCCCCGTTCCCACTTCAACCTGCGCGCCTAACTCGACCAGCACGCGCACAACTCGCCCGGGCATTGGCGCAGTGATACGAGCCGAACCATCTGTTTGGGCGCCGGCTCTTTGCGAGCTGCGCAAGCGCTTTGGATCGATCAGTGTGATCTGGAAAACCTGCTGCCCCATGTCCACTTCGATGCCCACTTCACTCGCGCCGCCCCTCGCATCGACACAGCGCACGCGACATTCGTAAACGCGCGTGCCCAACTGCAACAGATGCATGCCTGGCTCGAGCTCACGAACTTCGAGCTCGTAGCTGCGCTCATCAATCGTCGCCACGACATGCACCCCATCGCGCTCGAGTTCGAGCGCGTGGGCCTTTCCTGCAATTTTTGCGCTGAGTTTCATCACATCACAAAATGACCGCTGAGTATCGTGCTTTGCCCCTCCCCACAAGGTGGGGAGGGGTTGGGGTGGGGGACGGCTTCGACCACCTCTCCCCTAACCCCTCTCCGCTTGCGGAGAGGGGAAGAGCTGTTGCCAACAACTTCCTTTACGTATCATTCAGTCACCTTGAATCGTTTTAACTCAGCCACGGCGAATCCACGAATGTTCACGTTGCGGCTCTTCTAAAGTGGCTTAGGCCAGCGCCGGCGACGGTTGCGCAATTGACGATTCACGGGGCGGCCCGTGGTGCGCCATGCGCTCGACTCCGCAGCGCGCTGAGCGCCGGGTGCCAGGTCCTGTCTTCGAACATAATCAAGTGCCGCCACGACCAGCGCCAGGTCACGCGCCAGAGTGTCCGGCTGGCCCTCAGTAATTGCTTGTCGGGCCTGGAAGCGCGAGATGAAACCAGTGTCGAGCCGGCCCTGTTTGAATTCCTGATCGCGCACGATCTGGCGGAAGAAGGGAAGCGTCGTCTTGATTCCTCCCACCGCGTATTCGTCCAGAGCGCGCCGCAAGCGATCGATTGCTTCGTTTCGCGATCGGCCCCACGCTGCCAGCTTCGAAATCATCGGGTCGTAATGGATGGAGACATCCGCGCCCGCGCTGACTCCGCCGTCGTCACGTATGCCCGGTCCAGACGGGACCCGCAAAAACGTGATGCGGCCAGGCGAAGGGAAAAAACTGTTCTCCGGATCTTCAGCATACACACGACACTCGATCGCGTGCCCGCTCCAGCGGACCTCGTCCTGGGTTAAAGAAAGTGGCGCTCCGGCAGCAACATTGATCTGTTCACGCACCAGATCGATGCCCGTGACTAACTCGGTAACCGGATGCTCGACCTGCAGGCGGGTGTTCATCTCCAGAAAGTAGAACTCGCGGGTTGCATCCGCGACCAGAAACTCAACCGTGCCCGCTCCAACGTAATCGACTGCCTGGGCGATCTTGATAGCTGATTCGCCCATGCGACGCCGCAGGTCAGGATCGTTGATTGGCGAAGGACACTCTTCGATGACTTTCTGATGCCGGCGCTGAATGGAGCACTCGCGCTCACCGAGATGGACCAGGTGGCCATGTGTGTCGGCAACAATTTGGATCTCAATATGACGAGGAGACTCGATCGCTTTTTCCAGGTAGACGGCTGGATTGCCGAACGCCGATGCAGCTTCGGATTGGGCTGCGTTGAAAGCGGACTCCAGATCGTCTTCCGACTCGACCAGTCGCATGCCCTTGCCGCCGCCGCCGTCCGTTGCCTTCAACATTACGGGATAGCCAAACCTGGCGGCGGTCTGACGGGCTTCCGCATAAGTGTCCAGGGCCTCTGTGGTCCCCGGCACCACAGCGACTCCGGCGCTAATTGCAGCGCGACGGGCGCTGGTCTTCGAGCCCATGATCTCCATTGCCTCGGCACGAGGGCCAATGAACACAATGCCGGCGGCGTCAGCGGCGCGAACAAAGTCCGCGTTTTCAGCGAGAAAACCGTAGCCCGGATGAATCGCTTCGGCGCTGACTTTTTGAGCGGCGGCAATGATCGCACTGATATTCAAATAACTAGCCACCGACGGCGCCGGCCCGACGCAAATCGCTTCGTCGGAAAGCCGGACGTGAAGCGAATCAGCATCGACTTCTGAGAAGATCGCGACCGGGGAAATTCCCAGATCGCGGCAAGCGCGTATGACGCGCACAGCAATCTCGCCGCGATTAGCAATCAGGATTTTGCGAAACACAGTTGGTTAGTCAGTGGTCAGTTGTTAGTAGTCAGTTGTTAGTAGTCAGTTGTTAGCAAGTTAGACACAATAATAGAAACAGCTAACTACTGACAACTGGTGGATTGAAGTCTGAACTGAAAAAGCAGGGTTGTTTGAAATGCGTGGTTAGCCTTCTGACTTGAATTCCTTTACCGCAAAGCGGTTATGTCTCAGAGCCCAGGGTTGCCGTTTCGGCTACCCTGGGACAAGTGGGTCTTATCAATCCGGAACGGGTTGCGCCAGCGGACGCAACCGCGTTGCGGTTGCGTCGCCAATCTAATCCTGTAACCCAGGGTAGCCGAAACGGCAACTCTGGGCTCTGAGACGTAACCGCTTCGCGGTATGAGCGCGCTTATATTTGGTATCGGGATTGCACTTCAACTTGAAGACTAACAACTGACTAAACTACGAGCGAGTTTGCCGGCCAGTGTGGATCGTATCGCATGGTAACTTCTTTTCCCGGAAGGTAGAGGTGTTTGCGCAGGCTTTGTTCGCCGTCCAGCAGTTGGGAAGACTCATACTCAACGCCGGCGATGCTGTAGTTGTAGAAGACGATGATGTTATCTGCCTTGTCTTTCGCCGTTTCCACCACCACGGCTTCGCCTATGCGCCCGGCACGCAACAACCGGTCGCGCCTGGCAAGCTCGGGATCTTCTTTCTTTCGCTGGAAACGAGCCAGGAAGGACATAACACATGAGACTAAGGCTTACCGGGCTTTGCGATGACGCTGGAAGAGGGTTCCCCGGTCTCAGAGACTTTGTTGATGACCCCGTCGCGCATAATCCAGTCGTCTTCGTTGCCCAGGATCTTGTCTTCCCCGGGAAGGCGAAGTTCGTAGGTTGTAAAGGTGACAGCCTGCCCGGGTGAATCGTCAGTGACGTCGGAGACATTCCGGAATACTGTGCTGCGGCGCACGCCTCCGGGCTTCGCTTTCACGGCGACTTCCGTGGTTGGCTTATACCCGGCCGGATCGATTTCCTCGAGGGCTGCCGCGATCGAGCCGTCAGGATCAGGGAGCCTCTTTAGATCGTTAAAATCACCAGACAGAGTTCCGTAAAGCGCTTGATACTCCAACTGTGCTCTCTGAAACGTACGCAGTTTCGACTCGAAACCGGCGTCGACCGACCAACGATGATGGCGCCACCGTTCCGGTACGGTCACCCCGATCAGAGTTGCGATTGCCAGCGTTACCATTGCAGCCGTCATCAGTCCAGCGTGAGCGAGGCGCGAGCCGGCAAAACGCAATGGGGCTATCTTAATGCTCCGGCGAATTCGCATGCCGGCCCATAAGACGATGATGCTGACGGGCAATGCGGCCCACTTCAGACGCCATGCCGCCGTTTCGGCTGCGGCTACCAACGACCAGAAACTTGTCGAAATAGGCGAATGTTGAAGCAATGCCGAGACTGTGAATCCCACCAGGACCGCCAGCATCAACATGCCCGTTAGGCCCACCAAAAAGGCACGACCAAAAGAAGGTAACTCATGCTGAGGCTTTGCCAGCGGCGGACCTACGGCCTGGGCGCCGCATGAGGCACAACCGACCATCAGATCGCCTTCAAACTTGAAGCCGCAACAAGGACAGATAATCACGTTATTACCTCGGTCTTTTGTAGTGTAACAGAGAAATGAATAATTAATTCGAGCTTAACTCGTTTTATGAGCGAACTTTGCCGCTTGCCCCAACTCGGTAGTGGCATTGGATGTATTAATCGCGGGTTTTGGCATCACATCTCGCCTGGCGTCAACCTTTTTAACTTCACGCCAGGTATGATACATGCGATGGGCAAAGGTCCAGTACGAGCCAACGGCAAGTACCCACAGTACTGCCGGCATGCGATTAAGGAACGGACTTGATGAACCGGGATGCGTGGTTAATCCACCAATAATCAGCAAGACAACCCGTTCTGGCCGGCGCAAAAACCCTACATCACATTTGGGGATCAGGCTCTCAGCGCGCGCGCTCGCATAACTGACCATTACCGATCCCATCAAGGCTGCACCGGCTAAGAAAACGTTTAGCGTCGAATGGTACTGCGTATCACGAGCATAAAAGACCATTAGCCCGACGAAGACGACCATATCAGAGAGCCGGTCGAGCGAAGAATCAAGAAAGCCTCCAAAGGTCGTCACGCGTCCTGACAGCCGCGCCACCTGTCCGTCCAACATGTCAAAGAGATTGGCAACGATCAGAATAATGCCGGCCCAGAAAAAATGGCCCAACCCAAACAAAAGACCGCAGCCTACGTTCATAGCAACGCCAACTACGGTCAGAAAGTTCGGGCTAATATGTCCGTGGGCAAGCCAACGCACCATGGCGTCAATAATGCGTTGGGCGCCCCGTCCTATGCTCGCGCCGAACATTCTTTAAGCTTGTCTCCCGTCAGGTAAGGCGATCTACCGGCATGGACTCAGATTAGGGGTTGCACCTCGGACAGCGCATGATAGGTAGGTGGGAAACCGCTTGTCAAGAAAAACTATGGACTGCGGTGGCCGGCGCCAATCAAATAAAACCTATCCGGAGACAACGAAATTCCGTTTGGCAGCGTCTATGCTTGGCGTCGCTTGATCTTGCGGGTTTTTATTGGATGATCGATGCGAGCTGGGATCGCAGCTCATGTTTCCGATGACGCGTCTTTTTCCATCTGGTCGTGCAGCGTCGTCAGTTTTCTAATCTCAAAGGTACGTGCTCCGGCGGGAGTTCGCACTGTAACGTCGTCGCCTTCTTCTTTCCCCATCAGACTCTTCCCGATTGGTGACATGGTAGAGATCAATCCGCCCTGCGGGTCGCTCTCTTCCGGAGTCACCAGACGATAAGTCACCTCCTCTTCGCGTTCACCATCGAAGAGGACCAGGGTCGAGCCGTAGCCGGCTTTAGTACGCGATATTTTTGAAAGATCGATGGAAGCAATCTCACTGACGCGCTGCCGCAACTCCACGATTCGGGCTTTGACGACGTTCTGGCGATCGAGCGCGGCCCGGTATTCGGAGTTCTCCCGCAGGTCCCCGAATTCCAGGGCCCGCTTGATCTCCTTGGGCAAATGTACCCGCAATTCTGATTCGAGTTCTTCTAACTCCAATTGCAGCCGCTGTTTTATCGCTTCACTCAAAGGTGTTTCCTCAACTCATGTATTAACACACAACTCAATCACAATGGAACCACAACCACGGGACGTGTTCGTTCGTCTTATTCTCCAGACAGTCCCGCAGTTTGAAAGAACACGAGTTCTGACCCGACGTTCCAGTATTCTCTCTCCGATTTCCCAAGGCTGAGCAAGTTCCCAGTTGTCCTGAACACAGGTTGGTCGCCGTATCCGCACCAACCATTATCCCCTGGTAGGAGGCGCGTTAGAAATTGTTCGCCCTCGCATGGAGAGAACATCATGCTCGACAAAAACTCACATAGAGGAAAACTCATACTCTTTGTTGAAGACGATCCGGCTTTACTCCAACTCGGAAGTGTCAGTCTGGAACGCGCGGGCTACGCCTTTGCCGGCGCGCCCAACGGCTTTGAAGGGCTGCACCTCATCCGCAAGCTAAAGCCTGATCTGATCATTCTGGATTATATGATGCCCGGCATAAGCGGGAAAGAAGTCTTTTACGAGATAACCCAAAGCCCGGACGAGGCCATACGGCACACGCCGGTAGTAATGCTGACGGCCCGCACGGACAATCGCGGAGAGCAACACGAGCTGCTGGAACACGGCCTCGCCGCCTATCTTTGCAAACCCTTTGGACACAGCGAACTCCTTAATGTCATTGACAACGTTCTGGTGACCAGCCGGATCCAGGCAAGGAATCGCGTACTGGAAGCTGAGTCGCGTCAATCATTCGTCTCCACGGTGCGGGCGCTGATCTCTTTGCTGTCGATCAAAGATAATTACACTGGCGAACATTCCAACATGACCGCAAATTATGCTGAGGCAGTGGCGCTGCGTCTAAATCTTTCAGAAGAGGAAGTAACCCAAATCAAACTCGGCGCCCTGCTTCATGACATCGGAAAGGTCGGCGTGCCGGAATGTATTCTCTGCAAGGCGGGCCGCCTGACAGCAGAAGAGACAATCGTAATGCGGCGCCATGTGGAGTATGGCGAGCATGTGCTGGAGGGTGTGCCGCACATGGAAACGGTGCGGGCCATCGTCAAATATCATCACGAATGGTGGGACGGGAACGGCTATCCATCCGGTTTGAGCGGCGAAGACATCCCCCTGGCCGCGCGCATCGTCGCGGTCGCCGACGCTTACGATGCCATGACCAGCGATCGTCCTTATCGCCAGCATCTTTCACAGGCCATTGCCGTGGAGAGATTACAAAGGGCCAGCGGCACCCAGTTCGATGAGTATGTCGTTCGGGCCTTTGTCGAGACTTTAGAAGGGTTTGACTGTGCCATGCCCCGGGCCATCCATCTGGGATTTCTGGATGAGGTGCGCGCAGTGGCCTACCACTAATGAGTCATCAGTGATCTCCCTGTCACCGGGCGAGCCTAAGAAAACAACCGGGCTACGTTCTATGATACCTGGCTTCGTCACGAGCACCGAAAGAGATGCCGGTGTCGCGCGCAGTGCGCACGAGTTGTCCGTCTGGAGGGACAGTTTTCAGATTGGCGATTGCCTCCGAGATAGGCACCGTAACTACATCCGAAGCTTGTAAGGCCATCATCATTCCGCGCTGACCAGAGGCCAGCACTCGGACGGCGCAGGCCCCATAATTAGTGGCCAGCATTCGATCGAACGCGTTTGGCCTGCCGCCCCGCTGCAGATGCCCTAACACGACGCAACGACATTCTTTGTTGGTCATTAGTTCGAGTTCCTGCCGCAGGTGGAAACCGATCCCGCCCAACCGCGGAGCGCCCTTGTCTTTGCCGATGTCCTGATAGACTAAATCGTGGCCTTCTTCCAGGGCGCCTTCGGCAACGACAATAATGCTGAATCGCGAACCACTCTGGTCGCGCTCGCCCACTTTAACGGCTACCGACTCGGTGGTGAAAAGGATTTCAGGAATCAGGATCACATCCGCGCCGCCGGCCAGGCCGGAATGCAAAGCAATCCAACCCGTGTTTCGACCCATCACTTCCAGTATCATCACGCGGTCATGCGACTCCGCCGTGGTGTGCAACCGATCGAGCGCTTCAGTAGCAATGTCCAGCGCCGTCACAAAGCCGAAAGTCAGCTCCGTGCAGGCAAGGTCGTTGTCGATGGTTTTAGGAACGCCGATAACCGGGCACCCAAGGCGGTCAAACTCGGCGGCAATAGCCAGTGTGCCTTCCCCACCCAGGACAATCAGAGCCTCGATCCCCAGATGCTCGAGATTTGCGACCGCTTCCCGATAGACAGCTTCCGGCTTGGTAACTGTGCCGTCAACGCTTCGCTCGACGAATTTTCCGCGATTGCGCGTTCCCAACATGGTACCGCCCCGCGGCAGCAAGCCGCGGACGTCGGCCGGCGTTAACTCCCGCGTCAGTGTTCCATCAAGTAACCCTTCGAAGCCATCTTCGATACCGATAACGCGCATTCCATATTCGCCGGTAGCGGTTTTGACTACCGCGCGAATGACCGCATTTAGTCCGGGAGCATCACCGCCGCCCGTTAGTATTCCGATTGTCTTGTACAAGTTTCCCATCCCCGATTAACTATCCACAGATTACACAGAACAGAGGTCAGAGGTCAGAGGTCAGAGGTCAGAAGTCAGAACGCGCGCTTACTCGCGAAATGAATGGTAAATGAGAAATGGCAAATGATATCTGGAAAATGTTTCGTCTGACCTCGGACTTCTGACTTCTGACCTCTGACTTCTGACCTCTGACCTCTGTTCTGTGTAATCTGCGTAATCTGTGGATTAATTTAGTTTTTGACGCGTGGGGGCTCGTATTGCTCGCCGTATTCCGGATACTCGCGCGTAATAATTTCACCGGGACGCGTGTTCTCGTTCAGCAAGTTAAGCGCGTCGCGGAGAACTTCACGTTGCAACCCACGCATGCCGGGGCGGCCCAGGCTGTTTCCAATCTTGAAACCTTTGGGATAGAGCGCGCGGGGCGGACGCATCTGCGCCGAAACTTCCGGGCTGACCGTGATCAAGACTGTGGGGATGCCTCTCATTTCAATTTCACGTTGGACCGCGACGACCGTGCGGTGGCAGACGCTCGGTCAACCACCTGTCAGCACTACCGCGTCGGCGCGTGAACCTTTGTCAATCTCGTTGGCAATCTCGGGCGCAGTCCCTTCATACATTGCTTTCAACTGCATTGTGTAGCCCATATAGCCGACGTGTTTCTTAGCGACGCCACCAATGAAACCTTCAGAATGAAGATCGCGCAGGACATCTATCGGAAAGACGACGTTGATGTCCTCGTCTGCGTCTCCATGATCGTAATGATGATGAGTAACCATCAGTTCCCCGGAATCAACGTCAGGAGGAATGATCCGATATCCCAAATCGCCCAGCTCGTCCTTGATGTTGAAACGTTCCTGGTCTTTCAGGTGCACGCCGCCGGCGGTTACGATCGCGATGGTGCTTTTTGCCAGCTCGCGATCGAAGGGAGTAAACGGAACGCATTTGCGAGAGAGTGTCGTCATAAGAACGAGAGACCAGAGGCCAGAGACCAGAGGCTGGCAGTGTCAGAATTAAAGGCTAGAGACTAGTGCAAACTCACCAGCCTCCAGCCTCTAGTCCCCAGCCTCTGTTCTGTTTACAACTTACGCAGCACTTCGAACAAGTCTTCGTTGTCCGGCTGATCGGCAATGTTGTGAATGTCTTTGTAAGCCAGTTTACCTTCCTTATCGATTATGAACAGCGCGCGCTCGGAAATCCCATCATTTGCCCGGTACGCGCCGTAAGCTTTGGCTACTTCTCCCTTCGGGTGAAAGTCGCTCAAGAGATCGTAAGAAAGTCCACCGAGGCTTTTGGCCCAGGCGGTGTTGCACGGGACGCTATCAACAGATATGCCCAGGACCTGGGCATCATAGCCTTGGAAGCGTTCGAGGTCGGCCTCGTACGCCGGCATCTGCGCCGTTCAGACCGGCGTCCAGGCCAGCGGATAAAACGCCAGCACTACATTGTCCTTGCCGCGGAAGTCTGAGAGCTTCACCTTCTTGTCTTTTACCAGGTGGCTCTTCAACTCGAAATCCGGGGCCATGTCTCCAACTTCAGGCATTAGTCAGTGTTCCTCCTCCTCGAAGATCACATCAGAGCTTGTTGTCGTGCTTGAGGAAGTAAGATTAACTTTTTTCGAATGATCGTTCAAGCAGTGGGGAGAGGCGCGTTTTGAGAACTGATGGATGTTATCTTTCAACTTGAGGACTACAAGCGGGCGTCGCGCAGACCGGATTCATTTGCGGCTTTGCCGCCGCACAGTGCGGAAAGGCTCTGCCTTACCGTTACCAGGTTTAATAGTTGGAGGCTGCGCCTCCACTCTGAGGCGTAGCCTCAGATCCAGGTCAGCTCGTGTCGGAAAGGCGAAGCCTTTCCGCACTGTTCGGCGGCAAAGCCGCATGCTAACCTCAAATCGACGATGAATAATGTTGGCATCACTCGCCGCGGCGCCAGGCGCGTGCGCAACGGCCATCTGTGGGTCTATCGCAGCGACTTGCTGCCGGCGCCTGACACTGCGGGCGGCGCGGTGGTACGCGTGGTGGATGAAGCAGGGAACTTTGTTGGCCAGGCATTCTACAGCGATCGATCCGAGATAGCCTTGCGCTTTCTTTCCACGCTGGAAGAGACAATCGCTCGCGAATGGTGGCGCCTGCGTCTTCGCGAATGCGCCGAAAGACGCGCCGCAATCACCGCTGAAACCAATTCGTACCGGCTAGTCTATGCGGAGGGCGATTTGCTGCCGTCGCTCATCGTTGACGTTTATGACAACGTCTTCGTCCTGCAAACGCTCTCGCAGGGAACTGAAGCAATCAAGCCAATGCTGGTCGAGCTGTTGCTGCAAGAGTTTTCGCCGCGCGCCATTGTCGAACGCAATGACGTCCGTGTGCGCGAACTGGAAGGCCTGGAGCTGCGCTCAGGCGTACTTCATGGCGACGCTCCGGATGAAATTCAGATGGTGCAGAACGGCGTGCGCTTTCGCGTGTCTCCTTTAGGCGGACAAAAGACGGGAGCATTTCTGGACCAGCGCGAAAATTACAAAGCGGCCAGGCTTTTCGCTCGTGGCCGGGCGCTCGATTGCTTTACTTTCAACGGCGGGTTCGCGCTGCACATCGCGAACTCGTGCGAAAGTATCATTGGCCTGGACATCTCGGCCGGTGCGATTGCTGCTGCGCGCGCCAATGCCGAACTGAACAGCGCCTTGAATGTTGAATTTCGCGAGGCCAATGTATTTGATGAGTTGCGCGAACTCGAGGGTACAGGCGAACGCTTCGATACGATCGTGCTGGACCCGCCTGCGTTTGCGAAGAACCGGAGGAGCGTGGCCAAGGCCGCGCGTGGTTATAAAGAGATTAATCTGCGCGCTTTGAAATTACTGAATCCGAATGGTGTGCTGATAACCTGCAGCTGTTCCTACCACATTCCCGAGCAAATGTTTATGGAGATTGTCACTGCTGCCGCGCTGGACGCGCGCCGCCGTTTGCAGATCGTCGATAAGAGAACTCAAGCGGGCGATCATCCCATTCTTGGCGGCATGCCGGAGACCCATTACCTGAAGTGCGTCATCGCCCGAGCCATTAATTAGTTGGTCAGCTTTGCGATCAGCGGCTCGCCTAACCGGGCGCCAACAATTCCGGCAACTCCTCAAAATGTAGAATCGTCTTTGTGCCTTCCTCGTCCTCAAGCAATAGCGCCTCTTCCCGCAGGTCAGTGCCAATCTTGCGCATGATACTTCGCACCCGGGAGACCATGTGTGTTAGATGGCGCTCATCCTTGCTCGTCTCTCCGCCAAGTGAGATTTCAATCCGAGGCGCATCCTGGCCCTTTTCTTCCAAACTGATCCCCGTGAATGGTAACAGGCGTTCCTCTTCCTGCGCTCCGATATCACCGCCCACAACCTCGACGCGCGTCGCTCGCATACCATTCCGGCGGTTGAACTCTTTTACAAAACTCTCCCATTGTTTGCGTTCAATGACCTCTTGCATCACCTGCTCCTTTCAGTCTGCGCTTCACATCAGACCAGGTACCATCATCAGCGTTTCGTGTCACGATAACTTGTCTTAATTCCTCTTTTGCGGAGTTTAGCTGTCTTCCCGCCAGCGGGCCGAAGACGCCGTTCGCAGTTCCTTCGAAGTCATCACCTAGACAGAAGAAGAATACGACACTCCCGACACGATATTAACGGGGTTGCGTCGTCAAACAAAGATCTCTTACCTCAGATACTTATGCAAAAACTGCGTGGCGCGGGTCCATGCCAGCCGGGCGGCGTCGGGCTTATAGAACGGACGCGTGTAGGCCAGGAACCCGTGATCCGCTCCTTCGTAGAGATAAACTTCGACGGGTGTGGCTTGCGCGCGCAACATTTTCTCCAGGTCTCGGATGTCGGCAACAGGCACGTTGTGATCGGCTGTCCCACAATGCACTTGCACGGGAGACTTTAGCCGCGCGATCTCTGCTGCCTTGACCTTGCCGGGATGAAACGCCACGACGACATCCACTTCGCGGGACCGAGCGGCATAGAGCATTGCCATCCGCCCACCGTAACAGAAACCGAGTACACCGATCCCGCTTGCTTTGACGAACGGTTGTCCTCGCAGGTAATCAGCGCCGACCTCTATGTCCTCGAGCACGTCCAGGTCGGTGTGATCTGCCAGGGCTTTGCGACTCTCTTCCGGTGTTCTCGCAGCGTCAGGCAGGGTGTGAAAGATGTTGGGGGCTAAGCCGACAAAGCCGGCAAGCGCAAGGGCGGCACAAGTGTTCGGAATGTACTCCTCTGTGATCCGGTTGCCGGCGATCACCAGCACGGCTGGATAAACGCCCTCCGCCTTTGGGCGGGCCAGATAGCCATCAATCGTTTGCACGCCATTGTGTTTGAATACCACCAGGTCGTGCTGGACCCTGGGGTCATCCAACACCCGCGTCTCCGGTTGTTTGGTTTGCGCGTTTAGGGCCTGCCCCGGCAATACCGAGAGGCCGGCAATAGTCGCTGTGGCGCCCACCAGGAACGACCTTCTATTTCTACCTTCGTTGCCACAATCATCGCCGATGCGCATGACCCTTATCTCCTGAAGTTTCCGTTCTGCGTCTTACCCTGAAGTGATAGCGCATAGGTTCATCCGGCTATGGTTTTTGCGCGGCGACTCTGAACAGTGTTTGAGTACAAAGAAATCGCCCCTCATGGTCCCGCTGTCTCAAGTCATCGAACCATTCAGTAACCTCTTCTTCTGACACTGCGCCGGCCGATTGCGTTCGTTCCACAAAGTCTCGGAGGCAAAGATCATACAGGACATTGAAATCCGTGTTGATGAGAATGGTGGGGACAAGCTGGATGTCTTTCAGGCCCATCTCTTGACACCAACCGGGTAGTTGCCGGCCGACCCAGCCGTTGGTTTCATGGTCGCAAACGTAATGCAAAATTTTCCGTGTCACTTCGCGATTAGACGAGTCGATAGCCCACAAGTCCATATCAGGACCGTTTACAACAATTCGGCCCCCGGAGCGTGTTACCCGCACCATCTCAGCCAGAACCTCCCGGGGCATATCAATGATCTCGAAGACTCGCAGGGAATAGCTTTTGTCAAAGGCGTTATCAGCAAAAGGCAGATGATGGGCATCGGCGACGTGGAATTCAATTGGCAACTCCAATCCATCCGCACGCTTCCCGGCTTCAGCGATCATCGTGGCACTAAGGTCAACGCCAACGACGTGACCTGCGCTTCCTGCGTGGGGCGCCAATGCTCGTACGGCGCCACCGGTGCCGCAGCCGACATCCAGAACCTGTTCCCCGTCCTGAACATCAATCAAGTCGAAGACGGCGCGATACTGGACTGGATCATCATCTTTCCCGCCGCGCATCTTGTCCATCAGACGAACGAAGTAATCGGGATCACTTGATTGATCGATGGTCAGCCACCCAGCCTTGAAGGTATCCTTGATCAAGAGGCGGTTCCTTTCTTATTTCTAACCGACGTTCGTGGTTAGCGGCAATCTATCAACCGGGTGGCTAAGCGGCCACCAAATTGGGCAGTCCCGCATGGCCGGCCGGGCAGGGTGGCATTGGGATTTCGATGCAGCGAGTTGCTATAGGGTGGGCTGCGGTACGCGCGGCGCGCTCATTCGAAAGAAAAGGTGGAACTTGCGGCAGCCACGTATTGAATCCAAACCGGTCGCGGCTCAAAGCGGTGGCGCGATCCCACAGTTGGCTCGAACGACTGGCCGTTTCGAGAACACGTATCGGAGTGTTCAGTTGGATTGGGTGGGGAAGGCCTGCGAATCAAGCCACATTGAAAAGATAAATCCGGCTCTCGTCTGACTGAATGCCGGCGACCTGCAAATCTAATTGTTTCTGACATTCAGCACGCAATTCAGCCAGGTCCTGATCAGAAATAACCCTATCAAGAACGAAATAGCCTTCCTCATGAAGCTGTTTTAGGTTGTCTTTCGTGACGAGCATCTCTTCTCCCCATAGTCGAACAGGCCGTTTCCACGCGAGGGTTATTGAACCTGTGGGTCCGGTAGGCCGCTACACAATCATCGCCTGGTCTTAAGATCATAAAGCCGCCGAGAAAGAATGGCGTGGAGGCGTCGGGCTCTGGATCAAGTCCTTTGTCGAAGTTTGACGATGTATCTGACCATGTGGACCCAATCCTTATCATTCATCTGCGTAATTCGCACGCCAATCAGGTAACCTTTTTGACTCTCTTCCGCTGGCAGCGGCTGGGCCCGCACGACAGTACCGCGGAGATGTGTCAGCCCGGCCGGCAGGTCGAGCACGATCCGCAGTTCGCGCCCGATAAGTCCGTCACGTTGGCTGCCGGGTGAGTCTGATGTAACTACAATCGCCAGGCCGGTCTCGCTAATATCGAGCGTGTGTCCCACCATCGGCAGCAGGGGCGGCACTGCAGTCCCGCCGGCGTCAGGAGTCTGGGCGTCGAACATTCGAACTGATCGCCTGGCCTCATACCTGGGAAGCCGCCGGCGGTCAGCAACGATCGGGCGCAGACGTGCCGCGACCGCCTTGATGATCCTCGATAAATGGCTAAATATTCCGCTCAAGAGATGTAATCTGGAACTGATGACTTGATAGTGATAGAGGCCTATCGCTTAAACGCGAGGTTTATGCTGAGGTGATTTACGACCCTGGCACAGAGCCACAACTAAGTTAGACAGTCCCCTCTGAAAGTCTACCATGTACGCTGGATAGGATGTCCGAAAAGAAAGAGATTAATTTATACCGGCAAAGCTCAATGACGTGAAGCAACAACAGCTCTTAGAATTAGTGGCAGATTTGCCAGCAACATAGTCAGCCAGGTTATCTTGCGATGCTTGTCCTCGACCAGGTAAAAGATTCGCGCCGGGAAATAGACCAGCAGGGCTAAGACTCCGATGACAATAAATCTCCCCAGAATGTCTGTAACACTACCGGCTTTCCCCAGCGGCGTGCCGGTCAACAGCTCCCAGAAAAACGCCGAGGCAGTCAAACTGTTCCACAAAATCTGAAGACAAATTACGTTGAGGAACATGCAGACATCACCAAGCAACGCGGCCTGTGGCGTAGTCAAAAATCTCCAGCGTGGCTTGTTCTTTGGTTTTAGAAAGTAACGATAAATCGCTACCGTGCTCGCGATCGACAACACAAACCCGCCGAGAAAACTCAGCACTCCGACCTTCTCAGCAACGGGACCCTTCTCAAAAACTGCCTCGCTCAGCAGTATGGCAGCGGTCGCGCAGATCAACATCATCATGACCAGGTAAAGAAGCATGAAGCCGGAGAGGAGGCAACCCCCATAGTCTGTCTTATCCAGGTCGAATGACTTGTGTCTTTGATGAAATGACCAACGCTTCAGAATCGGCCCCGCCGGTTGCAAAAAGAAGACTCCGGCGAAGAACATGCCGACTGCGATCTTTGCCGTCACATCTTCGCGGGCCTGGCGGACGAGATTCATTGCCAGTACAGTGAGGACCCGCATCAATATCAGATTGATAAAGAACACCACAATGTCGAGCAGGAGTCCGCGATTCTTATTTTCAAAAATCTTACCGAAGGCACTCGTTACCTGGCTTTTCATCTCTTGGCCGGTTGTCTTCTACTAGACGCGTTTTGGTCCAAAGCCGTGTTAGGCCGGGCGCGGCAATTACATCCAACCTTCGATTCAATCGATCAAGTTGGGAAACGAGGTGTTGGGCGCGTCGAGGCGGTCACCATTTCCCTTTGCGATTCCATTTCTTCAGTGCGGGATCGTTGCGACACTGGGCGAGTAGTCGCGCACGTGCGCTCTTGATTTCAATAACCTCGTGAGTTTGTTGGTTGACGCGGAGTTGTAAACATGCGCATCCGTAACCGTAGTTACCGGTGTTGGTGCGAACCCATTGCCCGCGTTTGAAGATTGGCCATGGCCAATCACCATCAAGCTGATAGCCACCCTGCACCCCGATTGTCCATTCGGCCTCGCGATCGAAGAGCCAAACGTTCGCAGGCGTAGGGTTGGTGAACCAGCCGCAACGAGTTTCGAAACCAGCAGAGGGGATCTCAGTGGGTTTCAGTGACGCGAGACAAACTGCTGCGATAAACAAGACAGCAGCGGTAACAGTAACCTGTAGTTTCATACGGCCAAGCGCCCAACCTACGTATTAGACCCCATGGCGGAGCATAAGGCCGTCATCAGGCGCATTATACCCGCGATTACTTAACTAGCCGCCACCAGCAGAGTAAGACTCGGGATGTTTTATTTCAGCCTCCCCTGTTGCGGGAATCTCAGCGCCCGACTAGAATGCCACGCATAGATTCGACTGTTCGCGTGGGTATCAACGCGAGACATCGGGTTAAAACGACGGCCCAATGCGATCGGGTGATCCCCTTTTGCGTTGGGCCGCTTGTTTCTGGATTTCGAAAGTCGTCAGACGCGGCTGGCGATACAACTAAGGCATTCTTTGCCCTTCTCATTTTATTAACAGTTTGAAGCCAGCATATTCGCCACCGATTGCTCTTGGGACCAGTTCTTTGCAAAGCCTCAATCCGTTACTACTATTCGTCATGATAATAATGCCCATGCCCTGCCTCTTATAGCCGACCGCGAAGTGTTGGAGCGTGGTTGCGTTGCCCCAGTGCCAAAAGACGTCGCCGTCCGGGTTGTGCTCAAGCCCCCAGCCCAAGCCCCAGCTGATTGCGTCTGTAACCTTGGCCTGCGGTTTGAGCATCTCCGCGAGCGTCTTTTCAGAGAGACGCGATCCATCTCGTGGTGATGGCTGCATGATCTCGATCATGTATCGGGCATAATCGGAGGGGGTTGAGGTCAGACTGAAGGCCGCGCTCGGCGCTGCGTCTTCGGGTTGGAGCTCGCGTATGCGCTCCTTTTGATCTGGGGAAAAGCTCCTGTATCGCTCGTAGAAGTTTTTGCCGGGCATACGTTCGCCCGCTTCGTTATGTCCTTGCGCGGCGGTTTTTTCGTACCTCTCGTTCCAGTCGAAACTGCTGTTCCTCATCCCCAAAGGCTGCAAGAGATTTTGTTGCATGAATGCTTCAAGCGGCTCACCTGAAATGCGTTCGACCACTCTTTGCAAATATCCGTAGCCTAAAACAGAGTAAAACCACTTCTCGCCCGGGGTCGAAAGAACCTTGACCTTTTTATCTTCGGGGCGCGCCCGAAGGCCGGAGGTATGCGCGAGAATCATACGTGCTGTAATCAGTTTCGAGTTCGGGTCGTCGGCGGGCAGAAAATAGTCTGGTAGGTAATTCCACAACGGAGCATCGAGGTCGAGCTTGCCCTGATCGGAGAGCTTCAGGGCCGCGTAGGCAAAGGCAGGTATGCTCAAGGATGCAGCTTCAAACGGCGTGTCTGTGGAGACAGGGTCTTTGGCGGTGACGCTCCTGACGCCGAAGCCCTGACTCCAAAGAATCCCGCCGTCCCGGATTAGAGCGAGGGAGAGACCGGGAACGTTCATTTGCTTCATCAAGTCTGGAATGAATTTTTGCAGATCTGCTTTGAGCGTTGCAGCGGGCACGTCGGTTTTAAGTCTGCCGGCAGATTGCCCGGCTTGCGCCCGCGCGTTGCGCTTGAGCATGGCACAACCAATGATTGTGGCGCCCGATTGTTTAAGGAAAAGCCGGCGGGATGGTTTCTCGGACATCTCTTCTCCTTATTGGTTGAGAGATTTTGTTCAATGCGTAAGTGGAGAAGCGCTGCGCTAATCTCTTATCTATTTTTTTGCGCATCCAGCATGCGCCAGAAGTAGGGCAGGACTTCCGTGTATAGCCTCCCGTTGCGCCCCCACATGCGGTTGCGATGATCTCCGTTATATTCCTCGAAGGTATGATCTACACCTATGTCTGTTAATTTGTGTGAAAGGGCACGCGTCGTGATAGGGATGTGAGTGAATTCGTCCTGCCAGGCGGTATCGAAGCGAATTCCACGAAGCTTCAACAGATTGGTTTTGTATTGCGCGACCATGTTTAGTGGAAAATTCTCTTCCCACTTACTGAAAGCAGGCTCGGCGGCTTGCAGCTTTCCGTCCACCAGCTTGAACGGTAAATCGGCATAAAAGGGCGGGCGAGATGGATTGGGCGAAAAGGCTTGCGCCAGACAGATGGCTCCGACCGTATATCTGCCTCCCTGTAATACCTCTTCCAGGGTTGTCATCTTGAAAAGCGTGCCAAAGGCAGGATTATCAACTGAGACATCGCCCGCCCAGCCAAGCACCGCAGGGTTCATGGCATAAACGACGCTGTAAATATCCGGATGCTTCATGCCCAGTTTGATCGCGCCGTAGCCGCCCATTGAGTGACCAGCGATGCCTCGACTTTCGCTGCGAGCGAACGTGCGATACTTCTTGTCTATATAGTCCACCAAATCCTTGACGGTGAAGTCCTCCCAGTTGCCGGTGGCCGAAGAATTCGTAAAGAAACTGCCCATCATCTTCGTCCGTTCGTCGGGGATGATGATAATCATCTCGCCAAACTGGCCTTCGGCAATTCCGTTATTCATCAATCCTTGAATCGTTCCCCAGGCATCAGTCTGATTCGACCACGCTGCTGTAAATTCCTTGTCGGTATCGCCGATGCCGTGCAACAGATAAATGGCCGGATAACGCTTGTTGGGAGAGATGTCGTATCCAGGCGGCAGATAGATGGAGACATTACGGTCTGTCACCTCGTCCGTAACATTACGCTCGAGAGATGGGCCATGAATTTTCTCACGGACAAGCCTACCCTCTTGTGAGAAGGCAAGGGGCGCGGTCATCAGTATTACGAGTAGTAATATGCTCCGCGCTCGGGCATAACGAATCAGGGTGTACACGGACTTTATATGCTTCATAGTTGTCCAATACTTTCCATGGTTTGATTTTTCCCGCACCCAGGGCTGAAGGTGAAATTCTGCCCTCAGGCATATCAAGTGTTATGCCACGCGAAACTTACCTTTGGGATGGATTATTCAGGATTTGCCGAGTGAAACAGATGGGTTAACAGCGAGGTGTTTCCGGTTTTGGGATTTATGCATCCCGAAATTGAGAAAACTCAAGTGGAAACATTTGCAGCGTGTTCACTGACCGACGAGCTTCGGACAGCATCGAACGGTCACGAGTCGAACAGCCACTTCAGTTACTCTGGGAGAGAATCCAATCCATAACCGGATCTCGTCCCGCCTTGAAATCCAGCCAGTTAGGATCAATCCGCTTGTCAGGCATGACGGCTGGTGCATCCTCATCCAGGAACTTGTAATACTTGGTTGAGTAGGAAACTATCAAGCCAGAGTTCGGTAGTTTCATTTCGTCGTTCTCCTGATAACTATTGGGTCTTTCTCCTGCGGGCTCGCCGACCAGTATCGCGTTCGTCTCTTTGCGGAAGTCAATGGCGTTGGTCATCGCCGCGGAAAACGTCCTTCGTCCGATGATGACAAATAAGTGCCCCTTCTGGTTCATTGTGGGACGTTCTTTGATCCCGGGAATCAAGCTGCTTCGTACCTTCGTGAAATCGCCGCCGCCGTTTTGTCGCATGTCAATGACAAGACGCCTGGTTGGATTGTTGTCAACGAATTGAAAGAGCTTACGCGCATTTTCGCCGAGCGAGTCGTAACCTTTGAAATTTACGTAAACTGTTTGTGAATCCGACAGGTACTTAAACCAGAACGGCTCGTTCTGTTGCTGTCGGGAAAGCGGCTCAGAGGTTGCCGCCTTTAGCCAGAGTGAATTGAGGCTAGCTTCCGGGACGACGGGCGTGAGGTCGAGCGTAAACTGCTGCCCTTGCTCATCCTCGAAGGTGAAGGCGGCGCGGCTTAGCTCGGGAACAATGCCGAGCGTTTGCAGAACTTCAGGCCTCGCCATGTAACCGGGACTGTTACTTAACACGAACCATTCATTTTCAGACTGCGACAGCACTTTGAGAAGCCGCGTTTGCACGTCACTGATATTCATTCCGCCGACTTTGACGACTTTAGCGCCAAGCGCCTGTTTGTTTTCGGGCGCGGCGCGAAGGACGCGCAAATCGCTTCCGAACCAATAAAGGGCTACCGGGTAGAGCTTGAACGTCTGCGGCAAGTGCACGTATGTATGTGCATCACCGACCATTGCTGTGATTTGCAGCATCCTGATAATGATTTGATGGTCTTGAAGCGAAGGAATGGCCGTATCGAGTTCGGCAACGGTCCGCTCGAACTGTTCTCGTGAGACAGTGTGAAAAAGGTTCTTATGCCGCTTTGGCAGCTCGCGAGCAAGGTATTGCAGATCCTCGTGCCATTGCGCCTTGCTGAGTGTTGCAGCATTACCCGCTTTCTGCGCCCTGCTGATGTTTGGCAGCAAACCGGCACCGAACAGCGAAACCAACGCAAGAACGATTGTTAATCTTTTCATCGCGCGTATCTCCCTGGATGTCGTTTAGTGGGTCCAGGAGCCTACTGCTATAAACACGTCACCCACTGCTTAGTTGCAAAGATATTCGGGGTTTTTAGGGATGAGCCACCGGACGATCGAATTCACCGGGCGCGAGCGAACACCATTCAAGTAACGCCGGAAAAAGCTAATTGAGAAGCACGCTATGGAACCTTCGGTTGCAAGCGTTTCCTGGATCGAGCTTCAACCAGGGGAATATTGTTTTCCCTGACAAACTCTCTGACCTTTTCTACGCAGTCAGCAGATTCAAAAGCTGAAAACGGCACCCAATGAAAGAAATTCTCTAAGGGGTAAAAAAGAAAACCTTCTCTTGACTCGACAACCCTCAAAAAACTCTTCCAATCTACTGTGGCTTCGCCCAATTCAGTTCGTGACTTTATCTTCTCCCTGGAGAATTGCCATTCGATTTCAAGATTCGCGTCAGGACGCTTTTTAAAACCTCGACTCGAATCCCAGGCTTTCATTCTGTCAATCATCAACCAGTAAACGCAGAATATCACCAACAAGACTAGAGCCCAGAAGGGAGGTGGCGATGAAGACGGAAGTACAATCCATGCAATAAGAACAATACCAATAAAAGCGAGGAGAACTACGGAGAACCCCTTCATAAGCAGAAGAACCCGGCGCAGTTTGAGCCGGTAATGAAACCTCATTGCTCTCCTGAGTTCTTCGTGGGTCCAGCGGTATCTGGCTTTGCAGATTTCCGACATTTTCCCTACCGGGTTAACTCGAGACCGTTGTCCGTTTTTGGAGTGCGGCGCCTTGTCGCCGCTTTCGTATGGCTCGCTAACCCCTGGCATTGCCATCACCGGGTCCACAGCAGCAAAAGCGGCGACAAGGCGCCGCACTCCAAATTTATCGCACCACTGGCAGCACGACGCGCGATGGGAGCGACGCGGAACAGTAAACCCGCTGCGTCGCCCTGGTGAAATCGGCTGCCCGCGCCTGGTAGATGCTGGGCACGAACCGCTGCGGATTCCGATCGATCAAAGGGAACCAGGTTGATTGCACCTGCACCATGAGCCGGTGCGCCTTCAGAAAAACGTGATCGCGATCTCGCAAGGGAATCTTCCATTCGATGGGAATATTCGGCGCCAGCGGCCGCGGCTGTTCATAGCTTTTGAGGTAACGACCGCGGCGAACCTCCATCGCAATCGGTAGTTCATAGCCGTTCAAAGATTGAGCGTATTCCCCGGCCTTTGGTCCAGCTTCAGGATCCCACGCGTTCTTTTCGGCATCTTCAGGATAGACGTCGATCAGCTTGACGATGAAGTCAGCATCAGTGCCCGAAGTGGATGCGAAGAGCTGGGCCGCAACTTCGCCGGTGATTGTCAGGTCCTGCTTCAGCGGCGCGCTGACGAACGTCAACACGTCCGGCCGCTGATCGACAAACCGTTGGTCTGCCACCTCCCAAAGCCGCCAATCGCCGCCTGGATAGGTCGGCGAGATGGGCCGCTGCCGGTAGGGCACCGGGTTGGCTGGATCCGAGAGGTATTCGCGGTACTGCTGCCCTCGCGCGCCGGCCCGCGGCGCGTCGAACGACAGCGTTCCGTCGGCGTGGAGATAAAGGTTAGTTAGCTTTGCTTCCTGAGGTGGCCACGCGGGGTAGGTTCGCCATCGGTTTGCGCCTGACTGGAAGGTGGAGACTTTCCAACTCGGCTTTTTACTCTGGCCGTGCAGGTAGTAGCGGAAGAAAGGCGCTTCGATGTTCTCACGAAACTCGCGTGCCGTCTCGTGACCACCGAAAGTGATCTGCCCAATGCTGTCCGCTTTCGCCGAGTGCCATTGCCCGTGAAACCACGGACCGGCAACCATAAAGTTCTCGTGTTCCGGATCGTGCTCCTCGGCATGACGAAATATCTGCCATGGCCCCCATGGGTCTTCCTGATCCCAGAAGCCTGCGACATTCAAAAGGGGAACGGTGGTGGAGTGCAGTTGCCGAACCCATGCTTCCTTCTTCCAGAAGTCGTCGTAGTCCGGGTGCGCGACGATGTCGTTCCAGTTAGGAATCGAGCCATGCAGGTACCTGGCGTTGATGTTCGTGAGCGGCCCCAACTCCAAATACCACGAATACGCGTCATACTTGTCGAAGACGAAGTGCGTATTCTTATTTTTGTCAGCCTGCTCGAGCACCGCGTACTCGAACGCATAGCTCTCGCGCAGCGCGCCGTAGCGATGGTCGTCGTCGTTCATCCACTGATCGACCGGGGAAGCTTGCTCGCTGATCGCTTTGAGCGCCGGGTGCGGATGCAGCAGCGCCAGTGCGCTAGTGAGACCGTCGTAGGAAACGCCGTACATGCCCACTCTGCCGTTGTTGTTGGGCACGTGTTTGACGAGCCATTCGATGCTGTCGTAGGCGTCGGTCGTTTCGTTCGTGGAAGTCGGGTCGGCCAGATTCACTTGCGAGGTCAGTTTGAATACGCCCTCCGACTTGAAGCGTCCGCGCAGGTTCTGGATCACGAAGATGTAACCGTCCTGCGCCAGTTCCTTGACGCCCAGCGGCACCTGGTTCAGCGGTCCGCTGGGTACGCCGTAAGGCGTGCGGCGAAACAGGATTGGCAGAGGGCGCTGCTGATCACTCGGCGCCAGGATCACCGTTTGAAGGTGCACGCCGTCGCGCATCGGAATCATCACTTCTTCGAAGGTGAATGCCGGCTTCGCCGGCGCTGCTTGCTGCGCCTGAGCGCCGCTAGCCAAGAGCAGTATTGTAATGCAGGCGTATAGGAGAATGAACGCCGCAACTTTTTTCATGGTTTTCGTCTCCGAAGTTGAACCCACCCGCTACCGCGTGGTGGTACTGACCTCATGGGACCGCGCCTGTCGCATTCAGCTGGGCAAACTGCATGATTTCAGTCGGTTCGAGCTCGTCAGCCGTCAACAAGGTACTCGCTCTGAACCAGGCCGCTCGGATAATGCCGCGTCGCTACGTGACTCATTCTAATCAAACGACGCTTTCTGAGAAAGGAAAACCGCTGAAGGGTAGTGTCCGGGTTTAAAGAGAAGTAAACAATCCACCAAATCACACTAAATAACACTAAACTTTCTTCGTGAAGTTTAGTGTGAATTCGTGGATCGTTTTACCACCTGACGAGCGAAGGCGCCAGACTTGAAATCAAGACACTAAACGGCGAACGATTGAGTTCAGGTGGCCATTATTCATGTCGAGAGGCTTCTTTATGTCACTTCGCTTCAATCCAAACCACTGAAAGCCTTTCGCTGGATTGCCGTTCATGGTCAGGACATTGATGTCATCCAGCCCTACTGCGTCAAAGTCCCTCGTGAGCGACGCGATCCATTGGGGGTCATGATGCCGGACCGTGACTCCTTCCGGCAGATCGAACATGCCGTACGTCCCATACTTTGAGACGCCGCGAACATATCGCTCCCTGTTTCGCTCATCGGTTTGCAGCCAAAGATCACTTATGTAGAAAAGACCACCAGGCCGTAAGACGCGACCGACTTCTTCAACGATGGCTCGCTGACCCGGGTCGGTTGGCACGCAAGTAAGGACACTAAACAACAGGATCGCGTCCACCGAGCCATCGGCAAGGGGAAGACTCGGCGGGGTCTTAAGCTCGTCGAAGGCAATCTCTGGAAGGCGCTCGCGGGCCAAGGCAATCATTGCCGGAGCGGGATCGAGTCCAATCAGATTGTCATAGCCACGTTCAAACAAGAGTCCCAGCACCCGCCCGTAGCCACAACCCAGGTCGACAATGCGGCTGCTGGGAGACAACCATTGCTTGAGGCGCTCGAAGTTCACCGGGTGCGCGAATGATTTTCCGGGGCCCACCCGGTTCCAATAATTGAGCTGGCTATCGAGGTCCGGCATAAACTACTCGCGCCGCCGCAGCTACTCAGCTACGAGCCGCGTAATGAGGCCATTACGACAATGAGTACGCCGCCAATGACCGCCGCCCCAAGCCCGAGCGCGAACAAGTCCGAATGATTAGTATTCTTAATCTTCTGGACCTGGGCGTAAGGAACCGGGGTAACGGTGCCGTGCCTGGGATCGATAACTGTAAAGTGTTCTTCGGCAATTTCCCCGATATACCCTTTCAACTTTGTATTGTCCTTTAGCTTAACTTCTACCCGGGCCTGTTTCCCCGTACCAAGCCTGGTAACTTTTGCTTTCATTTTGTCGGCCTGCTGCGTCTCAGTCCCTGCTTGCGATTGGGCAGAGGCAGGAACAGCCGTAATCATGCTAACAAACAAACTTGTAAGCGCAACCGACAGGAGCTTCTTGAACATCTGTGGCTCTCCTTGACGAAAGGTGGAACTGCGCTTAACGCGGGCTGCAAGTTGCACACCGGAACGACAAACAACAAAACGAAGGCGGAGAACGCGGGAAAGAAGCCTTATCTTCTATTGTGATAACACCTGAAAGCTATTTACTGCGCACCAATCAGAGCGCGGAACGTCAGAGTTGACCGCGCCAGGATAGAGGAACGGTTGCTTCATTCGTTCAAATGTTGATTGACTCATAAATTAAGTCGCGAGCGATCGGCGCTCCGCCCGTTCGGTTCATCCCCAATCTTCATCAAGCATCTGAATCCTGCGCAAGTGCCTTCCGCCCTCAAAAGGAGTATCGAGCCATACGCGCACAAGCTCAAGCGCCTCCTCTTCAGACATCATTCGCTGGCCGAGGGAAAGGACATTAGCGTCGTTATGCTGCCGTGCCAGCCGGGCTGATGCCACATTCCAGCAGAGAGCACAACGAACTTTTTTGACGCGATTGGCAGCCATCGCTTCGCCATTACCGGAGCCGCCCAGGACCACGCCGCGCTCGGCGTCGCCCCGCGCCACTGCTTCAGCAACCGGACGAATGAAGAGAGGGTAATCGACAGGTTCCTCCGAGTCGGTCCCGAAGTCCGTGACCTCATGCCCCAGAGCACCGAGGAATTGCTTGATCTTCTCTTTGTAGGTGAAGCCGGCGTGATCAGAGCCGATGGCGATTTTCATTTGTATTTCCTCGCATTACGCTACTACCTCTCGCAATGCCATGAAGCGAAGTCAGCCAGTTCAATAGCGCTCTTTCTTTAAGACAAGGAAGATGCCGTCCCAAAGCATCAGCATGTCGCCATCGAGCAAATTCACCAGCAAGCTTTGAGGTGGGGCCCAATCATTTGATTCGCACTTTACAACTATAGTGTCAGCACGACTTGCCTTAATGCCGATCGATTCAAATGAAATCCCGAGTTGTTGAAAGATCCGATGGTCAGTGGCCGGCTTGGACTGATAGTCTGGCGACGAACATACTTTCACTCCGACTTCCGCCCTGTCGAAGTGAAGCCTGACCCGAGTTCCGAGTGTCCTCTTAAACTCCTGCGCGCTAGGAGGAGTACCATCTCCGAAGCGATACGCGACAACCTTCCAGATACCTAGAGGTGGCAACTCTTGGGCTGCATGAAACATTCTCTGCATTATTCCGCCGTCTTTCATAACCTTCCAATCTTCCGATGAGTTGGCTTGATAGGACTGCACCGTCTTGCCCGTCGCATCGAGTAAGCTCGTGGCATAGAGCCGGTATCCACTAATTAATTTGAATTCAATGGTTTCAAGTCGGGTCTTATATTTTGTTCCTGACTTTTCCTGCAGATTTTCCGGCTTTGAGAAAACTGTCCGGAATTGTACGCGAAGGATGTGTTTGGGTTCGAAAGACAGACTAGAGGTATTCACTTCTATGATCGAGTCTTCGCCGGTGTAAACGCGTTGCCACCTGTCCTTTTCACTTTGCGCCGGTGCGGAAACTGGCAAGCTAACGAGAATGCAGACCGTCACCGTCGCGCTCACCGTTGAAGATTTGAACAATCTTAATCCCATAACTCTTCGCCGTTTTCAGAAACTTACGCCAGAAATGTACCCGGCAGAAACTCAAATCGGTTATCCGCGCGCTCATGTCCCACGGACTGTGGCGCGGCATTGACGGGCTGATGCGCCAATCGGTCCTCGCCGGCAGCGCCGGCGATAAGACGCATCACTGACTAGACCTGTTAAGACCTCAAAATGAATGACTCTGACGGCGCAGCGCGGCTCACGCTCAATTCGTTTCGGAACAAAGTCGGTTTATTAGTTTCCGATAATCCATCGCGCTCCGGTCGAATGATGTCATGGGAAATCAAGAATCTCCACGGCGCCGGCACATATTCTATTCCCGTCACATTTTTGGACGCTGTACTTGATGAGGATGCGCTGGGAGACAGGCTTGTCCTCCGGGAGCGCGGGCTTGAACTTTATCTTTCGCGCGGCTGCGAGAGCCTTATCAGTCATGCCGTTCCTGAGATGTCCCCGCAGCACAATATCACCTACTTCTCCGGAGGGTCTGAGGACGGCTTGAAGTATCATCTCTCCGAGATCAGGATGGGCAATCGCTTCCGGTGTTAATTCCGGCACGGGCAAATCAGTGATGACTGCGGGTTGTGTAGTCTCATACTTACCATAAAGTCTATTTGCATTACCGGCATTTGGCTTTCCTCTATTGGCCGCTGGTGTTTGGGTAATCATAGCCGGCGTCAATCGATCAGTTCGCATTGGTGGCTGCTTCACGACGCACTCTCTGCCTTTGAAAACATATCTGATGGCGGGCTGAGCTGTTGTTCCCCAGGATGTTGTCATGATCAGCTTCTCATATTCGTAGGCCCAACTTTCACAGCAATCCATGGCCCCAATCAGGCTTACGGGAGGATGGATTAGGCGGCCCCAGGGTTTAAGAGGGACAAGCCTGTCGGCGATTTTCCGAGCCATAAAGTAATTTCCCTCCAACTGGAGGTCGCAAACCCGTCCCTGCGAATCGTAATTGGCTATGATCGAGATGCCCGGCTCGGTCCGGTACACTTCGGTCACCGGCGGGCCAAATGACCTTCGCAACTGGATGGGAGTCTGGGCATGCACAACTGTCATAACCGCAAAGAAAACGGCACAAACAAGTAGGGTTGAAATCTTCATCCAAAAACTCTCCTTAAAAAATGCCGGCCTGGAGTTAGCGGACAACCTCCATCCGCACTGCATATTTAGGGATAAGCGGTGTCCACCAATCGAGCCATAGTTTAGCCAACTCTTCTTCGGTGAGTGGTTCACGCGCTTTTGATTCCCTCAACCTGGCTCGGCTGATAAAACCAGCCAGAAGCTCGTCAGTGATCTCGTCCTCTTTAATTCCGAATGAGCGGTCTGTGGTCAGCCGAGCAGCAGCGATACCGATGCTTATCCTTACAAAAGGCTCCTTCGTCTTGAGCATCGGGGCCAATATTGCCGGCAAGTCTTCACCAGTAAGAACGCGCAGTTCAGCCCCGCTTCGCAGAACTCTCGCGCCCCAGTCGCGAACATCGGGGTCAGGGTCATTGACCAGACGTTCAAGTCCAATATAGCCGACCTCTTTCCGGCGCCAACTTGCGATTGAAGAAAGGATCACTGCCCTTACATGAGCGTCGTAGTCACTTTTGACCATCTGAATGTAGCGTTCAAACAATGAGCGCTTTTTCTCTGCCAGCGCGCGGCCCATCATAACTCCCTGCGCTCTCAGTTTCGGATCTGTCTGCTCTAGTAACCTGAGAACCTCATCCTCGAGCACGGCCTCGTCAACGACCAGGAAAGCCATCTGCGTAAGCTTTTCTGACATGTACTCATCGTGCCGGAAGTCGTTTAGAATTTCTAAATACCGCTCAGACTTATTCTCCGGCGGTGACGTTGAGAAGTAATAGTGAATTGAATTAGCCACAGCGGACCTCAACGACAGTCCATCCGTGTGCCAATAGCCCTGTCCGTCATGTAGATCGGGGAAGCCTGCTTTCGCCCACGCTACCAGCTCATCCAGGGGATTGCTGGTCCCGGACTCAATCAGATGCTTTTTGATCACCTTGACTGCTTCGGGCGCTGCCATCTTTTGATGCAAGTACTTTTCCAGGCCATCAAAAGCAGGTTCCTGAGACCTGGCTTGGACATAGAAAGCCATAAGGGCGAGAACCATCAATGGTGTAGTTAGTTTCAGCATTCCATTAGTCATCATGGAACTCTCGAAATTCACTTTCAATAGAATTAGCCACATAACGCCCCGGTTGATCGGGCGCGGCGATTGTGAACAACGTCGAAATCAAAAAACAAAATTGAAGAATGCGCTGCTCGCGCGCCGGTCCAATGCCTTGTTTCGTTTTATGCTACCGTGCGATGCGCTTTTCCAAAGCGGCTGAGATTGCTTCCTTTGCGCTTAGCTTTTCCACTAAATACCACGGGTACGAGGGGAGGAAGAAGGTCTCTCCTCCAAAGCACTTAATTTGGGTGAGATATACGAAGGATTCTCCTAAGAACGCTTTTCGCAACTCGCTTATGGAAGCAATTCCGGGTGCAAAAATAATCTTGACCGTTTTCGGTGACTCTCCTGTGACGGGAAATAATGACTCTTCGATATCCACTTCCAGTTCAATGGCGACGCCAGAGAAAGTATGCGTGGGTTCGGGTGTAACTTCTTGTATTCTCCCATCGATCATCTGGCAAGCCTGCACGCTTTTTGCTCTGCCCACGAAAACGTGGGTCGCTAAATCAACTCTCTCAGCCAGCGGTTTTGAGATAGGTGGTTTGTCCGCATAACTGGACACAAAGGACAGGCACAAAGTTAAAACCAGCCAACCCGAACCGATCAATCTGTTCATATTGGAACCTCCATGGAGGAAAGCTAACGTCGAGTTAACCGGGCGCGGTGATTAGCAACAATGTCAAAGCTAGAAATGAAGTTAAGGCACGCGTTATTCTCGGTCGGGATGCCATTGTTATGGGCGGCATCGGGAGTAATCAAGACTCGCTCGATTGTCTTCCCGCCATAAAACCGGCATCTCCCTCCTTAACGAACGGCAGATCCTGCAAATCTTGCAGGCTGTTTGATTGTGAAGCGCACGAACCGCAATTCAGGTGGCGGGGCGGCGCGGTCCAGCGGCCGTTGGCCGCGCCCTAAGCCGGTTGTGATCTTCTACGTATTCTATTCCACAGCAACACAATGGCTGCCCCAATCACGATCCCGGCAGCGTCGGGAATCAGGTCTCGCAGACGGCAATGTCCTTTACCGGTGATGCCCTCGGCGAGTTCCACTAACGCCCCCATGACAATTGACGCCAGGGCAGCCCAGGCGAACGCCGGCCAACGATCCATACGAAATTGCGCGCTCGTCATTAAGAAAAACAACGCGAACAGGACGATATGCGGATAGTTAGTCAGAGAAAAAATGGCCAGCGGTATATTGAGCGCGAGTTCGCAGGGCTGCGGATTTAGTCGGAAGCCGACACTAGCAGGGAAGTAAAGCAGGCCCAGCAGGATGAATGTAATATAAGCCCATCGCACACGGCGCATCGACAAAATACCGAGAACCAGGAATCCCAGGTACACGAGCAGCTTCATGGCGCCCAAAGTACTCAGTGCTAAGATCAATAGGAACGTGGATAGCCACAGTTTTGCAGTAGTCGGGCTTTGCCCCCTGATGTGCGGCGGTGGCTTCGCCCCGCCGTCATTGGTGCGATTGTTCCGGGCTAAGCCCTGGTGTGTCTTACCTCCTTGAATTCACAGGCCGGAGGCCAAATCGGGGCATAGCCCACATTGGTAAAGAGCAGAGATACGGCGGGGCGAAGCCACCGCCGCACATCAGGGGGCAAAGCCCGACGCTCAGTAGCGCATGACTTTTGACGCAAACTAATTGAAGGATGCGCAACGCGCGCTACGACATATTGTTGGGCTGCGCTCCTTGGGACTATTCCTGTTTGCCTGACGGCGCAACGTGGCGCGCGTACCACCTGCGCCCGTGCCAACGCTGCACCTGCCAGCCGAATCTCGATATAGGGTCAAGTTCCTGGATCCAGAATCGTGCCGGTACCTCGGCGCTATTGTTGACCCTCCCAACCTGAATATCAGCCACAACGACGCCGGCTCCGTCACTTCTAGCGCGGTGGGCAACTACATTCCCTTCTGCATCGCAGATAATTGCGCCCCCTCCCAACTCGGTCACATAGGGCACCGGCAGCAACGGCGTCTGGCAGCGTATGCGGCCACAGTGCGTCGCTTCAACCACCGGACAACCGACAAGTTTGGCGAATATTGGCGCCCAATAGCTGTAGCGTTCTATCGAGGTCCGGAGATAGCGATGAAACGGCATTCCCTTCGGCGCGCCCCAAACACATGATCCTCCCACCACAAGATCAACTTTTCCCCGTAAGCGTTTTACGGTTTGAGCACGATTGAATTCCAGGCATAGGGCAACACCCGCGGTAACACTTCCTGCTTTGATTATTCCGTCATCTCTGCCGCCGATGTAAAAGCAGTTCTCCCACATCGTGGGAATGTCTTTGTCATGCCGGCCGGCGACGCCCTCAGGTGTGGCAAGGAAGAATGCGTTACGGACATGACCGTCATCATCTCGACAAAGAAACGATCCGCCGACAACCGCCTGGTGTCGCCTGGCTAGACTGGATAGCAGGGCTGTGGCGGGACCATCCGGCGGCAATGAGCGGTGCGCCAGTTCAGGTAAGAATGCGACACCGGTGGTAAAAAACTCGGGTAGGATAATCCACTCGGCGCCTTCATTAGCGGCCTTGTCAGCGAGTTGCTCGCATGCTGCCAGGTTCGCGTCAATGTCACCGATAACGGTTTGAAGTTGAATAGCTGCTACACGCATATCACGCCCTCGCCCTGGAAGTTCTAGCGTTGGTGCGGCTTCGGCTTTGCCGCCGGATGTGAGGCGGTGGCTATGCCCCTGGTCCGGCCTTTGGCCCATAAATGCGAAGGGCTAAGCCCGAACCAGGGGCATAGCCCGTGAATAGTCTGGCTGCTGACGGCGGGGCATAGCCACCGCCTCACATCCGGCGGCGCAGCCGAACCTGACATGGTGCAACGGCGCTGATGCGCTTCACTATGTCCTATCCTCCCAAAGTCACGACTTGACCAACACGAAGCTCGCCCGCCCTGACCACTGTGCCGTAAACGCCGGCGTAATTCTCGTTCATACGAACAACAGTCTTCATCACTTCAGAATCTCGCTCGGCTGTATCTGGATCAAAATTAACTATGACACATCGCTCATCCTTCATCGTAATCCTGACGGCTGCACCGCTGTTCCCTTCACCAAACATCAATGTCCGGCCCACCCATCTGTTTTCCTCAAACGGCTCAGCCCTATCTGTTTCGATCACAACGTTTGGTCGAAATCTGCGCAGGTCGCAAAGATCCACGCCTCGGCCTGATTCCCGTGCGACGCAATGCACTGTGCCGAGGCTGATTACCGAAATACAGGCTTCGTCGAAGATGCCATGCCTGAGATTCATCAATTCGACATCACTGCCATACCGGCGCGAAAGTTCCTCCCGTAGTTCGTCGCTTCGGAGTTCGTACTCTTTCCCGTCCGGCGTACAAACGTGCGTCGGGAGTAGCTCGGCAGTGTTGCTGTCGAGCCGGAATGGCTTATAGAGGAGCAACTGCGGTAATTTGCTCGCTGTCAGCCATGGGAACCCACTCTTGTCAGTGAGCCGCCGAAAAGCTAACCTACGATCACCCTCAATGCCATACCAACTTAGCCTTGCAACATCTAGTAATTCACCGGCCATTGACTTAATTGGGTAACGAAAGATGGCACTAATTCGTCCTGGTTCCATATGACTCCATAGCAACTCTGTACTGTGACAATGTAGACGCCCAACGGTGGCATTAACCCGCGCCGAGCATGCCGCATTCTACCTGATTGGTACGGATAATGATGAGAGCCATGGTGTCGAGGGGTCGGGTTGAATAAGTTGTTATGCCGCGCTGCCCGTGAATTCCTCTCAGGAGGGCCCATCTCGCTTGCGCCGTGTAATTTCGAGCCAAGATTGACCGTAGGTTTTGTCCCGACCGAGTTGCCGCGTACTCAACCCTCTGCGCGCACACTCTGCCTTGATCCACCGCAGACTATGATAAATGCAGCCGGGGAGGTCTGACTCGTGACTCGTCCCGTGCCAGTTTTCGCCTTGGTAATCCGGACGCCGCCAGCCCGCCGGCAAGTAGGAGGTGAGAAACACGCCGCTGTCTTTCGCGTCGCGGAGAAATGAGTCGAGCATCGTCTGGATCTGCGGCTTGGCCGCGTGGGTCCATATCGAGTAAGCCAGAAAGAAGTCGAACTTCTCTCCGAAGACAGAAGTGTCGAAGCGCCAGTTGGTATCAAACCGCGGGCGCTTAGCCGCCAGTATTTCCGGTTCAAGAATGGTGTGAGTGCCCATCTCGAGCTTCCCCGTGTGTGGCTCAATTCCGCAGTAGCATCCACGGTCTAAGAAATGAATCAGCCAGTAGCCGCCGCGCAAGACGCCGCATCCTATATCAACGAACTTAGCGTCCGGGGTTAAGCCTGCGTTCAGCGAATAAATAAATAGTTCTCTGCCACCCTTTTCAAAATCCTGGACTGGGACACCGAGGAATGTTTTCTCGCCCAGCATTTCGGCCTTCTGCTGTAATTTCATTAGCTGCTGTCCCACAAGTCAGCCATATCAGCGACATAACGATTGAGTTGACGCGGCCGCACGCAACTACGTCACACGTAAGTTGTCGATAACAAGCCGGCTGGGTCGGCTCGCGTCCAACGATTTGTTCGGTTTCGCCGCACGTTACGTAGCGCCGACGCCGTCGAGACGCGCCTTTAATTTCCAGCCACCGGCGACCTTGCGGCAAGTGTATTCCATCGCGCTAGTGTTCCCTCCGCGAGTAGAGGTGAACGTTCGCACAAAATAGGTTCTGACGGAGGTTCTGTGAATTTCGAATTCGTTGAATCGGTAATATTCAACCCCCGTCGTCATTAGTCGATCGATTTGCGCCTGGTTCACGATTACGAGTTTCACTCCGTGCCGCGAAGGGATGTCGGCAGGCGAAATATTTTCGTCAAGAAGATAGATCGTCTTTTCGCCGTTGCCGGCCCACGTGTCCGATTTACTGAAATCGTAAGTGCGAAGAATAAAGTGAATGATTTGCGATTTGTCGCGTTGGGTTAGGTTAACTTGCGCAGCCGCGCGATTAGGCAAAAGCAGGCAAGCGCCGACCGACAACGCGATCAGAAAAAATGACGAGAGTTTCATCGAACGAGAAAGAAACCGAACGTCGGAGTTGACGCGGCCGCACGCAACTATGTTAGCCGCAAGTTATCGATAACAAGCCCGCTGGTTCGGCTCGCGTCCAACGATTTGTTCGACGGCGCGCCATCACATGTCAACGAGGAGATGAAAACGATTGCCTTCGTCGGCGGCTAAAACAAGTAGCGCCTCAAGTTGCTTCAATTCGTTTATTACGCTGTCGGTGTCATCACCGCGGCGAGATTGAAATCGTATGTCGCCCTCTTGGCTGGCAGCCAAGATCCGGCGTACGGTTAACAATGCATCCTCAGGTTGAAGCCACTTTACTGGAGACACCTTTATGTTAGCAAGTTGCTCATCGTCGAGTACTTCTCGAGCCATCGTGTTGCTGTCGATGAAGCCCGATAGCGGCGTTACTTTTGTGTTGGTCGCAATCCCGTCAAGTTGTGGGAGGCAGCGCGAAAGCGAGTTGCCGTTGAAGTTGTCAGCATTCGGCAGTGGTTTCTTGAAAACTGGATAGATTGCGGGCATACAGAAAGCCGTCGAACGGTGGAATTAACCGGGTGGGAAGCAACGAATCAAGCATCCGAGTCTTGCGGATGAAGAGCACGCTTATTCCGCTCCGGTTCAATGACTTGTTATAGCGCCGCCCCTACCACACCAGGTTCATCAGCGACGAGTCTCGCGCTAAAAGCGAAACCATTCAAGCCGCGCTTCAATGGAAAAGTCTTAGCTATTTTTCTGCGGCGCGATAACTACGTATTAGACCACAGCGTGTGGCATAAGCACGCTCTGCGGCACATTATATCCCGCGAACTTCACGGATGACTTCGACTAATCTTGCCTGATAAGAATTGCGGAAAGCCCGGCGATCGCCAGGCTTTCTGGATTGATTCGTCCTCAGTGGCCGATTATCTTGTTGGCCCCGTCACCCGCAGTGAGATACGAACGCGTACTAGCGATAAGAGGCTGGCGTGAAAAGCTGCGGTTAGGATCACCTGAAGAACAGCCGGAACTGACGATAGCGTTTCGCTAAGGCCAACCACACTTCCGGCGATCCCATCTGCGCCCGCAAACGGCAGGTTCCTCTTACTTCAGATGCTTCGATACGAGCTTGGTCATCTCAAACATGTTCACTGTTGCTTTGCCGCCAAACACATCCTTCAGGGCCGCATCAGCTTTGATCATCCTCTTGTTCTTCGGGTCCTGCAGCTTGTTCTTCTTAATGTAGGCCCATAGCCGCTTGGTGACCTCAGTTCGCGGAATCGGTTTCGCGCCAACGACCTCCGCCAGTGTCGCACTGGGCGTCATAGGTTTCATGAAAGCTGCACTGGGTTTGCGGGCGGGTTTCTTCTTCGCACTTGTAGCCATTTAGTCTCCTTTGAAAGTGGGTGCCTGGCATCCTGCAAAAAGGCAGCGATGCGCGACCGCGAATGGCCTCATGGCCCAAAACAAAAATGCACTGTTACTCTGGCGCCTGCCAGAGACTACGTAAAGCTCGAATGAGCGAACACCATCTGCGGGAAAGAATAAATCAACGATGAGACAAAAGGCTAATGAACACAGTGGGGATCACGGTCGTCTGAAAACCGTTATAACTGACATCGTTGTCATGATGAGGCTCACCTTCACGCAAATGACGGCCGGGAGATCAGCCCCCTATATAAATTAAGAGCCAGGTTTTAGGGATGACTATACTTGTAAGATCTTGTTCGCTTTGAGATTGTGTTGGCGGGTTCAATATATCTCAGGCACAAGACGGTTTTGGCAAACCATCCGCAAACTTATTTTTCACTAGCCAGAGATCTTGAACGAGACCCATACGGCGCAAGCATGAATCGCGATAAGGATCAGCAGAACGCGCGCCTTCCAATTGGGTCCGTTAGCCATGGTCACGCTGACTGCATAAACCGGGAACTGAAGTCCGAAGAGTAGGAAACTCAGAACTCCCCACTCGGCGTGTACTCCTAACATTGTTACGTAGGGAAAGAAATACTGGAGGGGCCTCTCGCAGTGGCAAACGCCACCGAGGAACGCCTCCAAAATTAAGAAAACGATTGTCAACAGGATGCCAATCAAGATAGGAGTCAGAAATCTCAGAAATCTCTTCATTGCAAGGCCCGGGTCCCCAACGGAGAAGCTATCTAGTGATCGAATTAACGGCCGCGCATTCAATGAAACACGAATATCCACTCGCAGGATCGTCACGCGGGGCGCTTATGATGTGGCAAAAAGACTATGTTGTTATGGACTAGCCACCATTACATTGAATTGCGCTCCAACAGTAATATCCCCGCCTGCTACTAGCCAGCGCTCAGCGGGACAAGTACCGAAAATCGCACTGCCGGTATAGATCACCAATAAGTTTGAATTGGGGTTGGTATTTGTTCGCGCGCTATTGATTCCGACTATGGAGGTAACAAATATCAACGCATTAGCGTTACCATTTATTGAGGGGTGGTCCAAGACGCTGAAGTTGGTGAATGGACCACACGTGTTAGCGGCTGTGCGCGTGTGCCTGAAAGTTACGACTGCCCCACTGGGTCCAGGCGGTCCCTGAGGTCCCGGCGGTCCCTGGGGTCCCGGATGGCACGCGGTGGTGGCGACGATTATCAAGCCCACCGCCGCCAGACAAAGAAGCCTCATTGTTGTTCCTCCCTATTGTGTCTGGTTAACTACGCCAATAATCTTCCAACGAATCGGGATAGCGTTGTTCTCGAACGCGATCACTTACCGTAGGAATGCCAAAAATCTTCTCGTAATGACAAATCAGACAACGCGGCCGGCCACAACCAAGCGCCTTCTGCTTACGGAAACGACCGACCTGGAATTCGCAAACACAATCAACAACTGTGTCGTGGGAATGAGCCAGGTCTAAATGCAACTGATGAATGCGCCTTGTACGCTCCACCTCCGAATGATTTCTCTTCACAATCCTGCTCTTTCCGGGAACGCACCCGAAGGCACGCTCCCTTTCTCCTGAAGAGATTCATTCGATCAATCATATTTCCTTGCAGCATAGGTGTGTTGCTCCTATTCACTGACAGTCCAACGCCATTGTTGGGCGCGCGATGTCCATCATTGAATAGTATGAGCTTGATGATTGAAGTCTTTAATTGCATTAATTGCGTTTTCGTTCAAAGCGAATTGGAAATTTCCAATTCTTACTTCTACTTTGTCGGCATTGGCAATCTTTGCGAGTTCATTGCCTGTCAGGATAAGCCCGTAAGGCAGACCAGTAAGTTGGTCTGCCGGCACCTTCCCAGCGAAGGTCATTTGTCCGAGATCCAAAAGTTCGCCATCCAGGCGAAAGACGAGTGTTGGGTCAGCAAACGGTTCGAGTGTTTTTGTTACGATGGAAAGCCCGAAGATGATGCGATCCAAGGGTGATTTAAGTTTAGTTCCGGGGAAGGAGGATCTTAAACTAATAAATGTGCAACCATCTTTTACACACGTAACAGGCATTAGCTGAAGTGACAACGTTGTCTGATCTTTGCTTCGATCGTATTCGCTGGTTATTTCTCCGCGATGCTTGGGAGGTTTCCAAGCACCTTTGTCAGTCTGAGCCCGTGTCGCGGTTTCTGACGAGAAGAAAAGCAGGAGGAGCAGGACGATTCGTGAGTATTTCATAAGGTGCCTTCCTTCCTTTGTTGGCTAGTCACGCGCAGAGTTGCTCCAAACATACGAGCGGGTAGCTGAAGAAAAAAGGCTGATGAACAGAGTCACGATTACTGCAAACTGAAGGACTGCCAAAACAGACGCAATAGTTTCGCTCAAGTTTAACTCAATCCGGCCAGTGGTCAATAAGGCGAGCAGGTGCAATGCCCCAGCAAACGAGCCCAGCAGAGGCAACAAGGCAAAGATGGCGATTAGCATGTATCCCCAGCGGCTCCTGGTTAAGAGTGAAAGACCGTTGAAGGCAAAGAAAGCGAACTGGATCACGGCAAAAAGCAAAGACTTGCCAGGGGACCTCCCGACGGAGATGCTTACCAGTATGGCGCGCACGCCTAGAAGCAGGCCTAAGGCGACCGACAGATAGAGCGCGAGAAACACCGGCTTCGGCGTGTTCTTTACTTTTTCTTTTAGCAGGTCTCGATCAGTTGGCATGATAGTTGTCCGAAGTATCAGTTTCTAATGACAGCGACTTATAAACGTAGCTCACGAGACGCTTGCATTAATACAACGAGCGGTCCCGATGAGGTGGTTCGCATTTCCGATTGCCAATTGCCAAACGCCGATTGGCTGTCTCGAAAAAAAAAGCAATCGGCAATCGGAAATCGACAATTGGCAATGGAGAGACCCACCTGCTACCGCATGGTGGTACTGACCTCATCGGGACCGCAGCAAGAGTGCGTGCGTCGAGACAGGACTCGCCCCTTATTGCGTGGTAGATCATCTCTACCAATCACTCTTCGCAGCGATTAATGGGATCAGTACCAGCACGTAATAGCGGATGGGTTCCGTATCGACAAACACACACTGCTGCGGTCCCATGAGGTCAGTACCACCACGCGGTAGCGGGTGGGTCCATCCCTAACTATGCTCAATCATCGAAGTCTGGCAAGTGATCTCCCTGACCATTCAGCACGTAGTCGATTGCTCTGGCAACGCTTTGTTCGCTCCATAGCCGTCTCTTGCTGTCTTGATCTGCCCAGGGACTAAACGGATTACGCCAAAGATCGTCTTGCCTCAACTGCCGGGTCGCATTCGCCTTAAATGCACCAAGCACGTGGCCCGGTTTCTTGTGGCTTGCCGACACAACGGTATGAATGTGATTTGTGCGTACATTGATTGCCCGCAAGAACCATTTCCGAATGTCGCACGTTTGGCGAATCGCTCCTTCGATCGATTTACGTTGCCTCGCTTTCAAGATCAATGGCTTGGCTTGTAGTCGTTGTTGATTGTAGGCGCGCCACTTCTCATTTGGCGGGATATAGGGCGATCGATAGCGATTGTGGAAACGATCTATCGAGCCTCGTTTATCCCCGTGCAACCAGGTGCCATAAGTTCGGAAGGATATGAAGTAAGCGAGCGGAGTATCGGTGTCGTTCCACATGAGATCACGCCACTCTTGCAGCGGGATCTAAGTCACGTCAACGAGCGGAGACCTACCAGCTGTTGAGAGGTGGTGCTGACTTCTTTGCATGTGGCACTGTTAGCTGAGGACCCACCCGCTACCGCGTGGTGGTACTGACCTCATCGGGACCGCAGCTCATGAGCGTTGGTAGAATGGTTTTACTTCATCGATAAAATATTGCCCCAGGCCGGATTCGCCGCGTATCACTCTAACGAGGTCGACTGGTTCTCCCTTCGGTGCGGTATCGGCGGCAACTGTGCCGGCCTCGCGGACTACATTCTCAAAATCGCCTTCAGCTTCAATGCCCACGATCAAGTGAGGCGCTTCGGCTACGGAGCGGTCCTGAATTAGTGCCAGATACGCAGCTTTGACATTGCTGTGATTGGCGAAGAGCGCCGTCAGAGATGCGACCATGTCGGTGGGATAGTTTGCCGGCTGGCCCAGCAAAACTTCGGTTGCCTTTTCCACCACCCTTTGAGTCGGCAACTGGTTCACGCCGGCGGACAAGAGCGCTTCAATTTCAGCGGGGGCAAATTCCTTTCCGTAGTCAGAGCGGGGATTCATAACCAAGTTCGATCCCCGGGTCATCTCAAAGAATGTGCGCGCCGGCAAAGCGATGTAGCGTTGGTCGTCATTAATAGCGAGCTGCAGCGCGCGCAGCGAAGAGAAGAAAGGAATAGCTGTTGAGCCATCCGGCTTCGACCAGTTTTGTATTTGGATTTGGGTGTGTTCTTTGAGGGTGGTAGGTCCTTCGTGTTCTTGATCTAACTGTCCCGAAGATCCCAGCACAAAGACCGTGGACTCCAGCAGCAGGCGAAAGAACTCCGGCCGGTGAGCGGGTTCAGAGGCCGCCAGCATGAGGGCCAGCTCAAGAGTGTTTTCTTCGGTTTGCATAGTTCTCTTGCATAAGTGATCCGCGTTGAGCAGGGGACTACGACGAACTGCTGGCCTTAGTCGGTAGTGCACCTTGAGGCTTGCCCTAAGTACAACGAGCGGTCCCGATGAGGTCAGTACCACCACGCGGTAGCGGGTGGGTCGTTGCATTACTGCTCAACCAGCCTCAATTCGTTTCTAGAAACCCACCCGCTACCGCGTGGTGGTACTGACCTCATCGGGACCGCAGCTATTGCGTTCGAGTTGCAGCACTCGTTTAGCCTATGGGTTATTCGAATGTCGAAGTTGATAGTCTATTTCAGCCACCCTACGAAACAGTTCACCGCCGCAAACCCCCCAATGGTCCAAGCCGCGCACAATCCCCAGGTAAGGAATCGGTTCCTTATTTGAAAGCTTAGACTGTAAGTCTTTGAAAAAGTCGGACATGGCGCGGCGACTCTCCTCTGTCCATCCATTCATTAATTCCTCGCTTGGCAGTGGCCCTGATAGTTTCTCAACTATTTCATCGATCATTAGAAGCAAAGATGTAGTTTCTGTTCCGGTTGTTCTTGATCAGCCACGAGTTGCTAAGCTTTCCATTTCTTCAGCCGATAACTCCACCCACGAGCCGGCTGGATTGATAACGATTCCTGCAAAGTGACCTGCGAGCGCTTGCTCCAGGAGATCCCTCGCGGACATTGTTATCCAAGCGGCCGTTCGATTGCGAGCACGTAATGATTCAAGGTCGGAGAATACAAGTAGCACCTCTTGACCTTGAAGATTCACAGACGTGAGAACCGAGACAGGTGCATCCTGCTCCAGCATTGTGGGAAAACTGGATATGCTTTTTGGCAAACTTTGCAATCCCAGTAAGAGCTTGCTGTTCAAGAAAGCCCGATGGAGAAGCTGACGACTTTCCGGAGAAGGATTTGCTGCCACACCCTGCATAGCTTCGACAAGATCTGGATTGCTTGGGCTTTGAGGCTTGTCTGGAGAATTCCGGCTGAACAATCCTACTGCTCGCTCTCCCGAAAAGGTGGCCTTTAGCCGGGGTCAGTTTGAGCGCTCGCCTTAGTACAACGAGCGGTCCCGATGAGGTCAGTACCACCATGCGGTAGCAGGTGGGTCACGTTGCATTACTACTCAACTAGCCTCAATTGGATTCAAGCACCCACCCGCTACCGCGTGGTGGTACTGACCTCATCGGGACCACAGCTATCGCGTTCGAGTTGCAGCACTCGTTTAGCCTATGGGTTATTCGAATGTCGAAGTTGATAGTCTATTTCAGCCACCCTACGAAACAGTTCACCGCCGCAAACCCCCCAATGGTCCAAGCCCCGCACAATCCCCAAGTAAGGAATCGGTTCCTTATTTGAAAGCTTAGACTGCAAGTCTTTGAAAAAGTCGGACATGGCGCGGCGACTCTCTTCCGTCCATCCATTGACTAATTCCTCGCTTGGCAGTGGCCCTGATAGCTTCTCAACCATCTGATCAATCATTAGCTGCAAAGATTGTTCGGTCACTTAGTATTTCTCCCCGATGCTAAATTCAAATTTGCTCCGATCAGTGATTACTGTCTGCCTGACGCCTGGTGGAATGCTACCTTTTATGGCCCCCTCTAAGACGATACTACGACCGGTGGCGGTTACTGTCTGCCGGAAAGTGGCCGGGTTACCGTAAAGCCGTATGTTAAGAGCGTCCATTGCTTGTTCCGGATTACCAAACAACTCATCCGCCAGAAAACTACCCTCGCTAGAGGGGTTTCCAGTATATCGCGGCCATTGGTTTCCAGGTTCAGCAATTCTCGCGGTGACAGGCCCTTCAAATGATGCTACGTAGCTATCAGCACTTTCAACGGACAAGCCCAGCCTATTAACCAAGATTTGGTTAGCACGTTCTGCTGAAATCACGGCGCTTCTTGATAGGCCGCTGCTTGTTGTGAATCCAGCGCTCAGAACTCCTCTCGAAATACTGAACACACTCTCTGTTAATAGCTCGGCAGTCCCCAGAGGTCCGGCTGCAGTAATGACTAGATCTCGGGTTTCATGATCTCCAAAAAATGAAGCCACATTGAATGCTCCGAGAAGTAATTTGCCTGCGGCGAGGGCGCGCGGAAAATCCATTGCAAATAGTCTTACGCGCCACCCCAGCGCGTAGACCTCGCCAATCATGTCGCCTACGCCAATGTGTCCCGACGAATCGATGCGATTCGCTCCGTTGTTGCTTGCATAGACGTACTTATGAAGAGACGCCGGATCGTAGGAGCCACCTTCAAACGAATCCATGGTCCAGAATCTACCGGATGCGGGATTCATGTACCTGGCGCGCAGGTAGTAGAAGCCGAGGGTTGCGTCGAATTGTTCGCCCGAGTAGAGGTAATCGTTAGATGTTGTGCCGCTGCGAGAGATCAGGTTGCCGAAGGCGTCGTAGTCATACGTGTCGGTGACTGCGCCGGTGGCATCGGTCAGCAATCGCACGCTTCCGTGGCCGTCGTAGCCGTAGAAAACCGGGTGGCACGAAGCAGACGGCAGGAGACAGGTGGATTGCGAGATTAGGTCGTGACCGTATGTGAACTGTTTGGTCACGATGCCGGCGTGCAGCTCTTCAACAACTTGTGCGTAACCGGTGGGGTTGTTCGTGTCGACAAGGTAGTTGGTGGTGATGCCGTTGACGGTCTTCGCTACCCGGTTGCCGTCGCCGTCGTAAACGAACGTGATGGATGCTGAGCCAGGAGTCGTGAACGAACTCAGATGGTTTTCGAAATCATAGGCATAGCTGTTGCCGCTTGCTGAAGTCGTGTTGCCATTGTTGTCGTAGTTGTCACTGGTCAGGCGATTGTTCGCGTCGTAGGTTGAGCTTTGCGACGGAACCGGCCCGATGGTTGAAGCGCGCGAAAGACGATTGCCAACCGGATCGTAGCTGTAGCTAACCGCGCCATTGTTACCATGGGAATCGTTCGCGATGGTCTCGCTCGTCAAACGATAAAGGTCGTCATAGGTGTAACTGACCGTTCTGTTATTCAGCTCAGTGACCGCCGTTCGGTTGCCGGCCGGGCTCAGGGTGTAGGCGTAGCTTGCCAGGATCAAAGCCGGCGTGCCGACAGTCATCGTGGTAAGGCGATTCAGCGAGTTGTAGTCATAGACGGTGCGGACGCCGTTCGGATACAGGTAACTCTGCAGATTACCAACGTTGTCGTAACTGTATGAGGTCAAGCCCCCATTAAGTGCGGCCATATTGTTGTCCTTCACACGGTCGAGACGATTGAGCGCGTCGTAGTTGTAATCAACACTGGCGCCGTGCGCGTTTGAGGAGTGCGTCGTCAGAAGATTGCCGCTCTCATCATAGGTGTAGCTAAGGTTGCCAAACGGCGTCTGCTTGCTCGCCAGCCGATTACGCAGGTCGTAGGCATACGTCGTCTCACCCGAAGCATCCGTCATCACTGACCGTTGCCCGTTGGCATTGTAGGTGAAACTGATTGTTGGTTGATTGAGCGACGCGTCCGGCACCTTCGACCTCAGACGCCGCATGACGTCATATGTAAACGTCGTCAGCTTGCCGTTGAAGTCAGTCTTGCTCTGGAGATTGCCGCCGTCGTCGTAAGCGTAAGTTTCTGTTTCGCCACGTGGCAGGATGCGCTTCACCCGGCGGCCCAACTGGTCGTACTCAAAACGCGTGGTGTGGCCACTGGCGTCGGTCTGTGAAAGTTGTTGCCCGATTTCGTCATAGGTGTAGGTTGTCTCCTGATTGAGAGCGTCTTTGACCTTCGTCAGCCGACCCAGCGCGTCGTAGGCGAACTGAGTAGTCTTTCCCGCCTGATCGGTCTTCGACACGGTCCGCCCTAAAGCATCGTAGGCAACAGAGTCGAAAGTATTGTCGGCGTAGATGGTTTTGGTGCGCCGGCTGTTGGCGTCGTATTCAAAGCTTGTCGTACGACCAAGCGCATCGGTCACCGAAAGCTGATTGCCGTTCGCATCGAAGGCAAAAGTGGTTTGCTGGTTGAGCGCATTGCTGACTTTTGTTCGACGACCGGCATCGTCATAAACGTAGCGCGTGACGTTGCCGCGAGGGTCGGCGGTGGTGAGTACCTGTCCCGCTGCGTCGTAGGTCGTAGTAGTAAAGCTGCCATCGGCGTACGTGGTCTTTGTCAGGCGGCCGAGTTCATCGTAGGTGTACGAAGTCACATGCCCGGCGCGGTCTCTGCTCGTAAGTCGATGGCCTTCTGCGTCAAAGGTCGTCTCTTCACGCGTGCCATCGGGATAGTCGGTGCGCGTGACGCGGCCCATTTCGTCGTAAACAAACTCCGTGCGATGGCCCATCTGGTCGATGGTCGCGCTCTGCTGGCCGATCGCGTTGTACTCGGTCTGCGTGAATGAACCATCCGCGTAAATCGTCTTCACCGGGCGATTCAGCCTGTCGTATTCGTAGCTGGTCGCGATCGTTTCGGGCTGGTCCTGCGCGTTTGTGCGGGTGACAGTCTGGCTTCGGCGATTGCCGTTGGCATCGTAGGTGTAGTTGGTAATATGCCCCAGAGCATCGGTTTCACTACCCAGTCTTCCGTTGCCGTCATAAGCGTGGTGAGTTGCATTGTTCAGCGCGTCGTTCATCGTTATGCGCTGCCCTGTAAAGACGCTGTACGTGTAGCTGGTGGTGTTACCTAACGGGTCAGTCGATGTCAGCAAGTTCGTGCCCGCGGCATCGTAGGTGTTGGTGGTGACGTGATTCAGCGCATCAGTTACCGTCAGAACCTGCCGCGCGGAGTTGTAGGTGAAGCGCGTAATGTTGCCTAACGGATCAGTGATGCTGGCGCGATTGTCCGCGGCGTCGTAGGTATAGGTAGTCGTCTTACCGAGGGCGTTTGTTTCGCTGAGCACGTTGTCGAGCGCGTCGTAGGTGAAACTCCTGACTACACCCTTCGCGTCCACCTGCCGCAGCACGTTGCCGCGCTCGTCATATTCATAGCGCGTCTGTTGGCCCAGGCGGTCAGTAATGGTCTCGACCCGCCCAACGATATCGTGGTCATAAGCTAGGGTGCGGTTGAAGGCATCGGTCTGTCCGATCAGACGCCCGCTCTCGTCAAACTGATTCTGTAGTGGTGTCGTGCCGCGCGCGTCGGTGATCGTCAGCAGGTGATGGTCGGAGTTGTAACTGTAGGTTGTGGTTTGGTTCTCGCGGTCGGTGAAGCCGGCGAGATCGCCGTTCGTATCGTAGCTGTAAATCTGCGCGTTGCCGTTGGGATCGGTGATCTGCGTAATGCGGCCGGCGGCGTCTCGTGTAAAGGCAATACTCTGTCCGGAGGAGTGAACAATCCCGCCGTCATCGATTGTCAGAGTGTTGCCATAGGAATCACGCAGGCTGCGCACACCGGCGTGCTGATCGATTACGTAGGACGCGCCCTCCGCGGTTGTCAGGCGGAACGTTCCGGAATTGAAAATGTCCGGATTGTTTTGATTGAGAAGCCGGACTGGTCCGGGCAGGCTGCCCTGCGTTTCCACCAGCACGTCTGACGGCCCCATGACTTCCAGCGCGGCATGGGTTCCCGGTTCAGGGGTGAAAGTGAGTAGAGTCGAAGTAACCGGGACGAATTGCTGGCAATGAATTGCAGTGGAGGCCAGAAACTTGAAGACCTTGCCATCGCCGAAGGTGATTGTGACCTTGTGCGGCCGGCCGGGCTCCAGACAATACGTCGGAATTGAGCCACTCGAGACGGTTTCGTGCCAGCTGAAACCGAGTACTTCTGTCTTCTCGACCCGCGCGTTGCGAAGACCCAGGCTCCAGCCAACACCGAAATCGCCCACGCGCTTGTCGCGGCTGTCGTAGCTGCGAATTACTTCGATTGGTAAACCGGCAACGGGGACGTTGAGATCGGAGAACGCGATCTGGAACTGGCCCACCTTGAAGTTCTTATCAACCAGGATGCTGATGGAGGTGAACGAAGTTTGGCTGTAACTATCCGTGGCCCGCAGCCGCAGTACGTAAATGCCGTTGAGCATCAGCGTAGTGTCGAGCGATCCAAGCGGACCATTGATTACCGGGCCATCGCCGGTCGCTAGCTCAGTCCAAACCTGGTTTGCCGCGTCATCATCGGTTTTCAAGCTGTATTCCAATGTCCAGCTTCCGTTGCTAACTGAGCCGGTTACGATCGCAGGAGCAGTCAATTCATCGCCGTCTGACGGGCTCGTGATTTCAACCGTTGGCAGAGGAACGTTGTCGATGACTGTGACGCTGATGTCGTCGCTGGTATCGAGTTGGCCATCGCTTGCGGTAAGGCGCAGAACGTAAGTGCCAATCGCGGTGAACTGTGCGCCAGTTACCGTTACGTTAGGATTGGTAAAGGTTACGGCGCCCGGCCCATTCACCACGGTCCAGTTGGTTGTTAGATTGTTCCCCGAGGGCAGGCCGTCGTCGCTGGCGCTGCCGTTGAGCTGTGCCGCTTGCGACAACAGAATTGTTTGATCTGGGCCGGCGTTTGTGTTGGGAGCCTGGTTGCCGGGAATGACTGTAATGGTTATGTCGTCGATCGCGCTCAGTTCGCCATCGGTTGCGGTCAGGCGCAGCACATATGTGCCGGCCATGGTGAACTGCGCAGTGGTGGCAGCGCTGTTTGCATTAGCAAGAATGACTGGAGCCGGCGCGGTAATCGTAGTCCAGCTGACAGACAGCGAGCTGCCCATGGGGAGCCCATCGTCCGCGGCTATGCCATTAAGACTTACTGTGTCCGCCGGCAGGGTAATTGTTTGATCTGCTCCGGCATTGACGGTGGGCGTTTGATTGGAGGGCACGGCTGCCGGGCTAACTGTGATAATTACGTCGGCACTGTTTGAGTATTCATTGTCATCCGCGGTCAGGCGCAGCACATAAGTGCCGGCGGCGCTGAAATCGGCAGTTGTCGTTGGGACACTGGCATTCGCAAACGTGACCGTGCCGGGGCCGCTGACTTTGGTCCAAATGGCGGACAGACTACTGGCTGACGGTTGGCCATCGTCTGAGGTTGAGCCGTTGAGTGTCGCTGAAGAGGGTAGCGTGATTGTTTGATTCGCACCCGCATTGGCGATGGGCGGCAGGTTGGCGGGATTGACCGAGACGATCACGTCATCGCTCGCGCTCAGTTGGCCATCACTGGCGGTAAGCCGCAGCACGTAGAATCCGGCGGTGGCAAATAACGCCGCGGAATCAGCCGCGCCGGCATTCGTGAACGTGACCGTTGCCGGACCACTTATCTCGGTCCAGTGGGCGGACACCATACTGCCGGCAGGCAAGCCATCATCCGTGATGGCCCCTCTGAGAGGGACTGCGGCACCGCCCACCGGACGCAAGCTGATTGAGTCAAAGAATGCATCGTTGGTTGAGCCGCTGTGACGCGTGGCAAGGAGACGCACACGTATCCAGCCGGTGCCGGGCGGCGCAATCCGCGTGTCCTCAGTTAAGTGCCAGCTCGAAGTCGAGCTGATCAGACCGGAATCGAGCGTGGCGATGACGTTGGTGTTGGTGGCGTCACGGTACTCGACGATAACGCGCGCCGCGTCAGGAGTAGATTCTGCGGCCGAGCGCAGATATGCTTTGAACTCAAACTGCTTTGTCCCGGCCGCGATGTTTGCCGCAAAGGTTGATACATCGACATCCTGGCGCAGCTCCGCCTGCGGTGCGTTTCCGGCGAAGAAGTAGGCGTTGCCGTGCTGGGCGTCGGGGAAACCGCTGCCGCTGTTGGCCATCGCCTGCGTCCAATTCGTTCCCTCTGCGCTGGTCCATCCCACTATCTCGCCGCCCGCGAGCGCTTCTTCATTGCCGGGATTGACGATCAGGTTTGCGTTGAGGGTGACGGTCTGATCCGCTCCAGCATTCGCAGTTGGAGCCTGGTTGACCTGAGTTGCGTTAACCGTTATCTGAACGTCATCACTGGTGCTCAGCAGCGCGTCACTCGCTGTCAGACGCAAGACATAAATGCCCGCGGCATCGAATGTCGCCGTAGTTGTCGCAGTACTTGTATTACCAAAGGCGACGGTGCAGGGACCACTGACCATTGACCAGGAGACAATCAGTGTGTTTGATGGCAAGCCATCATCGGTCACCGTTCCTTGCAGATCAGCGATGGCCGGCAAGGTGATAGTGCGATCGGAGCCGGCACTGACCACCGGCGGCTGGTTCGGCGGAGTCCACACGATCGTCCTCGTGGATTGAATACTTTCGAGGGCCGCTGCGATTTGGTCGGTGCCGAGGTTTGTGCCTGTGTAACAGAGTGTCGCTTGTCCTGCAGCGTTAGTTTCCGCCGATGAGCTGGAGGGATTTGCTCCGGTGACGGTGAAGTTGATGGTTCGGCCACCAAGGGGAATCTGGTTCTGGTCGTTCACAGTCGCGACGATGCAGCCCTCAGTGTTGATTGCATGCGTCGAAACCTCTGGGGAGACGTTGATGCTGATACTCTCGATTGCGGGTGTCATGTTCATGCCGCCGGGATATCCGTAGCCTTCATCCTGCGCATAGCCGTAAACAAAGACGCCGAACCCAGCCGGTCCGTCGAGCGTGTGCGCGCCGACGCTCAGAGGAACCTGTGCGCCGGAAAAGCCGCTGACGCCGATCGAACTGAAGCTGCTCCATGGAATCGCCGCGCCATCGAGCGTAATGTTACCGAGCATCGCAGTCGGCGCGACCACGTTGGCATAGTTGATATCGAATCCGGTCGGCGGAGTGGTGATTGTGTAATGATTAAGGAACTGCGAGTAGGGCGGGATGATCATGAAGAACGGATCGCCTTTGCCTGTCGTTCCGTTGTCGAAGTAGATGCTCGTGGAATACTGCGCCACCATGATTGGGCCAGTGGCAATGATCTCCGCAGGGTCTTTCAAAATCCGTTCGGTGAACTGACCGCGATTAAGCACGGCGGTGAGACTGCCGTTGAGGTAGATCGCCGTGCCGTCCTCAGCCGCTATGAAGCGGAAAAAATCTCCTTTAGTGCGGGTCGCGAGCGGAACCGTGGCGAAGCGCTTCCCCCAGGCGGGTATAGGCGGTAGTTGCTCGACGAGGTGGTCGGCGCAGCACAAGGCTTCAGCCGGGATGGTCGCAGCCATATGCCCGCTGAAGACTGCGATGGGCTTGTTAGAAGTGATATGGCTGCCGCTCAGGTCGCCGTCAGCGGTGGGCACTATGTTCTGAAGCAGATAGGTTTGGCCCTGGTTCAGCGTGACGGTATAGGGAACGCCACCCACCCGAGTGCCTGTCGTAACCGTTGGTGTAATCGTAACGGTGGTGTCGTTTTCAGTTCCGACGATGCCCACCTCGCTTGAAGGCGAGAAAGGCATGTTGCCGTACGTTAGAACGTAGTGATCCAGTCCCAGCGAGTTCACCGGCAGACCCAGGAAGGCATCTGATGTGAAGCCATGCTGGTTCATTCCATAGACCGATACCGGTAGTTGTGATGTGACATTGATGCCTTTGGCCTGGACCAGATCGGAATCGGTAACCTGGACAAACGGCAATACCACTGTCACCACGGTATTGGCCTGCACCGTAAAGGTCTGCGCAAAGTTGAAGCCGGGAATGGCTACTGTTCCGGTGTTGGTAACCGGCGACGTTATGAATAGTTTCTGGACGCTTAAACCGCCGCCAAAATAGTTTGAAGGGAACATCAGCCAGAAGTCTGTTCCCTGGTTGCCGGACGTAACACTTGGTGGTGCGGCGCCTGCGGTGGGCGGCACGGTTGCGCCGGCACAACTCAGGTAGAAGTTGTCTCCGGCAAAACTAGCGGTAATTACGTCAATCTTCGTTCCCACCGGCAGCGGCACTGAGATTTCAGCCACACCGGCTGAGCCAGTCAGCGCATTGAAGGTTGCGCCATTCAGAGTGAACTGCACTGGCTTGCCAGTCAGAGTCTGGTTGGCAAACGTATCCCGCAACTCTGCATGGAGGACCAGCGGCTGACCGGCGGTTTGTGCGGGGGGAGTCTGCAGAACGAGAGCAGTTGGTCGCTTGTTGACGATAAACGAAGTACTGTCAGATCCTGCACCGCCGTCTTTGTCAGTGACCGTCAGTACAGCAGTGTAGGTTCCGGGTTTGCTGTACGCATGAGTTACGGTTGCGTTTGCGTTGGTGCAATTGACGCATTGAAGAGTCTGGCCATCGCCCAAGTTCCACTCTCCGCGAAGAGAGGCGCGATCAATCGGACTCTGTTCAGCGATGCGGGGCACGCTGGTCCATTCCTCGCCCCAGACCAAAGTCTTGCCGGGATCGATGTCAACAGAGGGCGGAACATTCAGCACCACGATGTCTTTGGTAATGGAATGGGCGACACCGAGCCCGTCTCCGATCTTCAAGCTGACATGGAAGGTGCCGTTATCCTGGAATGTATGGGTGCTTGTATTCTCCCCTTGCGTGACTGTGCTGCCATCGCCAAAGTCATACTGCCGTATCGCAGTCGGCCCCACTAAGAGCGGCGTGATGTCGGTGAAACGAATTGCCTCGCCAGCCTCGTGGGCCATCACAGGCGAGTAGGTGAAGTCAGGAAGAAGCGTTGGGGCAACATGATATATAGCCTGGCGCGTGCTCTGCAGGCCACTATCATCGGTAACCATCAAAGTTACGGTGTAGTCTCCCGGCGCAGAGAAGGTATGGGCCGGGTTGCGCTCGACACTTGCGGCCCCATCCCCGAAGTCCCAGCTCCAGGAAACAATCTGGCCGTCCGGGTCAAGCGATCGATCCATGAACCGCGTGTTGGTTCCAATCAGATCTCTCGAATAGATATAGAAGCTGCTCAGACCGATCTGTGCCGATCCATAGTTGTTCTTGAGCAACAGCCTGACGTAGCGCGCCGGCGCGTCCGGAAAATAAAAGTCTTGTAGTTGTGATGAATTAGCAAGAGTGCCGTTGAGTACCGTCGTGAATGATGAGTCGGCCGCATCGGTCGGGGAAACTTGAAGCTCAAAGTCTTTCGGGGAGCGGTTCAGATCATTGCTCGTGAGGCCGGGCCTGAGTGCAATGTGATTGATAGTCCACAGCTGGGCTCGTGGGAGCAGCAGTTTGAGCCACTGATTTGTATTCTGCCCGCTGGCAGTAACCCACTCCTGATCGTTCGGGTCGATATCGAGAGCGTTAGCGGGAGCTTCGAGTGGATCGGCCTGACTTGAGAAACCAACGATGCCGGATCCTCTTTCCGGCGCGGCCAGCACTTCCAATTCTTTGATGCCAACCAAAGATGGGTTGTACGAGTCTTTCCAGTAGAACTGCACGTAACGGGCATCGACAAAATTGAACAGGAACTCCTGCGCCGGCGAGTTGAAGCTGGGCGCCAATGTGCCGCTGTAAACGGTGGTGAAGGCACTATCGTCAGTGGTGGTAGTTGAGACGCGAATGTCGAAATCCTTTGGCTCAAGCTGGCTAAATGGCAGGACGCGCACGCCGTAGATTCGCTGAGTTGCGTCATTGGCAAGCGCAGTCTTTACCCAGACGTCATTGACAGTTCCGGTGGGACCAAACCAGTTCGTGGCCGGGTTCCCGTCGAAAGCTGCCTGCGCAGAGTTAGGGAAGTTGCCGGATTCGCCTGACACGGCGACAACTCTGGCCGTGCCTTCAGCGATCACATCGAAAGCCTGAGTGTTAATAGTTGTTCCGGCGCCCCAGTTATTGAGAGGCATGTATTTCACATACCTAGCCTGGACGGGTCCGCCGGGGAACGAGAACTGTTGCGCGTAAGGAACGAACGCAGCCCGGGCCGATAAGACGCGAGTGAAGGAAACATCGTCAGGAGTTGTGTTGGAGCTCCACACCTCAAAATCTTTGACTGCGGTGCCCAGGCCGGCGCCCGAGTCATACCAGGTTGCCAGTCTGATCCCTTCGAGCGTGTAGCTCTTCTGTCCGGCGAGCTGAATCGTTGCGAACTGATTTGCGGTGTTACTGGTTTGCCAGCCGCCCTCAAAATAGCCGGCCAGAGTGTTAGCGGAGCTGGCGCCGCCCGGATAACTGGAGTCGTAGATCGCTGCGCCGTTTGGCAAGAGAGCCGGGGACTGGCACAGCGCCACATTGTTTCGAGCGGGCAAAGAGATAAGGCCATCGGCTGAACCAACCGCGAGCGGATTGAAAGTGCCAAGTTGTATTCCGCTCGCGTCGCCGTAGTTATTCCTGGCGATCAATTTGAGGTAGAGGGCGTGGCGCGGACCTCCCGGCAACACGAATTCCTGAAGTTGACCGTTATTGAGCAGCGTGGCACTAAGGACGGTGCTGAAACTCGCGTCGTCAGCAGTTGTAGAAGAGATCTGTACTTCAAAGTCTTTTAGAGTTGAGCTGCTGACACTCCCCTGGGCCGGCTGCAAACGGACGCGGTCGATAAAGACCATGTTCTGATCGAAGAATTGTATTTTGGCGAACTGGCCCGTGACTCCTTGCGTGTTCCAATACGTGCCTGGCTCGCTGTCCAGAATCTTGTCGGCAGAAAAGGCGCTGCCTGTAAAGCTCGAGTAATCGATAACAAATGCGCCGGCGGTCCCGGTCGATTCGGGAACGAGGAAATCCGCACTGGGCGGCACGCGCGAAGCAAGCACGATGATTGTCACGTCGTCGCTGCCGGTGAGTTCCGAGTCATTGGCCATCAAACGCAAAACATACATGCCCGGCTGACTGAAAGAGGCGTTGGTAACCGTGACTGCGGAATCGCCGAAACTTACTTCCCCTGGCCCGCTAAGCCTGGTCCACGTCGTTGTCAGCGCGGCGCCTGCGGGTAGGCCATCGTCGCTGACGGCGCCATTCAGATTAGCGGAATCCGGTAGCGTGATTGTTTGGTCGATCCCGGCATTAATCGTCGGAGCCTGATTTGGTGCTGCGCGTGTGATCGCAATACTCGCCGTTGTCTGGTTGCCGGCGTGATCGACAGCGCGGACAATAATTTCGTTTGCGCCCATGACCAGCGGCAGGGCGGCGAGAACCCAGGTAGAGTCGGAGGCATTCAAAGTTGCTTCCAAGCCATTGACGTACACATGAGCGACCCCACTGGCGCCAGCCCCAGGGTCAATGGCAGTACCACTAATAGCAATCGAGTTATTGGTGGTGGTTGTGTTGTTATCGGGTGAAGTAATCACTAACAAGGGCGGCGTGGTATCACTAGCAGGTGTTGGACTGCTGATGTCGATGATCAAATACGAACCCGGCGTGCTGGCCAACTCAACGTCAAGCCGGTTTGTGCTGCCGAGCGAAACTGTGCGATCGACATTGGCAACGTGCTGATTAAGATCGCTGGGCGCCAGGACGGACGTGCCGTTCAGCTCCACCGTCGCGCTTGATACGCGATTGGTCCCATCCACGCCTCCGTTCTGAATATGAAGGACGTAAGGTGAAGTCGCACCCTCAGGCAGGGAGAACTGCTCCAGATATTGATTAGGAGGTCCGGTGGTGCGGTCAAAGCGGCGCGGCCCAAAGATAGTTAGGCCGCTGATTGCTGCGCCGGTGTGTGTGTCAGGTAGGGGGTCAGGCAGGGTGACAGGCTGGTGGGCGGGTTCGCCTGGTGCGCGCCAACAGTGCGGCGCCCCTAACACCATCGCCTGGCAGACTAACGTCCAAATCAGAAACATACTCAGCAGCGCAGCTGAGTGGCGAGGGTTTAGGGGGGTATGCATTGGGGAACTCCTGAGACTTGGAATATCGACGCCGAATAAAAATTCAGCTTGCCTTCTGAAGAAACGACGCTCGATCGAATAGCCGCAGTCAGGAAGGGGGCATGCCCCCGCTCTTGCTTTTCTCAATCCAACAATCAAGTTATTGATCAGAGCGGGGGCATGCCCCCTTCCTGACTGCGAGTGTGCTTAGTTGAACGTGATTCCCTGAACAACTGTTTATTGTGGACAGCAATCACAGACTGAAGTCTGTGCCACTTTCGAGTAACGAGAATTACGAGCGGAAGCTACGTGAGGGTCAGTTGGCAGTCAACGACGGTGCGAGTTGTCATGCGTCACGAGTTATACAAACTATTTTGCTGAGGGGTGATTTCGTGGTCCAGCTTAAGGAGAGGGCAGGGGCTAACTCGGGCTAGAGAAGAATGGCAAATGTGGAATCGTCGTTGCTAACATTCTTTGAACTACTCGAGGCGATCAGGATCGGGAAATTCGATTGATGTTTGAGGTGGCTTCTTTGATTTGTCAGAAGAAGAAGATACTTGAGAAACCAATCGTTTCAGTCCTGGCATCTTTGGGTCAAATCCCGTGGGCCATTGTGTTTCGTCATCAAACTCGGTGTCCTTGAACCTGGCGCCAGTAAGATTAGCCCCGGTAAGGTCAGCCCCGCTCAGATCGGCTAAACGGAAATCCGTCTCCCTTAGATCGGTATGTTGCAGATCAGCGTCGTTTAGCTTGGCCCATTCTAGATCCGCTTTCCCCAGTTTAGCGCCCGGGAGTTTCGCCGCATGAAACGATGCTAATGGGAGCCGGGCATTGGTGAGGTCAGCGTTGCTGAGATCAGCTTCATCGAAATTCGGATCAAAGCCTGAAATTCCTCTTAAGATGGCTCCGCGAAATGAGCCAGATTGAAGGTTGGCTCCGTCCAGATTACATCCTGATAGGTCGAGGTCGTTGAATGTGAGGCCTGACAGATCCGCCCGGCTCAGGTCCAGGCGCTGCATGTTAGTCCGCTCGCTTGAGAGATTCACTATCTTCCAGATTTGAGACCATTTGGCATCAAACTTCGTGTCCTTATCGATCTTTGCACCGAAGAGATTCGCCTGGTCTAAGATGGCTCCTCTTAGATCGGTACCGTTTAGCTCAAAGTTCATTAGATTAACCCCGGTCAGGTCCGAATTGCGCAGATCTCGCCCGCGCAATCCGTCTTTGGGGGGATACCAATTAACCAACTGCCACACGAGGTCCCATTTGGGATCAAATCTAGTGTAAAGATCCTTCTCAGATTTTTTCAGATTCGAGAATTCCAGATTCGCGCCGGTTAGATCTGCGCCGCTGAAAACCACCTCGGAAAGGTCCATTTGCGTAAGGTCCGCGCCTCCCAGATCCGCGCCGGCCAAACTGATGACGGGAGTCGCAATTCTTTTCTCGATAGTTTCTTCGTCCTTTTGTATCAGACGAGATTCAAGGAGAAAACGAATCATCAATCCCTTGCGCTTTCCATCCAGTTCTTTCAAGACAGTTAGAGTTCGGGCGCGGGCGATAGTTCGGACTTCCTGTTCCGGCTTCGATTGGCGCAGGTTGTTGGTTAGCAGCAACTCTCCCATCTGGGTGATGAAGGCTTGCAGGCTGGCTTCCTGTTGTTGGCTGGTGGTCTTTCGCAGCTCCGATTCCTTTTGGCGCTTGTTGAAATAGAAGGCTGCCAGCGCCAATCCAACCGGCACCAGAAGCAAGGCCATCCAGTCCCAGAGTTTCTTGGCGGGAACGACTTCGCCCTTGGCTATATAGGACTGGAATCCAGTCCAGCTCTTGCCGTAGCCTTTCTGGATAAAAAGAGCAAGCAAGGCCAGACTTAATACACCGATGAGAATCTTGAGGAACGTTTTGACTCTGGGGCTCATGAGAAACCTGCGAACCGTTAAGAGTTGCTTTGGCTGAAAGGTGAGTGACTAATTCGGGCATAGATTATTCTTGGGCCAAGTCGCTTGTCAACATTTGAAATTGTTTCATGGTTATCTAACAGCGAATCCATCGACTCTGAACGATTCGCAGATCGCACGCGCCAGGCGAGTCGATTTTTTGAAGTTGGTTTGCTGGTTTGGATGAGAGTTGAGAGTTAGGAAGATAGCGGCTAACGCGGGCCAGGAGTAGTCGATAGTGGCGGTACACAAAAGAAAAAGGGCACCCTGATGATGCCCCTTCATTCTCCGTCAGTCTGAGCCCTATTGTCAGCGCGCTGAGGCTGCATGTCCTCCTTCACTTACCGACGTCTTGCTTGCTGTCGCGCCGGATTGTTCTTTCGACGTATCGCTTTGATATCGTATCGCAGAATGTCCCTGGATGCCGGCAGCTTCACCACTCTCCAATACCTGCTTCAAACGGTGCAAGTCTTCTTCGATCATTTGACCCGGGTCCTGACCGAATAGTTTTACCAGCATGGTACTCAGTTTACCGCCAGGCGCGTTGTAGTTGAGAACTACTTTGAGTTCCGTGCCGGCTCCATCTGTTGCCGGTTGAAAATGAACTGAACCTGCATTTGTAATTTCCCCTTCGAGTGATCGCCAGGCGATAAACTCGTTGGCTTTCTCGTTGTAGATCTCGGCGTCCCATTCCAGGGTTGAACCGGCCGGCCCTTTGACTTTCCAATGCGAGCGGTTCGGCGAGATGTTGGTGACGGACTCCAGATGATTCATGAAACGCGGCAGGTTCTCAAACTCCCGCCAGAAGCGATAAAGCTCTTCAGGTGACTTATCGATGATGATGGACTTCTCAATATGAATGTCCCGCGCCACGGGATCGCCGGCCTCGCTATTCTTCGCAGTATCAATGCCCAGCGCCTGGTAGGCGTTGCATTTTCCAGTGCCGCCGCGATGCAATAAGGCTGCGCCCGCTAATGTGGTCATCAAGCCAACCGGTGATCGGCGGCTCAAGCCATAAATGGCAAGGGCGCCACCGGCTATCGCGGAAGCGATGCGTTCTATGTTGCCAACGTTAACTCGCGGGGTGATCTTCTGAGCGTTCTGACCATTTCGAGGTAACACTTCTGAATTGAAACTCATGCCTCTAATTCCTCCCTTGTGCTCTTTGCGGATGTAGGTTTCCGGTACAGACAACAAGTAATGTGTCTCTACCAGGAACGTGGTTAACCGTGAATGTCTAACTTTCGCAGACTTCATTGACGGTACTGCAAGGCTGATGCCGAACGGTCGTGAAGCATCATTGGCAACCTCTCAGTTACAATTCGATAACCTCTGATTGAGATTTCTGTTCGGGTTTGTTGGGTTCTCGATGTCGGTGAGGTGAGTCTTTGTTCATACCTGTTTGTCGCTATTCACGTCACAAATTTGCCACATCGATAGCCGGGTAATTGTGTGATGCTACGTTGGGTCACGATGCGGGGCAGTAGCCCGACCGTCAGGGAGGGCTCCTAACATCAGAGGTCAGAGGTCAGAGGTCAGAAATCAGAGGTAGAAGAGACGCGCTTGGTGTTGCCTTTTTACTGACCTCTGATCTCTAACTTCTGACCTCTGGTTCTTAAGCCCTAACATCAGAGGTCAGAGGTCAGAGGTCAGAAATCAGAGGTAGAAGAGACGCGCTTGGTGTTGCCTTTTTACTGATCTCTGACTTCTGACCTCTGGTTCTTACGGGCTACTGCCCCGAAGATCAGCAACACACTTGTACCCCACTACCGCCACATCGATAGCCGGATATCAACTCCGTAGACAGTTGCTGATTTAGGCCCGTCAGTCTAAATTGACGGCGAAAGGTGGACTAAAACCGGCGCCACGATATTAGTCAGGGCCAGGGTACACTTAGATACTTGTTTGAGCTGCTGACACGATTTCTGGAAGAGAACATGCGCCCGGGAGGGCGTTGAGTGCGGACGTCTCGATGTAGGACAAAGAGCGGACGAAGGCAGAAGACCTTGGCGCAAGAGTGTTCATAGCCCTCGTCCGCGAAGCGGACCGAACGAAAATAGCCCAGCGCTTCAGCGCTGGGTGAAGTCGGTATGACCTTGGAAGTCCGCTAAGCGGACGACTGAACGAGCCTTTGAAATTACAACTCTGAAGCGCCAGCCGTCCGTTCCACGGACTAGATCAATCGTCCTATCGAAGTCCCACCGATGAATCGGTGGGCTACTTTCATTCGTCGGCTTCGCCGACTCGTGAGGCAGTGACATGACAACCTCTACTTACGAGCAACTACAAAAACTCGCGGCAGACTTCTGGGCTTGGCGCGCCGACAATCAACCGGTTTCCAGCGATGACATCCCGCGCATAGAGAGACCGCGCGATTGGGTTCCCGACTGGTCGCGGCAAGCGATCGACCGGCGCCGCACGGAACTCGCCGATCTAACCAGGCGACACCAGGATGTCGACTCGAAGTCGTGGCCCGTCGATCAGCAGCTCGACTTTCGCTTAATCGGATCAGCGTTGGCGCGCGCGCATTTTGAGTTGAATGTTATCTGCATTCACGAGCGCAATCCCGGGTTCTACGTCGATCAGACTCTGGGCCTGCTCTTTCTTTCGTTGCTAAGGCCACCGCCGTTTACTGACGCGCGCAGCCGCGCAATCGTCCGGGCGCTTCAGAGCTTCAGCGTGACAGTTCAGAACGCAAAAGAGAATCTCCCCGGCCACGCAATCAGACCGTTTGCGCTAGCCGCGCTTGAGAAGTTGGTTGCGGTTAAGTCGCGACTCACGAAGGTTGGCACCGTACTTGGCCCTTTGCTGACCGGCATAAGTCCACAGGAATTTAACCAGTCGATCACGGACGCAATCACTGCGCTCGAATCGTTTCACGACTGGTTGAATGGCGAACTTGAGGGAATGACGGAAGAGACCGCCGCCGGCCGCGAGGCTTACATCTACTTCCTCAAGCATGTCGCGCTGATGCCATTCACGCCGGAGCAGTTACTGGTCAAGGGCGCGCACGAATGGGAGCGTTCGGTAGCGTTTGAAACCTGCGAACAGACTCGCAATCAGGGCCTGCCGGAACTCGACTTGTTTCCCGATCAAGCGACACAGATGGCGCAGGAAGAATTTTGGGAAGGAGCGGCGCGCCGTTTTCTCGAAGCGAAGAATATCCTCACCGTCCTCGGCTGGATGAAGCACTATCGCAATCTGCCGCTGCCACCATACCTCGAGCCGCTGTCGTTTATGGGAGTCACTGACGATCTGACTTCCGACACCAGACTCGACGAGGATGGCGTGAGCTACATCAAGAAGCCATCTCCGGATCTCGATTACTTCTCGCTCTCGATTGCCAAAGATCCAAGACCATTGATAGTGCACGAAGGCGTCCCCGGTCATTACTTTCAAATGACGCTCTCGTGGGCGCACGAGAACCCGATTCGCCGGCGCTACTACGACTCAGGGGCCAACGAAGGCATCGGCTTCTACGCCGAAGAGCTGATGCTCCAGTTTGGTTTCTTTGACGACCGCCCGAAACTACGCGAGATCATGTACAACTTCATGCGCCTGCGCGCCCTGCGCGTGGAAGTGGATGTAAAGCTGGCCATCGGCGAATTCACAATTGATCGGGCGGCGGATTATTTGGAGAAAATTGTCCCCGTCGATCGCGCCACCGCGCGGCAGGAGGCCGTCTTTTTCGCCTCCTCTCCCGGCCAGGCGATCACCTACCAGATTGGCAAACTCCAAATCATCAAGTTCCTCGCAGACGCCAGGCTCAATCAGAAGGAGCAATTCAACCTGCGAGCCTTCCACGACTATTTGTGGAAGAACGGCAACGTACCAATCTCGTTATCGCGCTGGGAGTATCTTGGTTTGAGTGACGAGATTGAGAAGCTCGATGCGCCATCCTAATTTGGAGGCCACGCTATCCAGCCCGAATAGCTTGCCCAAAAAGTGACTCACGAGACTCGGCTATGCCGCCTGATGTGCGGAAGCGCTCTGCGCTTCCGTTCCGGTTCGTAATGAATTCGGGGCTCCGCCCCAACAATTGGGCATAGCCCGAAAATCAAAATGCCGGACTTGCCGGAAGGCCAAAGGCCTTCCGCACGCGCGCCTGGAAGCGCGCACGTACAGAGAGGTGAAAGTCCTCTCCAGGCAGACGCTCTCCGGCCTGTAACCGACTGCTACTGCGACGCAGCGATGCGTGGTGGAGAGCCGCAGGAGGTGAACGACCAGT